>Ga0255152_1000013_pt1 | contig 160185 bp, 178 predicted proteins | sample Atl_Yuk_RepC_8h_FD_183624 | JGI IMG/M metagenome (GOLD analysis project Ga0255152, IMG submission 183624) | Freshwater microbial communities from Altamaha River, Georgia, United States - Atl_Yuk_RepC_8h | ecosystem: Environmental > Aquatic > Freshwater > River | place: USA: Georgia | collected...
AGCCATCCAGTTGCCCAACATTTGAAAGGCTTTACCAGATAGATAACCCAGAGCCGCTGTCTTGATACCTTTGCCAATAGCAGTGGATAGTTTCTCACCTTTGAGCAGTTCATTGGCACCACGCAAAACCTGACCAGCGATAGCACCGCCTACAGGACCACCTGCTAGTGAAGCTAGTGCTGTGAGTATGCCGATGACTGCTGCTGATTTACCAGGATTGGCCTTGACCCACTCACCTAAGGCCGCGGTTTTTTCTGCTAGATCTGGAAACTTCTCAGCGACCTTGGCTTTTAGGTCCTCAAACTTTTGATCAAATGCTTTAACAGGAGTAGTGTCCTGTAGCCAACGTCCTGCTTTGTTGATGATTTCATCTGCTTTCTTGATAGCATCTTTGCCAGCACCAATGACTGTTCTGCTTTGTCCACCTGCGATACTTTGCTTTTCGATCTCACCAAATATCTGTGTGATCTGATCAGCGGTTAATGATGCTTCGATCAGTGGAAGCATGTCGCGGTAGTAGCCTTCTACAATCCTTCTTTGATCTAGAGTTAGGTAATAACAGGATTCTCTTAGTATTTCTCGAGAATCAGCCATATGTTGTTCAAGCAGAAAAGTATTCATATGTTTATTTATCGGTAAAACGAGCTAACGCTCGTTTGCGCTTTCGCTTACGCTCAGCGCATTTTTTCTTTTTTTAGATTTTTATCTAGATGATCTAAAAATCTTTTTTCCGCGAAGCGGAAAGTTTAGCATTATCCAGATTCTAATGGTCACACTTAGCCCGTTTCCGGGCTAAAAGTTTGAGCTTTATCCGAGTTCGGCAAGTCACACAGCAGTAGAGCATTACAGAGGCGGTTGTCCGGTACCTCGAGCTCCGTCTTTATACAACGGCGGCATACGTAAATCTGCTATCACTTACGTATACGTGGGGTTTTTCTCCCCTCATTTTGCCTTATTTCGCTCTCAAAAACAACCAAACAGCAAGGTCTTTGCTATCAACGTCCTGTTAAGGATAGTGGTTGAGTCGCTCTTCACCAAGGTAGAGCTTCCTTACCGCCACACATCAGAGCGGATTTCGGGCACCATAACAGTCACCGGTGCGGGTTTTTTTGGCGATTATTTGGCCTTTTTATGCTCTTCTAGACGCTGCCTAAGTATGTTTGAACCGCCTACTCTGACGTTTATAATGCCATTATAATACTCGTCAGTTTCTAAAACTCTGCGTTCAAACTGTTCTCTAGCCTCTAAATAGCCCATTTCTGCCTTAGATTTACAGTAGTAGAGTATTTCTCGGGTGAAGTTTTCCGGACCTAATGCTTGGACATCTGCGTTTAACCTATCGCTAGAACCCCAGTAATCGCGCCAATCGCTTTCTACTGTGCTTCTGCGTTTAAGTTTTTTGCCTTTGAGTGGTGGTTTAGTACGTTTAAACTGTGCTAGTTTCTTGCCTATGTACTTCTGTCCGGTGGTTGTGTTGGTGATGAGATAAACGAAGCCAATGTAGCCTTCAGGTATTTCTTCTACGGGTTGATTTTGATATGTCCACTGCACTCATTTAGTTATAGACAGTGGTTTGCCTCTCATGCCTTTTCTGGCTTTGCGCCTTTCCTTGCGTTTTTCTTGTATTTCTACTCGCCTTTTTGATGCCTCATTGCGTATTTCTGATAGCCAAAATCGTGCCTTAATGCCAGCTTCGTCGCTGTGCTTGTATTCAAATCGTTCTTGCCACTTGAAATATTCTTGAAAAGCAGCAATCATCTTGTCGTGTGATTCTGTACTCACGGTTCTTGTCCAAGAAACACATTACCTGATACAGATATTCGTATTTCGTCAGAGTTGCTAAATGGATATACACAGTGTCTTAGTAGACTAGGAAATAACATAGTCTGTCCAACGCTGTATTTGTTAACACCCATAGTAGCACCTTGAGTTCTTCCTAGCATATCTGTGTAGGTAAACTCTAGTTGTCCAGAGAATGGATCTTTAGTATCGTCAATGACTTCCGGAATCCTTAGCCATATGGTATAACTTAGTACACCGCCATGCATATGATTAGGAAGAAACTCTCCAGCTCTTTGAAAGTTAATCCATGGACGTTCGCAATAATATTGCGGTTCAACTTTAGGAGAATCAAAGGTCTTTAAATAGTGACAACTTTCTCTATACATTTGAGTACATTCTAAAATATACTCCTTTAGTAGATCTTCTGTAGACTTGGTAAATCTATAGTGCTTAGGAACGCCAGGAGAAGATAGTCCAGACTTAGTTTCTTCTGCAGACCCCTCGTCTTTTTCTATTTGATCTATTTCATCTAACATTATCCTTAAAAGATTGACAGGAACTTCTGCCCTAAGAAGGGTCATGTTTGACAAAGCTATGATTCTACTGTTGATGTTCACGCTACGATCTCCACGTCATTGCTATAACTAGTAAAACCGTTTTCTTTAATAACTTTTAACACATGGTTTACACGATTAGTTAGATCATCTCTATGGCTGATCAAGAACACATTCTTATCGCGTTCACGAGTCATGCGTTTTAATACAGCGATACTAGATTCAACACCGCTGGCGTCCATGCCGCTATCTACTAACTCGTCAATAAACAGCAAGTTGATGTTATGATATAGATTCTCCCACACATCACGGAACGCCCAACTTAGACTTAGTATCAACCTATTACGTTCTCCTCGGCTTAGATTATCAAAATCTAGATCTTGACCTAGCTGTGTAATGATGACACTTAGGTCATTTTGAAACTCGACGATATGAGGCAGACCAATCTTATCGAGATAATAGGTCAATCGCTGATTTAAGAACGCTAGATTCTGATCAATGATGCGTTTGCGTACAAAACTATCTTTGTTAGTGAGTAGTTTGTATAGAAACTCTTGATGCTCTTTAACTCGTACTAGTTCATTTAGTTGATCCCAATCAATCTCTTGTACCGCAGTTTTCTTAAGTTCTTCGATCTGTTCTTGATAGGGGTTTACTTCAGAAGTTTTAGTCTGTAGATCTTTAGTAAGGCCTTCGATAGTGTTCTTATGATTAAGTGCTTCTTCTAGATTTTCATAGACAACCTTAGGACAATCAGTTTGTTCTCCTAGTAGATCCATTTCGCCTTGCAGTTTCATTAGATCATCGGCATGGTTATCTATAAAGGACTGTGCGTCATCGATCTGTTTGACCTTATTAGTCATCATTTCTTCGTGCTTGTGGTCATGCAGATCCTGACCACAGCTATGACACTTGTGTTCAGCTAACAAGACCAACTCAGATTCTAGTTTTTTAAGAGTCTTTTGTTCTTTTTCTAGTGTGGCTATAGACTTAGCCAACAGAGCCTGTACTCTATCACGTTCCTTTTTATTCTTATTCCATTCTTCTAGAGCACGTTGATTTGAGATCTCTTGCTCAATATCAATAGTTGACAGTACATCGATGCTTTTCTGTAGGTCAGTGACTGCTTTGGTCTTTTGTTCTTCCCACAGTTTTTGTTTTCTTTCTAGTGCTTCGATGCTTTGTTGTATGCGATCGTTAGATGCTTTAACAGTTTCAATCCTTGTGTTTTCACTGTTGATAGCATCTTTGGTTAGTTTAACTTGTTCTTTGAGATTTTCTGCTTTTTCACTGAGCAGAGTAATACCTAATAGCTGTTCAATGATGGCTCGTTGATCAGCAGCCTTCATACTAAGGAACGGTTCAGTATAGGTATTCAGCGCCACAAGATGTTTAAACATCTCATGGGTCATTGGAAATATTTCTTCGATAGCTTTTTGTGTTTCTCGAGAGTCGCCTTGACTTTCGTCAGTGGCATTTTCAAGATCTTGCTCCTCTCCGTTTACACTAAACTTGAGAAGATTAGGTTTTCGTCCACGTTCGATATGATATTCAACACCATCTTTTTCAAAGGTAACTGTAACCAACATACCTTTGCTGTTAATCTTATTGATAAGATTATCACGCTTGATGTTAGTTAGGGCTTGACCATAGATAGCGTAGCTCAGTCCGTTGATGATTGTAGTTTTGCCTGTTCCGTTACGGGCGCCAGAGTCATCACCTCCTAGATCTAGATTTTCACCTAAGACTAAGGTCAGCTGTCCACGGTCAAAGTCGATAGCTTGGGTTTGGTTGCCCACGCTCATAAAGTTTCTAACTGTTAGATTTTTAATCTTTATCATAGGTCTCTATAGATCTCCAGTAACAGTTTTTTGTCATAGGTATCGCTTTCGATAGCATTGATTTGGTTCATGACGATAGTATCGACGCTTTCAAACTTAAGATCTATCGCTACAGCATTACTTTCAACTTCTACTTTTTCAGGAATAAGCATCAGTTCACGCAGATTATATTGTGGCATGAACTGTTCTTTGATAAAGTTAGCTTCTTCAAAAGTGATAGGCAAGTCAATAGTAACACGACAATGCATCTTTTCACGCAATAGCTTGTCGGGAGTATCAATGATTTGACTTAGCTTATAGGTCCTATAAATGGGTTGACCAGGCCATGTCTTATAAACAGGCTCCTTACCCCATTCAAGCAGCATCATACCTCGATCGTCATCAAACGAATCTGCATAGTTGTGCGGAAACGCATTGCCGATGTAAACGATATTGCCTTTGGTCTGTCGTTTATGGAAATGCCCTGTAAACACATATTCTTGATTAGCAAAGTGTGTAGACTGCAACTGACCGTGGTCTGGCATCTGCACCATGGCGTTCATATAAAAATGCGGAAGCTCAAGATGCGAAAACATATAACGGCTCTTGATCTTAGGAATCTTCTGCCACTCGTCACCAACAAGCCATGGCATGATAGTTACATCGCCATCAGTTATGGTTTGGTTCACTACCGTGATATTAGGAAACAGTCTAGCAAACTCTAGGCTGTGTATTTCACGTTTGTCCTTGTAGTATTCATCATGGTTGCCCATGATCAGATATACATGATCAAAACTGTTGTTTAGTTTTTCTAGATTGCTAACAGTATAGTTCATGGTACTAACATCAGTCGTTGATCGATTATGATGCCAGTCACCAAGGAAGATACAGGTTTCTGCACCTTCTTGTTTGGCAGTTTCGCAGAACCAATCTACGAAATCTTCGCAGTCTTGATTGTGGATCCTACTACCAGATTTTAATCCAAAATGGATGTCTGTAAAACAGGCAACTTTTTTAAACATTGATTTTGTCTACTCCACTAATAGTGTACAATTCTTTTTGAATCAAGTCAATCCCAATCATCACTGCTTACAGGGGCTGCTGGTGCTGCTGGTGCTGTAGAACTGCCACTATTTTGTCGAGTCCAACTAGGAGTCATTCCGTTCATTTCTAAGATATCATCTCGGATATTTTGATTCCGCTTCTCAATATTAATGATACGAACGAAACTATTAGTGACAGCAGCAGTATAGTAAGCAAACGGATTATCTGATTTAGATTCGTCAAACTGTAGTCCTATCTGTGTGAGCTGCAAAATGGCCTGGCCCTTCATTTCATCATTGTAGGTATAGCCACGGACGTTGCCGCGAGTAGCATAACGATCACAGAGCTTCAAGAACATGCGGGCAAGATTGTCAGTCATCTTTCCGTGGTCCTTGCTGTAAACACCTTTGACAAGCCCACCTTTCCAGTGGCTTTTACCTACGCAGATAAGGTTATCGTTGTCGTCAAACTTCCAATGTTGGAATGGAGGAAAGTTGATTTTTTCGTGGCTGTCGGCAGTATTTTTAAGAGTCTTTTTTCTTCCTGGTGCTAACGGGATATGCTCGAAAGTCATGATCCTAAACACTACATCGACCTTAGCTACTTTTTTGTAATCTACTTCAAAATCTTTTGGGCTTAGTTTTTTGCCACCTGCTGCTTGGGCAGCTTCATAGGCTCGCTTACTGAGCTTAGAAGCCTTATTTCTCTTGGCTTCTGCTATAGTTCTAATATTGATTTTGTCTAGACTGGGCAGTATCAAATCATATTCGTGATGTTCAGGCTTATCGAAACTGCAATATGTATTTTTACTAAGGTGTATCTCTCTGAGGAGATCTTTATTTGTTAGATATTTTATTTTTGGAATAGTCATTAGATGTCATTCTCCTAGTACTTATAATAATAGCATATTTTATTAAGAATAAATAGAGTATAAAGAGGAAATTTGTTCAAAATGGCAGGATTATCTATAAACCCGCAGGCCTTATTGGTACAACAACTTGGTGCTAAGATCTCAGAGGCCTCTAACGCAGCAAGCAGTGCCATGGGCAATGCCAGTAATACCTTGGCAAAGGCCAACTTAGACTCAGTGGTCAACCAACAGAGTGGTGGTATTGGCAGCGGTCTAAACAGTTTCACAGGCAATATTAAACAAGGTCTCGGAAACTTCGGTAATCAAATACCTGGGAGTCTTGGTGCTCTCGGAGGCATCGGTGGACAGATACAGTCTCAAGTAGGTGGCGCCGTTAACTCTTTACAGTCTGTTGCAGCAAACACAAGTAATATTACTGCTGACATTTCAGGAGCGATAGGAAAGCTCACAGGTGGAAATCTAGCAGGTGGTTTAATGGGATTGGCGGGTACTATTAGTTCTGCAGCAGGTATGCTTAATAACTTACTTAGTCTAGGAAGAGGCATCAATCTTCCTGCTGGTGGAGAGCTTTTTGCAAAACAAGGAACAGCTATTAAGTTGAATCCAGGAGCACCTGATGATTGGCGTGTTAGGATAAACGCACAATGGAGTATGTTTAAATCGCCAATGTTTGGTCTTTTAGAAAATACAGGTGGTGTTGTCTGGCCTTACAACCCATCTATAAACATTACTACTAAATCAAACTACACAGAAATCGATCCCGTACACAGCAACTATAAGTTTTATTCTTATAAGAATAGTACAATAGAAGATATACAGATTTCAGGCGACTTTACCTGCGAAACAGCAACAGATGGCGCATATTGGATAGCGGCAACTACATTTTTTAAGACAGCTACAAAGATGTTTTTTGGTACTGGCGAAAACGCAGGGAACCCACCGATCATTTGTAATCTAACAGGCTACGGTGCTAGTGTGTTTGACAACGTTCCGGTTATTATAAAATCATTTACTGTTGATTTAAAAGATGACGTTAACTACATACTTTGTGATAGCTTTGGAACAAGAACGTGGGTTCCTGTATTAAGCACTATAAGTGTAACAGTATCACCAATCTACAACAGATCGAGATTGCGTCAGTTCAGTCTTGAAGATTATTCAAGAGGTCGTCGTGCTGGTAACTCTACGGTAGGATTCATTTAATATGTCAGAACTATATCCTGAAACATCTCCGTGGGCTAGTACAAATATTAACAACCTGTACATGGAGTTGTTAACTATTCGTCCAGTTCCTGCAGAACCAGATGATTTCAAATATACTATAGAAAATCAATATAAGCATAGGCCAGATCTTCTTGCCTATGATCTTTATGGAACATCTAAACTATGGTGGGTGTTTGTTCAAAGGAATATGAATGTTATTAGAGATCCTATCTATGACTTTGAACCAGGAGTGACCATTTATATTCCTAAGAAAAGTAATCTACAAAAGTTTCTAGGAGTTTAATATGGCCTGGTTTGATTCTATTACAGATGCTATTCGTAAGCCCGACGGTACTAACATAGTACAGAATGTTGTTGGAAATGCACTCAACGCAGGCTCGGCTCTACGTTCGACATTTTTAAATCCTGCTAGAGCTATAGATTCTATAGTAGGAGGAGCCAGCAGTTTACTACAAGATACCACAAAGACTAGTGCAAATATAGAAGCTCAGTTAACAAATGTTATACCTAACCCTTTGGAAAAATATGCATCATATGCTCCTCTTTGGACACTGGCTTGTCTAACCCCTGCACAGTTTAATAATCCTGCATCTTACAGAAATAGTCCCAACGATTTAAAATATGTTGTATTTTCGTCTGCAGGAAGATTTGATTCAAACAGAGTAAAAACCGCATACGGATCGCCTGAATTTTTTGTCAACAACTTTTCTATGAATGCTGTTATTTCTGCAAATACGCAGACAGGGAACAGCAATGCTATTAAGTTTAGTTTTGACATTTATGAACCTTACAGTATGGGATTACTGTTACAAAGTATGCAGGTAGCAGCAGTCAACGCAGGCTATGTAAACTATCTACAAAATGCTCCATTTGTTTTAAGATTAGACATCCAAGGTTATGATGATGTTGGAAATATCTATACCGCTGTAAAACCTAAATTCTTTACACTAAAACTAGTTAGTTGTAAGTTTAGCGTCAATGAAGGCGGCAGCACATATAAAGTAGAAGGAATCCCATGGAACCATCAAGGGTTTGCTGATGCTACAAACATTACCTACACAGACATATCGATATCTGGAACTACAGGTAAAGGTACAGCCGAAGGCGGCTTTGAACCAGGAACAGTTGGTGATCTTTTAGTGACCGGTGAAAAGAGTCTATGTAGAACTATCAATGAAAATGAAAAACGTCTAGTAGAAGAAAAGAAGATTTTATTTCCGGACGTGTATGAAATACAGTTTCCTGATAACACTTATGAGATGTTTACAGGGAATCCGCCCCTAGAAGAAAAGAAAGCCACAGTAAATCCTAATGCTGCTGAGAAAAAAACTATCTTAGGAACTAACCTTGCTCCTAACCTAGGTGGTGCAGGAAACTATGGAAACAATCCTATAGGAAAATCAAGTTTTGGGTTTTCTCAGAGTTCTGGGGGAACATTTGTACCAAAGCGCAATGGTGATGTGAGAGATGAAAAAACTGGTATAGTGAAACGAGATAAAATGGCGATAGATCCTAAGAGCAGGACCTTCCAGTTTTCTCAATCACAATCGCTGACATCTATTATCAATCAAGTCATTGTTAGCTCTGACTATGGCATGAATGCTCTTAAAAAAGAAAATGTCACTAACGGTTTTATCAAATGGTTTAAACTTGATATACAAATAATGTTTCAACAAGACAAGTTTGATTCATTAACAGGTGACTATGCTAGAAAGATAATTTTTAGAGTAGTTCCTTTTTTAGTTCACGAAAGCGTTTTCAGTGCAGCAACAGCTAGTCCCGAAGGATACGGAGACTTAGCTACAAAAATATGCAAGTCCTACAACTATATCTACACTGGCAAGAACGTAGACATTCTCAAGTTTGATATTAATATTAACAATCTGTTCTATGCAGGTGTGAACCCTAGTGCCGAAGCTAAAGCAGGCAAACAGGCATCGCCAGACGGGCAAGGAACAGCTGAAAATCTTCCTAAGAAAACAGAAACTGGATCGGGTGATGCAGACAAAGCCGGGTTGACAGCTAATACGGGTAGAGCTAGACCATTTAGAGATCCAGATTTGATCAGTAAGTTTAAAGGCGGTTCTTCAGGAACTTCGACTGAAAAAGAAGTTGCAGAAGCTTTCCATAGCGCATTCGTTAAAGGCAGCAGCGCAGACATGGTCACTATAGATCTAGAAACTCTAGGCGACCCTTATTGGATGATTGACAGCGGAATGGGGAATTATTTTGCTCAGCCGGTTGGCGGTGGCGGAGTGAGTCAGATTACTAAAGACGGTACGGCTCACTATGAAGGAAATGATGTTTACATACATATAGGTTTTAGATCTCCTATTGATATTAACGAAGGACTGATAGATGGTAATGGATTATATAACTTTCCTAATGGCAAAACTGCGAGCAGTCCGTTTGGTGGAATCTATCGAGTAATAATGTGTGAAAATATTTTTAATGATGGTGTTTTCAAACAAAAATTAAAGTGCGTAAGGATGCCTGGACAAGCATCAGATTACGGCAAACCTAACACACCTGCTCCAGGCGGTAGTAAGTTTGCTATTGAAACTAAAGAACCAGTCAAACCAGCTAAAGACCTTGGCGATGCAGGTGAAGTAGCGGATCAACCTTCAGAAAACGGCGAAACACAAGTGGCATAATAAAGGAAAAACATGGCAACATTATCTAGACCAACAGAAGATTTACAACAGTCAAAAGACATCGGAGCAGGACCTTATCTTGCTAGAGTGGTAGATCATCTTGACCCTAGTTTTATGGGTGATCTAGAAGTCACGCTCTTAAGACAGCAAGGTAATACAGTAGCCGACGAAAATCAAACATACACTGTAAGGTATTGTAGTCCATTCTTTGGTTATACTGGCTTTGAGTTCATGGGAAATAACAAAGCAGATTTCAATGATACACAGAAATCTTACGGAATGTGGTTTGTTCCACCAGATGTTGGTGTAACAGTTATGGTTTGTTTTGTTGATGGAGATCCTAGCCAAGGTTATTGGTTTGGATGCATACCGCCACGCTTTGCTAATAATATGGTTCCGTCTATAGGTGGTACTACTGAAGTAGAACTCACAGAAGAAGATAAAAAGAAATATAATACCAAGATGCCTTTGCCAGTTGGTGAAGTTAACAAACGTCTCAACGGTAATCCTAATGAAGGCGATGAAACACAGATCGATACGGATAAGATAAAAAAACCAGTACACCCTATTGCTGACGCCTTCTTACAACAAGGACTTTTAGAAGACGATGTTAGAGGAGTTACGACTTCAACATCTAGAAGAGAAGCTCCGAGTTCGGTATTTGGAATCAGTACACCAGGACCGTTAGATAGGAGAGAAAATGCCAAGAAGGCTAAGATTGGTAGAATACAAGATGAAACAACCAATCCAGTTCCGGTAAGTCGTCTTGGTGGAACTACTATTACCATGGATGACGGAGATGATCGTTACCATAGAAAAAAACCAGCCGATGAAGGTCCTGTTGAATATGTAGATATTACCACAGCCAAGACAACCAAAGATTATCAACCTGACATTCCTTACAATGAATATTTTAGGATTAGAACTAGAACAGGTCATCAGTTGTTGATGCATAACAGCGAAGATTTAATCTACATTGCCAACAGTCAAGGTACTACATGGATAGAAATGACATCCATGGGAAAGATAGATATCTATGCTTCTGACTGCGTCAGTATACACACTGAGGCAGATTTTAATCTTAAAGCAGCTAGAGATATAAACATGGAAGCTGGTCGCAATATTAATATGAAAGCAGAAAGCGGCCGCTGGCAGGTTGAAGTTGCGACTGATTTAAATTTTTTAGTAGCAAACGATGCTAAGATCACAGTTGGTAACGATTACAATCTTCTTGTAGGCAAAGATAATAAAATATCTACTCACGGAACATTTAATCTTAACACAAATATAGACAATAAATTTACCGCTGGAGGATCTACTAATATAGGCAGCGGCAGTAATCATATTGAAAGCGCAGAAAAGATCTATATGAATAGCAGTGTTGTAGCTGCCCCTGCAGAAACAGCAGCGTTTGTTACACCATTAGCACTAAGATCAAATATAAGTGTAAGTACTGAAGTGGGGTGGAATCCTAAAAAATATCAGGCAGGAGAGTTCAAGAGTATTCTAAAACGAGTTCCTCAACACGAACCTTGGCCATTGCATGAGCATTTTGCTCCGACTTTACTAGATTCCGATAAGTTGGATAGGGAGACAGATTAATGGGATTAGCAACTAAAAAACTTTATAACAATCAAGTTGTAGCAGCAAATAAGGCATCTGTAGGATCCGAAGGATCTAGATCTTTTACCTATAGAGGGTTTAACTCTCAGGAATCTGCTAGAAACTATAAGCTCTACGATATAGATTTAGTCAAGCAAGATATAATCAACCATTTCCATATTCGTAAGGGAGAAAAATTAGAAAATCCTGATTTCGGAACTATCATTTGGGATCTGTTGTTTGAACCTTTTACACAAGAAGTTAAACGATTGATAGCCAAGGATGTTGAGGATATCGTCAACTATGATCCTAGGATTTCTGTCACGGCAGTAACAGTAGACAGCACAGATCAAGGAATAAGGATAGAAGCAGATCTTGTTTATATTCCTTTCAATATCAATGAAAGGATGACCTTTGACTTTGACCGAAGGAACGCGATAATAAAGTGACCACTTAATTTTCTAAGGTAAATATCATATAGGAAAACACAATGACCACGACTTCTAGACAGAATAACCTGATTTTAAATCAAGATTGGAAAAGGATTTATCAGACATTTAAAAATGCTGATTTCAAATCCTACGATTTTGAAAACTTACGTAGGGTTATCATCACATATCTAAGGCAGAACTACCCAGAAGATTTCAATGACTATATTGAAAGTTCTGAATACATGGCCCTCATTGACGCTGTTGCGTTCTTGGGACAGAGCCTAGCGTTTAGGGTTGATCTGGCCAGTCGTGAAAACTTTATTGATCTAGCAGAACGAAGAGACAGTGTTTTAAGACTAGCTCGTATGCTTTCTTATAATGCTAAAAGAAACGTTCCTGCACAAGGACTTTTAAAGTTTACTTCAGTCAGTACTACTGAATCCTTGCTTGACGGCAATGGTAAGAATCTTGCTAATCAGATCATCCAATGGAATGATCCAACCAACACCAACTGGTTAGAACAGTTTATTGTTGTATTAAACGCTGCGATGGCTGATAACACACAGTTTGGTCGTAGCCAAGGAACAAGCACCATACAAGGTATTCCTACTGAACAATATCGTTTTAAAACCACATCAGCAGACGTTCCTATCTATTCTTATTCTAAAACAGTTAGTGGTCGAGGTATGAGTTTTGAAATCGTGTCTACAAGTTTTTCAAATAGCACAGTATTCTATGAAGAAGCTCCAGTTCCTGCTAACCAACTAGGATTCATTTATAAGAATGACGGTAAAGGTCCAGCAAGTCCTAATACAGGATTCTTTTTAATGTTTAAACAGGGAAGTCTCGAGTTTGCAGATTTCACTGTTGACATTCCTACCACTAACGAAACTATCAGCGTTGGAGCACAGAACATCAATAATGATGATGTTTGGTTATTTTCTTTAAGTTCGGCAGGAGTACAACAAAATCAATGGACTAAGGTTTCAGATCTATTAGGCAACAATATTATCTATAATAGTATCGATAAAAATATACGTAACATCTACTCAGTCGTTACTAAAGAAAATGATCAGGTTGATCTAGAGTTTTCAGATGGAGTGTATGGAAATCTACCACAAGGAAGTTTCCGTTTCTATTATAGAGTCAGTAATGGTTTGTCGTATACAATCTATCCAAACGAGATGAAAGGAATCAGCATTGCTATTCCTTATTACAACAAGCAAGGTGTTAGACATACAATCACTGTAAATCTTGGCCTACAGTATACTGTCACTTCTTCTGCATCGTCAGAAAGTACAGACAGCATACGAGCAAATGCTCCTGCTCTATTCTATACACAGAATAGAATGATAACTGGAGAAGATTATAATCTTGCTCCGTTAGCAACCAGTCAAAATATTCTTAAGATCAAATCGATCAACAGAACTTCTAGCGGTATTAGCAGAAACTTTGAAGTTATTGATGCTTCAGGAAAATACAGCAGCGTCAATGTTTTTGCTGACGACGGTTATATCTATAAAGAAACTTCAGAAAAGAATATACTTTTCAAATATGCCAGTACTATCGATATTATCAACTTTATACGAAATACCATAGAACCTACTTTTGCTAGTACAGATGTTTATAACTTCTATCTCACAAAGTTTGATAGAACACCTTATACTTTTACAGATAGCAACTATATATGGAAACAGGTCACATCAACAGGTAATAAAACCACAGGTTACTTTGTCAGCGGAATCGATGGTAGTCTTTTAAAAGTTGGAACTTATACAACCAGCGTACTAAAGAGCGCCGCCCCGGGAGCACTATTAAGATTTGTTGCACCTGCAGGTAAATCATTTAGGAAAGGAAAGTTAGTTACAACTAATACATCGGATCCTTTGCAAACATCTTATATTTGGTCTGAAGTAGTTTCAATCGTAGGCGATGGAACTAATGCAGGTCGTGGTGTCCTTACATCAGGTCTCGGACCGGTTACATTTAATACAACTATTCCTAGCGGTGCCATAGCAGATAGATTTGTTCCTAGATTTAGTACATCTCTAACTGATGCTCTTGAACTTGAAATGATAAATCAAATATCTCAAAACTTTAACTTTGGTTTAAGATATGACATTGATACAGCATCTTGGAAAGTTATTACTGCTGGCAACCTTAATCTATCAGATGTTTATAACTCAGGTAAGGCAGGCGATACAACGAATGCAGGTTTAGATGCATCTTGGTACATAGCTTTTGTTAGACAAGCGGATCAATATTTTATACGCATTAGAGTTATGCATTATATATTTGGCAGTGTGCAACAAAATAGATTTTATTTTGATGGACAGCAAAAAGTCTATAATAGTGAAACAGGTACTGTAATAAAAGATAAGGTTAAGATACTGGGTATCAACACCGGCGGTGACCTGTTGACATCTATCAAACAAGATATCGATTTTGAAATCGACGAAACGATTAAGTTTGATGATGGGTACGAAAGCACCAAAGAAATAAAAATAGCATTTGCAGATTCTGATAATAATGGTGTTATCGACAATCCGGATGCATTTGAAAAGATAGTAGGGCTTGATAGTCTACATAACTTTTTGTTTTTTAAGAAGACCACCGATGCATCAGGTGCAACATACTATGACATTATCGATAACTCTGATGAGCTTATAATGATTTGGCCTAAAGAAACTACCGCAGTTATTTCAAACTATAACAACGGTCAGTTGGTTTATTTTTATGATTCTGCAGAAGATGTAGTTAAGCGTGTTGATAAAACAACCAATACATTTGTTCTAGAAAGTTCTTATAAGGCTGCGGTCGGTCGTGATAGACTCAAGTTCCAATATCTTCATAATGCTAACAGCGAAAGAAGGATAGATCCTAGTTCTAGTAACATAATAGATTTATTCATATTGACTAGAGCGTATGACACATCATACAGAAACTATCTTGCAGGTTATATTTCTACAGAACCAACACCACCTAACAATGATTCTCTAAGAGACACATTTGGTGTTAACTTAGATTTAATCAAATCAATCAGTGATGAGATTATATATCATCCGGTAAAGTACAAGGTATTGTTTGGCGCCAAGGCAAACTCAAAGTTACAGGCAGTTTTTAAAATAGTTAAGAACTCAAACAAGACAGTTAACGATAACGATATAAAAGTAAGAGTAGTGTCAGCTATAAATGATTTCTTTAGTGTTAACAACTGGGACTTTGGTGATCGTTTTTATCTCAGTGAGTTGATAACTTATATTTTGACAGCCACTGCTCCGGATATTAGCAACTTGGTTATCGTACCCAAGCAAGCAGACCAATCATTTGGTAGTTTGTTTGAGATACAAGCAGCACCGGATGAAATATTTGTTAACGGTGCTACGGTTGACGATATAGAAATAGTAACAGCTATCACAGCCGCAGAAATCGGCGCAAACCCATCAACAATAGTTAATACAACAGCGTGAGTAAGTAATGGCAGATAAAATTTATCCACAAAGTCAACTTCCAATAAGAAAGACTAAAGATCTATTGCCGAATGTTTTCCAAACACCGGCAAATAATAAGTTCATGGCCGCCGTGGTCGATCCTTTGGTACAGCCAGGAGTCTTACAAAAAACTGCCGGTTATGTCGGTCGAAGATATGGAAAAACTTATCGTGGTAGCGACATATATCTTGATACAGACAATACATTACGTAGTAGATATCAAGTCGAGCCAGGAGTCATTTTTAGAGAAAATGAAACCATACAGAATTTTTATGATTATTTAGATGTAAAGAATCAGATAAAGTTCTTTGGAAACGAAGTTGATAGAGATTATCTAACTACTAGCCAAGAACACTATAGTTGGAATCCCCCTATTGATTGGGACAAGTTTATTAACTTTAGAGAATACTATTGGCAACCAAGTGGTCCGCCTCCGTTGCAGATCTACGGACAGTCGGCAAAAATAACCAGCACTTATAAGGTAGAACTAGGGTTAGGATCATCTTGGGTTTTCAGTCCTGATGGTGTTACAAACAATCCTAAGATAACACTGTACAGAGGTCAAACCTATAAGTTTAAGATCAATGCTCCTAGTGAAGCATTTGTGATCAGGACCAACCCTGATCTAGGTTCATTGGTCTACAATCCAAATCTTGGATATAAGGCTGGATCAGTAGTTCTTTACAATGATCAACTTTGGAGAGCTAAAGTTGATGTGTTACCAGACGGCAGCACTATCAATGTTGATAGTCAAGACTGGGAGCTTATCAGTATCAACGACTATAACTCAATCTTTGATTACAACGATGGTATAAAAAATAACAAGATAGAGAACGGAACTTTAACATTTACAGTTCCCTATGATTCACCTGATGTATTGTTTTATCAGAGTGTAGTAAATCTTGATAGACAGGGTCAGTTCGTAATACAGTCAATAGTTGAAAATACCTACATCGATGTAACTAAAGATGTTCTAGGTAAATCTCAATACAAGAGCAGCAACGGCATAGAGTTTACTAATGGACTAGTTGTTGAGTTTATGGGCAAGGTCAGCCCTGAAAAATATGCAACGGATACTTGGTTAGTTGAGGGAGTTGGAAAAGCTATAACATTAACTAGATTTTCTGATCTTATCGTTCCGGTATTGTCTACAGATGTTCCTGAAGTTTTGTTTGACAATGCACCGTTTGATGCTGAACCATTTGATGATGCATCTGCATATCCAGGACAACTTGATTATATCACAATATCAAAAAACAGCCAAGATTCAAATCCGTGGTCACGGTATAATCGTTGGTTCCATCGATCTGTTTTAGAATATGCTTATACACAGCGAGGACAAGATTTTCCTGCTGATGAAAATCTCAGAGCAAAACGACCTATCATAGAGTTTAGATCAAATATACAGTTGTACAACCACTGTTCTATTGCAAAGACTCAGGTTGATTATATCGATACCTTTACAGATGATATCTTTAGTAAAATAGAAGGTAGTTCCGGATATAACGTCGACGGCGAGTTTTTGTTTGAAGGTGCAAGAGTACTAGTGGTAGCAGATACTGATTCTTTAGCTAACAACAAGATCTATACTGTTCATTTTATAAAGTTTGGCAACAACACGCAGATTACACTCAAAGAAGCTACAGATTCTCAATCTGTAGTTGGCCAGGGTGTATTGGTTCGCCGCGGCAAATCAAACTCTGGATTGATGTATCATTTTACCGGAGAGAGTTGGGTCAAGAGTCAGGCCAAGACTACTGTAAATCAATCTCCATTGTTTGATGTCTATGATGAAAACTATGTTAGTTTTTCGGATCCGGAAACATATCCTATTAGTTCTTTTAACGGCAATCCTTTAGTTAGCTACAAGATAGGCAACGGTCTGACAGATAGTCAGCTAGGATTCAGTTTAAGTTATCTCAATATTGATAATGTTGGAGATATTCAGTTTAACTGGGACTTTGGTTCTGAAACAGTAAACTATACAATCGATAGACAAGCTCTTTCTAAAAAAGTTGCTGTAGGTTATTTTAAAGATAACTCAACAGGAGGGTACGATAACGGCTGGACACTTACAGACCTGACCTATATCCAACCGTTAATTGATAGTGTTACTATACAAGAAGCCACTAACACCATAAAGTTGACCACTATAGATTGGGCGCAGGTCACGACTGAACCAGTTATTAACTTTTATCTCAATGGAGATAAGCTGACAGATAATCCATGGACAAGAAATAAAGATACTTTTACTTTCCAAGATTCTTTTTCTGTTAATGATATTATATCTGTAAAAATTGTTACAGATTTAGAACCAGTAACAGGTTACTATGAAATACCCGTTGGGCTAGAAAGGAATCCGTTAAACTCTCCATTGACTACATTTACGTATGGTCAAGCGATTGATCATATTGTTTCTGCTGTAGAGTTTGATACTGAGTTTCAAGGAAACATCCCAGGCAAATCTAATCTTAGAGATCTTGATGGATATCAAGATAACGCCAAGAGATTTTTAACACATTCTGGTTTGACTCCAGTTGCGATCGCATTGCTCTGTGATAAGACTAATAACATCATTAAATCTCTGCAGTACGCTAAGAGATCATACACAGAATGGAAAAGTAACTTTATTACCAAGGCGTTGGAAATAGAATACAACGAAAGTATTCCAGATTTTGTCGATGACATTATCAACGAACTATCAAGAACTAAGAACGGTGATTCGCCGTTCTCTGATTCTGATATGATCGGTTCCGGTGCATATTCTACTATTTCTTATACTGTAGAAGATACTGGAATAAAAACTTTTGCATTGTCTGCGCCATTTAGTTTAACTACCCTGTCTAGGAAAGCAGTTTATGTATATCTAAATGATAATCAGTTGCTACACGGACGAGACTATACATTCAACGATACTTTTGGTTTTGTTAATATATCTCTAGATCTGAATGAAAATGATCTAGTAGAGATAAGAGAGTATGTTTCAACAGCACATTGCTTTGTGCCACCAACTCCTACAAGTCTTGGTCTTTACAAGAAATATACTCCGAGCAAGTTTTTAGATGATACTTACAAAACACCTACCGAAGTTATACAAGGGCACGATGGTAGTATAACTGTCGCCTACGGCGATTTCAGAGATGATCTTCTATTAGAGATAGAATACAGGATTTACAATAATATTAAACAAGAGTATGATCATACTATTTTTGATATCGATGCTGTCTTGGGCGGATATTATGGTAATGCTATTTTTAATAAAGATGATTTAGATAATATTGTAGAACAGGAATTTTTAAAATGGATCAATAATACAAATATTGATTACACCAACAATACCTATTTTACAGAATATGAAACATTTACTTACAGTTATACCAATATGACTGATCCTACAGGTAAGCAAAACTTACCTGGATGGTGGAGAGGAGTGTATAACTGGTTCTATGACACCGATCGCCCACACAGATGTCCTTGGGAAATCTTAGGATTTAGCCAAAAACCAATCTGGTGGGAAAAATATTATGGACCTGCTCCATACACCAGCGGCAATCTGATTTTGTGGGAAGACATACGAGATGGTATCATTCGAGAAGGAGACCGTGCTGGAACATATCTAAGATATGCTCGACCAACAATACTAAGTCATCTTCCTGTTGATGTAGAAGGTAAGCTTCTAAGCCCGCTTGAGTCTGGGCTAGCCAACGACTTTGTTCTTATCAATAATAGAGGACCATTTAAGTTAGGAGATATATCTCCAGTTGAGTATGCATGGAGGTCAAGCTCAGAGTTTCCGTTTGCTATCACTATTGCTCTATGCCTATTAAAACCTTTCGAGTTTATAGGAGACAGCTTTGATCGCTCTCAGGTTAAGTTAAACAATCTCGGTCAGACTGTTAATGTTAATACAAATCTTCCTGTAACTTTAAATGATATAAAAGTTCCTAAGACAGGTATACAGCAAGGAGCAGGATTAGTTGTCTACTTGATAGACTATGCTAAATCTAGAGGTGTTTCTTTAGATCTAGTCGAAAATAAAATAAAAAATATTGATGTAAATCTTACAACTCGACTAGGCGGTTTTGTTGATAAAGCTCAGCAGAAATATCTGTTAGACAGCAAGAATCCAAAATCTACTTCTACAGGAGTTTATATTCCTGCAGAAAACTACGACATTATTTTTAATGTAAGTGCTCCTATTTCCACTATATCATACAGTGGTGTGATCATAGAAAAAACATTAAACGGTTGGTATGTTACAGGATATGATGATCTTCATCCATACTTTCCTTATTACGAACCGTTGGCTAGTCAAGGTGATCCATTAATCTCTGTTGGCGGAGTGAGCGAAACATTTTCAGATTGGACGCTAGGAACTTCTTATGCTAACGGTGTGATCGTTAGAAACAACAACACTTATTATAGGAGTTTGATCACTCATACAGATTCATCTGCGGATGATCTAAACAACAAGACTATATGGAAGAAACTTCCTAAACTTCCTTTAGTTGGAGCAGTTGAAGCATTCAAGAGAAGAAACTTCAACTTCTCGGCAGTTAGCAAAATGAGCTATGGAACAGAGATAAATGAAATCCAAGACATAGTTAACTTCCTACTAGGATACGAAGCCTATCTCAAATCTAGAGGATTTGTATTTGAAAATTATGATCCTGATAATCAAGTAAGCCAAGACTGGACCACTAGTTGTAAAGAGTTCATGTTCTGGACCAGACATAACTGGGCTATAGGATCGATTATCACATTAAGTCCAGCCTCTCAGAAAGTCTATATAAAGACTCCTGTTGGAGTAGCAGACAACCTGTTAGATGGCTTTTATGATTATCAGGTATTAAAGAGTGATGGTAAACCTTTACAGCCACAATATATCAACGTGGATCGACAGTTCCAAGAAATAACTGTTGAAACTACCAATACTACAGAGGGCATATATTATATTAGATTATATTATGTTCTAAAAGAACACGTAACAGTGTTCAGTGATAAAACGGTGTTCAGTGACATCATCTATGATAAACCAACCGGATATAGACAGCAACGAATCAAGAGTCTAGGATTCCGTACCACTGACTGGTACGGCGATTATACAAGTCCGGGTTTCTTATTTGACAACGTTGATATCGCTGTATGGCAACCATTTGTAGATTATAGACTAGGGGATATTGTTGCTTATCAGCAATACTATTGGGTAAGCCAAGTTAATCAAGAAGGATCAGAATCTTTCAATACTAATCTATGGACTAAACTAGATACAGTTCCAGAAAAACAACTGTTATCAAACTTTGATTACAAGATCAAACAGTTTGATGATTATTTTAATGTTGAATCACAAGGCATTGGAGAAACTCAGCGAGAGCTTGCACGTCATACTGTGGGATATCAGTCTAGAGAATATCTACAGAATCTCGCAGAAGATCCAGTGACCCAGTTCCAGTTGTATCAAGGATTCATTAGAGAAAAAGGAACTATAAACTCTGTCAAGAAAGTTTTTGATAAAATAAGTCGCTCATCGGAATCGGCATTAGTTCTTGATGAAGAGTGGGCATTTAGAGTTGGACGCTTTGGTGGTGTTGATCAACTTAAAGAATATGAAATAAAGATAGAAAAATCCGAGTTTCCATTAAATCCTCAGCCTCTGCTGTTTGTAAATTCTATTCCGTCTGTTTCTAGCGATCGTTATTATAGAGTTATTGGCAGTGATTTTACTATCTCCCCAACACCTTATACTACAAACATAAATCCTTTAAGTCTAGAGGCAGAACCTGAAAACACAGCAGGATATGTAGCAACATCTCAAGTTGATTTTGCTCTATATAATGCAGACGCTATATTAGGTATAGACATTTCTACAGTTTCTGAAGGCGCACATTTTTGGCTTACATTTTATTCACCTGATTGGACCGTATGGAGATTCTCAGAAGCTGCAAACCTCAAGGTCGTTGATGCTGTAAAATCTGGGTTAACTGTTACTGTTACAATGAATCGCCGCCATGGGTTGACTGTGGGCGACATTGTAGGCTTTAGATCGATTCCTAACCTAACAGGATTTTATAAGATTACTGAAGTCAGTGATATGACTATTAGCGTTACTGTTACTCCTGCAGCACAGGATCCGGTTATTGACGGCAGCACAGTTACCAATGTAGGATTGTTTACTGAAGTTAGATTTGATACCTACGACATGGTTGATCCTGAAAAAGTAGCTTTGTGGAAAGAAGGATCTACTCTATGGGTTGACGATAATGGTAGCGGGCTGTGGGAAGTTATTAGAAAAACCAAACAATATTCTTTTGGAGAAATCAGTGAATATGGTTTAACATCACCACTGAGAACTGGTGCAGCAGTCTTTTATGATAATAGATCAAAAGAATCTATAGTTGGTATTCCGGGATCGGGCTATGCCGTTGTTTATTCTGATATTAACGGTGCATTGACTCCTAAGCAGATATTATCACCGCTGATCGAGTTTAGAACATTATCAATAGGATCATTCGGTCAGGCCATTACAGTAAGTCCAGACGGTCAATGGTTGGCTATTGGCGTTCCCTTAGCCAGTGGTGTTAAAAATACATATCTAGGACCATTTAGTTCTACAAAGAGTTATGCTCTTGAGGATGTTGTCCTTTATGATGATATTTTATGGACACCTAACAAGTTTGTGTCACCTGATGGCAGCACTTTAACATTTAACACAGAAGATTGGGACCGAGCAACAAACATTGAAGCCTATGGAGAAGCCAGGGGAGATGGATTCTCAGAACAGGGAATGATTGTTCTTTATACAAGGACATCTCAAGGTTGGGATTATTATAAAACTTTTGCAAGCCCAAGACCGGCAGCCGGGGAACTATTTGGTTCATCTATTAAGATGGCCAAGAGCGGTACATCATATTCGATGATAGTGTCAGCTCCTGGATCTTTAGATGGCATCGGTCGAGTTTACGTATACAGTCATAACGGAACTGGATGGGAGATTGGCGAGATTCTTCCATCTGAACTAGCATTGAACAACTCACTAGTTCAAGATAGATCTACTATGGCTCACGGTATACTTAACAGTGATGTTGAAATGCTAAAGATAGGAGACCAGTATGGCTCGGCGATAGCCATGAGCTATACAGGTGATATTATTGCAGTTGGCGCTCCGTTTAGTGATGGACAGGTTTTTGATCAGTACAGAGGTGTGTGGAATTCTACTACAGAATACTTCGAAGGTGAAGTAGTACAGTATGAAGGATTGTACTATAAGTTAGCTCCAGACACATCAGATTCCACATATACTAATACCGGAACCAATCCGACAACATTGCCGTGGGTGTCTATTGGCGATAGTACGATGAATCCATCTGGAAAAGTTTTTGTTTACAAAAAAGAATCAACCGGTTACAGATTAGTGCAGACTATTGGTGCAGATAATCTTTCTGAGTACAGCGATCTTTCTAAAGTAGAAACAATAAATGTAGGCGATCAGTTCGGTGCATCATTGGATTTAGATTGGTCAGGAACTACATTGGTTATCGCTAGTCCGCTGGGAGATATAAATCTACAGAATCAAGGTTCGGCCTATGTATTAAGATTAACAAACAATATTTTTAGAGTAAAACAAAAACTAGAAAGTTTTGAAGATTATCCTAATGAATATTTTGGACAGAGCATCTGTATAAGTGGAAATACAGAAAAAATTGTTATTGGAGCAAAGAATACTCCTTATCATGAGTCGGTTACATTCTTTAGCAAGGATGAAGGAACTACTACCTTCGATCACGGAGCTACAAGATTTAGTAAAGATTATGGTTTTGCCGGAGCAGTTTACGTATTCGAGAGAAAAGCAGATGTTTATTTCTTAGCTGAAAAACTATCTGCTGATCTGTCATCGAACGAATCTTTTGGTTACAGCGTGTATTGTACACCAGATAACATTTTAGTTGGTTCTCCTGATTATTATTCTAACGTATTAAATCAAAAGACCGGTCATGTGAGACTGTTCAAGAAACTAGAAAATGTAAATTCTTGGGAGATCCTATCGCAAAGAAGCTTAGTCGTTGATATAGAAAAGTTAAAGAGCATTTCTCTTTACGATGATGTAAACAATAAAAAAATACAAGATCTGGATATAATCGATCCAGCTAAGGGTAAAATATTAAACGAAGCAGAACAAGAGTTAACTTTCAAAGTTCCTTACGATCCTGCTGTGTATTCTATTGGTACAGACTTACAAACAGTTATACCATCGCAAGAATGGACTGATCATCATGTAGGAAAACTATGGTGGAATACATCTACAGCTAAGTGGATGTACTACGAACAAGGTGATACATCTTATAGAGTAGGAAACTGGAGTAGACAAGTTCCTGGTTCTAGCATCGATGTTTATGAATGGGTAAAGACCAAACTGTTGCCTAGTGAGTGGGCCGCATTAGCAGATACAAACAACGGAATAGCCAACGGTATCTCAGGACAACCTTTATATCCTAACGACGATGTCTATTCTCAACGTATTCTATATAATGCGTCGACTGGTGCGGCAACAGAAACGTACTACTATTACTGGGTAAAAAATAAAACTATTTTACCTACTAATGTTATAGGCAGAAATATATCAGCATCAACAGTGGCTTCATATATTAATAACCCTATTGGTTCGGGAACAGCATTTGTAGGCATAGCAGCAGAAAATACTCTTTTGTTGTATAACTTCAAATCGATTATTTCAACTGATTATGCTTTGTTGAATATAGAGTATAAGAAAGATACTAGTTCGTTAAACCCTGTACACAACGAATACCAGTTGATTAGAGAAGGGTCAACTCAAGGTGTTCCGTCTTATAAACTTGAAACCAAATGGATCGACAGTCTTGTAGGATACGATTCTGTTGGTAATAGAGTTCCTGATCCGGGACTGCCTGCGAAATTAAGATACGGAATCGAGTTTAGACCTAGACAAGGTATGTTTATTAACCGATTAACTGCACTAAGATTAACAGTCGATAATCTGAATGCATTCTTGTCAACGTATCCGTTGACAGATTCATTGGACTTTACGTACCTAAATCTAGTCGATCCTGCCCCTAACAGCCAACTAAATCTCTATGATGTAGCAGTTGACACAGATATCGATCTTGAAACCGTAAGCACTACTCGTGTAGAACCTGCGATTTTGCAAGTGAATATCATAAACGGACAGGTAGATACTATTGATATAGTAAGCAAAGGTTTTGGTTACAAAGTAGTTCCACCAGTAATCATTGACGGAGATGGTGAACTAGCAGCAGCCGAAGCAACTATAGATTCACAAGGCAGAATAATATCTGTTACGGTTACAACTAAAGGTAGAAAGTACAGTTATGCTTCTGCATCCATTAGACCTTTCTCAGTGTTGGTTAACAAAGATGCTACAGCCAATAACTTCTGGGGCATATATGCCTACAACAGTGATAAGAAGACATTCTATCGCACAAGAACTCAGGCTTATGATACAACTAGATATTGGAGTTTACAAGACTGGTGGTTGACCGGTTATTCATCAGTTGACAGAATAGTCAAAGAGATTCCTAATATTTCATATCTAGGGTTTGTTACCACCTATGTAGGCGATATGGTACGTATAAAAGAATACGCATCTGGCGGTTGGGCTGTATTGTTAAAAACTTCTGAAGGTAGCTCGAATCCGTCAGATGACTGGATGCTAGTAGGAAGAGAAAAAGGAACAGTTTTATTAGAACCTTCTCTATACGATCCAACAGTTGGCGGAATAGGTTATGATAATAACAAGTCATACGATACTGCATTTTATGATCTTGAAAACGCTAAAGAACTAAGAAATATTCTACGTGCAGTAAAAGATAATGCCTATAATCTAGGTTTCGGCGACCAATGGAGTAGTTTGTTCTTTGTAGCAGTTCGATATGTATTAACAGAACAGAAATATGTTGATTGGATGTTCAAGACTAGTCTTGTTACTGCCACACATAATGTTGGAGCTTTTGAGCAGAAGTTAAACTATAAAAATGATAACCTTGCGAGCTTCCAAGATTATATCAACGAAGTTAAACCATATAGAACAACAGTGAGAGAATACATTAGTAGGTATAATACCCTAGAAACAACAGGACTATCTACTTCTGATTTTGACCTTCCACCTGCATATAATGTATCTGAAGGAAAAATAACATCAGTAACAGAAACCCAAGAAACGATTCAGAGATATCCATGGAAATGGTGGCTCGATAATCATAGATATTCTATAACTGAGATTAGGTTGTCTAATCCGGGATCAGAATATAATTCACCGCCTACAGTTATTATTGACGGCGACGGAACCGGCGCAACTGCAAAAGCCTACATCTCAAACGGATCTGTGTCTGGTGTTGAGTTGTTAACTGCTGGCTCAGGATACACAAGAGCTTCTATAAAACTAGTTGGCGGCAACGGAAACAGCACCGATATAGCAACAGCAATACCGGTACTTGGTGATTCTAAAACTAGGACATTTAATCTTTCATTGAGATTTGATCGAGTTAATAAAGAATCTTCTTATTCTACTTTTACAAAGACAGATACTTTTGTTGCTGAAGGAAACAATGCTGTTTTTAAACTCAGCTATGCACCATCTAACAATAAGAATAAGATCAACATTTTAAGAAATGGTAATGTTGTTTATAAAGATGAATATTCTGTAAAGATTTATAAAGAAGGTATAGACAACTACTCTTTATTAAAAGGATCGGTAATCTTTGTTTCAGCTCCAAACAAAGGTGACAATATCGTTATTACCTACGAAAAGAACGATGAGTTATTGTATGCTGTTGACAGGATAAACAAATATTATCTAACAGAATCATCATCGCCTACTGCTTCTGGAATGCTAGGAAAAGAACTTAATCAGTTAATGACCGGTCTAGACTTTGGTGGCGTCCAAGTACAAGGAACAACATTTGAAGTCACTGGTGGTTGGGATGCTCTACCTTGGTTTTCTGACAGCTGGGACAGTGTAGAATCATCAAATGACATTTATTTTAGGGCAGATGGAAGTACGGCATCGTATACTTTTGATGCACCTCCTGCTGCTGGCCAAATTTATAACATCTATATTAAGAGAAATGGTGACACACAGTTTATAAGAATAGACGATCCATATTTTAACCCTGCGCAAGATAGTTCTATGCAGACTAATCCTCATGCAGAAATACCTACCTTTATAGGGGATGGATCGACTTCTGTGATAATGCTAACTCCTTATTTGAGTTTAAATGCAGGTGATACATTGGTATTCAGACAAATCGAAAGTGATGGTTCTGTTACTATTAATGATTCCAACATTTTAGACACAAAGATAAGTGGTGGCACATTAGCTGCTATGAGCGGAGCATATTCAACTGCTTCAGGTACTGCCGCAGAAGAAATAGTTCTAGAGGGTGGTAAATTTATAAGTCCTGAACAAGTTCCTGCACCTGAAGAAAATGTTCCTGGACAGGTACTAGATAGTCTTTCTATAAAAGTGTTTAATAACACAAGGTCGGGAGCCACTCCTCTTAACCACAGGACTATCTATTCAGATGGAATAACTTTAACTTATAAGATAGGACAAAAAATAATCGAAAATAGCTCTTTGTTAGTCTATATCAATAAGATTAAGAAAACAGAAACTATAGATTATTCTATCGATTATAAAGATCAAGAAATAACTTTAAACAGCCTAGCACCTGCGGGAAATATTATTGAAATTATTTCTTTAGGTATTGGCGGCCACAATCTTTTAGATTATCAAGAGTTTGTAGCTGATGGTGATACTAGTTTATTTTTAACTGATGCAAACTATACAGATACTACTTCAATATTTGTAACAGTAAATGGAATCTATAAGGAAACAGCATTCGTCAACAGTACAGGAGTTGTTGATTCTCAAAATAGAACATTGGTCCAGTTTGGTATAAAACCAACTCTAGGTGATGTAATATCTATACTTGTTTTAGGTTCTGAAAACGGTAATGTATTAGACGGATACGGTGTAGTAAGGATCAATCAACAAGTGTTTAACTATGAAGGAAGTACAAGAACCTTTAGTTTAAATCATTCTGTAACTGAAGATCCTAAACTAGTATCTCAGATCGGTGCCAACTTTAATAATGTTCTTAACGCATCGGCCGCGTCATCGATGATAGTCGAAGTTAACGGAAAAGCATTAAAGGGACCCGATAGTGTTTATTTTGTCTATGATGGAGTAACTAAAGATTTTGTTCTAGGAGAAGATCCTTACACCGGCCCGGGTGCTGTACTAACTAGCAACATTTCTGTTTATATTAACGATGAACTTAAGACTTTTATTCAAGATTATGTCTATGATGGTACTTCTAAAACTATTACTATCACAAAATCATTGACTAAAGGTGATGTTATTAAAATAGAAACAAATTTTATATCTGATTATAAAATAGAAAACAATAGTCTAGTTTTATTAGATACAATATCATTAGTTGACGGTGACACTATTGGTGTTACATGGTTCAACGAATATACTTCGATGGATCTAATCTCAGACGAATATACTGGTGGTAAGGTACAATACCGACTCTCTCACAGCCCTATATCAGTAAGCTATGTATGGGTTTATAAAAATGGAGATAGATTGTCACAAGATGTTGATTATTATGTAGATCAAGATCGATCATTGATATATCTCAAGAACAAGACTACTGAAGATGATAATATAAAAATTCTTTTATTTGGGTCTCAGATCTATAGATTACCTAGTGGATATGAAATCTATAAAGACATGTTAAATGTCTACCACTTCAAGAGGTATTCACAAGGAATGGATGTTGTACTGGCAAAAGATTTGAACTATTTTGACACCTCACTAGAAGTTACAGATTCTACTGAACTTTCAGATCCTATTCCTTCTAGAAATATTCCTGGAATAATAACCATAAACAACGAGCGTATTGAGTATCTATCTAAGGTTGGAAATGTTCTTTCTAAACTCAGAAGAGGAAGCCTAGGAACATCGATAGCTACATTGCATGCCAAGGGCAGCTATGTCGTTGATGTAGGTATCAAGGAAACAGTTCCTTATAACGAAACGCAAGATCGTACAGATTTTACCAGCGATGGGAAATCAGACGATTCTACTATAGGAACAGCTCAAACAATCGGACCGTTAGAGTTTACACCTAGCAAAGGAACTAGATCAATATGGTATAAAAATACCATCCCATCAGATTTTGGGCCTTGTGATCAGATAGAAGTATTTGTAGGCGGCCGCAGACTGCGTAAAGATCCCTTACAGGTATTTGATGAAACTCTAGGAGCCGAAGGATCCGGAAAATACAAGACTCTTGAAGCAGAGTTTAGTGTTGACGGAACCACCCCTTACATAAGACTAACCGAAACAGTTCCAGCAAATACGCTGATAACTGTCATCAGGAAACTAGGTAGAACTTGGTATGATCGAGGCGAAAATACCGTTACTAGAGGCGTTACGCTGCTAGAAAACACAACTCCGATCGCTAGATTCATAGCAGAAAAGACTACTAAAATACCTGAATAAATACTGATATGGAACCACAAGAGACTAACATGACCGAAAACCAACAGCAAAAAACTGATGCTCAGCCCAACGAAATTGGAGGTTTCCATTTTGAAGGGCATATCAAGATCTATGATCCGCAAAACGGCGAGATATTCGTAGATAAGCGTAATGCTATTCATTATGAAAATATGTCTGTAGCGATGGTACAGAGTTTATCAAACCAGGGATTGGGTACTATCTATCAAATGGATTTTGGTAACGGCGGAACAACCGTCGATCCTACAGGACTCATAACTTATCTTACTCCGAATACTATCGGTGTAAACTCTAGTTTATACAGCAAAACCTATCAAAAAATAGTAGATCAGCAAGCAGCAATCAACTCAGATCCTGTTCGTAATAAGATGGAAATACGTCATATTAGTGGAGCCACTTACTCGGATATTGTTGTTAGTTGTTTATTAGATTACGGCGAACCTACTGATCAGGAAGCATTTGACAACTCTGTGGATTTAAGCGGAAACTTTGTTTTTGACGAACTTGGTCTAAGAAGTTACGATCCTAGCGGAACAGGTAAACTTCTTACACACGTGGTATTTCACCCCGTACAAAAATCTTTGAATAGGTTATTACAGATTGATTATACAATACGTATTCAGAGTCTAACTGGATTCACTGGAGCTTAATAAATGCCATATAATGTAACCAGTACTGATAAAACAAAGATTATCACTGTCTATGACAATACGTCAGACACTTCTAGCACCAGTCTAACATTTCCTGGTAGAAATGTAACAGGATACGGTCAAACTATAGCAGAAAACTTTCTACATCTACTAGAAAATTTTGCCGCTGGAACCGAACCAGTTAACCCTACAGTGGGTCAGGTTTGGTACGATACAGTAAATGCACAGCTCAAACTTTACGATGGTGATTGGAAAGCAGCTTCAGGAATACAAAAAGGTCCTTCTGAACCAAGTGTAGAAACAGCCAAAGTTGGTGAGTTATGGATTGACACAACCAATCAACAGTTAAGAATCTTCACAGGTGCTAGATGGATTCTTGTAGGTCCTGCAGAAAGTTCAGTTGATGGTCTAAGATACGGACCGGCTGTAGAAGCTATATCAGATAGCGACAACGTAACAAGAAATATTTTAGTTTTCTATATCGCTGATGTACCTATCATCATTGTAAGTAAAGATAGTTTTACACCAAAAGTAAACATTCCAGGGTTTAGTCCGACAGCAATAAATCCCGTACCTATACATTCTGGTATCAACATCCATATCCCAGATGCAACAACACAAGATAAATTTCAAGGCGGGTACATTCCTAAACTTTTTGGAACAGCAAAAAATGCGGACGCACTAAATGTCGGTGGTACAGAAGTTGCCGCCGGTAAGTTTTTAAGATCGGATATTTCTAATACAACAGATTATGGGATCATTATTCGAAGCAATGAAGGTTTAACTCTAGGTGTTAACAGTGATTTCCGTATATCTAATGACAATACATCAGCATCGATTTACAACTCTAAATCGGGAAGCTCTTTAGATTTACAAACTAACAAAGACGGAATACCAAACACAGTCCTTCGAGTTAAAGGAACGTCTGTAGGTGTTAATGTTTTAGCGCCAGAAGAAGCTCTTGATATTGACGGTAACCTACAAATAACCGGTTCAGTTATTATTAATAATACCACACAGAGTACTAATCTTTCAAACGGAAGTTTAAGAACACTTGGTGGCATTTCTGTTACAAAGAATGTACTGATCGGTACTGATCTAACAGTATCAGGAACATCCCAGTTAGGTGGAGTAGTTCCATCGGCAACAGAAACATTTGACCTGGGCTCGACAAGCAAGCGTTGGAAAACTGTGAGAGCAAAAACTATCGTTGCTGATGAAATACAAGGTATCTTGAATGGTAACATTAGTGGTAACGCCAACACAGCAACCAGTTTGAGAACAGCAACAACTTTTAAACTTGAAGGAGACGTCATTAGTCCTTCGATCTCTTTTGATGGGCAAGTGGGGGGTTCTACAAAAATATTTGTTACATCGCTGACATCAAATATTATCAGTAGTAAAGATTTTCCTAATCCTAACTATTCTAACGCTGAGGATTTAGTATTAACCTATAGACCTAGCTTGGCAGGACAAGGTGGAGCTAGCGGTCTTCTCAAACAGACTAGAAATACTTTTATCGGAGATCTAGGTGTTCCTATAGGGACTATGTTCCCTTATGCAGGACAACTTCCACCATACGGATATTTGTTCTGCGATGGATCAGAAGTAGAGCGTGTAAAATATCCAGATCTTTATGACATCATTGGAACGACTTATAATGGATCCACAGCACTAGTTGGTGTAGGAACATTTAGACTTCCGGATATGCGAGGACGCTTTGCTCTTGGCAGAGACAATATGGATAATGCTCAGAGTGTTCCAAACTCATTGGGCGGGTTTACTGATGCAGGCGGCGGCACGGCTGGTCGAGTACCTGACATCAAGGCACAAAGCATCGGCGGCTCTGCTGGTCAGAGTTCAGTTACATTAGACCTGTCAAATCTTCCAGATCACGAACATTCTATGTTAGTAAATGGAATACAATATTCTGCAGTCAGAGTGGATACTGCTATTAACTCTCCTGCAACAACTGGCCTTGGACCGAACGTACCTGGTGGCGCACAGTATCTTAATACTACAGGAGGCATTAAGAAACCAACAGTTGATTATACATTAAAACAGGCAGTTGGTATAATGAATCCATATCTAACCGTGAACTACATTATTAGATCTGGTCCTCCGGCATTTACAACAACTACAACCTAATAGGGCAAGAACATGGCGTATCAAGTTAACAGAACAGACGGATCAATAGTAGCTGTAGTTGCAGACGGTCAAATCGATACATTATCGACTGATCTTACTTTGATCGGAAAAAACTACAGCGGCTTTGGAGAAGCCCTTAATGAAAATTTAATAAAACTTCTAGAACATTTTTCAGGAAGTACAAAACCATCACATCCTATACGAGGACAGATATGGTTTGATACCGCAGAAGGAAAACTAAAGGTTTATACAGGAACTAGTTTTGTTCCCGTGAGCTCTGCTACTATTTCGAGTACCCAACCTTCGACGTTGGGTGTTGGTGATCTTTGGTTCAATGATGTAGACAAACAACTATTTTTCTATGACGGTACTAGCACGATATTGTTAGCGCCTGCTTATTCAGTGACTCAAGGTGTAAGTGGTCTAAAGATTGAAAGTATATTAGATACATTAAATCAAACTAGAGTTATTACATCATTGTATAATAACGGAATTTTACTTGGAATATTTGCTAAAGATTCATTTACTCCAAAGAATGCTATCACAGGGTTTTCAGGCAGCATTATTCCTGGTTTCAATGCAGGTACACTAACCGGATTAAAGTTTAATGTAACGGCCACTAATGCTGAAAACTTAAATGCAGTTCCAGCCGCTAACTATGTTCGAACAGATACTGCGAACTCGATGCAAGGGCAGTTGAAGATTACCACAGACCTTGGTATTATTATCGGTAGTGCTGACCAAGCGACATTGCGAGTTACCAATGGTGATGTGATATTAGCTAACTCTGCATCTAATAGAGATTTGTTTATTAATGTACGTAAAGACATTACAGCCGAAACAGGCATTAGGATATCAGGATCGACAAGGACGATTGACATATATCCTAATCAACCAGAAAGCCAAGTTAATCTTGCAGGTAATCTAACTATCGCTGGCAATCTAACAGTAAATGGTGACACTACTACAGTCAACGTTTCCACAGTAACGGTTGAAGATAAAAATATTGTATTGGCAAAAACTACGGGAGTCTTACCTACTGATGCAAATGCTGATACAGGTGGCATGATAGTACAAGGTGCTACAGCACATGTCTTTGTTTGGTCAGATGGCGGAGCAGCCGCGGGTTCAAATAGTTCAGAAGCTATTGCTGGAGGATATATTGATGCGTTGCCTGCTTTATACAGTAAAGCATGGAATAGTTCAGAACATATCAATCTCGCAGCAGGAAAATATTTTGCTATCGACGGAGTTCCAGTTTTAACAGGAAACTCGTTGGGAGCTAATATTACTAGTATTCCTGGGGTTACATCATTTGGTACACAGTCTGTAGTTAATATTGGCCCAGGTGTTCCACCTGTACCTTATATGAAGTTGGAAGATAATAGGATTTCTACACTTCAAACCGACCAAGATTTAGAGATAGCACCTAATGGGAATGGAAATATAGCCCTTCAAGGTTATCCAAGAATCACAGGTATGGGAGATCCGGTCAGTGCCCAAGATGCTGCGACTAAAGAATATACAGATAATAGATTAGAAACACGTCCGGTAGCATTAAGTATTGATCTTTCAGATGGTAAAGATAACTCTTACATCATCACAAATATTTTGAATAACGTTGCGCCACCTGCTGATTTTAGAAATGGAGCCGTTGCTAGAGTCTTATGTAATATTCTAAGTCCTCAGTCTACTACATTAGATATAAATCCCTTGCTCAATCAGAGTACGGCTACATTTAATACTCCGACAGGTACAGCTCCAGCAGTTACAAACGTTGCTATTAACACAGCAATCATTCCGCCTAGCACAATTTCAGTTACACGTATCGTTAAGATATTCCAGATTATCGCAAATAACTGGCAGTTTGTAGGCGACACAGTATTACCACCATAATGAGATCGGAGCGCATAGAACATGTCTTACATTATTAACAGATATAACGGCCAGCAGCTTGTTGTTCTACAAGATGGAACGTTAGATACAACTACTAGCATTGGGCTAGTAGGTAAAAATTATATTGGCTATGGCACACAACAGAATGAAAACTTCTTATATCTGTTAGAAAACTTTGCCAATGATAAACCGCCACTGAGACCTATTAGCGGACAAACATGGTTTGATACATCAAATAATACCATGAATGTGTACAATGGTACTGAATGGCACCCTATTGGCGGGTCAGTGCAGGATACAGAACCAGAAAATCCAGCTCCAGGAGCTCTATGGTTAAAGACTCCTATCAATCAACTTTATGTATTCAACGGCGATGAATGGGCATTAATAGGTCCTGAAAACGTTGAAGGCTTTGGCGCAATGACCAGAGCCATATCTACAGTATTATTTGACTCTAATAATAACCCTCATCCTGTAATAGAGCTGTTAATAGCGGGCGAAGTTATTGCTATAGTATCCGGTGCGGCCTTTACTATTAGACCTGATGTTGGTATTTTAGGTTTTAACAATCTCATTAAAGGTATCAATCTAGCAGAGTTTGTTAAACTTAAAGGGGATATAGTAGGTCTTGCCGACAGAGCTTCAAGATTAGAAACACCAAGAAAAATCAACGGAGTATTTTTTGACGGGCAGTCTGATATAACTATTACAGCATCAACACCTGGCATACTAAAGAAAGGTAGTTATATTACAGGTAGCAACTTTAATGGTAGTACTGATATTACCTGGGGTGTAGATGCTAGTCCAAATAATGTTATAGGCAAAGTTGTTGCACGTGATACCGCAGGAAACTTTTCTGCAAACAGAATCACAGCAGATTTAACAGGTAACGTCACTGGTGATGTTACATCAACCGGCATCAGCGATTTTAATATCATTACAGCCAATGAGTTTAGAGGTGCAGTATTAACTGGTAATAGCTATACTGCAACTAGATTACAAACCGCGAGGACTATAAACGGAGTCCTCTTTGACGGTTCAGCTAATATTGATGTAACTGTTGATGCAGAAAATTTAATCGGTACTGATCTAAATACAGGCATAATCAACTCAAATCTTACCAAGGTTGGGTATCTAAATGAGTTGTCAGTTCAGGGATTTGGGGGCATTAAACTAGGTAACGGCAGCACAACCAACTTTAGCCTATTAGTTGATGGATCTATTGGTAAAATTAAAGCAAACACAGAGTTTAATCTATCGATACAAGACATAACGATTTCAGGCAGCTATCCTACATTGAGATTAACTCCTAGTGCAGTGACTATTACCGAAGGGGGTGCATCTTTACCTGCGATTATTCCTGATACAGATGGTGGTTGGTTGCTAGGAACACCTAATAAAAAGTTTGGAGACTTGTACACTGCCGATGTATACGGTACAGTTTTCCATGGTGATATTACAGGAAATGCTCCTACAGCTGATCACGCTATAAACGCAACGAATCTTGATAGCGGCCAAATCGGTTCATTGCCATATCAGTCTGGACCAGGCACCACAACGATGCTGCCGCCAGGACAACCGGGTCAGGTATTGCAGACCGCAGGTACAGGAAATCCTCCATTTTGGGGAGCAGCTTTTGTTCGTGGTATGATCATGCAATGGTATGGAGCATCTAATGCCGTACCTAGTGGATGGGGCTTGTGCGATGGTACAAACGGAACCCCAGATTTACGAAACAAGTTTGTTGTTGGTGCAGGAAGCACTTATACAATGGGTACTACAGGTGGTTCTACATCATCAACTAACAATGTAAATCTTACTTTTACAGGTACAACATCGGCAGCAGGAGCTCACAGTCACGGTGGTTCTACTGGCAGTACTGCGCTAAGTGCTGCTATGATGCCCGAACACTATCATAACTTTACAGACGTTTACGCGATCGTCGGTGACTACGGTCTTGGAGGCAGTACAGCCTCGGCATATGATAGAAATGGAACATACATCTATCCTAGCTTTTACGCTGGAAACGCTAGTGACGGAGATCGAGACAACGGATATTATGGGTTTCCAAGCAGAACTGATACAGCAGGTGGCGGGCCAACAGGAGCTCCGCACAATCACAGCCTTAGCACTGACGGAAATCACAATCACAGTATAACAGTAACAGCAAACAGCGGAGATATTGTGGTACAAACATTACCGCCCTATGTAGCATTGTTTTACATAATGAAACTCTAATAAATATAACGAATAAAGGTGGAGCAGCCCAATGGCATATACAATTAACAAATTTAACGGTTCTTTTTTAGTAACCGTACAAGACGGAACCGTAGATACTAGCACAGATCTTAATCTCGTAGGTAAAAACTACGCCGGTTACGGTGCTATTGAAAACGAAAATCTTGTTTATCTTCTAGAAAACTTTTCAAACACCAGTCCCCCTCCAAAGGCACTAACTGGACAAATATGGTATGACAGCGGAAATAAGAAGCTGAAGTACTATGACGGTAGCAAGTTTAAAGTTGCCGGCGGTGCTGAAACCGGATCATCTGCTCCATCCGGACTAGCAACAGGCGAGTTTTGGTTTGATACTAGTGCTAAACAGCTATACACATGGTCCGGAACTGAATATGTATTGATTGGTCCGCAGGCTAGTCCAGAACTAGGAACAAGCTCAGTAACTTCTCAGGTTGTCAAAGACGACACAAACGCTAACCAAACGATATTAAAGATCATTGCAGGCGGCAAAGTAATGGCCGTCGTTAGCGAATCTGAGTTTGTGTTAAACAATGTTAATCCGATTACAGGATTTTCTCTAATCAAGAAAGGCATTACTTTAGTTAATACTAACTCTAATGGTATTACTACAACCGGTACAGCATATTTCTGGGGTACCGCTAGTAATGCAGTTAGCTTAGGTGGTGTTGAAGCGACAGAATATATTAGAAAAGGTAGCATTACATTTGATCAAGATGTTACTTTTCAGAATGCCGGATACTATGTAGGTAACAGTAAAGACCTATATGTACATATTGGTACTAACGTACAAGGTAATACCAGTTCGCTACTAGAAAGTATCAATAATGGAAATCCAGTAACTATTCGTATCAACTATAACAACTCTGCAGAAGACGTTGCTATCTTTGATAATACTGGAATGATTCCAGGTGCAGATAATGCTTATACAATCGGTAATACTGGGTATAGATGGTCCGATGTTTATGCCACTACTTTCCATGGCAATCTAACAGGAAATGTCACAGGCAATAGTACTGGAACACATACAGGAACAGTAGCGGCTGTTGACGCGACTATTTTAGTTAATGGTTCTACTAAAGAAATAGGATATACCGGTGCTACTATACGTGGTAATCTTGTTGGAACTGTATCTGGTAACGTTACAGGTACAGCTACTAACGCAACAACTCTTACAAACTTTGTTCCTAGCACTTCGTTACCTAGTAGTATTGATAAAACATCGATTCCTGTTAGAAATAGCAGCGGAAATATCATAGCTAATCAGTTTGTTGGAACTGCTGATAAAGCAGATCGTATCAAGATCGATGACACAGCTATCGATTCTGATCCTAACTACAAAACAGCAAAAACAACAGCAACAGGAAGTACCATTGCAGCTAGAACATCCGGCGGTAATCTAGTAGCTGTGTTATTTGATGGTACTGCAACAGCAGCACGTTACGCTGACCTTGCAGAAAAATATTTGCCAGACCAAGAATATGCACCTGGCACAGTAGTTACAATCGGCGGCGATGCAGAGATTACACAAGCCAGCGGTGGGGATAGAGCCATTGGTGTTATTAGTACAAACCCAGCCTATATGATGAATAAAGACCTCGAGGGTGGTGTTTATGTCGCACTAAAAGGTCGTGTACCTTGCAGAGTGTTAGGCCCAGTTTCCAAGGGCGATGACATGTGCCCGGGACCAAATGGTGTAGCAGTTTCAGATAGATTTGGAGATAAAAAAGTGTTTGGGGTCGCCTTAGAATCGAGCGATGATGAAGGCGAAAAAATCATTGAAGTATTGGTGTTATAATGAGCGGAGCAGTTGGATCACAGATTGCTGCGGTAGACTATACTAGCATTCGTGCTAAGATTATAGCTCTTTTAGGCACCGGATCAGCAGATAAAGGGTATGGACAGACTGTTTACAGTGCTGATGTAACCAGCGGCCAAACCGCAACCAAAGCACAGTGGGATGCCTTAAGATATGATCTCATGTCTATCAAGTTTCACCAAGATGGTGTGATGCCATCTATAGTGGAAATACAGAAGACTGATCCAATAAGATACGGTGCAGGTAATCCAAATACTGATTATGATAATCTCGCAGATCAGGCCACACTTACTAGATTCAATGTCGGACTTGGACAGTTCGCGGTAACTAGCAAAGCCAATGCCACTTATACAAGTTTATGGTCGATTGAGGCAACAGCAACGCTAACAGTGACATTTGCCAATGCAAATCAAGGAAGATATTTTTTCAATAGCGGCGGAAGTATACGTTTAACATCAACAAGGACCGGCGGTGTAGCAACACTACAAAATGCAGCATGGACTAGCATACTTTCTTCAGTAGGAACGATAGCTTTTGATGCAGACAAAACAAAACAACTAAGCTATTATACTTTAACAAATAACTATCAGCTGTTTAAATATCTAGCTTCTAGTGCTCCTTATTCTAATAGCTATTATCAGGTAGAGGCAAAATGTGATGTTGCTAATAATATCAACGGAACTGCCACACAGATAATATTCAAAATCAGGTGGGTTGATGCATACGTCGATCCTGACGTGCTCACTGGTTATGTGAATCCTCCGGGCGATGGTGTAGATGGTACACTATCTTTAACAGTAGAGGAAGCCAAAGCTGCTGGAACACTATTTCCTACAGGAACATTTAGTATCGTAAGTCCTACATATTCGCTATCTTCGATTACCGCTACCTGATAAAGTAAATATTACCATGGCAGTTAATGATAAAATCAGTCAAGCAGACTACAATAGCATCCGAAACAAAGTAGTTCCTATAATAGGAACAGGTTCTAGTAACTCTGGGTATGGTCAGTTTGTTGTCAGTTCTGCTGTCGCAGAAGGGCAGAAAGTTTCATACAACGATTGGATGAAGCTTGGATATGACATCATAAACTGTTATAAACATCAACAAGGAACCAATCCTGCAGTAGCGGTCGTGGCTGAAGGAAATACAATACGTTACAGCACTACATTTACTCCAGCTGCCACCGACTCTCCAGTTACACAGCTTGATTCGTGGGCTAACACCGTTGTTTCAAATAAGTTTACGATAGCCCCTAGCCAGTCTTATACGACCAATGTTGGCACGGTTACACAAACATGGCCGGGGGTATACGGAAATACTTGGTCAGTGCGTATTCAGTGTACAGTCACAGTTACATTTTCCAATGCAGATCAAGCTAGATACTTCTTCAACTCTGGCGGAGAAATAAGATTTACCTCTAGTCGCAGCGGAGGTCAAAATATTCCGCAAAATACATCTTGGACTAATCTATTAAGTTCGGTGGGCACAGTCGCTTGGGGCGGAAACAAGCCCGGTACTGGAACATCTCCTAACGATAATCTAAACTATTATAGATGCAGTAATATTTTTAGCAACTTCTATTCGGCGAGTGCAAGCACTCCCTATGGTTCTAACTCTTATATTCTGGCAGCTAGGACTCCTGGAATAGCCAACAATAGCTCAGGAACAGCCAGCAGCATTGAGTTTCAGATTACCTGGAACGATGCTCACGTAGGCGATTCTGGAGGTCCTGACTTTGTTGATGGAACTTTTAGTCTAAACGTTTCGACACTAGCTGCCTCGGGAACATTAGTTCCTGTTGGTGCAGGTAACTTCACTGTTTCGACTCCAGTTATAACAATCAACGCTATAACAACATAAATTTTCCTGGTTATCATAGCATAATAAATAAACTGCTATGTTAATCAGGAGAAACAATGGAAGAACAACTCAAGCAGGCTCTTGACTTTTCGAACTATCGTCAGAGCTTTTCTATCCAAAGAAAAACCCTCAAAGAAAAGATCGAAGCCAAACTCACCTATGGCGCATCTGGTGGAATCTTTAAGATTGATCAAACACTCATAGCATTTGTTAAGTTTTTGATCGACCAAGAAAGAACGCAAAATGTTCCGTTGATCGACGCTAACGGAAATCCTGTCTTAATCCCCGACCTTAATATTTTTATGAATGAAATATTAGATAGATATTTCACATCGGTCTACGAATATCACGAGCAATATCAAAATCTTAGAAAGAGTAGATCTGTAGAAAAGTTATTAGACCTATGACCAACGGTATTCTAATATTTGCTCATAACAATAGAGAAATAGACTATGCCCTTATGGCAGTGATAGCCGGGGGTCTAGCACGTAAACATCTTAATGTTCCTGCAACACTAGTGACAGATGCTTCTACATTAGAATGGATGGCAAAATCGGAAATAGTAGAAAAAGCCAAAGAAGTCTTTGAAGCGTTTATTATCGTTGAAAAACCTTTAACTGATAATCAACGTCGATTACATGATGGAAAATTTTCTGATGTATTAGTTCCGTTTGTTAATGCTAACAGAGCAAGTGCTTGGGATCTAACTCCCTACGATAGAACATTATTAATAGACAGCGATTTTTTAATTTTTTCTGATAGATTGTCTGAATATTGGGATGTAGACGAATCTATATTAGTTTCTGATTCTATGAATGATATGGTTGTTCCTTCTAGGAACGGATATCATGACAACTACATTTCTGATACAGGAGTAAAACTGTTCTGGGCAACAACAGTAATGTTTACTAAAGACGATGTCTCAAAAATGTTTTTTGAAACAGTAGATTTTGTTAGGACTCATTATTCTTATTATGGAGATCTTTTTAGATTTGATCCGAGGCAATACAGAAATGATATCAGCTTTAGTGTAGCAAATCATTTATTGTATGGCTTTGAGGAACCGGTAATGTCATTGCCTCCGGTACTAACGACCATAGATAAGGATATACTACATTCTGTAGATGATAACGGAAAACTAACTTTTTTATTGTCCGGTAAAGTAGATGCTAACTATTGCCCTGCGACTATAAAAGATACAGATGTGCATGTAATGAATAAAAAAAGTATAGTTAGAAATGCAGAAAATCTTATGAGGTTGATATGAACTTTGGTTATCTTATAATCGTGTCAACGTCAGATAAAGCAGATTATTCTCAGATGGCATATGCTCTTGCCCTGAGTATAAAGAACACTCAAAAAGAAGGGTATGATAAAGTAGCACTGGTGATCGATGACAAGATGTATCTCGATAGATTCGAATCTAAATGGGTTTTTGATCATATTATTGAATGGAATGAAGAAACATTTTGGGATGGGCGTTCTTGGATGGATCGATTAAGTCCTTTTGACGCAACGGTTTGTCTAGACGCTGATATGTTATTTTTAAGAGATTACAGTCATTGGATTGATTATTTTTTAGAAAACACTGAGTTATATGTAGCCAATAAAGGGTTTACTTATAGAGGTGAAAAAATAACTTCTGATGAGTATAGAAGAACTTTTACAAAAAACGAACTGCCAAATCTTTATAGCTTTTATACTTTTTTTAAACGTGATAGTGAGATGGCTAAAGAATTCTTTTCTTTAGGTAGACATATCATAAAAAATCCTTTACAATTTTCAAATGTATATCTATCAAAACTAAAACCTAAAGTTTTAGGAACAGATGAAGCTTTCTCATTGGCAGCTAAGATACTAGATATTGCGGATGAGATCGCCTATGACCTAGAGTTTCCTAGAGTAGTGCATATGAAACCGATGGTACAAAACTGGCCTTGGCCTGCTGACACAGTAACAGACCATGTAGGGTTTTATCTTAATAGAAAAGGACAGTTAAAAATAGGAAACTATCAACAGCACGATATAGTTCACTATGTTGAAAAGGATACTATTACTCCTGAGCTTATCAATATACTTGAGGAAATAGCATGGAAGAAATGATCGATTTTGATAAATGGCTTTCAGAATACGAAGTTCCTGAAGTAAGATATGTCGCAGTCTATGACAAGGATACTGGCAAAGTTATCAGCGTTGGGCCTAAGTCTGCATTTCCAGATGAGAAGTTTAAAGTATTTGTTGACACAGAAATCGCTGAGTTAATCTTAAAGGGTACTATTAGCATACATTCTTGTTTTGTTGATCCGATGGGTGATAGTCTTGAAATAACAGAAATGAAATCTGTTTTCAAGATAGACGATGTTGTCCATAGAGTAATAGATAAAAGATGGTCTGGTGTAGAAATACCCGATATCTATATTACCTATGATACTACTTCTAAAACATTAAAGATTGAGTTGACTGAAGATTTAAATGGAACGTATATACAGGCTGAAGAGTTCCAACCACGACCAAAGCGTTCAGTACATTGGGGCGGAGACACATTGATGAATTTCTTATTGACTGATTATAACGATCCTAATGTATTAATCAAGATGCTGTCTGTGAGATTAGATGAACTAGTAGGTCAGGCAAAGATATTTGAAAATATTAATCTTCCTGAAAAGTTCAGTGTGTATACTAGAAGAATATTTAAGAGTTATGTATTGGAGATATTATGAAAGTCATTGAGTTTGACGTAGTGTTTCTAAGTTATGACGAACCGAATGCAGATCTTCATTATGCAGATTTGTGTAATAAAGTGCCCTGGGCAAAAAGAATACATGGTGTGAAAGGCAGTGATCATGCACATAAAGCCGCAGCAGAGTTATCAGAAACTGATTGGTTTATAACTGTAGATGCAGATAACATCGTAAATCCTGACTTCTTCAATCTCGATCTTAAGATGGATGATCCTAAGATACAGGTCTACGGCTGGTGCGGAAGGAACTCTATCAATGGACTACGATATGGCAATGGTGGTTTAAAAATCTGGCGTAAAGATTTTGTTCTAAACATGCGTACTCATGAAAACGCAGAAAGCGAACGAGCACAGGTAGATTTTTGTTGGGAAGATGGATATCGTAATTTTCCTAGAGTGTATTCTGAAAGCGTTATTACAGGTTCACCTTTTCAAGCCTGGCGAGCAGGATTTCGTGAAGGTGTCAAGATGACCTTGCTCGATGGAGTAAAAGTTCCTCCACAGGAAATCAAGCAGCAGATATGGTGGCATAACATACATAGACTCCGTATGTGGTCAACCGTAGGAGCACATGAAGAAAATGGTATCTATGCAGTCTATGGAGCTAGATTGGGAACATGGATGACCAACTGCACTCAGTGGAACTATGTAGATGTTAGAGATTTTGAAATACTAAGAGGAATATGGAATCAGTATGGCCGACCATATGAAGAAGTAAATGGTGAAGGTCTCGTAGAAGCTATCAAAGATTTAGGAGAACAAATCAAGCATGAACTTGGTCTCGATTGGCCTTGGCTTGATGCGGCGCAGAGCAAATATACGCTAGATCTATATGACGAAACTATTAATCTGGGTCTAACATATTATCAGATGAACGAAAATGTATGATATATTTTTCTTTGGTGGTCTGGGTGAACAATGGGAAACTCTAAAGAGGAGATATCCTAATGCTCAACGCCTTGACAAAAATATGTCTATAGATCAGATACAGAAAAAATCTTTTACTAAGATGTTTTGGTTAATATGGGATGATCTTATACTTTCTGATTTTAATCTGAACAGTTATCGAGCAACAAAATGGGATGAAGAATACACCCATGTTTTTAAAAATAAAAATACCTATGATGGTATATGTCTTATAAACAAAACAATATCCATTTCTAATAGAGAGTTTAAAAACAGATTCTTTATGAATAAAAAAGAAATAGATATTGTGGCCAGTAATCCTATTCCTTTTGAAGTTTTCTATATTAAGTCATACGATGATTATCTGTATGCTGTCGAACATTCAAATCTTGAAATGTTTTGGGCGGTTTGGAATGACATCGATGTAGATTTTGATTTTGATTATTATGTTCCTGCTTACGATAGCTTTCACAGAAACATTACTCATGTTTTTAAGAACGGAGAGTATTATGACGGCATATGTTTATTTTCTAGGAATGAAAAGATAACCAAGCGTGAGTTTGATAATAGATTTTTCACAAATAAAAAAGAAGTAGACATCTTAGCCAGCACTCCGAGGTCTTTTGAAGTTTTTAATATTTCAAGTTACGAAGATTATCAGAATGCATTAAAAACTTCTGAGACAGACATGTTTTATGCTGTATGGAATGATGTCAAACCTAACGACTTTGATTTTAGCTATCAGGTACCCAAGTATAATCAAACGATAGTACATATTTTCAAAAACGGAAATAACTTTGATGGAATATGTTTGTTTCCTAAAAGGAATGTGTATGCACGTCGAGAGATTGAAAAACGATTCTTTCATACAAAGAAAGAAGTAGACATAGTTGCCAGTCAACCTAAAGACTTTGATATAGTTTTTATCTCATATCACGAACCGTATGCCGATAAACATTATCAGAAGCTGCAGGAAAAAGTTAAGAGAGATATAAAACGTATTGACGGTGTTAAAGGGATACACAACGCACACATAGAAGCTGCGAAGCAGGTTTCTACACCTATGTTTTGGGTAGTTGATGCTGATGCAGAGGTATTAGAATCTTTTAACTTTGATCATCGACCCTTAAAAGTAGATCAAGATATTGTTTTTGTATGGCGTAGTCGTAACGAAGTCAACGGTCTTGAATACGGAAACGGTGGTGTCAAACTCCTCCCGACGAAGTTAACACTAGATATGAAGGTTGACAATCCAGATATGACCACTAGTATTTCTGGTAGGTTTAGAGCCATGCCAGAAGTATCAAACATCAACAAGTTTAATACAGATCCATTCAATAGTTGGAAATCGGCATTTAGAGAATGTTCTAAGTTATCGAGCAGGATTATTACAGGACAAGTTGACGAAGAAACACAACAGAGATTAGATGTATGGTGCACAGAAACCATAGACAAATATGCTTTAGACGGTGCTAGACAAGGCCGAGACTATGGTTATGAAAATAGAAATAATATAGAAGCTCTTAAAAAGATAAATGATTTTGCATGGCTAGAGGAAAAGTTCAATGAACGACATATCGAGGATTAAAAAATTCATTCCTATAATGAATGAAATATCGCCTACCTTTTGTCTAGCTAAATGGCACCATACCACTATCTATTTGCAGACCGGAGAAACCCATAGTTGTTATCATCCGCCGCCACACAAGATCTCTTTAGAAGAAATCATTATAGATCCAGGTGCTCTGCATAACACAAATCAAAAGAAACATGAACGTCTTGAAATGCTCAATGGAGGAAAACCTAGCGGTTGTAACTATTGCTGGAATATCGAAGCAATGGGCGAGGACTATATTAGTGATCGTAAAGAACGAAACTCTACTATCTACACGCCCGAAAGATTTGCACAAATCAAGGACGGGGATTGGGATCAAAATATAAATCCACAGTATATTGAAATATCATTTGGCAACGAATGTAACTTTAAATGCGGGTATTGCCATCCTAAACACAGTAGTAGTTATTATAAAGAGATCAAAGATCACGGTCCTTATACTATGGTAAAGAATCATAGAAATGACATTGATTGGTTTAAGATCTATGAAGAAGAGGATAATCCTTATGTGGAAGCATGGTGGCGTTGGTGGCCCGAAGTACGCAAGACATTAACTATCTTGCGTATCACAGGCGGCGAACCTCTAATACAGCAGAGTACATGGAGGTTGTTAGAGGATCTTGAAAAAAATCCTTTGCCTAATCTGGAACTAAACATCAACACCAACTTTGGTGTCAAACCTATTTTGATAGATCGTTTAATAGAAAAAGTTAACAACCTAGTTGAAAATAAAAAAATCAAAGATTTTAAAATATTCACAAGCATTGATACATGGGGACCTCAGGCCGAATATATACGTACTGGTCTAGATCTAACTGTTTGGGAAAGAAATCTAAATGAATATCTAACTAGAACTTCTTTGCCTATCACTTTCATGATAACTTTTAACATACTAACAGTTACAAACTTTCAATCGTTGTTAGAAAAGATCATTGAATGGCGCATTAAGTATAATGGAACAGATCAAAATAAATGGCAACGTGTTAGATTTGATACACCGTTCTTAAAAGAACCTTTACAATATGACATGAATATATTGCCCAAAGATCAGTTTATGCCTTTTATGTACAATCATTTAAAGTTTATCGAAAATAATCTAGATAATAATGATCGTACTAAGTTTAGCGATTATGAACTAGAAAAGTTTAAGCGTGTGGTCCATTACATGGAAACTGCAAAATATAGCGAAGAAAAAATTAACGAAGGTCGTAGAGACTTTTACAACTGGTTTAAAGAATACGATCTGCGCAGAGGAACAGATTTTAGATCTACATTTCCTTTGCTTATAGATTTTATGGAGTTATGTAGTGCAGCTTAGAAAAAAATACATACATGACGACCTATCTTTTAAAAGTGACTGCGATATATTAGATGGGGTTGATTCTATCATCTATAATGATGAAAATTTAAAACCTGACTGGGTCGAAAAGCCTGCTAAAAATACAGAGTTTTTTATTAAAAGAAATAAAACCGAACTGTTGGTTGTAATAGGTGAAAGTTGGACCTATGGTGAAACATTGAAAGGAATTGCCACAGGTATAGAAAGATATAATCTTCCTGCTCAACTAAAATACTGTTATGGTCCTAGGATGGCCATCGCTCTTAACTGTGATCTTTATCAATATGCGGTTCCGGGCAACTGCAACTTTTATATGTTTTCTGAGCTAGAAAGGGTCATGGATTATGTAACTACGCTCGGTTATTCTAAGATATATGTTTCTATGCAGATGACTGAGCCCTCTAGAGAAAACGCCATCAATAATAAAGTTCAGCAAACCGATCATCCTTTAAAATACTTAATGAAATCAGATAAGACCATGACTTTTGAGTGTTGGTTAGAAAAATATGATGAAATATTTTTTACTCAATACAATGATATATTGTCAAAATATAAGAATGTATATATCGATGCCGTTCTTTGGAAAAACTTCTGTAGGATAAACACGACCTTCAAGAATAATAAGTTTAAGATTATTGATACTACTTGGATAGAGTATTCATCTAAGATATTAGGAAATCGAATTTTTTCTCCGTCATTTTATTCTATAGGATGGTTAGACGATATTATGAAATCATCTTTGTATAAGTTCATTAAGTTTGAGCTTCCTTATATAAAGAGAGAAGTTGATCTAATAGAAAAATCTAATAATTTTATTCACGGAAACTTTTTACATTCACATCATCCTAATGAGTATGCGCATTTAATGTGGTCTCAATATATTTTACGCAAAGCGGAGTGGATAAATGACCTCTAATACATTCTGCATATTGCCGTGGATACATTTTTATGCCAACCCTGATGGAAACGTTTTGCCTTGCTGCATCGGTAATCATAGAAAGCCTTTAGGCAATGTGCAAAAAGAATCTATTCTGAATGTTTGGAATAGTGAAAAATATCGAACCATGCGGTTGAATATGCTATCTGGTAAAAGATGTGACGAGTGTCAGTCTTGTTATCATGCAGAAGATTCAGGAGTTAATAGTTTTAGACAATCAGTCAATAGAGATTATGCAGAATACATACCGTTGGTTAATAAGACTAATGTAGACGGATCTCTTGACGAAATGGATTTAAAATATTTGGATATACGGTGGAGTAATATCTGCAACTTTAAATGCAGAAGCTGTTCTAGCACCTATAGTTCTAGTTGGGCCACAGAAGATAACAAGAATGGAAACAAAAAACCAGTTTATATCTTTGCCGGAGGAGATAACAACGATAAACTTTATGAAGAACTTAAACCTCATATAACCGGAGTTAAGGAAATATATTTTGCAGGTGGCGAACCTTTGTTGATGGATAAGCATTATGATATGCTAGAGTATCTCATTGAAACAAATAATACTGACATAAAAATAAGATACAACACAAATCTAAGTTCATTGCATTTTAAAAATAAATCAGTGTTAGAAATGTGGAAGAAGTTTTCTAATGTACATCTCAATGTTAGCTTAGACAGCTGGAGTGATAGAGCAGAATATATTAGGGAAGGAACAGACTGGAAGAAGATAGAAGAAAATATTTTAACAGTCAAATCTGAATGTCCTCACATTTATTTTGGTATAGCATCAGTAGTTTCTATTTTTAATGTATTGACATTACCGGAGTTTATTGATTACCTATTTCAAAATAAACTTGTAGATTCAAAAACCACAGCCAGCTTTTATTCTTTGATCAATCCAGATTTCTATAGTTTCAGCATTTTTGATGATAAAACTAGGATGCTGGCTATTGAAAAACTTTCAGATAGACAGTATAATGGGCATATAAAGTCTCAGATAGAAAATGTTATTAGACACTTAAAATCTTCTGTGGTAAATGTTGATCTACAGAAACAGTTTAAGCATCATACAGATTACTATGATTCCATTAGGAATAGGAAGTTTGTAGAAACATTTCCTGAGTTAAGTGGATTCTATGAAAATATATTTTGACGATGTCTTTCATCCTACAAGTCCTAACTGTGTTAGCCTTTCAAAGAACGGCGATAACGATTTTTGGTTGACATCACCTGGATCTAGACTTAAAACAGAACTGGGAAATCTTAGGATACCATATTTCGGTATCAATCATATCAGAGAACCCGGACTGTATTTTATAGAAGTCAACGGTGATCCAGTTTGGTGGGCAGGTATGGCTCAAGGCCCGGATGTTCCAAAGAAACATGTCCTGAGATGCCTGCCACAAAATATTTTAGATTTAGCTAGAACAAAACAGATTAAGATAATCATATCAGCAGATAGAGAAGGCGGATCCATGTTTGTTAACGACGGGTCATTTTTTGCAAAAAAAGATGGATTTCTCTCTACCTACAAGGCTATGAAAAAACAAGGTTTGCCTGCAGGTTCTGTAATGATAATACAGGGAAATAAAAAGATTGAACAACAATATGAATCATGGTTGATAGACACGGGGCTTCCGAAAATATTTGATGTAAAATATTCAAATCATTTCAGTAGGATTTTCATAGATAGAGGTCATCAACCTCCTGCGGTTCCAATAGTATACGAGTCAATACATAACCCATTGGCTAAAGATTACAATAGTCTTAACAGAACATATAAACATCATCGCAGTGCGCATCTATATCATTTAGCAGTGTCCGGAATGCTGTCAAGCGGCATAGTTAGTGCCAATGAGATAAAATTTAAAGAACACCAACCTCTTAAAATATTAGGTGATTCTGTAGACTTGAAATCCTTTGAAAGGGTATTATCAAAGAACTATCCTATATTTGTTGATGGTGATTGGTCTGTAAACAATGCCGCAAACTCTGTGAACCCTGACATTTTTAAAAATAGTCTCATGAGTTTTATTACAGAAACTAAGTTTGACGAAGATGTTGTGTTTCTTACAGAAAAAGTATATAAGGCTTTGGCGTACGGTCATCCGATGATTGTACTTGCTGCTGCAGGAACTCTTCGAGCTCTCGAGGAGCTTGGTTTTAATATACATTTCAATGGTATCGATCCCTCATATAATGATATTGAAGATCATACAGAAAGATTTTATGCTACACACCAAGTGTTGCAAGATTGGATATCATTACCTAGAGAAGAAAAAATAAGACGCATTATCGATTCTATGCCTATTATAGAACATAATCTTAAACTTTCTGCCAGCAGAGATTTCTATCATGAAGATCTAGTAGATACCATAAATATCGCAGGAAAATATTTTAATGATTGATTTTAAAAAGTATAAGAGATTTTTTGCTTTTGGATGTAGTATGACTGCTTATGGCTGGCCGACTTGGGCAGACATTATAGGAAGAGAGATACCTGAATACAGAAACTATGCACAGAGCGGTGGCGGTAATCTTTTTATAGCTTGCCAGCTTACAGAAGCACATCAGAGACATAAGTTTAACAAAGACGATCTCGTAATGGTAATGTGGAGTTCAGTATCTAGAGAAGATAGGTATATTAATGGTACATGGCTTACCCCCGGAAATATCTATACACAAAACTATTACGATGAACAGTTTGTGATGAAGTTTTCAGATGATTTCGGTTATTTGTTACGTGATATCAATATGATAACACTCAGTAAAAATCTTTTAGATAATCTGGGAATCGATTACTATATGTTAAACATGTCTCCGTTGACGATAGAGGCCAAGACAACAACAGAAAGAAATAAACTAACGCAGCTAAGACAATATTATAAGGATACCTTAGATGCTATACTTCCTGACATTTTAACTTTAGAATGTAACGGTGTTTGGCCACAACATCCTATAAGCAAAGAAGGACATCAAAGTGCAGACTATCATCCAAGCCCTAAGCAGCATTTTGGATATCTCAGTAAACTATTTCCTGATCAAGAATGGTCCATTAACACATTCTCTTGGTTAAATGTACAGCAAACTAAAATGGAAGCTCTGCGTAACTTTGATGATATGCATTTTCGACAACCTCCGAATGATCGATTATGATCTTACTCAATAAATCTATTCCTCTTATCAATACCTATAATCCTAGTGATCCTAAAATCACATGGACTGATAATAAAACAGCAGCGATCGATACACTTTCGCAGCAACCGGGTTTTGATTTTGAAGCATGGTATGCTTTATTCTCGTGCGAGAATAGTTTTAAAATCTATAACATGAAAGATCTAATCGACAAAGAGTCGTTAGGTAGGATCGTAAACAAGCAAGCGTTCTTGATATTAGACAATACCTTAGAGCCGTTTGAGAGGGCTATAGATTCGATATATCAAAATATAGTCATGAGAGATGGTATTCCGGCATCTCAGATAATATTGTTGACTAATATGTATGACGCTGGCGAATACAGTCGTTATATCGCTAAGAAATTAAATCTAGATCCTATAAGAATATTCTGGTATACAGTTTTTGAACAGGATCTGCAGAATGCCGTACTGCATCTTTACAAAAAACAACTTCCAAGAACATTAGAAAATAAAAAGTATAACAAAAAGTTTCTAAACCTTAATAGACGTTGGAGATTGCATAGACCTTTTCTAACAGCATTGCTCTATGGAAAGAATCTGATCGAACAAGCGTTCATCAGCTTCGGACCATGTGATCAGAGAGATACATGGAACCATAAATGGCCAGAGCTCATGCATTACTTCCGCAACGACAAGGATATATTAGATATTCTTAAACGTGCTGAGGGAGTAAAGAATCTGCCTCCTATGTATCTAGATACCGAAGAGCTACATATTAACAGGGCTGAGTCGACTATAGACACTAATAGATATTATGAAGATACCTATTTTAGTGTTGTAGCTGAAACTACTTATTTTACAAAAGAGTGGTACCACAGTGCGAGATTTTTAAGTGAGAAAGCATGGAAGCCAATCGCTATGAAGCATCCATTTATTCTAGTATCTGTGCCTAACAGTTTAGACATATACAGAATAATGGGTTACAAAACCTTTTCCTCTATTATCGATGAGAGTTATGATCTTGAAACAGACGACGGAAAACGTATGCTAAAGATTTTAGACGAGATTGAAAGACTATGTAATCTTTCAGAAACAGAACTAGAAAACTTTCTTAAATCTGCTCGTGAAATATGTGATTATAACTATAACATGTTGATGTCTAAGAAACGATTTATTACGGAGTTGTGATATGCCCTACGAAGAAGGCAATGATAAACATATAACGACTCTCAAGGCTATAGCTCAATATGCTAAACCTGTAGAACAAAGAAATACGACTACGGTTGTTATACAGCAGGCTGAGCGCAAGACTAAGCTGATGTTAGTACTGCTACCACAGTGGGCAGCAGAGTTTCCTCCTTTTAATCTGTGCAGGCTATCGGCAGTTTCTCGGCAAGCAGGTTATGCAAGCAAGGTATTAGATGCCAACATTAAATCTTTTAGATTCTATGAAAAAGAAATCAAATCTAAACTAGATTATAAACTTTGGGATCCTACAACCATATGGCGCTGGTGCGGCGATAACTACCAAGAGATACATCAATATCTAGAACCTTATCTTAAAACTGTATTAGATGAAATAGTTGATTACAATCCTACTCTTGTTGGCTTCAGCGTCTACCAGATGAATGAAGAACCTACTAAATGGATGATTCAAGAGTTAAAAAAGAAGTTACCAACAGTTAAGATCGCAGTTGGTGGTCCTAATGTACAGAAGGGATTTTTTGTCAAAGAAGAATACTATGATTATGTAGTAAACGGCGAAGGCGAAGAAGCTATATTAAAAATACTAGACGAGATAGAACATAGCATCGAACATCCTGAACAACAGTACATAGTTCAGCCCGAAGATCAACGATTAAATCTTAACAAGTTTCCTATGCCAGATTATTCTAATATTGATTTTAATCTCTATAGGATTCCAAATGGCGTTACTACAGAACTTAGTCGAGGTTGTATAGCTAAATGCACATTCTGTGAAGAAACACATTTTTGGAAATATCGCCAACGCATGGCCATTGATGCTCTTGAAGAAGTAGATTACCTCTATCACGAAAAAGGAACTAGAGTCTTTTGGTTTATTGACAGCCTTGTCAACGGCAACTTAAAAGAGCTTCGGGCGTTCGCTAAAGGAGTTATTGCTAAAGGACTTGACATTAAGTGGACAGGATATGCGAGATGTGACGGTCGTATGGATCTAGAGTATATGAAGGATCTAGCTGATAGCGGCTGTGTTTATCTAAACTATGGTTGTGAATCTGGCAGTCAAAAAGTTCTAGATGATATGGCCAAAGGTGTCACTATTGCAGAAATGGAACAAAACTTTAGAGACGGAAAGACTGTTGGTATTGAAGCAGCCACTAACTGGATAGTGGCATTTCCGACAGAGTCATATCAAGACTATGCAGACACTATGACGTTTCTCTGGCGTAACAGAGACATGAATATTAGGAACATGAGTACAGGTATAGGATTTGGGCAGGGTCCTGAAACTATTACAGGTCAAAATCCTGATAAGTTTAATCTTTCTTATCACAAATATCTCGGACATTGGATCACAAAAGATTTTAGATTAGGCGGAACACACACTTTGATGCGTGTAAAATGTATTAGCATATATCTAGATCAAATCATTGGCAGCAAGAAAATCACCTATCCTGTAAGGCCAAATCTTAAGAAATATCATTATGATATTATCTATGATAATGAGCAGGACAGAGAAGTCAGTTATGAGCAGTTTGATTATAACATCATAAAAACAACCATCAATCCTTATGCCGATGGTCTGGTTAATGAGATCTGGCCATTGCTAAGAACTCTATGGAGGGCAAAGGGTGGTTATAGATTTAATCTTCGATTTAGTCCCGATCTAGATTCTGCTGAGTTTGGTAATCAGTATGGCTCAGGTACGTATCATGCTGACTTTAAGTTTGAAATAACAGAAGACGGAAAATGGTCAGCTGATTTCAAATGGAAGTTTAAACAAACCTATGAATACAACGAATATGCTGAGCCAGAAAGACAAGGACCGTTCTTTGCACAAGACTTTAGTCGAATGACCAGCAATGCTGCTGTGAGAGCAAGGCGTTTGGCTAAACCTTGGTGGGGTATAGATGGTAGAGACTGGCCGGAATATGTAGCTATGATCGAAGAAGAAAAACATCTCAATAACAATATCGATTGGTCCTTTGATCATTCCTGGACCGGTACCGGGGACTGGAGCGATTACTCTGATTACTCTACAGAAGTTTCTAATCAGATTGTAATAGAACAACCTATACAATTTTATCGTTAAAGGTAATAGTGTCTAGTATTCTTCTATTGTGCTTTAATACAGGTCGCATGTCTTGATATATTTTCTGTAACTCTTCTAGAGATTTAGAGTTGATAGAATCTATAATATCAAAAATCATAATCATTCTTTTATAATGATCCTCTTCTTGATCATAACTTTCATTCCACCATTTACCGAATGTTGTAAATCCAAAAGTTTTGAGATATTCTAAACTGCGTGGCGGAGCTACTAGTATTATTGGCATACTGCTACCAATAGCTGTTAAAGTTTTTTCGCTGAAGTAACCGAACGGTTGTGCATATCTTGTTTCATTGATGATAGCACAGAAGTTAGATTCGTAGCTCTTTAAAAACTCTTGAGTCCATTCGGGTGCCTTGTGTCCAGGTATGTATACTTGATCGGAGTTGACAACATTAACTGAATCTATTTTTTGATCTATAGCCAGTATATTTTTTTCTAGAAAATCTACACCTTTTCTGAGTTGTTCATGTTGTTGTGGTCTTTCTTTTTGAAACTGATCTAGATCAAACCAGTTATTATTTTTAAGTTCGTTGTAAGAACATTTTAGATTCCATGTATAAGTTCCATTGAGTTGAGAAAGATAACTGGTCATTAGATGTCTGTGGGTAGTGTATCGCCAGTTACCACACCAAAACTTTTTTTCTATTTTATGTTTTACAAAATATTTTGGAAATGATTTATAGCATTTTGCTATTTCTCTTAGGAATAAATCTAAACAATCTATTTTTATATCTGGATAGTTGTCTTGTAGTATCTGTATCCTATAATCGGATGTGAATACACGAAATCTTTTTAGATTATTTTGATGAACAAATATTTTTATACTTTCTAGCTCATCGACTATGATATCTTTGATATTTTCGTCTGATCGCATTTCGCTATAAAAACTTCTATTATGTTCCCCTATCCTAAAACAACTAGGTTCGTATAGATAAAAATACAGTTCTGTTGAGTTAAGTTTATCGACAGTATCTTTATCTAATATAATAGATTCTAAAGATTTGATCCTTCCATTGCCTGTGTATATAAAATAAGGATTCTTTATGTTTCTAAGAAAAGATTCGTCTACGAGATTTTCTTTTAGATATCCTAATCTTTTTTGGTATCCAGGAATGTTATTCCAAAAGATATCGTGTTTGTAGGAATCATCCTCGGACCAAATCAAGTGTAACACAATGATGACCTCCCCCTAGTGTACGACTGTGTCTAAGTTCGACACCTATGCTTTCAACATTATATTTAGAAAGCAGTCTTCTGAGATAACTCTGTTTAGGATCGCAGATTATCAAATAAGGATTTATAGTTAAAAAATTTAAAGCTATGTATTTGCTGGCGTAAGGATAACCTTCAAATCCTTGCGGAACTATATCATCTCCGCTGACCCATATTTTATCCCAGGATTTAAAAACTGACGGAAGATTACTTTCATTTATTCGATCAGCATTAAGGACGACTAGTCCTTCTCTTATAGGAGATATGGTACTGTCGATGTGTACTCCGCTGTATATGTTATCTAGTATATGTATTCTATGAGTTGGAAATATTTTTTCTAACCATACAGCACCATTTCTATTACCGCTTTCACTGATTAGATATAAAATATCATCGTTTAGTCTACATATGTTAGCTGCATCAAACTTTGCGGTATCATCATCTACATGTAAAACGTTATCTAACAAATGATCAATGGCATCTATTTCTTTTGTTCTCGTGGGATATAACATTGGAGCATCTATTGCTTTATCGCCTATTATTAACACTCTGTCTCTTGGGCAATAGTTATACATACCGTCAAATGATTGGAAATCTAAATCCTTGGGCCTATGTACTTTCACAGAAAGAGACTCTAATGTTTGTTTAAAATTTTCTAGATCTTCGTTAGTTTCGTCTACTATTCTTTGTTCTACACAACCAGACGGAACGGGAGTTTCTTTCCATGCAGTGATATTTTCTAGATTTCTAAATGCAGGACAACTTACTGGCCAGTGTGCATTTGTTGCCGTTCCAAGTATTACTTCCTGTAACGGGTCCCATTCGTTGTAAGATCTAATCATTTATTTTTATATCTCTGCAATCTGGATATTCTACAAATGCTATGTTGAAGTTTTTATTATTCTTATATTCTTCCAGTTTTTCAATACCTTTTATGCATTCTTCTGGATTGAGTTTATAATGAAATCCTAAAGTAAACTCTTTTTGTGACTGCCATGGAGAGATAGATAAATCTCTCCCATCATATCTCATCATAGACAATGACTTATAATCATCATAGTTGTCTAATAATATCGCTCCGCCTCTGCCGATGTCTAAAGGTTTAGAGTAACCAAAACTAAGGCATTGCATCATACCAGGCATGTACATTCCGGGTTGCAACCTTCTGGCACTATCCCATATGTCTGTACCATAAAATCTATATTCGCCTGCCCATTTTTCTGGAATCTGTTTATACTCTATATTAAGTTTTTTCATGGTCATAGGTATAGAGAGATATGTAAAACAGGTAAACTCGGTCGTTTTTACTTTTTTATATCTAAAGCATAGTTCGATAGCATGTGTACAGCAATCAGTAGTGATTACAAACGGAGCACCAGTAAACTCCGATAAAGCGTTTTCAAAGTCTGCGATCTTATTGAACATGAGTGAATGTTATCTGTGCTGTGTATCGAGGTTCTAATCCGAGATTAGCAGCCATATGTGCTGCATCGTATTGCCATAAGACATATTCTCCTGCTTTCCATTTGGTAATAGGATCACCTTCAATCTCAAATACATGGCCTGGTTTCCAGTCCTCTAAGAAAATTATTGCTCGCCATATTGAGTTATTATCTGTTATGTTGAATATTTTTTTGTATAGGCTATAGGTATCTTTATGTGTTGGAAGTACATTGCAGGTCTCCATCTTGTAGAAACTCAAGCCTTGATTCTGTCCTTCGAATAGTGTTAAAAACTTTTCAGTCCATGTAGGCATGACTGATTTCATGTCATACAAAAGACCAGTGAAATGATTTTGAGAATATCCTTGAGAACGCCACAGTTGGATGTCTTCATAGCAGTTAAATGGTTCTCTTTGATAATCCAAATATCTATGATGCGTACCCCAAAACGGTTCTATCAAACCTTGCTTATACAAAAAAATACTCCACTAAATAATGTGCTGCTATTATTTATCGAGGTGAAAATGCAAATTGGTTTTATTGGTATAGGCAAGTTAGGTTTGCCTTGCGCAGAGGAAGTTGCCAAAAAAGGTTATACAGTTTTTGGCTATGATATATCTGAAAGATCTAGTGAGTTAATCAAGGTAGTACCTAGTATTGAAGAATGTGTTAAAAATGCAGATATAGTTTTTATCGCAGTTCCTACTCCGCATGATCCTGACTATGATGGCCGTAGTCCTACAGCGCATCTCGAACCAAAAGATTTTAGATATGACACAGTTATAGAATGTCTTAAAGAAGCCAACAAGTACATGAATAAAAATCAGTTGTTGGTTCTTATATCTACGGTACTTCCGGGCACCACACGTAGAGAGTTCATCCAACATATTACCAATACACGGTTTGTTTATAACCCATATCTAATCGCTATGGGCAGTGTAGCATGGGATATGGTTAATCCTGAAATGGTCATGATTGGAACCGAGGACGGTACCGAAACAGGAGATGCAAAAGAGTTGGTCGAGTTTTACAAAACAGTCATGGAAAATGATCCTCGGTATGTTATCGGTACATGGGATGAATGTGAATGTATCAAAGTATTCTATAACACATTTATTAGTGCCAAGATTGGCCTAGTCAACATGATACAAGATGTTGCCGTCAAGCAGGGAAATATCAATGTAGATGTAGTAACTGACGCATTGGCAAAGAGCACTATGCGTATCATGGGACCACAATATATGAAGGCAGGCATGGGAGACGGCGGTGCCTGTCATCCGAGAGATAATATAGCTCTAAGATATATGGCAAAGAACCTAGATTTAGGATACGATTTATTTGATGCCATAATGAATGCTAGAGAAATACAGGCTAAAAATCTAGCCCAAGAGCTTGTGAGACATGCTGAAAAAAATAAGATGAGCATCTTTATACACGGTAAGGCCTATAAGCCAGATGTTCCGTATTGTGATGGAAGCTATAGTTTATTGATTGGTCACTACTGCGAAGAACTGGGGCATAAGCCTACGTACATCGATCCTCTAACAGGCGATGACATACAAGGCTGTTATGGTGTTGTGCTATTAGCACATAATAGAAAGATTACCTATGACTATAGAGGTTTCGAAGAAAATCAAAATCTCTATTGTAAAATAGAAAAAGGATCGATTGTTATCGATCCTTGGAGAACGTATGAGTCACCGGCCCACACAGTGATACATTACGGAAATACTAGAAAATATCTTTAGTAGAATTCCTAATATCTTCTTTTAGTTTTGTGACATCGATTTTAAAATCTAACTTCTTGATATCATCTTTATATTCTTGCATGGTTTCGAGAAGTTGAGAAGCTATAGAATCGGCATCACTGTCCCTGAGCTGTTCTTTTATATCTATACGCCATATCCGTCCATCGTGGAACTCGATGTGCATCATTTCTAGATATGCAACCGGCATAGTATTCATATAAAGGTCTTCGAATACCTCCGGCCACTCTTTAACGAGATGTCTTGGCGGTTTAAACAAAGGTTTAGGCACTTTCTACTTCAGCTGCTTTAACTTTTTTCTTTGGCGGATCAAGTTCATCTGCTTGCTTACGTAGTCGAGCTGCTTCTTTGTATAGTGCATCAGCTTGGCTGCGATAACTCTTAGCTAGATCACCGTCTGACAATACTTCATTATCCTTGGCCTTTAATGGAGCCGATGTCGTTGGCTCCGACATATCCTTGACCTTTGCTACTTCTTGAACTTCTTCTTTAGCTTTGGCGTTAGGAGCTCCTGCGACAAAGTTACACAAGTCATCGATAGTACAGTTTTTCTGCTCTGCGATAAGATTGTTTAATTCGTCCAATGCTACTTCGGCATTGATAGTAGGGGTCATAATAACATTATCAGTAGTGACACGTTGCATACGACCGTCTTGACTCAGAGCCTGCAACATAGGACGCCCGTCTGGAAATCTACGGATGTGTAAGATTTCACCAAACTCGAACGATTCTTGTGCTTGATCTGTTTCGACAAGAGTCATGATGCTGTCATGATAGGCATCAGGTAACGTTGCTGTAGGAATAACCAGGGACATGTGAGAATCACCTGGGATAGTACGGAAAGCAACAAGAACTTTCATTCCTGTGTTCTTGATCTTTCCGATGTGTTTTAAACTTGCAGCCATTTTAAGCCTCCTTTTTAGCAACTGATTCTAGAAAGGTATTCAGCTTATTGAAAGTTTTACCGACTGCTTCTAGTTCATTTGCTTTGAACGCTCCTCTTTGTGATGCTATTTCGATGATACTCTTTACTGCTACTAGATCGCTGACGTTAAGGTCAGGACCAGCTGGTTGTTGAGGTGCCTCGGGCTGTGAGCCTGCAGGAACTTCTGGGTTTTGTACTTCTTCTGTCATTGGTTTCTCCTTAAGTGTGGGCATGCCAACATAAAGTATGTTAGCTCTTTCTGGTCTTCAAACGCCACAAAAGTGGCTGTTTTCATATTTCCATCTTTATCTAATGATGGTGTTCTAGTGATAGCGTATCTTCCTTTTAGTTTGTTTTGGATCCATTCTTGAATGTTTCCTTCAAACAGGTCACCTTCATTGATCTTTAGTTTAGAAAAATGGAGTGGAAGAAAGTTTAGCTTTCTTTTCTTTAACACATCGATAGGATTAAGATCGAACATAACGTGAATATTTATATGGTCAGTTTATTGAGGTACTGAATCTTGGCTTAGACGAGATGATAGTGCTTTATTGTAGCCCATTTTTCTTATATCACCACTAAAGAGATAAAGCTCAAATGCTGCTTTTTCTTTTAACACTATGATCTTCCTTTTAGTTATGTAAAACGGTGAATCGATAAACTTGTCCAGCCAAACTAGAACTTGCGGAGTTACTGAAAAATCCTTGGGAAGTTCTATACTGTATGTTTTTATTTTAGCTTCTTCTTCAATGAAATGCAAGGCCTGATCTGTTAGACGTAGTCCGCCTTGATTTTTTTGTCGGATGTTCCACCACCAAATGGGTTTGAAGGCTTTTATTTTTTCTTCTGTAGCCTCTTGATCTGCTGCCTGTAAGAACACCTTGGTGTAGGCATCCTTGAGATCCATCTTATCCTACCTTTTCACCAGATGTTAACTTAAAGACTTCGAAATCTTTAGTCTTAAAAAGTCGATTAAGTTTTTTAGCCAAGTTGATCGCATGTCCTGGATTACTAAATGAAACCTTTTTATATTTGGGTCCGGGATAACTTGCGACCAAGCTACCACTCTTAAGGTTGAATGGTTGGCCTTTATAGAATACTGCCCAGATAGCTTCGCTGTCAAGGATCTGCTCTATTTTATATGTTTCCTTGTTAGCGTACTCTAAGAGTATCTTAGGTTTTGGTCTGCTCATAATATACGTGTTCCTAATAAACCACGTATATATTTATACCTTTTAGAAGCTACCGCCGTCGAACTTTACGTCGATTAATGCGGTAGTTTCTTTTATTTCACCTAATATTTGGTGTATTTCGGTAACAGTAGAACCTAATCTAGAGGTTAGTATAGCCAATTCAGCTGTTAGTAGTCTAGCCTCATCTATAGATATGCGTATGTCTTTTTGTTGTGTCTTTTCAGCAGATACTACACGCTGTATTAGCTTTTCTATAGTAGGAAGAGTAGTTGGTAGTTTATTTTGAGACACTTGACAGTACCTGTTTCATTTCAATGTCGGTTTTATAAGGTCCTCGGAACTCGTACCTTTGTAAGGTAATCATTTTAGGACAGAAGCTCTTAACCCATCCTTTGTCGAATCGAATCACATAATAGCCGGCACAGTAAAGACTTTTACTGTCTTCGCTCTTGGTAAACAAAGGAAGTTTCTTTTTAATATCGAACATGGCATTGTGAGGTGATGTGCTACTAGGATAGCCATGCACCTCTAATGGCTTGGCAGTCTCGGATTCCTTAACTATCTTCGCCACAAAAAAGTTTTTACCGAACTGGCGTGTTAGACTTTCTTTATTGTCGTAGATTTGAACACCTGTTTCGTTACTCATAACAAAACGATTGTCTTCGTTCTTTCTTAGAGTGGCATAACGACTTCCATCTTTCTCGATGATCCAGAATTTATCTTTAATGATTGGTTTTGCATATAAATCTTTCACAGTCGGTCCTCCACAAGTTTTGCTATCCTGGCATGTGTTATCATACTGGCATGGCATTAGTTTCATAGTTGTACCTCGCATTTAACGGATCGGCGTAGCTCTGTGCCTGATCTGCGATCTTTTTTAAATCATATAGACTGCAAAACTTCATCAGCCTAATACCAACCTGGCTGACATTCTTATTTGCAGTTACAGCATTATGGATTGTCTCATTGATAATCTCTTTAATGTCTTCTGGTTGATAACTCAAGTCGATCAGACGACGATTACGCTCATAGTCTTCTAAGACTCTGTGTTCTTTGCCTTCGTGGTCGGTCCATCGTTGGAGCATAAGGTTGTTCCAAGCGAATCCCTTGGCCTTACGGTCTTCAAACGCTTCCATGAGACCAACTTTATTTTTGGTCCCCTTTGTACGCACACCTGGGTAAGCACTAAACACATTGTCGGATGTGTCACCTCGTATACACTTCTCGAAAAGTAACCATTGCGGATCAGGAGCGGCCTTGTCTTGGCCTGTCTTTTTATCCTTGACCTTACTACCTTTGGAATCAAAATAGCCCTCGTGTGTTATGGTTGTTTCAGTGATGCCATTGTATTGCTTGACATTAGGGGCGATAAGTTGTTCAAAATCGCTGTCTGTAGAAATAATGACATGATTATCATGCGGATGATTCTGAATCCAGCCAGCGATAAGATCGTCAGCTTCTAATCTAGGATTTTGTATCACGGTACAGTTAGTATTAGCAGACACAAACTCTTTAAACTTATCAAAGGCTTCCCAAAAGATAGTATCTTCTTCTGCTTCTTTCACAGTATGTGCGGCACGAGCTTCTGCACGATTGCGTTTATACGGCTCGTAGTAGTCTTTACGCCAGCTACGACCTTCTAAACAGAAGATAACATGTGAGCCACCGAAGTCTCTCCATGCTTTTCTAATAGAGTTTAGGGTTATATGGAAGGCCATACCGAGCTTAATATCGGCATCACCGTTGATTACGTGCCTTGCACGAAAGAACGTGTTAGCAGTATCTACTAGAATGTAGGTCATTTGTTGTTCTTAATCACCGTCTGTATGTCCAAAGTCCCAGTTTCCAAAGGACCACCGTAATCACCGTCTACTACGACGTTAGCACAAAGCTCACGGAACCAACGATCGACGATTTCTTCTTCTTTGTCACCGTCTGCACCGTAACCTTCTTGCTTTAATTTTAGCACAAAGTACTCGTTCCAGTCAAGTTCAAAGAATCCATTACGGATATTATCCTTATTTATATGTGTATTTAATACACCGACCCATGGTTCTTTCTTACGAGTAGCACGGTCTTTTGGGTTGAGTTTGGCCAGTTCTTCTTGTTCTAGAGCGGCCTTCTGTGCTTTTTCTGATTCTTCCAATCTTTTATTGGCTTCAGCTAGATCTTTTTCTGCTTTGGCTATGGACTCTTCTAGTTTGTCCAAACCCATCATTTTCTTTATAAATTTTTTCATTAAGTACCCCATTCATTTTTAAACAAAGGTACCTGTAGGCGATCTGAATAGCGAAGTCCGTTCTTCATTGCTAGTTCCGCTACTCGGCGATTATTTAATGTATAAACGCTTTCCACACCACCTACAGGCATCAAATATATAGGACCAGTAAACCCTTCTGCACGATAGATGTCTGCTGTTTCAATCGCTTCTTCTGCATCTTCTTCTGTGGCCACTACAAACTTAAGATATGTATAACCCCAGTTTTCATATTCGCAAACGATCTCTGGACGGATGGCTTCGTCCCTGCTTTCACCTGAACAACTGAGTTTAGCACTTACACTAAAAGTGATTTCTCTTGTGTAATCTGGATGAGGCATGAGCCATTCTAGCAAGTACTCTTTAAAATCTTCACTGATAGGTTGAGTACCATTAGTTTCAAAAGTGATTTCTTTAAGACCTGCCATCTTAGGATGACGCAGTAAATCCGGATATGCACGTTGCCAACCTAACAAAGGTTCGCCACCGGTGATTACCAAGTGTTCATCCCGCCACTCTCCAAACGGAAGGATTTCACAGATACGTTCTGCAATACCATCGCTTGTAAGCATTGGGCTGAGATCTTTAAAACGAGGATCCCAACTAGCGTAACTATCACAACCTGTGCTAACAAGCGGTAGTTCTTGGTACGACTTAAACTCTGTAATACGTTCTGCAATGGATTCAACTTCATTGCTTAGTTCTCCTTTAGGCATACCAAAGCCGGCACACTTAAAGTTACAGCCAAATGTACGTAAGAAGACGGACGGTACACCCATATATCGTCCTTCGCCTTGGATTGAATAGAATAGTTCTGCTATCTTAATCTTGCTCATTCTTTATTATACCTTTTTTTATAAAAGTTGTCAAGTCCTCTTTTATCAAGGTGTAAGACCCATCGCCATTATCACTCCAATAAAAAGAATCTCCGATTTCAAGACCACTGGCCTTTATAGCCTCTTCTGGAAGTTGTATATAATAGTTTCCAGTGGTTTCATCATGTTCTACAGTAACTTCCCAAGATCTTTTCATGTCCGTATCAACTTACGTCCAGATTGTTCTTGTTCTCTTTTTTCTTGTTGCTCTTTCCAATACTCGTAGTGAAGTCTGCGGCATTCTTCTTTAACAGAAGGCGGAATATCAGGATGCCATTCAGCCATGCCGCAGTCATAAACTCTTCCTCGAGGAGCATTAATGACATATATTCCCAAAAGTATGAATATACATACTACTAGAAAACCCAGCTTGGCTATCTGTTTCATATCTGATCGCTTATAAGAATCCTACACATGAGAGCTTCTTTTTCATCTTTAAAAAAGAACTTCATCTCGTCTGCACCGACTTCTGTGGTATACTTATCACCAGGCAATCCAAAATGTAAAATGATTTGAGCACATGTTTCATTCCACCATGTGTTACTCTGGTTTTTCCACGGAACAGTTATTAGATTCATTTTGACCGTGGAGTTGTGCAACTATCTGACCACAGTTCTTGGGCCTGCTTAGAATATTCAGATAGTTCCCACTTTCTACGTGCTTCTGCTAGTTGCGTCTCAGTAAGTGAATGCCAACCAACACACACACCAGTGGGAGAACGGCCGCAGCCACACTTTCCAAAAACATCATCACCTTCTGTTGCTCTTATCTGCATTATTTTTCCTTTTTGTAGTTACCTTTTTCTGGAATGACATGTCTCACACCTCCGGTGGGGTCATCCATATCTCCTGTACGTCTTGGAATAAGATGTACATGTGGCCAGCCAACAGTTTGGCCTGCAGACTTGCCGTAGTTAAATCCAACATTGAACCCATCGCACTCGCCTCTTTCGATCATACGCATACCATCGGCTACGGCACTTTCAAACGCATCCATAAGCACATGTATGGTGTTGTATTTAGGCACGAATAACAAATGACCTTCAGTCACTGGATATTTGTCATAGAAAACTTTTATATGGAAATCTTCTTCTAAGAGATTATCCCAAGGTGCCGTGCTTTCTTCTATAAACATCGGCTGACCTTTCATCAGTTCTTCTTTATATTCTTTCATCGAGTAAACTCCCTCCTTTCCTGAGGCAACGCATCTTCTTTGATAGTGAACTCTCGTCCCCCGACACTACCAACAAACACCTTGGTCCTATCTTGATAGGCCATGCGGATCTTTAGTGTTTGCACCGCTACTTCTAAAATAGCCTTAGGTTTATAGTTCAGTACATGACCTTCGAAGTCTTTTCCGTTGTCTGTACAATGTATTTTTATTTTAGAATCGATCATTTTGACCACCAATCTTCCCAGGGGAAATCAACCCAGACATCATCTTCGGCTTTGTTGATTTCCATGCCAACGTAGTCCATTTTTACATTACACTTGCTGGCTAGATTATCTACTAGAACAGCAAACTTAACATTCTTATTCCACACATAGTTCCAGTGATCGTCATTAGGAAAACATCCACTAGGCCAGTCTTCCATGATCCAGTTAAAGGTAGCACCAGTGTCATTAATATCATCTACGATGAGTATGTTTTTAGGAAACTCTTGATTGTGCCCAAATGCATCTTCAGCCATCCATAGATTACTATCGCATTCGCCACCGTCTCTAAGACTTACATTCAATGTATTCAACGGTACATTAAGATAATGACTGAGCATAACAGCGGGAACAAGCCCACCTCTAGTGAGCCCTACGATATAATCAGGACGCCAACCTCCGGTAGCAATATTCCTACCGATTTTGCTGACTAGACCAGTCATGTTATGCTGGTCGATTATGAGCTTGTTCATATCTCTCCTTAAGATATTGTTCGTGTTGAATCCATTTGTTCTTAACTAAGAATCCCCATTCACGCTTATGAGGTCCTGGCATAAACAATGTCCAGGCAGTAACACCTTCTTTCAGTTCGATCCTATGATAAGAATTAGGACTACAGATCCTAAAGTGACCAGGGCCACGCCAATGACGGCGCTGACCCAACATAGTACCGTTACTATCAAACTCAGGTACCCATTCATAGTAGCCACCTTTCAAGATTAGCGTAGCATAAGGCCATGGGTGATCATGCACATCGTCTGGATCACCTTTCAAGAACTTGTGCAAGAATACATTAAAGGGAAAACGATCTCTATCTTTTAAGAAAAGATAGTATCGTTCGAGATACGGTTCGTTGTGTACGCGATCATAAATGATGCGTTTTCTTCCTAGCTTATCAAGCAGTTTCAGGAACATTCACTTCTTCCTTTAGATATCTAATCAACTCTTTGTCTTTAGGTTGTACGGTATAGTTTTTCTTAAAAAAGATTTCATAACTATCGCTACCATATTTTCCTATTCCATATAACATTGTAGCATCATTTCCGTCCCAAGTCAAGAAATCAGCAGTCATAAGTTTGAGTCTTTGGAAACGAATATTGTACATTCCTAATGGCCAAATAACCTCCTTGACTTCGTCTATCGGAGCCCATAAGAACTTTTTGGGAGTAGGCCATTTTTGTAAGAATAACGGCAGTACATATTTTACTGGTTTGCGTCCAGTTTGGTTCAGCATGATCACACCGACCATATGTTGCCAAGCTCGATTTCTTTTGTTCTTTGCAGGCAACTGTTGTTGAACCATTAGTTCATCTTTAAGTGGTTGTATCATTTTAAGAACACATCGTTGATCTGTCTGTTGACACGGATAAATGTGGTACACTTACTCAACTGCTTAAGACTAGGAGCACCAACATACGTGCAGGTGCTACGCAAGCCGCCTAGTATATCTTGTACAGTTTTCTGTACAGGACCACGATAGGGGATTTCTACAGTACGACCTTCTGAGCTTCGATATTCTGCAACACCGCCGCTATGCTTATTCATAGCAGTCTCTGAACTCATTCCGTAAAATATAACCTTATCATTATCGATATGGCCTCCGCCTTCATCGTGTCCTGCTAGCATACCGCCTAGCATAACGAAGTCAGCACCAGCGCCAAAGGCTTTTGCCACGTCACCTGGACAGGTACAACCGCCGTCTGCGATGATATGAGCGCCAAGACCATGAGCAGCATCAGCGCACTCCATAATAGCACTAAGCTGAGGATAACCAACGCCAGTTTGTACACGAGTAGTGCAAACGCTCCCAGGACCGATGCCCACTTTAATAATATCTGCTCCACGTAAAACTAACTCCTGTGTCATGTCTGCGGTTACAACATTACCGGCAATGATCGTGCATTTAGGAAATGTCTTACGGACTTTAGAAATAAAATCACCAAAGTGTTCACTATACCCGTTAGCAACATCTACACAGATAAAATGAATTTCTGGATAGCTGTTTATAATCCTAGTAAGTCTTTGAAAATCAGCATCACTAGTTCCTGTGCTAACTGCAAAATAGTTTCCGCCGACATTAGCAACAAGATCTTCAAACTGATCTTCGGTATAAGATTTTACAAGGCACGTAAACATTCTCTGAGAGTATAGTGCATCGGCCATTTCCATAGTTCCGACACCATCCATGTTTGATGCCATAATGGGAATACCTGACCATTCCCATCCGCTGTATTTGAACTTATAAGTTCTATTCAGGTCTACTTCTTTTCTGCTAGAAAGTGTAGATCTTTTAGGCCTTATAAGAACATCTTTGAAGTCAAGTTTGATTTCGTCTTCGATTCTCATCGAGGTGCAAACTCCTGTTGCATTTTGATGTTGTCAAAGAATTCTTTCTTCGTTCCAGCATCATCTTTAAAGGCGCCCTTTAAGACAGTAGTCTGTGTAAGACTAGAGTGTGCCATGATGCCACGATTCTCACAGCAACCATGTGTAGCCTGGATGTAAACTCCTAGGTCTTTGGCTCCGGTTGCTTTCTGGATTTCCCTAGCAATGTCATTAGCAAGTTCCTCCTGGAGAGTTCCACGTCGGGCACACCACTGGGCGATGCGGGTGTACTTTGAGAGTCCAATGAGCTTCTCGGCAGCAATAAGACCAATATAAGCAACACCAACCACAGGTTGGTGATGATGGCTACACATACTGCGAAGCTCACTGCGAACAACCAGCATACCTTCGTAACGATCCTGCGTGTCATTTGGGAAAGCTGTTGCGTCTGGTGCTGGGTCATATCTTCCTGCCATTATTTCGTTAAAATACATTTTAGCTAGTCGGCGAGCGGTGCCCTTGCTGTTAGGATCGCTTTCACGATCGATCAGTAAACGGTCAAGCACTAGTTCAAATGCTTCTGTCGCTTCGTCGATTAGTTGTTCTTTATCGCCTTCGTGTAAGTAGTCGCTGATGTTGTCACCGGCCCAAAAGCGTTTGCCTTCACGCTTCATCTTAAAGCGAATATGATCGCCAAGATAAGCTTCTTCATATCCGCCGTCGCCGAACATGACGTCTAATGCTGTTTCTTTATTTTCCAAGTTGATTTTCTCCGAGTTAATGTCGTGGATGACATAATGTATATTATTTTAACTTCTCTAGTAACTTATTGCAACTAAAAAAGTTTTCTGTTAATCGATCTACCTGTTTATTTAGGCGGGGGAGGTAAGATTTATAATTTTCCATGTAGTGTTGGACTCTGTCTACGACTGCGTTTCTATGCTTGGTATAGGCATCAAACGACTCAGTCCATTCACTAGGATATTTGAAATCTTCCATTGCCATTTCGCTGTAGCTTAAACGATCTGGAACCATAGGAATAGCATCTACGATAGCACCTTCGTACCAACTAATACCCAATGTTTCTTGCAGGTTTGCACTAAACACTAGTTTGGCCTCTCCGAGCATGTTATGATATTCTCTTTTAGTGAGCTGTTGTTCTTGACAGACTACAAACTCGTATTGAGGAAGATGTTCTTTTAGATCTTGAAATATCTCTATCTGTTTCTCCGGAGCGATACGATGTGGAAATAAGATAAGATCGCGCTTTGGCATATTCTTATACATGACCAAAGTATCTTTCATATATTCCATGGGCCATCCAGAGCGAACGATTTTACCGCTATCGTAACGCTCTTCCCAGTCTTCGTAGTACCAAGGATTCTCGCTAGGGATTCCTCCATGTAAGAGTTCATCGAAGAACAGTCTTACATGGAACTCTGTGGCAAAGTAGTTATAATCGATTGAATGATAGAAACTCTTCTCAGCGTTTCTAACCCAAGGAGCATTACCAATAAGGCGTCCTAAGAAGTCTTGAGGATCATAACTGCCAGCATGCCATAGAGCATGAATCTTGACAGGAATGCCAAGAAGTTCGCTCATGTATTTGAGGTTAATGATCCCAGGATGCCAAGCATCTGCAAAAATAAAATGATCACCAGGGCCCACTGATCCGGAGCAAAATAGTCTGCCAATTTTCTCAACTTGACTAGACTTGTATATATTGGTGCCACCAAAATTAAGAAAAGCACCAGGAGTAGTGGCCGCAGGAATATCCGTAGGGCCATCGATAACTTGAACATCATGCCCCTCCTTTTTGAGAAGTGCAGGGAAATGGGTTTTCCATTCGCAAGTGTAACGAGTTTCAACTGATTCCAAATCTACTAGGAAAACCCTTGCCATTAGTTGCCCCTGCGGTTGTAATGTGGTCTTTGACCATTATGAGAACGTTCACCACGATCGACCCAAGGTCTACGTGGACGCTTACTTGCTAGATAAGCCTGATAGTTTGCAGAATCTTTCTTGTAAAGATCTGCGGGATTGAACTCACGTAACTCAAACCTGCAGAAGTCGAGGTACGCATCTAGATCGTCAAAGATTTTGACGATGTCAGGACGTCTTTCAAAATATTTGAAATCCTTGTAGTTTTTACTCATCATTGTTCCTTAGTATTTGATGAATGAACCATTTTCTCCGTCTTCGGAGACCTCAATCCAAATCTCACGATTTGGATACTTTTGTGAAATCATGTCATATAAATCATCTGACATCATTTCGCAACTCTTGTAGTCAAGCTTCAAAACGGAATCTTGACCATTATACAACGACTCGAGCCATCGTTTGAACTGGATGAACTCGATGTCCCTGTCATTGTGCTGCACACTGATCCACACCCTGAAGTGAAAGATATGGCGATGAGGAGTGGCAAGAAACGATACATCGTATTCATCTCCTGTAGCTAGGTTAGGATCTGTGGCCGCCGCCGGAAAGCAGTGAATACCTTCTTTACGGAAAGTGACCCAGATCATTTTGTTAGGACGAATGTCCTGTCGGATAATCATATCTGTTGTAGTCCTTCTACTAGATCGTTGATTTCTTCTTTGGTCATAAAGAAGTTATAAGTGCTAGAATCTACTACCTTGCCTTTATTTAGGCTTTCTTGGATAAAATCTAGTGCGATTAGTTCTTTAGGAGAAAGACAAGGCACAGCTTTTACACGAACTCGAAAACCTTCGTTTTCTTTTACTATAAACTCTTTAGTTACTCTCATGCTTTAAGTCCTTCCATAGTAATGATCTTACCTATTTCTTCCCCAAGGTCTTTATCATCGGTAACAATGTAAAGCCCGTTGCTACTCGTATCACGCTTATTATCATACTTTCGTGTTTCGATAATCGTTCCGCCGTTTGCTTTGTAGACTTTTAAGTTAAATCCGTTTGCATCGACAGACCTGCCAACTTCTACCATCGCTTGTGCGCCAATCATACCAGTGCCCATTTTTATGTTCCTTGATTCTTTATAGTTGACAGCTTCTTCGTACCTATCCTTATTTTCCCACATGTCACGGACTTTGCCGTACAACCATTTATCAAAAATATTCATTTGATTATTTCGTCTTTGCCATATTGATCCCAACTTGTGAAGCGATCTCTTCCGAGTAGGTCATGCAGGTTATGGCACCAAACCCCATGATTAGTTGCATCAAAATCCTTGTCGTCAATCTTTAGTGTAGCATTATATCCTAGCTGTGAGAGATAGGGAATCTTTACACTGATCTGAGGAATAAACTTTCTATTCTCAACAAGGCCGCTTTCTAATAGACCTTCGACCTGAGCAACGTCTAAGTCTAAGGTACACCAGTAACCTGCATCGAGGCATTCTTCGATCATGTATTCCCATTCACCCCAACCGTCAGCATCGTTGACAGCTAACTTAGGAAAACTCTGGTTAGCACCGAAATAGATATGTTTAATGCGCCTAGACTCGTCGAGAAGGGGTTGTGTGTCGTTAGCGATGTGCAAAATAATCGCTGGATCTTGAACTCCTACTACAAACAGAGTCTTCATTTTATATGCAGGAGTATGTTCTACTTCTACACCTACAAAGAAGGAGGCGGTGTCAGTGATACCTGTTGAGTAATCGCGCTTCATAGTTCGAATCCGTTTTCTCTGGCTAGTTGATTTTCGGTTTGAATAGGAAGTCCTGAGTCAGCTGACGCAAAAACTTTCTGTTCTTCGTATATTTTATTGATTTCTTCTCTAGAACGCAAGACCACTTCTCGAATAAAATCACCATTTTCGCTGCAGAGGGTAACTTCAAACGGTGCGTAAATATGGACGGCACTATCTTCTTCTTGCCAATCGTGTTCACCATCAAACAACCATCCAGCACCACCGTTATAGTATTCTTCTCGGATAGCTTCTTGTTCTTCAACGGTGATATCTTCGCTGAACTCAAAATCTATGCTGATACTGTCATCGAACTCGCAGCCCCATCCTGGTTGTGTTTTGGCATATGCAACCGGATCATCAGATCGGGGAAGATTGACGTCCATGTCTCCCTCGACGAATCCTTGCCCCCAACGGAAAGTTTCGTCCATATTGAACCAGCTTATAGTTCCATCTGAGTTTTCACGAAACATCTCGACGTGATAGACAATGCTTTTCTTTTCGAGTGGTTTGATCAGATATACTTGATCCATTTTAGTCTTTCTTAAAGAGATTTTTGATTGATTTTAGAAGATTATAGAATCGCAATGAATGTGGATTGAAATAAGGTGGATGGTTTGGACAGCGTCCTTGATTCCAATCACAAGTTATGCTGTATGTTTTACCGCAGGTTGTGCATTTGTCAGTCATTATCTTCCTGATAACGTTTTTGCTTATCTTTCATTATAGAGATTTCATCCTTTAAATGCAACCTCTGTTTCTTCAAAGTTTCAAGTTCTAGGTCGTTAAAGACGCCTGTTCTTTCCAAATTGTCGATCTTTTTGTTGAGCATACTGTGTGTTTCTTCGAGATGTTTGATTCTGAGTTCATACATGTGTTACTCCTGTGTAAGTTCGGTTTCTAAAGCACGTAAATCGTCATCATCCTGTTGATCAAAGTTTTCAGGATCAGTTTTTTTGGCATCACCCCAATCAAACAAGTTATTAAACTCGTTATCAGCAGGACCACCTTGTAGTCGAGCACCTTCGAGACTCTTTAAGAATCCACCGGCATTATTGATAAGATCAAATGCTTCTGTTTTATCTTTAGTATTAAACAGTTCTTCGATGAATGTGCCGAAATAAAGGATCTTTCTAGGAACCCATTCGCTTAACTCGATCTCTTTCTTGCCTTCGAGACCCCAGTTACGCCAATCTGGTTTGAATCTAGTGCATTCGATATCCATTAACTGTTGAGCACGTTGTACTGCCTTGATATGACATTCTACATTATGACCCATCATTAGAGCATATGCAAAACTATCCCAACTAGTCTTACCTTCTTTGCCAAGTTTGTTTAGCATACCGGGAGCCATATAGCAGATATCCCCCATTGTTAATCTGCTACCAAACTCGCTTTCAAAAGGAAACGGAATATCGCTGCCTGCTAGTGCCTTATTATCAGGAGCCTTGTCCATGATTACTGACCAACGCTTGTTAAGATGTTGTGCATTAGTGTAAACAAGGCCGTGAGCTGTAGCAATAAATGGACTAGCGCAGTCAAAGCTAATAGTCAGTTCTGGATTGATGTGCTTACGGATTTGACGTTGGATCTGTGTTAGGTAACAACTCCAGTCTAACTGTGCTGTACCCAGGAAGTGGATCCAGTTCTTACCGGTTAACATTCCTTCGTCACGCATCACCATCAAACGTTTGAGGGTAATGTCCATCTTGCACATGTTGGCACCACCAAAGGCCCATCCTTCTGCTTCTTTACCAGCATAGGGGCCATTAGGATCGCTAAACTCTTTAACACCTTCGTACCATTGTTGTGCAGTATCCCAGTCACCACCTTGAAGCACATTAAGCCATTTAGTTTGCCCTAGGCGATTATCAAGGAAATATTTGTTATTGAAGCGAGTCTTTTCTAGACAGTCTTCAAAAGTCTTTAGCCCAGTCTTTGGACTGTGAATGTGGTCACACGCCCAAGTCGGAACGTCCAGCATCATAGACCAGTCAGCAGTTAGTTCTAACCACTCAAGAATCTTTTTACGAGTCTTGTTAGCTTCTGCACCTTCGAAGTTCAACCAATCAAACTTAAGAACACCTTTACCAATCTGATATCCGCCGGAATCTCCTACGATAACGGTACGACCTCTATTACGTTGCTGTATCATTGATTCTTGCTCAAGGCTTTTCTGGAGATCTAACTGAGCATGTCCTGCAGAATACAGCGCATAGGTATAGGTAAAGTAACCTTCTTCTTCGTTAAGAAAGTTCATTCCTTCGATACCTCGATCCATTCCTTTAGGAATACGGTCGTTAGGCACAAACTCTTCGAGTCGTTGTTTAGCTACATAGGTGCTGTAAAAACTACTGATAGCAGGTAGATATACAGCATAATCTTTCTGCAATGGTGTAAGGTGTATTTGTCTTTTCATATTATGGGCTTGCCTGTTCCATAACTTCTCCATAGTCACGTGATGTTTCTTGTGCCAATGTCGCAGTTATTTTTAGTTGTTGTTTTGCTTTTTCTAGATTTTCTAATGCTATTTTAACAGCGGAGTTAGTTTCAGCCAATGATTTCCACTGTAGTTCTTCGGCACGTTTATCACGGGCCCAGTCTAGCAATGACTCTGCTTCGTGATTTAGGCCAACTGAAGCGGTTGCCATGTTTATCTTTTGCCAGTTCTGACCGTCAAAGACTTCCATGCATTGCATACTGGTATTGTATCGCATGTTGCCGACACCCTGTGAACCAGAATAGTTATTGACGTATGTGCTGGCGCCGCCTCCTGACACCTGCACATATCTACCTGTGGGCATAATAGTACTAATCATTAGGCCGCCTGTGCTGGAATAATGTATTTGTAAGTTGCCAATCCGCTGTCTAGCGTGATCTGGATAGCGCCTTCATTGCTCAATGACATCTTGGTGTTGTTGACATCTGAAATCTTAAGAATACTCAAGATAGGCAACACAGGCCAAGTCCAACCACGATCAAGTTTACCTGGTACATTCTGTGCAAAGATAAACTCTCCGCCGTGTGTTGATGCATCACCGAAGATAAACTTTAGATTTCCACCTTCTGTCTTGGCAAGGAATGTTGGATGCTCGTTGTTAGCACCTGCTTGGAAGTTAAAACGCTGTACAGCAGCAACAGTAGGTTCTACTTCTACGTCCCACTTAACACCACGGAACTTGACAGTCTTCATCTTTTCGTTGATGATTTCTGAGTTCATAAAACGATAGTCGTTCTTGAAGTCACCGTCTTTGTTTTCAAAGTGGATGCCTACAGGAATAGTTTCGCCATTGCGTTCTGCTGTAGTGATAGTGATTTTAGCATCATCTTTGTATTCTGCACCATCTAGCAGATACTTTAGCTTTTGCAGTTGCGGCATACCGAATACGCCAATCATGTCTGCATATGGAGCAGAAGTTTCAGCTTCCATGATAACTGAACGGTCATCTGCCATTGAGTTAATAGTTGTCTTTTCTTCTGTACCTGTTACCTTGACGGTAGTTAGAAAACCGAGGTTCTGTGTATGACCCACGATATCTTGTAAAATGTCTTTCATTAGAGTTCTCCAGTTATAATCTGATTATATTTAGATCTTGAGAAAAAAACAAGTGTCAAATCACTCAAAATCAAATAACTTGTTAAAGGTATTATCGCTTCTAGTTTGACTGATGTCCCATTCAAGGACCCCGATCAAGTTTTCTAGCTTTTCATCGATAACGGTATTTTCCATCTGATGATCGTCAAATGGAAGATCTTTAAACCACTGCGGCAATCTCAGTTCGTCGACTGGGTAAGCCACAGATGTATAGCCCATAGGATTTTCTTTGAGCTTGCAGACGATGACCTTGGCACCGTCTACGATAGTCATAGAATACTTGTCGTCAAACATACGTTTCAAAGTATTCCAGTTTAAGGAAGCTCTAACATGACCTGGCATATTGGCCTTGCCTGCTTTCTTTTCTTTGGCTGCATACTCTGTAATGTTGTTGGCACGTTTAGGTGAACCTTTTTCCCAACCTGGTCTAGTTTTAAAATCGGTTCGGAAGTCAGTGATATATTCTAACACTTCTTCTTTAGGTACGCCATTTAGTACTCGGGTCAAGACTTCACTGAGAAAGTCTTGGATAACAACCGGGGTATCTGACCGCTTGAGGTCGAGCCCCATGGCTTTAATCTTGCCTGGTTTGCCGTCGACGTCTGATCGCTTGCCTTCTTTGTCGTAGTAGAGGACTGCATATCGTTTCTTTGTAATAAAGAGTCCTTTGCTTGCAACAATCTCGCGACCTGCCTTGATGACCTCTCCTCTAGATTTTGGCACGTGGAAAGCGTCTGACATGAACTTGACGAAGGTTCCATTTACAGTTTCTCCTATGGTGTCATAAAGTTCTACGACTGATTCTCTAGTCCAAGGAATCAATCCTTTCTCAATGTCCTTCTTTAGCGTAGTATACGCAGAGAAGTAACAAGAGTCTGTGTCACCGTAGATGATAGCTCGACCGATATGGTCATACTCTCCGGTAATGATTTCGTTTACTTTACTGGCCATATGTTTTGCAATAGCTCTGCCCGTAAGCGTGGTAGATTGCCCGATCCTATTATCGAAAAAGCGACAACCAGGATTAAGGATTGCACCATAAAGGCTATTAAGATTAATCTTTTTAACCAGTTGACGCTTGTCCCAATATTCTTCTTCAATCTTGTTACCTGCCGCGATAGATTCTTTAAGTTTGGCCTGCATCTCTTTACGCTCTTTATACCAACGAGCTAGCAGACCAGGAATGATTCCTTCAGTTTCATATGTGAAGATAGTACCGTTGGCACTGATCATCCATGGTTGATTACTTTCAAATATAAGATCATAAACTTGAGCGGCACTAAGGGTATCGCTGCCGCCACCTTCCCAGTCGATAGTTATGTCTCGTCCTACTTCTCTTTCCATCACTGAAGTGTATTCTAGACTTCCAAAGATGCCTTCCCAAGCGGCCGCAAAACTCTTACCTTTGGCCATTTCAGCTTCGAGGTGTGCTTTGGTCCCATCTTGGCGCAGTTGTCCTACGATAGTTTCGGGCCCCATGTTTAATGCACGAATGGCACTAGGATACAATGAGTTAATATCTAAAGAACCAATCCACTCGTGGATGCCTTTCTTAGGATATGCAACATACGCACCTGCGGCCTGTGTATCACCGTGTTCTTCCATCTTCTTACGATTAGGAACGATCATACCTCTGCGATGTGCTTCATTGATAATAGCCTGTTCAGTAACAGCTACCGCACCCATAGTTGTCTGTAGCAATACAGTATTTTCGTGTGCGATCTTGTTTGACAGATCTAAGAACTTTAGTTTTTTATCTAACTTATCAAGTAGGCTTGTATCTTGTCTGTTGTATTCAATAAACTTTTTAAAGTCATTGTTATACAACGCATCGAGTGTGCCTTCGTAGACTGTTTTGTTTTCGCCAATCTCCATCTCACCGATCGCATCTAGTCGATAAGTGTGACGCTCTTCATAGGTATATTTGCGATATAGCTCAAGACTATCTAAGTGAACACGACCGATTAGATCATATGTGACCGCTGTCTTACCAAACTTTTCATACTCTCTTTTCTTAGGATATTGGTTCCAAAGGCAGAAACGACGTGTATCTTCTTTGCTTAGGACTTTGGTAACACGATTGACCGTATAGGGAATATCAAACCCTTCACTGTTCCACCCGCTTAAAACATCAGCATCTTGTATCAGATCTAGAAAAGCATCTAACATATCTGCTTCGTTGTCGAATAGCATGGTATTAGGAAAATCTTCTACAGCCTTGGTTGCTTCAGCCATAGATAGCGTCTTAGGTGGCATAGCTAAACAAACTAATGTGTCAACCCATTGTAGATGCACAGCGATAGATGTGATAGGCATAAATGCATCGTCTGGGCTAGCATATCCTCTAGCAGGGTCGAAATCGACCTCAATATCGAAAAATGCTACATTTAGTTTTGGAGCGTCAATGTTGATATAATGGTCTTCTAGACATCTAAAGATAGGATTGATGTCTGATTCGTATAGCTTTTTGTTTGAATGTATAGCAAGTTCTTTTCGTAGTTCTTTGATATTTTTACAGACTACACGGGTGAGTGGTTCACCTTTGATACTTTGATACTTGCCCTTGGGATCGTAATAATAGAAAAGATGCTTGGCAGGATAATCTTTAAAATGCCTTTCACCTTTTTCATTGCGCTCAACGACACGAATAATGTCGTCTTCGCGATCATAGAATGCGTCAACGTAACTCATATTTTTCTCCTTGCGATTTTCGGCTCGCAAATACCCAACTGATCATTTATGGCTGATCGAACCTTATATTAATTAGTTAGCATTCTTATCAGACCGTATGTATCAATACTGGTCAACAAGATGTAGTTAGCCAACATGCCAAATGATTTCCTAGTATAAGCAGCCCAAGCATACATGGCGCAGCCAGAGATCCAAACAGGATAAAGAGCGAGAAGTGGTGGGTTGGGGACAGTAACAGCCATAGTAATACTGCACCCAATACTGACAGCCCAAGCGACAAGCTCAACAATAAAACGGAAAGGATTACTGTTCCAGTCATCTCGTATCCAATCAAAGGTTGGTTTTAATAAGTCTATCATTCTGGTAAGCGTTTAGTAACACCAAGAATACCTTCGATTTCTTCCCATTCGTTTTCGTGATCTTTCCAGTTGTCTTTATGTGCGATGCGAATAGCTTTATTGATAATACTTGGTTTAAGTTGTAGTTCTTCTGCTACTGCCTTGACTGTTTCTTTAAGACCTTCTTGCAGATCTTCTACTTCGCGTAGGACATTTGATCCTTCGTTGATCAATCTTTCTAGTTTTGCTTTTTCTTCCGGACCATAGATTTTTGCCATTAGTTTCTCCTGACTATAAGACAAGTATATAGTCATAAAAAAAGCCAGTCAACCTATGACTGGCTTTATATTACCAAAAACAAAAATTATTTTTGTGCTTCGGATAGAACGTCGTACATTTCAAATACACCGCCCATACGCTCGTATACTAAACCAGCATAAACTTCTTGTTTGGCTGATTCGTTAAACTTTCTTTGAGCGATTCTAGTTGCCCAAGCAAACAGTTCACGATCAACTGGATCGATTTGTTGTTGGCCACCGCTTTCACGGACTAGTTGGATCATTTGTTTGAAAGTTAGTTTTTGTTCTATGCTTTCTTTAACTGCTTTCTTTTTACCGAAGAACTTGGCTTGTTTAGCACTCATGCCCTTTTTATCGTCCTTCTTGTCTCCGCCCTTGGATTTAGCAGCACTCTTCATTGGTTCTTTCTTGTTGCCGTCTTTGTCTAGATCTAGGAAATCTGGCTTAGAACCTTCTTCCATCTTTTCCTTCTTGGCTTTCTTCTTGTCGTCAGCTTTCTTGGCTTCTACCATCTTGCTGAACTTAGATTTAAATGCCACTGGATCGATGGATTCTTTCTTAGCTTTCTTCTTTGGTGCGTCTTCGTCGTCACTAACATTAGGAGCTTTATCACCGCCGTAGTTCTTGCCTGCGTGGTGTTTGATACCTGTTTTAGTCTTTTCGATAGTTCCGCCAGTTGAGCTTGGCTTCTTATCGCCGACTTTCATTTCTTCTTTGACTTCTTCTTTATCTTCTTTCTTTTCTTCAGCTTTTTTCTTAGCTTCTGAAATATATGAAGAAGTGCCAGCTAGTACACGAAGCTGGGCGTCTTCGTTTAGCTGTACAGCTTTAGGTAGCTGTGGTGCAGGAACTGAGCTGATCTTGTCATCTAGTTCTCCGATCTTGTTAATGAGTGCTTTAAAATCCATGTTAGTGTCCTTGCGTTTTAAGGTTCATAATGTATTTATCTTTTGATAATAGATTCGCTTTTCTTCTTGCTCTTACGTTTCTGCCCGTAACTGCCCCCAAACAGCGTTCCTACATTAGGGCCTGCTCCTGTAGCAGATGTACTAGCTATAGCTCCTGCGCCTGTAGCACCCGCTGAAGCGGACTCTTTTACAGGTTTCCTTAATATTTCTGCTAGTCTCATTTTTTATGCCCTCTACGCATATTTATCTGCCAGCGGGCCAGTTGTCCTTTACGCCCTTTTGCATGTGAAGCCTTTTCTAGTTCAGCCATAGTAGCTTTTTTGGGTATTCCGTGACGTTGGCTATCACCCGGACGACCAGGACCTTTACCGTCCGCGAAGTTTTCTTTAGTTAACGAACCGTCGATTATTTCAGGATGCGACTTGGTATAAAGTTTCATCAGATATCCTGCTTTGGAATCTGCATCCATTTCATTGGGACTCCCGGGAGGACTATGTCCATGTATACGACCCTCTTCACCCTGTTTTTCATGAGTCATTTCATGCGCTAGGGTTCTAAAGATATCTACTAGATTTCTATGTCCTGTATAGACATATATTACATTTTTCTCTTTATTAAAATAACCAGTTCTATGTTTGCTTTTTGCTAACTTAGTATTGTTACTAAAAATAATCTCTGGTAGGGGATCGTGTAGGTTTAGCTTTTTGTAAACCCATTTTATAAAGTGTTCTACTTTTTTCTGATGTGGATGATAGTCTTCTCTGATGCTTTCATCTTTTGCTGTAGCAATAGCGTTACTACCACCTCTATCTTTGCTAACAAGTTGTTGAGGCTCGTGATCTTGTTCGCCTTTGGCTACACGTCTGGCACGTTTAAGCCCGTCTAAGATAACTCTAAGACTGTCTTCGTCTGCTTGATATTTGATACCGATGCCGCCAGCAGCTTCCCATGATGTTATATTGCTTCCTCGATCGTCGATTAATACGTTAGGAAGTCCATTGGGACTTTTAGCATATTTGGCCTTGTTAGGAGTTATAATGATTTCTTTAGGTTGTACATGTAGATTCTTTTGAATCCATCTACGCTTTTGTACACCTGAGTTCTCGTGATCTCCTCTAAGAGGACTTGAACAGATCTTATAACTTCCGGCAGCATCGACTACTATATCTAAAAGTTTATCTGCTGTTGGAAACTTAGGAAGCCTAAAAAAGAAATCAGTACCGACCATCTTATCTAATGTAGGATCTGCCTTGGCGGGAGGAATGTCTCTGTAGTTACCGCTTTTTACTCCTGCAAGTTTAGCATATTCTGTAAAGAAGTCCGCGATCACACCGTCCATGTCTACATAGACTTCCATTCCTTCTGGTAAGTGTAGATCTGCTGCTTTCATTAGTGTTGTCCGTAAGGATTTTTAGGAGTATCTTCTTCGTTATTATTTTCTGGGTATACCGGATATTGTTGAGGCTCCGGTGACTTATTTTCTTCTTCTAGACGTTTTGTCGTTCTTTCGATATAGTCTTTAAGAGTTTTGTCCATTAGTCTGTGGCCTTTTCACCTGTACGAGATACTTCCCATTTTTTACCAGTCTGCTCAGTTTTTCTGCGGCACATGTCTTGTAAACGACGAAGCTGGGCCATTTCTCTGTGATCGTCAGCGTATGTTCCTTGACCGTGTAATACCTTCCATTTCCTACCATTGATATAGATGGCAAAGTTATTTGGTGGTTCAGTATTACCCTCGTCCCAATCGTCAGCTCTATTTCTGCGACCGAACCCGCTTACGCTACTATTGTAATCTCTATCGTAGCTTCCGCCACCACCGAAGTAGCCTGCCTCATCTAAATCACTTTTTATAATATCTTTGTATCTCATTTTAAACTCCAAAGCTACTGCCACAGCCACATGTAGTAGTGGCATTAGGATTTTTTATAGTAAACTGACTGCCCATCAAATCTTCTTTATAATCAATAACAGCACCAGTCATATAGGTCATACTCATCGAATCTATAAGTATTTTCCAACGTCCTACTGATATTTCAAAATCATCTTCATTCTGCTCGTCATCAAAGGTAAAACCGTATTGGAATCCAGAACATCCACCGCCTTGTACAAAGGTGCGCAACTTTAGATTAGGATTGTTTTCCTCATCTAAAAGATCTTGTATCTTTACTTTAGCCGATGGAGTAACTTCTACCATTATAGTCCTGCACCTCCAACTAGATCACCTCTCTTCGCTGGACGATTTTTTTTAGAACCGCGGTTACTCCATTGTCCTGCAGGGCCTTGCTTGTATGATCCTGCCATTGGAAACTTCATACCTTCTGTGGTTTCTTCTTTATTGCCGTAGCGTCTTTCCCATTCTTCACTGTCGACTATATCGTCGATCTCGTCGTTGGCATATTTGATAAGACTCTTTATTGTTTTTTCTAGATTATATACGCTACCGTTAGCCTGGCGTATAGCCTGTACTGACTCGTCAATAGCATCTTCTAGATCTAATACACTGTTTTGATCGAAGCCTTCTAGAGATTGTTTTAGCCCCATAATCTGGCTTTCTATTTCTTCAAACACATAATGGTTGTCGCTGCTGATTTTTAGAACCGAAGGAAGTATTTTTTCTAAGCTAGAGATATGTGCTTCAATCTTTGCTATTTTAGCATCAGCGTCTGGATTGCCAGTTGCTTCATCTACTTCGATGGGTTTCTTGTGTTTAACTTCGCCCTGTTTTTGAGATTTCTTTTTATCTTTATGGGGACCAGCACCTGTCTGTGTAGGAGCATGACCTGTTCTTGGCTTAATATTAAACTTCTTAGCCTTACGATCTTTTTTATTTTCTAATAGTAGGTCTTTGATTTTCATTGTTTTATTCCCATACCTTTTCTGACCAATGCAAACATTTCTTCAGCTAGTTCACCTGCTCCCGTTGCTTCTGCAAATCCTTGAAGATCATTGTTTGCAGCCGCAGCTCTTGCTTTACTTGCGCTCACTCCTTCGACACCGGGACTATCTGGATCTCTAGCACCACTTGATTTTAAATCAATAGTTTCAAAATCATAAAACCCGTGTGCTTTCCCTTCGATACCGTTGTAGTCTTTTATTAACTTTCCCATAACTGGTAGTCGATCATCACCAGCTACAAATGTTACATGTTTATAACCTTGATCGTATAGATAAGAGCAAACTTTTCCTATAGTATTAAGATTAGCATCATCAACTACCTTTCCTGCATGTTGCGGAAATAGTTGTTTGATAAATCTTACTTTATCCTCTGGACTTAAAGGATTTTCTTTTTTATCCTGTGTCCTGCTAGGAAATATACGATAATCGCCGCCGACTGAAGCAACAGTGTCCATTAACTTTTCGTGGCCCAATGTGGGAGGATTCATCCTGCCAAAGCAGAAAGAAACGTGTTTAGACCCGTCTTCGAAAAGTTCTCTGAATCTCACTTATACTGCCCTTCTTCAATATGTTTGTGTTGTTCTTCTGCTATTTTTTTAGCAAGGTCGATAATAACTTCTGGAGTAAACTTCTTATTCTTATCATTAATATCAAATTTTGCACAGTAATCCTCGCAGCAATGTTCTAACGGTTTGATATAAAACTTGTAAGCATCGGGCCTTCCGTGAAACTGTTGATGTTTCATTATAGCAGGAAATAGATGATTTGCCAATAGGTCAGAATCATTATCGATATAAAACTTCAAATCATCTCCCCAATCGATTTCGGGCTCTTCGGTTTTTTTCGGTCCGCCGATTGGACTAAACATTTCTCTCAGTAACATTACCAGCTCCTACACGACCAGTAACGTGCTTTCCAACGTGGTCCTGGATTCTTACAGTTGTGACGTGCTCTAAATGATTTACGTCTCTTAGGGTTTGATTTTTTGATACGCATCTTCTTATCGCCGAAGTTTACCTTGACGATATTGCCGTTTGGCTTGCGTACATATACTTTTGATTTCTTAACGTCGCCTGGCAGTTTCTTACCTAGCGGTACATTCTTACCGTGATACTCTGCTTCGTTCTCGATGCCTTCTGTCTGCTCTTCTGACTGCATGTAATCCCATACAGCGACTAGCATACTCTTTGCTACAGCTATTTTTTCTTGGCACCATTCTGGTAGATTATCACCTGCGTGTATAAGATCGTCTAGACCTTGTACAGCACGTTTCATAGTTTCGAGATTATTGTCGGCCATACCGGCTTCATCATCATATTCAGCATCGGAACCCTCGTGTTTAGGAGTTTTGTGATGCTTCTTCATGTTGATAGCTATAGCTGCCTGCTGTGCAGGATTAGCGGCTTCTGGTACACAGTTAGGTACGGTTTTGCCGCCCTTCTTCTTTGTACCCACTGGATGGTATCCTTTCCAACATGGATTATCTTTGGGATCTTTGAGGCCTTCTTCTAGGAATCCTTCTAGGAAGTGTATACCGTTTCTTGATAAGTGCTCAAGTGCTGTATCATCAAGATCGATAACGATGCCATCTTCAGTAAATCCTACGATTTCAGTGGCTATTTCTAAATCTTCATTAAAGCTAATACCAAAATCGTCGCCTATCTGGAATGCAGATTCTCCAAAACCTTTGGCTTTGGCTTCACGTTCTAGATCGTTCTTTCGTTGTATAATAGCTTGGCGGATTTCTGGATCTTTGCTAGCGATAGGATCCATCTGTAGATCCTGCAGGGCCTTGCGTTTTGCCTGCAGATCTTCTGGGCTCTTAAGCTCTGTTTCTGCTATAATATTATCTATTTTAGATAAAAGGTCTCTCATAGTACTCCCTCACGAGGTCATACTATATTTATCGTTTAGTGCCGGTTAGTAATTATAACGGATCTCGGTGATTTCACCGCTGTTAATGGTACCTATAGCACGAAGCCATACGAATCTACCCTTAACATTTATAGTATACGAGTCATCGTAGTCAGTAGACCCGTCACCTAGCATAGCATCATTATCGTCAGTATCTTTGAGGTCAAACCAATCATCATCGCCCGGATACAGTGCTAGAGTAGCTTGTATTTTCACCTCACCAGACCAGTTTTTAAAGTAAAAAACGATAGTATGTAGGCTATCATACCCAGTCTGATACCCGGCACCTTTTTGCTGTGTGCCGGTAAAGTTTCCTGGAGTTGATGTAGCGGGCAGTAGAGTTTTGATTTCGTTGGTCATCAATTATTTATCGGAGATAATGTATTTGTAAACTCGGCCTACTACTTCGGAGTTTCTAAGTTTTAACATCAGCAGAGTCTGCTCAGAGTCCACTAGCACGTATCTACGATCCCAGTTCCAGTCAGTATACATGAACCACTTGTTCACAGCTTCTGTACAGCGGATCTTAGGAGCCTGAGAGTTCACCCATTTAAGATACTGCTCCTTAGCTAGTTTATCGTTTTTCAACTTATGTGGAAGCAGATAGACACGATACTGATAGATATCGTGCGGGTATTTTTTAGAAACTATTACGTAGTCATCTAGTAAATCTTCGTCTGAACCTGGCTGGAACCTATGAGTCAGTTTATCTTTAAACTTTAGGGATAGATCATCATAAATGTCTCTATCATTGGTATAGATGTCTAGTTTTTCACCTTCAATACGCTTAAACCATTTTGTGCTGTCAATCTTTTCAAGGATATCAATCATGCCAAAAAGGTCATCTTTATTGACAAAGATTTTATTAAGACGGTTGTTGCTCTTGTAAGGATGTTCACTGGGAGTCGCGCTATCGCAGATAACGCGAGCCTGATCTAGAGAATACCTAAAGACATGAGCCCCAGGTTGATAAACCGTTATCTTATAGTTCCACTTATTGTAGAACTTCCGATTGGTTGTCTTGGTCAGATGTTCCATTTTCTAATGCCAGTAGTTTAGCAGCTTTTCTCTGCTCTTTGGTTAAAGGTTTAACTAGTTCGCTCACTGTAAACTCGAGTTTATTATCATTTACTGAAACAGTCACTCGTCCACCGTTGACAAGATCACCAAACAGCACACGACGACTCAATGGACTCTTGATTTCGTTATCGATCAATCTGGCCAACGGTCTAGCACCCATCTTTTTATTGTAACCTTTTTCGGCCAACCATTTAGCAGCTTCATTGTTGATAACGATTTCGATGCCTTTATCTTTAAGCTGATCGTTGAGTTCTTTTCCAAACTTTTTAACGATCTGAATAACCACTTCTGGCTCAAGGCTCTTGAACTTAACAATAGCATCTAAACGATTTCTGAACTCTGGTGCGAAGTACTTCTTGACCGCTTTATCATCTTCACCATCTTTGGCCAAATCGCCAAACCCGATAGTGTTGCGTTCATTATCTGCTGCACCTAAGTTTGACGTCATGATAAGGATAGTGTTTCGGCCATCTGCGGTTTTACCGTTGCTGCCTGTAACAAATCCATTATCCATGAATGCCAATAGGATATTGCTTACATCTTGATGTGCTTTTTCGATTTCGTCGAGCAACAGAATAGCATTAGGATGTTCTTGTAGTTTGGTAATAAGCATACCTGCGTTATCTTCGTAACCTACATATCCAGGAGGTGCACCGATCAGACGTGCAACTGAATGCTTTTCTTGATATTCGCCCATATCAAACCTAATAAGTTCCATGCCCATTTTGTCGGCTAGAGTCTTAGCTGTTTCTGTTTTACCAGTACCTGTGGGACCTAGGAATAAGAAACTGCCAATAGGCTTGTTTGGTGCTTTCATACCTGCTTGCGAAACAAAGATCTTATCAAGCAGAATCTGAACAGCATCTTCTTGACCGAACACAGAAGCCTTCAACCCATCTTCGAGGTCAGCAAGGTTCTTTGATTCTTTCTGCGCTACTGTTTCTAGCGGCATACTGATCATTTTACTAAGCTCATAGGTTACCTGTTCTAGATCAACAATCTGCTCGACGCCTTCCATTGTCTCATCATCCTTGATCTTGTAACGAGCGCAGGCACAGTCAATAATATCAATGGCCTTGTCTGGCAACTTCTTATCTGCCATATATTTGATCGATAGTTTTACTGCCTGTTCGATAGCAGCATCAGTGATTTTGACGTTATGGTGCTTTTCGTAATACTTACGGATTCCTTTGATGATCTTAACAGTCAACTCTGGAGTTGGCTCATCAATAGTAATACGTTGGAATCGACGCATCAGCGCACGATCCTTTTCAAAGTACTTGCGATATTCTTCCCAAGTAGTTGAAGCAATGAGTTTAATGATACCTTTAGTCAATACAGGCTTAAGAATGTTAGCAAGGTCGTTGCTGTTCTGGCTAGCAGAACCTGCACCGTTCATCATATGTGCTTCATCGATGAATAAAATAATCTTGCCTTTGCGTTCGAGTGCAGTTAGCACAGCCTTAATGCGTTCTTCAAAGTCACCACGATACTTGCTGCCTGCGAGTAACGCAGGGATGTCTAATGCATAGACTGTGTGATCTTGAATAAACTTCGGTACTTTCTTTTCAAAGATTTTACGTGCAAGACCTTCTGCAATAGCAGTCTTACCTACGCCAGGATCTCCTACCATTAATACATTACACTTGTTCCTACGTGCTAGAACGAGTTGTGTTTTTTCTAGTTCCTCGTCTCTTCCGATAACAGGATCAATAGCTTTTTGTTTTGCTCGCAAGCTAAGGTTCGTGCAGTATTGATTCAAGATTCTATCCGCTCCTGAGGTAGTTGTTATTTGTTGTGGTGATTCTTCTTCGTCTTCGTGTACAGCTACATTTTCTTGGAAGTACTTGACAAACTTTTCTTTAGTGACCCCGCCCTTCTGCAGGAAGTAAAATGCGAAACTATTCTTTTCACTAAGGATACTGATGATAACATCAGCTACTTCCATACGCTGACGGCCGCTGAACAGTACCTGTGTAAAACAACGATTTAAAACACGCTCTACACTATTGGTTTTTCTAGGACGAGTATTAGGATCAGTTGTTTTGATATCATTAAGATTGTTCTTTATATAATGCTCGATGTTGGTTTTTATAAACAGAGCATCAGCACCAAACCCTTCGAGCAGTTTAAATGAATCCTCGTCGCTGACGATGCCAAACAATAGATGCTCGATAGTCACATATTCGTGATTGAGCTGCTTGGCAACAGAAACGGAGTTTTCAAAAATAAGTTGTAGTTGTTGGCTGGGTTCGATCATTTTTTTATTTTCCTTACCTTCTTCATAGCTAAGTCTAACTTCATTCTACTTACTTTGTCAACAAAACAAATGCCCTCTAAATGATCGTATTCATGTTGAAAACATTTAGAGAGATATCCATCTACTTTGATTTCTTTAAGGTTTCCTTCACTGTCTTGATATTCGGCTACGATCCATGCTGGACGTTTAACCTTAAGATATAGACCGGGATAACTTAGACAGCCTTCTTGATCTAGGACCTGTTCTTCACTTACTTCTTTAATAACAGGATTAAACACAGCAAACGGTGCAGGAAAGTCTTTAATACTATTACTACCCATAACAAAAACTCGCTTGGTCAATCCTATTTGATTAGCAGCGAGACCAATGCCGTTGCTGGCGATCATGAAATCAATCATGTCTTTTTCTAACTGTTTAGCATCACCGTCGGATGAAAAATCCCATGGTGTGCTTTTTTCTACGAGACTGTCGTGTGGTCCTAGTTCAAAGTTCATTTTTAAGTTGTTCTATTCTAGCTATCTGTAATGGTGAAAGATTTCTTGGGATTTCTATATTGATATGTATCAACAGATTTCCACGTTGTCTAGTTCTTATATCTGGCAGCCCCTCACCTCTGCAGCTCAATGTAGTATCGGGCTGTGTTCCCGGAGGAACATTTATACTAAGTTGTTTTCCATCTAGAGTTCTTATATCAACTTTAGATCCTATGATAGCATCCCACACGCTAACTCTATGCTCTACTATCAATGAACTGCCATCTCTCCTAAATACAGGATGCGGTCTTACAAAAACATTTACTAATAGGTCGCCGGCTCTAAGATGAGGGATGCTGTTATCGCCCATCCCTTCGAAGCGTATCTGCTGGCCGTGTTCTATTCCTGCAGGAATAGAAATATTAATCATTTTGCTCTTTCCGCCAGGGACACCTACTTCGGCATTAAGCTCTTTGCCTTTTAGAACTTCTTCTAGAGTAACTTCGATGTTAATGCTGAAACTCTTATTCTTTGGTTGTGGCCTCGCACCGAAACCTTGCCCAAAGCCAAAGTTACCAAAAATATCATCAAAAGGAGTACCTGTGTTGAAATGGAACTCGAATGGGTTCCCCTGTCCTTGATGGAAGTGGAAACCTCCCGGGTTAGGCTGATTAGGATCGATACCCGAATCGATCATTCGTTTCTTCTCAGGGTCGCTTAGAAACTCATAAGCCTGAGAGACTTCTTTAAACTTATTTTGGTCCCCACCGCGATCAGGATGATATTTCATAGCCATTTTTCTATAGGCTTTTTTTATCTCCTCGTCGGAAGCACCTCTTTGCAATCCTAGTGTTGAATAATAATCCATGGTTCTCACATTATACGAAAAAAATAGGACTACGTCAAGTAGTCCTATTATTTAATGGAGATTTACTGAGCTCGTTATTTTTTCTTACCGTCGGGAACTTTTTCGCCATCTACTTTTTTATGTACTTTGACTTTTTTACATTCCTGGACTTTTTTGCCCTTCTTTTCGACTTCTTTACAGACTTCTTTAACTTCGCCGCCTGCATACGCTGTTGTTGTACCAGCTAGTAAGCCCAACGAGATCATTAGTGCTAAAATGTATTTCATGATATTTTCCTTTATTTTTTTGGATGCTTGCCGCCACATACTGGACAGCCTTCGTCTGTGTTAAACATAGTGTTTCCTTATAGAACTGGATCGTCTGTTGGAACGATCTTTTTACCACTTGCTGTTACGGCCGGAGTCGCTGGCGCTCCAAATCCTGTACTGCTACCAAAGCCTGTTGTTGGTGTTGGACTAGGTGTGCTTCCAAAGCCGCCTGAGCTAAAGCCTCCTGGGGCGCCTGTTGCTCCGAAACCTGTCGAAGCTGGTGCCTGGAAACCGCTTGGTGCTGCTGGAGGTACGCTAAAGCCTGTTGGTGCTGGTGTTGCTGCTCCGCCATTGTTTGCTCCTGCTAGTTTTTCTTGTGTGCGACCCAATGCCGCTATACCTAGAACGGCACCCATCGCGATGTGGAATAAACCCGCACCTTGTAAAGTCAATGGTTGCCATTGGGTAATGGTGCCTACTTTCATTATTGCCTGTAGTAGACTCCACATGATAGGAAATAGCACGAAGTCAAAGGCGCAAACACCCATGTACAACCATCCCATCATTGGACGCCATTTACTGTTCATCCAATCTTCTTTTTTCTTTTCTGCATCACTCATATTTGCGTACTCTTCTTGCGTTGCCATTATTCGCTCCTTTTTAAGTTTATTTTTTGAATATGCCTAGAACTTTAGCCTGGATAGTTTTTGCAAACTCTGGCTGAGGAAAGTTCCAACCTATAAAAGCACCTAGTGCTAACCAAAAAATAGTTTCTAACATAATCTTCTCCTTATAGCCAGAGTAGAACACCCTGACTGCTTAATAACAAACCTATTGCTGCTACTCCGAAGCTACCCCAGAACAGCGGCATACTCACAGCAAGAATACTTGCTGACAACAACACGATCGCTAGTTGATATGCAGTATTAGCATAGCCAATCCATGGACTACGTAGTTTTGCTTCATCGCGCTCGTGTTCTAGTTTTTGTGCTTTAGCGAGAAGATCAGTCATACCTTCTTTAGGTTCGTTCTGATAACGGTCTGCCTTGGCACGTAGTTCATCTGCTCTTTTCTTATCGCTGCGAGCAGCAGCATCGTCGGCAGCATATTCTGCCATAGTCTTCTTCAAGCTCTTTGCTTGATAGAAAGCATAGGTATCATTCGCTGCAATCGTATTGTTGAGTATGGTAGAACTTAATTTTCCACCGTACCATGTATTAACTGCTAATAGTAGAGCGAAAACGTTAATAACTAAACCAGCCTTGTCTTTGATTTTTGCTTCGCGCTCGCTGCGTGAGCTAGGTTTAAGTTGCTCGTAACTTGAGCCGCCGTCCTTAGACTGCTTTGTAAAGATATTTAAAACTGAGTCGACTAATGCCATTCTCGCTCCTTAATGTATTAATATAGTGCTGCTAAACTTATCAGCGCATTCATAGCTGTATTTATCTGCTCTTTTAATCTTAGATCTTGTACAGCTTCGTTGATATTCTTTTCGTGGTACAGATCGTTAACGAGTTCTGTAAACTCGCTCTTGCTGATCTGCCCTTGCTCTAGCATGGTCTTGAGACCCAAAGCTCTGTTTGCTAGATCTTGAAGATTAGGGTCGCCGGTATTGTAGATTGATTCTAGTTGTTGGTGTACTTCTTGACTCATCTTGGTTTCGCTCCTACGACGTTTTGGATGTTAACAGCATTACGTTCGATACTACTAAACTTGGTAGTACAATACATCATACTAACTGGCTCTTTGCCATGATATCTTTCGCTGAGCCCTTTTACTATCTCAGCTAGCTCATTGCCCATTTTTGTTGTTTCTTCGTTATGCGGAATAGATTGACTGTAGTTTCTAAACTCAACTGCGGTGTACCACATACGATCTACTACTTCGACAACTTCGGGCTTGCCGCATTTGGCAGCACCTAGGTTGGCTTCTGTGCGTATTCTGTTGATCAATGAATATTCGTTATTATCAAATCTGGCCATGAAGTACGCATCATACAACGCACAGCCTGTTAGTGCCTGTGTTAGTAAGAATATTGCTAATAATCTTTTCATTTGATATCCTCAAATATCTTCTTCTGTGTTCTGAACCATTGTGCCCACGCATCTGACTTGGCTTTACAATCGTGGTACTGACCGTAGTTCTGCGTGACAGTAGATAAGACATCACTGAGTTTGTCTGTTTTGGTGTCAACTTTTTTAAGATCAGGACAGGGCTGCATCAGGTCTTCTGGGACCTGTGGAAAGCTCATGTGTACAGGAACAGTGGTTGCACAACCTGTTAAAAATAACATAGGAAGTATTAAAAATATCTTTTTCATTTTTTCTTACCTCCTTGGTTGCTGGCAGCATCGTTTAGAATACTGATCGCTTCTGGATCTACTTTGCATTCTGCATCGATGCGCTTTTCAACTTCTCTTATTCTTTCTTGGATAACGATCTGTACTTCTCTGTTGTTATTCTTTTTTGCTTTTAGTGCTTTGTCTAGTTCTTCATTAGCAGCTTCGCTTTTTTGTACAGCCTCGTCAATCTTAGATTGCATCTCTGCTATGCGAGCTCGGTAGCTCATTTCTACTCCATACCCACCGAATAGATATCCGCCACCTAATAAAAAGATTATTCCGACTATTTCTGCAGGTAGCTTGTATTGCCCCATGAGAGGAATCCAAGCTACTAGTTTACTGGCAATATACAATGCTAGACCCACACCTATCATAGCATAGGTGACCCAGATAAACAGACTATCTGGTATAAGGCTCAGCATCCATTGGAACTGCCACATATCAACCGCCTAGGACTTGAAGTGCGTGTTTGTAATGCTTAGTTCTGTCTTCTAGTCCGAGTGTACCACCATTAATACGCTTGGTCATTGTAAGGATGTCACCGTTGTCGGCATATTGGTTTAGGTTGTTTGCTTCCCAGAACCAAGCCGCGCTCTGTACACAACCTTCAAATGTTGTTAGGTGTTCGCTGGCTTCGTCTAGACTAATCTCTAGACTTTCAGCGTAACGTTGATAGTTTGTTTTACCAGTCAACTGGATCAAGCCACGACCGCAGAACTTCCAACCGTCACCACTTGCTTCGTCACCGTTGCCCATACGATTAGCATAAGCACGATTAGCGATTGCCTGTTGGTTGTGAGCATATTGCTTGGCAATATCTAAACTTGGGAAATAGCGTGGCCAAACTTTAACTAGGCTTTCTGCTTTGTAGTTTAGATTTTCCTTGATAGCACGATACCCGCCGCTCTCGTGTGCTGTCTGTGCTAGAAAAGCAGCCACACGTGGCACAGTGTTAATATCGTAGTCTGGAAGTATCTGACACAATGCTTCGTGCCAATGATCTGCGTATGGAGGATTTCCTACACATTCCTTGAACTTAGCTAGTGTAAAATCAAAATCAAAGTCGCTCATTATTTTATCCTTTGCAGTAACATGGCTCTACGGCCATTTTCAAAAACAAAGCTGTCTCCAACTTTGTTAATATTGTAATCCCCTAATACTTTAGTAAGCCAAAAAATCTCGCTTGTGGATTCTTGATCTATAGTAAATGGATCTGTGATACCTTCTAGAACTGCTTCAGGGTCACCGTCCTTGACCATACGAAGTTGTATTTTTTGATCCCATGGTTTGTGGATAGTAATGATGTCACCATCTAATGTTAGGTCATCCATCAAAGTCTTAGTAAAGAATCTGCGAACATCTTCGGTCTTTACTTTGTTGACCATCATTTCATAAGTTGATGCAGACTCTGGGATTATATGTTTTAGTGTTTCTTCTGTTACTTCGTGTTCGGTATTATCTTTATAATATTGGAATTTAAATTTATCAATGCCTGTTAGTTTCTTAACACTATAAACAAGCTCGTCGATATTTTCTGCTAGTTTGGGAGATCTAGAAAGTTCTACGAATACATAGTAGGTTCCATCTTCATTCTCGCCCGAGCTAACATCAGAGTCGAGAACAAATGAAAATCCTTTTTCTACAAACTCCATTAGATCTTTAGCAGGTGAACGATCTTTAACTTCAAAAGTTAAAACGCAAACATCTTTATCTTCGCCCATCTTCGAGGCATAGGTATCAACCTTGAAGGTTTCCTTGACCATTTCTTTTAGGTCTTCAGCTCTTAGGCCTTCATTAAGCTGCTGGTGCTGCTGCTGGTGCTGCTGTCGCATTAGCCATCTCCTGTGCTTGTTGATCTGCTGGATCGATATGTGCATTCACACCACCACCTTGTGTAAGGATGTCTTCTATCTTATTCTTATCTAGTTCTGTGTATCCGCGATCGATGTCGTGCATTAGTTTCTTGGGCATAGTGATCTTGACCAACCATACAGGTTTATGATCTATCTTGCCTTTCTTGGTGCCCGGTCTGATGTCATCCGGTTTCTTGATTCTGCGAACGGACGAAATCATGCTTTCAGCATATTGTACCTTGCATCCGTATTCTAGGAGTTTCATACCACCCTTGGGTTCGGGCATATTATCTTTTGGCCACATAAAAGTACACTCTACAAAATAGCGTGATTCTTTAGGACCCTGTACAAGCTCTCCGTCGAGCCAGTTTTCATAAACATAGGTATCTAGCTCATCAATAACACGCTCGAAATCTTTGAGTAAATTCAAGCTATTATTGGAGCCGTAAACCTGTTCAATGTTCTTTAAAATGTCTTTAGTTGTAGCCATAGTATCTCCTTTTGTATTTATCGTCAAAAAAGAATCATTACATATTACTTTCTACGCCCAAAGTTAAATACTTTTGTGTCCGGTACGGGCACTACGGTCTAGGTCCGTGCCTAACACAATCAAGGAGGGCTAACCTACATATGAAGCGAAAAAGAGCGCAAGCAGCATATCTGCAAGAGAATGTAATAAACATCAATCAACGCATTGAACAGAAACGCAAGCGAGTTCAAATATACCCCAAAAACCTCAGTCAAGAGACTTATCTTTTAAAGCTCAACGATCAACAAAAAATTATTGTTTTTGCTATCGGTCCAGCCGGAACGGGTAAGACCATGTTGGCTGTGCAATGGGCTATAGACCAGCTCAAATACGGTGAAGTTGATAAGATTATTATTACAAGACCAGCTGTATCAGTAGATGAAGAGCATGGGTTTTTACCAGGCACCCTACAAGAAAAAATGGAGCCGTGGACTAAGCCTATAATGGATGTTTTCGCAGAAAACTTTAATCAACGCGAAATCGAAGGATTTGTTAGAGAGGGGGTGATTGAAACAAGTCCACTAGCGTACATGCGAGGACGTACATTTAAGAACGCTGTGATCATTGCTGATGAGATGCAGAATGCTACACCTAGTCAGATGAAGATGCTGTTAACTAGGTTAGGTCAGGGGTCAAGAATGGTCGTTACAGGAGATCTACAACAAGCAGATCGACCCAGTAATAACGGCCTTTTAGAGTTTTTAAATCTGTATAATAACTTCGACAATCACAGATACGTAGACGTATGTCATTTCACTATCTCTGATGTCGAGAGACATGAAGCTGTAAAGGAGATACTAGCGATATACGGTGATCAATAAGATAGGGGGGTAACCCCCTATCACAGATTAGCCAGCTTTGCTAATGTTGCGCTAAGATTAATCTCTGGATCGATGCATGATGTGTGATCCACAAGTCCTGCCTTGATGATGAAAATAGCTCTGTCTTGTGTTTTTTCATCACCGAACAGCTCTAGATTATCATAAAGCCATCTGTAAACATGCACCATCTCATCTGCTTGTAGTTTTCCGCAGAGCAGTTTTCTTGCTTCGGTGATCTTTTTAGCCTTGAAAAGTTCAACCATCTCAAACTTCCATTCGAGCGATCCAGCATCTTCTTTGGCAGGACTGTGTAGTTTGCCCTCGCTACAGTTCTGTTGAAGAAGATTCAAACATTTGCGGAGATCAGGATATGTTGTTGAGACATATAAGTCTAATGTTTCTAGATCAAAATCAATCGCTTCTTCAACTAGAACAGTGGCTGCGCGAGCAGTAAACTCTGTCTGATCTAGTTTAGTAAAATGCCACTGCTGGCAGCGACTATGTAGTGCTGGTACTACCATATTAGGATTATTGCAGGTTAGGATAAATCTAGCAAAGTTGCTATATTCTTCGATGATACCTTTAAGTGAATCCTGTGCATGTGGACTTAACCGATCTGCTTCGTCGAGTAATACAACCTTAAATGGCCCCCACGCAATGCTACTGATAAACGGAACGATTTTATTACGGATAAAATCGATACCAGTTTCTCGACTGGCGTTAACTTCTAATACATCGGCATCTTCGATACCGATCTCATTAACCAGCATCTTGGCCATGGTAGTCTTACCGATACCTGGAGGACCGCTTAGAAGTAAGTGTGGAATACTTTTTTCCTTGACCCAAGTCTCAACCTGTCTGCGTTGCGCATTGTCTCGCCACACATATCCGTCCATCTTTTTAGGACGGTACTTCTCAACCCATAGTTCTTTCATTGTCTTAGTCCTTTTTCTACTTCAGCGGCTATCACACGGCTGCGTAGTTCGCTAGTCGAAAAGTTATGTTCACGTTTGTTAAAATAAAATTCTATACCACGATTAATACATTCATATCTACCGGTGAAGTCTCTATCTTCGTATTCTTGTCCTAGTATTCTAACATTTATAGGATAAGAAAGCAAGATGTTTACAAGATCAGCTTCGGTTTCGTAGACTAGGATTTCGTCAATATATTTGCAGGCTTTGAGCTGTTCGTATCGTTCGAACACGCTTTGAACAGGTTTATTTTTGGTGTCCGGACGATCAATAGTAGGATCTGTTTGTAATCCTACGATTAAATGATCACAGACTGTTTTTGCTTCTTTAAGCATCATGATATGACCTGCATGAAACAGATCGAAGGTACTACAAGTAAAACCGATTTTCATTCAAAATCCTTTTCAACTTGTTGTATTGTAACATAGTTATTGATCAGTTGTCTAGCCCGTTCTTCTCGTTCCCTGGGAGTTTTTTCTCCAAGAATCACAATAGCATATCGCTTGCCGTTCTTCTCTGTTAGAAGGGCTAGACATCGACCAGCAGGATTCGTAAAACCAGTTTTGCTCAATATGATTTGATCAAACTCGAAAAGAAGACCTTTATTGGTATTGTTTAATAATACCGATTTAACTTTCTTCCCAATCTTTTCTTCAATCTTGAGATATTTAGAACTTGAAGTATGTCTTATGATATCATACTTTGAAGCTTCGGCTATCAGCCTGTTCAGGTCTTCTGCGGTGCTGACATTATTTCTACTTAGACCGCTAGGATCATCGAAATAAGTTTCAGTCATGCCTAGTCGAGAAGCTGTTTCGTTCATTACTTTAATAAACGCATTATACCCTCCGGGCCATGCGTCTGCAAATGCATCTGCGGCTTTATTGTCGCTACGTATCAAGAGAGATTCAAATAGTTCTCTCTTGCTAATCTGTTTGTTAAAAAATATATGACCCTTATATTTTATTTTCTCATCCCAGTTAGGTGATGATTCAACGACGACCAGTGCCGTCATTAGTTTAGACACTGATGCTATGGGTCTTTTTAAACTAGCATTGTACGAATGTACTACCTTTTTGTCCGTTTGATTAAAGACATAATAGGTAGCGTTTTCTGCATGAGCTAGATTAGTTAATATTAAGAATAGTAAAATCCATAATCTCATGACGTCTTTACAAAAGGTTTGAGATCGGGAGGAGTCCAGCCCAGAGGTTTAAGTACTTTGCCGTCCTCACGCTTGCGTACTTTACCAGTTTCAGAATCGATCTTAGCAAAGTTAGTACGCATGACTTCTTTCCAAGCACCTTCTGCATCGGCGCCCATGCTGTGTAGAGCGCCGATAGTAACGACTAGAATGTCAACTAGCGCATCTGCTACTTCTACTTTATCAACATTATCGATCGCGACATTAAGCTCTTTCCATTCTTCTTCTATGAGCTTAACGTAAAGATTGAACTGATCAACGTTCCAGGTATCTACAGTCTGATCACAGGCCCGCATAAACTTTTCTTGATCACGAAATGGATTAGTCATTGGTTATTTTCCTATGTTTTTTATTGATATCTTCTACTCTGCCGAGTAGTTCCATGTCTACACCTAGATCAATAGCTTCTTCTTGTATGGCAGCTATGTCTTTAGGAAAGCACATTCCTCCCCAGCCAAACTCACCGTCGGGCCCAGGAACATCTAGGTGTGTACGACCTATTCGGTCATCCCAGATTGTCAACTCTTTGAGTTGATTAAAATCGATATCAGATGCTTGAGATAACTTATAAAACTCGTTCATAAAAGTTACCTTGGTAGCCAAATATGTATTCATCATGTACTTATACATGGCAGCGGTCTTGATATCTGTGATCAAAAACTTTTCATGAACTAACGGAACACCTGTTCGTATAATCTCACGTGCTTGCTCGCACCATGCCTTACCGCCACCTAATACAAAGTAGTCGCTATTTTGGTAGTCAGTGTTTGCATCAGCCGCAGTAATAAACTCTGGGCAGTGTACGATATTAGGATATTGTTTCCACAACTTTTCGTATACACTAGGCGGAGCAGTAGATTTACAAATGATAGGGATTTGTTTGTTGATAGTAACAAACAATAGTTCTTTGAGAGTCTGTTCTAGAATAGTCGAGTCACAGTGACCATCATCAGTGCTAGGTGTAGGCACACAGACATAGACCGCATCGCAGGTATTAAACTGGTCCATGCTGGCGCTATTTTCTAGTTTTGGATCTCTAATAATGAGGTCTTGACTGCGGTGTGCCCATGTAATGGCACCACCAACATGTCCAAAACCTATGATACCGATACGCAAAATCAAACCTTTCTATTATGATTTTAGTATCTTTATTATACGCTTTTTTTCTTGTTCTGTCAACCAAGTCTGCTCTTGTTGTCCAAAATCTGGAGCATCATTGAGTGCTTGGTCTACTATGTGCTTGATTAGATAGAGTTCTTTTTTACATTCAAAAGCGGCAAAACCATCATTATATGGACTGGCGCATTCTCTTGCGAGAGAATGTAACTGACTAGATATGTCAGCTACATCCCAAGATTTTTTGAAACCCATTACCTAATAAAGTCTTCTGGACGTATAGTCGCAGTGGATCCGTGTCCAAACTCTTGTCCGATATAAAAATCATTTGGACGTTCGTTGGCAACAGCGATGATGCTGTCAACTTCAACTTTCTGAAACTCTTTAACACCCTCGCCGTCATCGATCTTAATCTTTCGAGTCCATCGACCGTGCTCGATAAGAATCCATTGTCCCACTTCTACATCAAGGTCGACCTTATCGCCTTTCTTGTAGACCTGAGCCCAACGAGGTTTAACACCGTGTGCCTTACCGTCATCACTTTGGATGATAAGACCACCTGCGGTTTTCATCTCTCCCATATCCATATTAATGACTAATATGTCTTTTGGTAATGGACGTACTTTTATGTTCTTAACGCCGAATGCGCCACTCATATTAGGCCCTTCTGCTAATAGATTTCTCGTCTACAGATTTTTGATTATTGGCATAATAATCCTGTAGAACCTGTTCGCGGGTGCGTACAACTTTGCCCCCGGGTCCTAGTTCATCGCCTCGAGCATTAACCTTGGCATTTCCTACAGCAGGTACAGTTTCGTTCTGGAGAGATAGTTTCTCCATGTCGATTTCTGAACCTCTGATACTGGTATAAGTTTTACCCATTATTTTCTCCTTTTGAGATTTGTTTTTGGAGTCTTGCGACCCGCAAGAATTCTTTTTGCATTTCTGCTTGCAACACTTTTTGGACTTCTTCGTTTAGACATTTATACCCCCTTAAAGAACTCTTCTATTGGTAAGTTGTATTTAATACTATCTATCTTATGTATCCCTATCAAATAGAGTACATAACTGGCCACGGAACTACCTCGTCCTACACCCCAAACAATGTTGTTTTCTCTTAAAGTATCTACTATATATTTTATGACATGAAGTATATCATACATTCCGTTCTTGATAAACAGTTCTAGTTCTTGGCTTACTCTATTCCGCTGTTCTTCGGTTTCACACATTCCATACAACATTTCCACTAGATTTGGACAATAGTCTTTGGGTATAAACCAATGACCTGTGTCTATAGTTTTTGGAGGGATTGGATAATCTAGATACTCGGATTGTAGACGAGAAAGGTATTGATTCAGATCATCGGAGCAATAGCAATGTTCCAGAATATCTGGACCATATTTCATGATTCCTTTGATAAGTTGTTCTTGGGTGTTATTTTCAGTCCACATTGATCAGTTGATCCAAATCGCCATCAAGTTGTTGTTTGTTACGTGCATATCTAAGAGCGAGCTCATCTTTATATATTGTAACAAAAGTAGCGATCTGTGTCAAGAGTTCAAGTTTACCTAACCGTGCCGCAGCATAGTATTTTTTATTGAGCTCTATGACCTTGTCTTCGATTTCTTGATCTTTGAGCTCTGAAAGATCTTTTGAAAGAGGATGGAACATTAACTGAATTGGCCCACGTATCTCATGAAGAACTCGGACTCTCTCCTACGCCAAATTTCTACGATAGTTGCTGTAGATGTAGATGTTGGTAGAGCGACTGGCTGTTGGCTGTTTCCGATCTTAGAAAGAGGAAACCCATTGGCCTTAATAACTGCTATTCCTGAAGTTTGGAATGTAGCTGTCCTTGCCGATCCATCGCTGTAGAGTTCTAAGGTAACTTTGCCCATACCACCGGCGGTATCGGATAGTCCTGGGTCACCTGGAAACGAGCTAAAGGTAAAAGTAATATCCGCGCCGAGTCTAATAACCTGATAGTTTCCTTGGATGTAATCGATCGATTGGGGTGTAGCTGTTAGAGGGTTACTAAAATCCCAAACAACATTTCTATTATTCTGCAACATAGCTTTAGTGATGTAGGAAAACCCTAGATCGTTCGTTGCTGGCGTTGTGCCTCCTAGTGCAGAGTTTAAAACAGACTTGCTTTGTAGTGCTGTTATTTCGCTGGCTGCGGCCTGGAAGTTTGTTTTGATACTAGAAAAGTTATCTCTAAAAGTCTGTGTATCATTATCCTGCCCTGCTACAGGATAGTTTTCGTTTATTGTTAGATAGTTTATATTGCTCGTCACGGTAATTTTTCTCCACGTTGCGGAAATGCTAGATATTTATCCTCTATAGTTCCGTCGATAATATCTATGATGTAGCGATCTGCTACGAAGTCAAATACTTTGAAATCGAAGTTTTCATCGCGGATTTTGGCTTTGATTCTAGAAATGATGTATTGAGCTTTGTCTGGTTTTGCATAGCATAACACTAATGCTTTGATATATCCGGGCTCATAGTTCTGTTCGTCTTGTATGCTTCTCATCCATAAAGGCAGGAACTCGCGATCTCTTTCGCCTACAGTGGATATCCTTTTCCTCATATTTTTTATGCTGTTAGGAAATATTCTTTGATGATCTGCATCACTGACTAAGGGAATATCACTGTCTATTTTTATAGAATCGTAGCTTATCAACACTTTGCTATTGATCTTGTCTGGTAGCTGCACAGTTTGACTGATACTTTTACCGTTCTTTTCTAGGTCATCTTTTATTTCTACGTATACTACTTCGTAGACGGTGTTCTGTGTTAACGGATCTTTAGCTTTGGCATATTTTAAATCACCAAACTTTAATCTCTTATTATAGTGATTCCTGCTCATAGCCTGGACATATTTTATAGCTTCAGTGCTTTCTATTCCTGCAAAGACTAGCATCTTTAGCTCAGTCTGAACACTGAAGTTAACGTCACCGTATCTATAAAGATCGTCTGCTCGGAATATGTTAGCATCGGTAATAAAGTTAAACCATTCTAATCTCTTGTTTTTGCTCTGGAAGGCTTTTACATAGAGGTTGGCAAAAGTTTTAGTAGTTTCAGCAACTACAGTAATGCTAAAGTCCTTGAAGCTTTCAGTAAAGTTTACAGAATCTCTGGCCTTAACTGTAAAGGTATACTTTTTATCAAAGCTGGTAGTTTCACCATCAAATGTTATATTAAACTCTCGAGTACTACCGTTTAGATCAAAAAATCTTGTTAATCCGGGAGAGTTTACATCAGCAAACTGTTTGACCTTTCCAATAATATTACCATTGCTGGTAAAACTGAGTCCTGGAGGCAAGTTGCCATTGACCAGTTCGTAGATCACACTTCCGCCATAGAGTAAACTCTTGGCTTCTACTGATTTAGTACTTGGTTGATTGGGTTTGATAGATCCTAGATCAGATCCGCTAATCCAAGAGATACCACTTTCTATCTCTCCGATGATATCTATGGTAAAGGTTTTTTCAGTATCTGAAACTGTGCTATACCAATAGGTAGTATCGATAGGTAATATATTTTTACAGATTTTAATACAGATATAGATAGTATTATCGTATCTAACTGCATCGCCGACCTGATATATAGTTGTTGATGACCAGTCTCCTCTCAACGTGTAATCGGTTGTATAAGGGTTATCATCAAAACTTACCGCGTCAATAGTGAACTTGAAGTTTCTTGTCACTCTTGCCTGGTACGGAATGCGGCCAGCTATCTCACCAGTGATCTGATCTAGTTCAAGCCCTGGCGGCAGGTCGGATGCTGTTTCGGGAGTTATAACATCCCAATCGCCTGCTTGTGTGAGTCTATTAAGTTGTTTTTCTGCTAAAGGAAAACGTGGCATATTGCCTGATATTTCCCATCGTCCGAAATAATAATATTCGTCAGTGTACTTAGATTTATAAGTTCCTGGATTAGTTTTTAGGAAGTAACTGATATAACCGTTTAATGAACTAGGGTGATATACTTCTAAAAATATAGTAAGGTAGTTGTTGGCTCTATGTCGTCCCAGATAGCTTTCAGTGATCCATATAGGAAATCTACGTCCGTCTGAGCTAGCTTGGAAAAGATTAGTGTCAACCTGTAGGAGTGTGTTGTCTGCTTTTAAGAACTCTTCGGATACTACATATATCTTGAAAACTCTGGTAACAGTATTGATACCATCAGTGACTGCAATAGCAAAGGTATAGATTCTACTTAGTTTCTTAGGATCTCTGCTAACAAGACTATAATCGTAGATAGTATCGTCGTAGAGATAAGAATCGTAGCCTCTTGACTTAGCATCGCTAAAATCTAAAGGAATATTGTCATAGGGATATGTGTCGTATGCTCCCGAAGTTAACGCATTGTATTCTACAGAAAATACTGGATCAGTGAATCCAAATATACGTCCATCTTCACTTAGAGATAGGCCGGGAGGCAGAGAACCGCCTGTAGGCACGAGATAATATTTCAACACATCACCAGCTATAGTATCTGGGTCAGTTACTTCGAGTTGAAAATCTACTTTAGCATTATCTAAAATAAAGTAAGCATTATCGGGACCTACATTTAAGAATCCTTCTTTGGTTACCCATGACGGTACATCTGATCCGTCAATGCTTAAACTGAATGTTCTATCTTCAAGGTCTACCCCGTCAGAAGCACGTATAACAAATCTACTGATCGCTAACTTGTTAACTTCAGAAGGACTACCTACTATGAGATTATTTTTTAATCTAAGACCTCTGGGAAGTTTTCCAGAAATAAGACTAAAGGTTACAGGATTAGAAGTCGTAGAAGAAGCTAGCAAAGGAATACTGATGGTTATCCTTTCTGTTAGTAGTCCTAAACTTCCTGCCGGTGTGGCCCAAGTTAATGCCATGCCTACTCCTTATTGGATCGAACCAAGGTCTAGACTTACAGAGGATGGGTTAGTTATAGTACCAAAGTCGATGTTTGTAAACGCTAATGCTAACTGTTCAGTGTACTGGAATGAAGAACCTATAGGACCGAAATCAAACGTAGTCATGATCTTTGTAACAGGTAGTATGGTGTTGACCGTAATAACAGTACCTAGAGAAGTGACATCAACATCATCACCGCCTTGTAGTGTGATACGACCGTTGTTTCCATCAGTGGCCTGTACATAACCTGAGTTAGTTTCGATCCTTGTCAGAGCAGCGTCGGCATCGTTGTTGATTACTACAGAAGTTAGTGTATCATCTAATGATACTTTTCTTCCAGCTACTATATTTTTAAACTCTAGATTAGATCCATTTTTTTGCTTAAACAACCCTACTCCAGTAGTTCCTATGTTTAGGCCAGTAACCGCTAGCTCGGAGTTTAATGCAGTAAAGTTAGAGTTGACTTTTTGGAAGGCAGTGCGTAGATCATCACCTAGACCATCATTGACTACATTACCGATATTGATTGTTTGTATAGACATAGTTTGCGCTCTCTTTTACATATTTACCAGGAGCCGTTACTCCAAGCCACACGCTTCCAGATATCACCGCCCGGACTGACGAATGTAAAGGTGTTGGTTAAAGTGAAAGTTACGTTGTTGCTAAAATTCAGTCCTGTTTGTGTTCCGTTGTTTAGGTTTTGGTCCACATTTGTCACTGTTACTGATGCGCTCTGACCTGGAACCACCAAAGTCCACCCTAGGATGTCAGTGTTGATTTTGTTGAAACCATAGTTGACGCCGAAATCAAAGTGGTCGTGGTTGCTGCCAGTAGTGCCTACCACATTAAGCATTTCAAAGTTCTGTACGCAGTAATAGATGTAATCACCGTCGAAGGCCATCATACCAATGCGGTCTCCCTCGGCACCATAGCTGTGTGCGGGCGGAATGGCCTTGACATTTAGATAGCCACCGCCGGGGAATCTCAGCATACCATAGTTTTTAAACTCCCAGGTGTGGGTATAGATATTTGAGTAATCATAGGTTCCTGTAGGTGCTATACTGCCCAATGGTGGGTTGGTGTCCCACTGTTCATATGGTGTGTTCAACGGTCCTGTGTTGACATACAGTGCTTGATTAAATCCAGGAACCCAAATCCCATATCCGTTATCGTACTGTATGTACGGATCGGTAGCAGGGTTATAACCAGCGGGAATCCAAGCATTAGGATCGCTGATAGATTGAGTGTAGGTTAGATTCACCGCGACGAAGTCAGCGCCGAGGATGGTTATGTGTGTGGGAGGCGCAGTTGGATTTTCGTTCGTCTCTATCGCGAGGCCGTGTGTGTTGTCGGACTTGATCTTGTCATCAGGGAACTTGGTCCTGCCATCGCTGGTAAAGGTCCAGTTGTAGTGATTGTTTCTAAGCAAATCGTGTGTGTAGAAATCTACCACTCCAGTGAGATCATTCTGGCCACTGCCATAGACCATTATAGAAGATAACTCTGTGCCTCTATTGCTGACATTGCTGGAAACGCTGGCTATCGAGATCGGACTTTGTTGATCTGTGGTGTTAGTGATGCCAGTCCAGCCCATACCATAGGTGCCTATCTTGGTATGGTTAGGCAACAGCAAGCTGCCGTCGTTGCCAAAGACCCATTCTGCGCTACGATTACTATTGGCATCAGGAATGTTTACCTGCCAGATGCTGGCATAGTCTGCGGGGACTTGATTATTGACCCTTCCAGATATCCTAGCTCTAGATGGATTTTCTGGATCGCCTTGTGCTATGGTCTGGAATGCTTGGCTGACATAACCTATGATATCTGCTCGTCCTGCACCTACCTTGTTGTAGGTGAACTCGATCTTGGCGCCTATTGATAGGCCTAACAGCGTACCTCCCAGTTCACCATTAGGATCTGTGAAGATGTTGACTTCTATCTCACTCTGATTTCTCTGTGATAGACCCGGTATCAGCACGTTAGGGCTGGTCAAGGTCACTTCATTGCTGAAATCCTGTCCATTGGTATAAACGTGTGATACCTGTTCTCTGGATGAGTAGATGACCACGCGGTCTCCGCTGTTGGGTTGACCTTGTTGTCCTTCGCTGCCTTCTACTCTTATGTGCGATCCATAGCTGCCGTAACCAAAGCCCAAGGCCGCACCTTTCTTCCTGCTTAGGGGTCTTAGATGCGTGTCGTTGTCAAAGCTGTAGTACAGCTCTAATCCATAATCCTCACTCCAGGCAAAGTCTTGATCTGCTTTAAGGATGAGGCTGTTTTCTACGCCATAGATCCTGCCTGTGTTGTTGGATATCTCTATGCGATTGTCTACTAGTCTTAGCTGTATGTTATCGCCGTTTGTGATCTGCGATTTATTTAGGTATCTACACACAGTGGTTATGTAGGAACCCACATAGTTTATGTCAGCGATATCTGCTAGATTGATCCTAGTCGTGTTATATGTGGTAGTGGTATCTAAGGATCCTGATATAGCTCTGTAGACACCTGGAGCGTCCTGTAACAGTCTGACCATCACCGTGACATTAGGACCTGCGAGACCGTCGACTTCATTGAAGAAATCTAAGCCGCGTACTTCTACCCAGTATTCTTCCGTTTCAGTGTCACGATGATAAGCAGTGATCACATATCTGCTGGGGTTGGTATTATAGATATAAGATAGGCCACCGCCACCGCCACCTAGCACACTTGTGCCATCGCTATTGACGATATCTCCACCTGAGGGTAGCTGTAGCTTACCGTCATTCTTAAACTGCCATTGACTGGCTCCAGCATTTATCAAAACTTTGCCATAATAGCTGAGCCCTCCAGCCGATTGTCCGCCTGTGATAGTGACATCGCCGCCTGGTCCGTCTGTGCCATAGCCGCCAGCGAGGCTGATATAACCTCCAGTTGTTCCCTGGCCACCTTGACTTTGAATATATCCGCCGGTGCCGATGTTGACATCGCCGCCCTTTTGATAAATGTAGCCTGGTGTTCCTGAACCTTGCACATCACCGGCTTCTACTCGAATATAGCCACCCTGCCCATCGCCAGGGCCATAGCCGCCACGTATCTTGATATCGCCACCATTGCCGTTGGTATCACCGCCGCGGCCTGCCCATAAGTAGATGTCGCCACCTTCACCGCCGGTGCCGTCTTGGCCTTTACCAGGATTGATTACCAGTCGTTGTGCATTGTAACTGGTGGCGTCGGGTGTGGTGATAATAGCTTCTTGTTGGCCGTCACCTATGTTTAGAGTATATCCTGTGATTGTACCGTTGGCAGTGTCACCGCGAGCCACTGAAATGAAAGGCAACACAGTCTGGCCATTGGCTTTGAAAAGCCAGTTGTTGCCAGTGTAAAGTCCTATACCGCTGCCAGCTGTGCTGTAGATCTGCACAGGCTGTGTGGACGCATTGGCTGAACCAGGTAGAGTTATACCAGTAGAGCCTTCTATGGCAGGATCGATGCGTATGCCCACTGTGCCGCCGACGCCGTTGCCACTGAACTCACCTATGGTCCATTCGCCGTCTAACCAGGCACCTATATTGCCCATACCAAAACGCTGTTCGTTTATAGGCCAACCATCTCCGCTGTTATCTGGGAATGTCAATGTTCCGTCTGTGCCAAATGTCCAAGTATTGATTCCTGGTCCAAATGTCGCTGTCTTAGGTCCATCGGAAAATCCAGTGATTACATTTTGATTAAAAGTGAACACCCAATAGCCAGCGCCAGTGTCGTGTATGACAGTCTGTACTGTGGCAGTGACTGGTGTACCCCACGCTGTCCTCACCGTAGCACCTGCTGTAACAGTCGTGCCCAATGTTGGGTAATCGCTGTCTAACACAAACAGGCGCCAAACGCCAGGACCAAAAGTGTCTGCAGCAAATATTGTAACACTCTGTACCAGTGGATGAGATCCCACGGTAATGTCTATGGCAGAGTTACTTTGTAAGTTGCTGCCGCTGCCACCTTGTACTGGATCGCCATCTACTGTAAGATTGCCATTACCATCTAAGCTGATAGGAACATTGTTGATGTAGAGTGTGTTAAGACCCACGTACATGCTACGCCATTGGCGTGTAGGACTTCCAATATCATAGGTATTGTTAGTCTTAGGTAAAAGATGTGTATCTACGTTTGATGGATCAAATATTGTTCCATCAGCTGCCAATGTGCTGTACAGTTCATTAAAGTTTGAGTTGACTTTGTTAAAGGCCGTCCTTAGGTTATCGCCTGTGCGATCGTTAGCGGTTTGTCCTATGTTGATTGTTTGTTTTGCCATTTATCGCTCCGATTAACCAAATGTCTCTAACTTACCATGCACACTGATAACACCGCTTGCATTATAGAAAGTAAATGTAACTATGTCTCGTTTGTTAGCATTGCCTGTGGGTGGCGATCCACCTTGCCAGTACAGTGTAACACCAGTGTTACTACCATCTAGTAGAACGGCGTTTGGTATTCTTCCAGTAGCACCTTGTACTAAGATAAGAGTTACCACGGTATATTGTCCATCTAGCAGGTTCATATTAGTGAAGTCTGCGTTGAAGTTACCTTGTAGACTAGTATGTACGAATGTATCACTTAATCTATAATCATGTTCTACTGTAGCTGTAGCACCAGCTATTGGTGCGTATACTCTTTTTACACCTTTAGCTATAGTAGTGTTTCTGATTGTCGTTGTTCCAACACCATTTGCACCCATGGTCAGTGCTGTGGCAGCACCACCTAAGGTCAATGTGGTTGGAGTACCCAATGCTGCAAATGTTGCGGCATTAGAATCTAGAGAACTGGTGCCCCAGTTAGCATTGGTTGGAATGACACTATGTAGGTCCCATGACCCATTGCTAGTACCGTTGTTATAAAGTACAGCTCTTTTATTACCGCCTGCTATGACACTGCCCACCTGTGTGGCATCATTGTACTGTATAGTCAGTGTACCTGTGGAGTTGTTATTGAATACAAACAATGTTCCTGTAGGTAATGTAGTAGCATCTGGCAGCTTAAATGTATGATTGCTACTTCCAGAAAGTAGCTGCTGTTGATTTGAAGTTGATGTTAGTGTGGTAGTACCACCTGAACTGGTTGTTGCTGTAACTCCATTGACGAAGTTTTTAGCACTACCCCAGTTAGAGATTGTCAAGCTACCTAGTGTACCAACTGATGTTAGGCTTGAACTAACAACATTTGATGCTAGAGTAGTTCCGGTCAACAATCCGGCAGGAGCAGTTCCTGAAACGTTACCAGTTACGTTACCAGTTACATTACCAGTAACGTTTGCAAATACAGGACCGACGATACGTCCCATTACAGCATCTACTAGCAGTGTTGAATCGTCGGCAAAGATACTGCCATTGAGGTCTATCTTGTTGTTCAATGAAAGTACCATTGAACGTCCACTAGCATTAGTACTGATGTTTATTCCATAGCCAGGAGTAATGCTTAGTGTATCTGTATTATTAGTAGCAGCGATCAGCGGTTGTCCTGGAACTGATACGTTTCTAAATGTAAACAGTCCGCTGGCAGGTGATGTATTATTAAGTGTAGCTATCTTTGTAGTAGGATCAACGCTGACACTTAAACCTGTGATAACGCTTATACCTCTAATACCACTGTTGGTGATAGTTACATTACCTGTTGAGCCGCTAACTGTAATACCACTGCCAGCAGTGATCTGAGTCACTCCAGTGTTAGTAAAAATCACATTGCCGGTAGACGAGCTAACTCCAATACCGGTTCCTGCTACAGCACCAGTGACTCCACTGTTACTAACAGTTAGAGTCTTAGTTGTTGGATTTGCTGTCAGTGTTATAGCTGTTCCTGACAACAGTTTTAAGGTATCATTGAACTGTCCTGCAACGATATTGCTGCTGTTATCGACATTAAAAGTCTTGAAAAATGTTTTAGATGGATCAATGATCAGTTCACCGCCTAAGGTAGTCGATGCTGGAAGTTCTACAGTACCGTTACTGCTCTTGATCTGCGCAGACCCTAGCCATATACCATTGTTTTCAGAACCAGGTGTTAGACTTTGATCCTCTATGTACAATGATTTAAACGCTTTTCCACTATCACCTAACTGTAATGTGTTAGTTGCTGTTGGTATGATTGAACTATTAAAGTTGGTAAAATCAGCCAGAGAAACATTATTTTCTGATAATGCTGTGCTGATCAGTGTGAAGTTTTGGCTGACTGCTTTTAGAGCATCGTCGACGTTGCTCCAAAGTAAGGGAGGACTTCCTGCGGTGATGTTTGTGTTTATTCCTGACATTATGTTCTCCCTACCGCTATTTCAACAGTGCCAATATGATCACTGTCATAATCTTTTAGAGCCTTACCTACTACAGTTCCGACTTTAACATCGCCTGTGGCAGCTACAGCTACTCCTGGAATTCCTGATGTAATCAAGATGTCTCCTTTTTTAATCTTTCCAACTACTTTGCATGGAACACGACCTTGCAGCGCGACCAAGTTTTTAAATCCTGGACATGCTTCATACATGGTATAAGCAGCAGTATTAGATACAACACCTGCTACTCTTGTATCTCCTTTGATATTAGAAGTTGTAACTTCTTTTTCACCACCAAACACAAGAACTGTACCTACTTCATATTCTTTATCACCTTCATAGTTTTCTGCAAGGTCAGCGGAATATGTTGCCTGCAATCTTGATTCGTTCGGTGAAGTGCCAGTCAATGTCCAACGTCCTGTTATAGTACCACTATTAGTATTACCACCTGTGGTGATCGCGGTTACTTGGATGCTCGATGCTGTTATAGGAGCATCGGTACCACCGTCTTTGGTCTTAAACTGGTGTGTATCATTCCAATACAATGATTTGTTATCAGTAGATACTGTACCAGATTGTACTAGTATACCACCTACGCTGTTCCAGCCATAGTATCTAATATAGCCACCACTACCTGCTGTGGCAGTATCAATACTGGTATTGTTATCAACGTTGACCTTGCTGACGTTAATCTCATTGGCAGAGAAGTTACCGCTCGAGTCTCTGTTAATAAGTTTGTTGTTATCGGAGGATCCTGTATAGGCCGCTGACATTTCAACAACGGTATAATCACCGTCGCCGGTTCCGGTACCACCTGTCCTTCTCAAGAAACCTGTAGTTGAATATTGAGATTTCTTAATGGATCCGCCACTGTCAACTACAGTGGTAAAGTTTACCGCAGTAATATTGCCTGTGCTGATACTAGAGTTACCTAGTACAGTGTTAGACGCTATCTGTGAAATAGATGTCAACGGCAATGAGTTAGTTTTGATAGTGATCCAACCGTTGGTTGAAACAAACAGTGCATCATCGAAACTAGCAAGTCCTAGAGCTGCTTGGTTTATACCAGTAGCATTTGTTCTGGTAGTGGCAGCATTCATGTTTAACTTGCTTTGATCGATAGCTGCCGATCCTGAAACTTTACTGTTTGTGATAGTTCCTGCACCTACTGATGCAGTGATTAATCTAGTTGTAGGATTCAACGATAGTGTGATATCGCCAGTTACTGTGGCGTTAACAGCACCAAAGCCTGTTCCTGTGAAACTTAACAGTTGACCGCTTGCGATGCTAGCACCAGAGAAGTCTTGGAAGTTGGCAAAGGTCATGCTCTGTAAGTTTACTGCGTCTAACGGGTTGACTGGGTTAGCGATATTGATAACCTTTTGGTTACCCATATCTAAGTTGGCCTTCATCTTCAAGGCGCCGTTAAGTGGTAGGAAACCGCCTGTGTTGATCGGAATAACCTGGCTAGGATCAACCACCGCACCGTTGTGTGTTAGGCCCAATCTACGTTCGAGATAGATACGTGTCGCGTTTTGTGTTGGAACGGTATCTGTAGCGTTGTTGGCAAATGATGAGTCTGTTGAGAACTCACTGATTGGAACACCACGTTTAAATCCTAGACCGTCTAGGTTACTCAACGCAATAGCAGCTGAGAACGACACCTTACCAGTACCTTGGTCAACGCTAAAGTATGGACCGACTCTAAAGTTACCATATTGGTCTGTGGTCACATAGAACACACGACCTACTGTTTTTTCAATAACTTCCCCTGCTGCGTTTCTGGCGTTTACGGCTGGACCATAGATTTCGTTTGGATAGTTAGTATCTGCGTATGAACCAGTACCAATGTCCAGCAAATCGTGTCCTGTAACACGGGTCAACGCAATACGAATGGTCAGTGTACCGTTGGCGTTGGTAGTTCCTCTACGCACACCTGCTTTGAGAGTGATAGCTGAAGTATAAGATATTACACTGTCATTCAAACCAACTCCAGACTGCACACCAGTGACTAGATTGATCTGGCTAACATATACGCGACCAAATGCTGTGTTAGTAACAGTTTCTGGATCGTACTTGGTGATTACATAGTTTACACCTTTCCAGTTAAACACAGAACCAGCTGCTCTTGATCGATCATATGGACCTAGAGCGACCACAGCAAACCACGTATCTCCCACTCTGCCTCGTACTTTACTGACAGAGTGTGTACCTGCATTTAGTAAAGATGTCTGGATCGCAGTACCGCCTGGAGTTAGAGAAAGAGTAAAAGAAGTAGTAGTTAATCCTGATGCCAATACAAAGTAATGGGTTGTCGCGAGCAGTCCTGTAGGCAATGTTCCAGATGTTTCTAACTTGACTACATCACCGGCTGATAGTCCGTGTGCATAGGTTGATGTCAAGACGGCAGGTGAAGCTACACTTATAGTAACCGGAGTACCTCCTCCGAACACGGTATTAATAGTCCCAGATGCTGATGATACTGTAACAGGGTTATGTTTCGCTATACCTGGGATAGATCCTGAAGCATTAGATATCTGGAATATCGAAGTTAGTGCAGATGTGGCACTCAATGCTAGAGATGTGCTGCTTGGTATAGCCGCGATATAGTATTGTGTACCACTGGCTATGTTACCAAAGCCTGTACCAGTAAATGCTATAGGCTGTCCAATGCTCATTAGCCCACTGTTGGTTACAGTGACCGTATAAGCGGTAGCACTCATACTAGTTGATGCAACAGTCTGTGCGGTGTTAACGATCCACGATGCACCCGATCCGCTGACTATGTATGTGTTAGCTGCGATGCCGCTGCCACTCAATACCATACCTGCTATAATAGTACCTGATGCAAGATTGGTAACTGTTAAAATGCTACTGCTGATACTACCTGTAAATGAAGCAGTAGTGATAGTAGTGGCGGTTGCAGTAGTAGTTACATGCGGAGTCGTTGATAATGTTATCTTACCACTAGATGGAATCGATCCAACATAATATTGTTGACCTGCTGTGATACCACCAAACGCACCGGTGGTCAACACGTTCATCAACCCTGCGCTAGTAGTGACAGAAAGTACTGATCCTCCGTTAGTAGCACTAATAGTTAACTGGGTACCGCTAATAATAGAGCTAACGTAGTAAGTAGTTCCAGAAGTCAGCCCACCGATCGGTGACGAACCCTGGGCTGTAGTGAACGATACTGGCATGTTTACAACCATACCTAGTGTACTAGTCACTGTGATATAGTTTGTTAGTGCATCTGAGTTAGTTGCTTGAGTACTAATACCAAACTTGATCGGTGTGTTTACAGTCATGCCTGTAGTTGAACTTAATGTCACTTGGTTGCTAGTACCAGTGATAGTTGTCGAACTTACAGTTTGACTGATGCTGACGGTCCATGTTGAGCCGTTGCCGCTACCGCTGATATTGGAAACGATATATGTTCCAGAAGCAGTAGTTCCTCCACTTAATACCATTCCTGCTGAGATAGTACCTGACGATAGAGTTCCGACAGTTAATGTTGTGCCACTAATACTAGAACCAGTCATAGTCGCTGTGGTCTGTGCTGTGGCAGTGGCTGTTGTTTCTACAGTAGCGTAATCATTTGGCTGATACACTGTCATAGAAATATATTGATAGTTTTCTCTTAGTAGAGTGGTTGTTAACCCAGTTGGAGTATAAGAGAATGTTCCAGAGCCTGCTGAAGTCGTGGTAACTGCTCCACCGCCTTTAACTGTAGATATCTGGAAGGTATTTGATGTAGGGTTAATAACATAATACACCTGCCCTGCAGTAATACCAGTAGGTAATGTAGCTGTGCTACTAAAAGTCAACGAATAGTTTGTTAATAAACCGTGGTTATTTCTTGTAACGACTGCAGGACTTGCATTGCTAATAGTACAAGTAAACGGTGCATTAGGATCGTTATAGTCTGTGAACTGTAGAACACGATAAACGTTATTAGCAGCTTCAGTTAACACAAGACCAGTCGATGGTCGAACACTAACTCCAGACAGTGTACCAGTCAACATCAGTGCTTGGTTCTGTCTCACCGTCATTAATGTGCCATCATTGATCTGTGCATACAGACCAGATAGACCGCTGGCACCTGTAGTAGAGCCTAGCGTTAGACGTGCAACACCGGAAGGTAAGTCAGCACCTGTGTAGGCACTATTGATCGGATAACGATACAATATACCACTGCCATGATCGACTTCTAGTTCTGAGTTTGGAAGTGGAACATATGTATAGTTGTTAATATAGACAATAACGCCTTGTGCAGAGTTTGCATAGTTTCCGCTAGGATAATAACAGGTCACTGATTGTGCTAGGTCATAGTATAAATCTGTGGGTGTTGGAACTTCTAATGGATCGCTGCCTTCTGCGACAAGAGCATATACACCGTGCGCACTTGAACCTGCGATAGAACGTATCTGACCACCGTTGATAGAATAGTAAGATACTTGACAGTAGTAGGTAAACATTGACACAGCTTCTGTCAAACCGCCGTTGGTTACCATCACACCGTAGCCTAGGTCAGCGACTTGTGTAAAGTCGTTTGACAGCATACTACGGTTACCCGGCATCAATAGTTCATAGACACGATTATAGGTATGTGTTCCTGAACCTGCCGAAGTTGTTGCTACAGGAGTGATACTTCCTAATGTATCAGTGACCTGGAAAGAGTTCGCTCCAAGTCCGATTAAAAGCACATAATATCTCTTGCCCACAGACAGACCGGTTGGTAATGAACCTGTGGTTGTAAAGGTAATAGTGGCGCCGGCCTGAAGACCGTGATCGACTTTGGTAATGACCGCAGGGCTGCCGTTGCTGATGGTACAGGTCTGTACACCAACGTCTTTGGTATAAGGTGTTCCTGGATCAAACACGAATGTAGCCGTAGAACCGTTTACATTGTAGACCCAATCTCTAACGTAGTTTATTCTGTAAACACTGCCAGTGATAATAACTGAAGCAGGTAAGTTAGGGAATCTCTGAAGACCAGTAACAACGATTCTAGTTGAACTGATCTTGCTGACCATGGTAAATTCTAGGTTGCCTGCGAAGCCGTCGACAAACATACCGCCGGCAAACTGCTTGCGTCCAGTGGATCCGATAAATGAAGCACTTTCTTGACAGTATGGAGATTTAGCAAGGATTTGACCTGCAGGATCAAGAATCATCATGAACCCGCCTTGTCCTTGTGCTGTCATTCGACGTAGCATCGTAGCGTCGTTCATCATGAACACGTCAATCTTGTTATTATCTTTTGGAAGATTAACTAATGTTGATCCACTGACAATATCGATAATAGCATTAACTAAGTTAGTTACGATGGCTCTAGTACCACCTTCTGCTATGTAAGCATTATCGATGATCTGGGGTACTAGTTCTTGTGTGCTGTTGGTATAGAGAATGTTCTGTAGAACATAGTCAGTCAAGACGATTAAATGATTCCACGCTGCCACGGTTTGATCTAACTGATCAGTGATGGCTTTTAGAGCACTAGCACTTTGGAAGTACTTTAACGCTGCTGAAATAGTTCTATTATACCCACCGTATCTAAGATCAAATATTAATGCTTCAACAATCAGACCCACGTCTCTCTTACATAGTTTTCTGTTGTAGGTAAATGTACCTGGACTGTATGTTGCATTAAGATAAGAAATAACTTGATTTTGTATACTAACTGAAGCTGCTAAAGTAACAGTTCTATCGTTGGCCGCTACAATATTAGCGGCGTTAGCATCAATGGTTGGATCTACAGGAGAAGCTGCTGATGCTGCACCAACACCGTTGATAATGATATCTTTGATGATGTCAAACGCACTAGTAAGTGTGGTAGCTGATACACCGCTAGATGAAGCCGCAGGTAGAGTGGTCGTCTGTGAAGTAGTGTTAGAAGCTGATTTACCAGTCCATGATGTTTGATTTGATATTACAGCAGGAAGAATTATCTTTAACTGATTAAGTACACTAGTAAATGCACTGGTTTCTCCGCCGACGGTTGTTGCATTGAGCGCATCATAGTAAGCAAGTCCTGCTTTAATAGTCTGACTGGTGCCGCCATAGATTAGGTCATAGACCATGGCATCAATGATAAATCCTACATCTCTTCCACACTTGTCTGCGTCATATCCAGGAATGCTTCCAGGATTGAGTTGATCGGTGATATAGCCTAAGACTTCATTTTGTATAAATGTCCTATTGGCAATGATGATATCTTTAGCATATGATTTATCAGTTACCAACCCTCCTGGATTAGTATAGGTAATAACAGTCGACGGCGTACCTGATTCTATGATATAAACGATCTTGTTGAACAGTGTGGTCACAGTCGCAGCACTGGCCACATAGGTAGTGCTACCATAGATAGTATTCAAGACAAGGTCTCTTACTTTCTTGATAGCAGCAAGTGTCTGACCTTTCTGATAGCTAGTTACCACTCCTGAGTAAGATCTTAGATATGCATTGGCTGCGGTCACGGTTCGATATGTAGATCCTAGTACTAGGTCATCCATGACCGCATTAATCATGAGATCCACGTCTCTCTTACATTTTACTGTATCAAATGTAAAGTTTCCATCGAATGGTTCTATGTCTGCGGCTATCTGCGCATCGATCCAACCGACGATTTCTTCTTGGAACCATTGTTTGTTTAGATATAGTAACTGTGCTGCTGCCTTGTAGTTTCCAGCGTTAGAAATAGCAGGATATACTCTATTGGCAGGATCTGTTAGATAATGTCTTGCAAATAGTTGTGTTGACGTAGTGATGCTGTCAATAGTAGAATCTCTACGGAATATATCAAATGCCCAAGGACTTGAACTAGGTCCTGATCTAGGCTTAACTAAGACACGTCTGAACTCGTCACCGATCAATGAAACGTTCTGTGATACTTTCAAAGGAAAGTTTTCTTCGTAGATACCACTTTCGATAAAAATAGTGATCTGTATATTTTTAGTAATGTCACCATAGCTTATAGCTTCACCAATCTGGAAAGACCCATATTTGATGTCAACGTCAAACAGTTCATTTCCCTGATTATCCATAGCACCAGTATGTGTTAGAATCTGTGCTAATGCTCCCGAGGTTTCGCCTCGCATGTATAATCCAGGTCTAATATCTCTAGTTGCTAGAGCAGTAGGCGTATCTACCGAATAGTTTCCAGTAAAGTCTGTGAGCTTACCTGCTGTATAGATAGCGAACGTTGGAAGGTTAGCCACGACACTAGGAACGCTGGTAAAACCAGAACCTGGATCAGTGATCGTAACGCTTTGGATAACTCCGCCGACTACGTTTGCAGTACCAAATGCGCCAGATCCTCCACCGCCAGTAATACGTACAGAAACAAGTCCAAACCCACTACCACCATTGGAAATAGCGATGTTGTTGACCTTATAGGTTACATCAAATGTTGCGCCTGCGCCGAATGTTACTTTGGTTGTGTTTGAGGCAGTACTAGCTACTGATAAGTTACCTGGAATCGCACTATAAACACCTGAACTTAGTATCTTAAATGTTATTAGAGAACCCGGAGTGGATGCTGTACTGAGCACCTGTATCTTACAAGGCTGGCCACCGGAGGCGACTGTACCACCATCTAGGGTAATAATATCGCCAACCCAATAGTTTGAACCAGGAGCGTTGATCGTTATCTTATCAACGCTCATTAGGGCAGCGCCAACGAAGCCCGAACCGGAATCGTTTGAAATACTGATATTGCTTAGAGTACAGGTTCCTGCGCCATTATTATAAGTTAATAGCTTTTTGTATGGTCCTATCTCTACTCTAGATTCGTTTACTAGTTCTTCTGCACGTTTTAATGCAGCTTCTATTGTGCGATAGGCATAGGCAAGAGCTCTACCTTGTAGTTCGTCGCTGACTCCAGGACGTGCATCAGCACCGCTAGTTGCGACATATAAGTTTGCGACAGAACCAAAAGCACTGCTGTCTACGTAGGATTTTGTTGCTGCGATCAATCCATCATAGGTTTGATCATCTTCAGGCTGTGGGTTTCTTGACAAAATCAACGGACCAGTCATTCTTCCGAATGCTTCGTTGACTTCACCTGTGGCAGGATCTATAGCATTAATACCTGCTCTAGCGATCTTGCTGTCTACGTATCCTTTGTTTGCTGCTTCGCCAGATGCAACAGGAGTTGTAAGATCAACGATTCTGTATTGATTACCACCTGATGTTGCGCTAAGATTTCCACCTAGCTGTGGATATCTATCTGCTGAAATCGCAGAGAAAATAGCGTTAAGTCTGATTTCATTAGGATTAGATGTTTGATCTACGCTAATGCCAACGCCCGGAACTAGCTGTTTAAACTTTAAACCTGTAGTAGTTTGGTTAACAGTTACTAGCGCACCTTCTTGACCTACATAGGAAGTAGGAGCGTCTGATAGTCCTGTAAACTTTAGTCTTTCACCGAGACCTAAAGAACTGTATAGTTCGAGAAAGTTGTCGTTGACTTTACTAAAGGAGTCGCGAATACTATCGCCTGTGCCGTCATTACCAACCGCACCAATATCAATGATTTTTCTTGCCATGGTTTATCCCAAGAATAGCTTATATCCATTATTTAGCCTAAACTTTTATAAGCCTAATGTAAATACCATATGTACTTGGGAAAAGAAACAGAATTAAATCAATATGTAAGAACCAGCAAGCTCGGTAATGAGCATGTTTATTATCGTCGAAAGACTCTGGCTATCTTCCGTTGTGATAACTGTGACGAAATCTTTAAAAGAGATCTAAAAAAGATGCATAAGAAAAGATTGAGCAACAATTTTTTCCATTGCTGTTCGAAGTGTGACTCTAAACGTTTTGCGCAGAAAAAAGGAGTAGAACAGAAAAAGATATGGGATATGCCTGCCAGTACAGAACTTCCTGTGGCCAAGTATTGACAACTAAATAAAGCACAAGGAGATTTACTATGTTAAAGCTATTAGCCAAACTTTTTGGAGCCAAGAATACAGCACCAGCTGAGCCAGAGGCACCCTATAAAGTAGAAGCACCTGCTCCAGCACCAACGCCGGTCGCAGAACAGGCAGCTCAGGCTGTGGTAGAAAGCATTGCACCTGCCAAAAAGAAAGCACCTGCCAAAAAGACTGGTGCTCCTAAGCAAGGTGCTGCTAAAAAACCACGTAAGCCTAAATCAAAGCCCCAAGCGTAAGGCTTGCTGATGTAGAGCAAAACTAGCTAGATTTTTAGCTTTGCTCTCACACATAATATCAAAGCTGTCTCGGAAACTCAGAGCCCATTCATTAACTGCTGTATTCCAGTAGAAGTTAGAGTGAGCTCTGAGTTTCGCTTTTTTGTAACCTTCGGAAAGTAGTTTGTGATAGTCGGGCAATGTTTGATCGCAATGATCTACGAGAACATCTTCACGACTAATAGAATAATGCATGACAGGCCTAACACCCCGCCAGCTCTCAACCACCATTTGAACACGCGAGTCCATGGGTTGTATATATTCCCCGCTATGTACCCAATGGTGATGTACATCCATAACCACAGGAACGATATCGCTAATACTAAGGCAAGTTTCAAGTCCATGCGTCATTTCCTCATTTTCGATAGTGATAGTGTTACGTGCTTCGGGTGTTAAGCGGCCCAATACAGCACGTATTCCATCGGGGCCTCGTCGACCCGCGATATGAACGTTGATTTTAAAGTCCTGAAACGTTTGGCCAAATCCCATCCAGCGAGCCATGTCCACATGATATTCAAACTCCTCTATAGATCGGCTGACAATATCATCGTTATCACTTGCCAGCACAGTAAACTGACCAGGATGAAAACTGAGCCTAACACGATTCTTGCGAGCCAAATCACCGACGGCTCTGAAATGTCTTTCGGCGTAATCTCGCACATCGGGAGTCCGCCAAAACCAAGACCAGCTTGGCTCAGTGTACACAGGAAGTATATCGCTGCTGAGTCGTACCATTCTAAGATCTTCATCAAGTGCTCCTACACGTTCTACAAGAAGACGTGTGGACTCAATGTTTTGTTTCATGAGAGACCATAGTTTATCTACAGCCACGTCCTTGGTTTGTCTATTTAACCAAGCTACGGTAGTAGTTCCGGTGTTGTAGATCTTGCACTCATCTTTAGGCTTAATGCCATCTACCTGATGAGGGTGATCGATCCATTTGCAAGCGAAGCCAATACGTTTAGTCATAGTATTATTATACAATAAATCAACGCCAGTTGTCAATGATGAAAGGATCCATTACATCTTCTGGTTTTGGATCTCCGTGGAATACTAATACGCTACATTGTGCAGGTATAGCGATGTCTTTTACTTCTTTGAATACACGTTTGGCGTTTATATAGACTAGCTCTTCTTTGGTTCTTATTTCCCATTTATAGCTCATGATCCATTCTAATGGCCAATATTTGATATAAGACTTAGATATGCTGTAGATCCAATCTTGATCCCCGGGCATAGACAATGCTTCTCCGGGATTTTCTTTAAACTTTGCCCATATGATAGACTGTGATCCTTTAGTCCAACTCATTACTGAACTGTTTAACACACACCAGTCCTTATGGAATGCTCGGTTGAAGTCTCTTATTCCATAAAAATCTTCGCCGCCAAGTAACTTTTCTATGTTACCACAGACTACAACATCGAGATCAAAATAAAGTATGCGGCCTTGTATGTCCAACGACGGATCGAACATATGAACTTTATGCCACCAACCTTTGGCATATCCGGCATTTGATTGCACTATCAGTCTTACACCTTCGATGGGTTCGGGATCGTCCGTTAGGCAAACAAAATCGTAAGGTATCGTAATATGTCGAGAGACCATATTTCTCAATCTCTCGACATATTCTTTTCCGTATTTGTTTCCAAATCTAACGCAGAGTATAGTTACCAATGTCGTATCACTCCTGCTACAATAAAAATATTAGTGATAATGTAGATCAGGATGATTACAGTACGGACAAGTGCTATTTTATCAGCTTCCTGATCATTAGCACCTGCCTTTTCACCTAGGGCCTTTGCCCATAGTCTCCATATGTTACGCATCACCCTCATAGATCGCTGAGTTTCCTGCGTGTTCGAAAACTTCTACACTTCTCAGTTTTACACCTTGTCCAACCGGATATCTGGCAGTGAAAGTATTTTTAGGTCCTTGAGTACCGTGCAGTATCCAATGATCACCTCTCTGAAAGGTCTTAAGAATATCATCCATGGTCTTGTATGCGAGTTCTGCAAACTTTTCACAACCTACAGCTTCGACAACTCGTAGGTCACACATACCTCCTTGGTCCTGCAATCCATATGCCGCCATGCCTCGGAAAATATCTAGATAAGGGTCGTCTTGTGCGATAATCAGAGTATGATCAAACATATGTTCTGACCATTCTTTAAATGCTTTAAGACCGCCGAAGTCCATTACCCAGTTACGATCATCTAGTGTTTCTGATTCAAATATTAGTTTGATACCGATAGAATAACCGTGGAGCAATGAACAATGACTATGGGTGCTACGCCATTGTCTGAAACAACAACTGAGCCCTCTGTCGTTGCCGTATGTTTTAGTTGAAATATATTTCGCCATCTCTTGCCTCCTGTAAAAATAAGCGAGTAAGTTTGATGACACGCAGAGTATTTAGAGAGGGGTGAGCGTCATTCGAGTCCTCTTTGTGTATGTGTGTTTATTAATATACTATTTTTAGTTACCTTTGTCAACCACAAAATCATTTATGTTCTGGAAATGTACATGGTCATGTCGCCATTCTTCTGGTATTTTCCAACCTTCATTATTCAGTACTGTGAACTCTACGAACGGATTGATTTTGAAGATCATTCCTATTTGATAAATCCAATATGCTGGATCGACTGCATCGGCAGTCTCTGGAAGATAATGTTGTGTGCCTTTGTAGATGTTATTGATTTTTCCATTAGATGGATACAAGTCAAAACCTGCTAATACTATTTTTGGAAATCCAAGTTCAGTAGCCAACAATACAGCATAAGGACCACTACCCCAATGCTCGGCACGATCTTGTTTTTGTGTGCCTACATATGGAATATTCGGAAGAGGTTTGAATATTTCAACACGATTGAGCGCGACCATGTTTTGTGGTCTAACAAATATCCCTACTCGATGTTGATTAATGCGACTAGCTTCTTGTGCCATACGGACATCGCAGCATACAACATAGTCCATTGGATGGTCGCGGACGATGGCATTACAACCGATCGTAGTGAAATGGTTTGAAAGATTTTCAATGTCAAGGCTTTTACGGCTCTCACCGTTGCCTAATACCAATGCTTGCAACACTTATTTTATTTCGCCGAATGGTTTCCATTGTCCCGGAGTTCCGCCTTGCACACAGACCCAACCCATATAGGATCCTGTTGCAGGTTCCGAGTTCCATACGACATCTCCTCTATTGTATGTACCATCAATAGGGAAAGTGTTATCTTTAAAGTGAGCGACACCGTTGAATTTGATTGGCCCTGCAGCATCGAGGCTCATACGAGAATCGATATTATTAACACCGATACCTACAGCACCATGTACTTTGACTTTTATAGGACCACTTTGTTTGTTTCCTAGATCGATATTTCCATTAGCACCAACAGTGATTCTTGTTTTGTTATCAGTGACTATGCTAAGATCACTGCTGTTATATGTTCCGATAAGGCCGTTAACAAAGTCTTGGCTTCCAATAACGATTTCTGTTTGACCGTCAGCTACTGTAAATGTAGCGTGGGGAGTTTCTGTTCCGATGCTAAGACTGTCTAGTCCTGCATTATAGAACATGTATTGGTTGACACTAAACGAACCGTCAACATCGAGATTTTTTAATCTACCAACTTCTCGAAGATTACTCTTAACGACATTTTTACCTAGTCCGTTTTGATTTATAACTTCAATGCCGTTTATGTTTAGACTTTTACCTTCTGCTAGTTCTAGAGTTTCTGATAAAAATATTCTATCGGGATTGCTTCTAAACACTAACTGCTTATTGTAATCGTCTCTTAGCCAAAGTATACCTTTGTTTTCGATATCCTCAAACTCTATGAAGTCGTTGACTATTGTGGCCTTTGTCGAAACAAGGTCCTTGATTTGTTGTACTACTGAATCTACTTTATCGTTGGCCATATTATTGATTTCCAATCTTACCAAATGGTTCCCAACGTCCGGGATTTCCTGAGGTAATACATACCCAACCGACGTATGAACCTTCTCTAGGTTGTGTATTCCATATTACATCACCTACACCATGTATACCTGACGTAGGCGGAGCATTATTATATCGATGTACTCTGCCTTCGTATTTTATAGCACCGGCAACATGAAGATCAACATCTGTATCCGGATTAGCGACTCCAACAGCTAGTTTTCCATTTACTATTACTTGTACTGGTTCTTCGTTTGGGCTACCGAAAGAGACGTTTCCTTTTTCATCTATCAGTATTCGTGTTGTCGACAAAGTACCAATAGAAAGGGGACCTGAGCTCGTTCCAATGCGTCCAGGGTTTAAGTTTAGGTCTGCTCCTGATTCTTCTAAGGTTATGAATCCTTTAGGATCACTGGTTCCTAGACCTACTTTTTTATTAACATTATCAAAGTAAACAAACTGATCCAACACTACTGGACCGTCAACTATTAGTCCAGTTAATCTTCCTAGCTGTTCTAGATTGCTTTTAACTACGTTATCGCCCAGCGAATCTGCAGATAACACTGGAGTGCCATTTATTGAGAAAACTTTATCTTTTCCTAGATCAAGGCTTTCTGTAGACAGAAAACGATCTGGGTTTACTGTGAATAAGAACTGTTTTGTAGGTCCGTCGCCGGCCCAAACAAAACCTTTTCCGACGATATCTCCGTCGAAAGTTTTATGGTCAGTTAATAGCTCACGCAACGACTTCGCTAGGTCTTCCATTTGTTTAGACATATTGGGTTCCAAATACTTATTAGATATTTATCCCCAAAAGAAAAAGCAGGCCGAAGCCTGCTTTTTACTGAGCCATTACTTTGTTATTGTACTTTAAGCAATACAGTATCTTCATTAATGCGCCCGTTGAGCTTGATATCTACTGCTTTAATGTCTTCTAAGAACTTACGCAGAGCTACTTTTCCTGAACTCTTAAACTCTTTAAGTTGTTCATCGGGCTTGCGCAGAGTTTTTTGTACGCTCTTGTTCTCGTCAAACCCAATCAATGTAGTTCCTTTTACACGGATATCGTTGTAGGCAGCAGCCACATACTTTCCTAGCTTACGAGTTTTGGTGTTATAGACCCACACTTCTTGTGATCCAATGATGTCCGCAGGATTGATAGACACTAGTTTGAGCTGGTCGTCGGTCTTTTTGTACTTCAACTTAGCAACAAGTTTGTCTTTGCTAACAGCTTTCTTAGCACGTGGTTTGCGATTGACTTTACCTTCTTGCTGTAGCATTTCGCAGGCACTAAGGATTTCATGATAGAAATCGTAGAGCTTCTTGAGATTCTTTTTACCTAGCCAAGCATAACCTTCTTTAAGCTGATCGTCTTTGCCCTCGATAGCTTCTGCTACTTCGTCATGAGCACGTTGATACAAATCCTTAATAACTCGAGCATGTGCCCCTTTGCATTCGCGACCTTTGAGCAGATTAACGATCTTGATGGCTTTAGGATCAAAGCTATCCGGATCTAGTAAGAAGCTTTCGTGAGCATCTTCGATTTCTGTAGTCATAGCGTAGGCAGCTTCACGAAGTCGATCTTGGATAGAAAGCACAACTCCAGTATCTTTTTTCTCAGTAACTTCTTCCTCTTCTTTGATAGTCTTACCACGTTCGATGGCGTCAGCGATACGTTCACGGAGAAATATAGTTACAGGTTTGAGCTCGCCCATGGTTCCGGGAAGTTCTTCCCAATGTTTGGCTTCTTTTTCGTTAAGATCGGGCATACCGGTGCGCAGACAACGAGCGATGATAGCAGCCTGCGTGAGGTTGAATCCGCCTGATTGTTTGATATATTTGATATCTTCTGCGCTATACTTGTTTTCTTTCATCCAAGCATAGACATCTGGCAGGAGATCTGCTGTTTTGTATTCAGCATAGTAATAGGCTACAGCATTACGACGGAAGCGATGATACTCCTCACCGGTCATCTTTTCCCAATCAGCCCACTTCGGATCAGGATTCGCACCGCGGCGAGTACCTGCCGAAACAGAAACTTTCTTGGGTTTTGCTTTAGTCACAGCCATCACATGCTCCTATGTAAGTTAAACAATACATATATTATACGGCCAAAAAAGAGATTTGTCAACCTTATTCAAATCGTTCTACTTCGTCCAAATCGCCGTCTTCATTTTCTTTATATATGATAGTTTGGATATAATCGGTTCCAATACTATCTTCGGCTAACTTAACCGCTTCTTTTCTACTGCTAGTCGTTTCGATCAACTCTTCGTGACCCCGTTCGTCGACTCCCCAAACTTCATAGAGTTCGAAGTTCATTTTATTGCCATTTCTCCTATTAGGTTAAACAAACTTTTTCCAATCTCCATCAGGCGCAACTGCCCAACCAAGACGTTGGAGATCATTCCGGATCTCGTCGGTTATGCACCCTTCTGCAACATAGTTTCTACCATCCCAAAGTTTGTTCTCTTCTTCATCATGTGATACATCACGAATACCAGAACAATACCAATCGATATAATCACCTTTCTGTTGCATGTCGGCGATTATGCCACCAGCATATCGCCAAGAGCAACTCCATTCTTCTTGTTTGAGCACAGGTATAACTTCCAAACGGATAAAGCCATTGTTGCACATTGCCGCATATAAGTTTTGAGCGTAGGCATCATTGTTTCGAGCTTTCTCCAAAATCCAATCAGTAGTCACAAGATCGTACTCCAAATTGTTAATACGAGATTCTGGATCGTCAAACTTGCGGTTGTCATCATCTAGGATTTTTTGAAAGTAATCTAGATACGCTTCGTTAGGCTCTTCGCCTTTTTCTTCCATGCGTTTGATATAACCTTCTTTTTGGAAAGTATGTCTTTCAGGGCTTTTTGAAACCTTTGACATCTTCTACGGCTTTCTTAAGAGTTTCTGCATAGTTAAGAGCTTGTTGCTCAGTCATAGCGATAGTAGTTTCACACTGCACGTATCCTTTAGTCCAGATTCTCCATGTAAGGCGAAGTCTAGTTACAAGGCCATTCCAGAGATCTTTCCAGAACCAATCAAACTCTTGTTGCCAAGGACTATCGATATCATAACGCTTTTTAACTGATTCAGTCCAATAATCAGTCTTAGCGGTAACATAGGTGTTGACATTGACACCGGTTTCGTCTGCTTCTACTTCTACAGTTAGAGAATGATCGGGCTGACCACAGCCACAGACGACGCTGTACCATTTTGAATCACCCCAATCGTGGGTTTTCAAGATTCCTTCTGCTGGTTCTTGTGCTTTCATTGTAGTGTCCTATCGTTGCCTTTACCAAAGGCACGAACTAATCTTTCTCTATCATCGTCATCCATCTCGTCGAAATCTTCTTCGGTTAAAGGACGACCGATGCTTTCTAGTTCTTCTTTGGTCTTACCTTCAAACATATTTTTGATTTCGTTTATGAACTCATCGAGTTCTTCTTGTGTCCCCTCGAATCCGTCGAAAGCACCTGGTGCAAACTCGACTTTCAGGATTTTCTTTTCTTCAGTCATTTATGCTTCTATCCTTTTAACTTTGTCACGCGAGTCGTAGATTGATTTAACCATGCGTTGGTATTCATCTTCGTCCAAGATTGTCCGGTAGTATGTAAGTCCTTGCGTAACCATAATGGCTGCTACTTCTAATGGGCTATGATCTTCCATCATGAGAGTATTAAAAGACATAAACTTCTCATAAAGACTTTCTAGACTACCATCGCGTTCTGTCAGCATTGTTGTTCCTTTGATGTTTGTATTCTCTCTTGAGCCACCATTTAAACTTCTGGAAATATTCTTCATATGTGTATTTAGGTATCCTGGATTCAAAATGCTCGTCGCAGTTATCTAACCAAAGGTTTCTAACCCAGTTCCTAAATGGTGAAGATTTCATGTCCATAGTGATTGACGTATTTTAATAAGACGAATCATCATTTCTTCGTCTTCGTTCTCATATTGTAGTTCCAGTTTGTTGATTGTGTCAAGAGCTTTTCGTGATTCGGTTTTTTCTTTTTTAGTTTCGTCTTCTGGAAATATTTCGTCTGGATACTGTTTACGGCGACGTTCGCAGATATCATGCCAACCAGAAACTTCATAAGGATCCGGACGCTTTGGGCGTTCGTACTTCCACCACTTATAAAGGATTTCGATTTCCTTAGCAGCTTCTGCCTGTGCAGTAGGTACAGCTTCGTGCTTCTTATCCTCGTCCAAAAACTCTGCATTGGTCAGGGTTTTAGCCCAAGCACAGTAGGCCATAGCGGCTTCTTCCGAACGCCAGTTACGATACCATCGGCGCCACCAAGGATAGCTATACTTCTTGCGAGCTTCGCTGTCCCATACACAGTAGTTCCATGCTAGTTCCACTTCAACAAAATCAACCAGCTCATTGAATAAGCAAGGCAAAAAGCGGTTCCCCACGTCTTGCCAGCTGCCAGGTTTAATATCCCTGGGATGAGCGGTAAGAGCATGAGTGCGAGTAACAAAGCGGTTGTTAATGTAGTATCGAACATCGTTAATCCTATCAGGAATCCACATCCAAACGTCCTGGATGTAGTCAAGCCCTTCCTCTGCTAACCAATAGCGGAAAGGGTGTTTTTCTTTGGAGGCACGTTTCCACTGAGCCCATCCTTTAGATGTCTCAGCTGTAGGTTTATTTGAACCACGCAACCAATCTGCGAATCGTGAACAAGTCCAATAGTTTCTCATAGTCTTTTCTCTTAGCTGAACAACTTAATTATATGATAAAACAAAAAACTTGTCAAGATGGTTCAAAAACGAATCAAAACTTTTTTTGGTATCCTGCTAGATTGAGCATGATAGAATACTGTTCATAGGCTTTTTGGACTGCGGCATTTTGATGTCTGATAGTAGCTTCTTCCCGTTCTTTGCTCATTAGCATATCAAAGAAGTCAACTTCATGTTTAGTGTGCTGTTGCCATTTAAAAAACCTCTTCTCGAGTTCTATCAAGGTTCTTAAACGACTTTCAGGTATTTCTAGTGTGAACACACGTTCAGTTTCGTATTCCACTACATCATTTCTAATAATACTGGCGTTCTCAGGTTCAGTAAAAAACCGGGGAGGATGGTACCTCGCCCGGCGCTTAGTGTCATTGAGAACCCTAACTTCGTAGTTCTTGCAGAACTCGTCTAGGTGTTCTTTTTCCACATCAGTCCCTTTTGACTCCGATAATCTGTAGTAGATTGATAAAGAGGTTGATGAAATCCATATAAAGAGTCAATGCTCCTAAGACTTCTTCACGGCCTGTATCTGAGTCTACACTGACCATTTCGCGGATTTGTTGTGTATCGTAGGCAGTTAAGCCTAAGAAGATCACGATGGCCAATGCGGAGATCACCATCTGCATCACGGTGCTACCAATAAAGATGTTAACAATACTGGCAATACAAATGGCGATCAAACCAATAAACATAAACTGACCGACACTTTCAAGGCTACGTTTAGTAAAATATCCATACCCGCTCATAGTTACGAATAAGATACTAGCACCAAAGAAAGCCGATACTACAGAACCTAGCGTGAATACTGCGAAGAAGGCGCTGATACTCAGCCCCATCAACGCGGCAAACGCCATTAGGAATAACTGTAGCTGTGTCTTATTAAAGTTTTCCTGTGCAAAGGCAAACGCTAGAATAGCGACCAGTGGCAGGAAAATAGTTACATACTGCATAAAACCTGTGAAAAAGAATGATAACAGTGCAGGTGAGCTTGCGACTCCTGCAGCGGTCAACATACTGATAATCACAGCAGTGAGCATATTATTATAGACACGCAACATAGCTGAGTTAACGGCTGCTGCATCTCTATATGTACTTGTTGCAAACATGATATCTCCTTAAGTTAATCACTAATAAAGTCTACACTCATTGGGAACACTTGGGCAATGACCTGAGCACACATTTGGGCGATTTCCCTGTGTTCTTTTTGGGTTCCATTGCCCGAACGCAGTTCGATGAAGTGTACCCAACTGCGAAGAGTCCCATTCATATATAGTCTGCTTTCGATCAAACCCTCTGGTAATACAGCGCGAGCTTGTTCTTTGGCTATGCCATTAGCGATAGCCCACTCGTATTCTCGTTTGGCTGCATAGATGACTCGTTGCTGAGCTCGGTACCATTCGTTTTGTAACAGTTGATCATCCACTTCGACGCTATTCTGTCTGTTTTTGTCGTCTTGAAGTCGTGCTTCTCTTGTAACAAAGTTAAGGTCTTTAGTTGGGTCAGCATAGCGTTGACTGAACTCTTGGAAGCTAAAGCTTCTGTGTCGCAGGATTTGTCTTGCGATGTCTCTGGTTGTTGTGATTTCGACACAGGCTGAGACCATTTCGAGTGGTGACCAGTGTTTGTGTTTGACCAAGTATCTGATGAGTTTTTCTGATGTCTCGGTGTTAAACTGATTGCTGGGATTGCTGACACGGGCGCAATACGCAATGAGTTCCTGCGCATCTTCGATGCCCATGCCTGCAAACTCTGATGTTGGTTGTGAATAGGAGACCAAACGTACATTCATTACTTTTCCCTTAGTATGTCCATGATTTTTTCTTTTTCGATGATATCCCTCTCTAGTTCTTCGTATTGTCTACGAAGTTCCTTGAGCTGTTCCCACTTGGCCTCTAGCTGTGGGTTAGGATGAAGGATGGCTAGTCGGTCTTCGATATTTTTTAATGTTTCGAACAGACTGATATTGCCTTTTTTGATATCACAGTTATTGTCTAGATCGATACCCGCAGAAGTTATCTTGACATTAGCTTGGCTAGTGACACTATTGTTGATCCAGTTATAACTAGTTCCGGCCCCACCGCTACCTCCACCTGTTATAGTGTAGCCTGTGGCTGAACCGAGAGCACCATAACCACCGCTACCTACGGGTAGTGTAACAGTGGTCGTGGAAGGCACAGTAATGGAACCAGTAGTATAGCCAGTTCCATTAATAGTAATAGTGTCTGTACCGAGATAAGAACCAGTCATGGAATCATAACTGACGGTATCATCAGCCATCTTAGGCGGCCTTGGCTTCTTTGCGGGCGTTCTTTTCTTCTGTGATTTCATTGCGGCGAGCCTTAACTGCTTTGCCAACTTCTTGAAGTGCTTTACGAGCACGAGTACCTGCTGCATTATTGCCTGCTGCGAACTTAGCATCCTCTGCTAAAAATGCTTCGAATGCTTGTTTGAGTTGTTCTACTGTGTTTGACATAATAAATCCTTATAGTTATGTGTCTCTATATATCTTAGAGATTGGTGTGGTCGGTAGGATTCGAACCTACAAAGGCTGTGACTAAGTCGGCGCCCCGGTCCCGAGCATCGTTTCCCAACGAGCTGGAGGTCTACCATTATTTCCACTCACGACCACATGTACATTATATAACCTTGTTCTACAGTCTGCAACCTTTTATGGCTTAAATATGTGCAGTTTATGACACAAGACTTTCAAAATATACCATTCCAAAATATCGTTCGATTTGGACAAAGACCAATGCTGGAAAGCCCTTTGTTCTCTGTGAGTTGGATCCTGGGTAGGTTCTGCAACTACAACTGTAGTTATTGCTGGCCTTATGCTAGGTCAGACAAACTAGACTATCAAGATCTAGATGTATATAAAAGGACAGTAGATCAAATAAAAGAGCAGGCCAAACGAAACGGTTTTGATCAGTTTCATTGGAGTTTTAGCGGCGGTGAACCTACAGCCTACAAACATTTGAACGATCTTATTAAACACCTTGATGAAAAAGAAAGTTCCTATCAAAGTGTGCATATGACTACAAACCTAAGTCCAGGATCGAAATGGTGGAACACATGGTGCAATAATACAGCCATGTTACAGCGCAGAAGTATCACGGCCAGCTATCACGAAGAGTTCGCTAAAGAACAAGAGTTTGGAGACAAGTGTCTGCAACTATTAAATGAGTATGTACACGTCACTATTAATCAGGTGATGGTTCCTGAGAGATTTTACGATCTCTACGAACGTTGCCAAAGATTCTATAAAAGGGGAATCAATGTTACACTCAAACCGCAGAGCGATCCTACTGCGAGTTTTGTTGTAGAAGGTTACACTGAAGAAATGATCAATCTTATGCAAACTGGTTTCCCTCAAGAATCTTTTGGAGAAGAACTGTATCAGATAGCTTTGTATGATCAAGAAGGTCGAGAATATCTTTTCGATCAGGCAGAAAGATTTAACAGCTACGGATTTAATAACTTCAAAGGATGGACTTGTAATAGTGGATATCAAAGTGTTATAATAAGAAGTAATGAAGTTAAGAGGAGTTATAGTTGTCATGATGTTCCATTGGGAACACTCACGGACGGATTTGAGTTATTTAAAAATCCACAGATATGTGTAACCCCTAGTTGTGTTAGTTCAGCAGACAGCAAGATACCAAAATACAAATGAAAATAGATCTAGAACATCTCCACTATTGGATGCAGGCCATCCGCGAAAGCAAAGATCATATGCGGACATTAGATGCCTTTTGGCGTGGACAACTACGCAGCAAAGAGTGGCTAGTCGATACACTGGTGTATCACATCTATCCAGAACGTAACAAGGTATTGGACTTCCCGGTGTCGGTGGATGTACACGGTGGTTGGGTAGGTGTACTATCTAGTATGCTGTTTCAAAGTGCCATTCCTATCAAACATATCCGTAGCATCGACATAGATCCGGAATGCGAAGATGTGGCAAGAGTAATGAACAAAGGTGAAGAAGTAGTTGGAAAGTTCAGTGCCATTACCGCAGATATGTGTGACATAGTCAGTGAAGCTGATATAGTCATTAACACCAGCTGTGAACATATTACACAATCACAATATGATTCTTGGTTAGAAGGGCTACGTGACGATAGCATAATAGTATTACAGAGCAATAACTATAGACTTCCTGAACATATCAGGCACGCAGACAGCCTAGAACATTTTAAAGAACAATCACACATCGCCGTAGAATGGGCCGGCGAAATAGATTTGCCCTTGTATAAGCGTTTTATGATTATAGGAAAGAAACATGTATGATTATAAAGATATAAGAAACATACATCTTGAAGTAACATCAAAATGCCAAGCAAGATGCCCTATGTGTCCTAGAAGGCTTGCCGGCGGCCCGATGCAGCCCTTTGTTGAACTGGCCGAAATAGATCTCGACACATTTAAAAAATGGTTTCCTATAGATTTTATCAAGCAGTTAGGCCATCTAAACATGTGCGGCAATCTAGGTGATCCTATCATAGCTAAAGATACACTAGAGATTTTTAGATACCTTCGTGAAGTTAATCCCAATATTGGTTTACAGATGCATACTAACGGCAGCGCAAGGTCTGAGAAATGGTGGCGTGAGCTTGCAGGCTTAGAAGTATTCGTGGTATTCGGCATTGACGGTCTAGCAGATACACACTCTATATACAGAATAGATACTGACTGGGATAGGATCATAACCAATGCAAAGATCTTTATTGAGAATGGAGGTTCTGCAAGATGGGATATGATCGTTTTTTCTCATAACGAACATCAAGTAGATGCCTGTAAAGAGTTGAGTCAACAACTAGGGTTTAAAGATTTTACGGTAAAGCACACTAGTCGTTTCAAAGATGGCGAGTTTCCAGTGCTAGACGACCGAGGAAAAAAGATATACACTCTTTATCCTACATCAAAGAGTGAATCAATGATACCTAAGATAAAATCTTCTATAAAGGAAGAGCTACCCACTATAAGCTGCAAGGCTAAATCAGATAGTATGCTTTATATCAGCGCCACTGGAAACGTCACACCTTGCTGTTGGTTGGATCTAGAATGGGTTCCTCCGACTAGTTTTTCTAGGATAGACTACTTAGATAAGATAGATGTATTTCCTAATCTCAATGATCAAAGTCTGCAGGAAATATTCGACAGTGATTATTTCAACAAAATAGAACGCACCTGGAATACATGTGGACTAAAAGAGTGTGGAAAGCAATGCGGCTCATTTGATAGACAAAAGGCACAGTACGTAAATGAATAGTTCTACATTCTGTCCTTTACCATGGATACATCTAGCAACAAGACCCAACGGTGATGTGCGAGTATGCTGTACCGCCAACGCCAGTGGTGCAGGTCCTGATGACGTGAAAGATGCAGGTTTGGTTAAGAGAGATGGTAGGGTGATGAATCTGAGAGATAATACTATAGAAGAAGTATGGAACTCAGATTATATGAAATCTATTAGACTTAAGATGCTGGATGGCGGCATTCCTAGTAGTTGTACAAAATGTTTCGAAGAAGAATCTAACGGTATTATTAGCAAACGTGTATGGGAAACTATAGTTTGGAAGGATCGTATAGATATACAGTCAGTAGTCGATAAAACATCAACGGATGGAAGTCTTCCTGTTGACATTCCTTACTTTGATCTTAGGCTAGGAAATCTTTGCCAACTAAAATGTGTTATGTGTAGTCCACATGATAGCAGCAGTTGGATTAAAGATTGGAAACAACAGTATCCTAAGTACAAGACTTTTGAACTGAAACAAGATCAGGACTGGGATCGAAGCTTTGATTATACATGGTATCAGAAAGGTAGCTTCCTTGATACGATGAAATCACAAGCTCACAATATCAAGGAGCTCTATTTTGCAGGTGGCGAACCTTTACTAATCCCAGAACACTATAAAATATTAGAGTTTATGGTCGATTCGGGTAATGCTAAAAACTGTATCCTTAGATACAACAGCAACGGATTAGAGCTGCCTAGTAAGCTATTTGATCTATGGAAGCATTTTAAACAGGTAAAGTTTAATTTTAGTATTGATGCTTTAGGCGAACAAAATGATTATATACGTTATCCTAGCAAGTGGGCTGATGTAGAAAAGAATATAAGACTTTTAGATCAAACCGACGATAACATTGTTGTTAACATAGCCTGTGCAGTACAACTATTAAATGTTCTATATCTTCCAGATCTGGCTATGTGGAAAAAAGAATCTAACTTCCGTAAAATAAACCTAGCACCATTTGGCGGAGGACTCATAGGACTACATATGGTATACCTTCCAAGCTATCTTAATATAAAAGTTCTACCAATGGAAATTAAAGAGTTAGCTAAACAACGGATAGAAACATTTTTAGATCATCACCAAAGTTTAGAGTTCTTGGTCGGACCTACTGGTCGCAAACGGTGGGAAGGAATAATTAGTTACATGATGTCTGAGGATTGGTCAGATAAACTAACCTCTACAGTAGAATATTTAGAAGTCTGCGACAGTACTCGCGGTACAGATTTTAGAAAGATATTTCCGGAGTTGAGAAGTCTATAATGACACAAGAAGAACTAGAAAGAGCAGCACTTTGGTATAGTTTAGTCAATCTAGGTGCCGTGGTTAAAACTAAATGGCGCTTAGATCCCCACGGAGTTGAGCAACAGATATCAAAGTTCAAAGATAACTGGTGTCCTTATAATGCAAAAAAAGACACAGTAAACAATCGTTGGGGTTTGCCAGTAACAAGTCAAACAGGTGAAGTTATGGATAACTTCCATCTTAATAGTTTTGGTTACATGCAAAGGTACCATGATTCTTCTCTAAAGGAATCTGACTTTACCACACCGACTGATGTTTATCATTCGGTCCCTGATATTAAAAATCTAGTTGATGTTTTTAGACCAGACATTGGAAGAGTGCATCTTTTACGTGTTGACAAGGGAGGTTTCTTTCCGCCGCACAGAGACTTCCACGGTGTTAGCCCAGAGTACTTTAGATTGATTGCTGTGTTTGGTAGATGCAGTCCAGAGAACTATGTACAGATGATAGACGGTCGACCTGTGTATCTAGAACCTGGTTGGTTATATTTTGTAAACTTCCAACTTGATCATAGCGTGTTTAGCTTTAGTGATAATCTGTATTCATTGATACTTACAGTCAAACTCAATGAACGGACTCACGAGTTAATAATGAATAACACAATGTCAGAATGAAACTGCTATATCAAAATCCCTCTAAAGAAGATTGGTTTCTTGTAGCATGGACACTGTCGAATAAATGCAACTATAGATGCGATTATTGTCCTAGTTTTCTGCATGACGGTAGCACTGGTCATCCTAAATGGGAAACGGTAAAACATTTTATAGAAAACTTCAAGGTAGACAAAAAAGATATCTGCTACCGTATCAGCGGAGGAGAACCTACCTATTGGAAGCACTTCATTGATATGGCCAGACTGATCAAACAGCAAGGTCACTATTTTAGCTTTCTAAGCAATGGTAGCCAGTCAGTAGAATATTACAAAGAAATAAGCAGATACAGCGATGGGATTATGTTGAGTTTTCATGAAAAATATTCTGACCCAGATCATTTCATAAACATCGCCAATGCTGTAGAGTGTCCTGTTGTAGTTAATCTAATGCTAGTCAAGGATAAGTTTGACGAACTAATAAAGATAGCAGAACACCTATATAACAATACTTCTAGCCTGGCTGTGTGGCCAAAAGTTGTATTGGACAAAACATCAGTAGATTATGTTACTAATGATGTCAGTGATTATGATCAGAATCAAAAAAACATAATCAAACAATGGCCTTATTTTAGAAAGATCAACGACGATAAAATCCATCGAGGAGAGCTAATGCTTGATGGTAACAAAATCACAGGTAATGATATAATAATCAAGGGATTGAACAATCACCAAGGCTGGCAATGTTGGGGAGGTCTTCATATGATCAGTATCGACATGTGGGGAGACATTTATAGATCCGAATGCCGGCAAGGCGGCAAACTAGGAACCTTAGAGCAATATCAAATGCCTACAGAAGTGTTAACGTGCGGAGCTACTAGATGTAGCTGTCTTAGCGACATTTATCTTAGAAAAGAATCCAAAGACATAATATAACTTTCTTTGTCTTTGAAACTGTAGGCCATAGTCTTGACGATTCCCTCGTGTTTTATAGGCCTACCTAAAAGATAATCACTGCAATATTCTTTAGCTATTATTTCACCATCAGTATCTATCAACAATATAGGGCAGCTTGGAGTTCCGGTGGGAAGAAACATGGCCTTACCTTGATAGTTGATTCCTGATCTAAATCGATATTTTCCACCAAAGTTGATTCCTATATCAAAAGTTTTATATTTCTTAGTTTCTACATCAAATATTAAACCTAGATTACTGTCATGTTGATGTTCGTCGCCGTATGGCAATGCGATTATAGAACTATCAACCAATACACCTGTATTAAACTTTTTTGCAAAGTCTGGTATATCTAGTTCGTGTAGCTTATAGGTTTCTGTAAATGTATCAAACTCGATGATCTCTGTAATGCCAGGTTCTTCTCCGTAGGGCAGACAAAAAAGGCTGTTACCGTAAACTATGATATCTGTGTATTTCCTAGTGACATTAGGGTTCTTGATCTTAATATCATATCTAGTTATTTCATACCCATCAAATCTGACTAGATCACAATACCCAGGAGTATCACCTCTGGGCGCACTCCAATAGCTACCATTGCAATATACGGTGCCCATATGAAGCTTAGTATGATTCTTTTTATCAAAGTCTATGGTATGCACTTTATCATTCTCTATGTAGATTCCATAGCCAGTGTCTTCGTACCCTAAAGGAAAACTGAACGCGGTATTACCGTTAGTGGCCATTCCATAGAACTGCCCCTTGCCTGGTCTATCTATATTGTGATAAATCGCTTCTCCGTTTTTTATTTGGACGATGACGTTGAAGTCGTCCCATATCCCATAGGGAATGAACCACACGCTATCTCCGATGCTGGCCACAGCATTAAACTTACTAGTAGCCGAAGGCAATGTAAGATTTATGAATGATATATCATCATTATACATAAACATCGCTTTACTATAATCTTTGCATTTCTCAGTGGCAAACGGAGGGCTGACCAACACACCGTTATGATTATGTAGTAGAAGATGCTTGATAGGTTCTTCGTGATAAAAATCTTGAAAGGCCTTATATGACATTTAGATCTATTTCCTTGATTACTTTTTCTTGTATCGTGTCAAATACTAAAACTGTTTGAAACTCTTTGCTCTGCCCATAAGGGAAGGTGAATATTTTATCATCTAATATTACACTGGCATTAAATTTTTCTATAGTAGTCGTATCGGTGAAATGATCACTGATATCTACAGTATAATGGCTGTCATCTTTAGTATCAATAACTAATACTTCTGCAAGGTCTCCGTTTCTTTTCCAACTATCTCTGGGTTCACAGACACATCCGCCTCTGGGGATGTAGTAGATCTTACCCTGGCTATTTTCCCAACCGGTAAAATATTTTTTGCTTTCTTTTCCTAGTCCTAATGATATAGTTTTCCAAGTGTCGTCGTTGGAGTTTATAACTAACAGATCACTCCAGTCGTCCTCATGACCTGCAGGCGGGCAATAGATTTTTCCATTACGTGCTGTAGTATGGCTGTAATATTTTCTTGAAGTTTCTTTTAGCCCAGTTCTTTCATAATGCCAGTTAGTGTCGAATCTTAACATAATATCGAACTCTGGATTTTCACTATACGGTGGAGCATAGAGTTTATTATTAGCTTTGGCTAATGTAGTAAACTTTTTATTTGTGTAAGACTGTTGATCATAATCCTGCCACAGGAAAGATAGATCATATAACTCATATTCCAATGTGTCACAGTCTAAACGCACAGCATACGGAAAATAGTTTTCCAACCATCTTTCACCCCGAGGCACAGCATATATCTTTCCGTTGAGATATTGACTAGTGTGCCATTTCTTTTGATCGTTGGGATTACAGATTATGTTTTTGAATCGAAGATCACCGGTATCAACATCAAAGGAAACAGCAAAGTTGAAGTTGTTGTTTTCTCCATATGGCAACGCCAATACCTTTCCTTCGTGTAGATGAGAACATATATATTTTCCTTTAGAATCAAAGGGAAGTTCTACATAGGATACAGTATCGTGATCCGTGTCTACGATTAATATATTCCTTTCATTGTAAGGAAGAAAGACTATTTTGTTTTTATAGGCGACACCGAACTGCCATTTTTCAAAACTTCCATCTACTTTCAAAGGTATTTTTGTTACCTCGTAAGTGATAGGATTTACTTTGATCATATAGTCAATAACTTCGTTCAACCCGTAAGGAGGAACGTAGATCATTCCGTTATTACCTACGGTTGGAAAACTAAAAGCCTGCGGGGTCATAACCTATTACCTTGTAAAATCTATCACCAAATGCAGAGTGTAGATCTCTATGCATCTTATCTAAACTTAGTTCTTCTGCATACATTCCTACATTGTCCCAATCACAAAAATGTAGTTGATCACCTTCTATGTAGATATTACTTAACACCCAATCGCCATGAGAGTAAGGTGCTGTTTCTTTTATATTTTTCAAACATCCTTCGTAGACAAACAACATAAACTCGTCTGTATGTTCTCTGAGGTTAGCAGGAAAACCTTTTAGTTGTTTGAACACAGCCCAAGCACCTTTTAAATCAGTTCCGTGGTCTAATACATAACCGGGCATGATCTTGTTTAAGATTTCTACGTGTCTGTATATCCAATAGAGATCTTTATCGTACCAATACTTTTTATAGTTTCCATCGTCGAGTTTATATACTGCTCGATGTTTGTCTTTATTTTCTTTAATTAATTCCATATGCATCTGCTACCTCGGGTAGATAGTCTCTGATATTCACATGCCGCCATAAATCTAACTTGTTGATGTTGTCAACAAAATCTTTCTGTTTAATAGTATCGGAAGGTGCGTCCATCCAGTTATGGAAATATTTTATTTTAGATTTAAGAGAATCTGGAGCATTCTTTATATCTAACCATTCGGGTGCAGATAACATGATAGGCTGATAAAGTTTGATTTTGTTTTTATCACACCATTCTATTAACTCATCATGATAGAGTGCGTTAAGCACACTGATGCAGGGAGCAACATCGACTTTACAGAACTCTGCATAACGTAGAGCATTAGTTTCCACCTCCGACCACTTAGCTCCGTACCTAATATATTCTATACGTTTTCCTACAGCATCTATGCTCATAGTCATGATGACTTTTTTAAACTTCTTAAGAACATTCACTACCTTAGGATTATAGATTGTGGTGTTAGTCGTAAATCTTACAATAACATCTGGATCCAATCTTTCTAGAAACTCAGGAAGATATTTGATCATCATAGGCTCCCCGCCAGCGAATGATACTTCTTTCAAAGGTAGATTTTCAAAATATTTTAGATATTTTTCATCGTACCAGTTTGACACTGAGTTTGGAAATATTGGATGTAACGGAATGATAGAGTTCTTTTTCATCTCTATCGCTTCTTCATTTAAGCTGCTACTCGAACCACTCCAACAACTTATACATTTTAGATTACAACTGTTTGACCATCGAAGATCTATGTGGGTAATCCCTGGACCATAAAACTGTCTATCCAACCTCCTGCTTCTAATACCAGCAGCTTCTTCAGTCTTGCAGCGTACACAGGCATCAGGCCACTCGTTTCTTGCAAACTGTTCTCTGGCTGTTTTTACTCTTTCACTGTTGAGCCATTCCTCTGGAGTATGAGTCCATATAGTTTCTTTACCAGATGGCTCCATGCTGGTGCAACAGAATCTATATTCACCTGTCGTGGCCACATACACTTGATTTTCTAACAGTTTACATTCCATGGAGTTTCTTTATTAAAATAGTAGCATATTATTCAGATAAATATTTAGCTGATGGAGATTTGGATACTGTGTCTATAGATTTTACTCAAACCAAAAAATGTATATTACCCTGGATACATTTTAATGTAGAGACTGATGGTAATGTCTATCCTTGCTGTGAAGCGGATCAAAGGTTAGAACCACTAGGTAATATCAATGAAATGAAGTTTGACGATATATGGAACGGCGATCGTTATCTCAAACTTAGGAATCAGATGATCAACGAGGAAGAACCTGAATATTGTAAAGGGTGCTATCATAGAGAAAAAAATCTTCCTCCTGTTGTTAGAAGCAAACGAATCAGAGAAAATACAACATGGTCGCAGTATTGGGCTAGAACGACTAGCGCCAGGGTCAACTCTACTATTCCTTATGTTGATCTAAGATTTAATAATCTATGTAATCTAAAATGTAGATTCTGTTATCCTACTGCTAGTAGCTCTATCGCTTCAGAACAAAAGCAGATAGGACTCATACCAGAAGATAGTTCTTTGCTGCGTCAGACAGACTCTGCCAATGTTTTTGAAATGCTAGAAAAAAACATCAACGATCTAGAAGAAATCTATTTCGTGGGCGGAGAACCGCTAATCATGGAGCAGCATTATAAGTTACTCAAAATGTTGATCGATTCAGGGAACACTAATGTTAGACTAAGATACAACACTAATGTTAGTAGATTCCATTATAAGTCAGAAAATGTTTTAGATTACTGGAAACATTTTGATAACATATCGGTTAATGCTAGTGTTGATCATTATGGAAAAAAACTAGAATATATCAGGCACGGTGTAGTATGGAATGAAATATTATCTAATCTACAGATCATTTCTAGAATGCCCAATATAACTTTAAAGATACATTGTCTTTTATGTGTGTTTAACGCACTAGATATATTTGAAATATTCCAGACTTTTGTTTCTCTAGGAATAGTCAAAGAAAAAAACTTTGATATCGGTTTACTTTTTGAACCAGAATACTATTCTGTACAATCACTAAATCCTAGTTTAAAACCGTTAGTTGAAGAGAGTGTTAATAAAATTATTTCAGATTTTCCTAATGTAGATGAATATTTTAAGATGAACCTGTCTCGTATCGTAAAACATATGCATGAAGAAGATAAATGGGTACAGAATCTTAATCGTTTCAAAGAGAATACTAATACTCTAGATAAGATCAGGAATGAAAACTTTTTAATAACTTTTCCAGAGTTAAGAGCACATATCTATGGATAACGATCACAAGAAAATATTAGAAAAGTTTTTCCAGGATAATCTAGATACCTTTTATGCTAGATATCCTGATCTGTTCGATCCTAAGTGGCTGGTAACTGAATCTGGGTGGCCGTACTTCAGGGTTAGTTCTCTAGATAACCAGCCCTACAAAAAAATGTACGATGAAGCATTTGCGCTCATGGACCACTTCCATGATCACCGAGAGGATTATGGACACGGATGGAAGAGTCTTACTATACACGGACTCAACGAAGATACACAAAGTTTAAATCAGTATGGCACTGATCGTAACGCTGTGCTAGATCAGTTAGATTGGACATGGGTAGCAGATCGCTGTCCTGAGACTAAAAAGTTTTTAACAGATGTTTGGCCAGCTGAGTTTTTAAATCGAGTTAGATTTATGCTACTAGAACCGGGCGGTTATATATTGCCGCATCAGGACCGACCTGATGATCAACGTAGACTTAGTGTATGTAATATCAGTCTCAATAATCCCGAAGGATGTGAGTTTGTTTTTAAAGGACATGGAAGAGTTCCCTTTGACGATCGGGGAAGTGCTTTCCTTATGGATATTTCAAATGTTCACGCTGTATGGAACCGAAGTGACAAACCTAGATTGCATATGATCATACATTATGAGATGGGACGTAGGATCAGAGATTTTTTCTATGTGCTAAGAAGCAGTTACTATACCAATAGAGGATGATATGAGAGATTGGAATAGCATAACCTCTGATCGATACATAGATGATAAGTTGTCTACTGTTCCTGTTGGTCTGGGGATATTGGATATATCTAGGGACATACCTAGCGAAAAAGTCAGGAAACGTAGTTTTGATATGACCTTCTGGATGACCAATCAGAGTCTTAAGATCAATATGGGGACCTATAGAGGGTTTCATGAACGTATTGAAGACATTCTAGAAGAAAGTTTATTACAAGGTGACGAGATCTGCATCATACAATGTCAAGGAATGATGAGCTTCAGACTAGCTGAAATAGTTTCATCTATGGTCGACTATTTTAAAAACAATCCTGATAGATTTGTAGTTGGGCATATAATGGCAAGGAAAGGAAGGTATCCAGGTCTGCATAGACAGATGCTAGCCGTAAATCTAAAAACTTGGGTAAGACTAGGAAAGCCACCTTATCTAGAACAAGGAGTTTTTTGGGATAGAAAACAAAACTATATTAACTTTGAAGTCAGCGAAAATAAAATGGCCGCAGACTATACACCGGAATGGATTGGTCCAGCGATGGGCACCGGTCTATGGGCCGAAACCGAAGATGGTGCTAACTGGGTTGATGCTGCTCTAAGAAACAACATAGAGATAGAAAATTTTAGTATGTCGATGAGAGAATGCAAGGCATTCTTATATCCTTATGAGGACACTGAACAACTAGAGCGTTGTTGGAATAATCTCCAGAATGAAACAGAGCTAGACAAGCTAAAAAACTATACTGCTCGAGCATGGTTACGTAAACTAGGATATCAAGAGTTTATAGAAAAAGATCGTGTATATGCGTTCAACACTGAAAGACTAAGTGCCGAAGGTGTAAGAAGTCCTGGACCTATAGATGCATTATTTTGCGCAGCGGCAGGATTTAAACCTTTAGCTCTGCTGAGAAATAATACCTTCCATGAGGGCACGGTCGTACATTATTATGATTGGTGTGATTCCAGTCTAAGATTTAAAAAACATCTTTTAGAAACATGGGATGGCATAGACTTCCATCAATGGCTCTTAAACCATGATCTCGAATACAACTTTTCTAGTACCTATAGAGGAAACTATGATCAGTTCTGGAAGATGGAAGTAGAAAAAGAGTTTGGCTCATATAAGCAGTTTAAAGAGCTCTGGGATCGGTATAGAAAACTAGAGCATCATTACCATGTTATTGATATTGTTAACGAGCCAGAAAAACTTTTTGACATCGTAGGTAATCATACAGGAAACAGAGTGTTATGGACTACCAACATTTGGGCCAGTCTTGCCCTGCACTGGAATGTCGAACCAGAAATATTAGAACAAAAATATCTTAGATTTGAATCAATGATACCTAACGATATGATCTTATACGGTCAAGATTATATGGCTAGAGATATGTCACACCGTATCAGAGACAATGTTCCTTACACTCATCCACGCTATAAAACCACCAATAAATACATCACCGCAGGGGTGTAAGATGAGCGACAGAATAATAAAAAACTATGACCCAACCAACCATGGGATAACTCATGATTTTCTCTATAACTCCAATGATTGGGATTTGATAGAGTTAAACTATAATATCGATGCAGCTAGATTGCAGCAATGGTGGAATGAAATACTAAATGATCATTCGTATATGCTGTTTAACTTTAATGAAAACTATCAATCTCTTGAGCTTGAAAAAAGCAAAGAGATGGTTGAGAAAGGATACTGCGGCTATTACTGCGGTCCTATAGATGGTGTAACCCTAGCTTGGCCCAAGGAACGATATGAGCCGTTGCCACCGCCGGTGCAGGCAAATCTTGACCTATACCCAGAAGTTAATCGAGATACATTTTTTGATGATGCAAAACTAATGCCTAGATTTAGATTTGGATATTTTAACGAGCTGATTAACATATTCGGTGAAGACAGTTTCAGACAGGCTATCGTGACTAGACATCATCCAGGTATGTATATCAGACAGCATAGAGATAGCAAAGTATTAAAGTTGCACATACCTATCGAGTCTGATGAAAACTCTTTTTTCCATTTTGGAGAAAATAAAGAAAGAGGCAAGTATCATCTCAAGCCCGGAAAAGTCTATATATTAAACACAGGTGATTGGCACGGTACTACAAACGAATCCGAAAAGTTTAGATCACATATTATCACAAGAATAGCAGACTGGCATATATTAAAAGTCATAGGAATGGTCAATGACTAAGATTATGAAAAGGTATATAGAGCAGTTTGATCCTATTGACCTAGGATTCACTGTGTTACCTTGGGTTAAAGTTGATGTGGATGCTATTAGAGAATGGTATACTGATCTAGAAAAAAACTTCTCTGATTGGAAGTTTGTTGTGGGCGAAAATCATCATGTATGGGAAATCCCTATCAGCGATCCAACTGGTGAAACTGGTCATGTATTGCCCGATGATACTTTTTACTACACGCTATGTTGGAACAGCGACGAGCCCGGCCCTAAGCCATTTGAACAAGGCTGTGCAAAACCAGAGTATAGAGACGATGACAATGATCAACTTAATCCTAGAAAATGTTTCTATGGTTACGGACTAGAAGTAGTTAAGTCTTTACCACTGAGAAGTAAGAAGTGGCTGATATCGGCTCATACACCTGGAACTAAACTTATTACACATCAAGACGCTACTGATAAGATACGAGTACACATTCCGATCTACACCAATGAACAGAGTTTATGGACCATCGGGGAAAAAGATTATCACTTAGAACCTGGGTGGGCATATTTGATTAATACTACATTACCACATAGTCTCGAAAATAAAGGTAGCACACCAAGGATACATCTTTACGGTAAAGTATGGACTGATGATGTAAGGGCGTTGCTATGAAAGTCGTTATAACAGGATCAAGGATTTCGTCAACGCCCGGACATGTTATTAATGGGTGGATGTATGACTACTTTAAAAAACATGAAGTCGTTCAGCTTAGTAGATCTACAGGATACGATTTTAATACCGACTACGACAAAGCATTAGAAATAGCTCGTAGTGCTGATGTATTTGTAAACAGCGCAGCAGTCAATGATTGCCAGATAAGATTTTTAAATGATCTATATGGAGTCGTTCCTAAGATTATTTCTATAGGTAGTATTGCAGGCGATTTTAAAGACGCCTTAGATGATTTTTATCCTAAGATGAAATATCAACTAAAACAGGATAATAAGTTGCTACCCTTAAAGAATCTAGGGGTTCACTCGGATCTATTACATCTAACCTTAACAGAGGTAGAAAATAAAGAAGAAAATCTAAAAGGATTGACCTACGATCATTTTTCAAAGATATTAGATTTTTGGTTCGAAATACCAATGTTCACTAACATAGATCTGAAATATTTTATCAATGAAGAATATCACAGTACTGATAAAAAAGAAAAAATACAACGTGTGTTAGAATATTATGCAAATAGTAAGATTGGCTCGAGATAAGTTTAAGGCATTGATGATATCTAAAGATATCAATGACAGCAATGTCGCCGATTCTAACGACTTTTATATATGTATCAACAGCACAGGCTGGATACACGGAGTACCGTACTTCAAAGAATCTCATAAGAATGTTATTAATCTATATTTTGACGATGTAGAAATATCAGGACCGAAAGAAATACAATGGTTCGGTGGTTCGACTAAAACCATAGATGCTGTTGCAATGGACAAGAGTCAGGCTACAGAGTTATACGACTTTATTAAAGAGATTCCCGAATCATCGATAGTATATGTTTACTGTGCCAAAGGTAAATCAAGATCAGGAGCGGTAGAAGATTTCCTTGAAGGCCTTACGACACCTAGAGAAGGTTCTAATGCACATGTTTTTAATAGTCTTAAAAAGGTAAAAGATGCTAGACTTTGATATAAAAGAACTGCCTAACATCAAGTTTTCTTATAAAGCTCTTCTTGACTACTATAATGAAGTAGTCTCAGATTATCCACATTTGATGTGGCGACCCAATGACGTCGACAGACTAAATCACAAAGTAGATAATATCTATAGTTGGGCTATACAGACAAATCTAAAAGATTCATCAATGCCCTGTCCTCCTTATGATATCAAACATGATGACGAAGTTATCGGCACGTTTGATAGTCCTACTGATCTTGTTTTTGGATTTGCAAAGATAGTCATTGATGCATTTCCGAAAATAAGACAGACGGTTATAAGCGCACACCCTCCGGGCACAATAATACAAGAACACATAGATAATGACCAGTTTTTAAAAATACATATACCTATTAAATCTAACAAGAATAGTTTCTTTGTATTCGGAGATCAGAAATATAATCTAGAAGAAGGAAAAGCCTACCTAGTGAATACCACAAGGCCCCATGGAACTTCCAATGATGGCGAAACTGATCGTATACATTTTATTTTTAAGTTTCCGATAGAGCTATCGGATGAAATCATTAATAGTGAATGGATATTAGATCCTTCTCAGATAGACTTTGATCTACTAGTATTAGATAATATAAAATTTAATCTAACAGACTTATCTGCCTATTATCAAGATATAAAGAATAACTTTGATTATCTAAAATGGACTATGCCGGACGTTCAAGAAAAAATGTTGACAGGTGTATATGGCTATGGAATTTTAACAAATAAAGATAATGTTGATGAAGCAGTTGATCCCCCGGGTACACGCAGAGATAAGAAAAGATATGAACCTCTGATTAAACCGACTAAGATGCTAAAAGGATTTGCAAAAACTATATACGAAAAGATTAGCTATGCTGAAGAAATAGTTATTACAGGACATCCTCCTTTTACGGGTATCCCACCGCATGTAGATAAGGATGAACATATTAGAGTACATCTTCCGATTGAGGCCAACGATAAATCCTATTTTATTATTAACAATAATAGATATGTGCTGGAATCAAAAAAAGCATATCTTGTTAATACTAAACGACTACATACAACTATAAATGAAGGTAATAATGATAGGATACATTTGCATTTTAAAATACCTATCGGAAAAATAAATCAGTTTTTAAAAACAGAGATAACTTTATGAAAATATCTATAATAGGTGGCGGATCTGCAGGATGGATGGTTGCGAGTTATATATCGGCCAAGACCTCTCATGAAGTTGTTTTAGTCGAAAGCCCTAATTTTCCTATTGTAGGCGTAGGAGAAAGTACTATTCCGAGCATAGTTGATTTCATGAATGATGTTGGTCTGACTGAACAAGATCTGATAGATGAGTGTGGAGCTATAAGAAAATATGGAATACAACATAACGGGTGGAAAAACTATAATGACAGTTGGTGGCACATGTTTTGCTTTGATGAATCTGAGCACGATGAGCAGTTTAGCTGGATGGAAAATCTAACATTACCAAAGAAAAAGTGGCGTCTTGCTTATCATTTAGATGCTACTAGGTTAGGAATATTGCTTAAAGAAAAAGTAGCTATTCCTAATGGTGTAAAACATATCTTAGATGATATCATTCATGTTGAAGTAAATGAGAATGGTATCAAAGAAGTCAAAGGAAAAAAACAAACATATACTTCAGATCTTTTTATCGATTGCACAGGTTTTAAAAGTTTACTAAACAAAGAGCTAGGTGGTAAAAGAAGTCAACACCCTGGGCTAATCAACAACTATGCTGTCGCAGGACCTGGCGTTTTTAAAGAATCTTTAGTAAACTATAGTCAGACATATGCTATGGATTATGGTTGGAGATGGAGGGTTTGCCTACAGCATAGGACAGGAAACGGTTATGCTTTTAATAAAGATATCATTAGCGTTGATCGTGCAGTAGATGAACTTATAAAGAAAACACCCGGTATAGATGTAGGTAAGATATTTGAAGTTCCTATCAATAATAGTGTTGATTACGAACCATGGAAAAAGAACTGTGTCTCTATGGGATTAAGTTGCGGATTTTTAGAACCGCTCGAAGCCACCGGTTTATTTTTAATACATGCTCCGTTAAAGTTGCTTGTAAGGTTGTTATCAGATGATCAGAGACAGACTAAGTTTAATAGAGTATGGAGAAGAATGTATCATCACATAGCTGATTTTCTTAGTCTACATTATAGAACTAGCCAGCTTGATCATACCGAATATTGGAGAAGTATTCCAAAAATAGATAAGATTATTTTGCCTCAGCCTAATCAAGTTTTATTCGAAAGATACAACTATAGGCAGTTGGCAATATCTAGGAACATAGACTATCTATGATTCTCTCCATTGTTTATAGGTGTCTACATTTAATCTCCATAAAGTCTGTGTAGTATACATATAATAGAAGTTATCCTGTATCTTGGTGCATAGACCAATTTTCTGCATCTTGGGGGCCATTACCGTATCCATGCTATGGCTCTTAGCATTTGTAGAAGATTTTTCAGCATTAGTTGTAAAATAAAACTCTGCCGTTGGATTTTTTTCTAAGATGAAATCTACCTGCATGTTTAGTGATATCATTAGTTGTAAGCTACCTTTTATTCCTCCCCTGCCAGTATGATATCCTGGAAGGCCAACACCGCGATAGAATACTCTATATGCATTATTGTTAATATCAGGTATATGATGTACTCCGCAGAGATTGATAATAATATTTTTATCTAAATCTAATCCTATAAAATATTGCCCGTGAGGCATCTTCATTTCTGATAGTTTGATAGCCTCGAACGATTGATTATTATAATAACCTAGTTCTTTACATCTATTACAGAAATCAGAAAGAAGATTAAGTTCATCTTCTAAAGGTTTGAAAATAATTTTAGAATGCATTTTTCCAAGTTTTGTTACTGGCTGATTTATTTCTTGCTACAAACTCTAATGTTTCGATATTAAAATAATCTCCTGTAGGATTATTGTTAATGTAACATTCTACTAAAGGTTCGACGCTGTCTATCACTGTTTCAAATGTAACCTTGTAATCCTCTGGAACTGTTGAAAGATCAAAAGATGTAGAGTTGTACCCGATCATCACCGGAGGTGGTGCTTCAGTCATTCCATACCAGTTAGCTACGATCTGCACTCCTCTTTCTCGGAATGTATCGATAAACTCTTGTGTGATTTTACCGCTACCGGCGACCATATATCTTACACAGTTCATATCTAAATCTTTAAATCCCTTGGTGGATTTTAAAAGTTCTAGATGTCTAGGAATAAGTGATATGTATGTAGGTTGCACTTCTTTAAAGAGTTCTATGTAACTATAGGGATTAAAGTTTGCGGATACCAAATGGGCACCACTGATAATAGAAGGATATGCTGTGACAGTATAGTGAGCTATAGTGTTTGCTGGAAACACATCTAGTACACGATCATTGGGAGTCAGTCCTATTTCTTGAGCAGACCTCAATGCACACTGTTTGATATATTCCCAACTATGAAAAACTTTTTTAGGCTCAGACGTACTACCAGACGTGAACAAAGTAATGCCACTCATTATACAACCTCTAATATTTTTTCTGTAGTTATCCTATGGACACCTATGCCTGGATGTGCGGATATACCGTCGTGGCGGTGTATGATATCTCTAGCATAACGCTGATCAATATTTGTTCGATCGATCAAGTCCATATCTATAACTACGGTATTTTCTTTAGCAAACTCGTCATTATGATTATAAGATATTTCTATTAATTTACAACCTATGTTTTTACAATACTGTCGAAGGATATTCGAATATACTAATGCTTCAGATCTAAAGTAATCGGTCTCTTTAAGAATATCATATGCATCTATGTATTTTTGATAGTTTCTAGGATAATGACTTCCTCCTGTAAAGGTAAGGGCATGTTCCTTGTCTAAGAAAGTATAACCGGTAAGTATTGGATATTCAAAGACGCATATCTTAGGTATCTGATATTTCTGTATATAGTTGAAAAATGTATAGACCTGTAACTTGATACTGAAGGTAGGACCAGAATAGTTAATATAGTCTAAAGATAACTTATTGGCTAAAATGTCCGAATATCGATCTTCTTCGGCTAGACCTATGCCCATAGAAAAACTAGTACCCGAAACATATAATATATCTTTCTTTAGCTCATCAAGATCTTTAGACATCCTGAGACCCAATTTATTAAATCTGTATTCTATATTTTTATTTCTATAAATCCAATCTAATGGCTGGTACTTTAGATTACGTTCAAAGAGGTTTAAGTTGTCCGGACCATAAAACTTTTCTCGAACGGATGGTACCATACTATCGTGTAGATATGGCCAGCTTCCGTGTTTATATAGTTGTTCAGTGTTTAGCTTGGTCATTTTATCTTTATTAAAGATTCTAAATCTTCTCTATTAGGAGTTCCATAAAGTATAACCCAATCCGGGCCGCCGTGATTTATCACAGAGTGAAAAACTGCTGTGTTGGCTAGATATACCTTACCTGGTTCCATCACATACTGTCGCTCAGCACTATGTCCGAAATACCATACGCAGTTTTCGTGGATATTAAGATTCATATGCATACGAGGTATAACATCCGGATATGGCATATCTACATGTAGATGTAGTCCAGCACCTTCTGGAATAACCTGTATTCTCATATTAAGAAGGTATCTATCTAGCCTTTTATATAACTCTTCGAAAGCACCAAACCTGTAACGAGACAATATTGAGTTTGTCTGGTCGCTGTGATTAGAATCTAATACTTCTGGATATATCTGCCTATTAGCTAAAAAGCTAAATGGTAAGGGATCATACCTTTCTATAGACCAGTTTAGAAACCACCAATGCGATGGTCTATTTTTGTAGAAAGCAGAGTTGGCCGCTTTCCATCTACGTAGCATAGATTGTTCTAGATATTTTTCATCTTCTTCATCTACATTGAACTTTGAGCTCTGCATAGTTTCTTTAATGGTTTCGTACCATTGCATGAGACTGATGTGATCTACCGTGAATCCAAGTTCTATTAGATCCCATTCTGTGTTACAAAGTTTATCGTAGTCTAGATTTTTTAAATCAGTGATATATCGTTCCATTAATGACCTCTATGGGTATTTAATGGTCAAAAAAATAGCCCACTGGTAAAGTGGGCTATTTGTTTTATTTTGATCAGTTATCTAACTGTTTCCATTGTGTACCGTTGTACCCATAGAAATGATTATTACTGCTGTCAAATATAATCATTCCTGCCGCAGGGCTAGGATAATAACTGCTGCCATTGTAACTGCCTACTTTTACAGCAGGTGCTGCAAAAGTTCCTGCCGCGTCAAAACTATAGGTTTTAGCATTTGCTAGATTTGGACCATTCAGTAGTGTAACATCAATCCTAGCTGAAGGGTCTAGTAGTCCTGTACCTTGTTGTGTCAATACGGCGTTGATGGATGCTACTGATGCTTCTTGATTACCACCGGTAGTAGTAAGGAATGCGTTGAAACGAAGACCACCAATACTGTCGTTGACATTGATCACCGAAGGACTGCTTAGGCTGTTTCCTGCCGCATAGAACTTGACCTGTGGTCCGTTAATACCACTAGTGATCTGTTGGATTTCTATACCGGGGTCGGTGTTATCGTTTTGGATAACAAGCCCGGGACCTAGATCACCTAGGCCGTCGATGGTAACAACACCTGATACACTCTTAAGAGTTGAGTTAGTGATACTTAAAATAGTATTGCTGATATATGGTGTTGTAGCACTATGTAAAATAGTACCATCTGCTTTTTTCAATGTACCACGCACATCACCTACGACATTACCTGTAACATCTGCAAACACAGGACCAGTGATTCTACCCATGACAGCATCTACTAGTAGTGTAGAATCGTCAGCAAATACAGAACCTTGTATATCACGCTTGATAGAAGTTGCGCCTGCATTGCTGATAATAGGCACTCCCCCTACAGTCGTTCCTGCTGGAAGGTTTAGGCTCGATCCGCTAACGCTAATAGCATAACCGCCGATATCAAGTCCTGTGCCCAGATATAGTTCACGGAATCTTTTAGAAATAGTTCCTAGATCGTTTACGTTGGTTGTTCTTGGTACTGCGTGGTCGTCGATAGTATTGTTTAGATTAACGGTACCTAGGTATCCGTTAATGATGTTTGTTGAATCGTCAGCATACAACGATCCTTGGAAATCGGCTTTTACATTACCGCTGATAACGATGTTACCTGTGCCTGTAATGTTATGACCGTTTAATGCTATATTTTGTGATAGCCCGTTTAATGTAGCTACGATTTTGTCTTGTGCATCGTATTTGGTAAAAGTTATACCTGTATTGTTAGCGTTGCCCGCTTCTAGTGCTGTCCCTATAGCGTCTCTGGCGTCTTCATCGGTATATCCTGTGATACCTATACCGCCCATGGTCGTGCCATCGCCTATGTATAAACGATGTCCGTCGGTGGTGTATACTAGCTCGCCAGCAGCTAATGGCTGTGTCAAGGCTAATCTTTCAGCATCAGTGCCTCTGCGAATCTGTAATGGCATAGTGTAAAACTCCTGGTTTCAAGATACTCATTATATTTATGCCAGCCAAAAAAATAGGACTCCGAAGAGTCCTATTAAGTACGTAGATAATGTCACATCGTAGGACCGTTTCCGTTCCTGAACCCTACTTCACCGCCCTCTGCTTTGATACGTGCTATAACGTCTTCAAACAAGATAGGAGCAAAGTCCGGTGTTTGTTCTACGCAAACACAGTGATAACGAGTATCGATTTCATCGCTGTACAAAACTTCTCCTGTACGAGCATCAACACCACGAGCCTTTTTTACACGACCTGCGTGTAAGTGACCGTGTATGTTTACACCAAATCGACCTAACGATGCTTCGTGTACTGGAATATGGCTTAATATCATTCCGTTCATAACGTGGTAAGCACGTAACTCTCGGAAGTATTGTCCGTATTCTGTATCACGAAAAATATCGTGATTACCACGGATTAACACCTTGTCACCGTTCAATCTGCGTAACGTTGACAAGGCCTTGCGGTTGATAACAACATCTCCCAAATGGTAGACCTTATCCGTGGGCTTAACTCTTTCGTTCCAAGCCTTAACCATAGCTTCGTCCATTTCTGCAGGATCGGTCCACGGTCTCAACTTAGAGCCATCTTCTCGAGTGAAACGGCACACGCCAGCGTGGCCAAAGTGCGTATCACTGACTAAAAACACGCTAGGCATAGTGCCCTCCTTACATCTTTAACAGAGCCATAGTAGCAGTTGATTCGTTTTTCATTCCTACATAGTAGGGTCTGCTATCATAGCCCCAGGCGTTCTTCTTTGGCTTGCCCCAGAATGTCATATCCCAGCGCCAACCTTCTAACTCTTTTACAGCCTTTTCTATCTTGTTAGATTCTTCAGTAAATCTGTTGATCAAGAAGGCATAGCGATAGCCTTTGTGATACAGATTGTGTCTGCGGTCTAGTTTTATGACCTTCATTATGCCCTCCTTTCATTGTTTAATATCCTATTATACTATGGTGTGCTCAAAATGTCAACCACACGTTGTTTTTGGTACCACTGGAATCTCTCACCGCGATTAACCCAATCTTGATAGAGCTCCGGACTACCGTAACTACCTCTAGGTGCGTTATGTACAATATAGTACACAATATGTCCAAGAGACTCTTTGTTCCACGGGTCAGCGCGAACAATAGCATTATAGACATCCCCACAGAGTAGAGCGGCTAAAAAACTACCAGGTTCATACCCGTGAGTCCAATATCGATCTAGTGCTTCAATGGTGTGACTAGGAACACTATTATCTTTTTCCATATTGTCAACTTCCTGTATTCTTAATCAAATACATTGTAACTTCGGGACCTTCTAACAAAACTAGATCGCTAGGATATTTGTTGCTAGGTCCCCAACCTTTTTGTCCTACTCTGGCCACTCCGATCATCTTGGGATTCAGTTTTTTAACGGTTCCAATGATCAGTGTATTGCTACCAGGGTAAGCAACACAGTCGCCTACCTTGAGTAAACGACCAAGTTTGTCACGATGTTCCGGAAGTTCTTTAGCCATATTAAACCTTAAACAGAGCCCAAAATGCAGTCTTTTCCAAATCTTCTTGAAACTCAGGATAGACTGTATCTAACTGGTTGCGATCGATCTTCTTGTAACCTTTGTCTTCTTTCTTTTCTGCAAGACGTAGCATTTGCCAATCAGACTCATCTTTGTGCATTTTAGTCTGTAGCTTTTTACCACGACGACCCCAGAAGCTTACATAGTCCCCATCCCAACGATCGCCTGTGAGCTTGATGATACCCCAGACTTTATCGTGATTTTCAAAATCGTCTTTGCACCAACCAATGAACTTATACTCGATAGCCATTTGCTGCTCCGATCATAGAAATTAAAAAATACAAACTAGATAGGCCTAGTCCTATGCTCCAGATTAACATCTTGCGATTGAACTTGCCTTCGACACGATCGATCTTATATGCGCTGTAAAACATTCCGCTTTGGAACATCATTGCAGTACCGATTATCAAATAGACCAATATCATTTTATCTCCAGAGTAGATCTAGGTTGCCTTTGAGGACCTGAGAACATTTAGCTCTCTTGCCCGTCAAGTGATCTTGGACATTGTCATCTTGGAAACGATATGTGCGGATTTTGTCACCTCGCATACCAGAACCAACCTGCTGGCGTCTATCACTTGCTATGCTATTATTATACGATCTTTTCAGCTCGGAGTCAATGCGTTGTTGTAGACTAGCCACAGCTTCTGCTAGGCTATTTTGGCGACTACGACATTCTGCTTTGGATATAATACCTGTAGGAAGGTGTGTGATACGGCAGCTATTTTGGTGCTTGTTCCGATATTGCCCACCGGCACCTGTTCCGCTATACCATTCAATCTTTAGATCATTTTGGTTGATAGCTACGGATTCGATTTCCGTAGTGCGGTCTATGACGGCAACGGTTACGGTGCTGGTATGGACACGACCTTTTCGTTCGGTCGGAGGCACTCGCTGGATTCTATGACCACCGGGCTCGTTGTCTAAGCCGGATAGATCTGCGCCCTCTACAAGTATTGAACACTCGCCAGGACGTACATCTATCAGGCGAGCTGTTCAGCCCAGTTTCATTCCTAGTTTTGTGTATGCCTGCGCGAGATCGCTGACAAACAGTTTACTATCTTCTCCGCCCTCTGCGGCACGGATTTCAATCACTCGTTTCATTGCCGTCTCCTTTTCATCCATGTGTAATCTGTACCGTCCGGTAGTTTACCGTCCTTGACAGAATCTGTTCCAAATACACCAACCAGTTCGAAATCGTCGCCGTTTATTTTTACAAATAAGCCTATTTCTTTAGATCTTGTTAGTGCCAGTGATAGTGTTTCTACTTCTTCCTCGCAGGCTCTACCCCCTGCGTCATTCCATTTTACTTTATACATACTGCTATTATATAGCCAATATGCATATTTGTCAACCATTTACCAGTCTTCGATTCCGCTGATTTCTACAGAAAACTCTCCACGTATACCTTCGATATTAGTATTGAGTTTTAATGTAGTAATGTCACCGATTCCAGATGAGTTATCTTGTTCTATAGAGAAACTATTAACTTCTGGAAACTTGTCTAAGATTTTTGAAACTTGTTCTAGATCTTTCCTGTTTAGATATACAGTTTTGGTCATATATCACCTTCTCTTTCTCTACGCTCTCTACGCTCTGCAGCCAGTGTAAAGACCTTTTCGTTGTCGTCGGTCCAATCTACAGTCTTAGGAAGAACGATCCCAAACTCGGTCGTGTAACCGTTGATGGTGTGGGGCTCGTTCTCGTCGTAACTCCATCCTAGCTTCTTCATCATCTTGTGCTTGACTAAGAGATTAGGTGAGCGAAAAGCTTCAGTATCACGGAATCCCATCATAACACCGACTTCACAGACAGCACCTGAGCGACAAACACCTGCTACACAGTGAACAACAACATTCGTACGATTTTCAAATGCACGTTGTAGAAGTTCTACCAGTTGATCGGCCTGTGCCTGTGTGATAGCGAACTCGCTCATGTCGACCATTTTACCGTCGCCGAAGTTAGTCATTCCATCTTCCTCGATGTCAAGGAACTCGAACTGATGCACTTCTCTGAACTGGTAGCTAGGAGTAGGAAACTCCATAGCAGGATCGACGATCTGAATCAGCATAGAGTTAATACCCGCATCGATGTGATGACCTTTCTTAACATCGCTGAGAGACACATTTTGGATCCACGGATTCATTTTACAATCCTCTCTGGTTGATGAACTTCATTAGACGATAAAGTACCTTTTCGCCATTAGGACAAGCACGAGCGATTTCATCACTATTTTCGTGCAGCCTTACGTCTTTAACGACCTTAGGCTTTAGGCGTGTGCCTGGATGTGTAACTTCAATAGACCAGTCAGTCCTATAAGCCCAGCGATCCCAGTGGCGCTTACCTTTGCATTCAAAGACACGGCCCTTCTGGTTTTTAATCACGTAGTGAAGATAATCTTTCTTCTCGAAAGTAAAATCGGCACAGTACTGATCTACAGTCCTTTTGAACTCACGCTCTGTGTCGAGAGCTCTCATTCGGTTTGCGATTTTGATCATATCACTGGTACCTAGTCCCATTAGTTGGCTCTGCACCATGATACGTTCTTGTTTGTCAGTTAGTTGAGCTCGACCTCGTGCCATCATTTACTCCTTAAGTCATTTGCCGTAAAGCCTCTTCATACGCTCGCTGTGTTCTTGACAGTAGATACACATAGTAACTCCTGGCACAGCGACCTGTCTTTCTTTGGGGATAGCTTCCCCACATTCTTCACACTCTTCCAAACTCGGACCCTTGGGCATTTTGGCACGATGTTCGGCCAATGCTTTTGCGTTTAGTTGTAGAGCAAGGATCTGAGCGATCTCAGCTTCTTCCTCGTTGTTGTATTCAAAGTCATTCATAGTAAATCCTCGGGATGAGTTTATTTAACGAAACAATATTATAACACACCATTTTGGATTTGTCAAGTGGTGCCCTAGGCGGGATTCGAACCCGCAAAACCTACGACCTCAACGTAGTGCGTATACCGATTCCGCCACCAGGGCTTGGTGCGCGATGAGAGATTCGAACTCCCGACATCCGTCGAGTCAGGACGGAACTCTACCACTGAGTTAATCGCGCTGAAGATTTTTGGTGCTGGTGAGTGGGATTGAACCACCGACCCCTTCCTTACCAAGGAAGTGCAACTACCACTGTGCTACACCAGCCTTATATGAGGATCATGAGCCCCGCCACGCCTGCTCACAACCGATGACCTGCGGACTTGCTCGACGCTGGTCCCCGCACTTCTTTTACATGGAGGTGCCTTCCATGTTCTATTTATTTGGTGCGAGTGGTGGGACTCGAACCCACAAGCCGAAGCGGGAGATTTTAAGTCTCCTGAGTTTACCAATTTCTCCACACTCGCATGTATGGCCTGCCCGGAGGGATTCGAACCCCCGACCCACAGCTTAGAAGGCTGTTGCTCTAATCCGGCTGAGCTACGGGCAGAAAAAGTTGGAGCGGGCGACGAGGTTCGAACTCGCGACATTTAGCTTGGAAGGCTAATGCTCTACCAACTGAGCTACACCCGCATTATAACCATTTACGATTCGATAACATCCTTTTTGCCATTTCATACCTGTAACGCAAACTCTTACGCGGTACGAATGTCTTAGAAGCTAGACAAGCTTCAGCGACGTGTTGTAGTTCCTTACTGTAGTCTATGTGTTTAAGCACAGCCTTTTTATCAGTTTTAAAACGAACAGCGAACATGGGTTCACCTCTTTTAAGTTCGATAGGCTTAGACAGGTCTTGGATTTCAAAAGTAAAATCCACCGGTCTAATCCAACGATGTATATTCATCGTTCCTGGAATCATTTTTATATTCCTTGTCAAACTATTAGAGATCAACGGTACATCAAAACTCTCTATCTCCACATCTTGATCTGCTACAAACAGATAGTTGATGCGTAGTGTGATACAGGCACTAACTAACTTGCCATCTTTAAGAATAGGAAATCTTGGATAAAATGTTTCATCATACCAATCTTGTCCTAGCCTGTCAGTGACATATCTGTCATTGTCTGCATCATAGTTTATTATAACATCATAAGGGCAGCGGACAACAAAAATATTGGAAAAATAGTCCGAAACAGCCGGACATTTGGTATAATCCGCAGTGCCTCTTTCTTTTAATATCAGTGGCCAAATAGGTTCGGGTTCGTAGAAAACGATATCCTTCCATTGGCTGGATTGTTGATATTTTGGATCGTTGTAGATAGTCCAACCGATATTCATACTTGTATGCCAATATCAGCAGCTAATATAAATCTGTACTTGTTGCTTTGTACGATCCCGGGGCGGTGCCAAGTACGACTAGGATATATTAGCCAGTTAAAATCAGTGGGTCTCACAAAAAACTTTGGATCATTTTGAGGGCCATTTGGAGCCATTTCTGTTCCGCAGTAATCTCTATCTTTAACATCATCAGGGATGCGTAGATAGAATATTCCACTGAGCATTTCTATGTCATCTCGTTTCTGATGATGATGCCAAAGATTTTCACGATCTTCTGCACCATCGAGATTTGTCATAAAACTCCAAGCCATCATGTCTGATACTTTAACTTCTCGTCCAACATACATAAAGACGCTAAACAAAAAACTCATACGGTATTTTAACCATATAGGCTCAGGTCTAGCAAAAATATTTTCTTTAGTTTGAAACTTTGGACTATTGGTAAAATAGTTTCCAGATGCGATAATGCCTTCTATGACCTTGCAGGCTTCGTCATTATCTTCTTGTGTGATAATGCTACTAAAATCAAACTTCCTACACATTGGGTCTTGATCTATAACCTGCATAACGTCCTCTATTGGAGCGGGCGAAGGGGTTCGAACCCTCGACATCTACCTTGGCAAGGTAGTGCTCTACCAGCTGAGCTACACCCGCATATTTCTACTTATCTTATGGCCTCTCTACCATGACTCGAACATGGATCTTGACCTTAGGAGTGTCGTGTTCTATCCAGTTGAACTATAGAGAGAAGTTGGTCGGAGTAGTAGGATTCGAACCTACGACCCTCTGCTCCCAAAGCAGATGCGCTAGCCAGACTGCGCTATACTCCGATAATGGTTGCGGGTGACAGAGTCGAACTGCCAACTAGAGCTTATGAGACTCTCGAGATACCGTTTCTCTAACCCGCTATAATAAGTGTCTAGCTACTTCCACCACAGAAGCCCTAGACTGAGTTGTTCCCCTGTCCACACGTTTTATTGTTCTGGAAGGACTGTAGTTGTCCACCTACGGTTGTTTTCGTTTCCCCAAAACGAGGGCGTAAGGTCAAGTCCGTATGTACCTAGCCGTTTCTTTGGTGATGGCCCCACCCACTTTATCACGGAAAAGTGTAACCGGGTTGTTAGATCAATCCTTCTGCTTGTAGCGTTGCCACTACTTCATCGCTGAGAGGAATCTCAGTCTTGATGTTGAGCTCAAGGATCTCATCATTGATCTTTTGCTTCTGCTTCTTGAGATTTAAGATCTCAGCCTTAGCTTGATCAATCTGCTCCTGTGTTACCACAGAAGTATTGACGGTGTCACTGTAGCCGTAGAGTCGGCTGCGTGTTTCGCCTTTGTCGTTCTTGATCTTTTCTAGCTTGCCCTTAATCACATCGATCTCTACCATCTTGGTCAGGCCAGCGATTTCCTCCAACTGACCAATGCGCTTGTCTAGGAAAGCCGCAGTGGCCAACTTAAGATCAACACCAGAGTTGTTGTTGGCAGCGCCAACAAGTCCGCGAATGTTGTAGAGAGCCAGTGTCAACTTTTGACGACGAGCATCATTGGCAAACAGCTTGTCGTTATGTGCCTTGAGCTCTGCTTCCACATTCTGGAACTCGTTGAGTTCGATGCTGGTCTCCATTCTAATGCTCTTGACAGCATCATTGATTGCGTTTTGTACAGCGTTTGCCTTACGAAGTGTGATGTTCATTTCTATGTCTCTCTTTTAAAATAACGGGTTGGTAAAAGGTCAAGTAATAGACCGGACAACTTGCAAATAGCAACTTTCAACATGCAGGCTACAGAGGCCTGAATATTTCCGATCAGCAACAAACAGGTATAAGTGGATACCGGATCACTCAAGCACGGACAGTTTTCAAGACTGTTTGCCAGTATTGGAGCTTCGGCATGAGGCCGAAACAGTGTCTATCCTCGTCTACCCTTTACCTCGCCGGTCACGTAGTTTCCTACGCAACAAACTTATTATTGCATTATTGTTTCGTTGTGTCAACCTTACGATCAACCAATCTGCAGTCCCAAGCTAAACTTACTCGATGTCCAGTGCCATTCCACGGATATACACAATGCGGAATGTTACTAGGGAATACCAGCATCTTAGCCTTCTCGGGCATAAATCTCCACGAGTCTGTAAAGATAAGATGTGCGATATTCTTTGACACAGGCAGTTTAAACTCGATGTTTGCATCTGATACTTTGCTAGCCTCATCTAACTTAGGAACATCGATATAGATGTTTCCGCTGATGTTAGCTTCATGACTATGAAGTACCTGATAGTCTCCAGGACCTTGTTTGATGGTCCAAGCACTGATTAGTTCTGGTGCCACTTGACTAAGGTCAACCATAGGGTTTTGCTGTTGTATAGCTTTAAGATATTCTTCTACGGATTTCTCTACGAAATCTTTAAGAACGTTGTAGTCTAGTCCAAAATCATTAGGAGCGATTTGGATTTGCTGTCCTCCCCTAATACTGATAGCCGGATTTCCTTCATCATTTAGCTCATTGTGTGTATGTGCTAGTTTAACGATTTTTTCCAACTCATCGAAGACGTCCGCTGGGACATCATCTAGTGCTATCACTGTAGGGTTCAAGAACGCAAACTTCATATCTATCCTCAATAAAATGGTGCTGCTTGTCGGATTCGAACTGACGACCTACTGCTTACAAGGCAGTTGCTCTACCGGCTGAGCTAAAGCAGCGTATTTTTACTTAGTAAGAAAATAAAATTTCTTATACAAAGTTGGCTCCCCGAGCTGGGCTCGAACCAGCGACACCTTGATTAACAGTCAAGTGCTTCTACCAACTGAGCTATCGGGGAATAAATCAATCTTCTTTTTTACTGCGATCTTTTTTAGACGAGTGTTTAACAGCAATCGAAGCAGTCCACTCTGCATCAATCATAGCACGTTTCCATGCATTACGTTGTTCTTTAGTTTTAAAGTGTCCTAGACCTAACATACGTTTAGTGGTCTTAGATAGTCTGAATGCTGATGTTGTCATAATGATCCTAGTAAATGGTGGAGGATATCGGACTCGAACCGATCACCCCTAGCTTGCAAAGCTAGTGCTCTCCCAGATGAGCTAATCCCCCAATATGGCGGAGCGTATTAGATTCGAACTAATGATACAGGTTTTTGCCCGTATGCCTTCTTAGCAGGAAGGTGCCTTCGACCAACTCGGCCAACGCTCCGTAAAACTTGGTGGGTCCTGACAGTCTCGAACTGCCGACCTACACGGTGTAAACGTGCCGCTCTACCAACTGAGCTAAGGACCCAAATGTCTTTTCTGAAACACACTATGCCACGCTCTGAACCTGGACTCTTAGTAATGTGTTTTAGAAAAGTGCTAACGCTGAGATTACACGTTAGCCATAAGCACCTCTAGCATTATAGTCCGCCTTGCGAGCAAACCTTCTCTAGACATCCACATAAGCCCTTGCGGTACCTATGTCTGCTTACAGCATCGCCGTTTTTAAAGCCAGGCAGTAGGCTTGTCGTCACCAGCTATTCTGCGCCTTCTTTTCCGTTGATCTTGCGAACCATTAAGCCTTGCGAGCTACGAAACTTCTAGCACAAACAGATTTCACCTTGCGAGTTACGTCTGACTTGATTCACTTGCGTGTCAAGCATTAGATGCTTTTCACTGATGACCGAGGCAGTCTTTGCGTTTTTGTTTACATAGAAGGAGTTGAACCTTCAGCAGTTTCTTTAACAGAGAAATACTCTACCATTGAGTTATATGCAACCTACAA
>Ga0255152_1000022_pt1 | contig 130583 bp, 108 predicted proteins | sample Atl_Yuk_RepC_8h_FD_183624 | JGI IMG/M metagenome (GOLD analysis project Ga0255152, IMG submission 183624) | Freshwater microbial communities from Altamaha River, Georgia, United States - Atl_Yuk_RepC_8h | ecosystem: Environmental > Aquatic > Freshwater > River | place: USA: Georgia | collected...
CCTTTACAACATTTCCCGGGAAATGTTGTAAAGGAATCCTATCTGCCACAGCATGGCCTCCACGGAGACATCAAACTGCCTGGCAATTTCAAACAGTGAATCCACCTGGATTTTCCCTGAATCCGCCAGATGCCTGTCCACGGTGATCCGCAGGATTTCCATGGGCATCAGCAGGTTTCTGGCGAAGCAGGTCGCCAGCTTTTCCTCGGTCTCGGAGGCTTCCACCACATTTTCAGGGGCATTGGAACGGTACATTTTCCAGGTCAGCAGGTGGAAGAGTTCGTGGGCCAGGTCAAAATTCCTTCGCCAGCGGGTATTGCGGCTGTTTAGGAGGATGGCCGCGCCAAAGGAACCGCTCAGGGTGCAGGCCGCGCTTCCCGCGGGTTCGAAATCCTTGTGGAAAACCTTGACCTTGCACACCTCCTCCAGGACGCGCAACAGGATCTGGCCCGGGCGGTCGCCCAGACCAAGGTCGTTGCGAACGCGCAAGGCCAGGGCTTCCGCCTCCGCGTAATGAAACCGTTCCGGATTGCCATTGGCGAAGGGGATTTGCAGGGGGTGGTTTTGGTCACACCAGGTTTCCAGATTGTGGTATTGCGTGCCCAGGGTCACCAATTCCAATTCCAGCTTCAGGGCTTGGGAGGATTCCGGCTTCTGGCGCCAAAGGACCACTTCCGGGCAGTCCTCTCCCTCTTCCAGGAAAAAACTCCAGGGCCGTTGGTAGGTGTCGGCCAGCACCTTCAACTGGGGAATCCTTGGCTCCCTTTTCCCGTTTTCAAATTCGGACAGGGTGGATTCGCCAATCCCGGTGGCGGTGGCGACTGCGCCCAGGGTGTACCCCAGTGCTGTCCTGGCTTTTTTCAATCGTTCTGGAAAACCCATGGCTCACTCCGATTTCTGATATATAGAACTTCTATTACATTATTCGGGTTTTATCCATGCCATTGTTCTTGGAATGCGAAAATAAAATTTCATGACCAATGCGATTTTAGCGCAATTCTCATGAGAAATCTTTGGTTGCAATTGGTTGATAATTATAACCAACCTCCAAAAGTTGGGACTTTTGGGATAATTGGGACTATGACCCAACCCAAGGGGGTGCCAGGGCGGGATGTGTTATTGCTGCACCCCGACGGAACGGTTCCTGGCCAACGGGGGCTTTCTGCCAGGCATTGCCCAGATAATTAGTTTGATTTTGTTGCGTTTATTTCGAATATGGAGGCCAGAAAAGAAAAAGGAAGTATGGTACTAATTGCATTTGAAAGGATTCAAATTACAGTATCTATCAATGACTTATTGGTGATAACCCAAACTGGCATTTTACAAAGGCAAAAACATGAATGATTTTACAGTGCTTGTAAATGATTTTTCCGAAAAACTAAGTGCAGACATTATTTTTTATCAAGACTACATTCATGCCAAGGGTGTAAAACAAGTAAGTCAGATTACTAAAAACACTTCCAAGAAAAATGTGTTGTTGATCATAAAGACTTTGGGTGGCGATCCAAATTCAGCATTCAAAATCGCCAGACTTCTCCAGGCAAAGTATTCCAAGTTTATGGTGCTGGTCTTTGATGTTTGCAAAAGTGCTGGGACTTTGCTGGCATTAGGATCAGACGAAATCATCATGAGTGAGATTGGCGAGTTTGGCCCCTTGGATATTCAATTGCATTACGCAGATGAAATTCGGACGAGTTCTGGCCTGAACATTACCGAGGCTCTAGATACTTTTAAAATAGAAACAAAATCCTTGTTTTGGGAATTATTGCAAGAGGCCACTCGGGGAACGAAAATTTCCATCAAAACTGCTGCCGAAATTGCTTCAAAATTAGCACTTGGATTTTACAACCCTATCGTTGGGCAAATAGATCCAGTAACAATGGGTGAAACAAATCGTACGATAAAAATTGCCATGGCATACGGGGAACGATTAATTGAAGATCCTGCGCGTGGAAATAGCACCTACGCCCAAATTGTCAGAATGATTCAAGATTATCCCAACCATGAATTTGTTATTGACTTTAAGGAATCTTTAAAATTATTCAAATGCGTTCGAAAGTGGAATGACCTGGAAGAAAAATTGGTTGAAAACATGATACAATGCCATGGTGACAACCCTGTTATTGTCAAATATTAAACTTGTGGGGATTTGCAATGAGCCTTTCCAAGCAGGATTTATCAGATGCAATGGCTAAGATTCGCGCAAATCAATTTCAGAAAACCAAAAATATTGTTGAACACCTTCACCTTTCCAGAAAACATTTGAATGATCTCTTAAACAGAAAACAGGATCCAAAAATAACTGGTCGCAAAAAAACCTAAAACATTTGATTTTTTTTATTCCCTTAACAATGGTCACTGGTTGCCGGTAGGTTGCCGGTAGTGAACAGTGAACCATGGGCGGTAACCTTGCGGAATTAAGGCATTGTCAACCCCCATAATTATTCCACCTCCAAATTCTTTTCCCTGCTTTTCCCGGAAAATTCTCACTTTTCACAACAAATCTTGTGGAATAATTGCCTCATAATTATTCCGCTTTCCATTTCGTCATGATGGATTTCCATCCATTAACAATTGTTGCATAGTTTTCCAGCTGTGATACACTTTGCGCCAGCTGCGGGAGCCGCTTTCGCCGATCCCGTAGCACCAGCACGGATTTTCCCGCTGCTACCCTTTTCGCATGGCGCGCCATCGGTATGGTAAGGACACTAAACAAATGAACACCGTTGTTAAGGATGCCTGCCATGGACCCATTGGCCTTTTCACCCCGGTGGATGTTCTTCTCGGAATTTGAGGCTGATTTAATAACGGCGGTCGCGGAGCGTCCTGGAAGTGCCTCGGAACTTGCATACCGCCTGGGAATACCCCTGTCGGGCAACTTGCGCTATGTGCTGGCCAACCTGGTGTCCCGCAAGGTGCTTTCCATCGGAAACGATGGGTACCAGATCAGCCATTAGTTGATGCGTTTTCGGACTTTTCCATTTCACACCCAAGGGAGTAACACCATGGCTAGCGTAGCAAGCGATCCGGACGGCAAGAAGCGCGTCCTGTTTGTGGCCCAGGATGGAAGACGGAAAACCATCCGCCTGGGCAAGTTCACCCTGCAGGATGCCCGGGCCGTGGCCCGCTACATCCAGGGACTGGTGGATGCTCGGATTGGCGGGGTCACTCCAGCACGGGATGTGGTCTCCTGGCTGGCGGGAGTGGGGCCCAAACTGTGGGAGAAAATGGTCCGTGCCGGTCTGGTGGAGGCAAGGCCGGGGGATGTGGCCTCCGTCACCCTGAAGCATCACTTGGACAATTACATGGCCAGGAGGGGCGATGTGAAGCCTGGCACCCAGATACACTGGGGCCAGACCTGCAACTGCCTGCTAACCTACTTCGGGCCGCTGCGTTACCTGGCGAACATCACCGTGGGAGATGCGGAGGACTGGCAGCGCTGGCTGCGTACCGGGGAAGGCCGCAAGATGCGTTATGAAGGCCGGGAAGTCGGGGAGGGGCTGGCACCTGCGACCGTGGGCAAGCGCACCCGCAACGCCATCCAGTTTTTCAAGGATGCCGTGAAGCGGAACCTGATCCCCAAAAACCCCTTTGAGGGGCTGAAGTGCGACAAGGGGACCAACAAGCAGCGCATCTTCTTCGTCACCCGGGAAATGGCTTCCAGGGTGCTGGATGCCTTGCCAGATTCCGAATGGCGCCTGATCTTCGCCCTGAGCCGGTTTGGGGGCTTGCGCTGTCCCAGTGAAACCCTGAGTCTTCGTTGGCAGGACATCAACTGGTCAACCGGGAAAATGCTGGTGCATGTGCCCAAGCTGGAGCGCATAGCGGGGAAAGGGACTAGGCTGGTGCCCATCTTCCCGGAGCTGAAGCCCTACCTTAACGCGGTCTGGGAGGAGGCGAAGCCAGGGTCCCCATTTGTGATTCGCCGCTATCGCTCCAGAAATGCCAACTTGCGAACCCAGTTGCTGCGTTACCTGGCCCTGGCGGGGCTTCCGAAATGGCCAAAACCCTTCACCAACCTCAGGGCAAGCATGGCGACCGAACTGGCGGCTAGGTTCCCGGCCCATGTGGAGGCGGAGTGGGTGGGCCATTCCGAGAAGATTGCCCGGGAGCACTACCTGCAGGTGACCGAGGCTGATTTTGCCAGAGCCCTGGCAGGGGACGAAAAAGCGGCGCAGAATCCGGCGCAGCAAAATGAGGAACCTGGCGGAAATGAGGGGAACAGTGTTTTGGAAATTGCCAAAAATCGACAAAAAAACGACGATTTTCGGGGTAATTCTGGCGGGTGCGATGGGATGCAGGGTAAGAGAGTGGGCGTACTTGGATTCGAACCAAGGACCTCAGCTTTATCAGAGCTGCGCTCTAGCCAACTGAGCTATACGCCCTAAATGCTTTGATATTTTAGGTCAAGAATCAAAGTCGTCAATCGACGATGGCATTCTTTTCCCAAAGCTCACCGATTTTCAGCGAATTTCGGCCGATTTAACCGCTACAGCCGCTTCCATCATTTCCTGCTAGGAGGATGAATGGCATTCCCCTAACATAACGTTATTGATGAATTCCAAAATGAAGGAAAGAGGATTGCAATGGCTGTAGATCTGTATGCTCCCTGTCCATGTGGAAGTGGTAAGAAGTTTAAGTGGTGCTGCGTGGATATTTGGGGACAGATCGAGAAAGTCTACGAGACCTTTTCCAACGGCCAGGCGGAAACCGCGCTTATCCAAATGCGTGAAATCCAGAAGGCACACCCCGAAAACCCCGAGGTTTACGGGAGAACCGCGGAACTCATGATGCTCGGGGGCGATCTGGCAGGCGCCGAGACGGAATTGGAAAAAGCGTTCAAGGTGAACCCCAGTTATCCATTCGGTTATTACCTGCAGGCCGCGCTTCGGATTGAAGAAGGGGAATGGGAAGGTGCGCTGATCCTGTTGCGCAAAGCGGCCCAGAATTACCCAGCCGACTCCAAGGAGGATATCACCAGGGTTTACAACCTGATATTCCGCTGTGAAATGAACCGCAACAGGCCGATTGCAGCCAGGGCAGCCCTGAAAATAGCGGTTCGATACGCCGCCCCGGAAAGCGGTGCCAAGGAACTTTTGGAACAATTCAGCGGCCCGGAATCCCGCATGCCAAAGGTCGCCAAGGATGATCTGGAACTGCTGCCTTGCGGGGTAAAAGTGGAATCCGCCGAGGGCGAGGAGGCTCGACTTGGGGATCTTCCAGAGCTATTCCGAAAATGCATCCGTGAAAATCCAAGCGATTACAACGCAAAGTACAACCTTGGCGTTGCGCTTGCATGGCTGGGCAACAACAAGGAAAGCATCGCCACGCTTGATGAGTTCATCCGCGAATCGAATGATCCGGACCTTTTCCGCCGGGCAGCCACTCTTGTAGAGGTTTTGAAATTCAGCGCTGGCATGGAAACCGAGAGCGATTACATCAACTACCATCTTGGTGTGCCACTTTCCAACCCGGAAACCGTGGGAGGCTGGCTGAATGAATTGCAGCAGACACGAAGAATTCTGCCACTTTTCCAGGACAAACAAACCGGCAGCATCACGTTCTTCATGCTGGAAGAAAGTGCTTCAGGCCTGATCACTACTGGTAGCACCGCCAAGGAATTCTCGAAGGTTATTGGTTATCTGGCACTCTACCCTGCCACCCTGGTGGCATGGTCCTACGATGCCAAGAAAATTGAAAATCTCAAGCTGGAACTTCTCACCAAGCTACAGGTGCCTCTCAATCAGGTGATAACCAGCACGAACATTTCCGACTTTGCGGGCATTCTGCTTCCTAGCGCGGTCATACCCCTTGGAACCAAGGACAAAGACAAAGCGCGAAAAATCGCTCATGATCAGATGGTCAATTACTTTGACAACACCTGGTTAAGCCAGCCGAGAAAATCACTGGGAGGAAAAACGCCCTCCGATGCTGCGGCGGATGCATTTTTCAACAAAAAGCTGCAGGGCCTTTTGGACCTTTATGAAGAGGTGGTCGCAACGCAGGATGCATCACTGTTTTCGTTCGATGATTTGCGCAAAAAGTTGAACTTGGGTGGAAAACCGCAATTATCCTCTGAGAATTCTACTGTAAAGACCGAAAATACCAGCGGGGGGCCGCAATCTCTGGATGGGCATTTGGATGCGTTTCGCAAAGCCCTGACCGCCGAGGACAAAGCACAAGCCTTTGAAAATGCCAACAGTGCCATAAACCTGGGTATCGCCCCCAGTCACCCGTCTTATGTGGCGGTTGTGCGTTTTCTGGCTGACTATCATGCCGACCAACAGAATGTGAACGGAATGAAAAGCCTTCTAACCAAGGCGATTGCTGATTCCACGGGAGAAGGTTTAGAAACACAGGCTAATGATTTAAAGGTCTTGGAAATCAAAATGCTGGGCAAATGCAAGGACGTGGACGGACTTAAGCTACTTTTGGAGAGTTTTCTTTCCAAGCCATCCGAGGAAGACAAGCTTTTTGTCGCGTTTGCGGAAACCTGCATGCGCATCAACCTCAAGGATCAAGCCAAAAAGGTATGTGAAGAAGGGATGAAAATGGCCAAATCCAGGAATAAAGGGGACCTTTGCGGCTTTTTTGAAGATATGCTGCAATCCCTGAACAGGAAATAAACTCACGCAAAACACCCTGGATGGCAACGATGAGTAGCGGAATGGTGGATAAAAACCCCGATCTGGACGACCCGAAGTTTTACTTCAACCGTGAACTAAGCTGGCTGGAATTCAATCGCAGGGTTCTGGAGGAGGCGAAAGACTCCACGGTCCCACTTTTGGAGAGGCTGAAATTCCTGGCCATTTTTGAGTCGAACCTGGATGAATTTTTCATGGTTCGGGTGGGAGGTTTGCAACAGAAAATCCAGGCAGGCGTGAGCATGGGCTCTGGCGCGGACAAAACACCTGTGAAGATCCAGTTGGAAAAAATCTCCGCGAATTCCCGCCAGATGATGGAAGAAGGGTACGACTGCCTGCACCGCGACATCTATCCCGGGCTGGAAAAAGCTGGCATCATTTTCGTCCAACCCGAGCAGTTCACCAGCGAGGACAAGGCTCACCTGGCAGAGCTTTTTTCCAGGGAAATATTCCCGGTGCTGACACCACTGGCCATCGACCCCGGACACCCCCTGCCCCATTTCCTTAACAAATCCCTTAACATCGTGGTGCAGTTGCAGAAACCCAAGGGCAACGACAGCCTGATGGCGGTGGTACAGGTTCCCGCGGTGCTGCCGAGGTTTGTGTCACTGCCCATCCAAAACAGGGCCGGCGTGAAGTTTGCCTTCACACAACTAGAGTCGGTCATCCGAACCCACCTGCCGGACTTGTTCCCCGGAATGGTCATCAAACAGGTAACGGTGTTCCGTGTGACTCGCAACAGTGACTTTGAAATTGAGGATGATGAAGTCGAGGATCTCCTGAAAACCATCGAGGAGGAAATACGCAAGCGGCGCCGTGGCATGGCGGTACGTTTGCAGATCGAGGCGACAGCATCGCCGGAAATCGAGAACTTTCTGGTTAAATCCCTCGGGCTGGACTCGATGGATGTGTTCCGAATTCAGGGGCTTATCGACCTCTCCGGCCTTTTCCAGATCCACGGTTTGCCTGGATTTCCGGAATTGCACGATTCCCAGTTTGTCTCGCAGCTTTCTCAGGACTTTGCGAAATTCACCAACCCGTGGAGTGCGATCCGCGCAAAGGACATTTTGCTGCACCATCCCTACGAATCCTTCAGCCACACCCTGGACTTCATCGAGGCGGCTGCCAACGATGACAGGGTGCTGGCCATCAAGTTGACCCTGTACCGCACCAGCAGTGATTCCCCGATTGTGCGTTCCCTGCAAAGGGCGGCCGACAAGGGCAAGGCCGTGACGGCGGTCATCGAACTGAAAGCCAGGCTGGATGAAGAACGCAACATCGTGTGGGCCCGGGAACTGGAAAAAGCCGGGGTTCATGTGGTGTTTGGCTTTGTGGGCCTGAAGACACACTGCAAGGTAGCACTGGTGGTAAGGCGCGAAGAGGATGGCATACGCAGGTATGTGCATTATTCCACGGGCAATTACAATCCCCAGACCGCGAGGATTTACACGGACTTGGGCCTGTTCACTTGCAACAACGATTTCTGCGAGGATGCCTCGGCGCTATTTAATTATCTGACCGGATACTGCGAACTGCCCAAATGGCGCAAGCTGGTGGTTGCACCCAGCAGGCTGCAGGATTTCATGGTGGAAAGCATAGCCCGTGAAACCGCGAACGCCCGGGAGGGCAAGCCCGCGAGGATTCTGGTGAAAATCAATGGTCTGCTGGAACCGATTATTGTGAAGGCGCTCTACAGAGCCAGCATGGCCGGGGTGAAAATCCAGATTGTCTGCCGGGGTATCTGCAACCTTCGCCCCGGTTTGCCCGGAATCAGTGACAACATCACCGTGACTTCCATTGTGGATAGGTTTCTGGAACACAGCCGTATTTACTATTTTGAGAACCTGGGCGATCCCATGGTCTACATCGGCTCGGCGGACTGGATGGACAGAAACCTGAGCAGGCGTGTTGAGGTAGTGTTGCCGATCACACACCCGGACATGAAAAACCGTCTGATTCACGAGATTTTGGAAACCTCACTAAGGGATAATACCAAGGCCAGACAGCTTCAAAGTGATGGCTCCTATCGCAAAGTAACCCCAGGCCAGGGCGAACCCAGGATTCGCAGTCAGGAAAAATTCCTGGAGCTTGCCATCAAAAATGCCATGGTTCAAACCCCGGATGTTCAGCCGGATAAAGATCAGGGAGTGCCAACGGAGGTTCTCAAGCCCAAGACCCGCAAAAGCAAGAAATCCACCTAGATTCCGGAGCATTCCATGGATGCGATATTACTGGCCGCAGGACTTGGCACCCGACTCAGGCCCCACACTCTTACCACTCCAAAGCCCCTTTTACCGATCCAGGGAAGGCCGATCCTTGACTGGACACTGGGTGCACTTCCAAAGGAGATTCAAAGAGTCATTATTGTGGTTAATTATCTGGCGGAACAGATCGAGGAATTCTCCAAAAAACAAAGCTGGTTTTCCGATGTGGAGATTGTTCGCCAGACAGAACCCAAAGGGACCGGGGACGCGCTTAGAAGCTGCCAAAAATCCATCCGGTCGGAAAGTTTCCTGGTATTGAACGGGGATGACCTCTACGGGGCGCAGGATTTAGCAAGGCTTGCCAGCGTGAAGGCAGGGGTTCTTACCCGGGAAGTCGAAGATCCCTGGAATTTCGGGGTGGCCCATTTAAAGGCGGATGGTGTCAGCCTGGAGAAAATGGTGGAAAAGCCAAAAATTCAAGGTCCGGCCCTGGCCAATACCGGTGCCTACCATTTCCCCGCGAGCATCTTCAGTATGGAATTGAAACTTTCCAGCCGGGGCGAATACGAGATCACCGACTACCTGAGCAACCTGGCACTCAACCAGCGAGTGGATGTGATTCCATGCCATTTCTGGTTCCCGGTTGGCACTGTGGAAGCCTGGGAACAGGCGCAAAAAACCGATTTCAGCCCATTGAGGAAGTAAGAAAAGGGTTGGTTTCCCTCTCGGTATCGATGGTTGTGGAATCCCCATGGCCAGGATAAACAATGCTGTCCCCCGGAAGGATAAACAGCTTTTCGCGAATACCCTTCACCAGAGTCGGGTAGCTACCCCCGGGAAAGTCACATCGACCAATACCACCCTGAAAAAGAATATCGCCCCCGAAGACATGCGTTTTGGATTTCGTGGTGACCAGTGCGATATGACCGGGAGAATGCCCGGGTATTTCCAGCACCTTGAAATTAATACCGCATAGAACTGTTTCCTCGCCATCCTTCAAAAGGATATCCGGAGTACGAATGCTGATGGCAGTGCCCAGGAGGGCACTCAGATTCTTCATGGGATCATTAAATGCGGAAGCCTCGTTAATTCCTGCCGCTATCTTGGCATTGGGAAACGCCTCGAGCATCTCAGGCACACCAACAATATGGTCCGGATGGGAATGGGTAAGCACAATCATTCCAAGGTCAAGGTTGTTTTTACGCAGGTAATCCACGAACAATTTCGCATCAGACCCCGGGTCGATCACCAAGGCCTCACGACCGCCAGAGATGTGCAAAACATAACCATTTTCCTCAAAAAGATTGGATATGATCCTTAGAATCACCAGATCCAAATCAGTCTTCATAAGCTTCCCATCTTCACAAGCATTTCAAGGCTCAGGAAATCGAACAACATACAAACGCCAACAATATATGCCGCCTTTAGCGATGTCTTTTTAAAACTTGTTCGAAAAACATTACCACTAAAAGTCCGCAAAACAATGGCCGTGCTATCCTTTATATGAATCTTTCCAACCCTGCAGGAAACCCATGTCTCCCCATCTGATCCCCCATCGTTTTCCCAGGCTTGCTTACATCCTATTTGGTGGCATGCTTGGCATTTTGATCATAGCCACTGGAAATGCCTCGCTGGCAAAATCGGGCACCAACCACGGTTCCGCAGAAATTGGCTCCACCCAGAAGGATGATGGACTTAACCATACCCTGGACCGGCCTTTGGTACTGATCAAAGAATCGATGAAAGCATACTCGGAAATCAAGGATTACAAGTGCACTTTATTCCAGCTAGAGCGTTTCAAGGGAAAGATGCAGCCTGAAAATGTCATCACCGTGCAGTCGATGACACAGCCCTACGCAATCCACATGAAGTGGTCCGAACCCAGGTCGTCCCGCGGTCAGGAAGCCATCTACAATCCGACCAAGGACATCAAAAACATGCGAGTGAAAGGCGCCGGCCTTCTGGGTGCGGTGGGCTTCATCACGCTGGACATCAAGGATCCCAAGGCGTGCGCCAACAATCGCCACACCATTGATGAGGCTGGATTCGAAAACCTGATCAAAAGGTTGCACGACGGATGGGAAGAGGATGCGAAACGCAAGGGTGGCACCCAGGTTTCGATAAGCTTCGCGACCGTGCATGACAAAGAATGCGAAAGGGTGGAACTTACTCACCCCGAAAGTCAGGATGGCTACTTTCTCTTTTACAAGAACATTGTTTACTTCGACAAGGTTTCAAAACTTCCGTTAAAGATCGAGAATTATTCCTGGCCAAAAGACGGGGAACCCGCTCCCCTTGAGGAAAGCATTAGCTATAAAGACTTGGTGGTAAATACGGGCATTGATGCTGCCGTGTTCCAAAAATAACAAGTTTTTATGGGTTAATCGATGGACACAAAAAGATCCCGCCTGCTGGAGGCATTCAAATCCAGGGCTTTTCAAACCGGGCATTTTGTGCTGGCATCCGGCAAGACCAGCACCTATTACATCGATAGCAAAAAAGCCCTTTTCAATTCCGAAGTCATCAGCCTGCTTGGTGATGTGATCTTGGACATGACCAAGGCTTTAAAAGCCGACGCCATGGGTGGCCTTGAGGTCGGTGCCATTCCCCTGGCCGCAGCCGTTCTGGTGAAATACCAAGAATCGGGAATACCCCTTGAAGGTTTCTTCGTGAGAAAAAAACCTAAAGACCATGGCAGCAAACAGCGCATTGAGGGAAAATTGAATCCTGGATCCAGGGTAATCATCCTGGATGATGTGCTGACCACCGGTGGTTCCGCCATGGAGGCAGTTCAGGAAGTGGAAAATGCGGGATCAAAAGTTATTGCGGTTGTCTGCATTGTGGATCGCAAACAAGGGGCAGGCGAACTGTTTGAAGGCAAATACCCTTTCCTTCCAATCTTCACCATCGAAGACTTCGGAGTGGAACCCCCAAAATAGAATTCGGTCAATCAATTCCAAAAAGTTTGCAGGCATTCTTCCAAAGAATCTCAGCCATTACTTGTCGACTTAGACCCCTTGCATGGGCTAGGCATTCGATGGTTTTTTGAACATAAAACGGCTCGTTTCTCTTACCCCGCCAAGGCTCCGGCGCCAGGTAAGGTGCATCGGTTTCGGCCAGCAGGCGATCCTCGGGAACACATTGGGCGATTTCTCGTAACTCGTTGTTTTTCTTGAAAGTGATCATCCCGGCAAAAGACACATGGAGACCCAACCCTAGGCATCTTTTCATGTCACTCATGCTTCCGGTGAAGGAATGCAAAACACCAGGAATTGGCCCGAATTTTTCCCGGATGGGTTCCATGATTTGAAAAAATGGCTCCCAGGCTTCACGACAATGGATGAGAACCGGCAGCGAGAACTTTCTGGCAAGGCCCAATTGATATTGAAAAAATTCCTCCTGTACCGCAAACGGGGTATAGTCACGAAAGCAATCCAACCCGATTTCACCAACGGCATAAAACTTTTTAGTTTGCAACAACCCTTCCAACCGCGCCAGGGCATCCTGGGGGTTCTCAAGGATGGAGTTGGGATGTATGCCAGCGGCAGGATACACAAAGGAATAGTGACCTGAAATCCCAAGGCATTTTTCTGCGGAGTCGATCCCAGTTGCCACGGCAATTAATTTGTTGGACGGCTGGCAGGAAAACCTTTTTAAAACCTCAGCAAAGTCAGAACCAAACTTGTCATCATCGAGGTGGCAATGGGTGTCAAACAGGGGAAATTCTGACATGGAAATTTTTATTTCCCCAAGGGCAGTTGGATCAAATCATAGATCGCGCTGGTGCTTGGGTAATACCAAGAAAGCACCAGATTGGGAAAAGCCCCGGTACCAATCAAAAGGACAAAACCCGCTAGGAATGAAAGTTTTTCATGCAGGGTAAAAAGGCTCTTTCCTTCCGACAACGGATTACCCGCGCAGAAACTCTCTAAAGCACGTAAGAATGCCCGAACCACCAACAGAACCGAGACCATCATGGCTACGAAAGGAACCAATCCCACAGCACTCAAAATGCTGCCAAATGCCGAATAAATCCCTAGAAAACCTAGGGTTGCCGGAACCCCCAAACACACCAAAAAAGTCAGTCCCAAAAGAATCATCATGCCGGGGTTGGTTTTCCAAAGCCCCAGAGGAGTTTCAAAGAGATCAACCTTCACCAGATCCCGAATTTTGACGAACAAACCGGTAATCATCGGAATGGCAACCGAAATGGAAAACACCCAGAAGAATAAACCTGCAAAAACCTTGGAATTCCAGACATCCGCCGGCACCTTCATGACGCTGAAAAGTCCGGCCAGCACCACCATGTAGGCCCAAGGGACAAAACGCGCGGGCAAACGCCAGACTGGTCGGCATACAAACAGCCCAAGGGTGCTTAACAGGGTGAGTCCATAGAAAACCCAAACTAGGGCATTCGAAAGACCTTTAACCCCAAGCGGAAACAGGGAAACACCCAGCCTGGTAATCATGTAGAAACCAAGAAGACCAAAGACCATGCTGAAACAATGATAGGCACTTGAATAAGCAGTGTTGGAATAATCCATTCCCATAAGGAACAAGTAGTTTGCCAGAATGAGGGCCAAGCCTGCCAAAAGAATCAAAATAAAACAAGTTTTCTGAATGGATTTGGATCGCCACGCCCCGGTGATTTCCTTCCCCATAAGACTTGGATTTTTCAGCGAAAGGATTCCAACCCTTTGGTAGGCCATGAGGTTCCAGGAGTGGCTGCTGATGATATCATCGATTTTGGCAACATCCATTTCTGGATGATTGCGCTTCATCTGCTGAACCGCGGCCTTAATTTCATCTGGATTGCCAAATTTTTTCATCTCCGACTGTGTGCAGTACAAAAGAACCATCGCCACCAGAGCAATTCCTAAGCTGGCAATTTGAAAACCAGCAGCCGCATATCTTCTCTCCACCCCGCCAAACATTTTCAGGCTGAGGAAATAGGTTGAAACCAGAAAAATAACCAGGAAGAAAAGAATAAAAAATACATCCAGGGAAAGGAAACTTCCAACCAGACCATACTGGGCCATGAATAACCAAGGATACTGGCAAAAGGAGGTGTTTTCCTTCATCCAACCGGAAAGCATTCCAAGAAAAAATGCAATGTTTGCAAAAAGCATAAATCCTAGGCTGAGCCCATCAAGGCCCAGATAAAATTGAACGCCATATTTGGAAACCCAGCGAATTTTAGTCACCCAGTCGAAACTGCTATGCACCTCAAAATCTGGATTGAGATCCGCAACTTTCGCACGCTCAAAAAGCGATGCCCGAGACCGGAAGAGATCGTCATCCAAAATTCCGAGTTGGTCGACAGTGTCATACTTGAATTGGGAAATTACCGCGAAATTAAGCCCCAGAACCAGTGAGGCCCCCAAAACGGCATACCAAGAAGTCGCTTGGGGAGTTTTCCAATTAGATACCCAACAAACAATGGCAAAAACCAACGGCGAAAAAAGTAATACAAGCATCCAATAAAGATCTAGCTCCGCCATATCAACATCTTCCCAAAAAATGAACAATTGGCAAAAACCTAGAAGATGGATAACCTATTTGCAAGGATTTAGGCAACCCCATATGAGGGTATTGGGCCAAGGAAGGTAAAGCATGCTCAGGCACAAGGTCATATCCAGGTTTCAAAAAAAGCCCGGGCACTTGGTAATGAACCATTTTGCAGGAATGAAAGCCCGAATTTTTCAGGGCAGCCCCTCAGGAAAAAGAAAAACCCCTGAAATCCCCGGTGGGCGGGACCCCAAAGAGGCCGTACTGGAAGCGGTGCTTTTTTTAGCGGATGAACCTGTTCCCGCAAAAAAAATAGCCAGCGTTTGCGGATTTGCCACCGCAGCCGAGACTCGAAAGGTACTACGCGGACTTCAAAAAAAATACATTCAGGAACAATCCGCCTTCAGGGCCGAGGAAGTCGCTGGTGGCATACAGCTTTTTAGCGCCCCGGAACTTCACCCATGGATAGCAAGGGTTCATGCCAGGCCTCTGGAAGTAGAGATGAGCAGCGCCATGAAGGAGACGTTATCGGTGGTTGCATATCGCCAGCCCATCACCCGGGCTGACATCGAAAAAATTCGTGGTGTGAATACCTCCGACGTTCTTCGCGGACTCCTCGAAAAGAATCTCATTCGCATATGCGGAAGGGAAAATTCCCTGGGAAGGCCTGTACTTTACGGAACCACCCGGAAATTCCTTCACTTCTATGGCTTAAAAACCCTGAGGGAACTGCCCAGGTACGAGGAACTCTCCAAAGCAGCCAGCAGGGAAATGTCTGAAACGTTTCCCGAAAACGAGCAAAACTAAAAACGGTGACATTGGTGGCCAAAAGCAAGATCAAACAAGTGCCGGAAGATTTCCTTGTCGAGGAAATCCCAAATTATGCCGTCCACACCTCAGGACGGTTCGCCTTCTACAGGTTGGAGAAAACATCATGGACCACCCATGATGCGATCTTTCGCATTCGCCGAACTTGGCAATTGGATGGAAAACAGGTTTCCTATGGCGGACTGAAGGACAAGCACGCTGTAACCATTCAATACATATCCATCGATCATGGGCCGAACAAAAATTTGGATTTACCCGGGGTTCGCCTTACATTCCTTGGCTACGGAAACACCCCCTATTCCTCCCGGGACTTTGAATGGAACCGCTTTCGAATTCATCTTCGAAACCTGGATGCCGTCAACACCACCAGCATTGCGGAAATCACCGATCAGGTGCCGAGATGTGGCGTTCCCAATTATTTTGATGACCAGCGCTTTGGATCGCTAAACAGGGATGAGAAAGATTTTGTAGCCAGGCGGATGGTGCTTGCGGATTTTGAAGGGGCTCTGAAAACGGCCCTTACCAAAACATTCCCGTTGGATTCCAAAATGGAAAAGGATCAGAAAAGCTTGATCCTGAAGCATTGGGGCCAGTGGGAATCCTGCAAGCCCCTTTTGGAAAAAGGGCATGCCAGAAGCCTGGTCGATTATTTGATCCACCATCCCACGGATTTCCACGGGGCACTGGACAGGATGCGCCCGGACATCATGTCGTTGTATCTAAGCGCCTACCAAAGCTATCTTTGGAACGAAATCCTTGCAAACTGGATTCGAAAACACACCAGAACCGATCAGGTCTATGAATTTGAGCTCAAATTGGGCAAATATCCCGCCCCAATCTATCTGGAGGACAAAGGCATTACCGATTTGCAAATGGATGTGCCTTTGCCATCTTATCGTTTGAAACTTCACCCGGAAGACCCGATTTTTGCATCAGTAAATGAGGTTTTCGAGGCGGAAGGTTACCCGCTTGAAAAAATGAAACTGCCGAAGATCAAAAAATTCTTTTTTTCCAAAGGAGAACGCCCGGGTTTCTTCAAGCCTGTGAACATGAAATCCGAGATTCTGGAGGATGATCTAAACAGGGGCAAAAAAATGGCCGCCTTCACCTTTGATCTACCCAGAGGCAGTTACGCAACCCTTGTCATCAAAAGCATCCAGTCTCTTTTGAAACAATAATTGCACCCATCTGCAGGTTGTGTTTATGATGATCTGAAACAGAAATGAAAAAGGAACTTCACTCATGCTCATGCACCGCTTAATTCATCCAGAGATCAACCGAATTCTGGGCAAAGCCGGACATCACGCCAGAATATTAATCGCCGACGGGCACTATCCCGCCTCCACCCAAAAAGGCCCGAACGCTGAGTTGATTCATTTGAATTTCGCTCCTAATGTCCTTACCTGCGCTCAAGTTCTAGAAGTATTGCTTACGGCGGTACCCATCGACCAGGTGAACACCATGATGTACGATTCCACCGATCCCTACACCCTGAAGGAAGATCCCCCGGTATGGGATGATTTTCGACGCATTCTGAAACACGCGAACCTGCCCCTGGAGTTGAAACCCATTCCCAAATGGGATTTTTACAAGGAAGTGGCGACGCCCGACCATGTCCTGACCATTCAAACGGCGGATACCCAGAGGTTTGCGAACCTTATCTTATCTATCGGGGTGCGCATGGACGTCTGAGACCTAGGGAATATTTTCAGGTATGGTTGCGAGAAGGAACATGGGCCTGTAGACAGCCTGATCCTGAAAAAGTCTCCCGAAATCCCACGAGTTAACACAATAACTTACCAGCACCTGTTTGCCATCGCCGTACCAGCCATGCGCCTTGGATGAATAGGTGAAAAGTTTTTTGTCTTTGGAACTTTCGGGACAACGATAGATAACGAACGGTTCGGACCATGGCCCTGCGGGGGATTTTGCAATCCTGCCCAGAATTTTCTCGCCGAGACCATTTTCAGTATAAGTTGCGAGATAGCTTTTTCTGTTTTTGAGGTGAATCACCGAGTACTCCGTGGCTATACCACGAAATTGCTCCTTCAAATCACTGGTTTTATTTTTCCAGCCATCCAAGCCATGAAATTCCCACTTGGAATAATCTCCAAAGGAATGCCTTGGAACCCTGGCCACCACCATGGATCGGCTGCCGAATGTTGGTTTTGCCAAATCCCTGTAGCCATAGACATAGATCCATTCCCCCTCTACCAATACGGAGGAACCGAAATTCATCTCTCCGTTTTGGTTTCTTTGAAAAAAGGGAACCTTGTCATAGAGAATTTTCCAGTCCAGCGGATTACTAGAGTTATCTTGGATGGTTGCAAGAAGAAGCTCTTTCTGCTCAAACCCAAATACTCCACCGCCCTTGGTATCCACCATTTTCGCAAAAAAGATGTGAGTGCTTCCTTGCTCGGTCCAGCTTCCCAGAGGCCAAAGATAGGAACCATCCCCGGAAGACTGAAAAAAGCCAGTTATCTTTCCTTCTCTCTTTCTCTCGGGAAACACCACATCGCCAAAAGCGGGATTTTGGGAAGAGACAGCAATGGCATTCCGTATCATTACGGAATCCTTGCGCTGGCTATCAACCACCTTTCCATAAATCGAATCACCAAACAACCAGAGAATCTTCTGGTTCTGGACGGGAACCGAGTACACAGCATCCCCTCCGATCCAGCCGGACTTGGTCAGGAACATCTGGTTCCAACTTTCGGCAATCGTGGAATCTGCCTTGATTGCCTGCCCGGGGATGGCAAGAAGATAAACATGGATAAGAATGGAGATCATTTAACTGTCTTTTCCTTGGATTCCAGGATTTGCACCGCATCCACTACCACATATCCATCGGACCCCAGATTAGATATTTGAACCTGCACCTCCTCACCCTCCCGCAAAGTGACTGTGGCAATTTTTGCAAGGAGATTATCAATAGGTGGTTTCAGTCTCTGGTTGAGGCTGCAAGATTTTTCCAAACCCGGTGCGAGTATCTTTATGGCGACCTTCGTAGAACGGTTGTCATTGTGCGGATAGGAAACCCTGACATCATAGGTGGCCGTCTTTTTAATTTTGAACAGGAATGTGGCAACCGATTTGCCATCCCTGGCGTTTCCCTCGTGCAGATAGTCCTTACCTACAAAAGGTTGATTTACAGAACTGTTCTTCCATGCCCCTGTGCATTCAGCCTGGTCGTTATCCATGACAAGACCTGCAATGCTTGATGGTTTGATTTCTGAAGCATTCGTTTTCCTTGGAGGACCGGAAAATTCCAAAACCTGGCCGTCCTGGAGAAGCTTTGAACGGATTTTCTCATAACCAACCTCCTGAACCATTTTGGAATCCCGGATGGCCAGCATCGCCACCGTGGCCGCTGATTGGCCAAGGATCATGAAAACTGGCTCCATGCGAATGGAACCATAAGCAATGTGAGAACTGGAAACACAAACAGGAACCACCAGGTTTCCACACTGCCCTTTTTTTGGAAGAATGGCACCCAGGGAAATCTGGTAGGGGTTTAACCCCACACCTATGTCACCTTCATTCTGCACAAACCCCTCAGGGGTGACATAGCGCTGAACATTATGGGAATCCATGGTGTAACTGCCCATGCCGATAGGGGCAGGCGTTGTTTTTTTTGCAAGAAGCTCGTTTTCAGTCATTACAAAATCGCCAATCATCCTTCTTGCTTCACGAATATAAAGTTGATGCGGCCAATGGTTGTTATCCTTGAATTCGTCTTTGGCCAGGCCCCATTTCTGCATTTCGGAACGGGTCTTTTCGGGGATTCTGGAATCATTAGCGACAAAATAAAGCCAGCCCTTTTGGTAATTTTCATGCTCCCGGATAATCTCCCGCCGCCTTTCGTAGGAGGCCTCGGGATAATCATAATTCATGCCGATGTTGTCGGTGCTGAATGGCCCGTGGTTGTTCGTGTCTGTTTTCAGGTTGGGTACGGGATCGTACTTGTCAAAAGTTTCATTCCAGCCCCTGGCATAAACCCTGGCAAGCAATTCGTAATCCCCGGGATTATAGTTTTCAGGTTTTTGAAATGGAACCCGGTTCGGGTCATGCCGGGTCAGGCACATTCGAAAACAATAAGCCTGAATTTTTTTATCTTCCTCGCCATATTTTCCAGGATGATCATGACTTATTTTGGGCAAAAGTCCGCTTTTAGGATCACCTTCAATCTTGTAGGGGCTGATGTTCATCTTTCCGAAATGATGTCGATGATGAAGCACCCCGGTTTGAACCCCGTTCCATGCTTCACCATATTTGGCAAGCGATTCGCGTCCTACATGGTAGTCCACCCTGGCGGCTGCCATCAGGTCGCCCTCATAGGTGGCATCAACAAAAGTCTTACCCTGGAAGGTTTTCCCCGACAGGGTTCTTATGGAAACTATTCTTCCATTTTCCAATACCACGCCTCTGGCCCGATCGAGGAATTCTTCCCTGAACAAGGGTATTTCATATTCCCGCACTAAATCTTCAAAGACTTTCTCAGCGACATGCGGCTCAAAGATCCACATGGTTTTTTGCGAACCATCCATTGCAGGAGTGCCCTGCCCCTTGTTGCCATACGATTCCATCTTCTGCCATTTCCAGGTATCGGGTTTTTGATACTCCTTCCAGATACGGTGATAGAAATCCCTGGCAAGACCGCCAATAACGGCTTTGTTCCCTGTATCGGTGTAACCCAGCCCACCGCTAGTTAGTCCACCCAAGTGCTTATCCGGGGAAACCACAACGACTGTGCCGCCCATTTTTTTCACCTGAACTGCGCAGGTCACGGCGGCGGCGGTTCCCCCATAGATAACCACTTCTGCTTGTGGCTGAACTTGATGGGAAAGATTGAAGGAAAGCAACAGGGCTATCAGCATAGGATTCATAAAAATTCTCGATGGTTGCACGAATATCTGAAAAACAAAAGTATACGGCGTAGAAACATGCTTGACATCAATTCAAAGTATATCTTGGGTTAAATAAACCCCGGAGGATAAATCCTGATTGACTTCACCCGCCACAGATGATCTGTTAAATAAATGATTGCAATTTAAAAGGAGAAAATCATGAAAAAGCTCGCATTGTTGTTTTTAGTATTCGGCTTATGCACGGTTCAGGCACAGGATAAAAAAGAACAGAAGAAGGCTCCAGTGCCTAATGTTCCACCGACCGAGGCCAATGTGCCCTATGGGAAGCATGAAAGACAGGTTCTGGACTTTTACAAGGCCAAATCAGACTCGCCCACACCGCTGGTTTTCTACATTCATGGTGGTGGCTGGCAGGGTGGTGACAAAAACTCTGTCGGAAATGTCAAGCAGTTTCTTGACCTTGGCATATCCGTGGTTGCCATCAACTACCGCTATGTCAAACAAGCAGCAGAGTTGAAAGTTGAACCGCCAGTCAAGGCACCTCTTGAGGATGCTGCCAGGGCTCTTCAATTCGTGAGATCCAAAGCCAAGGAATGGAATATTGACAAGACCAGGATTGGTGCCACCGGCGGCTCAGCCGGGGCTTGTTCTTCCCTGTGGCTTGCCTTCCATGAAGATATGGCCAACCCTGCCAGCTCGGATCCCATCGCAAGGGAATCCACCAGGCTTTTCTGTGCCGCCGTAAATGGTGCCCAGACCTCGCTTGACCCCAAGGAACTTCGAGAATGGATTCCAAATTACGGCTATGGAGCCCACGCTTTTGGCCTGGCGAATTTCCAGAAACTTCACGAATCCCGGGAGAGCGTATTAAATTGGATCAAGGAATATTCCCCCTATGGGCTGGTCAGTAAGAACGATCCCCCGATCGGGCTTTTCTATAACAAGCAGGAAACACCTCCCAAGGTGGGCGCACAGCAGAAAGATCCCACGCACAGCGGGGTTATGGGAATCAAACTGGCGGAAAAGCTCAAGGAAAACGGTGTCGAGGTGGTGTTGGTACACCAAGACCTGCCCAACACACAGTTTCCAAGTTCCGCAGCCTTCTTGATTGCCAAGCTCAAGAAATAAGCAGGTCATCCATGAGGAATGTCTATTTTACAGCATTATTATTGGCACTCACATTTTCTCCTGGGCTAAACGCCCAGGAGAAAAGTGTCCGTCCCGGGATCAATGATCCATTCAAAAAACCCGATGTTTCCTCGTATGTCGAAAAGTTCGAGGTGGAAAGTCGGGAGGTTTTTGAAAAGAGAAAAGAAATCGTCGGTGCTTTGAACCTTCAGCACAGTATGATCATCGCGGATGTTGGTGCCGGCACGGGATTGTTTACAAGGTTGTTCGCAACTACGGTTGGGCCCAAAGGCAAAGTCCTGGCCGTGGATATCTCCAGGGAATTTCTCACCCACATCAAAAATACCTCCAAACAGTTGGGGCAGGAAAACATTGAAACCATCCTGGGGGATGATTTCAGCCCAAAACTGCCTCCAAATGGCGTAGATGTAGTTTTTATTTGTGACACCTATCACCACTTTGAATACCCCATTCGGATGATGACAGAGATTCACAAAAGCCTTAAACCGGGTGGCAAAGTAGTGGTGGTGGACTTCCATCGCCAGGAGGGAAAAAGCTCGGAATGGACCTTAAAGCATGTTAGGGCCGGACAGGAAGTTTTTGAAAAGGAAATACTGTCCTGCAATTTTGTGAGAAAACCTGTTGATATTCCTAATCTAAAGGACAATTATCTGATGGTTTTTGAAAAAAAGTAAGTCAAAATTCTGGGCCAAGTTCAAAAAAAGGCAGCTTTCATATTGTTGGATTCAAAATTCTGGGCAATAATTAAAAAACTTACCTGGATTCTGGACCTTCTTGTATCCCACCTATGCTTACTTACAAACCATACTTTTTGGTAGCACTCATTATTTGTTCACTCCATGGATGGACGGTAAGAGCACAAGACTTCACTTTTTTTGAAAACAAAATTAGGCCGGTCTTGGTGGAATATTGCTACGAATGCCATGCTGCTGGAAAAAAAATTCGCGGCGGCCTTTCCTTGGATACCAAAGAAGGGCTGTTAAAAGGTGGGGATTCCGGGCCGGCGATTGACCCGAAAAATCCCCAACAAAGCCTATTTCTAAAAGTTTTGAGCCATTCGGCCGACATTAAAATGCCACCCAAGGGAAAACTGCCGGGGAATATTATCGGGGACCTCGAAACTTGGATTAAGAACGGGGCTCCAGATCCGAGAACCTCGAATGGTCCTGCAACTATTGCCAACAACCTTGATTGGAAAAAGGCCAGGGAATTTTGGTCCTTCAAGCCCGTTCAAAAACCCATGGTTCCTAAGGAAAGCGAACCCAATCCCATCGATGCCTTCTTACGGAACACTCTAAACAACCAGCAAATTCGCCCCAACCCTCCTGCCTCCCCGGCCACTCTAGTTCGAAGATTGAGCCTTACATTAACAGGGTTACCACCAAAAATGGAGGATGTGGAATTCCTCGTCAAAACCCCCACGGAAAACAGTTACAACACCTTGGTGGAAAAGTATCTGGGCAGCCGGGAGTATGCCGAGAAATGGGCAAGACACTGGCTGGATGTGGCAAGATACGCGGAAGATCAAGCCCATACTTTTGCTGTCAAACCAAATACCGAAGCCTGGAGGTACCGCGACTGGGTCATATCTGCTTTTGAAAACGATATGCCGTATAACCGCTTTGTAAGTTACCAGATCTGTGCGGATTTAATGCCAGAACCTGAACGCAAAACCAATCTGGCAGCCTTGGGCTTTTTTGGATTGGGCGCCCAATATTACAAGAACTCCGACGCCGCTCGCGCCATTGCGGATGAACTGGACGATAGGGTGGACACCCTTTCCAGGGGATTTCTTGGCCTGACCCTTAGTTGTGCCAGATGCCACGACCACAAATACGATCCAATACCAACGCAGGATTATTATTCCATCGCCGGTATATTTCATTCCTCCAAACTCGCCAACACATCCTTGGCAACGCTGGAAGAAGCGAAAAGGTACGATGAGGCCAAAAAGAAATATTCCGATGCAGACCATTCGCTACAAAACTTCCTCCGTTCCGCCAAAGAACCCTTTTTGCTGAAAAAATGCGAGGAACTCAAAGAAAAGTTATTGGAACTGGAAGGCTATTTGCAAAAGAGGAAAAACCAGCCAAACAGCCCTGCAGATACCTCTCTGGATGCCTTGAACAAGTTTCTAGAAAAGGTCAAAAACGACAAAAAATACAAGTTTCTGACCGATCCATGGAATTCCATGGTCGCTGCCAAAAATGGAGCAGAAAAAAACAAACAGGCCGTACAGGCGCGAGATGCCTTGGTTTCCATCATTCGGGATGAAAAGAAATCCTTCTCCAGCAAAAACCAGGACAAGAACAAGCAGGAAATCCTTAACGCGTTTTTTGATGAAAAGGGACTCCTGCCTCTAGGTGATTCCTGGAAAAAGCATTTGGAAAGTTCTGCCAAGGAAGAACTTTCCACACTTGAAAAAAATGCCGCTCAGCTTAAAGATGCAATGGGACCGGAATTTCCAACCGTACATGCGATCACAGAAGCCAATCCACTGGACATGAAAGTCTATGTCCGGGGCAATCCAGCCAACCAGGGAGCTTTAGCCCCCAGAAGATTCCTAAGGGTTGTTTCCGGGGACACTCCCAAAGCATTTACCTCTGGCAGCGGAAGATTGGAACTTGCCCGGGCCATAAGCGATCCCTCAAATCCGCTGACACCAAGGGTTATGGCGAACAGAATCTGGGCTTGGATTTTTGGTAAAGGAATTGTCTCCACTCCCAGTAATTTTGGCTTTCTTGGGGAAAAACCATCACACCCGGAATTATTGGACTGGCTTGCCTCCCATTTCATGGAGTCCGGCTGGTCCGTAAAAACCATGGTCCGCACCATTGTCCAATCCAAGGCCTTCAAGGCTTCCTCCGAAACCAATGACCAGGATGCCGCAAACACATATCTTTCCAGGTTCCCCCTGCGCAGGCTCGATGTGGAATGCTGGCGTGACAGCGTTTTGGCTGTAAGCGGCAATCTTGAAAAAACCGCGGGAGGCCCGACCTTCAACCTTAATGATTCCAACTCCACCAAAAGAACCATCTACGCGAAGATCAGCCGTCATGATCTACACTCTCTGCTCCGCCTTTTTGATTTTCCGGACCCCAATATCACCAGTGAAAAAAGAGTGGAAACCACCATTCCCCAGCAACAGCTTTTCATGATCAACAGTCCTTTTGTCCAATTACAATCCAAGGCGTTCGCAAAAAGCCTGGCCGCCCTGCAAGGTGGAACCGAGGACAAGATACGAAAAGCCTACCAGACCGCCTTCTCCCGTAACCCGGAACCAAGCGAGCTTGCAACGGCATTGGCTTTTCTGGGGCAGGCGGATGACAACAGTGAAAAAGGTATCAATCGGCAGGATCGCCTGGAAAGATTCTGCCAGGCGATTCTTGTTTCCAACGAATTCTTATTCATGGATTAAATGGTGCACCTATGAATCCTTTTTATTCCCGCAGGGAAATGCTGGCCAAGGTTGGTGCAGGCACTGGAATGATAGGCCTCTCCACCCTGATTGGCAGCCAGGCTACAGCCGCCCCCGCCGATTCAGGGCCTCTCGCACCCAAGCAACCCCATTTTCAGCCCAAAGCTAAAAGACTGATCCACCTATTCATGAATGGTGGGCCATCTCAGGTGGACACGTTCGATCCGAAGCCTTCGCTGGTGAAATACAACGGGCAAAGACCGGAGGCTGCCGACCGGAAAACGGAACGAAAAACCGGCTCCTTGATGCAGTCTCCTTTCAAATTTCACAAGTCGGGAAAATCCGGAATTGAGGTCAGCGAGATTTTTCCAGGAATTGCAGGCTGCATCGACGACATCTGCGTTATCCGCTCCATGCATACCAACATTCCCAACCACGAACCATCCCTGCTGATGATGACCAGCGGCGAGACCCAGCCCACACGCCCCAGCATGGGGTCCTGGGTTGTCTATGGACTTGGCACCGAAAACATGAACCTTCCTGGGTTTGTGGTTCTTTGTCCGGGAAAGCCCGTTGTTGGTCCCCAATTGTGGTCAAGCAGTTTTCTTCCAGGTGTATTTCAGGGCGCCCATGTCAATAACTCCAACATGGATCCCAAGCAAATCATCCAGAATATTTCCAACAACCAGCTAGGAATGAAATCCCAAAGGGAATTCATGGATTTTCTGGGGTCACTGAACCGTTTTCATGCCGACAAACGCAATCAGGAAAACCACCTGGAAACCAGAATTCAATCCTTGGAAATGGCATTCCGCATGCAATTCGAAGCCCAAGATGTCTTTGATCTTTCGAGGGAACCCCAAAACATTCGGGACGGTTATGGAAGCGGACAGTTTGCCCAGGCCTGCCTTACCGCAAGAAGACTGGTGGAACGCGGGGTAAGGGTGGTGCAGGTCTTTACAGGTTCCGGGCAGCCCTGGGATAACCACGACGACATTGCCAACCACCGCGGTCTTGCGAAGCAAGTGGACCAACCAATCGCCATGCTCCTGAAAGATCTGAAATCCCGCGGTCTTCTGGAAGATACCCTGGTCCTATGGGGTGGAGAGTTCGGCAGAACTCCCGCTTCGGAAGGCGCCAAGGGACGTGATCACAACAATCATGGATTCACTGTGTGGCTTGCGGGTGGTGGTGTCAAAGGTGGCTACGTGCATGGCAGCAGTGATGAATTCGGCTTTGCCGCCCAGGACAAGAAAATGCATGTGCATGATTTGCATGCCACCATGCTCCACCTCATGGGTTTCGATCACGAGAAGCTCACCTATCGCTATTCGGGAAGGGATTTTCGCCTGACCGATGTCGAGGGAACAGTGCACCACGAAATAATCGCCTGAGAATCACCTTCCATTTTTCCTCCCAAACCTTTCCTGGGAGAACTTCGATGAATGGTGAATTTAAAACCATGCTAAATTGTTTTCATGGATACATGTTCGCAGCAAAAGCATTCATGATGCTTACTTTTGCAGGGCTGGGCGGGTTTTCCATGGCGGAAGAATCGGTTCCCTTGTTCAACGGGAAGGATTTTTCAGGCTGGCGTTTCAGTGACCGCTCGGCGATGCCCAAGCCGATTCCCGCGGCTTGGAAAATCGAGAATGGTTCCATTATTGGACTTGGCGAACCCAAATCCATTCTGGCTTCGCAGTGGGATTATTCTAATTTTGAATTGGAATTTGAGTGGAAAGCAACCAAGGAAGACTTTGATGCCGATTTTTATATCCATGGCAGCCGCCTGCTTGATGCAGATCCCATCCGGATGGCAAAAGGGTTGGAAGGAGGCCCCCAGGAAAACGACCGGGGTGAGGGACAATACAACGCGGGGGTAAAGGGAATGATCGGGGGTGGCGGTAAAAACCGGGCGGCTGTGCCCCAACTTCAAAAACCGCTGGGGGAATGGAACACATGGAAAATCACAGCCAACGGTGGGAACCTCTCTTTAATTTGCAACAACAAAACCGCCTGGACCTGCACAGACCATGTGCCAAGGAATGGTTATCTGGGGTTCAGGGTCTTCAAGGGCCCGCTTGAGATTCGCAACATCAAAATCACGGAAGCTGGCTACCAAAGCATCATGAATCTGGCGGAGTGGGAAGTGTACCCGGGTTTCGGCGGTCGCGGAGCTTTGAATGATCATTGGAAACAAACTGAAAAACTATGGGTCTTCAAGGGGCCGGGGCCAAGCATTGTCACCAAGAAAAAGGACTATAAAAACTACAGGCTAAGGGTTGAGTTCCTTTTTGCGGACCCAAACCCATTCGAGACGAACTCAGGCATTTATCTGCGTGGAATTCACCCATGGCAGGCGGATATCTGGGAACACAAGTGGGGCTCGGGCTTATGGGGCATGCTTCATAGTTATGTTCCTGCCCAGAAAAACATCCAGGACCTCGGCAAAGCGGTTCGCCCCATCATTAGTATGGATAATCCCCAGGGGCACTGGAATTATTTAGAGGTGCTGCTTGAGGATAATATTGTGTCCGTAAACTTAAATGGCAGAACCACCATTGACCGCTATCCCATCAAAAAAGTCGATGATAAATTTCCAGATACCGGAGGCATAGGCATTCAGGCGCACTACCCATGGAAGGAAGTGCAATTCCACAACCTGCGTATTCAGGAGAGATCTGGAAGGAAAAACTGATGGACTAATGATTTGGATTCCAGACGAGAATCTCACCTTTTCCAGGTACGGAAGAGTCCCCCTGAAACCTGCGGTAGCAACCATTTTCCTTCTTGTAGGGAATATTAAACCCCTTGGAGGAAAGACTTTTCGCATAGATGCCCATGAATACCGGATTGTAAGCGCAGGCAAATTCAAAGGTCGGCATCAATTTCAGCGGTTCCAGGGAAATGATTGTTCCCCGAACCATCCATGCACCTGTCCGAATCTCCGCACCGCTCATAAGAACGATGGTACCGCCTTTCATCTGTAAACCGGCAAAATCCTTCACCCTGCCACGGACCGCAATAACTCCCCTGCGCATGCGCATTCCCACCTCGATGCCGGCAGTACCCTCCACCAAGATGGTTCCACCCTTCATTCCGGAAAGACTTCCGCGATAGGCAGCTCCCAACTGTCCGCCAGCGTTTCCACGAATGTGAATGGAGCCACCCTTCATTTCACCGCCCACCCAATCCGAAGCATTCCCACCTACTTCAATGGAGCCACCCTTCATATAGGCACCCAAGTGCATACCAGCGTTTCCATGCACCAGAATGTTTCCACGAGTCATGCCCCTTCCAATCCATTTCACCCGACCCAAGTCTCCGTGAATTTCAAGAGTTTCGCTCCCATCACCTTCGATATGAAAAAAATCATCGATCCTTTTCTGGCGCTTTCCAAGGATCACAGGGAGGGAGGCAATTTCCTTGTTACCCAGGGGGGCGATGATATCAGGCGACAAAAGTTCTGCTTCCAGGGGGATATTCGGTTGCACCTTGAGAGTCAGTACTGTTTTGCTCATGATTGCACCCCCTTGCAAGGACGAATGTCCGGGTGCTCAATCCTCTCAATTTCAACGGGGTAATTGTCGAAGGAAACGGTGTAAAACTGTTGGAATTGGGGCCTGAGGAAGTCTTCCACCTTGGGATCGTAAAAAGGCTTGGATAAGATCCCCTTGCCTTCCACGGTGTTTCGCATTTCACCTTCTTCAATGATAATTTCGCCCCCTTTGATAACATAGCGCGGGTAGGCAAACATCTTGGCAACATCGTCGGTGTGACTGAATACGGTAACATCGCCATCCGAGCCGACACCCAGATTACCTTTGTGAGGGAGCCCCAAGGATCGGGCAGGTCCGGCAGAGGTAATAATTGCAATTTCAAAAAGTGTATATTCCCGATTTAATTCAGGAAGAAGAATTCTGCCTATGGCCTCCGGAGCAAGCTTTGCAATCTGCTCCCTTCTAAAATCCGCATTCATCAGCAGGTGAATGATTTCAGGATAACGCCAGAAAGCAGCCCCATTTGGATGATCGGTGGTTAGAAAAACCCTCCATGGATCATCAATGAGAAGAAGCAGTTCCAGCCCAACAGCCCACTGAACCGCATTAACGATATTTTTTTCTTTATAAACGTAGGGCACAACACCACAACCCGTCTCGTTCTCTACATCTATATTTCCCCACTTTTTCCCGGTAAGTTTGTAAAGCAAGTGCTGCCAGGGACCATCCGCCGTGATGGTAACGGTGTTCCCAAACAAAACAGCCCCCGCATCTGTGGTAAGGTTTTTTCTCTTGTTGAATTCCTCCGCTATTTTCGCGGAAGCGGAACACATGTTAAACCAGTCATCACCGCCATAGGCGTGGTATTGAAGATGAGCCAGATGCGCCCGGTTGTTCTCAAGTATTTTCATGATCTCCAGTGTGGTGGAGACATTGCCTGGGGCCCCAAGGTTATTGCAATGAAGATGAACCGGATGCGGAAGGCCAAGGTCATCGACAATATTTGCCAGCCCTGCAATAATTTGCCTCGGAGTAATCTTGTTAAACCCTGGAACAATTTCGTTAAGGCCCTTGCAATCCTTACCCCACTTCCAACCTGCAACACCACCAGGGTTTACCGCTTTCACTCCATAAGCCTTTGCCGCCCATATATTCCAGGCGACCACATCCCTGGCGCGCTCGTATTCACCGGCTTCAAGCAGCTCCATTAGGATTTCATTGTTGGCCATCAGCACACAAGTGGATTTGTCCACGATCGGCGTATCACGCAACTCTTCATGAGTGTGCCTTGCGGTAAGAATTGGTACAGCCGCCTCATTAACGGTTGTATAACCCAAGCCTGCATAAAGATACCCAGTGACGAAGGAAGTTGGAGTCGCTCCACTGATTCCACAACGAAGATTTCTAGTTCTTACGAAAGGATCGTTTTGCCTGTGATCTTCCGGCAACATTCCCCTTGCGAAATTCAGTGCAGCACCAGCCACATGGGTGTGAACATCCACGCCTCCGGGGAAAACAACCATTCCAGTGGCGTTAATGGTTCTGCCGCCTTCAATATCGGCGACAATCTTGCCATCACATATACAAATATCTTTTATTTCACCATTTATGCCGTTTGCAGGGTCATAGACCCTGGCTCCAGTGATCCTCAGCTTTGAATTACCTGCCATTTCATCCTGCTTTCTGGCCACTCTTGGTCAGCTTATCTGGCGAGTTGATCTTTACCGGTGGCATCAAAGGCGGTTTCTTGGACACCGCCCTGTAAATTCTCTTCAAAACATCCTCATCGGTTGGATAAGGAGAATTTAATATGGGCTTCAAGGGCAAAGGGATCTCATCCATACGATATGCCGTACCTGGCGCGCTAATCCCCGTAGCGGCGGTTGTAAAGTGAACCCTTGCAATTTTGCTGGTATGGGTCACCTTGGGATCAAGTACGATGGTTGGAATGCTTGCCAAATGGTCGATGGCGGGTTGTGGCATGGTGGCGGCGGGGTCTGCGCCAAGGATAAGTGCGGCATCGCAATCGCCACGAATCAATAGGTCTATGGTGGAAAATTCTCCGGGATTAAACCTTGGGTAGCCTCGGGTAAGGCTTACACCAAAAGGATAGCCGGTGGTATAGCGCATGATCACATCTCCACCCGTCACATTACCATGGCCACGCATGGGCATGGCCACAAACTTGGTGAAGGCGTTAAGTTCCGCCGCCAGGGTCAATAATGCGGCTGAATTCATGTATTTTCCACGGGTCATCGAAAGACCCATGCCGAAAAAGAAAACTCCAAAACGAGCCTTTTTTAATCGGTCGGCAAAATCTTGTAATTGTTCAAGGGTCAAGCCCGTTTCCGCAACCAACGCCTGATCTACCGACTGGCCTTTTATGATGGCACGAAGCAGGGTGATCACCTCAAAATCCTTGGTAGGTTTCACCTGCAGAAATATATCAGCAGCCTTGACACTGGGAGTCTCCCGAATGTCCACCAGAATCATGGTGCGATCTTTGCGACCATTCGGGGTAAACTTGCCCTTTTGGGTCAGGGTATACCTGGTAAAATGCCTTGGATGGCACTCTGCCGGGTTCCCACCCCAATAAACAATCAGGTCTGCCCTGTTCTTCACTTCACCAAGTGTGCAAGAGACTTTTCCACCCAACTGGGCGGCAATCTCTGTGGGACCGTGTCAGAGTGAGGTATGGCTATCGATAACCCCCGCAACAAGCTCTGCTAATGCCACGGATTCACGCTGAGCCTCACAGGTGGTGTTGCTTAAACCATAAATCAGCGGCATATCAGCGTTATAAAGAAACTCCGCCGCGGCCTCCACCGCCTCATCGATGGTTGCCTCTTTGCCATCAACCAGGGCTTCCGGGTACAGCTTTTCTGCAGTGTGGTTCTTGAACCAACTGGTTCCCAGAACACATGCTCCTTTGGTATGTGTGATTTTTTCATGGTCGGCATGAAGCTCTATATCATCGCAAACACAACCACAAAAAGTGCAGGTTGCATTTTTGACCACTTTCAGATCCATAACTGTATTCCTTGATGAATTTACAAAAATGTTTATCTTTGAATCTGACCATCCGAACCGGATGGAATGGTAAACGTTCAGCCAAGGGCTCTGCCTTTGCAGCTTCCCTTGATGCGTCGGGGCATAAAGCGCCCCTGATCCACCTGCTCCCAAGCTTTTAAATCGCTTCCATCAGCGTCAGAGTAATGGAAATGTTCCTTTGTAACAGGTAAAGAATCTTCAGAAGAATGATCGCTCTTTTTAGAGGCCATGGAATTTCTCCTTAAGTTGTTAATATTTTATGAATTTTATTGGCTTGCCGATCGGGAAACTTCCACTTCCCAGTTTTTGGAAGTAGGCATCCCAGTCCCATCTGTGCTTGACCCCATAAGACGGCATGTGGGGGGCCCATATGGCACAAATATCATTCCTCTTGGAACATTACCTGCTTGAGTTTTGAAAGTACCTTCACCACCATATTCCGATAAGACAAAAACGGATTCACCAGCAGATATTCCCAACTCCTTAATATCTTCAGCATTTAAGGTGAGGGTGCTAACCATAGCTTCATATTCTTCACAATCTTTGCCAATATTAACCTGTTGCCCCTGTTTGCTAGTTCTACCGGCGTTCATGATGAATTTCATCTAACAATCCTAAAGAAAGTATCGAACTTGATCTTTCAGAACTTCTTCATCTTAAGGTTTGCTTGATCAACCTTGCAATAATAAAGCCGCTAATAATTGGTCGGCAAATATTAGAAACCAGTCAAGGATTGAATTAAAATTATTAAAATAAGTCACTTATTAACACTTATCTTTTAATCATTGATCAACATTTTAATAAATATTTTTAATTGGATAACAAAAAAAGTATTTTTAAATAAGGTTCATTTTAAAAATATCAGAAAAAAAGCTTTTAAGCCAACGGTGCATTATCACCACTAATTAGATGATTTTAACCAGAAACAAAGCAACCAGAAATAAATTTTTTATGTGTTTTATTTCTTTATGAAGTTATCAATATCTCACTTTGGAGGTGTACTTTGATAACCTTTCCAAAGCCATTCAAGGGCGCTGGGAAGGATCTGAGGTCTGGCATTGCCAATTCCGTGTCCGGAATTTAGGCAATAAAGGTATTTGTATTGGTACCCCTTTGCTTTCAGAACCTTTGCCATTCGATTGTTTGCTTCCACCCAGTCGTGCATATCGTCACGCATAACATTGGGGTTTAGTAAATCCCTGTCCCCAACCGCCATGTAGAGGCGAATGGGTTTCGGAGCGCTTTGCGGAATCAACTTGTCATGAAAATCCCAAGCACCTCCGGGAGTTTCGGGATTGAAAGGCCACTGTTGATTTACGAAGGTTCCAGAAAGGGTAAGCACTCTACGAAACCATTCCGGGTGATACCAAGCCATGATCAGAGCCGCTGAACCGCCTGAACTGGTGCCCATGGTTGCCCGGCCATCAGGGTCGGTCGTGAATTTGACTTTGTAATTTTTTTCAACAAGAGGCAATACTTCGTTTTGAATAAACTCGGCATACAATCCAGACATGGTATCGTATTCCTTGCCCCTTTCATGCCCCTGTGCGTCACCACCTCCATTGGCAATCATGACGGTAATCAATGCTGGAATTCGCTTTTGAGCAATCAAATTATCGAGAATGCGGGGCAAGTTCATGTCCGGCTTGCCAAAAGCAGGGCCATCATGAGTTACAAGAAGTGGGGCTGCAGTTCCTGGCGTATACTGTGCAGGAATGTAAACAGTGATAGTGCGCTTGTAATCAATGTTGTGAGTTTCAACAATCAGAGTTTTTGGATTCTTGGGATCAGGTGTGCCAAAAACTTTACGGGCAATTCCCGGATTAAAAAGTTTGCAATCTTTGGAATCCATCACAAATTGTTCGACTTTTCCCTGGGGTACTCCGGGTATGGTTTTGGTTTCGGGGGCGGCAACATATTCTGGACCCACTAAAAAATCACCATTTGCATCAGCCGGGGGATTAGCACCAGGTTTGCCATCAAATCGAATAAACTTTGGGGTTCCCGGGGCGTCAAATGCTCTTGTTGGGGGGGTAGGTCGTTCTTGTTTTTTTGGGGATTCTTTGGAACTCTTGGGAGCATCAGCCCCTTTTATAAACCCTGATTGAAAAAGGACGCCCATAAACGCGAATGGTAGAATACGAAAGACCGTGAGAATAAGTTTCATTGTTTCACCGATTCAACAAGAAGGGTATTGTCATAAGGTTCCATTATTCCACACAACAATAACCCAAATTAGAAAATGAAAAAACGACCAGTGATTGATCACGGCGTTTAAATTATCCAAGCTCAATATCGACAATCGCTTGTCCAACGTCCAGAATATTATTTTAAGGTTTGAGTATGTCATTCAATCATTTGTTGGCTTTGCTGTTGGCATTCCTTATTTGCGGTCACAGCAGCTACAAGCATTGAAAACCTGGAAAAATCTTGCCAAGGCCCGAGCGATCTTTACTGTATATGCTTGAACAACTCACAGGAACCACCATCGTGCATGAAACCCTTCCATTTGCCATGGACATCGTTGAAATAATCTGGGCTCGACTCCGCAACCAGGCAGAAAGCTTGCATCACTTTTTGGAAGGGGATGTTTCTTACGAAAATTGGTTGAAGGCAGAGGCTTACCTGGCATGCCGGGAACGACAAGCGCAAAAGCTATTTTGCGAGGTGGCCCATCAACCTACTTATGGCAGTGAGGGGGTTTTGTGTAGTAGCGGACTACCCTCTGAAGATTGTGGTGCAATAAGAATTGGTGGCAGTGGGGGCCCCGGCCACCATCAATGGTTTTTTGCGGAGGTTGTGGTTTTGTCAGGTGGACGCAATGGTTTTGATGAAGGTCGGACGAAAACGGAACACGCAATCTTGCGACTGTTGAAACTTGGGTGGAAGCGATCGGCTTCAGTTCTGGTGATTGTTGCAGGAAGCTTGAAAGATGAATTAGGTGAATGGTCAAAGAATATGGAGCAACTTCCTGCTTGGAATCGTCCGCTTCTGTTGCCTCCGCTAATGCTGAATCTGCCAAATGGTGGGATGTTGGCTGCAAAAGCATTTGATATAAAACGAAATCCGGATGACACACTTATATCTGTCATTTAATAGTTCATAGCATGTACTAATAACACTCAAACTGCTTATTTCTTATTCAATCTGTCACAAAGAATTGATTTGTAAGTCTTTATAGGGTACATTTTAGATCTTGCCTGAGTTATTTATTACCCTCCAAAACGTTCCAGAGTCTTTCATGCGTTTTTCATGGTTTTTGATATTTCTTGTTGGAACAAGTTCGGTAAAAGCCGCACAACCTCTTCATTTCGAAAATGATATTCTTCCGATTCTTGGCAGATATGGTTGCAGTTCGTCAGGTTGCCATGGGAAAGCTGAAGGACAAGGAAATTTTAAATTATCAATCCTTGGTTCTGATCCTATTTCAGATTGGACCGCAATTGTACAGGAGGGACGAGGTCGGCGAATTAATCCTGCTGCTCCTCATGAAAGCCTACTGTTAAAAAAGGCTAGTGGTGCTATTGCCCACGGTGGTGGAAATCGGATTTCATCCAATAATGAGGATTTTGCGATTCTGCTTCGTTGGATTATGGATGGATGTGGACTTGGCCCAACGGATGCACCAAGTCTTGTTAGTTTGCGAATTATTCCGATGGGGCTGGAGATGAAACCCAGCCAGAGCCAACCCCTGCAAGTTTGGGCAAAATTTAGCGATGGCAAAGAAAAGAATGTCACCAGTCATGCCCGTTACCAATCAAATGCGGATCAGGTAGCCTCCGTGACAGAGCAAGGCGTGGTAACCGGTGGTGATACTCCCGGAGATGCTGCGATAATGGCAGGTTACCTCGGGGAGGTTGCGGTTTTCCGAGTAGTTTTGCCGCGTTCAGGTTCCACCATTCAATTTCAATTGCCACAATTCAATAGTGTAGATTCTGCTATCGATAACAAATTAAGAAAATTGAACATTTCCCCATCAGATCTTTGTGATGATCTGGAATTCCTTAGAAGGGTCACTATTGATCTTACCGGCCAGTTACCAACTGAAATGGAAATAAATCAATTTGAAAGCGATACCTCTATCAATAAACGCCGAAAAAAAGTGGAAATATTATTGGAGCGGGCGGAATTTGCTGATCTTTGGGCACTTCGTTGGGCTGATTTACTACGTGTTGATCGCGAACCTTTGGGGCATGAACGGGCATTCCTGTATTACCAGTGGATTCGACAATCACTTATAAATAACAAACCATGGGACGCATTTGCCCGGGAAATAGTTTCAGCAGAGGGTCCCACTCAGGAAATTGGTCCGGTTCATTTCTACCAAGCCGTGAAGAAACCCGGAGATCAAGCCGCCACGATTTCCCAAGTAATGCTAGGCGTTCGCATCACTTGTGCCGAATGCCATCATCATCCGTTTGATCGATGGAAACAGTCCGATTATTTCGGAATGACTGCTTTTTTCAGCAATTCACCGGTAAGGAATCCCAGAACCCAGGAGGTCATTCAACCGTACGCATTAGGGACCACCATGCCTGATGCATCTCCAAATATTAGCGATAAACGTATACTTCTTGCCGATTGGATGACCAAGCCAGATAACCCTTACTTTGCCCGAAATGTAGCTAACAGAACCTGGGCGTGGTTGTTTGGTCGTGGTATTGTGGAACCGGTTGACGATGTAAGGGCGACTAATCCGCCTAGTAACCCAGAGTTGCTCGATATACTTGCAAAGCAATTCACTTCTGATAATTACAACTTGAAAAAACTGATCCTTTTCATCACTTCTTCGCGTGTTTATCAGGCAAGTTCAAAACCCAACGATAGTAACAAGAAGGATGAGCAGAATTTCTCGAGGGCTTATTTCAAACGACCGGATGCCGAGGTCTTACTGGATATGATTATTCAGGCTTCCGGGGTACCCGAAAAGTTCCCTGGATCCCCTGATGCAAGTCGAGCCGTCCAGTTATGGGATAGCAAAGCCAGGCACGATTTTTTGAAGTTGTTCGGCCGTCCTAACCGGGTGACAGCCTGTGAATGCGAAAGAACTCATGAACCTAGCGTTGCTCAGGTTTTAAATCTTATGAATTCACCGAGAATTCAAACCAAGCTATCTCACGAAGGTGGATTTGTCGCCCGATTGTCTCGCGATCAGGCAGATAACAAAGCGGTGATTGATTCCCTGTACAAGCGATTTGTATCGCGCCCACCGACGGACCAGGAACGAGTAAGAGCCTTGGATTATTTGAGCGATCCCAGCAGAACCAGGCAGGTTGCTATCGAAGATTTTGCCTGGGCCTTGCTTAATAGCAATGAATTCATCTTCAACCATTAAAAGATGAATCGTTCGGAGACCAAATCATGAATAAATTCTGTCACGGGTTTACGCGGCGCGATGCTCTTCGATTGGGCACAGCATCCATCTTTGGTTCTGCGATTGGCCTTTCCGATCTTGTTCGTGCTGGTGAGGATCCATTAAACCGTAACGATCTCTCGCTGATCTATGTTTTTCTACATGGCGGGCAAAGCCACCTTGATACCTTTGACCTGAAACCTGATTCCCCTGCCGAGTTTCGTGGTGAATTTAACCCAATTAAAACTAAGATTCCCGGACTGTTGATGAGCGAACATCTGCCAAAAATGGCAGCCCAACTCGATAAGTATTCCATTATTCGATCTTTTCGGCATCACAACTCCGACCACGGACCTGCAGACCACTACATGCTGACTGGATATTTTCCAGCCGCTGGGTTCAATAGCAACCTTAGCCCGAATAATCAGCGACCCACAGCCGGTTCCATTGTGTCGAAATCGTTAGGCAGTCGTGGTTCGGTACCAGCATATGTGGCCTTGCCTAAGATGCACCCAAGCGGAGGCCCGTCATACCTTGGTGCCAGCCATGCGCCATTTGTGATTGAAGCCGATCCCAGCTCCCCGAACTTCTCAGTTCCAGACCTTGTACCTCCGCCTGTGATAGCAGCCAGCCGCATGAATGATCGCCGCAAACTTCTTGAGAATGTCGATAAATATCACAAGGCATTGGAAGTTCAAGCTAACAGTAATGCCAAAACAATATCAACTTTTAGATCAAGGGCATTTGATCTGATGACATCGCAAGAGGCAAAAAAAGCCTTTGACATCCATTCCGAACCGGAAAAAATTCGAGATGAATATGGCCGTCACACTCTGGGGCAATCATGCCTTATGGCCAGGCGTCTTACGGAGGCTGGGGTTCGATGTGTTACAATTGATCACAGCAACTGGGATACACATGACGGAAATTTTGAAGTATTAAAAAAGACCCTTCTTCCTGTTTATGACACCGCGATTAGCACCTTGTTTCGTGATCTTGCAGATCGTGGTCGTCTTGACAAGACTCTTGTTGTGGTGACTGGCGAGTTTGGCCGTACACCACGAATCAACAAGAACGCTGGTCGCGACCATTGGGGTTCTGCTTTCTCTGTGGTAGTTGGTGGAGGAGGTATAAAACCTGGAGTTGTGGTGGGGAAGACCGATGCCCGGGCGGAAAAACCCATTAGTGACCCCTATGGCCCGGAAGATTTATTCGCAACCATGATGAATAGTCTTGGTATTAATCCCAAGGGTGAATTTCATATGCCGGATGGCCGCCCTGTTGGAAAAGTCAATAACGGGCGGATTATATCTGAACTGGTTTGAAATCCATGAAAAATAGATTCCTGCTTTTGGTGTTCCTCTTTGCCAGTCCTTTGTGGGCCAACCCACCTGAGTTGAACTATGTCTTTCCTGCCGGTGGCCAACGTGGCACAGAATTGACTGTTCGAGTGGGGGGCATGTTTCTACATGAAAATTGCAATTTTAGCGTTCCCGGGCTGAAAACTTCACCAGAATTACTTCGGACAAAGAAACTTTGGTTTGAAGGACCAATCTTGCTAATTCCTGAATCACAAAGGCAGGAAGACTACCCATCTGATTACAAAGGTTCCATTTCCATACCCATGGATTTTAAGGGTAAGGCAAGCCGGTTACGCGTCCGCACCGCTCAGGGGATTGCCAGCGGTCCTATTTTTATGGTCGGTGACCTGCCAGAAATTATCGAAAATGAAATCGATGGGGAACCAATTCCAGAGTTAGTCAAACTTGGCACAACTATCAATGGAAGAATTTTCCCAAGGGAAGATATTGATTATTGGGATTTTCAAGCCACCGCAGGGCAGACAATCTCGGCTCTGGCGTACGGTCCGGCAGTCGCCTCACCCATGATACCTCGCCTGGATATACAGGATATGAATGGCAATATCCTCGCTTACCAGACAATCAATCCACTTGGTGAATCAGATGCTTCAATACGGTTTACCCCAAAAAAAACTGGAAAATATCGTCTTCGTATCATGGATGCACGTTATCTTGGCGGGCCAAGTTATGTGTATCGTGTAACGCTAACGAATGATCCAAAGATGACAGCTAGGTTGATAAACCCCCCGCCTGGTATGCCTTTTAGCAATCAAATTAATTTAACGCACTCTACCCCTGCAGCACTGAATGGCCTAATTCAAAAACCAGGTCAAATAGATGATTGGAAAGTCGATCTGGATGCTAACGTTAAATATGATTTACAACTTGTTGCCAGACAGGTTGGATCCCCGCTCGTTGGCAGGTTGATCATAATGGATGACTCTGGCAAGGAATTGGTTAGGGAAGATTCCTCGGAAACGAAGGATGCCAATCTAAGTTGGTCCGCACCCAAAAAGGGAACTTATACAATTCGTGTTCAGGATAAGTTTCGAAATCGTGGTGGAGAGTTGTTTGATTATCAACTTCGAATCGACAAGCATTCAAAAATCAAAGATAGACCTGATTTTCGGCTCAAGATAGCATCCGAAACAATTTCCGTTCTTCGTGGTGGCACAGCAAAAGTTCGACTAACCATTGAACGCATGGGCGGATTTAATGGCCCTATTTCACTTGGCATCAACGGCTTACCTGAACAAATTAAATTGATTAATCCAAAAGTTAACGCAAACCAGAATTCGGTGGATGTTCAGTTTAGCGTTCCTTCCGATTTTCATTTGGGCTCCCACCATTTTCAACTTGTTGGCCAGGCAGAGTTCCAGAAAGATTCATTAACTGCAGTTGCAGAATCTGCAGGTACAAAACTTATCCCTGAAAGTTCTGACCTTGAGATGGTCGTTGGAACCCCTGTACCGTTTAAAATTGTAAGCGAATATGTAATGACCTCAGCCAACCGTGGTGAAACCTATCGCCGAAAATACCGAATTGATCGTGGAGGTTATAACGGTCCAATTGAAATTAGAATTGCTGAAAAACAGGCCCGGCATCTACAGGGAGTAATTGGACCAGTTTTAATTATCCCGCCTGGCCAAGATGAATTTGATTATCCATTATTTCTGCCACCTTGGATGGAGATGGGCCGAACATGTCGATGTTGTATCATGGCAACTGCAAAAATTCAGGATCCTATCGATAAAAAAGAGGTTGTTGTTAGCTTTAGCTCTACCGAGCAGAATCAACAGATGATTGTGGTGGTTGGGCCTGGCAGGCTAGGTTTGGATATTCCAAAGGGCAGCTTGCTGTTAGTTTCCGGCGCCGAGCATACAATCCCAGTGAAAATCAGTCGTACAAAGGAACTGATCGGACCTGTGACAGTGGAAGCCGTTATCCCTGAACACTGGAAAGGCTTGGAGATTAAACCGATCACAATACCTGAAAACCAAACTGAAGGTCTGATTAAAGTTCGAGCGCATAACACAGCAGAAGTTTGGAACGCGCCACTTACCCTTCGCGCAACTCTTTCAACAAAAGAATCACCGATCACCGCTGAAACACAAATAGATTTGGTAAAGTAAATGATGAAACTAGTAGTTTTAAAATAAAAAAGGCTTCCATCGGGACTTGAACTCTTAACTTTATAAAAATTTCATAGTCTATTTTTTCTTGAACCAGTCTTTATTAAAAAAATAATCTAATCTGGTCTTGCCTCCAAAAGTAGGACCACTGAAATGCGAGTCTTGATGGGATTGGTTTTACCCGGAAAGGGTTAAACCATGAGTGGAAAAAGGCCCACACAGGAACAGATACTGTTAGCCTTCGGCAGGCTAAATCCGGATTGCCGGTGGAAGATATCTGACGCAAGCTTGCCATTTGCCAAGCCACCTTCTTTCGCTGAAAAATAAAATATGGTGCCATTTCCATTGTCATTGCCATTGAAGAGATTTCACGGCTTTGGGGTATCTCCAATATTATTCTTGAGTTCTAAGGTTGTGGAGAAGGTAGCGGGGATAAAGTAAACTTTGTCAAAAGGGATCTAAGTTGGCTGAGGAATTAGAGTTAAGATTGTATAATTAGCCAATGTTAGCAAGCTCTCCGCCAAACTTCGATCCTGGACCTCTACGCTGCCGAAAGACTACGTAAAGACAGATGACAAACAAGACTTACCAATTCACCACTCATACCTTTTTTCATCATGAAATTTACCCTCACAATTAATCTGTTACTCTTGCTTACCGCCTGCTTGGCGTTGCCGCTGTCAGTGCACTCTGAGGAGAAGCCGGAACCTGTTCCGTCCAACACGATCCCGCAGACGTGGCAGGAACGCGCCGCCGCACATGCCCAAATCCTTTCCCGGGTGAAATGGTCTTCTGTCGCGGACACGTTGCCGAATCAGCAAGGGGGCTTCTTCGTGAAGGGAAAGGAATACACGGGCGTTCCGTACTCCAGTGTGCGTTCGGAAGGGCGTTACATCGGATTCGATATCGCCCTGCGCACCTTTCTAGCTGCGGTCAAGAATCCTCGCAGCGTGCTCTACACACAGAATCTCACCGGCAAAGTTCCCAACGCCGCTGCCTTCTACGGCAGCGTCTGCTCGGCCTATACCAGCTACGCTCTTGGTTGCGGCATTCCCGAGGTCAGCCGTCGTTACGGGCCGGAAATCAACAAGGGGATTGTGCTTGTTGAGCCACAAGCAGCTCGCGCCGTGCAGGTCGGCGATATAATCTACACTCCGCATGCCACTGAGGCTTCGGGTTCGCATGTCGAGATCATCACTGCGATCAAGCGAGACAAAGATGGAAAGGTGATCTCCATTCGCGTCGAGGAGAGCCGACCGCCAACTACCAGTATCACCGACCGCAGTGCTGCGAAGTTCGACGCGCATTTGGCGACCCGAAACAAGCAGCTTTTTCGGGTTACCAATCTCGACACCTGGCGTGGAAATAACCGAGCCGAGAGTTTACGTTTTCCCAACTTTGAACTCGACGCGACACCACCCGCGATAAACCGCGCCCTGCTGCTTGATCTGGGTGATTGGGTGCCGTATCGAAAAGGAGCCCCGGTGAAATTCAACGTCATGGATCGCGACCAGCGCGGCGTGAAAAGCCTCATGATTCGGCTCGGCGGCCAGATTGTGGAAGAAGTCGCGCTTTCAGGTCCGGGCCTGCACGAGCGCCAATTCGAGAAGTGCGGGGACTACACAGCATGCGTCATCCACACCGATGGCAAAACCAGTCAGAACTGCGAGTTCGCCGTATGCGACCTCGATCTCCGCCTGCCCGGTACCAACCTCGCCCTCGACAAAGAATGGAGTGTCGGGTTCAGTTCCGAGAACATGGATATCATCGCTGTCCATCTCTGGAACTCCGACGACAGCTACGGCCGCCATTCAATTTTCCTCACTCCGGAACAGCGAAAGTCCGGCACCCTAACTATTCCCGCCAGCTTGGTGAAAAAAACAGGCAAGTTGCAAGTTTGGCTCATTGGCGAGCACAAACTTGGCCGCCTCAAAGTTCGCAAAGACATTCCGTTGCTGAATTAAGTACGAAGTCATGGATTGTCTCTGAGTCGAAGAATGGAGATCAAAGGTCCAGATGGAGTTCTTAAAGAAATGATCCCGAAAATTCCTCTCTTACTCCTTACCGCCTTGCTGCTCGCCCCTTCAGGTTTCCTACACGCTGCTGAATTCAAGTTAGGTACTGTTTTTTCTGATCACATGGTTTTTCAACGCGAAAAGCCTGTAGCCGTTTGGGGTTGGTCCGATCCTTGGGAGTCTGTGACCGTCTCCTTTGCCGGGCAATCGAAGTCAGCCAGAGCAGGTTCGGACGGAAAGTGGTCTCTGAAATTAGCAGCCCTTACGGCTTCCGTAGAACCGCGAAAGCTAATCGCCATTGGCAAGGAAGGCCGGAAGGTTGAGATAAATGACGTCCTCGTCGGCGAAGTCTGGCTTGGCTCCGGTCAATCAAATATGGCCATGGCAGTAGGTTCGGCGAATAACTTTGAAGCAGAAAAGACTGCCGCGAACCTTCCTCTCATCCGTTACTATATCGAAGCGTCAAGTCCTTCTGACAAGCCTCAAGTTGAAGGTAAGGGCAAATGGGAGATATGTTCCCCGGAAACCGTTCGCCGCTTCTCCGCAACGCTTTATTTTTTTGGTCGTGAGATACACCGTGAAGTTGGTGTTCCGGTCGGGCTGATTAACGCCTCGGCTGGTGCCACGCACATAGAATCTTGGCTATCCGCGGAGGTGCAGTTTTCGGACCCTGATACCAAGGCTGAATATGAAGCTCAGTTAAAAAGCTGGGTCGGCTTTGATGAGGCAAAGTTCAGGGCTGACCATGTGAAGAAGCTCGCAGCATGGAAGCTTGCGGTCGAGCAAGGAAAAGCCTGTGAAAAAGACAAGCCCAGCGATCCAGATCGTTTGATCGCTCACATCAAGGGTAAGGGAGGTCCCGCCGGGCTTTACAATGGTAAAATATTCAACCTTGCCCCATATACCCTGCGGGGCATCATTTGGTACCAAGGCGAGAGCAACACTGGCCTTCCCCGCCCGAACCAAAAATATCTTTACCACAAGCAACTCACTCAACTCGTTACCAGTTGGCGCAAACTCTGGGATGAAGAGCTGCCCTTTGCCTGGGTACAACTCCCTAACTTCACCGCGCCCGGAGAAGGCTGGCCCCGCATCCGCGAAGCGATGCTGCAGGCCCTGGAACTTCCGAAGACCGGTATGGCAATCACCATTGATATCGGCGATCCAAAAGACATCCATCCCAAGAACAAACAAGAGGTTGGCAAGCGACTCTCCTACTGGGCGCTAGGTACTGTATATGGTAAAAAGGTGCCCGCCATCAGTGGCCCACTGCCGGATGGATATAACATCCAAGGCAACGCTATCACGGTTTACTTCAAACATACCAACGGCGGACTTAAATCTAGGAACGGCGGTTCCCTGACCAGTTTTCAAATCGCCGGTGCGGATCACCAATGGAAGCCCGCTGAAGCAAAGATCATCGACGATAAAGTCGTCGTAACCAGTCCAGCGGTCCCACAACCCTTTGCGGTTCGCTAAGCTTGGAAAGACTTGCCCGACCCCAGCCTTACTAATGGTGCAGGATTGCCAGCCTCGCCTTTTAGAACGGATAACTGGCCTGTAGAACCGGTGAAGTAATGAAAATAACTTACAATTTCATGAAACCGATTTTACGCATTACTCTGATTCACTCTCCGTTTGCCATTCTGCCCTTTACAAACAAACAAGTCCCACCTAATCCGATCGATCCTAATGGAAAAATCTGGGTGTTTTAGCGTTAGACAGCAAAGATTCGTTTGGTGTAAGCCCTCTTCAAAAATATTTGCAGAGTCTAAAGCCTCATGTTTTTGCACCCAATCTTTTGAATATCGAATCTATTGACTTAAGGCATATGGATGAACTTTTAATCAAAAGTTTGAAATCCTCTTTCCCAAATTTCTTATTTTATACAGTAAAGGTATTTGTCTGAGCGAATCAGCAGCTTGTTGTTCAACGGCACGGGGCATCCATTGAAGACACTTCTATCGGAAAGATCATTGGAGGAAATTTGCTCAAATTTTGGCTGGGCTCGCACCACAATAGTTTTTCCATTTCGAGTGAGATAATAAAGATTACCGTTTGCCAGCAAGCCAGAAGAATAAAACTGACCTGCCCCGGAAAGTCGCTCCTCGTAAACAATCTCCCCAGTGGCCGCTTTAGCGCAATAGGCGATTCCCTGTTGTTCATGGGTCCAGTATAAATGACCATTGAAAATCACCGGGGAGGAGACATTTGAGCCTTTATTGCTGGTCCATAACCGATGTGTACTTGTTACATCTCCGGTTCCACCTGTTTTAACCGCAAGCCCTGCAATTCCCGATCTTCCGCCCAAGCAATACACAATATCATTCTCATGGACCAAACTTGGAACCATGTACCATGTGATATCTGTTTTGCAGTTCCACAATTCTTTGCCACTGTCAGGATCAAAGGCTAGAACTTTTCCCTGAATGGCAACCACCAACTCATCCCGACCTGATTTTGATTGTACAACGATGGGCGTGTTCCAAGATTCTTTGATACCTTTGGCTGCCCATTTCTGTTTCCCGGTTTTTCGATCCAAGGCAATTAAGGAATCACTTTCCACACTGGCATTGATAATGACAAAGTCTTTGTAAAGTACAGGAGATGATGCACTGCCCCATCCATGGGTACGTGAACCTACATCCGCCTCCCATATTTCCTTGCCAGAATGATTAATCGCCTTTACACCGGATTTACCAAGAAAAATATAAACCGCATCTTTGTCCGCGGCTGGAGTACTAGCCGCAAAACCATGGTCTCTGATCTTTTCCTGTTCTGGAAGTTTTGCGGGAAAATCCATTTTCCAGATTGTGTTTCCATTTTCAGGGTTTATGGCAAGAAGGTGGCGCTTAAGGTTCTCTTGGGAACCAGTACTTTCCCCTGGAACGAAAAATCCTGTGTAACAAGTGATATAAATGCGATCATTCCAGACAATAGGGCTGGAAGCTCCCGGGCCCGGTAGCGGCGTTTTCCATGCAATATTTTCGGTTTCCCCCCACTTAATTGGGGGATTTGCCTTGGAATCAATACCCTGCCCACCCGGACCCCGGAAATTCGACCAAGGAATTTGACCTGGTGTGTAGGAAGTTAAGGTTAAAACGAATGTTAGAATGAGTGCATATCTAAATGAAATCATAAAGGCAAACTCCTGTGATAGGTTTATTCCATATTATTTCATCCAAGCAAAAATTCCCAAAAAATTAGCGACCAAAAACCATCACTTCCAATCGTAATTAATTTTAGAGGACAGTATCCTTAGCGCCTTGGCACGTTTTCAGATTCAAATGGACATTTTAAATATTTTGGTTCCGCAACAAACAAGTACTGATGATACTTCCATGGTTGATATGGTTTCAAATAGCTCGTAAAGTAATTAACTTCCGAGGTTTGATTTAAGTGAAAACTGCAGGGACAACAGAGCATGATTCATCAGCAACTTACCGCGGCCATTTTTGCCCTCGCATTGCTTTCTTTGGGCTCTGCAGCAATTGCTCTTTTTCGCAGACCGAGCGAGGCTCAGCGCGGCTTTTGGTTGATGGTTGCGCTTTGGGGACTGCTCGATGGCATCATCGTGTGGCCTTCGCTGCTTAGCGCCCCGATCGCTATCGAGGAACTACACCGAATCCTGAGTATCAATCTGGCCCTTCAGGTAGTGTACTTGCCCACAGGAGTGATTCTTGCGACCCGCTCCCAACAACTGGTAAGGGGCTTTGGTTGGGGTATCATCGCATCGGCCATTCCGCTGGCCATTATTGACGGGATCTTCTTCCTGCGAACCTAAGGGGATTTAAAGGAAATAATAATCTTGCTAAAAGATTTCAGGGGAGCATAAAAACAGAGTTAATAATATCCATTTGATCATAAAGCATCCTATGGAAAGAAGATTTTGTACTATTTTACAACCGATACTAAGTCAATGATTTTAAAAAGCCCGGTGTTAATTTATGGGACAATCAACTAACCCTTCGGGTCGGCATAACTCCGAAATGTTCAACTTACCATTTATCTCTTCTAACAAAATCCTTAACTTTAAATCGGCACTTCTTTTCTACCAATGTTCCGAGCTTCCTTTGGACTGCTAAAGGTCAAATTGATTGCTTACGAAGGTTCGCTCTTCGGCAAATGTTTGCAAAATCAAGCTAATATTTCTTTAACCACCTCACCTGCAACATCGGTAATTCGATAATCGCGGCCGTTGAACCGATAAGTAAGCCTGGTGTGATCAAGGCCCATCAGATGCAGCAATGTGGCGTGCAAATCATTTACGTGAACCTTGTTTTGAACTGCTTTGTAACCAAATTCATCCGTGGCGCCGTAATGAAACCCACCTTTTACACCAGCGCCTGCAAGCCATATCGTAAAACCATTAGGATTATGATCGCGCCCTTTGGAACCCTGAGAATCAGAGGTGCGACCAAACTCGCCACCCCAGATCACCAGTGTTGAATCAAGCAGGCCCCTTGCTGCCAAATCTGTCAACAATGCCGCTGCCGGTTGATCGGTATGTAATCCGCACGATCGATGATTGGTTTGCACATCGCTATGGCAGTCCCATGGAACATCATTAACACTACCATCGCCACCAACCCCCTTGCCCGCAAAGATTTGCACGAAGCGAACCCCTCGCTCGACCATTCGCCTTGCAACCAGGCATTGCCTTGCAAATGTGGCGCACTCCGGCTTATCAAGGCCGTAAAGCCTCTGGGTGGTCTGGGTTTCCCGGGCGATATCAAGGGCCTCTGGCGCGGCCATTTGCATACGATACGCCAACTCATAAGAGTTGATGCGTGCAGTCAAGTCAACTTGAGTGGGGCGGGTGGCGGCATGTTCCTTGTTGAGCTTTCGCATTAGTTCCAATTGCGCAATCTGCTGTGCATCCGTATGCTTCTGGTCGCGAAAAAGATTATCGATGGATTCCTTTCGCCGGGCATCTAGCGCAAGCGCCTGGTAGGATTTCGGCAAAAAGCCCGCCGACCATATTTGATCATCCCCCCGGGGCCTTGTGTCATGCAGCACCACGAATGAGGGTAGGTCCTGGTTCATCGAACCAAGCCCATAATTCAACCATGCTCCCATGGAAGGCAAACCTGGACGATTCGTGCCACACATGAGTTCTATCGATGCAGGAGCATGATTGTTTTGCTTTAAATACATCGAGTGCAAAAAACACATCTTGTCAACATGTTGAGAAAGCTGGGGAAAAATATCCGATACCCAGGAGCCTGACTGCCCATGTTGTTTCCATTCAAAAGGGGACTTTAAACACTTGCCACTGGTGCTGAAGAAACCCGTTTTGGAATCTGCACCTGCAAGCTGCTGGCCATCGCGCTTCTGCAACTCAGGCTTGTAATCCCAGGTATCTACCTGGGATGGGGCACCCGTCATGAACAACCAGATGATTGATTTTACCTTTGCGGGAAAATGGGGCTGCTTCAGCGCAAGGGGATCATTTAAAATCGATGCGGCTTTTGACTCTTCCTGCAACATGCTGGCAAGAGCCAAGGATCCAAATCCAAGGCCTGCCTGCTGCAAAAACCTGCGACGCAAGGGAAAACTCATATTGTCAAAAGGCAATTCAAACATCATCCACTCCCATCATATTTCATGCCGGTCTTTAATCGATGTATACAAATTCATTGAGACAAAGCAGCGTATGACAAAACTCGACTAGGGCTTTCTCCTGATTAACGGAATTTGCACCACCTATAATTTTTTGCTGTCCCTCCATGAACTTTTGCATCTCCTCAAGTTCGTGATCGCTAGGTAACCGCGCAAATGCAATACGATAAGCCGCCTTGACTGATTCTTTCACAGGGATTCCGGATGTTGGGACGATCCGCTTCGCCAACTTTTCCGCCTGCTGGCGAACCAACGGGGAATTAAGCATCACCAACGCCTGCGTGGGAACCGTGGTGCTGACCCGTTCGCCTATGCTCTGCGTTGGCTCAGGCGCATCAAAAGTGGTCATTAGCGGGATTAGCTCACTGCGTTTGACACGAAGGTAAACACTGCGGCGTACCGAGTTATCCGTGACACTGGGACCATACATGGTCTTCGTGTCGAGATTCCCGCCCACAGCAAGCAATGCATCCCGAATGATTTCGGCATCAAGACGGCGCGACTGATAGTGCCATAAATAACGGTTTTCCGGGTCAATCTTGACATTGTCAGCATTGGGTTCATGGGATTGCTGATAAGTGGCACTTAACATGATTTGCTTGTGCAGAGGTTTGAGCTTCCAGCCATTTTTTGTCAGTTCCATCGCAAGCCATTCAAGTAGCTCAGGATGACTTGGACGCTCTCCCTGAAATCCAAAATCATTGGTAGTTCGGACAATTCCGTTACCAAAATGATGCTGCCACATTCGATTGACCATGACTCTGGCCAGCAGGGAACCGGCACCATGCTCAAGGTTGGTGATCCAATCTGCCAATGAAATCCGGGGGTCACCACTTACACCACCCGTAGGCAATTCACCACGGGTAAGAACCTGCAGGAAACCCGGAGTGGCTTTTTCACCCTTGTTGTCAACCTCTCCCCGACGAAGGTAGAAAACATCCTGCCCACCATCAATCGTTGTGTAAACTTCCGTTAGTGGCGGACGGGGAACGGCCTGGTCATGACTTCGCAAAGCTTGGAAAACTTTATTGGTCGCATCATCAAACGGGGCATACCACCTCGCCAGACTTTCACGCATTGATTCCGGAACCCTGTTGTTGTTTGCTGCCAGTATGCCGCGAAGTTCGTTAACATTCTGGGGCACAAAATCCCCAGCCCAAGTGGTCGGATTTGGCTCAGTGCTCATCGCAAACCGTAACCTACCGATCCCAAGTTCACGAAATTGCAAGGTAACCTGCAGTTCCGTTCCTCCAGCGAACCCTGCAAGTGGCTTTTCCAACTCAAAGATGGCGGCGTTATCTTTCTTTGCTGTCGTTTTTACAACCCAGGCGGTATTCGGTTTACCATCCACCGCATTAGCCAGGGGTTGATCTTTGTCTTCAAATGCCGCGAAGGCCGGCTTGAGCTTTAATTCCTGTATCGGCTCCTTGGAATTGGGATCAAGCGACCTGGCATTGATTTTCAAATCGGAAAGCTGAAATCCACCATCCGCATTCACCCCTGGTCCACGCTGTGGAAGAGCTTTATCCGTAAAGCAATCTAATCGAAATGAATTAAGGTTTTTCTGATAAGTATGAAACGTGATTTGATACTCTTCATTTGCAGCAACTGCTTTCATCGCCCCACGGCCACGCCTCTTCATGGTTCCGGGATTAATTGTACCATCATGGGCTACAATACCCCCGGGCAGCCATTTCAAATACGAACGCTCGGCATCCATGGTCAAAGGTTCGAGAATCTGCCAGCGTGTTGCCTCGGGTTGTTTCGGTAGTTCTGATTTCTGCCAGGCCTCAAATCGTTTGGGCAATTCGTCATTGGTAAACTTACGCAATGCAATGGCTAATGGCTCTCGATCCTTCTGGTGTTTTTCCAGCTTGGCTTTAGTCGTTGCAGGATCGGGATCAAGTACCCGGGTGCCATGAACGGTTTTTGCCAGCCCAGCAGCGAGTGCGTAATAGTCTTTGTGAGGGAAGGGATCGTACTTATGCTCGTGGCAACGAACGCAACCCAGCGTAAGCCCAAGCATTGAACCACCAACGGTCATAAGCATGTCATCAATTTGGTCGTAGCGGATTCGCTCGACAGTTTTTGCAGTAATCTGCCCGGGATACGGCCCGGCAACGAGAAAACCAGCCGCACTTGCTGCCTGGAAATCATTGGGAAGCAATTTATCGCCCGCAAGTTGCAGTTTTACAAATTGGTTGTAAGGCATATCCTCGTTTAGCGCACGAATTACCCAATCCCGGTAATGATACGCCGAAGGCCTGAAACCATCGAACTCATAACCACCACTCTCCGCATACCTGGCGACATCCAGCCAATGCCTGGCCCATTTTTCACCATAGCGTGGGCTAGCTAAAAGCTCATCCACCACCTTTTCAAACGCAGCTTTGGAATTATCTTTTAAAAACGATTCGATCTGCTCAGGCGTTGGAGGCAATCCAATCAAGTCGTAATATGCCCTGCGCAACAACTTTTCCTTCCTTGCTGGAGGGCTCATTTGCAGTTTTTTTTCCGCTCCAGCATGTTGAATGAAACGATCAATGGCATTGACCGCCGGCCCCACAGGAGGAACAGTTTCCTTCAATGGTTGAAATGACCACCACTGTTTGCCCTCGCCAAGGTTTATCTCACGCTTAGGCTTGGCAACCAACTCTCCCTGACGGGGATCAGGGGCACCCATGTCAATCCATTTGGCAAAATCTGCTATCACGTTTTCAGGCAGCTTTCCAGCAGGTGGCATTTCCAAGCCATCATACTTCAGTGCCTTCATGAGCAAACTCTTCGCTGACTGCCCTTTAACAAGAGTTGGTCCCGTCTCTCCACCAGTCAGCATGCCTTTGGCAGTATCAAGAAATAAATCGGCCTTCAGCTTCTTGTTGGTTTGCGCATCTTTTGAATGACACGAATAACAATGCTGGTTGAGCACCGGGCGAATTTTTTGCTCGAAGAATTTCAAACCATCATCATTCGTTTCCTGGGCATAGGAATGCACCATGGGAAGACAAAAAACCAAGGTGGATAACAAATATCGAAGCATACAAAAATACCTCATCGAAAATGCTTTTTTTTAATTTTCAGGGAATGCAAGCCTGGGAGATCGCAAACTCCAACCCTTATATCTATCCATGAATTATTTTGCGGGGTCGTAAATAAAGGCGTTGTCATCAGCAGGTTTTACCCACACATTCCTAAATTTCACGGGGTTGTTATGATCCTGGAGAAATACCGGACCTGTCATGGTTTTTTTCTGTAGATCCCGGATCTTTTCAAGATAAGGTGTTGTCCCGAATCGAAATGGATGAAATGTCGACCTAGGCTCGGCAAACGTCGTACCATCCTGCACTTTCAACCCGTTGTACCAAACCGTGACCGTTCCATTTTCAATAATCGCACCAGAATCATTTCGACGCGGTGCCCGATATCGGATATCAAATACCTGCCATTCACCAGGTTTTCGACACGCATTAACAAGGGGTTTTGAAAATCCATACAAAGCCCCAGCATCTTCCTGGGTAATCTTTTCCCGATCCTTGCCAAACGAATTCAGAATCTGAACCTCGTAATTCCCATGAATGTAGACCCCGCTGTTGGCAGTGCCCTTCTCAGGCAACAAGAATTCAACATGGATATCGGCATCACGGAAGTGAAGCTTGGAAACGATATGATTTTGGTTCCCCTTGGGCGTGGAAATAAGCATCCCATCTTCTACAGGCCAGTTAACCTTCTCACCCGACATGCTAAGGAACAAATGATTACCTTTTTCATCCAGCAGCAGGGTGGCACCTTTCGGAGCCGGGACGGGAAGCTTGCTTTGATCGGGCTTAAAATCCGAATCAGCACCCAGAACAGCCAAAATTAGAAGAGCAGGAATCATTGGTTTGCCTCAAATGGAAGGAATTTTCCCAACTATACCAAATCAGGACCAAAATCCCCAATTTGAAATAACCTTTTACGAAGGAGTATATCCTTTAAAAACATCAAAACCGGTTCAAATATGATGGATTTGGCAGTATTAAGACTTCTCTTTGCGAGGAACCAGGGGTAGAAAATGTTTTGGTATTTAGCCTAGGCCTCCGGGGAGCCTCATTTGCCTTGGTATTAATTTTTGCCATCGAGGCGCACGACGCGCACAACGCCCTGGCTGGTGGCATGTCGGCTGATCTTGGGCGAGCGGAGTGATTTTGCGGGCTTGAGGCTGTACGGAGCAGTCATGGGAGTTTTTCAGTAGTACTACTGAAAAATGTCCATTTATTAGACTGCGCACCCCGCGCGGGGTGGTAAGCTAAACCGCTTCAGCACAAAGACTTTTGTCAAAAGCCGCCTTCGGGACTCGAACCCGAGACCTACGCTTTACGAAATGGTTAAAAATTTATTTGAAGAGACGCATTTGGATGCGATTCAGATGAGTTTATTTGCTCCTTGTCTGCAATATTTTGGCAATTGTTGGATGCTATAGAAACCAGCAAATCCAAAGTAGAGAATTGATCGAATCCAGATGACCTTTTCCATTGCCGTTAATCGCATTCTGAAGCCATTTTAAAGGGTTTAATAGGGCAAGCCCAGACATTGCCCACTAATCCCAAATAATGGCTGTTAAATGCAATAAGGAAGAGTCTTAAACGCAAATCCTCATTGTGTTTAGAATCGCCTGATGGTAATTAAACCTGATGGTAATTAAAAATGGATTTTAGCTGATTCGTTGGGCGTGGTCAGTTTTTAGACCAGAATTTTAAAGAGCCACCTTCGGGGTTCGAACCCGAGACCTACGCTTTACGAAAGCGTCGCTCTACCAACTGAGCTAAGGCGGCTGGTCTTTCCAACTCAGCTAGATTACCAATTTAGAGCCAAGGTTGGCAACCCATTTCACAGCACTTTTGTCCCACCAAACTCAGATTTGGTTTTTTCCTAAGCCTATTCTGGTAATTACCCTAGGACAATTTTGGTTTGGACTAATTCGAATCAGGCAGTTGTTCATGAGGCATTCAGGCATTCGGTTCACAGTAGGACCCTATGACAATGACATGCTTTACAATCAGGTGCCAGTGATGGAGGCATTTGCTCAGGTCGAGAAATCATTGCGAAATATAGAATCAGCAAAAAAGGAAAATACCCTGCCCCATTTGGATTACCAGATTTAGCTGGTGCGAATTGATAAAAATTGTTTTAGTTGAATCTTTTTACGATTTAAATGACAATGTAACTACAAGATAAAACAGAAAGAGCAAAAATGATAAAATATTTTTGTTTGATGGTTTTGGTTATGACATTTTCCGTAGTATGCCCTAATTTAGGCAATGCTCAAAATAATCCCAACGCTCAAATAACAAGAATTTCGTTTGAAATAAATCCGAATGGGTTCTTGAATTTAACGTTAAAGCAAATGAAAAGTGATTCTTTTGGAATTCCCAATGATTTTGTAGAAATTAAAAAGCCAAACACTAATTCAATATACAAGATCAACAAATCTTCCGGCTTGGCAATTACCGAATATGATTTTTCTAAAAAGGCTAGTATCGCAGATTTTTCAAATCAAGAAGCTCTGGAAATTAAAAATAATCTCCTTTATCTTGATCCCAAAAAAACAAAGGAAAACAAAATAATATTTGAACTGGATTCAACAAAAATTAAGGGACCACCACTTAAATACCCAATATATTTTGACTTGGATATTGTTTCCCAAGGTCAACTTAATCTGAAGGCTCCTGATCAAAATAAGAGAACTATTGCATTCAATTTTTCAGTCAATGGATCTGAAGGGGCATCCCATATTTCTGTTGCCATTCAAGCAATTGATACGAAAGTAACCTCAGGTAATTTGGTGATACGGTACAAGGATGTTATCAAAAATCCAAATGGACCGTTACAAGATTTAACCAACAGTAAATTTGAAAGAGGTCAATTAAACATAAACCAAAAGCTACCTAATTTTCCGAAAAATCCGCACCTAAAATGGTGGACTGTAAATGTAATCAATGATGGAGCTTATTTTCAAAAGTTTAGATTCGGTGGAATTGCAACGCCCGATCTTGGCTGTGAATTTAAAAGTGAGCTGGGAATAGTTAAGATTTCCGAAATTAAACCTGGGGGTCCTGCGTTTGCTGCAGGAATTAAGTTAGATGATGTAGTGTCAAAAATAGGAAACAAGCCGATTCGGAATTTAGGTGATGCACTTGAAATCATTAACGAAATAAACAGTTTTAATCCAATTGAATTGGATATCAGTCGAAATGATAAAATCATGAAAATTATTGTAAAACCAGAATAAAATACAAGAATTTATACTTTTATTCATTCAGTTTTATTTGGTACAAATTTTAAATTCTATATTCAAATTCTGATAGTAATTGGCGACCGTCAGTAAATAGCTTCCGAGAGAAATTCTGGGGGCTTTGGTTTTGTCCAATTTGATCTTTAAGTTATCGGCAATTTAGAATGTTATTATTTTTTGGATTTAAAAGTCTTCCATTGCTAGCACAGATTGAATCAATTAAATGGAAATAATGTTAAATGCCAGCATTTACTTTGGGAATTCTGTATTTAATTCATGTGTCAAGGACCCATAATAGTTGTTTTTTTCCTAAGCCTATTCTGGTAATGACCCTAGGACAATCTTGGTTTTTAATCACAATCGGAGGGAATCAGTAAAGCAGATGGTGATGCTGCCAAATAATTCGGTGCATTAAAGAACCATAATTGGTTATGTGGTCTGGCAGACAAACTCCATACTTTTCCAGCCATACCTTCAGGAACCATCACTCGAACAACCTCGTCATTCGCGTTGGTTTCCTGAATCAATTTTCTATCCGGCCCTAAAACTTTATGTGGTCCTCCGCTCCAGAAATAATGAAGCTCCTTTGTGCCTTTGGGGACATAAAAATACATTTCCTGCATTTGCCCAAGATGAAGCACTCGTTTTCCCTTTTGAGGTACCCATGTAATAGCCTCTTCCGGGGCAGTTTTAATTCGCCAACCAGCGGACGAGTCGTAGAGTTCAAAGAAGTAAACTCCGGGTTCAGGTACATTTAGGCGCAAACGGTGCGGTTCGCCATCCAGTTTCATAGAACCAGTGAGTATTTTTTTGCCTTGGGAATCTTCCACAGACCATTTGGCATCCGGTCGGTCACGATACCACGCTATCACACCAGGGGTAATTTCCAATTCGATGGGTTCCCCTTTCTTGCAAAGAACAGCATATTTTTCCATCCCTTGAAATCCATGGGAAAGATTCGCGCCATGGGTGCCACCATGCACAGCCTGTTTTAAATTTTTTGAGGCGAAGTCGAACTCTTGAACCTCCATGGGTTCAAAAAACTCAAGACCTTCTTTAAACCACTTAGAAGTTTCCAAATCTGAAACGGGCAAAGAATTGATCCATGGCTTAGGCAAATTGTTTCTTGCCCAAGAGGGTTCCTCAAACTTTTTAGCGATATCGTTCGCAAAGCTGGTTTGGATTGCATTCCAATGATTCATGTATTCATACCGGGTGCGAAAGGCGAAGGTAAGGATCTCCAAAGCCATCTCCTTTTGCTTGGTTTTTTCTTTTTCGTGGTCGTAAAGCCAACGCAAGTGGATGTAGCGCAAATAATGTTTAAGATGATCCAGCCTTGCCTGAATTTCGTGATCATTTTTTGTGAGCCTGGAAGCCTGATCAATATCCCTGAACAAGTTACCGATCAATTGTCTGCTAATGATCGGCGTGACTGAAAGACCTGGCATCCATCGTTCATAAAATTTTTGCATCAGCCCGGCAGCGGGACCAAATGCTTGTTCGTAAAAATCCTTGGTGATGGTTTTTACATCCGCATCCGGATTCCACATCAACTTGTTGGAAACATAATATCCAAGGCCATGTACTCCCCAATTGTTACCACTTTCTGCATCTATGCTAGTCGCACCGAGGCTTGCTGATTTTCGTATGGATTGTGCTATATGATCCAGGTTGGCGCCCCTGCCCCCCGGAAGTTTGTCAAAATCCCACAACCAGACCGAGTAATAGTCATAAAAGCCCATGGAATTACATTTTTTTGGCCAAAGATCCCGCAATTCATCAAAGGAATATTTTCCCCGAATGAAACCCATGGTCAATTGAACGTAAACATTAGGTTCTAGGGTAAAATCCGGTGGTATGCTGTGTTCGTTGTAGGCAAGAAGTCCTATCATTTTGCCCGGCTGTTCCTTGGAGATAATCTTAGCCGCATGATTTGCCAGACCAAAAACTCTATTGGAAACACTTCCCAACTTCAGGCATTCGGCACACTCACATTGCCCCGAACCATCCGCGCAATCCAAAGAAGCCATTTCTGCATTTGGGTTTTTCTTGAAATAATCGCGCACCCACTGAACCCCAAGTTCCTGAACCTTGGGATTACTAAGGCAGAACTGTGGTCCCTGTCTTTTGCCTTTTACCAAAGCCAGGTATTCGGGGTGTTCCTCAAAAAGTTTTTTGTTGGATGCCAAAATCGCCTCATAAGAATGTCCGGCGTAAACCCGGAATGATGATGCCATTCGGTTATGCCTGGACCAATCCTGATAATCCTTCTGGCACGAACTTCCGTAGGGGTGCTTTTTGTCATCCGGGAAAGGTCCGTATCCATACCAAATTCTGCGGGCTAATATTTTGGGTTTATCTTTGACATCCAATGCGACCGAGAGGGATGATTGATGGGGGATCACCTCCCATTCCTTTGCTGGAAAGAACCATCGGCAACCACATTTTTCAAGCAAGGTAAATACAGCATGAGAAAGCCCCAGTTCAGTTGCGCCAATCAGAATCAGTTTGTCTTTGGCGGATTTTATGGCAAAAGCTTCTCTTCCATCATAATTTTGAATTTTTAAAGCTTGTGCTATTTCCTGGTTTGGAAACTCTTCCATAGTGCCAATTACGATTCCCTTTTGACCATTACCTTTGATCACTTCGAATTTTGTTCCTGTGATCCGTTGAAGATAATAAGCCAGTTCATTTGCAAGGGTGATGGTGCTTTCGCTGGTATTTGGGTGCAGGCAAATTGCATGATTTGTTTTGCCATTATCCGCAATTTGAAATGGTTCAATTCCACATGCTGAATATGTCATCCATAGCAATAAGAGAAGGCTTGAGTTGTTCATAACCAATACCTTTCAGAATATAAATAAAATAGTTCCAGCATCCCGTGAACATTACACAATGCGTTTGTTACTTTTGGAATGGATGGGCTTTAAATACACATAGTTGCCTGATTAAAATTAATTCTGTCCGTGTATTCATATATAAAGCAACCAATAAAAACGTTTTTAAAATAAGCAAATATATTGTGCCGGAAAATGCAAATAGTACACTCTAGGAAGCTTGGGCATTATTTTGATCCCATTTTTCAATAAATCGAGTTCGTTATCTGGGTGGGGGCTCTTGGTGCCGGATATAGATACCCTTCAAAATTATGTTCCTAGGAAATGAAATATGATTCACATGAACAGGAGTTAATCAGATGCGAAAATTAGCAGCTTTTGTTTCCTTCGTACTTTTTCCAGCATTCACTCTAACGGCAACAGCGTTATATTTTCAGGGAAGCGATGATGCCGCTCGAAAAATAGCTGTTGAGCTTTTTAAATCCTTGGATGATGAACAAAAAAGTCAGGCATTAAAGGCGTTTGATGATAAAGACAGGCACGCCGAGGTGTTTCCAGCCGCGGAAAGAAAAGGCTTACCTTTCAGTAAGCTGAAGCCAGGGCAGGTTGCTTTGGTGGACAAGATGATTCTCGCCATGACATCAAACTATGGGGCCGGCAGAGTCATGGAAATAGCAAAACAAACTCCAGCTAACCGCAGATACATCAATTTTTTCGGGGAACCTGAGGCGGGAAAATCCTTCGCATTTCGATTGGCACAGCACCATCTAACTCTCATTCATTGCGAGTTCAATCCAGATAACATGAATGAATTTGGGCCAGTTCTTTTGGGTGGAAACCCTGTGAATACACTTTGGGATGAAGAGGAGGCTATTCTTCTGGAATTGGCCAAAAAACTGGACAAAGAAATGTTGGATAAACTGAAAGGCTCGGGAGGATCTGGCCAGGCCATAGGGAAAGCCGGGGTAGCTATAAAGGATATGCCTGAATCTGGTTCCAAGCTTGTAAAACAGTTGCTGGAAAAAAGAATGGATGTTTTTTCCGCTGACCGCAGAAAGCAACTGGAAAAGATCATCAGCAAAACAGGGGGTGTGGATGGGTTAAAATTCGTTCTAAACGGCAATGCCTCGGCAGGGCATATGAATGGAGGAAATTATTCCTGGAAGATCGGCAACGAGTCCATTCTTGTGGATTGGCAAACCGCCGGAAAAAACCACCTGCACTTAACGGTTCGGGTCAAACCGAAATCCTAATAATCAATCTAATCAGGATAAAATTTTTAAGGGAATTTTGAATAAATTTGTAAGTATTTTGTAAGTAATGAATTGCATTACAAGTCAAAAAATACTTCAAATCTTTGCTAAATTGGAATACCGAAAGGGAATGACTTGGAAAACGCCAAATGTCCGTTTATGGCTGGAACACAAGGAACCCAACGCCAAGTTATGGCAGTGTCAATGTCCAATAAAGATTGGTGGCCTGATCAATTAAACCTTAAAATTCTTCATCAAAATTCCTCCAAAAGTAACCCGATGGATGTTGGATTTGATTACGCTGAAGAATTTAAAAAACTTGATTTATCCGCTTTGAAGAAAGATATATCCGTACTATTGACAACTTCGCAGGAATGGTGGCCTGCCGATTATGGGAATTACGGACCCCTGTTTGTTCGTATGGCATGGCATAGTGCCGGGACATATAGGGTCATGGATGGTCGTGGTGGAGCATCCCACGGCGAACAGCGATTTGCCCCCCTGAACAGTTGGCCCGATAACGCAAATCTTGATAAAGCTCGGCGATTGTTATGGCCAATAAAGCAAAAGTATGGCCAGCAAATATCTTGGGCAGACCTGATGATTCTGACTGGAACAGTTGCTCTAGAGAACATGGGGTTAAAGACATTTGGTTTTGGGGGAGGTCGGGAAGATGTTTGGGAACCACAGGAAGACATTTACTGGGGTTCTGAAAAACAATGGTTGGATAACAAACGATATTCTGGTGATAGGGTTCTGGAAAATCCGTTAGCCGCTGTGCAAATGGGGTTGATCTATGTAAATCCGGAAGGGCCAAATGGAACCCCTGATCCCATTTCTGCTGCCCATGATATTCGGGAAACATTTGTCCGGATGGGAATGGATGATGAAGAAACTGTTGCACTAATCGCTGGCGGACATACTTTCGGAAAAGCTCACGGGGCTGCAAGCCCTGAAAATTACGTTGGCCCAGAGCCGGAAAAGGCAAGTATCAGTGAACAAGGCCTTGGTTGGAAAAACTCTTACGGTATAGGCAAAGGGAGCGACACAATCACTAGCGGACTAGAAGGGGCTTGGACATCAACGCCAACAAAATGGTCAAACGGATACTTTAACAATCTTTTTGGTTATGAATGGGTTTTAACCAAGAGTCCCGCTGGAGCTCATCAATGGGTTCCAAAAGAGGCAAGCGCGCAAGGTACAGTTCCCGACGCTCATGATCCGAAAAAATTTCACCCGCCGATGATGTTCACTACCGATCTTGCCCTCAAAATCGATCCAGCCTATCTGAAGATTTCTAAACGATTCCATGAATATCCCGAAGAGTTTCAACTTGCTTTTAGCAAAGCTTGGTACAAATTGACGCACCGTGACATGGGGCCGGTTACCCGGTTACTTGGGCCAGAAGTTGCCCCTCCGCAGTTGTGGCAAGACCCTATTCCCGCGGTTGATCATAAATTGATCGGGGAAAAGGAAATTGATGTTTTAAAAGAGATGATTTTTTCATCAGGACTATCAATTTCTCAGCTAGTTACCACGGCCTGGGCGTCGGCATCGACATTCCGCGCAAGTGATAAAAGAGGAGGGGCTAACGGTGCTCGGATTCGACTTGCTCCTCAGAAAGATTGGAAGGTAAACAACCCTCAAGAACTTAAGCAAATCCTTGCTGTTCTCGAAAAAATTCAACAGAATTTTAATCTTAGCCAAACTACCGGCATAAAAGTTTCCCTGGCGGATCTAATCGTACTGGGAGGGTGTGCCGCTATAGAGCAGGCAGTCTGTAACTCCGGTTATGAAATCCGGGTTCCGTTCCAGCCCGGACGTAACGACACCACCAAGGAATTGACAGATGCTAATACTTTTACCGTGCTTGAACCAAAGGCCGATGCATTCCGAAATTACGTTTCCCATGACTTGAATCGGTCGGCCGAAGAAATGCTGATTGATCGTTCACAGCAACTTTCTTTAACAGCGCCGGAGATGACTGTACTGATTGGAGGCTTGCGGGTTTTGAATTCGAACTCAGCTAAAACCCCAATGGGTGTTTTCACCAAACGACCAGGAATCTTAACAAACGATTTTTTTGTAAATCTATTAGATATGGGAACGGAGTGGCATAATTCTAAAGAAAGTGAATATTTGTTTGAGGGAAGGGACCGCAAGACTGGTGAAGTTCAATGGACAGCAACTTCCGTTGATTTGGTATTTGGTTCAAACGCCCAACTCCGAACTATCGCGGAAGTTTATGCCTCGGCAGGTTCCCAAAAGAAATTTGTTCGCGACTTCATAGCCGCATGGAACAAAGTCATGAATCTTGATAGGTTTGATCTAGAACCTAAGCTTAGGTTTGGAATTGATGTATAAGTCCATTGGCCATCATAGATTTGGTTGCTATTAAGTTGCAGATTCGAACATTAAAGATTGCCTGGTAAATTTTCAGACTAAAAAATACAAGATGTGATAAATTTATTGCTTTTATAAATTGCAGAAGATTACTTCTTAATTCATTTTCCCAATCTTGTTTATGCTGGGCAGACTTATTATTCAAAATTTTTTAGCATTATTTGAATTGGCAAATTGCCAGAAAAAACCACCTACACTTAACGGTTCGTGCCAAACCAAAAACTTAAATCCTTCATAGTTTTTGGAACTATATGTGCAGATATTACAAAAAAAACCGTGAATAAACCAACACAATAGACCTGTTTGTCCGTTTTTGCTATTATTCAAAGAGAATTTAGGTTTTTTGGGTTTAAATGTCGATATTAAAGATTGATCCCGCCAGATGATTTCAAGTATAGTTTATTTGTTAAAAGTATTTCCCGCCTGATTTTTGTAGTAATTATTCCTGCCTGTTTGGAGACCATCGATCATGGAACAAAAATTTGAAGGAATTCCAAAATCTGACATTCGCGTGGATGGTTCCAAGTTAGTACGAACCGAGGTTGTTAATGATTGGGGTTCTCTTCTGCAATGGGTGATAACCCAAAACGGGAAACAGATTGCAGCTTACAACGCCAGACCCTCTTTAAGTGTCATCCATGACCTCAAGAGTCCCGGTGAATATCAGGCCCATCTACAAATGTGGAAATATGTCGATTACAAGAAAAATCCACAGGGTGAATTCATCAATAGCAAGTTTGTGGAAGTTTCTGAAAAAGTAAAATTTACCGTTTGATCGATGCCACCAATGCAGGCTGCAAGTCTGCTTTAAGGAGAAATTCTAATGTTGAATTTAGGCAAAAAACGCGTGGCTTTGTGCGGTGGTCCGAATCGACGTAGTTTTTTACAACTTGGCACGGCCGGAATGGCTGCCCTCTCGCTGCCCTCCGTTTTCCATTTGGAAGCTAGAGGTGCGGTAAAAGAATCCTCTGCAAAAATTAAGAACTGCATAGCCATTTTTTTGGTTGGTTCTCCTGGTCATCTTGATACCTGGGACATGAAACCAGATGCCCCCGCGGAAGTTCGCGGCAAGTTTAAACCGATCCAGACGGATGTGAATGGCATACAGATTTGCGAGCATTTCCCGATGATGGCCAAGATGATGAAAAAGGTTGCGCTTATTCGCAGTCTTCATCATCGAACGGGTGCAACCCATGAAAATGGCCAGCGGTGGATGATGACAGGTCACGATTTCAACGCGGACAGTGTCAAGCCCCATCTTGGTAGTGTGGTGTCTAGGGTTTTCGGCCAAAAAAGTGAACTTCCCTCAAATATCATCCTTCCCGGACCCATAGGAAATACTGGTGCAGGCCCCCTACATGGTCAGACATCCGGCTATTTGGGCAGCGCCCATGAGCCATTCTTTTTAAATTCAGACCCTGCGAACAAGGATTTTAAGGTTGGTGATTTGGAAGTCGCTGCGGGTCAAGCCGGTAACCGCCTCGATGCCCGCAAGCAATTCCTCGCGCAGCTTGATGATCTGCAAAGGAAGAGTGAATCCCGTAGTACCCAAAGTCACGACAGCGCCTATGAGCGCGCATTTCGACTTTTGACTTCCCCAAAGGCTAAACAGGCCTTTAATCTGTCCCAAGAAAACGACAAACTGCGTGACCGTTATGGTAGAAATACCTTTGGTCAAAGCTGCCTGATGGCCCGAAGAATGATCGAAAACGGTGTTCGCTTTGTCACTGTGAATCACTTTGACACAGTTTTTAACCTTACATGCTGGGATATGCACGCTGATGGTGGTGGCCTGAATAACACTTACCTTGATTATGAACGCCATCTATGCCCACAGTTTGACATAGCATTCACTGCGCTCATTGAAGACCTTGAACAACGCGGCATGCTGCATGATACGGTGGTTGCTGTATTAAGCGAGTTTGGAAGAACCCCCCGGCTAAACCCCAAGGGTGGACGCGACCATTATCCCAACGCATGGACCAATTTCCTGGTGGGTGGCAACATCCGTGGCGGGCAAGTCATTGGTGCAACAGACAAGATTGGATCAAGGCCAAGTGATAATCCGGTGGAACCGCCACAGATTCTTGCTTCCATATACCACGCCATGGGTATCGATCTGGATAATACAATGATGCCCGGTCCCGGAGAAAGGCCTGTTCGTCTGGTGGAAGCAGAACCGATCCGCCAATTATTCTCCTAGCCTTCAAAATAGCTCTTGCATCCAAAAACCAATCCTATGATTGGAATCAAATGTTCATCCAAAGAACCATTCTGCTGATTGTCAGCATTTTAATTCTGGTTCTTCAAACCAAGGCCGCAGAGCCTTTGGTTCGATCTATCGATATTCGTGGCTTGCAACTTGGTAAAACCACCACAATAACCATGGATGGGGATGGCTTTGGAAAAGCGCCAAAACTTCTTTTGCCTTTTGAAGCCAAACAGGTTTTAAAAACAGGTTCAACAGATAAAAAAGCTGTCATGGAAGTACAGCCTTCAGGGGAAGTCGCGCCAGGCTTTTACCAAGGGCGCATACTTTCCGAAAAAGGTGTTAGTCTTCCATTTCTCCTGGGTGTTGACCAACTTCCACAAAAACCATTTGCAAGTACCATCAATGAATTACCCATGGCGTTTCATGGCACTATCTCTGGCAGCCAAATCCTAGAAACCAAATTCGAGGGCACCAAGGGACAGCAGGTGATGATTGAAATCGAAGCCCAAAAAATTGGTTCAAAATTGCAACCTGTAGTGCACCTTTACAATTCAAAAAAGCTGCAACTTGCATGGGCTTGGCCAGTCACCAACCTTCATGGGGATTGCAGACTCGAGATTAAACTGCCAGAAAACGACACTTACACCATCACCCTGCATGACCTTGAATATGCCGCTGGTAACCCCGGATCCTTTCGCATGAAGATTGGTGCCTGGGGATTCGTTGACCAAGTGTTTCCATCAGCGGTGGAAAATGGTCAGGTTAAATCTGTCGAATATTTTGGGAGCACGCCTGTTTCCAAGGCGAACATGCCAACTGCTAGTGGGGATAGTGCAATTCTTCTTCCATGGCCATCCAAGGGCAACTGGTCCGGGATGCGCCCATTTGTTCCCCCACCAAGTTTTCCAGAATTAATCGAGAACGGCTCCACGGTTCTCACAGAATTAAAAGGCTTACCGATCACTATCAACGGAAGGCTTTCAGAAAGATTTGAGGAAGATCGATTCAAATTACCCTGCATTCCTAAAACCAAAATCCGGATTGATGTGTTCGCAGAACGCATTGGTTCTCCGGTGGATGTTGGCCTCGTGATTCGAAATGAGAAGGGTGGAGAAGTCGCCAGATCAGAAGACAGGCCTGGAAGCTCGGATCCCATATTGGAATATACGGTACCGGATAATGTAACATCCATTCTTGTATGTGTTTTGGATTCGCAAGGTCGTGGTGGCACCAAGGCAAATTATCGCATTCACATCGAGGACATTACTTCCCCCAAGGCTGGCGCAAGAACGGAACTTATTACTCCCACCCAGAGTATATCGCTTCCGGTGGGTGATAAGATCGTGGTGCCTGTATGGATAGCCAGAAATGGCTATGAGGGAAAAGTAGAGTTGGACCTTTATCCAGCTCTATCGGGGTTAAAAATCGACGGAAAAACGATCCCAAAAGGGTCTGAAGGCACACTTTTGACCTTATCAGCAGTTGGTTCCGCAACCAAACCTTTGGTAACATCGATTCGGGGAAAAAATGAAAAAGGAATTATGCTGGAAACCATTGTGCAAAACCACCCTTTGCAAAAGTTGCAACCTTGGCTTGCCACTGAAATTGCAATAGCACCTGTATTTGAGAAAACTCCTGAGTTTTCCATTCAATGGGGAAATCTTCCTGACAAACTTGCCCTAACAATGGGAATGAAACTAAATCTACCGATAAGGGTTTCCAGACAGGATTCAAGCACCATTGTCAGGCTTACCTTGCTTACAAGCCAAAACACCCTAAAAGTGAATAACCAACCAGATCCCAAGACAGCGCTTCGACCCGAAAAAGCTGTTGAAATCCAAGCCAAATCAACTGATTCTGAATTTGGTATTCTAGTTCCGGTTTCACCTCTGGGAGAATCTTACGATATCACCCTTCAGGCAGATTTACTAACCGCAAATAAACAGACCGTTCTGGCCACCACCTATGCTCCTGTCTTGAAAATACCCGTTAGTAATCCAATTATTTTAACCATGGATAAAAATGAACCCCTGGTTGCCATCATGGACCCCAAAAAAGCTCCTGAGTTTTCCTTCAAGGGAAAAGTTTCCAAACTTCATGGGCTTACGGGTGACATTAATCTTGCTGCAACCGGGTTGCCAGCAGGTGCAAAGTTTGAGCCCGCACTTTTAAAGGCGGATCAAAATGAATTTGATGGAAAGATTACCCTTGCCCCAAATTCTATGCCAAATGAATACAAGGGAATCAAGATCACAGCTTCTGGAATTCCCGATACCAAGCAACCTGCCGTTCGTGTAAACAGTAAGGAACTTGAGCTTATGCTGGTTTTAAAACCGGCTCCTGCAAAATAAATGGAAAGCCAAAGCTTTCGTTTGAAAGGTTTAAAGATGATTCACAAGATGTTTCTTTCAACGATCCTTTTTAGCATGGCTGGTATTCTTCATGCCCAAAATAATGGTGGCTTAATCCGGGTGACGCCAGATACCCTTTTGCTGAATCATCACCGTCAGCCAAGGTCTATCCAAGTTCTTTCCAACACCCCGGAAGGCTACACTCTGGATCACTCCTCTGAGGCAAAGTATTCAAGCGAAGCACCTTCTATTGCAAAGGTAGATTCCAACGGCTGGGTACACCCAGTTTCCAATGGAAAAACAGTCATCCATGTAAATCTCCATGGAAAATCAACTCCTGTGGCAGTTGAGGTCAATCTTCCCGCCAAAGAGCCCGTCTTAAGTTTTCTTCACGAGGTGATGCCCGTACTTTCCCAGGCAGGTTGTAATATGGGCGCCTGCCATGGCTATTCCTTAGGGAAGAATGGATTCAAGCTTTCCCTTCGTGGTTCCGACCCGATTCCAGATTATCTCTCCATTACCAGGGAGTTTAATGGGAGAAGAATTGATCCTATCATGCCGGAAGAAAGCATGCTGATTGCCAAGGCTCGCGGCACGGTAGCGCATGAGGGTGGTGCCCGTATTTCCAAAAACAGTCTTGCAGATTCCATCCTTACGAATTGGATGAAACAGGGGGCCCCTGATGATTCCCGTGACAAACTTGAGGTCATCGGCGTTACCATGATTCCCGACAGGCTAGTTTTAAAGCCCGGGCAAAAGCATAGATTGCAACTGCTTGCAACCTACAACAACGGAACAACCCGGGATGTAACCCAGCTAGGAATTTTCACGGTAAATAACGACCAGTTCGCAAATGTGAATGAACAGGGTTCGGTAACAGCGGGTGATGCCGGTGAGACCGCCATTGTGGGAAGGTTTGAACGCACTTTTGCAGCAACCAATGTGCTTGTGCTTGGCGAATCCAAAGGTTTCGTTCCCACGCCCGTTCCACCGGGTAACTTTGTCGACCGCCATGTGATCGAGAAACTCAATCATTTAAAAATAAAACCCTCTGGAGTATGCACCGATGAGGAGTTTCTAAGGCGAGTCTATATCGATCTGATCGGGGTTCAACCCAAGCCGGATGAGGTAAGATCATTCCTGGGTCAAAGGAATCTCAATAAAAGGGATCAAATTATTTCTAGCCTTTTTGAGAGACCGGAATTCATCGACCATTGGTCCTTAAAATGGGGCGATTTGCTGCAAAATTCCCGCAACAGTGTTAGTTCTCAATCGATGTATATGTTTCGTGAATTCATTCGTGGCGCAGTGGCATCCAACATGCCCATGGATAAATTTGCCTACCGCCTGGTAACAGCCCGGGGTGGAATCCATGATGACCCTGCCGCAGTCTATTTTGCCATCAGCAAGGACACCAACGATACTGTTGAAAGAGTAACCCAGGTATTTTGTGGTGTACGAATGCTGTGTGCGCGTTGTCACCCACACCCCATGGAGAATTGGACCCAGGCCGATTACTTTGGCCTGGCAAGTTTCTTTTCTCAGGTAGGAACCAGACAGGATTCTCGTTTCCAGAATGTGCCCAATACCAAGGTTGTGCAGTTGAATCTTCAGGCGGGTTTTTCAACTAACCCAAGAACAGGTCAGCCGCAGCCCCCGCGGTTTCTGGGCGGCAAGGATGCAAAACAGATTACTGACACCGATCGCAGGGAGACCTACGCGGCATGGTTGGTATCACCGGATAACTCGTTTTTTGCCCGGGGTTTGGTAAACCGTGTCTGGAGTTATTTTTTTCATCGAGGCATTATCGATCCTGTAGATGACATCCGCAGCACCAATCCTCCCATTAATCCAGCCTTGCTGGAGGCGCTTACCAAAGATTTCATCGAAAACAAGTTTGATATTCGCATTCTCATGAAGCGTATCGTTTCCTCGGAAACTTACCAGCGCAGCAGTATCGCAAATGAAAGCAATCGCTATGATGAGCAGAACTTTTCCCGGATGATTCCCCGGCGCATTCCCGCGGAAGCCCTTCTGGATTCTTTGGTGCAGGCATCTGCCGTCCAGGAAAATTATTCTGGGGCACCCGGAGGATTCCGAGCCGCACAGTTGCCAGATGGCAATGTGGACAGTTCATTCCTTAAGCTATTTGGCAAACCCCAGCGTATGGATGCCTGTGAGTGCGAACGTGACAACGGTTCCAACATGCTACAGGCACTGCATTTTATCAATGGCAAGAGTATTATGGGCCGTTTGCAAAATCCAAATGCAAGGCCTGCCCTGGCGTTAAGGGCAAAAATGTCTGATACCGAAGTAGTTTCCGATTTTTACTTATGGTCTTTTGCACGATTTCCCACTCCGCAAGAAACCGAAGCATCGCTTAAATTTATTCAATCCGGTGACCCTGCCAAAAAATTGGAAACACTTCAGGATTTCATGTGGGCACTTCTAAACAGCAGAAATTTTCAGATGCTAGACTAGAAATTATAAATCGCTCTTCTGCTATCGCTTTATAATCTGAAATAGATTGTTTCTAATTCCAATTTATTTGACCTTTGTTGGCATTTGGTAAAACAGGAATCTTATGCTGCGTAAAGAACTGCTTTTAATATTTGTTTTGTTGGTTAGCAGTCAATTATTTGCATCACCACCAGTTCCTGCGCTGGTTTTCCAAAACTCCATGGTGCTGCCCAGAGATAAGGAAATTCCCATCTGGGGTACCGCATCCCCAAATACCATGGTTTTCGTGGATTTCGCTGGTCAAAAAGAAAAAGCCAAAGCGGATGCCAATGGTAAATGGATGGTAAAGCTAAAGCCTATTCAAACCAGCAAAACTCCAGAGATTCTTTGCATTTCCGATGGGAATGAATCCTTGGAATTAAGGGATATCCTAGTTGGGGATGTATGGCTTGCCGCCGGTCAATCAAACATGGAATGGCCCCTGCGCTTGGAAGCGCATGCAGGAACAGAGCTGCCTAATACAAACCATCCCCGGATTCGGTTTCTTAATCTTGGTTATGCGGGGCAGAATTACCCTACCAGGGCATTCGGCAAGGATGTTTTAGATCGGTATAACTCCAAAGATTTTTTTCGAGGAAGCTGGCAAACGAGTAATCCCTTGGATGCCAGGAACTTTTCTGCAGTCGCTTATTACTTTGCGGTTAACCTCAACCAGAAACTGGATATTCCCGTGGGGATCATCCAAATGGCCGTTGGTGGAAGCCCCACAGAATCTTGGATCAGTTCCGATGCCATGGCTAAAGACCAGGCATTACAACCAATCTTAAAGGGAGATTGGGTGAAAAACCCCGTTCTGGATGCATGGTGTCAAAAGCGTGCCATGGAAAATATTTCTACTGGCCTGAAAGCAAATGAGGCACCCAAGGATGAAAATGGGCCGCTGCACCCTTTTAAACCAAGCTTTCTATGGAATTATGGAATCAAAGGTTTAATCCCATTTCCCATCAAGGGGGCTATTTGGTATCAGGGAGAAAGCAACTCCCTTTCCCTGCCCCGTGTTTTGCAGCATGAGCAACTTTTCAAGCTCCTAGTTTCAGATTGGAGAAAGCAATGGGGACTGGGGGATTTTCCATTTTACTTCTGTCAAATTTCCAGCATCGGCACTGAAAAAGGTTACCTATCCCATCACTGGCCTGAATTTCGAGATAGCCAGCGAAGAATGGCAACAGAAATGCCAAACACGGGCATGGCGGTCACCAGCGACCTTGGACACCGTTCTGATGTGCACCCAACGAATAAAAAGGAAGTTGGAAGGCGCCTTGCACTTTGCGCACTTGCCAAAACCTACCAAAAGAATGTTCCGCAGGGTGGACCTGAACCTAAGACAATTCTTCAGAAAGGTAATTCTTTGGAAATCTCGTTTGATAACACATTAGAAAGTTTAAAAACCGCTGATGGGAAAGCACCCATCAGCTTCGAAATTGCAGGCGAAGATGGTGTATTCTTCGCTGCGGAAGCGGTCTTGGAAAAAGCCACCATACGGCTATCCAGCCCAAAAGTTCAAAAACCAGTTTCGGTCCGTTACGGGTGGAGACCATTTTCGGAAGGCAACCTGATAAATTCTGCCGGCCTTCCGGCCTCAACTTTTTACATTTCCATGGATTAGCTGTTGACTAAAAAGCCAGAGCGCATGAACTTAAATTGAACTTGTCTGAATAGCCGCAATTTTCTTATGATCCAATTCGTATTATTTAGCGGTAATAAAATTGATAACTCTTCGGGATATTCAAACGATGATTCGTTTATTTGTCACAGGCGTATTAACGGCTTTCGTTTTATCTATGGCAACAGATTTAAATGCTCAGGGCCCTGTGAAAAGCAATGTGGCTGGCAATCAGGCTACCTGGCCGGCTTATGCCCCTGCAAGGATTTATGTGTTTCCCTTTTACATGGATAAACAACTTGCTGAGGAATTGGCGAAGGATGATTCGCTGATCCCCAAGGGACCGGTAAGAAAGGCCGTGGAAAACAGGCCGCGTGTGACTGATGCTATTACGGGTTATGACCGTAATATGCCGGTTGGACAAAGCATCGCCATGCAGGTGGCAAAAAACCTTTATGACGCCGGTTTGCCAGTGGTTTATTGGAATCAGCCGAATATCCCCGAGGGAGCGGGTTGGCGAATCACGGGCCAAATTGTCAGCTTGGATGAAGGCCATAAGCTTGCCCAGAATGCCATAGGTTTTGGAGTAGGAAATAAGAAGATCGCGTTGGATGTGGCCATCTCTGATCCACAGACTGCAAATGGCCAGCCGTTTTTTCTCATGGATACTTCTGACAAGGGAAGAAGAATGCCGGGAACAGCCCCAGTGGCGGCAGTAGCTGGTTTTAATCCCGTAGCGGTTGCGTCCAAAGTAGTGATTTCTCGTTCCGGCCTTAAAGATAGCGGTCAGCAACATCGCCTGGCTTCCGAGATTTCATCTGAGATCCTAACCGCCATGAAAAATCATGGCCAAACTCGTAACAAATAGAATGTTGTGTCTAAAAACAAACCTAATCCTTAAATTTATTTAAGAGTTTAACTGCCCACCTAATAGGCAGTTATTGCTTTAAAAGAACCAAATTCCGATTTTTTAACATGCATTTTGGCCTTAAAAGGCTATGGCATGCGCTTTGCTGTTATTTATTAAACTATCTTAACTTATCAGTTAACTTGGTTTTGGAGAGTACCATTATAATTCAAGTAACTAATAATCCTGATTATGATTCAGGAACTTCCCCTGATGCTGAAATATGCAAGCTCGAAAAAACAGCCTATTGTAATGGCGAACTTGCCGTAAAATCCCTAGGCGCTTGCAGAATTGAATCACCCCTGGCTCCCATTTTAGCTAAAAGGAAAACTAGCTTTTACAACGTCGAGGAAAATGACAGGGTCCTTTTTGATGACACGGCATCCGCCCTTTCTGCGCATTCTTCAGGAATGATTCCTGGTTTCACACCTGCAGGACCCCGAAGAAAAATATTCTTCGATCCATCCAAAACAAAGGCCGGAATCGTTACCTGCGGAGGTCTTTGCCCTGGTTTCAATGATGTGATACGCGGATTGGTAATGGAACTACATTTCCTGTACGGTGTTAAAAAAATATACGGTTTCAGCAACGGCTATCAGGGTTTCATTGCAAAATATGGAAGATCAGTGATGGACCTGACACCGCAAAATGTTAGCCAGATCAATGAACAAGGAGGTTCCATTCTTGGCAGTTCAAGGGGAAGCCAGAGTCCGGTTGAAATTGTTGATTGTCTTGAACGGATGGGAATCAATCTTTTATTTGTAATCGGAGGCGATGGAACTCTTCGTGGCGCTCATGGCATTCACGATGAAATATCAAAAAGAGATCTCAAGATTTCCGTCATTGGAATCCCAAAAACGATTGATAACGACATTTCCTTTATCGACCAGAGCTTTGGATTTCAAACGGCATTTTCCGAGGCTGCGGAAGTTATTCGGGCGGCACATGTGGAGGCAAAGGCTTCTCCGAATGGTGTTAGCCTTGTGAAATTGATGGGTAGACGTAGCGGTTTTATTGCCTGCTATGCGGCCCTTGCGCACAATGATGCAAATTTCGTCATGATTCCGGAGGTGCCCTACCCTTTGGATGGAAAAAATGGATTTTTACCATGGCTAATCCAGCGTGTTCAAAATTCTGGACATGCAGTGGTGGTAGTGGCCGAGGGGGCAGGTCAAGAATATATGGTGGAACCAAGCTCTGAAAAAGATGCCTCTGGAAATACTCGCCTGGGAGATATTGGTTTATTGCTCAAAAAACGGATCACCCAGGAATTTTCGATGAATGATCTGGAATTAAATCTGAAGTATTTTGACCCAAGTTACAGCATCAGGTCTGTAAAGGCTAATTCGTTTGATAGCGTGTATTGCTTAAGATTGGCACATAATGCCGTGCATGCGGCAATGGCTGGCTATACCGATGTGGTGGTTAGCAGATGGCATGGCAGATTTGTGTTGGTTCCCATTCCCATGGCGGTGAAAAGTCGCCATCAGGTGGATCCCTATGGAGACCTTTGGTTTAGTGTCCTTGAATCTACGGGCCAGCCTCCTTGGTTTGGAAGCAACTCTTAATTTCAAAGAATCATCCTTATTTTTAAGGATTGTTTGCCCACATACACACTCTTACCATCGGCGCTGGGACTGCTTTAGAATCTATACAGCTAATCGATTATAAAATGGGAAACCCAAGAATGTTTGCTCACATCATGATGGGCATATCACAAATGAAACTTCAATTCTGCCTCTTATCAAATGCATTGATACGAAAAAACACCCCAGAACCGCCTATTTGTTTGCCATCAACATCGTAAAAAATCGTTCCCAAAGTTTTTGAATCCAAGGCAACAGATCTTGGACAAGCACGCCCGCCAATGGCCCTGCCAGGATTATAGAATTCCACTGGCGAATCCGATGCCCAGCTTTTACCATCGTCTTTCGAGACAATAAATTGGATTTTTTCACCCCCGATTCCAGGCCCGGGGATTTGCGATACGAACACTGAACCATCAGGCAGGGATACCATCTGATGGCGCCAACCTTGAGTGAATATATCCGGGAAATTTTTAATTTCGAACCAACTCTTTCCACCATCCGTGGAGCGCAAGCCTTTGCCGCTGATCAAAGTCCCCGCCGTGGTTTTCACGATGGGCACCAGGCCATGCTTTCTGCCATCGCCAAATGATTTTTCCGTTTTAGAGACTGGGTTATAAACCACGGTACGGTCCATGAGTGTAAGCAGCCATTCGTTTTTTGAAAGCTCGACAAACGGATGCCGTATGACACTTTCCACTTTTTCATCGATATTTTTGGAGAGGCTCTCTGGTTTGCTCCAGGTAACTCCCTCATCGGAACTTATGGAATAAGCCACATGCCTTGATTTGGATTTTTCACCCACCTTAAACCAGACATTCCACATGTGAACAATTCTTCCATCCGAAAGTGTCGTAAGAGAACCAGGGTAAATGTCGGTGTCCACGGTATGGGAAAATAGCACCGGCTTGGACCAGGTCTTCCCGCCATCGGTGGACCTTGTGACCAGACATGGCTTGAATTCATTCTTGCAGAATATTGCAACCAGTGCGCCATTTTTGCAGACGCAAAGGGAGGGATGAATGTGCCCTGAAACGCCACTTTCGAGCCTAACGGTATGAATCTCCCCCGCATTTTGTGCAAACAGATAATTGGTCAGTAGTATGAAAAGTCCTAATGTTGGAGCACTGATGGATTTCATGACTTTAAATTATTGAATTTTACGCACCTTGATATTGCGGTAGCGCACAAATTCCTTGGTAAAATCGCCCCCGCCATGCACCTGAAGAGCTATGCCGCCCTGATCAGGAAGCCGTTTTTCAGTGTCTGTATATTCCATGAACTTTACACCCTTGATGTACGTGGTGACTTTTGGCGGGTTTCCAACAATACTGGCTTTTAATTCATTCCATTCACCATGCTTCCAGAAATCCTTCCACTTTTCTGGGGTAATGGGAAGTTTAACGGGAGCAGCATCTTCCTTAATGTCTGTGACAAGTTTTTGAAAAGTAAAATTTCGGAGATGGGGTTTTCCGCCAAGGCCTTCTCCATAGACACCCATGAGGTTGCCATTGGCATGGTAATCAATCATGGCTTGGTAGCATTTTCCATCTTCGGTGGAACGCAAAAATAAACCGCTGTCAGGTCCAAAATCGTTCCGCATTTCAAGCGAAACTTCAAAGTCCATGAATTTTTCATCCGTGATGATGATTCCACCATTACCGGGGATATCCTGACAACCCGTGATGGCACCATCCACAATTTCCCATTTGCCACCAGATTTTTTACCACTTGCACGACTGTGGCCGGTTTTAGTGCTAATATGCCAGCCCTTTAGACTTTTACCATCGAATAAAGAAACCCAATCGGTTTCCTTTTTTTCTTGTGAGACGCCAAGAGATACAAAAAGAAATACGGAAAGAATAGGCAGGGTTAAAAAATACTTGTGCATGAAAAGCCTCAAAAAATCTTGGATAATGATTTCATGAACCTAGCACTAAAGTACCATTCAAAAAGAAAAAGCCCACCAAATTCATGGTGGGCTTGATCATAAATGTTCCTAGATCAATTATCTTTCTTCGGAGCTTCTTCTTTTTTCTCTTCCTTGGGTTCTTCCTTGGGAACAGCATCCCCTGCAGGTTTTGCCAGGGGATTACCCCTGGAGAATTGAGCATTACTGTTGGGCCCCATTTGGAAATAGTTTTTAGGTACTCTGAATCCAGACATTTCAAGGTACTTTCGCAGATCCACGCTAATCACGCCATTTTCCTTGGCAGAAGTTCGCATTTCCTTGATGGCTTTATTTAAGGCTTCAGTTTTCTCAGGAGTCATACCCCTTGGAGCCGTTACCGCATCCAATCCATCACCCTCAATAAGGAAATCAGTTTTTGGAGTGATACCCGGGGTATTTCTAACCTCAAAGGTGGTTGGATCCAGGAAGGCATCAATGATCACGCCCTGTCGTTCCATCTGGCGAATGAATTCATAAATCTGGTCTTTGCCATCCCCTGTGAGGTCAATAATCCCAAGTACGGCTATTCTCTTTCTTGCTTGTGGGTTCCATGTTGGGTTGAATACCACATCTCCCTTCATGATGGGGTCCCTGCCCGTATCCTTGACAGTGAGCACGCGACATTGAGAAAGATGCTCTCCCACCACATTAATAACTTCCACGGTGCCTTTTACTTCAGGCCTTGGCCTTCCATCCGGGCCAATAGCGTGAATACTGAAAGTATCCTGTGTTTTTACCATGTCGGCTGATCCAATATTGATGTATGGTTGGGAACCAAACCGATCGATACTGACAATCCTGAAATCGGATCTTATGTTCTTGGCAACTTCATTGCCCTGGGTCTTTGTCAACGCAAGTTGGTTACTGAGGTTTTGGGCTTCAAGATCCTTGTTTTTCAATTTCTTTTCTATGGCTACTATTTTTTCTTCCAACTCTTCTTTGTCCTTGGCTCTATCCGTTTTTTCTGTGTCGAGTAATTTCTTCAGATCATCCTTTTCTTTGCGAAGGGCATCTCTTTGCATGGCAAATTGGGAAAAATCTTTTTTGGTTTCCCCAGTCTGATCTGCCAGCGACTTCACCATCTTGGTTTTGAAGTCAGCAAACTCATCCTTCACTTTCTTTTCAGATTCCTGAATCTCTTTCAGTTCCGCTTCTGTTTTTTCAAACCTTGTTTTCAAACTTTCGTAACGTTTTTGTTGAGCAACAACAACCTCATCAAGTGTGTTTAAGGGCTTTTTTGAAGCCTTGTCGTACTTTAAAGTAAGTTCTTTTTCGGCTGCATCCTTGAAGTTTAGTTTCTCAAGGAATTCAATCCTTGTTTTAACAAGAGTGGCTTCTTCCTTTTCTTTTTCATACTTATCTTTGGGCAGGATGCTTCCCTCATCGAATTTGGATTTCAGGGCATCAAAACCTTCCAAGTCTTCCGCTTTCACACCGTTGGTATTGGAGATGAATGCCCAGTACAGCATCGATTGGAATTTGTAGAAATCAATCAGCTTGGCTTCCGCTTTCTGCTTGCTATCTGAATCTTCTGCTTTTTTACGAAGGTCTTCCTGCTCTGAAAAACCAAAGTAAGTTGATACTCCAAGGCCAATGGTTGCAAGCACAAAGAAAACCAAGGTCACAACCAATCCTTGTTTAGATTCACCCTTGGGAGAAGTTCTGGCAGTAGCGCGCGCAGCCATGATCCATCACCTAGCTTCCAATGAAAAGAAAGTATATAGCTCCAATTTGAGTTTAAATCATGGATTGAATCTGTCAATTTTTAGACCGTTATTATGAACAAAAAAGCGGCAGGGGTTTTCATTGTTTCCGAAAGCAATAACAACTCGATATAAAATGAACCAATCTTTATAAGAAACATTATTATTTCGTTTGCGAACTCAATTCTGAAATTACCAGTATTTCCAAGCTCGAAACAAATTTTTCTGGTAAATCATAAATATTGATTAAAGAAAGACGGTTTACATGAGCCAGAAAAAGACGATGTACCTTGTGGATTCGCATTCCCTTATATTTCAGGTGTTTCATGCCATTCCCCCGATGACAAGCCCGACTGGCATTCCCACCAATGCTGTATTCGGTTTCGCAAGAGACATGATGTTTCTTCGTTCAAAAAAACCTGATTTTCTTGCTTGTGCATGGGATAAACCAGAGCCAACTTTCCGAAGCGAGATTTACCAGGAATACAAAGCCCACAGGGACCCACCACCTGATGATCTTTTAATTCAACTTCCGCTTATTGAAGAACTTTGCAGGGTTTTGAATATTCCCATCCTTGGAATTTCCGGCTTTGAAGCTGACGACATTCTCGCAACCATCGCGAAGATGTCCTCCACCAAAGATGTAAACACCTATCTATGCACCACGGACAAGGATTGCAGGCAGCTTATTACCGACAATGTTTTTCTATACAACCTGCGGAAGCAGACCGAATTTGGCAAAAAGGAATTACTGAAAGATTGGGGAGTTACTCCCGAACAGGTTGTGGACTTGCAAACCCTTGTGGGCGACAGCGTGGATAACATTCCCGGTGCCACCGGTATTGGAATAAAGACTGCATCCACCCTTTTGCAACAGTATGGCAATCTGGAAAACATTTTTCGCAACATTGCCAATATCTCAGGAACCAAGCGTAAAGAAAACCTGGAAGCTTTCCGAGAAAAGGCCCCCATGGTTAGAAAACTGGTTGAACTTTGCCAAAATGCGCCAGTATCCGAGGATTGGGAAAACTGGTCTGTTCGTGATATTCATGCTCAGGAGGCATTGGACTTTTTCAAAAAGCTTGGTTTCCGTGGCCTTCAAAGCCAGATGGAAAGAATCCTGTCCAATCAGACTTCTGGCACCCTCAATTTTGGGACAACGGAAATCCCACAGGAAAAGAGCACCCAAACCAGGGATTACCCGGTCTTTAATGCCTCGCCAACACGACTAGAGATTTCCGCACCGATAAAGCTTCAAGGTTTCGATGGCTGGAAGCATGAATATGAAACGATTCTTACCGCCGAGCAATTGGAACAGCTTATCCTTTCCCTGAATCAATGCGGTTTGTTTTCCTTTGACTTGGAAACCACCGGGTTGGATCCAATTGATTCAAAGATTGTCGGAATAGCGTTTGCATGGGAACCCCATAGGGCCTTTTATGTTCCCTTGCTGGGACCTGAAGAAGCCAAAACTTTACCTTATGCAGAAACACTTTCAAAGCTTAAGCCAATACTTGAATCTCCCGCGTGTAAAAAAATAAATCAGAATATCAAGTTCGATATCCTGATACTTAAAAGCCATGGCATTGACGTTCAAGGAATTGGTGGCGACAGTATGGTGGCTCACTACCTGCTGCACTCAGGGGAGAGAAGCCATTCCTTGGATGAATTATCCAAAAAATACCTCAACCACGAAATGGTTCCCATCACTGATCTGATCGGTATCAAAGGAAAATCCAAAAAACAGAAACTAATGAACGAAGTGGATTTGGATTTGATCACCCTTTATGCCTGCGAAGATGCCGACGCCGCATTTCAACTTGGGGTGGAACTGGAAAAACAGATCGCTGGTTTCAACAGTGGCATCGACAATCTTAAAACCCTTTACCATGAAATGGAAATTCCCCTCATTAAGGTTCTTGCCCAAATGCAGCATGATGGAATCAGGGTTGATGCAGAACTTTTGCGGCAGGTCTCAGGGGAAATGGAAAAAGATTTGGATGTATTGCAAAAAGAGATCTTCAGGATTGCCGGCGGTCCTTTTCACATTAATTCCCTGCCCCAGCTTCGAAAGGTTCTTTATGAGGACCTGGGCCTTCCAACATTGAGAAAGACTGGAATCTCCAAGGAGGCATCGACGGATCAAGAAACCCTTGAAAAACTTGCCGTGCTTGATCACCCGGGCAGCGAGTTACCCCGCAAGATTCTTGAATACCGGCAGGTTTCCAAGCTAAAAAGCACTTATGTGGACGCCCTTCCGGAAATGGTGCATCCCAAGACTGGAAGAGTTCACGCTTCCTTCAACCAGACCATAACTGCCACCGGCAGGCTTTCATCCAGTGATCCAAACCTGCAAAATATTCCAGTTCGAAGGGAAAAAGGCCAGCAAATTCGCAAGGCTTTCATTCCCCGGGAAGGCTGGAATTTGGTAAGCGCGGATTATTCGCAAATTGAACTCAGGTTGATGGCCCACTTTTGCAATGATCCGAACATGGTAGAGGCATTCAAAAAAGACAAGGATATTCACGCTCAGGTCGCCGCCGAGGTTTTCAATGTGCCTGAAACCATGGTGACACCAGATATGCGAAGAACCGCGAAGATGGTGAACTTTGGAATCATCTATGGAATTAGCGCGCATGGCCTGGCACAAAGGCTAGGCATATCCAGGGATGATGCCAGTCATTTTATTGACACTTATTTCCAAAGGTTCCCCAAGGTTTTGGCCTACCAGGATGGATTGCTTGAACAATGCCGCAAGACCGGGTTTGTCACCACCTTGGCAGGAAGAAGGCGCCAGATAGACGGTATACGCCCAAAAAGCACCTATCAAATGCGTAACCAGCCTGAGCGTGAAGCCATCAACATGGAAATTCAGGGGTCCGCTTCCGACCTGATCAAAATGGCCATGCTTGGAATCTTTAAGGAACTAAAAACCAAAGGCCTTCAATCCCGGCTATTAATGCAAATTCATGATGAACTTGTGCTGGAATGCCCACCGGAAGAAATAAAAGCCGTACGTGAAATACTTGAAGAGGAAATGTCTGACAAGCCAGCAAAGCGCTGGAAACTGAAAGTTCCAATAACGATTGAAGCAAGCGTGGGTGCCAACTGGTTGGACATGGTGGAATTGAAGGCATGAAAAAAAAACCTGTCATCGGGGTTGTCGGAGGCATAGCCAGTGGAAAAAGCGAGGTTGCCAGACTTTTAGCCGGTCTGTCCGGAAATCTTTTCAAGGCAGATGATTTTGTTCATAGATTTCTTGCTGCACCAAATACACGCGACAAAATTGTGGCAGCTTTTGGCGATATTGTTTGTGACAAAACGGGATCCATTTCGCGACAGAAACTTGGAGAAATAGTTTTCAATAATTCTGAAAAACTTAAGGTGCTTGAAGAAATCATTCACCCAGAAGTCCGCCTGGAGGCGCTGAAACAGATTGAAAAAACCGCTGAATCCGCCAATCTATCCTTCACAGTTTTGGATATTCCCCTTCTTTTGGAAAAAGACTGGCGAAACCTTTGTGATGTTTTGGTGTTTGTGGATTGTGAAGAAAAAGTAAGGAAAGAAAGGGCCCTTCAGAGGGGCATGACCGAGGAAATGTGGAATATTCGTGAAAAAGCCCAAATGCCCTTGACCCAAAAGGCCTTTCTTTGCCAATATAAAGTTATCAATTCCAATAGCCTTCAGGATACTTTGCTCCAAGTAGCGGATTTGAAAAAAGAATTAAACCTCCCTTAACAGTACCTGTAGGAATGGTTGAAGTTGATGATGGATGTTCATAGGACAATGTTGTCCCAAACTGTCAGATTTAATACCTCCCCTGGCAGAAACCGATGGCTGACCCGCACCATCGTTCCAATCTTAGCAATGCGGGTAATTGTTCATGGATAGATTCCTCTGCCAGTTCGTCATATCTACATCTGGTAAGCATTATCCATGGATCAGGAGACAGTAATAATGGCGGAAGCCAAAGGAAAGTCTGAAGCACCCAAGGGAAGATCCCGTTCGAAGCCAAAATCTGCAACCTCACCCAAAAGGCGTGCCAAGGCAGAGCAAAGTGAAGAACTGGAAACCAATCCTATGGAAACTGAAACCACCACTGCCAATGTGGAAACCATCGAGGATGATGACTTGGTTTTTACCCCAAAGGCCAAAGCCAGGGAACAAGCACCTCAGGAAATGGTACCCGAGCCAGTTTTAGCCCCGCCAGCACCAGCCGTAAAGCAGCAGGAAACCATTCCTTCGTATACCGCACCCACGGAACCAGAACCTGCCAAAATTGATCCAAAGCCAGATAACCAAAATAAACCTGTTTTTGATGAGGTGGTTAATACCAGGTACGAGGAAATCAAAAAAGGTGTTTCCTGCCTGGCTGATCTCCAGTCTTTAAGTATGCCTGAACTAACCTTGATGGCTAGCGAGCTCGGAATTCCCATCACAGCGGCCACTACCAAACAAAACTTGGTCTACCTTGTTCTGAAGGAAAAGGTAAAGCAAAATGGACTCATGCTGGGGGAAGGTTGCCTTGAAATACTTCCCGATGGATTCGGTTTCTTGCGCAGCCCGGATTACAACTACCTTCCCTGTGTGGATGATATTTATATCTCCCCTTCACAGATCAGAAGATTTGGCCTTAGAAATGGTGCGATTGTTTCCGGCCAGATCAGGCCACCCAAGGAAAATGAAAAGTATTTTGCCCTGCTGAGGGTCGAGGCCATCAATTATGGTGACCCCGCGATTTTGAACCAAAAGATCATGTTCGAGGATCTCACCCCTCTGCACCCCAACAAGCGCTTGAAGCTCGAATATGACCCAAGCGAAATCAGTATGCGGGTTCTGGATATGGTATCCCCGATTGGAAAAGGGCAACGAGGTCTCATTGTTGCGCCACCGAGAACAGGAAAAACTGTTCTTCTGCAAAAAATGGCCAACAGCATTCTTCGCAACCATCCAGAATGCTATGTCATTGTCCTTCTCATTGACGAAAGGCCTGAGGAAGTCACCGAAATGGAAAGGACTGTAAAAGGTCCCAACGCCGAAGTGGTAAGCTCTACCTTTGATGAACCCGCCGAAAGACATGTCCAGGTCTGCGACATGATCATTGAAAAAGCCAAGCGCCTTGTTGAATACGGCACGGATGTTGTGATCCTGCTGGATTCGATAACTAGGCTGGCCAGGGCTTACAACACCTGCATGCCAAACTCCGGCAAGATACTTTCGGGCGGCATTGATGCCAACGCTATGCAGAAACCAAAACGGTTTTTTGGGGCTGCGAGAAACCTTGAAGAAAACGGAAGCCTTACCATACTTGCCACAGCACTGGTAGACACGGGTTCCCGCATGGATGAAGTGATCTTTGAGGAATTCAAGGGCACCGGCAACATGGAAGTTCACCTTGACCGCAGGCTTGTGGACAAGCGCGTGTGGCCGGCGATAGACATCAATAGCTCTGGAACCCGCAGGGAAGACCTGCTTCTTGGCGAGGATGAGATGAGAAAGATTTACGTTCTTAGGCGTGTTTTAAGCGATATGCACCCGGTGGAAGCCATGGAATTATTGGTCAACCGCCTCTCCAAGACCAAGACCAACGAGGAATTCCTCAATAGTATGAATTTAGCGTAGCGAACGATGTTGAAATGATGGAGCACAGTCCATGGGTTTGAATATCATCGAGGGGCACTATGTGGCCGGTAACGGCAAATTTGCCATTGTTGCAGCCCGCTTTAACCAAACTGTTGTGGATAAACTACTGGAAGGTGCATTGGAGGGATTCCGAAAGCACGGGGTTGCTGAAAACGATATCCTTGTGACCCGCGTTCCCGGGTCTTTTGAAATCCCCCTGGTTGCGCATAAGCTGGCCAAATCTGGAAAATATACGGCGATCATCACCCTCGGGGCAGTGATCAAAGGCGAAACAGATCACTACGATCATGTTGCCGGGGCAGCAACCAACGGCGTACTCAATGCCTCCCTTCAATCGGGTGTTCCGGTAATTTTCGGAATCCTCACTTGCGATACCTTGGAGCAAGCTATTAATCGAGCCGGAGCCAAGGCAGGCAACAAGGGTTTTGAAGCTGCACTTACCGCCATTGAAATGGCTAACCTTTTGACCAAACTTCCCTCCTGAGCCAAATGATCACCAAAAGAACCAAAGCAAGAGAAGTGGCACTGCAACTTCTTTACCGTTCGGACTTAAATCCAAAGTTATCCGAAAAACAAGTACGGGAATTCATCGATGCCAGGCTTCTGGATTTGAAAAGCAGGGAGTTTGCGAAACTGCTCTTTACAAGCACCAAGGAACTTCAACCGCAACTTGATGAAACCCTTGCAAAATCGACCGACAATTGGAAACTGCCAAGAATGGCCGCGGTTGACCGTAACTTGTTGCGACTTGGGGCTTATGAACTTGCCCACCAAAAAGAAACACCGGTAGAAGTGATCCTCAACGAATCCATTGAATTGGCCAGGAGGTTTGGCACATCAGACTCCCCAGCTTTCATTAATGGAATTCTTGACAAGGTTCGCCAAACAGAACGCCCGAGCTAAACATGCCCAAAGGAGAGCCCTTTACAAGGCTTTGCCAGAACCTGAACCAATCCAGACTGCACAGCAGAGCTGATCTGCACATTCATTCCAACCATAGCGACGGAATTTGGAATCCCTCGTGTATTCCGCATCTGGCAAACCATGCCGGAGTTAGTGCCATATCCATTACCGACCATGACACCATGGCGGCTTATGCCGGGCTGGACTTGAATGACTCACCTGTTCAGATTCTTCCCGGCGTGGAAATTACAACATCCTTCCAAAGTCGGGTTTTGCATCTTTTGGCATATTTCCCCACCGGAGGCTGGATAAACACAGAGGTCTTCCTGAAGCAAAACCAAGAAACCCGAAAACGAAGATTCAAGGAAATGCTGGCAGGATTAATTCAGTCAAAGTCTCTTCAGGAAGATGGCCAGTTGGAGCAGATCAGGGTTCAATCAGAAAGTGCTTCCCACACGATGGGGAGTCGTCATTTAGCCCAAATTCTCGTAAACCAAAAAAAGGCGAGAAATATATCCCAGGCAGTGTGGAAGTATCTGAAAAACATGCCGGAGCGCCAGGCTGAATGGCCTGAAACAGATACAGCTATTGCCACTGTGAAAGATTCTGGGGGTATAACCTTTGTAGCCCATCCAGCAGAAAGTTTGGATTTTGAATCCTTCAAGTTTCTGAAAAATAGGGGTCTGGATGGAATAGAAGTGGAATACCCTGATTTTACACAGCGAAGAAAACAAAAACTTGCCGAGAATGCAAAATCACTGGGCCTTTTGCATTCTGGCGGAAGTGATTGCCACGGAGATGGAAACAGAACTATAGGAATGGCAACCATTTCATTTCTGGAACTGAAAAAAATAAAAGCCTGCGGGAATGTGAACGATGTTCCGAGCGATATTCGACAAGCTTAAACAAGGACTTGCGAAAACCAGGAATCTTTTTGCCGGTGTCGCCTCTCTCTTTCGATTGCGCGGCCGGGTGGATGAGCAATTCCTCAAGGAATTGGAAAAAAAACTTTTTCTGGCGGATGTTGGATCCTCCGCGACAGCCGGCCTTATCGAACGAATCCGAAAGGCGTTTCTGGACAAGGAGATTGGCCAGGATGTAGAGGATTTTGTCAAAAACCACCTTGTGGAATTACTGGATCATACAACCGGCAGGGATCTGGTTAAAAACCAAAACGGCCCTACCATCATCATGATCGCCGGGGTGAATGGCGCCGGCAAAACCACTTCGATTGCCAAGCTGGCCCACTTGCTTCATAGCCAAAATCAAAAGGTGATTGTTGCGGCTTGCGATACTTTTCGGGCCGCGGCCATTGATCAGTTGACCATATGGTGCGAAAAAATCGGGGTGGATATTGTCAAAGGGCAGCATGGCAGTGATCCCGCAAGCGTTGCCCACGATGCCTGCGAAAAAGCCCGTTCCAAAAATGCCGATATTGTGATTGTGGATACCGCAGGAAGACTGCATACTCAAACCCACCTGATGCGGGAACTTGAAAAAATACACCGGGTCACCAGCAAGGTAATCCCGGGATCCCCCCATGAGGTTCTTCTTGTGCTGGATGCCACCACAGGCCAGAATGCGGTCTTACAAGCCGAGAATTTTCAAAAGGCTGTTCATTGCACCGGTATCATTCTTACCAAACTGGATGGGACGGCAAAGGGCGGTGCCATTTTTAGCATCAAGCAAAGATTGAACATACCTGTCAAATTCATCGGGGTTGGGGAAAAGATGGAAGACATGGAACCTTTTGATCCCAAAGCTTATGTGGAGGCACTCTTTGCCTGATAACAAATCTTACGACCTGATTACCGGCGGGGCAGGCTTTGTTGGCTCGCACCTGGCAAAGCACCTTATTGGCATGGGCCGGTCCGTAAGAATACTCGATGACCTCAGCACCGGACAATTATCCAACCTTGGTGATCTAAACGGTAAAATCGATTTTTTGCAGGGCTCTATTCTGGACGATGCGCTCGTTAACAAGGCCACCAAAGGGGTCCAAACGGTTTATCATTTGGCGGCAATTGCCTCCGTTCAAAGAAGCATTGAAAATCCACAGCTATCTCACGAGGTTTGTGCCACGGGCACATTAAAAGTGCTGGATCATGCCCGCACCAACGGTTGCAGTCGCCTGGTATTCGCTGCCAGCAGCAGTGCTTATGGCAATTGCACAACCCCTATCCAGTGTGAAGACTCACCAGTAATTCCCATGTCCCCCTACGCTGCTGCTAAACTGGCGGGGGAAGCCTACTGCCAGGCATTTGCGCTGGGGATGAATTTCGAAACCGTGAGGCTTCGATTTTTCAACATCTATGGCCCCAACCAGCGAAGTGACAGCCCATACTCGGGGGTTATTGCCATCTTTGCTAATGCTTTCAAGGCCGGCAAAATACCCACTATTCATGGCGATGGACTTCAATCCAGAGACTTTGTTCATGTATCTGATGCTGTGCAGGCTTTGTGGCTGGCTGCAACTACTCCAAAAGTTTCCGGGCAAGTATTCAATATTGGAACTGGCACCAGTACCTCGCTTCTGGATCTGGTGTCATATCTTAAAACGATTCTTGGATCTTCCCTTTCCGTGCAACACGGACCAGCCCGCGCTGGCGATGTAAGGCACTCGCTTGCAAATATAGAAAAAGCCAAAAATCTACTTGGTTTCAATCCAAAAATGCCTGTCAAAGATGGCCTTGCAAACCTTCTATCTTAGCCATAACTCCCTTTTTGGAAGGATTCCAATTCCAGTATTGACAAATCTTAAGTTCATCGGCATGAGATGTTCAGGAATCAAAAGGAACTGGGTTTTATCATGCCTTCTGCAAAACAGGTTCTTAAATCGTTGTCTTTAGGGGTGTTTGTAGCCCCTTGGCTAATTTATTCTTCAGGTTGCGCGACTGGCCCTCTGATGGAAAACCCCGCATTAGTTAGGCCAGAACTTGAAACCACCTGTGAAAACCCTGTATATGTTCCTTTAGGTCCAGCAGCTTATGGCCAGGTCTTTGAAAAATGCATGGATGTGGTGGATGACTTTTTCGAAATCTCTTTTTCCAATCGGTATGATGGAAGAATTGAGACGTTCCCATCCATAGCGCCAGGTTTGGGGCAACCTTGGAAACCAGGTAGTCCTGATTTTCGCCAGCGATTCCTTGCTTCGTGCCAAACTATCAGGCATCGCGCGGTGGTTACCATTCAACCTGCGGATGACGGTGGATTCTTTGTGGATGTTAAAGTATTCAAGGAATTGGAAGACTTGGAAAGGCCCGTACGCCAGACCTCAGGGTCGTCTACTTTTCGCAGCGACAATACCATTGAGAGACAGTTTGAGGTTATTGATGATGCAGTCTTTGCTTCCAACTGGATTCCGATTGGAAGAGATCAGCATATAGAGCAGATCATTCTTCAACGCATCGGAAAATTCCAGACACCGCAAAAGCCGTTCCGAAAGTTCTAAAAGGGCCTTTTTATCTGGTTCTGATTCCCAAGCCCCGGCGTATCTCGGTTTCTAGTTCCATCAGTTGTCTTTGATCTAACCCTTCATCCTTCTGACTTCGCCAAACGATTTGACCATCCTCGTCCAGAAGCACCAGTGTGGGAAAACTCGTAATATCGAACTGGGTTCGAACAGGGCACGGCTGGGCCCCTGCATCAGAGAATAAGGTGGTGTAGTTCATGTGATATCTTGCTTTTATTGGGCGCACCTTGGCTACCTTTTCATCAATATTGCCTTTTTCATAAGCAACTCCCACTACCTCTAGTCCGAAGTTTTTGTATCGCTTTTGCAAGTCCACGATGTTTGGTATTGCCTGAAGGCAGGCACCACAGGATGAGAACCAAAAATCCATAAGGACCATTCTTCCGGTCTTGTTTTTCTTGTACTCCCAAACCTGACCATTCATGTCATAGAGTGCAAAGTTTTCCAACTTTTGGCCTACCAAAACACAGGAAGGTACCGGGGAATAAGATCCACTGTTTTGTGGCGCACCAAAGGAAACTCCGGGAAGCTGGCTTGTGTTGTTTCCCGGGGAAGCAGGCACAATATTGCCTATCGTGGGCAGATTCGGGGTTTGTGGTAGGTTATAACCACCCTGCCCGCCCCCAACGGGGGGAATCGAGAGAATGGCGTTGGGAGCACCAAGAGATGTATTTTCCCTGGCAATTTTATCAGGCATTGGTAGGGAAGTAGTGTTTGTGGAAGAGTCTGATTGGGTTGCCGCTTCTGCGGTTCGCGCCTTGTCCACACCGTCATCCGATGAGGTTCCACCCACCGGCGATGCCCCATTAACGGCACCAAGATCCTCGGTAACAAAAATAGTAACCCTTGGGTTGGGTGGAATTACCAGGGCTGTTCCAGTAAACACCTTATTTCCATCCTTACCCTTGGCGATCAACTGGTAATTGGAACCTGTTTTTAATCCCTTCACGGTAAAGTAACCTTGGGCGTCTGCACTTACCTCGTTTTTAGGCGCATCTTTACCAGCTTGCAAATCCACTACCTGAATAACTGCGCCCGAAGGCCTTCGGTGATAATGATCCATCACCTGACCTGCAAGAATTCCATTACCAGAAACATTTCCGATAGAAGCGGTATTTTGTGGAGAATCGCTTTTATTTGGACTGTTTTGATCGTTGTTCTGGCTGTTATTTGGATTGTTTTTAGGCTGTCCGAACAAACCCAATCCGTTGGAATTTGTCCCAGGTTTGGAGCCAGATGAACTACATCCGGAAATCAGAAGGATTAAACAAAATGTACCAAAGTGTTTAAGCACTTTTAAGTACCTCTGCCGGACCAATTAAGGAAAAAGCACCCTGTCAGGAATCCGGGATCACTGGCCAGAGCAAATTACTAAACGGAATCCATCCTCTAGGAAGAGTCTTCCCCCAAAATGAGCTGAGGTCAAACTAAGGCTTTAGTGAAAAAAAGCAGATTAAAGAAAAATGCGGGTCCTCCGCCGGTAAAGGTGGAAGAACCCGCACTATTTATCGCGCCAAATTAATGTGTTCCAGATCTCCTGCCTTGCACACTGTGAGGGAACAAGGCTTTTTGATCTATGTTTCCTTCTGGATTGAAATGCAAGGGTTCGTAGCCTCCCACTATTTTCAAATCTTTATTAGCGCGGGCTTCCTCTTCCAAAGCAGGAGAAATGTACAATTCTGCCATTTCAAGAGTGTTTGGAATCACCGCCATTTTAATTTTTTCGAAGTTGGGCTGCCAGCAAGTCTCCAAACCCGCCTTGATACATTCATGATCGTTGGGGAAGCTGATTGGCAGCTTGGATCTCCAAAGAAAACAAGCAGTAAGGTTGTTCATCCGGAAAGGCACCGGGTCGATTTTCTGAAGCAATCTGTCCGTGGTCAGATCAGCGATTCCCACTCCAGTTCCGTTGCCGTGGCTTTCCGGAGAAAGATCCAAGGCACACATGCGAATGATTTTGGGGAATTCAAAATCATTTTCACCCTCAATCAACAATCGCCCCACCACATTCGGGTCAATTCCAGCTCCGCTATAGTTTTTCCCAATTTCCCCGACAATAAGTAAATCCAGGGCCTTGAAGGGGAGACGCCCCATGAGGCCACGGGCTTCCTCAAGAAGTTTGGGTTCTACCTCCATCAACTTGGCTTTGCTTACAAACTCGAGCCTGGCTGTTTTTTCCTGGGCATTTTCAAGGACCGCCAGGCCCCCAAGAAACTTGGTTTTTTCAAGAATTACCTTTGCGGTTTCAGGAAGCATATCTCTAAGGCCCTTGAAACCCCACCTGTGGTGCTGGGATGCGCCTTCCCGCTTGCCAAGGCCAATAACAATCATCTTGGCTATTCCGCTTTCATAATTACCACGAAAATCGGTATGTGGCTTGATTCTTGAAATGGTAACCACAGCATCCGCAGCCAAGGCATTTTTATCCCAGTAAACCGGTTCGCCCCAGGAATTAGTTCCAATGACCGTGGAATCCATATCCGTTTTAACTGGCACACCGAGTTTGTCCTCGGAAACACCATATTCTCCTAGCAATTCCCTTTGACCTTTGGAGTTAGCCCCCCCATGGCTTCCCATGGCAGCAACAATAAAGGGTACAGCTCCAATGCCCTTGAAATAATCAATGGCAGCTTTGACAATTTGCGAAAGGTTGGCAATACCACGGCTGCCAACACCAATAGCCACAGATGATCCTTTGTTAATAATCGAGCTTAGTCCAGATTTTTTCCATTCCGCCAAGCTTTCCTGGTAAACGTCCTTCACTTCAGGCTGGGGGGCTATCTGCTTTACCTTCATTACCTTTGGGATTTGCATCGCTTTTCTCCGAAATTATGGATGTATTTGGAGATTCTATGATAAAAACCCTGTGCTCACATAGGGCAATTCCCTTCCCAGAGACCCCATTTTTTCAAGACTTTGTTCCAATTGGTCGAAAGCAAGTGAATATTGACTGAATTTTGGGAAATGTGTATTCGAGACATAGTATTTATGCACAAGTGATGATCGGAGCTGGATTAGTGTTTGGAATTCTTCAACGGATGATATTCAGTGAACTCTTCAAGGTGTTTTTCATAGCCTTGGTGGGTATCACTGGCATTTTGTTAATGGCCGGCATTATTGCGGAAGCAACCCAGCAAGGACTTGGCCCTGCGCAAATCCTCGGTGCCATTCCCCTGCTTATTCCAAGCACCCTGCCCTACACCATTCCAGCAACCACTCTTTTTGCAACTTGCGTAGTGTATGGGCGGTTATCCCACGACAATGAAATACTTGCTGTTCGTGCAGCGGGAATTAACCTCTGGCAGGTTGTTATTCCTGGCCTTGCACTTGGTGGATTCATGAGCTTGATAACCATGGGTTTGTACTATCATGTCATTCCCTACACCCATCATTTGCTTCGATCCATGGTTTTTCATGATGCGGAAGAGTTGCTTTATTCCATGCTGAAAAAGAACGGAACCATCAACTATACCAACGTACCCTACTCCATGTTTGTGAAAGGTGTTCAAGGGAGAAAGCTTCTGCATCCAACTTTCAAGCGAAAGGATGCCAAGGGCCAGATTGATGTGGTTGCCCAGGCAAGGGAGGCATCACTTTCCGTGGACAGGGAAAGGCGGATTTTGCAGGTGCATATGCGCCATGGAATTGCAACTTTTGAAGATGGCAGCAAGGGCTACTTTGAAAACCGTATTTGGGAAGTTCCATTGCCAAATAACCTGAATAATGACCAAAATCGCCGGGCCAGGGATATGACTTGGCAGGAAATTTTGGACAAACGCATGGAATACAGCGAGGAACTAACCAAAACTCTTTCTGAAATTGAAACCAGCAAGGTTACCTTAAAATCTGGAAATCATGCGCCAGATGCCCCACAACATATCGCTAACCTTGAAGGCAGAATCAAGCATATCAACCAACAGACTTTGTTTTTAAATGTAGAATTGCTTATGCGTCCGGCCTTGAGCATAGGATGCCTTTGTTTTATTCTAGTGGGTTGCCCTGTAAGCATTTGGTTCAGCCGTAGTGACTTCCTTAGCTCGTTTATCACATGTTTTTTGCCGATTGTACTTGTCTATTATCCCTTGATGCTTTGCGGAACTGGAATGGCCAAGGAAGGCAGAATCAACCCGGTGATGCTTGTTTGGGGTGCTGATGTTTTGATCGTTGTGGTCGGGCTTTTTATGAGTTGGAGAACTGTCAGGTCTTAGGATGCATTTTCTTTCTCACGAATGCCCTTAACATACGAGAACTGTCAGGCTGATCCTGTTCATCCTCGATCTCTCCAACAATTTCCTCGATGATATCTTCCAAGGTAATCAATCCCTCAACAATTCCATTGGATGATCGAACCACCGCAAGATGGCGGTGATTATTGCGAAATAATTTCAGAGCAGTTGCAATAGTATCCTCAGGGCGGAGGTATATCACTGGATATAAGGCATCTTGAAGAAGTGCAACCCCCTGGGAAGTGATCAGGTAAAGCAAATCTTTGGTATTCACGACCCCCACAATATTATTGACGTCCCCCTCGTAGACTGGCATTCGTGTGTGCCCACCTTCACGGACGGCATCTAAAGTTTGTTGCAAGGAAAGATTCATATCCAGCATGGACATTTTTTCCTTGGGAATCATGCAATCACTAACTTTTTTGGATCTTAACTGGAAAACATTCTGTAAAACCTCGGCTTCCTGCGCTCCAATCAATCCCGCCTCTTCGGTATCTTCAATCACCAGTTTCAATTCTTCGACGGAGTGCGCCAACGAATGCCCGGTTACCACCTCAAAACCAGAAAGACGAATAAGCAAAGAAGCTGTTCCGTTCATGAGATTGATAAATGGCTTGGCAATTTGGCCAAACAACAACATAGGCCCAGCCGTATACAGGGAAGCTTTCTCTGGACTTCTCAAAGCAAGGGTCTTGGGAATCAGTTCTCCAAAAACCACATGAAGAAAAGTAACTCCTGAAAATGCTATTACCGTGGCAACGCCATGAAGTGAAAGCAGAGGAATAGACCAACCAAAATACCCAAGACCCAAATGGATTATCGCTGCCAACGCAGGTTCTCCCAGGAACCCAAGGGCTATACTGGAAAGGGTTATCCCTAATTGGGTTGCGGCAATCGTTTGATCAAGATTTTGGATGGTTTTCTCAACCGTGAGGGCACCTGCCACCTTGGAATTTACCATCTCTTCAACGCGGGTTTTCCGAATGGAAACCAAACCAAATTCAGCTGCAACAAAAAATCCATTCAAAAACACGAATAACGGAACCAATAAAAGCCCGATGAGTGTTAACGGTTCAAAATCCACAAAACCTACCATAAGCATTTTAAATTCTTAGGCTTCCGTTTCCAAAGAAACACATTCACTTGCCTTATTTTAGCAATTCATTAGAATATTTGCTTAAGACAATTATTGGTTTCATACGAAGAGGGTCTTATGGGCAGCCGAAGACGTGGAAGTGGAAGAAGAAAAGTTGGTCGCAAGAAGCGCAGAATGCGCGCCAAGATCCGTCACCGCAAGTAACAAATTTTTAGTAGCTCAAGTTTACTATCGAAAAGCGCAATTTTAAAGCAGGCCCATTCCATTGGGCCTGTTCTATTCATCGGCCCAGTTTTTGGGTTTTAAATACGTTTCATACAATTCGTGTTCCTTGGTTCCAACTGCTGGGGAATAGTCATACAACCAGCGTACCTTCTGTGGTAATGACATAAGAATCGATTCTATTCTTCCCCCTGTTTTGAGCCCGAAAATAGTGCCCCTGTCATAAATAAGATTAAATTCAACATATCGTCCCCTTCGAAATTCCTGAAACTCTTTCTGGGACTGATTGAATGGTAAATTTTTCCTTCGAGAAACTATCGGCAGATAAGAACTGATGAATTGGCTGGAGCAGTCTTTCACAAACTCCCAAGTCTTGGTCATATCACCACTTAAGTAATCGAAAAAGATTCCTCCAACACCGCGTGGTTCTTTGCGATGCGGAAGGTAAAAGTATTCATCACACCAAGTCTTGAGTTTTTGATAATCAACCACATCCGCATGCTTGTTGCAGACATTTTTCCATGTTTTGTGGAAGGCGATCACGTCTTCACGAAATGGATAATATGGAGTCAGGTCTGCACCCCCGCCAAACCATTGTTTATTGCCCTTGGTTAAATACCGAAAATTGGCATGAACGGTGGGTACCATCGGGTTTATTGGATGAAGCACGAGGGAAATACCACAAGCCGTAAAATCCCTGCCTTCACCGGGAATCTGCCCGGCGAACTCCTCCGAAAACTGACCGTGCACATCCGAAAAATTCACACCTGCTTTTTCAAAGATATTTCCGTCAAGAATAATTCTGGATCTGCCCCCACCGCCTTCAGGCCTGTCCCATGAATCCTCCCTGAATTTTTTACCATCTTCCGCCTCCAAGGCAGAAACAATGCGATCCTGCAACCCTTTAAAAAATTCACAAACTTCATTTCTGTTGATAACCATGGTGTTATGGCTCCTGAAACAATCCACTCACATTAAATAAGCAATTAATAAATGCAAAGAAAATAATACAAACCGGTCCTATTTATTGAATTGAACATTCACGGTTTCACCAATCAAGAAAATCACGTCTCTTTCCCGGATAATTTCTTCCCCATTTTCTTCCCAGACCGCTTTTAGCTTGTAACCGTATGCCCTGCCCGGCTTTAGTGGTGGGGTGTAGATAAAACGATTCCCCCCTTTCTGATCTGACTTTTTGGAATCGACCCACAGCTCAGCTTTTTCCGGAACAGTTATCACTAGCATGGCTGCGGTTGGATCTTCCGGAGCGGGTGGCAAAACTTGGGAAGGCAATTCTTTGGAAGGCGCGGCAATGGAATGCTTAAGGTTTTTTCTATTCCCCCGAAACAAACCTCGACCAGTCTCAAATTCGTTTTTGGCAACTTTACCCGGGTAAGGACCAGGGTACCCAAAAGAATATGTCCAACCGTTGCGGTAATATTCTGTGTAATCACCCCCGCCGTAATATCCCGGACCACCAAAGACAAAACTACACAATAAACCCATCCCAATGATTGCCAATGCATTTCTCATGATTTCCTCCAAATTATTTAGCTAGGACAAACCTACCCCAAACCATTGGATATTAGGTCCGTTTGGTGAAATTAGAAAAATATCAGCGTATATTTGGGTTTCACAAAACGAATGATTGGATTAATTTAAACCGACATTATGAATTTAGGGGGTCAAAACAATGTATTCGGATTTGTCAAACCATCACAAAATGATTACTGATTTATTTAGCGATCAATTGAATGCTCCAACCCGGTTATTTGAGATTTCTCAAGATCAAATCCGGTTTTTTCACCAGAACGGCTATTTGCCAGAAATTAAGATTCTGAATGATTCTCAAATACAAGTGCTTTTGGAACAGTTGCAAAAACTTTCAGACCCAGCCGGCGAAGGACATGAACTCTTTTATGAGTTTCACTCCAATGAATCCAAGGACCCGTCCAAGGTTCTTTTCCACGCGCTTGGAGCGTGGAGGATCCAAAAAGGGTTTCACGATATCCTATGGTCCCCAGCTTTTGTCATTCCAGCATTCCAATTACTTGGCGGACCAGTCCGTTTTTGGCATGACCAACTTTTCTGCAAACCGGCAAAACATGGAGGGGTGGTTGCTTGGCACCAAGATTACTCCTATTGGACAAGGACACAACCCATGGGACATCTCACCTGCTGGATAGCCCTTGATGATGCGGATGAAAACAATGGGTGCCTGAACTATATTCCCAAAAGCAATCATTGGGAACTTTTGCCCATAACTGGACTTGCTGGCGACATGGAATCCATCCGTTCCGTTCTCTCAGAGGATCAATTCCAAGACTTTAAGCCAGTCAGCGTACCTCTTAAAAAAGGGTACGCAAGCTTTCATCATCCCCTGACCATTCATGGTTCCTTCGAAAATAAATCACCGAATCCCAGGAGAGCCGTTGTTCTAAATGTGTTTCTGGATGGAACCATTTCCACAAGCAACGAACCTTTGCTGAAAGGAGTTCCGGTAATCACCAGTGGTTCCAAAATGGAAGGCCAATTTTTTCCACTTCTGCATGATGGCAACCGTGTGCTGGCATAATTCCTGGTTGAAATAGAATGTCGATGCAAACCATTCCAAAAAAAGGTAATTCGACAAGGATTATCAAAATCCTTGTTTTGATGTTCATTGTTGGATTGGGGTTATTCTTTTTTTTAAATGAAGATTACAAAGAGTTTCCGGCGCAAGCAGCCACTTTTATTAGGGACTTGGGTTGGAAGGGAATGTTCCTTTACGGAACACTTTATTTCTTGCTGGGGATATTTTCTCTCCCGGCATCATTGATCACCATATCGGCCGGCTATCTGTTCGGATTTTTTCCCGGAATTCTAATAGCAAATATTGGAAGCACGCTGGGCGCCGCATTGATGTTTTTGGTAGGACGTTTTCTTTTCAGGGGTTTTGTTGAGAGACAGGAGGAAAAATTTGGTTTTTTGAAAACTTTTGATGCCTTGGTGGAAAAAAGAGGGTTGAAGATTGTGATCCTTACCCGGCTTGCCATTTTCATGCCCTACGGGTTGTTAAATTATGGCTTTAGTGCATCGAAGATAAAACTTGGTGTTTTTGTTGTTGGCTCCATCCTGGGAATGCTGCCGGGTTCGATTTTATATGTGATCATCGGAACTTCGCTGGAAAACATTTCGGATATGGCCAGCATTCAGATTAACCCTTCAACCATTGCCCAAAGCCATAACCAGAACCTTCAGGTTTGGTATGTTTTAATCATGGGGATTGGCCTGATATCAATGTTGATTTTGGTTTATTACCTGGGCAAAATTTCCACATTGGCCCTTAAATCAATGGGCAAAAACCAGGATGAAATCAAATCTGATGGTAACTAAATTAAAAACTATTCAGGTTCTTTGGCTTCAGACAGTTCCTTCATCACAATTTCTTGTACGGTCTCAGTCTTTGCCATACCTTTGGTTTCGCGCATGACAGCGCCTTTGATCGCATCTGCCGCCTTTACTTTGCCCTTCTTGAAATCTGCCACCGCCTTTGGGTTGGAGGCAATTGCTCGTTTAACAATTTCAGTGATTTGTCCAAGGTCTGCAACCACTTTGAATCCCAGTTTTTCAATGGAAGCTTTTGCCTCGGAACCAGTGGATAGCATGTCCGCATAGACTTCACGGGCACGCTGCATATTCAAACCAATGGATTGAACTTCCCTGATGAGTCCGGCCAGTCTTTCAGGTTTAATTTCAAAATCTTGAATTTCCTTCTTTTGTTCATTAAGCGTGCTTAAAACCTGATTTGTAACCCAATTGCAAGAAGCCTTTGGGTCATTGCACTTGGAAGCGGTTTCCTCGAAGTAACCAAGGAATTTTTTTCCCTGACTCACCAGAACCGATGCATCGTATTTACTAAGACCATATTGTCCAACCAATCTTTCCCTGGAAACCGAAGGTAATTCCCCAAGGGAACTTTTGGCAGTTGCCAAATCCGCGGCAGATACTTTCACCGGAACCAAATCGGGTTCTGGAAAATACCGGTAATCGGAAGCCTCTTCCTTACGTCTTTGAACCACAGTAACCCCGCGACTTTCATCCCAACCTGCGGTTGCCTTGGGAACTTCGCCAAATTTCTTACCATCCTTTTTGAACTGATCATATTGGCGTTGGGCCTCATACTTCATCGCCTTTTCAACAGCCCTGAAACTGTTAAGATTTTTCACCTCGATGATGGGCGTTGCCACGTAAGATCCATCGGGTTGGGAAATATGGATATTCACATTCGCGTCACAGCGCAAGCTACCTTCCTGCATTTCACAGTCGGAAATTTCCAATTCTTTAAGCAACAATCGCAATTCTTCCAAGTAAGCTTTGGCTTCTTCTCCGGATGTAATGTCCGGATGGCTAACAATTTCAAGCAAAGGCGTGCCAGTCCTGTTTAAATCCACCTTGGTATCACTTCCATGTCCTGATTCATCATGGATGGATTTGCCGGCATCTTCCTCCAGGTGGGCACGGATGATGCGAATGGTTTTCGTACCCGAAGGGGTCTCGATTTCTAGAAAACCATCCTTGGAAAAAGGTAAGTCATACTGGCTGATTTGGTAATTCTTAGGCAGGTCCGGGTAATAATAATTTTTGCGATCCCATTTTGTGAAAGCTGCAATTTCACAATTCAATGCAAGCGCCGCCTTTAAGGAGAGTTCAAAGGCCCTTCGATTCATGACTGGCAGTACGCCGGGCATACCGGTGCATACAGGACAGGTAGAAGAGTTGGGATCCAAGCCAAATCTTGTACTGCACCCGCAAAAAAGCTTTGTTTTTGTCAAAAGCTGAACATGCACTTCCAACCCTATGACAGTCTTATATGGAGCATCCATGATATTTGTCCCATTTCGTTTAGCGCTTCATGAACGAATTCTTTCTTATTTTAATAAAAAAACAGGGCCCGGCATTGAATTCTGCCGAGCCCTGCAACTTATTTTAAATGGACCTGAATTACTTGGAATCCTTTTTGGGTTCCTTGGATTCACCAGTCAGAATCTCTTTCAGGCGGGTTTTCTGTTCTGCTGTAAGAATTGCATCCACCTCAGCCTTTTCCTTGGCTTTAAGGTCATTGATCTGTTTGGTTAATTCAGAAACTTTGGTCCTGTAATTTGATTGTATCGAATAGATTTTGGAAACTTGGTCATCACGCAATCCAAGTTTTTTGAAGTTGGCTGGCAACTGCCCTTTGGCTTTATCTTGAGCTGGCGAAACACAGCAAAGAGCGGCAACAAAAACACCTAACGCCAAAACTTGCATACTGAAAATCTTCATGAGCGAACTCCAATTCAATTTATATTAAACATACTACATTAGTATGTTTAGTTAATTCTTTTAATCTTTTATATGTTACTTGTAAACAATTAATTTAGAATTTTTTTCAATTTTGAAAACACACTATTTGTTAAAGGTTTTTAATTTTTATTTAAATGAAATTAGATTCTTTTGTTTATCAAGACTTTTTGCTTTAAGATGTCGAAACACTTGTTTAGGGAGAATTGACATGAAGGGGCACGAAAGAATTATCGAGGGCCTTAATCAGGCGCTTACGATCGAACTTACTGCTATTAACCAGTATTTTTGTCAATCAAAAATGTGTAAGAACTGGGGTTACACCAAATTGGCATCCAAGCATTACGCTGAGTCCATTGGCGAAATGAAGCATGCGGAAAAACTGATCGACAGAATTTTATTTCTCGAGGGAATCCCCGAAATAGCCCGTTATGATGTCATTCGGGTTGGGTCAGATGTGCCAGAACAATTCAAGAATGACCTGAATTTGGAAACCCGCGGGGTTCACGCTTATAACAACCTGATTGACCTTTGCTGTCAGTTGAAAGATCACGGCACCAGAGAAATTATCGAACCTATCCTTGCGGATTCAGAAGAGCATGTGGATTGGGTCGAAACTCAAATTAGTCTGATAGAGGCACTTGGAATTCAGAAATACCTATTGCTTCAAACGGAAGCGGAGACAGGTGGAAATCACTAAGAATCTATCAGTGATTATTTTGAATGATTTTTTTTAAATTATAATGGCAGGCGGTACAACCACTGCCTGCCTCTGTTTCTTTTCTTAACTCCGCCAGATTATTAATGCATTTAAGCTTTGTTATTTCGATAAGAGTAGGCTCATCAACGCCAAAACAATGGCAGATAATTTTGCCTACATCGGTTTGAACAAAACAAGTTTTATCTTCCATAGCTTGTTACACTAATGAGAATATGTATCAATAAGATAACAAAAAAAGTTAATTCTTGTCAAAAATATTCTTTAACACATTCGATTTATTCATGTTTTACCGTTTTTTATACCCTGCTATTGAATTAGCACTTAATTGGTTCTAATATTTAAATGAAGACTAATTAAGGGCTATTTCAATGTCGTTTTTCAGCAAAAAAATGGATTATGCTCTTCTGGTGCTTTCTCACCTGAACAGTTCCTCCGCAGGCTCTTCAGCCCGTGAAATTGCTGCAAAATTTTCCATTAGCAGGCCTTTTGTTGCCAACATTCTTAAGGTTCTATGCCATCACGGAATGCTATCCAGCCATAGAGGTGTCCATGGTGGATATGTTTTGGTTAAAAAAGCCCATGAGATTTCACTTTCGGAAATCATGGATGCCCTCGAGGAACCTTTCTTTTTGACAGATTGCAGCCACTCCTCTGAGAAAGATAATTGCAAGACTAGTCCTTTTTGCACCATAAAGTTTGGCATTGATGAAGTTCATTTGCGAATCAAAAAGATTTTAAGTGGTTTTACTTTGGCTGATATTGTTGATCCCCATCGGTCCGCCCCAGGCCAATTCAAACTGGAGCTTGTTAGTTCACAAAGCTAACAAATATGGAGGTTATTAAATGTTGAAATTGCCAATATACATGGATAACAACTCTACCACCCGAACTGATCCAAGGGTTGTTGAGGCCATGATACCGTTCTTTACGGAAAAATATGGCAACTCCGCCAGCAGAAATCACTCTTATGGATGGGATGCCGAGGAAGCTGTTGATTCAGCCAGGGAACAAGTTGCAAGCATCATCAATGCTTCTTCTAAAGAAATTATCTTTACCAGTGGCGCCACCGAGGCAAACAATCTTGCCATCAAAGGTGTGGCCTCAATGTACCGCAAAAAAGGTAATCATTTCATTTCAACGATTACGGAACATAAAGCGGTAATCGACCCCCTGAAAAGAATCGAAAGAGATGGCTGCAAGGTAACTTTTTTGAATGTCGATAAAAATGGAATGATTTCCCTGCAGGAACTGGAACAAGCCATAACCAATGAAACTGTTCTTGTCACTTTGATGGCGGGAAATAACGAAATTGGAACCCTTCATCCCCTGAAGGAAATTGGAAAAATTTGTAAAGCCAAAGGTGTTTTATTCCACACCGATGCCACACAGGCTGTTGGCAAAATTCCCGTTGATGTCGAGGAAATGGGAATTGATTTACTTAGCTTAAGCGGGCACAAAATGTATGGGCCAAAGGGCATCGGTGCCCTTTATGTGCGAAGAAAAGATCCCCGCGTACGCCTGGACGCCATGATGGACGGCGGTGGCCATGAAAGAGGCATGCGCTCTGGCACTCTGCCGGTACCTATGATTGTCGGCCTAGGCATGGCGGCGGAAATAGCTCGAAAGGAAATGTCTGCAGAATCGCAACGACTTTTGCATTTGCGAAATCGCCTTCACGCAGGAATCACCAGCAAACTTGAAGATGTTTATCTTAACGGGCACCCGGAATTTCGTCTTCCCGGCAATCTGAATCTCAGTTTTGCTTTTGTGGAAGGTGAAGGCCTCATGATGGGTATTAAAGATATAGCAGTTAGTTCTGGTTCCGCTTGCACATCCGCAAGCCTTGAACCAAGCTACGTCCTCAAAGCGCTGGGACTTGGCGATGAACTTGCCCATTCAAGCATTCGGTTCGGGCTGGGAAGGTTTACAACTGAAGAAGAAATTGATTTTGTGATACAGGATGTTGTGCGGGCCGTGAATCACCTGAGAGATATGAGTCCGCTTTACGAAATGCATCGCCAGGGAATCGATCTAAAGACAGTTCAATGGGCGGCACACTAAAATCAACAAAGGAGGCCATACATGGCATATAGTAATAAAGTTTTGGATCACTACAACAACCCAAGAAATGTGGGCAGCTTTGATCGCGATGACCCGCTGGTTGGAACCGGCATTGTTGGCGCACCGGAGTGCGGTGACGTGATGAAGTTGCAGATCAAGATCAACCCTCTTACCGGATTGATTGAAGATGCGAAATTCAAAACATTCGGTTGCGGTAGCGCGATAGCATCCAGCAGCCTTGCTACCGAATGGGTAAAAGGAAAATCTCTGGACGAAGCCCTTGGCATTCGCAATACTGAAATTGTCGAGGAACTGGCATTGCCTCCAGTCAAGGTTCATTGCTCGGTCCTTGCGGAAGACGCCATTAAGGCGGCAATTAAAAACTATCAGGAAAAGTTGGGTACTTCCAAGGAAGCGGTTCATTCCTAACACATTTTTCAATTTCAATAAGGAGAATTTTCATGGCTATCACATTAACGGAAAAAGCAGCATCTGAAGTGAAAAGAATCGTTTCAGAACAACGCCAAAACGGCGATTTCCCTGAAAAGGTTTATCTTCGCCTTAGGGTTGTTGGTGGCGGTTGTTCAGGCTTTCAACACAAGCTTGACCTTGATGAAAACATGAATGACAAACTGGACGAAGTTTTTGAAATCAATGGCGTACCGGTAGTTGTTGACAAGAGAAGCATGATGTATCTGTCTGATGCGAATGTCGATTTTCATGACGACCTGAACAAAAGGGGCTTCAGCATTTCGAACCCCAACGCCAAAACAACCTGTGGTTGCGGCAGTTCATTCTCCATGTAACCGATTCTCAAAACAAGGCAAAGGGGGCTCACCAAGGCCCCCTTTATACATTTCCATGGATCACTTTGAAGCATTGGGTTTACCTAGGACTTACGCTTTAGATTTAAAGCATCTCGAGACCAATTACCTGGAAGCCTGCAAAGCAAGCCATCCGGATTTTCATCTGGCACCTTCTGAATTGGCACTAGCTTTAAGAAAGACAGCAGAAATCAACCAAGCCTACCAAACGCTTAAGGATTCATTCAGCCGTGCGGAATATCTATTAAAGCTAAACGCTGGCCCTTCCTCAGAGCAAATTCGAGAAGTGCCTTCTGAAATTCTGGAACAAGTCATGGAATGGAGGATGGATTTGGAGGAAATTTTAGGAAATCCTCAAAAACAAGCCGAAGTTTCATCGTTGATCCGCCAAAAAATGTTTTTTCTTGAAGAATTATTGTTAAAGGAATTTAAAAAGCTAGAATCATTATTAGATGAGTCCTTAAGCGAGTCTCTCAGAAAGATTCGAGTTTCACTGAACTCGATGAAATATCTGAAAAATTTGCAGGATGAATTAAACAAGGGCGCTTAGCTCAGTTGGCTAGAGCATCAGCTCGACACGCTGAGGGTCATAGGTTCGAGTCCTATAGCGCCCATTTGTTTCTCCCTTCAAAAGAATTCAATACCTTTCACTACCATTCAAGAAGTTTCATAACACCAGCCAAAGTAATGGCTTACATCAAAAGGTGAATGCTTTTGACGGATTTTGACTTGGCGTGAAAGCCACCAAATTTACACACATGGAACTCACAAAAATGCACTCAAGAAATACAAAGCCCCGCACCCCGGTGTTTTGATCTCCTGGGATGCGGGGCAGGTATCACCTCACCTAAGCCTAGCCGGTCACGGAACCAGTGGCATCAGGCTTTTCAGGACCAGGCGAACGGTCATAAACCGTTCTGGAAGTTCCCGCAGACTGCCAATGCCGGTCCAGGGTCTGAAGATAATGCATCTTGGCCACCTCGGGAGTATGGCCAATCCACCTCGTGACAACATGAAGAGGAAAGTTGTCGACCAACTCCGTCTCACGGGAAGACCTTAGGTTTGCGAAAAGCTTAGGCCAAGGCTTGATCCCCGCACTTTTCAGCACCCTGAGAAGCCCGGTCCTAAGATTGATGGCACTGGAACGCACCCTTCCGCAGACAAATTCCTCCCCCTCCTCACGTAACCGGTAGGCTTCCTCAAGGATTTCACGAAGCTCGGGAAACAGTGGAACCCACCGCTTACCCTTCCCCTCATGGTGCTCCGTCTTCGGGGAATGAACCAGAAACCTCCCTTCTTCCCAGTGAATGTCACTCCATCGGAGGCGAATCAACTCAGAGGGAATACGAAGGCCTCCGAATCGGGCCAGCGCAAAGGTCACCCGCTGCACAGCCAGGCTGCAATGCTCAAGAACCTTCCTGGCGGTGGCACCATTGACGAAGAACATCTTCTCCTCGTTGGTCTCCCTCGGAACCTTGAGCTTCCGGAAGGGATTCTCCAATATCAGCTTGCTGTCCAGCGCATGCTGGAAAAACTGGATAGCTGACTTCAGAGTCCTGCCGGTTGTTGCCTGGGAGAATTTTCCAAGGAGATGGATGCGGAAAGCCTCCGCATCCCCCTTGGTGATATCCGCCAACGGCTTGTCCTGGGAAAAGAAACCAACCAGCCGGTTCCTGCAGGAAACCATGTGCTTGCGGGTGTTCTCCTTGACATCCTTCCGAAGCAGGATGTACTCGTCGATGAAATCCCCAAGCTTTCCATGGCACCCCTGTTTCAGGAGGCCCAGCCTGCCAAGCTTTTTCGCCAGTGGTGTCCCCGCGATGGAGACCGCCCACTTCTCCGCTGCTTCATCAGGTGGCATACCAAACAGCGCAGACTTCACCAGCGCTTCAACCTTATCCCTTAACCTCTGGGCATTTCGCTCGGAGACCAGGCCAAGGTGAATCCTAACCACCTTCTTTTCAGGGGTGGCGTATTGCAAAGTCCAGTAGCCACCCTTTCTCTGGTATATGCTAGCCATGTTATTCACCGTGCCTTTCATCACGACGAATCACATAATATAGGTTGATAACATCCTCCTCCTTAAATCTGAGTCCACCCATCCAGTAGTCCTTAATGAACCCTTTTTTTCGATAGCGCCAGAGTGTTGACCCGGAGATCCTTAATTTTTTCAAAGTCTCCCCTTGTGTTAAAAATGGGCTTCCTTCATTATCAAAATTCATACAGAATTCCTTTTTTAAAATTGCCTTTCAATTCTTAAAGGGCAAAAGTTTAACCAGCTCAACATAATTGAGGCAGGCGTGGTTCCGCATGCCTCTTCAAAATTGAAGAGGCATGAAAAGCCTGCTCAAAACAATTGAGGCAAGCTTTAAATTTCAAAACTGGCTAAAACTGGCTTTTGCGCTGGAAATGAACTAGCTGATGCTATCTGGGGATAGCACTGGCAATGACTGGAATAATGACTGGCTGTTTCTGGCAATTACTAGATAACAAACCAAAACCCCTGAAGGTAACTTTTCAGGCTATCTGGATTGTTCAACTGGCTTTACTAGCTGACTGGCTTAAACTGGCATGAACTTGATATTAGCACCCAATCTTTGAAGATAATGTGCTAACTTATTTATCTTATACCATAAGTCACAAAAAGCATCATCTTTTTTAAAATTTTTTATAACTTCTTAAGTATATACCGTATATAAACTTATGGTAAGATTTCAGGCGAGATCCCTAAATTTTTTTAGTTATTGAATCTACCTATGAAGAAAGTTTATGCGGCAGGCTCCCTTCTTTCGATTGATATTCTTTCAGTTGCTCTTCAGGCGCCTCAAAGCTAACGAGGTTGCTCGCCAGAGATAACCCTACAACGTTTCCATCATTTCGTTGCACAGTAGCTTGGCCTGTTGCAGGACAAGCTCGGTGGCGCCTTCTTGAAGGTCTGGCGGGTAGCCATATTTCTTGAGAATCTTCTTCACCATCACCCGCATGGCGGCCTTGGACTGCTCGAACTCGCTCCAGTCGATGGTGGCGCTGGCTCGCACCTTCATTACCAGTTCCGTGGCGATGACTGCAAGCTGGTTGTCGCCGAGGATGTCCACCGCGGACTGGTTCTTGGCGAGGGCCTGGTAGAAGGCATACTCGTCCCCCGTCAGCTTGAGCCTCTCCCCACCCTTTTCGGCGTCCACCATTTCCTTTGCCATTTCAATCATCCGCTCGATGAGCTCAACGACCGTGATGGAGCGGTTGTGGTAGGAGTTGAGCGCCGCCTTGAGCTTTTCGGAGAAAAGCTGCGCCTGGACGACGTTCTTCCGGGAGCGGGTTTTAAGGTCGTCCCGCAGGAGCTTTTCCAGAAGCTCTGCGGCAACATTTTTGTGCTCAAGGTCTCTCACCTCGGATAGGAAGTCCTCAGAGAGGATCCCGATATTGGGCTTTGGCAGTCCCGCCGCCGTGAACACGTCCACGATCTCGCCGTTGGCGATGATGGCCTTGGAGACAAGCTGCCGCACTGCGGCGTCGAGCTCCTCCGGGCTTTTTTGGCGCTCGCCCTGGGTCTTTCGGAGCACGGCCTGAAGGCCCTGGAAGAAGGCGATCTGGGATCGCATTTCCTTGGCCTCATCCGTGCTGGCGCACAGCGCAAACGCCTGGGAGATGTTAGTCACCGCCTTGATGAACCGTCCCTTGCCGTCCTGCTGGGCAAGGATGTGCTGCTGGATGGCGGGCAGAAGCCTGAGGCCGTCACCGTCCGCGCCGGCCAGCGCCTGCTCCCATAGGCATCCATGCAGCATCGCCACGATGACGCTGTGGCAGTTCTTGAGGGCCTCGATTGCAAGCTCCACATCGTGGGTGGGGTCTCCCCTGCCACTGCTTTCGGTATAGGTTGCCACGGCCTTCTTGAGTTGGCTGGCCAACCCGAGGTAGTCTACCACCAGCCCGCCTGGCTTGTCCCGGAACACACGGTTCACCCGTGCGATTGCCTGCATGAGCCCGTGCCCCTGCATTGGCTTGTCGATATAGAGGGTGTGCAGGCAAGGGGCGTCAAAGCCCGTCAGCCACATATCCCGAACGATAACGATGCGGAACGGGTCGCGGGTGTCCTTGAACCTGTGCGCCAGCTTCCGCCGGGACTCGCCGTTGCGGATGTGCCGCTGCCACTCCGGGCCATCCGCGGCATTGCCAGTCATGATGATCTTGGCTACGCAGGGCTTTTTTCTCTCCTGCTCGATGTCGTCCTCTTCCGCCCCGGCCCACTCCGGGCGCAGCTTGAGGATCTCATCCAAAAGGTCCACGCAGATGCGGCGGCTCATGCACACCACCATCGCCTTGCCTTCCATCGCCTCCTGCCGCCGGTCGAAGTGGTCCACCAGGTCGCGGGCGATCAGCTTGAGCCGCTTGGGCTCACCCACCAGCGCCTCGATGGCCCCCCACTTGCTCTTGAGGCGGCTCTTGGTGTCCGCCTCCTCGTTCTCGGTGATCTCCTCAAACTCAGCGTCAAGCCTGTCAAGCAGCCCCTCGTTAAGGGAAAGCTTGGCAACCCGGCTCTCGTAATAGATGGGAACGGTCGCCTTGTCCTCCACCGCCCGCTGGATGTCATAGATGGAGATATACTCGCCGAAGATGGCGCGGGTGCTGGCGTCCTTCTTGTCGATGGGTGTGCCGGTGAACCCGATGAATGAGGCGTTGGGCAGGGCATCCCTCATGCTTGCCGCCAGCCCGTCGATCAGGTCGTACTGGCTCCGGTGGGCCTCATCGGCGATCACCACAATGTTCTCGCGCGTGGAGAGCGGCGGTGGCTTGGTTCCCTTCTCCACAAGAAACTTCTGAATGGTGGTGAACACCACCCCGCCGCTGCCGACCTTGAGAAGCTCACGCATGTGCTCCCGCGACTCCGCCTGCGCTGGGGTCTGCCCAAGGAATTCCCCGCAGCGGGCGAACTGGCCGTAAAGCTGGTCGTCAAGGTCATTGCGGTCGGTAAGCACCACAATGGTGGGGTTTTTCATCGCCGGGTGGCGCACCGCCATGGCGGCGAAGAACAGCATGGAAAAGCTCTTTCCGCTGCCCTGGGTATGCCACACAACTCCAACCCTGTGGTCGCCCTTGCGCGGACCCTCTCCGCCCATGCCGCTGGCCCGGATGGTCTCTTCCATCGCTACGTTCACGGCGTGAAACTGGTGGTATCCCGTCATCACCTTGTGGGCTCCCCCGCCATCATCCTCGAAGAGGATGAAGTGCTGAAGCAGGTCAAGCAGGCGGCGCTTTTCAAACACCCCTTGGATGAGCACCTGGAGCTCAAGCTTGGTGCCGGGCTGGGCCTCTTCGCCGTCAATGGTGCGCCAGACCTTGAACCACTCCTGGCTGGCCGTCAGGGAGCCTATGCGGGCGTTGACGCCGTCGCTGATGACGATCGCCTCGTTGTAGGTCATGAGCGACGGGATCTGCGCCTTGTAGGTCTGCACCTGATGAAAGGCGCCCCAGATGCTGGCGTTCTCGCTGAGGGCGTTCTTAAGTTCGAACAAGGCCACGGGCAGGCCATTCAGGAAGAGGACGATGTCGGGCCGGCGCTGGTGATTATTCTCAACCACCACGAACTGGTTAACCGCCAGCCAGTCGTTGTTGTCGGGGTTGTCAAAGTCCACAAGGCGGGCAAGGTCGCCACGGATGGAGCCCCCGGGGATGGTGTACTCCACCGGCACGCCGTCCCGCAGCATCTTGTGGAAGGATCGGTTGTTGCCCACAAGGGAAGTGGTCTCGGGCCGAAGAACCTTACGGACGGCCTCCTCGATGGCCTCATCCGGCAGGCGGGGGTTGAGCCTTCGGACGGCTGCCTCCAGCCTCTTGTTCAGCACCACATCGGCGTGGCTGCCTCGTTCGCCATAGAGCCCGCCCAACGGCATCTCGGGCCCGTGGAGCACGGCGTAGCCGAGCTTTTCCAGCCACGATAGCGCGAGGTTCTCCAGCGCGGCCTCGTCGACGGGCGGCATCTCACACGGTCCTTTCCAGGATCTTTTCAGCCTCGGGCACCCGCAGCTCGCCGGAAAGGAGCTTCGGCAGCAGGGTGTCGCGCAGGGAGGCTAGGGTGCGGGAGTGATGAAGGTTGGAAATCCATTGGTTGAACAACGGATTTGCTAACTCGGCAAACCGCTCGACCAATTTAATCGGTGGTAAAACCACTTGGGTTTCTTCTACGATTCCTTTGCTGATGTTCTGCTGGGCTGAACCGACGGCCTTGTTTTCCATCTCGTTGGTCGCACAGCGCATCGTGAGGTAGTTGAAGAACGCATAGTCCTTCTTCGGAATCAATGCACACACGGCTTGATTTGTAGTAAGGCGAGAAGAGGTAAATGAAACTTGGCCAGCAGTCGCACCGTAAAAAGCAACCACAGTCGAGAAAGCAGGCACCCACTTTGCCGACGATTCTGCCAAACCTTCCTCGGTAATGAATCCCTCAGTTGCTGTGATTATGGGCTGCCTAACCTCGCCTGAAGCAAGCCACGGAATGGTCCCACCATCCCAAAAGCGAGGTTCATTGCGTCGTGGCGTGCCACCATTCTGAATTTGCACACAGCAATCATGTACTTTGCCGACTTCCCAGCCTTTCGGAATATGTCCAAGCGGGGAGTCTTCCAAGTACTCTGGAAACAGGGCAGCGGTGGCTTTATCCATGCCTTCAGGTTTGCGGCCATCGAGTTTGGCCTTTACCGGATCAAAATCCAAGAACCAGCTCTGAAACAGCGCCCGCGCCATTGCTTCCAAAGTTGCGTTCATCCGCCGGTTCAACTCGATCTTGTCGTCGAGGGCATCGAGAACCTCCACCAGCGACATCTCACGTTCTCTCGGGCGCGGGACCGGGAAAGAAAGAAAGTCTTCTCTAGTTAGAGACAAATTGGTCGTTCCGATAGCGTGTGCGCGGCAATACTCGCGATATGCCGGGGTCCTGAGCAACCAGTAAACGTAGCGCGAGGAAATGTCCTCACGGCTGAACGTCAGTTTAACCGTGTCTTATGTTACGCGACCGGACGGAATGTGTGGAGGAACGCGAGCGATGGCGCCGAGCAGTTCTGCTGCTTGAGTCACATCTTTGAGCGACACATAGATGTCGCCCGGTCTGAGAGTCAGCTTTTCCGGGCACTCGCCACCGTATGTCTTCAGATTGTCGTCACGGAATCCTCCATTCCGCTTGATTGATGCCAACCCAAGTAAAACGGGGCCTGGCTGACCAAGCAAAGCGCTCTGGTAGGTCGTTCCTCGCGTGAGTGAAACGAGGTCACCGAGAACGAGGTCATTCGAATCACCCACCATAGCCCAGCCCCCTCAGGTTTGCTTTAATGGCGTGTTCCAGTTTCCCAGAGTTCCTGCAAAGGGCATTTAAAAGCCTTTTCATTTCACATTCTTCTTGGATATGAGCCCACTTGGTGTCCAAATGCTTAAAATAGCATCAGCAACTTCAGTATTTGTGATCGCTGAGGTCCTTGGCCTTTCGATTGCCAAGTTTGGAGCAATTTTACCAATAAGCTTTTGAAACCTTTTAAGGGGCATCTCTTGCGCAGTCTTTGACACTTCTTTTAATAAAAGGTAGCGTCTTTTACCTTGCCCGCGAGAATAGCTTTCTAAACCAATAACTTGCGAAGGTGGGCTTACATATTGTTTTTTATTAGGTTCATCTACACACTCTACAATCCAGTCACCTATTCGAATGTTTTCTAAATAACGTGTTTTTGAATGGTAATGAGTGGATTCAACACCCGTTCCATTTGGTTTTGTAAGCCTGCTTTTCGCCTGCCTTTTAATAAGTTCAGCTTTTTCTATTTCCTTTTCTGGAACATCGCCACGAACTAACCCGCCAACAAACCATAACTTGGCAGACACTACTCGTTTTTGACTTTTACTGTTACTCTTTAAGGCTTTATCAGACTTGAATTTGGGGGGTCTATAGGCAGAAAGGCACTTCTTTAAATACTCAGGGCGCACTGGTTCCGTACACAACTTACCAAAAAAGTCATCAGCACGGCGTAAAGCTTGGGGGCAATTTGTAATGGAACCAGCCTCATCCAGAACATTCTGTGAGTTGTTTGAAATGTTTGCAGAACCTACGATCAAAGATTTGTCGCATATGAAGAACTTAGCGTGCAAGTTAGTCCTTGAAAACACAGTTACTCCACGCTGCATAAGACGCTGAACTTCCCTCGGCGAAGTAATACCTTGGGTTACAGTCTGCATCCCCATGTTCACAACCAAAGTATCCCCTTTCTTTAGGCACAATAAATCTGCACCACCGCTGCCAAGGTAAGCAACTGCAGCCTTTACTGACTTGGCTTTCTTCACTCTGTCACGAAGTTCAACCCAGAGATTATCATTGGCCAAAAACCTAGAGGCTGTCATGTTTTTCTCCCAACGAATAACCCAGCCCCTTCAGGTTTGCCTTGATGTCCCTTTCCAGCTTTGCCGACTCGGCGAACTGTGCCTCCAGCTCCGCCACAAGCCGCTTCATCTTGTCGCCGAAAGGCTCGCCATCGTCCGCTACTTCCTCTGCCCCGACATATCTTCCGGGGGTTAGCACACCACCGTGGGAGGTGATTTCATCGGTAGTTGCCGACTTGCAGAACCCGGCGATGTCGGCGTATTTCCCGGCGCCCTTATCGCCCCGCCAGGCGTGGTAGGTACCGGCAATCTTCTGAATGTCGGCCTCGGTAAGCTCCCGGTGGGTGCGATCCACCATGGTCCCGAGCTTGCGGGCGTCGATGAACAAAGTGTGTTTCCGCCGGTCACGGCGCTTGCCGTCGTTCTTGCTCTTGGCGAGGAACCACAGGCACACCGGGATTTGAGTGCTGTAGAAAAGCTGGCCCGGCAGAGCCACCATGCAGTCCACCAAGTCGGCGTCCACGATCGCCTTGCGAATGTCTCCCTCTCCCGACTGGTCGCTACTCATGCTACCGTTGGCCAGCACGAACCCGGCCATGCCATTTGTGGCGAGGTGGTGAATGAAGTGCTGCACCCAGCCAAAGTTAGCGTTCCCCTTGGGCGGTATGCCGTACTTCCAACGTACATCATCCTCTTTGCGGGACCAGTCGCTATCGTTGAAGGGAGGGTTGGCGACAACGAAGTCGGCCCGCAGGTCTGGGTGAAGATCACGGCTGAATGTATCGGCGTGCTCAGACCCGAAATCTGCCTCGATACCACGGATGGCAAGGTTCATCACTGCAAGGCGGCGTGTTGTGGGGTTACTTTCCTGCCCGAATACCTTGATATCGCCAAGCTTGCCGCCGTGGGCCTCCACAAACTGCTCGCTTTGAACGAACATGCCGCCAGAGCCACAGCAGGGGTCATAGACGCGCCCTTGGTACGGCGCCAGCATCCCCACCAGCAACTTCACCACGCAGCTTGGGGTGTAAAACTGTCCGCCAAGCTTGCCTTCGGCATTGGCGAATTTGGTCAAAAAGTATTCAAACACCCTGCCCAGAACATCCTTGGAGCGGCTCTTTTCGTCACCCAATTCAATGGATCCGACCAGGTCGATGAGCTCGCCGAGCTTCTACTTGTCGAGGTCGGCACGTCCATAGTTCTTATTCAGGGAGCCCTTGAGTCGGGGGTTGTCCCGCTCAATGGTTGTCATGGCATCGTCCACGAGCTTGCCGATGGTGGGCTGCTTGGCGTTGGCTTGAATGTGGGACCAGCGGCCCTCGGGCGGCACCCAGAATACGCCTTTGGCTCTATATTCATCGGCATCTTCTGGGTCAGAGCCTTCATATTCTCCTTTGCCCTTCAGGAGCTTTTCTCGGTGGGATTCGAAGGCGTCGCTGATGTACTTCAGGAACACCAGACCGAGCACGACATGCTTGTATTCGGCGGCGTCCATGTTGTTGCGGAGCTTGTCGGCGGCGAGCCAGAGCTTGTCCTCGAAGCCGATGTTGGCGGCGGTCTCCTTTGCCGTAGCATCGGCGGGCTTACGCGCGCGGGCCATTATGGGGATTCTCCACGGGGGATTAGGGCGCTCCTCTCCGCTTACTGCAACGGTCAGGGGCGTTAATTACATTCGATATTTTATAAAAAAGGCGAGTGTTGTGTTTTAAGAATGTTTTGATGGCGGAGATACATCGAAATGGCTCGGACTTACTTTTGGAGGCCTGGAGCAATGTTAATAAGGCCGTGATGTGCCTGAGCATTTTAATTGTCACAGAGGCTCCTCGCCTATTTTTACAGCCAAATCGGGAGTTTCAAAATGACACCGAAGTCCTGCCTCAAAACTTAAAGCAATCATCGCTTCAAAAAACAAGCTATTTTCCAACAGTTCTGAATCATCAAAATCTACCACATTGAAATATTTTTCTATTAGCAGAAGCGGTATTGACAGCTTTTTAGAGAATTTTCTTCCTGATGAATCCTCAAAGTCTTTATGTTTTTCCTTGGATTCATGAATAAGGGTTTTTAAGAGGGGTTTAGAATTGTCGATCGATTTAAAAACTTTTTGGAATGGCAGATGGTAGTCAGCCTGATAGGTTTCCAAACAAGCCTCAAGATCTGCCAAAGTATTTACTGATTCCCCTTTGAGTCCGGACTCAAATGCTCTAATCATTCCTAAATTTAATCTACTTCCGGGCTCTCCTACTTCCTGTATAGCCCAGTTTTGGTAGCACAACGCACCAATTGCAACTTGAAAGGCAGACATCGAATTTGCAATTTTTTGACCGGGAAGATCTTTTTTCTTTATTTTTGAAATTTCTTTTTGGATATCTTCTGCAGCCTTAATTGCTTCTTGGAAACCTTGATCAGCAGCTTCACAGTACCATTTTAACGCCTCTTTTTTATCTGCCTGAACTCCTTGCCCATATGCAAAACAAACCCCAAGATTATACTGCGCGGGAGCATACCCTTGATTTGCCGCCCTTAAATACCATTTTGCAGCTTCTTGCTTGTTTTCTTTAATCCCCAACCCATCATAATAAAAATCTCCAAGAACTTTTTGAGCCTCAAAATCCCCTTGCTCCGCAGCTTTTCGGTACCATTTTAAAGCTTCGGTTTTATCTTCTTTAAAAACATTTCCATAATTAAAAAGATGCCCAACAATTGTTTGAGCTTCTTTGTCACCTTGTTCGGCAGATTTATAAATCCAGTAGGCAGATTGCTTGTCGTTTTGTTCAACCCCTTGTCCATTTGCGTAACAAAATCCTAATTCAAATTGCGCACGACAATGCCCATTATTCGCAGCTAATAGATACCATTTAATTGCTTCTTCTTTGTTCTCTTCGACTCCTTCTCCGTTTGCATAACAAAACCCCAAGTTAAATTGTGAATTGGGAAGACCAAGCTCACCTGCCTTCATGAAATGTTTGAATGCCTCATGTTCGTTCTTTTTAACGCCGCATCCAAATTTTAAACAAAGAGCCATCAGATGCAGCCCGTACGTATTATTTTCTTTAGCTGCCATTTGCCAAGATTTTATTTTTAAGCAATTTTCTTCGATCCATTTTGCAGAATCGTCGCTAGCCTCATAAGATTCAAAATCTTCTTTAACATTTTCCATGGTAGCATCTCATTAAAACATTATTAGGGTCTGTCATCTACTTTAATGGGAATTTCTATCTATTTCAAATAGATTGCAAATTATTAAATTTCAAATTTTTGGGAACATCATTCACGCTAAAAATCCTTACGGCTGTTGGCGTTTTTGTTCACCTGAAACAACTTTTTCTAATCCTAGACCACCAAGCCTTGAGGTAATCTTTCTAGAACTTCCAATCAGATTTGTTTCACAAATACCAGCGTGGGTGCAATAGAGCACAATCGTCAGTCTTGATGATAATTGTATATCCAAATTAAAATCACCTTTTAGTTAGGCTTGTTTATCAAGCAAATGCTATTTCATTATTTTTTTAGTTCAAGCATAGCAGATATAAAATTTCCCATTATTATTTAAGGTTTGAAGACCTAGATAAAGGCAAACATCTTGAATAGGTAAGCATATTCTAAAACTAATTTTCTTATAGCAAGCTTATACCCTATTTCAAACAAAAGCAGACGGCATCTAATAACTTCAATTATTTGATGATTATTTTTACCGCTAAATCAATGCCACCGGGCGCTAACTTCCATCAACCAATTACGGGCAATAAGTTCATGGCCTTGTGGAAGAGGATGCACACCATCCCATATCCATTGCTCCGCAGGAACCTTTATGGAGGCATCATCAAAAACATCTTGGGTCTTTACATGAACAGCATCATAATCCTTGGCCAACCTGGAAACGATAACTCGCATTTCATCGGTAGCAGCACGACGACTTACCCACGCTTCTTTGGTGGAAAGCCTGCCGGCAGGCAAAACAAACGGATCCATCAAAACCAACCTTAACGCAGGATTAGCCTTCCGGCTGGCATCAAGGATAAACCGGTAATCGGACTCAAAGTCTTTAGGCTTTACGCCCCTGCCAACGTCATTGGTACCCACAAGGATGCTGAGCAAATCTGGCGTCATCGCAATGGCATCTTTGTCCCAGCGTTTGCGTAGGTCTGCCACCGTATGGCCACTCATGCCCCTGTTGTAAAAGTCCAGTTTTGCCTCAGGCATATCAACGCCTAATCGTGCAGCAATCAGGTAAACATAACTATGACCCAGGTAATGATTGCGGTCTTTTTCATTGCGACCCCAATTCATATCGGTGATGGAATCTCCTTGAAACAACAACCTGCTACCTTTTTTGAATAGGGGAAGGCGGTAATTGTAGCCTTTGCTCCCTGATGGGTCATTCTCAGCAGTCGTCTGCTGCGCATTACAGTGAGAACTTGCCATAACCCCATTAACTGCCAAGGCGCTTGCTTTAAGATAATTGCGTCGATCTAACATGATGGCTTTCTTCTGGGTGTTTGACAGATTTCGCGGTCTAGGATTCGGAACAAATTTTCACCAAAAACTTTACAATTAACGCAGCGAATTAGCCACAAAAGAATTCCAAGATATTTGGTTGATAAATCATCAGTACACCAATAACTGGGAAATACAAAATCCTGAATTTGCCTGTTATCTCCTGCTAAAAGCTAGCTTGTGTTATGTTAGAAAGCTGATTGTAATTCCAACAAAATACTATGCTAAATAAGCACATATCAGGATTTTTGATCATGAACCAGCAATCTGAGGATTCCACTCAAAGGTATTATGAAGAACGGGCTGAGGAATACCTCGCCAGGACTGCGAACGTTGACATGGGATCTGTGTATGAACCCTTCCTTGCACATATTCCTAGTGGAGGCAGGATTTTGGATGCCGGTTGCGGGCCTGGAAGGGATGCCTTAGCTTTTCTGAAAAAGGGTTTCCATGTCACCGCATTCGATGCCTCTTTAAAAATGGCGGAGATAGCCTCGCACCAAACAGGTTTAGTGGTAGACCAGATGCGCTTTCAGGATCTTTCATACGACAGTGAATTTGACGGCATATGGGCCTGTGCCTCATTACTACACGTGTCTTCCACCGAAATAGACAATGTCCTTTTGAAGCTTAGCCATGCCTTGAAGCCTGGCGGGGTCTGGTACATGTCCTTCAAAGAGGGCTATGGGGAAAGAGTTGAGGACGGCCGGCGGTTCCTTGATTTTACAGAGGCAAGCCTCAAAACGAGATTGGGAAGCATCCCTGGAATATCAATAATCCGCATATGGAGTTGCGAGGATCAGGCAGGCCGGGTTGGGATTCGCTGGGTGAACGCTTTGGTGAGGAGGGAAGCCTAGGGACCTGATTAAGGCTTTGAGTCCTAATACGCCGATTCGTACCTATAAAAATAAGCTAGGCACCAGATTGCTCAGGTGCCTAAAGCAGTTTACTTCGTCGATTATTAAATAAAAAATTACCGGAAAGAATTATTAGGAAACGGCGAGATGGCAATTATCGAATATTCTTGAATTCTTTCCTTTAATAAGATGGGACGAGCAATAATATCTAAGCAGGATATTGATTATTAGATTTCATGAAAAGACTTCATATTGCCAATGAAATTATTTGCGTCACACTATTCCAATTATTAAGGTAACAATAAATATTGGATACAAAAAAGGGAATCATATGGTTTTTTTTAGAAAAAAAGCATTTACACTAATTGAGCTATTAGTTGTTATTGCAATTATCGCAATATTAATCGGACTTCTTTTACCAGCAGTGCAAAAAGTTCGGGAGGCCGCAGCACGCATGAAGTGCCAAAACAATTTAAAACAATTCGGGTTAGCATATATCAGCTACCATGATACTTTTAAAAGTTTCCCAAGGAGCTATATTTTTAATGGCGGACATGCAGTCGGAGATTGGGGATGGGCACCAAGATTGATGCCTTTTCTGGAAAGCGCCAACCTTCAACAAATCATCAATCCCGGAGACTATCTTGGGGAAATTCCCGGAGTGAACGGAAACACTCAAAACACTCCACCTGTCTTCTTGTGTCCATCAGACCCCATTACATCAAAAACCAATGATAATTATGGAAAATCTTATGGCAAAACAAATTATCTCCCAAGTTATCTAATATCCCCGCCCTTTGGGGGCGGCATAAATGCAAATGATACAAGAATTAATGATATTATTGATGGAACAAGCAATACTTTTTTAATGGGCGAAAGGGATATGCAAAAGGGATTAGCTGGTGTTTGGATTGGAAGGTTAACAGGAATTACAGATGCCGTTGTTTACGGAAGAGCGGATCTTCCCCCTAATACCAAATATATTTCTCCTGGAAACTCAACCAATGCCTTCGTTAGTGCTAATGATCCAAACTGCACAAGGCACGGCTGGACTTCTTCACATTCGGGAGGTTTAAGCTTTGCGTTTTGTGACGGGTCAGTGAGATTCATCTCGGAAAATATTGAAAGTCATGTAGGTTACACCAACGGTTGTTCAGCGAATGTGAATACAGCAAATTTTATGTACCAAAATCTTTTCCGAATTAACGATGGAAACGTGGTTCAAATCCAATGAATGTCAAATTTTTCCCAATATATATTTTTGTAATTATTGCCGCCGCTGGGTGCCTTTCAGAGAATCCAAATTCAATCAAAGGTTCTGTTACTTTAGATGACCAACCACTTGAACAAGGTAACATTACATTCATACCACTTACGCAAGAATCGACAAAGAAATTTGCCGCTCAAATAAAGGATGGAATGTTTTTCTTGGAAAACCAAGAAGAATTAAAACCGGGAAAATATCTTGCAGAAATTAATTGGGCAAAGCGTACCGGAAAAAAAATACCATCTGCAGACCCTGGGGTTTTTATGGAACAAACTATCCAAGGAATTATTAAAAAAGAAATTATTTTAAAAAAAGGAATTAACCAGGAAGATTTTAAAATTGGATCAAAGCCAAACAGGTTAACTTTGTGAAATATAAAATCATGCTAGGTTAATAATCTTATTAGTAAATTTAAATGACCTACAGAAATAAAAATTAAGGTGTTTCGATCAATATGTTTATGGTTCCATTAATTTTTGTTCAATTGCTACAATTCGATCTTTAATTCGAAATCTTGCCATCGTTTTAAAGCCTTCCGAAATTCTCTTTAAAAATAATCCATGTAGTTTTTTTAAAATCATCTTATCCTGATCAACGGCATCCAATCTTTCAAGCAGTTTCAATACATGATTTGCTGTAATCGGAAAAAAAACACCGGAAAACGATTCAATATTACCTGTCATCTGTTGCAGCAATACTTTTGCTTCCTCATACTTTTTCATTGAAATTAAGGAATTGCAAAAAAATGAATCTGCAATTATTGATGCCTGGGAATTACTTCCATAATCCGAGTAGGCCTTAATTTTAAAGTCCTTGGTTAGTTGATATATCTTTTTTATTTTATCTTCATCTTTAAGATCTAAAGCAAACTCGGTATAGGGTGATAAAATCCCATCTACAAGAAAAGGTGATTGGATCAATTCCATGTTTTTTAATTTCAAAATCAGGTTATCAAAAAGGCCGAATCCCTCATTGAACTTTTTGTTTTTAAGTAGAAATGCTGCTATTTGACATTCCCCCAGCAGCGTAAAATAATTTTTTTCGCCCAAATATTTACAAAAACTTGAATCAATATCTTTGCTAAGAGAAACCACATCTTTTTGCCCAAAAAATGTAATACCGGACTTCTTTGAAAGTATTTGCACTATACTTATAAAATCAATGTCTTTGCCTGCACCCGGTGCTATTAATTCAATAGCAGAAATAGCATTCTGCACTAACATCGGCGTAAAAGGTTTATCTGTCAGCTTTTGAAGTTCCTTAAAACCCAAAGCTATATTTTTTATATCAATATCATCGCTAGCATCAAACGCCAAATCAATTTCCCGGGAGGCAGACTCAAAATCGAGTATTTGAAAGCCAAAGAATGCACGCATCAAAAATAAATTGGCAAACTCCTTAGCCTGAAGTGAATTCTTTTTTTGAAGGGCGTCTGTATCTTTTTGAAATTCATTAAGAGCAAGATCATAATTCAGAAGAGCTGACTCAAAATCACCAAGGATTTGCTTTGTCCATGCATATTCACGGTAAACTAAACCTCTTTCCCAAGGATCTAAATTTTCGTTGTTTTTTGCAAATTTAAGAACCTGATTATGTAATTCCAGTGATTCTTTCAACAAGCCCCTGCTTCTATAAATTCCAGCAAAAGCAAGTTTAACATGCAAACCAGATTGACTTTCATCTGGAGAAGCTGCCAATATTTTTTTTTCTCCGTATTGAAAAAAGGAATTCGGTATCGAAGTCAAAGCTGCTGCTGAAACCATATCTTCCCGAATACTATTTGGCCTACAAAAGGCATAAATAAAAGCTTTTAAAATTCGGGAAGGTGTTCCTGAATCTAAATAAGTCACAAGAATACTGCTTGATTGAATAGCTCTTGTTCTTTGTATTTCTGCAATTTTTTGATTATTTTTTGCCAATTCCGCATTTTTTCTTGCTTCACGTTCACTTATCAAAAGTTTTTCATTAAAACCCTTGGTAATAACCCCAAATAATCCGCCACCTATTGCAACGCATACTAGCAACGCTGCCGCTACGCCCACCACAGTCTTATTTTTTCTGGCAAATCGGAGACTTTGTTCTATGATTCCCTCCCGATGAACTTTTACGGGTTCATCAGCTAAATATCTTTTAACATCTTCCGCCAATTCTCTTGCAGACACATATCTATCTTCAGGATTCAACCTTAATGCCTTCAATGCTATAGCTTCCAGAGCTTTTGGCGTTTCAGATTTTAACTCGGTAGGTTTTGGAAAATCCCCGCAGAGGATACGTTTGTTGAAGTCCTCCATATTTTCCTTGGAATTCTTCTTGGAAAGATGTGGAGGCTTCCCTGTAAGAATTTGAAACAACACTCCACCAAGGGCATAGATATCTGACCCGGGGCCTATTAATGAAATATCCTCATCAAAGGTTGCCCTTAGCTGTTCTGGTGCCATGTAAGCCGGCGTTCCACCCACACCCCTGCGACTTCCACCCTGGTTTCTGTGTAAACCGCTAGATGCAGTATCTGAAGGCCTGTAGGGAGGTATCTGACCAATTTCCAAAGTAGCAAAGGCATCGTCGTTACCACTTGCCTGACTGGCAGCCTCACCATGGACTACCACCAAACCCCAATCAACCACAAAAACTTCGCCATAATCTCCGATCATAATGTTGTCTGGTTTAATATCGCAGTGAAGCACACCCTTTTTATGGGCGTACTCAATTGCCAGGCACGCAGACTGAAAATATTGCAGCAAATCGATCAGTGCCTCTTGTTTTCTGCCGGATTCCGTTTTCGATATTGCATGGTAATCACTTATCACCCGGGAAAGCTTCCTACCACGAATGTAACGCATGGCATAGAAGAGTCTGCCTCTGATGTCCTTGCCAAGGCCATAGACCGGAACAATGCTGGGGTGCTCCAAGGCACCTGTTACTTCGCCTTCCAAATGGAATAAAGCTTGGGTAAGGCTTTCATTAGCCCTTTCCGGCTTGATGAACTTGGCTACCACCGTTCGGTTAAGCTCTGTGTCTTTTGCGAAATAGAGTTCGCCAAGGTTGCCGGCGTCAAAGAAGTGCTGTCTTTCAAAACGGTCTTTGGCTTTGGACCCTGGTTCATTAAATTGGAATGGCTTGCCTGAATCAGGAAAGTCTGAAAGATGAGACCGGGTAAACTTCTCATCAAGACCTAGATCTTTTCTCTGAACAAGGGCGCTATCAAGAGTCTGGTGTAATTCATCATCTCCAAGATGATCCAGATCACTTTCCAGATCTTTCACCATATGAAGAGAGGCAAGGGCTTTTTCTTGGTCACCTTCCTTTTGAATATGAGCATGTACCGCCACCTTAAGGCTATTACATTCTTCGGCCGTAATGGCTTTTTGCTGAATCAATATGTCCGCCAATGGTTTTGACTTATCAAACAACCACTCTGTAAAGGCTCGAATCACCTTATCCTTGGAAAGAATTCCTAGTTGAAGACCTAAGCCAGCAAGGATAAGGTTTTGTTCTGCAAAGTTTTTGGAATTGGAAAACATAGGTTTATTTCCTGATTATCATAACCGCCTTTAAAGAACATTGATTATAAACCAAGTATTTTCCGATAGTTAAAAAATTACCTGTCTTGGTTCGGCATAAATAGTTTGTTGGGACCATATTGCTTTTATTTATCTTGATTAATAATTTAAATTTGAATTTTGACGGAATCAATTAAGGTATCAAAATGAAATTTATCGGAAAAAACATTGAAGCATTGGAAAGGTTGATTAACACCCCGATCATGAATCCTCCAAAGTGGGTTCGTAATTGGCAGATAAATGCAGAACATATCCTTGCACTTGCTCATATGGCAAAAGACACACATGATTTGGAACAGCTTAAAATGCTTGACGAGGAAGGCATAAAACTAATCGATTCCAGGCACGAAAAAACAAAGTAAGATGATATATTTTTTCCTTGGTATCAATCAGACATTTATCCATATTCTTCAAGGCAATAAAGGCATCGTCAATAGGTTGTTTTGAATCCATGCGCCTCCTGACTTGGAATGCCTGCCGTGGCCGTTTCTTGAAGAAGACGGCTCTTTTGGAATCCTTGGCGGCGGACATGGCTGTAGTTTCCGAGATCGCCAAACCGGAAACAACTTCGGATCGCTGCCTTTGGTTTGGCCATAATCCCAATCAGGGCCTTGCAGTCATTTGCTATTCGTGTCAAAGGGCCAAACCAATCCCCCATTTAGGGGAACTTCTCGCACATATAATTCAAATTAGATGTCACTATTTATTGTAAACTTTAAATGTTTATGAACTTACATCACTAAAATTTGAAAAAAACAATTAAAATTTAATTAAACATTTAAGCAGCTATATAATATTAAAAGAATTTGATTTTTTGTTTAAGGAATTGCTTGATGAATTATCTTAAGTTTTCTGTTTTTTGTTTTTTTCTACCTTTCTTTTTTCTTTGTAAAGAATCTCACAGCTTTGAACTGTTTTCAAACCCCAGCGGAAAGCAATTTACTATCTTTGAAATTTCAAAGCAAGAGATTGAAGCATTCATAAAAAATATCACCAAAAATAAAAATGACCCTTTTAAAGCGGTTGCAAATATCCATACTGGCCATAAGTCATCCAAGAAAATTACTTTAAATAAAGATGGCACCTTTGAAGGAACTTTATTAGGTGAATTATTTAATAATTCCACAAAAAAAGAACATAAACGCACTTGGAATACTGAAGGACCAAGCTTTATAAAGATCAAGGAACTACTTATCGATGAAGAGATTTATCAAAATAAAACAACCGGATCTACATTAAAAGCGCACAAAGAAATGAATGCCTCAAGTTTTAAAGTTGCCTTACCAAATGGGAAGTTTTTCACATTGGCTAAAGGTCAATTATCAATTTCCGTTCAAATATATGATAGGGGTAAAAAAGTTTTAGGTTTCCCAAATGTCATAAGTGATTTTTTGATGATTCCATCTGACCTAAAAGAAGAATCTGAACCTGCAGTTGCTCAAGTTCCCGGTAACAATAATGGATCTTTTGGCACTATGGGTGAACTAGATGCAATCAAAAAAGAATGCATGATGAATAAAGAGCCTGGGAGTCCACTTGAAAAAGGTAACGAAGCAACCAAAGACCCAACCCTGGATGTTTCGGAAAGAACTTCCCTCAATATAAATGGAAAAGATTTCCCTATTGAAATAGTCAGATGGGACAAAGAAAAAGGCAATGTCAAGATTAAAGATGATGGAATAACTTCACGAATCAGTTTACCAAAGAGGGGAATATTGGATGTGCCTCTTTACATAGCGGGCGGTAAAGTAGTTGATGGCGCTCGTGCTGCAAATGAACTAGGTAATGTTCTATTGGACGCAATGGATGGAAAACTCGATGGAAACTGCATGTCACCAGATGGAAGAAGAATCAGCAAACTGGAAGCAGAAGCATTAAGTGACAAAATTTCTGCTGAATGGGCCAGATCAAATATTGATCCAAAAAACCATCCTTATCCGTTTGATAAACACCTCCCCAAGGATCCGGATATGCAAAAGGTATTTAAAGAGCTTTGCCCTGCTAATTTAGATATTGCAAGCTTATACGAAGGAAATTTAAAAACGACAGCCGCTGAATACGACAAATTATACCAAATAAAAATGAAGGCCAATGACCTTGTGAAACAAGGAAAATATAAAGAAGCATATGATTTGTTAAAGAAAGATAAAGACGCTGCACCATATGCTTGCGATATCCCCAAATCGGCAGAATTTTTTGCCAATAACCCTTCTTCGGGTTCAAGCAAATAAACAAACAAAAGCAACCCGGTATTTGTTTTATGTAGTTGAAAGGATTGCACATCCTTGCGATGCGGCTACAAAAGTTTAACAATTTACTCTGTACCATGAACCATGGTTATCCATTATTAAGTTAGTGACCCGCAACCATTGCCCTTGCAAGGCTTTATATACCCCCTAAAACCCTAGGTTATTCCTACAACCTCTAGGAAAAACCCACCGGGAATAATATCCCATAACTCTAGATTATTATTAGACTTAGGACATGAACCAGTGAACCAAGGAGGTTTTTCCGTTTTTCCGACACCCCTTTAGAACCCCACCTGATCAGGGAAGCTTTTAAACCTCTCCTATTCCCCAACATCCCCCCAATCCGAGGCACTTTTTGGTAGGAATTTTTCCGAATTAATTCCTCCCCCAATCGGATCCATTGTAGGAAAAACAGAATAACCCCCTCTGGGAATAGCAACCCCGATGTAAACCCTGACAAAATAATGCTTTAGGCGAGGGGAGGTTTTTCCGATTGGATTTAGGAATAACCCTGAGTAATTACCCACTCCGAATTCCTCTTCGGTAACCCAACCCAAAGGGACTAGCATCCGCCTTAACCTTGCCTCCCGCATTTGTCCGCCAACACCCAATTGCTTTTACCAAGACTCCAAACCGGACACTTCCAAAATCCTATCCCCCCAAAAAAATAATTTTTTTGGAAAATATTTTCCCTCTTACAAGTGACTGCTGGTGACGGGTTGTGATGACTCCTGAACACTCCTGAAAGATTTTGAAACCCCGTTTTGGGATCGTAGACAGCCGTGCCCAAAACACGCCTGATGGGGTCAACTTGACTTTCATAGCAGGGGCCCAAAGAATACCTTGGACAGCGCCATTGCCGGATTTTTCGGGGCAAAAAACTCCGAAAATATTCAGGTAAAGTGTTGAGCCGAAATGGTATTTATGATATTATGCATCCGGTTTATAGTTTTTTAGGAAAGCATGGGCATGGCAGCGGCAGGAACTTTCAGGATGAATCGCAGGAACGGCAGCGGGAATGGATGCAACCGCGCCGTGTCCACATGCACATGCACAGCCGTGACTGCAGGGATGCCCGCTGGGGGAGCACTGAAAGGTGTTCCCCTTTTTTATTTCAAGGCAGGAGGAAGCTATGATCCATCGGTTCAGGGCGAGGTTGCCGACATGGGACGGAGGTGTTTTGTGAACTAAGTATCCACCAACAAAAATGGCCATTCTTCTCTAGTCCAGAAGAACGGCCTTCTCAGGAGAGGTATTACCGCACCCCTTGAGTACTTCTATCTTACCTCTCAAATTCATCAAAAACAAGATTAGCAGTACTCAAATCAACCATGAGGAACATTTTTATGATTCTTCAAGATGTACTTTTATATTTGGATGCCGGATTCAATGCGATTCCGATCCAGCCCAACACCAAGCGTCCCCTATTGGGTTTCAACTGGGCGGAATGGATGAAAAAGAAACCATCCCCCGAGATGGCGAAAGACTGGTTCCATGCCCCGGGAACCAATATCGGGCTGATTCAGGGAGCAATTTCCGGGAATACCATCGTGCTCGACATTGAGACCGATGCGATGCACCAGAAACTCCTAAACCGGCTTTCGGGAAGCACGGACCCCTTGACCGTAAGCCTTTTGAAAAAGCTCCGGGAAACCTTCCGGGTCACACCCCCGAGGAAAGGCGCCCATTACTATCTAGGGTCTAGAGTATCGGTGCCCGGTTGTAAGCTGGCAACCTGCTATGCGGTGGACGATGATACCGGGGCCACCGGGATAAACACCCTCATCGAAGTACGCGGGGAGGGCAACTATGTCCTTGCTCCCCCTTCCACCATCGATGGTTATGGGGCCTACCAGGTTGCCCATGGCTCACCGCACTCCATATCCATCCTTACCGACGAGGAACGAGAGGCCCTGTTCGCCCACTGCAGGGCGCTTTCCATAATTCCCTTTGCACCCACCAAGGTTTGCTCAGAGGACGGCAGGGAACTACCAGATCTGGAGCGCATCCGTGATGAGCATAGCTATGTGGACAACATCCTCGATGACTTGGAGGGCGTGTGTGAGGAAAGCACCGGATGGTCAGCCTGCTGTCCAAGCAAAACCCACGGGGTGGACGGGGTTGACAACAAGCCTTCGTTTCGTGTGACCATCGGCGAGAATGGTTTCGTCATACTGAAGTGTCGGGCCGGATGCCCCATCGATGACATATACGACTCCCTTGGACTGCGCGCCAGCGACATGTTTCCCCCATACGGAGAAACTCCCGCCCCCTGCCTGATAGACCCCCAGGGTGAAATCGCAACCCCCGAGGTGGAATCAGAAAATGCCGCCATCTACCAGGAAATCCTGGACGGGCTGCCCGTATCCCCGAGGCTGATCTCCAATATGAAGGCAAGGGGAGTTTCCGAGGAGGATTGCAAACGGCTTGGCTACAGGTACTACCATCCGGTAGTCAACGCCAAACTCCTGGCGCCCCTTGCGGACAAATATGGGGAAAGGCTGCTGCTTGTCCCGGGCATTACCCGCAACCACCACGGGTATAGCCTGAACGTTTATGGGGAATCCATCTTGTTTCCCGTGCGCAATACCGCGGGGATCATCTCCTCCCTCAAGGCAAGGCTCTTCGTGCCGTTCTCGAATGGCAGCCGGTTCATCGCCCTCGCCAACTATCGGCTGCCCAGGCCCTCAACACGGACCCATTACCCCCTGGCTGTCCCGGAATCCCTGGATATCATCCGCGTGACCGAGGGGGAGATGAAGGCGGACATCGCCACCCTGCTTTCGGGAATCTACACCATCGGCACCAACGGCATCTCCTGCCTTGATGAACCACTGGACTACCTTGCGGAATGTCACCCCAAGGCAAGGATCCTGCTGGCACCCGATGCCGCGGATTTTTCCAAGCAGAGCTTCATCAGCCAAGTGATGGGTCATCTGGAATGGTACAACGAGGCAGACCTCGATGTCGCCCTGGAAATCTGGGACACCGGTCCCGGGAACACCATCAAGGGCATTGACGATGCCCTGCAAGCCAACACCTCGTTCGAGGTCCTCGAGTACGAGGATGCCATGAACTTTTTAGAGCATCTGCATTCCCACCCTGGCACCAACATCCACCAGTTTTTCAACATAGGAGTCTAAGCATGTTACAGTTTTCGGAAAAGGAAGATTTCACACCCCTGAATCAGAAGCGCTTTTTCACACTCCCCAGTTACATGGGGGTACCAGATGACAAACCTAGTGATAGCACGTATACCCGCGCACCACGCATGGATGTCACCAGGTACGCGCAACTGCCCTACGACCTTGACCTCTGGCTGAAGCGTGGGTCCAAGAGCAAGTCGGAGTGGCTTCTCAGCACCCCTTTCCCCATGGAGGTGTTCCCGGAAAAAGTCCGGGAATTCGTCCGTATGGGAAGTATGTCCCTCTTTACCTCAGACGAGTTCCTTGCAACCGCAGCCCTTGTAGTTGCCGGTTCGGTGGTTGGCAAGAGTCGTGCACTAAAGGCGGCCAATGGCTATGAGGTATTCCCAAACCTGTTCGCCTGCCTAGTGGGGAAGTCGGGTTCAGGCAAGACTCCGGCAATCCAAATGGCTTTGAAACCGATAACCCGAAATTTCAAATCCAAATATCGGCACTTCATGACACATGCCCATAGCACCGCTATCCTCAAAAACCTGAAAAAAAACGGAAAGTACCGCCGTGGAAACTTTTCCCTGGCCCTTTACTTTGATGAGCTGAAGGGTTTTTTCAAGGTAAATTCCCAGAAGGGACTTGGTGGTGAGGGACGTGAAGACTTGTTCAAATTGCACGACTGCAATGATATCTCCATCGATCGGATATCCAGCAATATTGACCTCCAACTGGAAGCTCCCATCGTTTCCCTGATTGGGTGCATGGTCCCTTCTTACCTTCACCTCATCAAGGACGGTTCAGGAGAGGATGGAATCATAGGCAGGTTTCTGTTCTCACTAGCAAGAACCCCCGAGAATGACACCATTGACGAAGACCTTTTACCAAATGTCGAGGTCCCGGAAACTTCCATCAATTTCTGGAAAGATCTCATCCGCTCACTTAACGAGTATAACCTGTGGAATGATGGAGGCTTCTACAAGCCGGTTATGTTTAATTTCGACACCGAGTCCAAGGAAATCTACCGTTTGGCCAGGAGAATGTTTCGGGAACTCCTCCGCGAAAAGACCATTCCCCATGATGAGTCCGTGGACTCCATCCTCAGCAAGTCCTGTGACCGGCTCTGCAGACTGGCACTGATCCTTCAGATTCTGCGTAACGCGGAATACCAGATTCAAACGGGCACGCCACCCTGCACTACGGATATCATCTCGGGCCAGTGCATGCTGGACGCCATAAGGTTGCTTTTTCACTTCCACGTGAACAGCCTGATGGTGCTGGACCGCATCGAGATGAAAGGCAACCACGAACGGGCCCTGGCCGTCTTCCAGTTCTGCAAGGATAACGATATCCAGGACATCACAAGGAGCAGCGCCTGCCGCTACCCCCTGCGAGGTCACAGCAAGTGCATGGATGCCAAAGACGCCAAGGACCTTTTCCATACCATGGAGGACATGGAACTTGGCGAGATCATCTCGGCCAGAAAAAGCGCCAAGGGAGGCCGGCCCGGCATCTCTTTCCGGTTAAACTTCAACCAGGATAACTAACCGGGAAAACGGGGCACTGCACATGCGGTGCCCCATCCCAACTAAAAGTTCAATTAACACCCCTTTCCCCCGAAAGCTGCAGGATTCCCTGGCGAAGAGCGTGAAGGGCGCATTCCCGAGGCTGCATTCCAAGGACCCGGCATAGCCCGCGGATGCCATCCCGGTCCTTCCCCGCTATCCCGATCTTAAGTTTTTTGCCATCGGGATTATTGCTTAGGCCCTGACGCACAAATCTTCTGACCAATCCCGAGAAACTGACATCCTGCTCCTCCGCCATCTGATCCAGTAACTTGGCCATTTCCTCCGGGAGCACGATCGAACGCTTGACATCCTTCATTCCCCAGTCCCCCTTCCCGCATCAGGGCCGGAGTAGTCCTCAAACTTCCACGGCGATTCGGAGTCAGATATTTCCCAGATCAGAACCCTGAGCATGGCGCGGAAGGCAAGGTTTGAAAGTGCAGCATGCCTTGGGTCCCTGGCATCCCCCTCCTCTTCCAGAATGCCCCTGAGGGCCTCGCTGAACCTGCGCACCACCTGAAAGTGGCAGGCGGGATGGGAGACACAATCCTCCGCCTCCCTGCCAGGCACATACAGGCAGGGCTTGAACTTGAAAATCTTACGCATGGCAAATACCTCCATGTTGTTGGAAACGAAACAAACACCATGGAGACCCAAGGATACTTTTCCAGATAGGTATTTGGATTCAGGGAAAAGAAATCAAAGTGCCTTGGATTGCAGGTAGACAAGACAACAAGTGACCCCAAATGCTGTCTTTCCCAAGGCACAAAACTCTTTTAACTTTTCCCAAAACCAGGTGTCAAGAAACCTGACTGATTTGTAATGATCAAAAACCAAACCTGAGACTCAGCCTTCAAAGCACTCTGCAAATTTTTATGCTGCTAAGCTTTTTCGAAAACGCCACCGTGGTAGATTGGGCAAAAGAAAGGATCGCCCATGCCCTGGAACCTCGACAACCACAAGCGTTGCGGACTCGAAAAGGAAAAGGCCGCCCAGCTTTTCCTGAGAAGGGGCATTGGGGTGATCCACGAGGCTGTCGGTATCGAACTCAACGCCCACGAGTTCGGTATCGGAGCCTTGAGCATCCTGGAAAAAATCCACCAAAGGTGGGATTCCATCCCGGTTGCGACCACTCACCCTGACTCCACCATCAACTATCTAGTTACCATGGGCGTGGCCAAGTGGGCTCAAAACATCAAACGTATCCCGGATGAGCATAAGATCCGGGAAGCTGTCCTTGACTTCAAGAAAATCCGCAAGTCCTTCGATGACATTGCCTCGGTGGCAACCAGGCTTTTCCCCACCTTCCCTGGGGAATCCATGGCCGCCATCGAAGAGTGCTCCCTGAGGGTTTGCAGCCTGATCGAAAAAGAGGCGGGGCTTTGGACCAAGGATTTCCGGGACAAGGCGGCAACCCTCCTGACCCTCCATCCCCTGCTCTACCACTGGGCCATCCAGGAAGCGGAACTTAAGCCGGTCCTGGAAACCTTTCACGATATATTTCCCGGCTATGGGACTAAATAACCATGGACTCCAAAAGCGATAGCCAGAAGGAAAACGAGAAAGCCTTCGCGGAGGCGGTCAAGAATAAACGCCTGGAGGTCGGTATCTACCTGGCAGCACTGCGCGGCAAGGTCCAGAAAAGGATCCAAAACCCGGAAAATTTCCCAGAGTCCACGTCCGAGTATGCCATGCTGGCCAAGCACCAATCCCCAGCGTTCCGGGAAGACCCCAAGTCACCGGTCATGGTGCTCGATGATGAACTGGAATGGGTGGAACTGCCGAAGGAGATGGAACCGGACTGGGACTTATCCCCAAAAATCAAAATCTTCGAATGGGCGGAGAAGGTGAAAGACTTCCTCGGTGAATCCGGATGCGACACCCTTGACCCGGATACCGAATCCTTTTATGTGCTCACGGAATCCCACGAACACCTGCGCAACTTTTTTGTGGTCTACCAGTTGGCCAAGTACCTGATCACCCAGAACCAAACCTAGAGTTATTCACTTTTGCACAAATTAACGCATGGAGATACACAAGATAAGAAAGTCCGCACCAAAACGATGCCCCTGCCTGGCAATGCAAAAGCGAACCAACTTAATTCAAAACTATTTTGGAATCCAAAAAACATTGCCAGGTGGCAACTGCTCTATACTGTGAAATAAATTAAGAAGAAGAGTTGATCGGAGATATAAATCTATTTACTTTAAATCCTTTATTACTATTCAGGGATTTATTTACATCATTTATTCTTGCACTTTGGAAGAGACTGAATTAAAAAAAATTAGATTTAACCCAATTTTCTCAACTATCAAAAACATTTAAGGCTCGTGATGTTCAAAGCAAATTTCAAAAATCATTATGGTGAAAAAGAAAACCGTAGCATTATGAAATTCACCCTTAATTTCAGGAAACACTTTCTTTTAGTTACTTTGTATTCTTTGTTGAACCAAGGTATATTTGCCTTAGCATATCAAAATCAAAACAATCAGCAAATCACAATTGATTCCGGAAACATTCTTGGGAAGGCAAATCAAAAAGCTTCTGGATTTTTATTGTCCTTATCTGAAGACGAACCAAGCAACAACTACCTTTTACCATTAAAACCAAAGGTTTTCAGAACCAGGTACTCCCCGGGTTGGGGGCCTGATAAGGAAAAAACATCTTCCTTGGCAGTCCAGAGGATGAACAAGCTAGGAGTAAGAGTCCAAATCATGGTTCATGATGAATACATATGGGGCCGTGGAATCCCAAATACTCAACATGGCTGGCCTGGTGACAACAATTCCTTCGAAGGTTTAAAACTGGTCATCGAAGGCATTGATTCAAAAGCACGAAAACTAAATCAAAAAATCGAATGGGATTTATGGAATGAACCTGACAACCAATATTTTTGGAAAAGATCCAAGGAACAATTTTTCAACACATGGAAAGAAGGATACCGAATGATTAAGGCCAAGGACAAAAATGCAACCGTCATTGGTCCTAGTATCATGATGTTTAGAGCGGAATGGCTGAAAGAGTTTTTAATATTTGCAAAAAAGAACAATACCCTTCCTGATATTTTATCCTGGCATGAACTTGGCCCTTATAAGGAAATTACTAACCACGCCAACATGATGCGTAACTTCATGAAATCAAATGCTATAAACATTCAAAAAATCAGCATCAACGAGTACTGTGGACCCCAACAGTATAATAATCCTGGCATTCATGTCTGGTATTTTGCGGAGCTTGAAAGATCGAAGGTTGATGGTGCATGCCATGCCTGCTGGCCTGAGGGAAATGGAAAAGGAAACTGTTTCAACAATAGCTTGGATGGAATTATGACAGAGAGCGGAAGGGCTCCTAGGGCAGTTTGGCACACATACAAAGCTTATGCTGATATAACAGGCCAGTTGGTCGATTTGAAGCCAACTAACACCGTGACTGGCATCGCAGGAATTGACAGGTCCAAAAACACCATGACTCTTCTTTTGGGAAAAGATTCCGGATCCACTGAAAACATAAAGGTTAATGTCAATAAGTGGTTCCGCAAAGGCAAGGCGGAAATTATGGTTCAAAAGATTCCCGCCACTGGCTCAAACCAACTATTCAATCTTCCTGATCAAAAAAAGCTAATAAAACAGATAACCCCTAATAACGAGATACATTTTGAAATTCCAGAATTCAATGCTGGTGAAGCATATAAAGTAGTAATCAAATAAAATTAAGGTGTTTTGAATGCATCCCTTTTTTCAAAGAAAATAGAAATCGTCTGTTTAATCTAAAAAGAGTTAGTCTCCCAAAGATAAACTCTCAGGAGAAACCATGGCAAACTTGGATCGAGCTATCTCCATCGCCGCAACTGCTCATACAGGACAAAAAGACAAATCAGGCCAGCCTTACATCCTTCATCCCCTGCGGGTGATGTTTACTGTACGAACCGAGGAAGAAAGGATTGTTGCCGTGCTCCACGACACGGTGGAAGACACGGAGGTGACATTTGAGTTGCTAAGGCAAAACGGCTTTTCAGAGACTATCATTGAGGCGGTAAACTCGGTAACCAAGCAGCCTGGGGAAAATCGCATGGATGCAGCAAGGCGCGCTAAGGCAAACCAAATTGGCAGGCAGGTCAAGTTGGCAGACCTGAAGGACAACATGGACATCGGTAGGATTCCACAACCAACCCAAAAAGACTGGGACAGACTCAAGGAATACGAGCAGGTAAAGGCGTTCCTGCTTGCCGATTAGAACACAGAGAAGTCGGCATTTGGGAAGTCCGTCCATGATCCTTGCTAATCCCCGCCCCCTCCGCCACCGTCTCCACCCCCTCCGTCAGATCCACCGCCAAAATCTCCACCCCCGGAATCCCCATAGCTGGTATCGGGAGCCCCGAATGGGCCGTTGTCCGGTGTGTTAGCCCCTCCCGTGCCTCCGCTGAAACTGGTATCTACCCCCCAAGAATCCTGGCTTCCTGGGGAATTATCATCCTGACCCCAGCTTGAGCTGCTGTATCCATCCGAGGTATTGCCTTTCCTGCCCTGCTCCCGTTTGCGGCGAAGCTCCGCGAGCCTGGCTTGTTCCGGAGAGTCCGTACGGCCAAGTCTTCCAAAGCCTGCAAAGAAGTTCCAGATCCAGCTCATGGTTATACCTCTGATTTCGAACCATCCCGCCCGTTCCACCCGGGAGGGACAAATCTTCCGCAAAGTTTATTAGCACTCAAGGGATATTTATTTCCACTTATTGGGATGAAACTTCCCCACACACTAGCATATAATCTCGCTAACAACAGCTTAAGATCTAAACGGAGCCTTACCTGCCATGGGTTGGTCCTACCGGAAATCCGTTAGCGTCGGTCCTTTCCGGATCAACATCAGCAAATCCGGGGTTGGCTACTCCGTGGGCGGCAAGGGATTTCGCACCGGTGTGCGCTCCAACGGTTCTGTCTTTCAATCCTTTGGTATCCCCGGAACAGGCCTGCGCTATACCAGTTCCCGCAGTGGCAAGTCCTCGGGTTCAGGGGGCGGCTGCTGTGGCTGTGTGGTTTTCTTCATCGTCGCCTATGCAATCATCAAAGCTATCTTCTGACAGGAATTCGCCATGAACATGAAGTTTGTTCGCACCCTGAGGACCCCGCATTCCGAGCGCTACCTCCTCACACGCCACAAGTCCCAGGACATCGGGGCAATGGATGTACACTATCGCCAGGACGGGACCGCCGCCGCCACCCTGATCCTGTTCCAGGAAGCGAACGTCCCTGATTCCGAAGTCCCAGGCATCCTCAAAAACATCGACGAAATGCTTTTCCCGGACATCAGCATGGGGGAAAAGAACCTCTTCTTCACAGTGGTCCGGGGCAGCGTGAAGAAGAGGTTCTTTT
>Ga0255152_1000028_pt1 | contig 110988 bp, 125 predicted proteins | sample Atl_Yuk_RepC_8h_FD_183624 | JGI IMG/M metagenome (GOLD analysis project Ga0255152, IMG submission 183624) | Freshwater microbial communities from Altamaha River, Georgia, United States - Atl_Yuk_RepC_8h | ecosystem: Environmental > Aquatic > Freshwater > River | place: USA: Georgia | collected...
CCACAGCAGAAACCTCGTTCAATATGAAATTTCTCTGTGAACACAACCTTGTCATTCTCAAGGTAGTAGTGTATACCAGCCCTAGGCGATTTCACAAGCACCTCCTGCACTTTTGTTTTGGTATGTTTCGTTATAGTATTTTTCTGCACCTTCACTATCTATAAGGTTTCCAACAGGGTCAATATTATGCTCTCCATTCTCAAAAGCCATTCTTATATGCTTTTTTTCCATTGATATGGCTTTTTCAAATTCAGGTAGAAACTCATTTATTTGTGTAACAGATAAGTGCAATGCTATTTTATCCCAAAAGCTTTGTAATGCAGTTTGTTGTTTCATAATTTATATCTTTTTTTAGATATCAGCCTACACATCTCTGTAAAATAGGCTTGTTCAAACTTGTTTTTCATAATATTTACGTCTTTGTGTACCCACTGTACATTTTCCAGAGTGTATCCTTTAGAACTATCTATCCTGTCTAGAGAAGCTGTCCAGTCTTTATCTTTTGATTTTTTTGGGAACGTTAGTTCTATACCAGACATTGCACACTTTCTGTCTTGTTTAAGAAACAACTCCCAAGCTTCCTCAATAGTTAATGTGAGTTCTTTTTTGGATCTGTTTCCTTTAGAACCGTCTGCACTTCTGACTACATGCTCATACCAAAAGTCTCCAGATATTTCTCCTGCACCCTTCCATTGAGAATGTTTAGCACCTATACGTCTCATACATCCACAATGTGTAACAAGGCCTCTTCTCAGATGAGATTTAGATACAGAATGGATACTGCCACAATCGCACTTACATAAGTACCTTGAGCGGTATCCATTCTTATCTTTTTCTAGTTCAAAAGGAGTGAGCTTTCCAAACTTCTGACCAATATCATTCTTCATTTCAGACATTTTATTCCGCAAATATATGGGATTTGTCTGAAACTACCAAATTTATTTTTACTCTATAAGGCAGGCCCCACCACTGCATGCTGCAATTTGACCAAATTCTACAGTGTCATCTAGTTCTGTCACCTTAGTGAGATCTACATTTTTAAGTGAGGACAGTCTAGTGTCATACTCTGTCCTCTCTATGTCCTCAAAGGGGGCTTGTTTGTAACTTCCTCCCCAGAAGGGTAGTACAGAGAGTCCATTGTAATATTCTTTGTTAGTCCACATCCATTCACCTACAACAGGCCATTCTTCTGGCTTGATAGAAATTGTAGCGCTCACATTGTGTGTATTCTCTCCTGTGTTATGTCCTGCCTTGATCCATTGTGTAGCAAACTTCTTAACACGCTCTAGTGTGTCTAGAGGGCTTTCAGTTCTAAATATAGATCCTTCTGGGGCTTTAACAGGAATTCTTACACACACTGTGTCATGAGGACGCAGTACATCATCTTCTACAAGTTCTGGATGATTTACCATCAAATAGGATGCAACATCCTCATTCTTGCCAAATCTCATTGTTCTCAAATAATATGGAGCATGCCATGCATGAATGCCACTAGCTGTACCTAACACAAGACTTGTTGTTCCTGAAGGCTTAATACATGTTACACGTGCTGCCTCATTGATTCCAATCTTCTCACTAATAACAGCGTTGGTTAGTTTGGCTACATGTGCTGCTGCTTCCAAGCTATATTTCAAGATTTCTCCTGATCCAATACCTGTCATTCCTATACCTAACAATGCATCCTTCTGAGTAGTTTTAGACCAAATAGGTCTGAGATAGTGGAAGTCTGTAAATCCAGCCTGCAGTGTTCCCAAGAAGGCTGCTGCTGTAACACGGTCATTCAGGTCTTCCTGATTAACCACATCACTTACGTTCACCTCACATAGGTTACAGAACTGGTATGGTCTAAGAGCAATCTCACAACATGGATTGGTTCCCCAGTCTAAATTGTTGGTCCAATAGATTCCAGGCTCACCAGATCCAGAAGCTTCAATCCTCTTCCAGAGGGCATCAAATTCTTCTTTGCCTACAGAACCTCTCAACAGTACAGCTGAGTTATTAGCTCTACCACGCTGTTCATTGGTTTCCCACCAGTTACCATATTTACATGTAATCATCTCCTCATCATCATGACTGAATAGAGATATCATGGCTGATCTACGAATACCACCAGCTAGAACACTGTTAGCAATGTGACAGAGGATATCATGACATTCTAGAGGACTCAATTGTTCTCCTTCCTGTTTCCTGTCTAAGACTGCCTGCACATGCGCCAGACATATCTTAAGAGGCTCAGGACCAGGAGCTTTACCACCAGCTGTCACTAGTCTAGCACCTTTCTTACGAATGGCTCTAAAGTCAAACTTAGGCATAAATCCTTCCTCTAGATAGGCTTTCATGAGCACCTTCACAGCGTCTGCCCAGCCCATAATGCTATCCTCGATGAGATAGTTACGGAGTTTTCCAGGCTTTGTAATAGCTGGAAGCTTTGCAACGTGTTGTTTCTGAACACTATAGCCCACACCTGTACCACCTAGAAGCAAAAACATAGTTTCGCTGAAGCTATGGATGCTATCTATAGGTAGGTAGCAACAGTTGTAAATACGAGAGTTGTTCACTTCAGCTGCTGGTCCAGCAAACTGTAGAGCTCTCATAGAGGGAAGCACCTTCTTTTTCCTTATAAATGTGGCTGTTTCTACAATTTGACTTTCTAGTTTGGGATATTTCTTGATCATCATTTGCTCATATCTATCCACAATCTCATCCCAGGTTTCTCTTCTTTTGAGCTCTGGAATATACTTTGCATACTTACTAAATACCGTGAGCTTGCTCAACGCGTCCAATCCTAAATCCATAAAGTTTTGTAATTTTTAAGTGAAAAATAAGGGATGGCAAATTTAATTTACCATCCCCTAAATTCCAAGAGAATTTGAAAATTCTAACTAACTAATTTCCTTATTTTCATTCCCAAATCTTCATCATTAATGCTGGTGCTAACCAATTTGGTTATCTCCTGATGTTGAGACATGAGCTTCTCTAAATAGAGGGTGGCATCCATGAGCTCCTCTTGAAGGTGTTTAAGGTAGTTGTCTTTATTATTCTCTTGAAGAGTGGTACCATACTTGTTATAACCTACGTTAGAACGTTCTGTATACTTATTCACCACCTGTTGAACTATCTTGTCCTTCATGTAATGTTATGTTTAACTTTTCATTCAATATTTGAAAGGAACGTTCAACAGCTTGTCTCTCAGCTTCCTTTCTAGAAGAATAGCTATCTACACTTTTCACATTGTTTACATCCCATGACCACCACCCATTGGTATGTACAACATTGATTATCACACCGTTATCATCAAACACATCAAACAACACCCTAGCATTGACATCAATCAGATTTATCAAGTTATCATCAGGAAGCCCATGCTTGTACATAGTTTCTTTAAATTCAGCAGGCACCTCACTATTCTTGAAAGATTGAATCATCTTGTCTATGTACCATTCTCTTACAGCTTGTGCAGCATGTGGATGGTTTTTTAATAATTCACTGGTTATCATATTGTTGCGCATTTAAGTTCATCAAATTTAAGTTGCCACCAGTCACGCTCAAAGCTGTGTTCAATAGGTTCATCCCTACCATTTTTCTTAGCCTCCTGATATAGAACATCGTGCATATAGCTCACCATCTCAGCAAAATCTGTGGCTTTCTCTATACCAAACATATCAATCATCTTGTTTAGTAATTCATGATTGTACATACTCTTTAAGTTTTTGAATGTTTAAAATCTCGTTTTCTTCTTCAAACCCATGCCAAACCTCCTGATCATCAGAAAATTCCACACCAAGCTTTTCCTCCCAGAATTTGATAAGATCTTCTGTTCTATTGAACACGCGATACTGCAGAGATATTTCATCTCTATGCAAGCCGTTCTTCTTTATCTTAATCACCTTAGGAAAGAGAGCCTGGAATGCAGGAGAAGTTTTAGAATATTTTCCCCTTCTTACCAGATCAAAATCTTTGGAAAACTTGGCATCCAATTGATACACCACTACAACATATCCCTCCTCATAATCATAGTCATCAATCAGATCTTTGGTTCGTTCATATTCACTGTCTAGAAACTCTCTGAACTTATCTAGGTCTTTAGGCTGGAAGAGCAGATAGATGCAGTTGTCATACTGCACCTCTCTGCTACCATCCTTGACATAACCATTGATAAATCCATTTTCTCTCAAGGCATCCTTAGGAATCTTGAGAGTTGGCACCATAAAAATACTAGTTATTGTCCTTTTTATTTCCATCCCATAATGTTTACTAATCCATTGGCAATACTGTTCTCTCTAGATATGTTCCATGTGTTGTTCTCCATGGCCCATTTTAAGTCTGCAATAAGTGAGCCAACACCCTTATATTCTCTATTCTTATAGGTGAAGCCATTATATGCATTTAAAAGATCCTCCATAGAAAGCGTATAGATGAGTGGATTGTAATAGTTGGTGCTGTCACATACAATGAACCTAATAGGATTGATTTCATAATCTCCCATATCATTCTCATTCTTGAAATGAACAGCTGCTTTCCAATACAAATAAGCCTGAATATATGCTCTGCGATAGAGATAGTATTCCTCCAGGAAGTTCTCTACAGACCATGTACACTTCAGATCATACACTTGGATGGTTTTCTCATCATGATCTATAATCATCTTATCCATCATGCTTTTGAACTGATGACCATCTATCTCATATCCCTCCACCTGCAGCTGATTGTGCACTGTATACCTACTACTACTTACCAGATTCACCACATCCTTGGTAACAGGATTGTTACGTAGCTCTTCTACAATCTTCTCAGCGTTGCTTACATCTTCTGCAGTGACCACTGTTAGGTTCATGCTTCTCACCTTACGGATTTCATTATAGAAGATTTCTGCATCACTGCCTACAAATTTGCTGATTACAGCATCATATTTAATCTTAAACCCAGATTCTGTATATGCATCCTTAGATATGTCCTCAAAGCTCCTTGTCACGTTCCCATTATCATCTGTAGCTTCCTTGGTGAATCTATACAGCGCCTCTACAAACGCTAGCATGAGCCCTGTAGGAGCAGATGCACAAGATGACATATAAAACCTTCCATCAAACTCTTCTGGCTCTAATAAGAGCGTTTCTACAATCCTGCCAATAGTGGCAGCCTGGGTGTCCTTATCCTCAACCTCTTCACCCAGTATATACTTTCGGTAATACTTCTTTCTGTCCATGCTGAATTCCTTCAAGCTGGACGAGCTATCAAGCATGTTTGCACGATAGACTGCTTCTGTTTTTGCTGTTCCTGTTATCATATTGCTGTTGGTTTTAACGGTTCACCTGCTGATGGATTTCCATATACACGCAGGTCATTTTGATCTACTGTTCTAAGTTCTCCTGTGTTGTAGAAGCGTACAATAAACTGGGGATTGGAATGGATGCTACCCACAATCATGAATAGCGCCACTCCATATCCTAAGTCTTTCACATCTACATCAAAGGGATTTAGAATTTCATGTACAGTTTGTACAATCATTTCTTTGTCTGTTTAAATGCTTCAATAATAGAATTGTACATAGCTCTCACTTCACGAGGCACTCTTGCGAAGAACCATCTTACCTCTGGAGCATATTCATTGCCTCTAGGATCTACACCCTGAGGATCAATAAGCCAGAAATAATGACGCTCTCCCTTGGATTCTATGTATCCCTCATGCCACACCTCCACAAAGGAGGCTTCTTTGTTAATCACTATCTGATTTACTTCTTCTGACATTCTTTTTCCAATTTAGTTTTGTGATCATGACATTTCTCACATAACACCTGCAAATTGTCCTTCTCACAGAACAGACGCTCCACAAATCCTGGGAGGTCTTGTGCAGAATTAAGACTTCCTGCTGGGCGAATATGATCCACGTTAATCTTCTTTTCCTGGAACCACTTACCACAGCTAGCACACTCATACTCATACTTCTGTCTCTTATTAGGGCCTTTGTATGGTCTACGAGCTTCTAGCTTAGCCTGTAATATGGGTTTCCAAAATCTGCTCTTCTGCCTCAAAGCACTGCGAATAAAGGACCAAAAGGCGCTTTCAGTCATAGTGCCAGCATTCCTAGGTTTAGCCACCTTGGGCTTCCTGGATGCTCGTTTCTTCTTGATTATCATATAGTTATAAAATGGGGACGTAACAAATTTAAGAAAAAAATGTTACATCCCCAAATTTATTAATCAACAATCATCTGCACCCTAGAGCTGATTTCATCTCTCATGTGGTCAAGAGACTGAACAATATTCTCAATCTCCACAGTGGAAATGTGAGGAATGTTGAACTCATGCTTCTTAGACTCAGCTACAAAACCATCCTTGGCCTTCTCTGACAAGCTCTCAAGCTCACGAATAGCGTAGCTATCATCTAGTTGAAGAGTATCAAAATCTAGGTCATGTAGGATTTCTGTAGCTTCCTCTCTAGGAACAGTCATGATTGGGAGATATTCCCAGCACCTGCCCTTAGATTCACCAATACCAACCACCTTCATAGGATTGATTAATACAAGCACAGATTGATCACCACAGCCTACATAATGAATCTCGTCAGATGTGAAATGCAAACCTTCTGCACCACAATCATCTGTGTTCCATCTACACTTACCTGGATCCATGTTTACAGGCTTACCAACACGAATATCAAATGTGCGTGTATGAGCATCTGTAAATCTATTCTCTGCCCTATTAGGTAAATCTAGATAGAGATCTGTCAAACCTCCAATCTTCTCACCATACTCACTGTCATTATAATCATAACGATCACCATCACCATCACACGTACCACATGCTGTATACTCATTCTCCTCCTCATCCCACATTTCACCAGTACCATCACAGTCTTCACATGTTACAACTTTATTAAGGTCTTTGTTATCCACTATTCTATACTCACCATCCTTGAGAAACACTGTATATTCATTTGGACTCTTCTTCCATACAGCTTTCACCTTGTTGTAAGCATTACTCACGAATTGTACAAGCTCAGTACTACCGTGGAGCGTTACTACGTTCCTCAGTGCAACAAAGAATCCTTGCTTGGTGATCTTAAAGCTATTCTTCTTGAGGAAGTTGTATAACTTGTCAGCCACCTCAGCACGAGGATTCAGACAGCACCACATAAAGAAGCGCTTCAGAGACTGATATTCCTCGTCAATAGACAAAGACCAACGATTTCCATTGTGTCTGTTCACTATACGAAGGAACTCCTCAACAAGAAGTTGTGGAAGTGTGCGGTTGATACCATACAGATAAACACTATTCCCCTTCACCTCAAAATCATTCAGCTCAGCCAGTAGTTTAATACCAGCCTGTAGCGCTCTAACTCTCTCAGCTTCATGCTCTTGTTTCTTTCTCTCTGTAACCACCTCTTGAACAGCCATAATGTCTATAATCTCATATTCATCTATAGCACTACGAACATCCTCAAAATCCTGTGTTGTAGCATTTGGCTTAGATAGGATGGACCCATCGTTAAGCACCACAGTGAGCACATTATTCACAAGCTTTACATTCTTGTAGGACTTTGTAGCTACACCTCCTGTGTTGGTGTTCACAGTCCAATTGTATGTCTTTTCTGCAGCAGGTAATGTCGCAGATGTTGCAGATGTTGCTTGAAACAATTCTTTTCTTAGGAGCTCATTCTTTATTCTTTGCTCCTCCACCTGTAATTCATCAAGTTCTCTTTGTTTTTTTGATTTGAACCAGTTTAATGTAAACATGTTGTTTGTTTTTGAATTTTATAATATTTCGTTTAATACTTCCTCACTAATAGGTGTTTCTATTTCCACCTCATCGTTGAGCTTGATTTGATAATATTTCAGATCCACCCTATGCTTGTGATATTTGAATAGATCTACGAGAGCCTGTGTTATTTTCTGAGTTTTATCATTAGTGTAAACACTCATGGCGTCTAGAATTGGATGGAGGAACAAAAGCTTTTCGCACACAGCCTTCACCTGCTTATACGTGTCATGTATCTCAGGATCAAACTGATTCACCTCTGTAGCATGCGCTGCAATAGCATCTCTAGCTTCATCACTCATGATGTCTCTATAGTTTTTTCTAAAATAACTCTCCAGTATTTCCACCTTATTAAACAGATCTGTAGATACGTATTGCAGGTGTTGTCTATTACTGAACACAGCTCTATATTCATCTCTGAGCTTGTCAATCATACAGCTAGAAGCTATACGTTGGAACATTTTATTCTTCCCTTCCATAAATTTACTAAAAGACATTAGGTTATGTAATTTCAAGCTAGTCACTATTTTGAGCTCACGGTCACTGAATATAGCCAGCTCAACATTGTGGTTTCTACTAGGTTTAAACCATTCATCCATTTTGTTAGCATCTTCCTGCTTACCATACAAAAGAACAAACTTGTTCTGGTGGAACTTAGCTAGGTCATATATCTTGCTCACCCACTTACAGTTTTTACCATCAGACCAACGCTCTAGCGCTTCAGCCTGTTTACACACAATCTCACCCTTGAGCTTTATTCTACGAACACCAGGCGTACCACTTGCATTAACACTCACCTTCACCTTCTTTCTAGAATCAATGAAGGATTGAGGAATGTCTATTGTGTCAAGACTGATAAATGTACTTGTTAAGCTCTTAACAACCAATTGGAAGTCTTTAATCAATTGTCTCCATTGTTCCTTTGGATAGTCACGAAGCTGTAGGATGTTATAATAGTTGTCATAAGCACCATCTTTACCACGCAGCTTGAAGTTTTTCACCTTCTTAAATATGTAAGCCTCTTCATGTGTATGAGATTGTGAGCTCTTGACATAGTCTTTCTTTAACTGACTAAGTTTCTCTGATTCATATACATACACTTTATCCTTCAGACGTCTTACAGATGTTATTTGGTAATAACTCTTGGCATCACGAACCATCTTTCTGTTTACAACAAACTTGCCCTCATATTCTCCAAGAATATACTCCTGCAGCTTTGCAATGCGAGAAGGTTTTAGTAATGTAGTTCCCTTAAAGTTGGGCTCGTTCATTTTAATTGTAGCAAACTGAGACAAAGGATTGATGTCCCACTTGTTAGTGTTAAACATCAAATACCTATTGTTGCTATCAAAATACTCTACAATCTTTCTAACATTATCTGTTTCTTTAACACTCTCGTTATATTTCTCCACAAAATAATCAGCAGCTTGAGAAAGACGTTTGAGAATGATAGCCTTGGCCTCCTGTGTATATCTAATAGATTCTCTGTTTGGTGTTGGAAATATACCATCTGTCAAACTAAATCTAAGACCAACAGGAAGCATTATATAATCAATACCAAGCTTCTTAAAATCCATGGGATAGTAGACATTATCCAAACAGATGTGTAGATTGTTGTCTTTAGCTAGTTCAGAGAATTGAAAATACTGATGACGGACAATTGTAAAATCATTACTAATCCCTTCTACATCAAAATATACATTCTCGAAATAAGCTAGCTGCTCGTTGATTTTATGATTGAAATCATACTTATCACGCCAGCTAATTGGAACAATCACCTTAACACCATTAGGCTGATCTGTAGGAGCTTCATATAAGAGGTCAATTGTATTGACATCTTCTCCTTCATACATCATGTATTTGCGTTCCATTCCATCCTTACGAGCGATAAAATAGAAGCTAGATGTATATGCTAGCGGGGCTTTAAATCCTAGCCCCATCATGCCTAGTTCTGTAGTGCTATTACGCTTTGTACTCTTACCATATTTACTGATGATATTCTTTACGTCCTCAGCATCTAGTCCTGTACCAAAATCCTCTACAGAGAATTCATATGAGTTGTCTTTTGTAGCACGCAGGCTGACAATAATAGGTTTGTCAGTTTGTGCTCTTCTGTGACTGTCCAGCGCATTAGAGGCACACTCACGAATAGTGGAACCAATTGCGTCTGAATACAAGTTCTTGCTCAGCATTTGCATAAGCACCTGTGCTGAGTCCAGGTCTAAGGACATGCCTATAGACTCTGTGGATTCACCGTCCTGATGAATCAATGCTTCTTTCTGTTTTTCTAATATCATAATTATGCCTTTTTAACCAACCAAATGTTTCTGTAATTTAGATCTACGTATTTTTCCACTGTGTAATTATCTGATGCGTTGTATTCTTTTCTGGTCCATGTGCGTGCGTGACCACCCCAATTAGTGTTGTATGTTATTTCTTTCATAGCCACTACACATTTCACCGATTTGTAATAGGTTTTACCTTGTTGACCATGAACAGGCTGCACCTTCTTTGGTTCTACGGGTCTAATCACCTTAGCTCTGGCAATAGTTCCCTGTACAGAGTAGAGGAACTCATCCCCCATCTGTAATTGTGTTACATCAATTTCCATAAATGTTTGTTTAGAAAGGAGGCTCTTCGTAGAGCCATTCGATTTGATAATTGTTGTTGTCTTTTACAATCTTGTTCACCTTGGTGAATACACCCTCTGTATCCCAATCTGTGTTCTTGTAAGAAGCACTGGCTGGATGACTAAGAGCAAAAGACCATGTGAAGGGTGATACATAGCGCTGATATTTGGAAGCATCTTTGCCCAGAAATATAATAGGCACACCAGCTGTATCTATTGCGTGTTCAAAGAACCAACGTGTAAATGGTTCCCAAAGAGCAATGTGTGAGCCTGCCTTGTTGATTTCTGTTGTGAGCGCTGCGTTAAACATCAGCACACCCTGGTGAGCTAGATAGCTAACGTCTGGTGTCTTGGTGAATTTAAGATTGAGCCCGTCATAGAGTTCTCTCTCAATACCACCATAAAACTGTTCCAGCGATGGCTGTAGGCTATTTGTAATAGAACAACCCATTAACAAACCATCTGCTACATATACACCATTCTTAGCTGTGTGATAGGGGCACATGCCCATCATCACCACCTTTAGATTGTCTAGCGAAGTTTCTTTGAATGCTCTGAATACATTAGAAGAAAGAGGGGCTATTTTCTTGCCCCTCTTTGATTCTCTTTTGAGAAACTCATAGATCTCATCACATTCACTACTTTCGATGAATGGCCTCATCTTAGCATGCCAGCTCTCATGAAACTGGTCTTTGAATTTCTCCCAAATCATATTAAAATGGCATTTCTAATTGTGTGAAAGGAATTTCTTCTACCACTGGCGTGAGAACATTAATACCAGCAGCATTCACAAAGAAGGAATGCGCGTTGATATGATTTCTCATCCATAAGCTTGGGTGAACCTCCTTCATAGCGAATGTGGTGTGTTGATAGAGCTCCCATAAGCTGCCTGGAGCACCATAATCAAAAGATGGGTTCTCTATTTGACCCCTGATGATGTTAAGCTGTGTGCTCTCAATGATGTTTTCCTCTATGATCATTCTACCAATAAGCTCAGCTGTTGTACGCTTTGTCACTTCCATATTCTTCATAGCATCACGTTCGCTTTGAATCTTTGTGAAAGCATCACCTGCTTGCTTAATATATTCTGTAATAGCGTTAGGTGTGAATGTTTGGATTTCTCCTCTGTGTGCTTTTCTAAATGCACCATAATCACCTGATACACAACCATTTGAACAAATAAAGATGCGTGTACCAATAGCAAACTTCAAACTCATAGTTTTGTCATAGCTATTCTGCCAGCCAATCTGTAGCTGCATTTCGCTATCTGCTATATTCTTGATGGTATATCTACCATTTGCTACATTACCATCTCTTGCTGCTGAATATGTTTCTTCTTCTAATTCAAAACCTGCTCCATGTATGCTCTCTAATGTCAGGTCCATAAGCTGTTGATGTGTAACAGGCTTGTAAGTTTTTGTTTCTGCAGGAAGTGCTGCGTTTAGCAGAATGTCTTTTGCTGCTAAATAGGATTTTTTTGTTTCCATGTGTTGTTGTTTATAAAAGTTTCTTTTCGTTTAAATACGATATAATGGCTCTTAGTCCGTGCTCTTTTGCTAGATCAGCCCAATCCTTAATGCCTTCTGTCAGATATTTTCGTGGAACATTTGCATACTCAAAGTTAAACAATTTGGTTATCATTTGACTATTCCTAACACCCACATCATCTGCATCAAAGGACAGGATTTGCCTGTCAGAGTTGGCCTTTAGATATTCTACATTCTCATCAGAAAAGCATGCTACACCCTCATTCTGGACAGCACAGCAGCAGGGAAACACCTTTTTCATCACCATGTAGTCCTTTTTAGACTTGTTGATGAATGCCACCCTACAATTCTTTATATCCTCCTTACCATCCATGGCTGTAATAGGCACATTATTGGGCACCCATTTGCTTTTCTTGTCTCCAAAAGGACGATAGATCTTCCAATGACCATCATATAGATAACCAAACCTGAGTTCTGTGTCCTTTAGAGGAAAACGCTTCCTGTTGAGAAATAGCTCTTTGATTGAATACACACTGTTGGCTCTGAGATCATCTAAGCTCTGATAGTATTGGTTCCAATATTCAAGTTCTTCTTTTGTGAACTTGCGTGTCACCACCTGAATCAAAGAATAGCGCTTTCCCAGGTCTTCTGGTTGCTTATATTCCTTCTGAATGGTCTTATACTTGTCTGTAGAGGTGCCTGGTAGAAAACCTAGCCCAAAGTCTTTATCAATCAATCTGAGCACCTCATCCATATTGGATAGATTGTACAGCATTTTGACAAATGTGAAGCAATCTCCACGCTTGCTGGTATCTGCAAAATCTATAAAGGATATTGTCCCTCTTTTATTCCCTATAACAAATGAGGGATTATTTTCGCTCCTAAATGGGGAAAAGGTGGCTTGATTGAGCTTCCAGTTTTTATCTGGCATGTAGAACCTAAATATGTCATACTCTGATATCTTGTTGAGCACAGCCTGAGGAGTGAGCCTCAACTTGATGTCTCCTTGAATCATTTGTAATCAATATATTGTTTTACCTCTTGAATGTCTGAATTAAGCAAAATATTTATCTTGTTCTTTATATTGAAGCGCTCATCATTTAGATGGTATACACTTCTAGCTAGAGATACAAACTCGCCTTCAAACTTGTTTTCTTTCTCAAGGATGCGCAGCTTATCTTCTACATTCCATAGCTGTGAATTAATTCCTATTAAGTCCTCATAAAGGACAGATATAGAATCATTGGCTAAGAATGGACCTGCTACAGCCATTAGTTCCTTGATCTCTGTTTGAACCTTTGCAAGCTTGGTTTCATCTTTTATCTTGCTCCTTTTTATTTGTAGGATGCTTATTTTATCAATCAGCTCTCCTACGCTCACTGGGATTGTCAACATAACAAAAATAAAGCCCCCACCAATCTTTGATGAGGGCTATTTGGAGGTTAAGGGATTTAATAGTCATCACCATCATCAGAGAGCACAGCATCAGATGCAACCAAGTTATCATCTGGGTTATACTCCTTGATATCATGGAGAACATAGAAGTCTCTGCATCCATATTCACCTGTAACATTCACTACAAAACGCTCATGAGGTTTCAAGTCTTTCAACTTCTTAGCACGAAGGCTTGTTTGTAATGTTACATCGTTATAGTTGATAAGACGGAAGTTCTTTAATGCATAAGCTGGCAAGAATGCCTTGTTATACACACCCTGATATTCCTTGTTCTCACCATTCTTCTCTTTCATAACAACAGTGGCAAGAGCACCAATGTTTGTGCTATATGCACCATCCACTTGGCTCTTCAGCTCACTAACGTTGCCTTTCATAAGCTTCTTCCAGTCAGCCTGTAGAACAGTGGTGTCCTTCATATAGTCAAGCTTACCTAACCATGTGCGGAGGAACTCATAGAATTCTTCTTCTCCTACATATGCAACACGATAGTCACGCTTTACAAACCATTCATTCAAATCATTAGGATCTGCAGCCCAAGCTGTTCTACCAATGTTGTTGATATATTGTTTCTTGCTACCATCTCTGCTTTCGCGTTCTTTGTCTTCCAAGAAGAATGTAGCCTTGAACTTATCACCGCTTTTAACATCTTTAAGCCAAACGTCAATACGCAAATACGCATTGCCATCTTTACTCTTGCCAAGGTATTCTGTCACCTTGTTATCTGCAGGAAGTTCAATGTCTAAGATTTCTTTAAATTCTTCTGGTGTAGGATTGATAGCTACCACTTCAGCTTCAAATAATCCCACCTTCTTTGGAAATTCTTTCGATTGTAATTGTTCTCTTTTGTCTCCTTGAATCATTGTTTTTCGTTTTAATTGTTAATGAATGTGTGCTTTAATTGTAATATTCGTCTATTGTATCTGCTACAAGCTGTAGGTTGTTTTCCACTTTGATGTCTTTAAACATACCGTCTGGACTCTTAGCAGGATATTTTCTGAATCTGTTGGTCACGAAATAATAGCTAGATGAACCATCTTTGGTCTCCTCAATATGTGTATACAAACAAATAGTGAGCAGGCCCTCTAGTCCAATCTGACTATCAATCATCTTACCAGCAGTTTTGATCTTGTAACCAATTATCTCACCACCATCTTCCACTGTTTCTGGATGGGAGAAATAGAACACCTTTAGATCATCACGGAGATTACGAGCTGTTCTGAACAAATCAACCATGTCTCTAGCCATAATAGTAAACTTGGTAAAACCAGTTTCTGTGGCTTTTTGCATCAGGTTGAAGCCCATAATGTAATTACTGTCCTCGATGATGATGTTCTTAACATGCGGAGCATCTTTTGAAAGTGTGCGCAATCTCTGAGAAATCAGGTTTGCGTCATCAATTTCATCATAGTTTCTGTTCTCTCTGTTGTACAATTTGTCTGCGCCTTTGAATGGAAGTTCCTTCTTTGCTACGTTGATAATGTACGTTTCTTTTGGATTTAGGTGCTTGATAGAGGTGGATTTACCTGTACCAGTGGGACCCACAATTGCGATGAGTTTACTTGACATGTGCTTTAAGTTTATGTATGTAGTTTAGAGCTATAAAGGTAGGTCAATTTCTTCACTTCTCAAAATTTCTGAGTATTTATTTGGTACACCATTTTTCATACTTTCAAACTTCTCTTCTATCCATAACAAACTATAAGAACCTGTGACATAATCACCATCTTTGAGTAGTCTATACCAGGGTTCTTTACCAATTTCTGTTACTTTTTCAATTTCTAGTTTCATACGTATTTAATTTTTGTTTTGTCAAAGAATTCTAATGCTTTCTTAAGCCATTTCCTTTCTACATCCTCTGTTGTGCAGATGATATATATCTTGGCTTTCTTGTCAGGATTGTCATATTCCATAGCCATGCACCTGTTTATCTTTTGAGCCAGGTTTTCTGCATTACTATCGAAATAGTTGATAATCACCTTGTTAAGAGGTTTATATGTTACCCCCGTGTTACCTATTTTCACTACAGCCATATGATTACCATGGCCTGCAGCAAACTTCTCAAATGTGTCTTTCTCTCCTTTCTTGCTATGATAGGAAGGAATGCCTAGCTGGTCAGCTATTTTTGTGACACCACAGAACACCAGAATGCGTTCATCTTTGAAATTCTGTAATATTCTCTTTGTACATTCACGTTTGGCTAAGCTGTTTTGGATTATTCTCATCCTTGCTAGCCTGAGAAACATGGTGGTTTTACCCTCACGCTCAGCGTTGCCTATAGCCCATGTGTAAGCATCAAAGCGCCTCTTCTCTGTACATATCTTGCCTTTGAAGTTTTGCTTTATCTTATCATCCAGGGGAATCATTCTCACAACTATCTCATAATCAACAATAACACCTTCCTTGATAGCCTGTTCAATTGAATAGTCTGCAATGACACACAAATCTAGGTGTTCACAGAGTGTGTCCTCTGTCCATCTAGATAGTGTACCTGTCAGGCCTAATACAACATCATTGCGTTTCAATAGGTCCTTGGTTGCAAATAATTGATTATCAGACAGTAAGTGGATTTCATCTATCACCACCATGTCATAAGCATTGTCCTTATACTTATGCAGAGATATGTGTGTAGTGTATGTGACACCACTGTCATCATATCCACGTTTCTCAAAGTCTGTTTGCCAAGCTGCTTTGATCTTTGTGTCTGGGTAGGCAATAAGAATGCTCTTTGGTTTAGTTTTCTCAAGGATGTTGATGGTGGTAAATATCTTACCAAATCTGGGACACAGATTAAGTATCCCAAACTTGCCAGCATTTATCCATATATCAGCAAACTCCTTTTGTCGTTTGTCTCTTAGAGTCATAATAGTTTTATAAGTTGTCCGTTTCTATCTAACAAATGCACAACATCAAATTTGGTGTCATATTCCTCAATGATGCCTTGTAGTATATCATGAGGATTACGCCACATTTGCACAAACGTAAGCAGCTCCTGTGCTCCTAACAAACGTCCATGCTTATTTGGGTCATGCTTCTCCCTATACTTCTCATATATTAGTATAGTAGGATTTGTCATCCTCACTGTTAGATAGTCTTTCTTTGTCATGTGTAAATATTGACACGCTCCAGAAAAGCCACTCCAGGTTGATCACTGTGTATCTATCTAAAGGATCAGGACTTCTCAGGATTGTTATTGTGGGTAATAATACAATTTGCCAGTAGGGTTCTTTCTCACTTGGAAAAGTGGAGAATAATTTCACGTTCATAGTTGGTTATTTAAAAAATAGGATTTGTTAATCACTGCCTCATAATCAGCGTCTGTCATTACATTGCGTTTAGGCAGTTCTTTGAACATACCGATCTGGCCCATAAAACCAAGACCAATGCGCACATCATCTTCACCATAGGAATTCTTTATCAACCTAAGGTTTCTAAAATACTTAGCACCATATTGGTCCTTCAGCTTATTCAGGTCATAACCACTTGGGTCAGCCACCTTATAGCGCATAGGATCAAACAGGGCTAATACAACATCAGCATCATTCTGTGTCTGTGAACTCTCAGCAAAATCTTCTAGCTGAGGCTCAACATCACCATTCTTAATCCTGATGGGATTGCTAATATCACGATTGAACTGACTCACCACCACTGGCGTATATCCATAGAAGTCACGAGCATATCTGAGCTCATCACTCATCTTATCAATAGCCTGCTTCTTAGTGGTTTGGTCCTTCGTAGTCTTTAGTAGACCAATGTGGTCAATAATCACAAGTGTTATCTCATTCTCATGATTGGGGAAATAGCGCTTGTTATATTCATCCACCTGTTCTATCTTACCATGTTGTAGAGCGTGAGCTTTGAGCTCCTTGGCTATACCCACAGCATTCTCTGGACCATCAATGATTGTAATGATGTCATCCATTCTGCCAATATAATCCTCATACATCATGAACAAATCATGCTCATCCTTGGTCATCTTCTCATTCCAGCCCAATAGCTTGCTTACAGGGATGATGATGCCCTGGTCGATGAATATCTTCCTGCTCACCCATTTAGCCAGCTTATAGGTCCTAGAACGCTCCATAGAGCGATATATGATGCGTAGCTTCACTCCTGGATCAGTTTGGCTGATATACCAGTCAAATGGATTGAGAACAAAGGCATCATCAATAAAGCTAGTCTTACCAGAGCCTGTTAAACCACCCACCAGGAAGTATATGCTCTTACGAATGCCAATATATCTATTTAGCCTATTAAAACCCATGGGTATACCGTTATTCCTCCCTGCTAGGCCAAGCTCCACTTCTTGTTTAAGTAGTTCAAAACTCATGATTCTTTTATTAGTTCTTCTATACTGTTATGACATAACTCACGCTCATGTTCTGGGCTACCACCCTCTTCTATCTCATCCAAACAGAGCTGATAATAACTGAGAATATCTGGCTTCATTTTAGGATGGGTTGCAATCTGTTCTTTAATATATTGTAATAATTGTTCATGTGTCATACGTCTGTTCCTCCTACGGGTTTATCAGTTTCTTCAACTTTTCCACCCTCTTTAATTAGTTCAATAAATGGTTCAAAGCTTCGTTGGTTCAAATAAGTGAAGGAGTTCTGCATATAACTAAGTCTGTTAGTGCCTGTCTTTACAGAATTCTCTTTCTTTTGAGCCACCTCGAAGTTTAATGCTTCTATCAGCTGTCCAGCTGTATATTCTCCCTCTAGAAGGATTTTGTCAAATCTCAGTCTACATTCATCTCTATTCTGTTTTAAGCCTCTTGTGCCTGTAAACTTCTTTCCTTTGTGTGTAAATGTATCAGTGCCTGGATAGGCTTTCCACCACTCTTCAAATTCTGTTGTAGCAGGCTTACGCTTTATAATCTTTGTAGCCTCTTTGGTCTCCATAAACTGGAGCAGTTCTTCACCCAATGTTGTTATCTTCTCATCAGTGTTGGATATGAGTCCTTTTCTAATCAAAGTCTGATAGAGCGCAGCAATCTTCATACTCCCTTCACAGAGAGGTTGAACATCAAACTTCTGCTCTATCAGCTTCAAAAGATATATAACATCTAGGGAATAACTTTTCTTGATTAACTCTTCAAAATGGTAAGGAGTTATCTTTAAGTTGGTCATTTGGCTGGGGTTTATTCTCGTAAATCACTGTCACAGTTGCTGGAAGACGTGTATTCTCTTCTTCCATAATCTCTTGCATTATTCTCTGTTGCTCTTCTAACAAATATACGGAATCTTTGAGACTTTCCCGCTCAAAATCTTCAGAAATTATTGGATTGTTCATAACAATTTTTGTTAGTCTTCGTGCCAAAATGTTGTTGTTGGATCATCATCTGCGTCATTATTCTCTTTCATTGTTGGAGCATGGATTATCTCATAGGCAATCCATATCCATACGATCACAAGGATCGCAATAAATAAATAAGTCATGGGTTGGGGGAGTTTTAGTCTTTTATGCGAAGGCCAAATTGCAGGTCAAACCATTGAAAGGTTTGCTCAGCTTTAGTTTTGTTGAACTTGAACACCTTCCTTAATAAAGGAATGGCATATGACTTGAATAATTCATATTGTTTGGTAGTCATGGTGTTAGTGGAATACCATTTTTCTTTCTTGGTTTCCTCCATGGTTTTACCAATCATATTGAGTTGATATTCAACCAAATGTGTAGATACATTGGCTCTATTAATCACCACCTTAGGCTGTGGGAAGAATCTATTTCCATTCACCTCATCAATAAACTCCTGCTTGTCCCACACCTCTACATATGAATTATCATCAATGTATGTAAGTTTGATGATGTCTCCTCTCATGTAGCTGATGAAACACAGTTCACCAATGTAATTCTTGAATCTATCTCCTTTTGCTAGTTTCATTAGAATAATGTTAGTTGGTTAGGATTTACTACCACCTTGCGCTTTCTTCCTTCATAAGCAATCTTATGAATGATTTTCTCAGCGCGCTCTATGTAATATTGATAATTGATATTATCTAGAGGATGGCTTTTGTCTAAATGATTGCACACTGTACAAACCCACTCACCTGCTTCCACTTGCATAACATCTGCAGCTGTAGATTGACTGTCTGCATTCTTCACCTTGAGGAGCTTCTGTCCTGTGTTGGATACATAATACCTAATGAGCTTGTCATAGACAGTTTTCTCACCTGTGGACCTATCTATTCCTTCATAATGGAAGTCTTTAGATGCTTTCTGTCTCAGGCAGAAATCAAATATCCTATCACAACTCCTAATAGTACGCTCAACAGGTATATTATTAGTATAATATTGTTCAAGAGCCAACGGGATAATACGCGCTGACTTGTTCTTATGAAGCTCGAAATCTGTGAGGAAGTCTCCCTTCTTTTTAATTTCTCCATCTGTTTTTATTGCAATATAGTCATTTACCGTGGAAAATACAATCTTCTGATAATCAGTGCGTTCTAGCTCATATTGAGTGAGACTAGACCACCATTTGTTTATCTCATGCATTCTGTCTAATGTCACAGTTTTTATAAGAATTGTGACACCATCTGTGTTTGCAGAAATAACACGTATACCAGCTAATTCATATGCCTCAATAAGCATCATCAGGCTAAGCTCTCCTGTTATAGTGGTGAACATAGTGAGCTGTCTATCATATATCCAGGACTGCATGTCACTAGATTTGCCATACACAGAGTTTACAGCGAGCTTCAGTGCACCCACAATACCCTTAATCTTCTTATCCTTCTTAGCTAAAGGTTTGAGCTCTAGACGCTTCTCAAACATGGCTTGATAGCCTCTGAGAAATGCTGGTCCCAAATGTTGTGGATAACGCTTGTTATTGATGATGATAGCTGGATAGTAACTAGACACATCCCAGTCTATTATCTGATGATCTTCATCAGCTTCAAATATCTTAGGACTATTCTCTGTATGCAAACCACCCTTCATAAAAGAATACACATTGTTATAGAAATGTAGCTCCTCTTTGAAATCATCTTGCAAGCCCAGGCTCAGCTTCTTTATTCTCTTAAGGAATTCCTGCAGCTCTTTTGTTTGAAACTCCACATATGGAGCAATACAATTCTTTACAAGTATGTTCTTTCTAAAGAATCCTTTCTTGGGCAGTTCTTTATAATCAATGCCCTTCTCCTGACAGTAGTATTTTTTGATCATCTCATCACCAATCTTACTGTCAGAATAATTGAGACACGGGATACCGAACTCTTGCTCGATATCCTGTCTCAACTCAATTTGATTGTTTCCTCTATATAGAGGATGATCTGTCTGTCCAATTGTTACCAAGTAAAACTGATAGGTAGCCCATACATCGTTTATACAATAACCTGTGGTGGTAACAATGTCCTCAGTGGTCATTCCTTCCTTGTTATGCACAATAGGCATCTCCTCAATGTTCTCTAAATCCATCTCAAACTCTAGCCTCTTTAAGCTAACACGTCTATTCTTGTTGTCAAAGTGGTGTATTCTAAATAAGTCCACTTGTTTTAATGTGAGGTCTGTCTCACGATATTCTGGGAATACATCATGATTGGCATCATCTATCACATCTGCTGCCTTCTGGTGGATTTTAGCTGTAATTTCTAGAGCAGAAAGCTCATGCCAATATTCATTGTTGCGTATCACCCATTCTACCACTTGAGAGTCAAAGCGCAAGTTGTTGTAGCCCACCCAATAATAGTCTTTGTACTTCTCTGTGAAGTTGATGAATGCATCTAGGCTGTTCTCATCCTTATTCACCCTGAATATTCTATAGGGCTCTTGAGGAATAAGACAAACAACCAGGAAATATTCTTTAAGCGTTTCTATGTCGTAGATAATTACGTTGTCCATCATTAATCGTTTTCCCAATAATAATCACAGTCCTTCTTATCCTCATCATATGGAGGATTTGCAAAATATGACTGCCCATATTCATCTGCAGGAGCTGTATATCTATAACATGTCTCTTTTAAAGGACAATCTTCTCCTTTACATTTTGCTATGTCTGTCATATGTCATCATCTATATTCTCGTAATAAATTTGCCTCACTTTAGTGCCTAGCTCTTGGTCATTAGGAGTGTCATACACAATATGTGTTGGAATCAAAATGTGTGTACGATCTGTACCTCTCCTATAACATTTAATGCAGAGCTGTCCTGCTCCCTCGATATATCCCGTCCTCATATCAATGTGTGTTTCGTATTCATATGGTGTCTCTGCACCACAGAGGATACATGTATCTTTTGCCATAATGAAAGATTTAAAATTGGTGCCCACATTGCTGTAGGCACTCAAATTTACTTAAATTTTCGTAAACGAACAACTTTCTTGTAATCATCTGAAGGAGAATAATACATCTTGTTGTTCTCTAATGTGAGCCTGTTGGTCTTCTTTCGTTTGAAGATGGCATCTATTAGTTTGTTGACATTTGGATTGTCTGAATCATCTGAATAAACTAATGGCCTAACAGAGCTCCATGAGGAGCGGTAAACGAGGGTTGCTGGCATAAGTGTGTGCTTTTATTGTTTAGAAATAAATTCTAATGTGGTCTTTGTGCTGCTCCACCATTGCACTCATCAATCTTGGCTGCATAATAGACACCATTTCTGTCCTTTTTGTAGCATTTGTATTCTTTGTTCTACGTCTTTTAGGACCATTCCACTCAGCCACCTTGCGTGTACGCTTAGCTAGATTGTAAAGGGTGATGCGAAATGATGATGTTTTTCTACCATACTGAGGAGCAAGTCTGTCAGCAATAGCTGCAATTGGTTCTCCTGTACGAATAACTGTCTTTAATTCCTGTACCTGTTCTGTTGTTAACCTTGACATTTTTCTTTGATTTTAATTGTTAGTAAATAATTAACGAGGTCTGTCTGATCCGAGTATGTCCACCACTAGCCCTGAGCCATCTATTGTTGGCGCATATTCTTTTAGCCAAACAGGCATGGGAAGCTGTGATTTAATACCGTCTCTAATGTTGTTCCAATCATCAATGTCTTTTGCTTGTTGGAGCTTTTCCAACGCTTCTTGAAGGGTCATTTGCTTTGATTTAATGTGAATAATCTGCCATCATGCGGTTGGCGTTTGTTATACCCTCTCTGCTTACATACAGTCTGGATATGTGCATTTCGTCAAACCACTGCTGATAGGCTGGGTCCATTTGTGTTTCTAGTCTTTCTTGTTCGATTTCTTCTAGCCTTTCAATCGTAATGTTTTCTAAAATCATATGCTTTTTGTTTTTGTTAGGAATTATCGTCCGTATCAGCCTCATCAAATTCGTCATATTCATAATATTGTCCCTCCCCACCACATACAACACACACTGTGTCTGGTGTAGATCCATATCCTGTACCATTGCAATGCTCACACATCCATGGTCCGTCATCATCTTCCTCTGTATACTCACCAGGAATGGACATGGTCACCTTGCCTGCATACAGAATTGGATTTATAGCATCCTCATGAGCATAGTCCCATTCATCAATCTCTACATCCACCTCACCATCCCATTCTTCTAGGATGAAATTAACATCTTTGAGCTCTATGTCTCTTAATTCGTCTGTATGCTCTCCTTCATCCCACCAGCCTATCTCATGTGGCTCAGCTATCACCTGTTCATCATAGATCAAATAAGGCTCTACAGGCGCTCCATTTTTCACAATAAACTCTTCCATGCTTTCCTGAGGAATCTTATCCAATGCCCATATCTCTGTATATTCTTTTCGTGTGCCTGGATTAATTTTAATGATGAACCACATGCCTATTTCCAATTGTTTAGGCATATAGCTCTTAAGGACGAGCTCCACTGTTTGGTGTGTCATCTGGCTTGTTTTTCAAGTAATTAAGAATGTCTTTTTCTTTAAATGTACGCTTTTGTGGATTGGCTGCACCCATAGGATCTTGTGTATTATCTACACGTACACACTCATACAAACCATCACCTATTTGTTTTATCACCTTCCATGCTTGATACATAGAATTGCCATGTGTGCCCAGCTCATGTCTTTCAATGTGCTTTCTAAAGATTGTTCCCACCATATTATTCTTTTTTATAATTTGAATATGCTGCCATTAGAATCTATTTCTACCTCCACCTCAGCTCCCTGATGCCTGTCTGATACAAAGTCTATAAGGTCTCCGATAATCTGCTTATCCTTGATATGATTGTCAATTAGCAACAAATTGTATTCTTCTACCAGCTCACCAGCATCTAATGAATAGGTTTTAGCTTGGTATTTGGCAATAGGCTTATCCTTGTAATAGACAGTGATGTCATTCACAGAGAAATGGCTCAGTGATTCTCTCTGTCTTTTGTCAAATAGTGCCTTACCAATAATGATTTGTTTGGCTGCTGTACAACCAATGGCTGTAATAGCTAATACTAATAGTAGTTTTTTCATGGCTTTTCTGTTTTAGTGTATAATAATGTTTCGAATGCATCTGCAGCCTTTGGATCTTCATCCTTGAGCATGTCTAGAGCTAGTTGATAACGTGTAAGCTCTTGTATTAGGCTGTCTTTAGCTATATCACCACCCTCAATCATACAATCAGCTTCCATCTTTCTCAATGTGATGTTCTGATTAATAACGATGTACACTATGCCTATAAATGCTATAGCTGTCAATGTACGTTCTAAAGTTTCTGATTTCATATATAATTGATTTACAATTGATTATGTGATGAATTTGCATGAATTTTACCGAAAATGTCATGCATTTACTTCCTGATTTGGCTGATTATGAGCTACAAAACTCAGCCAAATGAGCTATAATGTGACTTATATGGGACAAATACACCGCAAAATGTGCGTTTTATGACACATTATTCAACACAAACCGTGCTTGATGGTGCTTTTTGCATATAATTTCATCATAAAGTGCATTATTATACACTTTTACGTATAATTTGTTCCTCATGAATGATATTACTGCTTAAAAGTGCATTCTGTTACACTTTTACGTACTTAAAAATGTAACAAAAAGAAGCAGCCCATATTGCAGAGCTGCTTCAGAGTTACAGCACTTAGTAACCCAACCCTTCTAGAAATGCTGCATCAGCTATCACCAATATGTCTCCTTTTGAATAAGTACATTCAAAGAAGATGCGAAGCTGATTAGCTAATTTCTGGAAGTTCCTAAAATCTTTTACGTCTGTAAATTTTACGGTTTTCATTTTGCTTTGTATTTGAAGGGTGAATAAATACTTTGTCGCATAAATATAGCAATAAATAGCCAAACCACCAAATAAAAAAAAGCTCCCGTATAGACATACAGGAGCGTTCATTAAAAATGAAATAGTCAACCAAAACAACTGTTGGGATCTGTCCCCTAGTTATTAGCTAAGACTCAATGTATCCTAGCATGAGATGTACGACCATCAACCAATATCCTATGAATTATTTTTAATGTATTCTGCTACCATCAGCTCCCTCATCCTACCTCTTGTCCTCCTAGGCAAATCATTATCCCTAGCAAACCTGTGTAATGTTCTTTCTGTAAGCCCTGTAGCATTACATATGTCCTTCATTGTTGGAAACCTATTTATGTCATACCAACATTTCTTGACAATACGCACCTTCATGTCATATATATTAAGATTCTCTTCCATATGTTCCCTGTTTTAATAGCCTATATCCTTCCTCTATATCAGCAGCTAATTTAGCCACTTGTTCGTCTGTATACGTCTCAAGTTCTTCAAGCTTCCATGTTGTGTTGTCAAGGATGTAATCAATAAGTTGTTGTCTGGTCATAATACATGGTTTAAATGAATAAATAGTGTGTGCAGCTGGAGGGACTCGAACCCTCATTTCCTGGTATTAACCACGTAAACATGGCATCTCTCCCTTATCTTTTACATTTCCATACATTAGAGAGCCAGCTGCATAAAATGGTTGATTAATGCTATATTTATGTCCTATTTGGCCGATGTGTCCTATTATCAATTTACCCCTTATAAGTGTCTATGGGTCACACTGCATCTCTCTAACACACTGAGAATCAATTGATTACACCCACCCTACGCAACAAAACACCATTGCCCACCCATATATACAATGGGAAAAAAGAAAGACTCCCGTGGGTGAGAGCCTTTCTTGGTTAGTTTAGAACGGTGAGCTTGCAAGAGCCTTGAGAGATTCTTCTGTAAGACCAGCAGAGCTAGCCTGTGTGCGAATCTCTTGAGCAATCTCAATGTCTAACAAGCTTGCGTCAGCATGAGCCTGCTTGATTTCATCGCGTGTCTTGAACGCACTAAGAGCTGTAAGCCTGTCTGATGTCACAGGAAGACCTTTCTCATCAACAACAGGATTGCCTTTCAAATCAAGCTGTCCAATCTGCTTAATCGTAGCAATGCAATAGAATGGGAACTTAACGTCTGTTTGACTTTCCCAACCAAGAGCCTGCATTTGACGCTTGAACAAATGGATTCTGTCTCCGAGTGCTGTGTAGCCTGAGAAATTACCGCTTGCTGTGAATGCTCCATTGTTGATGACATAATTCTTGTTCATCTGTTTTTGTTTTTAAAGTTAATAATAAATAATAAACCTATATCCGATAAAAGGTTTTGGGATGGATGATGGGAAAAAAGGGGAGCAATTCCCCTTTATTGCTAACTTACTAACTCAAGCCATTCTGCGTCTGGTTCATATTGCTCACAACTCTTCATTGCTGGTATTGTCAACCAATCCAGCATGTCTCTTTTCCTTTGGAAGGCAGCACCAATCACCTTGAATGACCCACTAATATCTTCTCCCCACAGTGGGCTGAAGTCTTTTATATCTTTCATTTGGTCAGAGATTACAGCATAGAATGGTGTTTTCAATGAACCACTAATTAATTCAGGCAGGAAGAACATTTCTCCAAACATGTTCTGGCAAATGTTCATTGTCTTGTCAATGTGAAGAATAACTGTAACTTTAAACATAATGTATTGATTTATAGTTGTTTAATGGTTTTGGAATGAATAAAAAAAGCACGCATTGAGCGTGCTTATTCTCCGAATGCAACTAATTCATCCCACTCTTCAGGTGTCATTCCTGTTAGAATGAACTCCCTTTCATGTGGCTTGAGGTGAGGAAATGCATCCTGCACCTTAGCACCACTTAAGTAGGAATCAATCTGTTCTTCTGTAATGTCTAGCTCCATTGTGTGTTGTTTGCCTGTCAATTGGCTTGTTGTTGTTACTAGCATAACGTTTAATTTTAAGGCTGTTAAATGGTTTTGGGATGGAATGAGGACAAGGGAAGAACTGGTCTTCCCATGATGTGTCTGCCGTTCTTAGTGGCTTAATTCTCCATAATTAATCTATTCCTTTAGAATGCAGCAATGAACTTGTGGCAGACCGTTGAACTGTTGCTGTCCTTTAGAAAAGATTTCCAGAACGTTTTACCTGGCAAAATCGCCCATTCTGTAGCAATTGATGGGGGGTAGCCCCAACATTGCAAGACAGGCTGGGGGTTTTGAAATGGAGTACCCTCCCCTCCTATACACATAATACCTAGGGGCACTTACAAGTGTAGGGGGGCTTGTCAGGATATGAGTTGACATAGGGGGGTGTTTTGTCAGGCCATAGGTTTACAAAAATAAATTTGGCTTATATGGAGGAAGGTTTGTAACTTTGGGGTGGAGGGTGGGGTGAGAGAATAAGTCTGGTCCTATAGATAGAATGTGGTTAAATGGGTGTAAGTGGTGGATGGAATGGTCTGGGAGATGGAAAAAAGAGCATAATATAGCAATAAGCTAAAAGATTGTATTTGAACATGTTAGAATAACATTGTATCTTTGTACCATTCTACATAATGAGAGTGATATTACAAAAACTAAAGAAGGAAGAGAAGGACGATTATCTGTTAGCAGAGAGGTATTACACCATCCTTTCTTCTATTAATGATTTGAAGCTTACACAGAGGGAAATACAGCTTATAGCCTATGCAGCTATAAGAGGTAACATCTCTTATGCTAATATAAGGAAGGATTTTTGTGAGAAGTATGGCACCACCAATCCGTCTATAAATAACATTATTTCTAGGCTGAAGAAGATGGGCGTATTAGTGAAGGATGGGACGAAGGTGAAGGTGAATCCTAGGATAGTATTAAACTTTGAAAATGATGTCACCCTTGAAATCAGACTTGTTCACGGACAATAAGCCAATGAGTCTGTCCGTCAAGGATTGGATAATAAGAAAGCTGGCTCCTAAGATGTTGCTCAGTGAGAAGACGATTGAGGCTGTTGTCAACCACCAGTTTCAGGGAGCTAATGAGGCGCTGAAGAATGTAAAGAGCTTGGAGATAAGTGGGTTTGGGAAATTCTTCTTCAATGAGGGGAAGGCTGTCAGGCAGATGGAGAAACATCACAGTCAGGTGGCGCTGTTCTCTAAGATGTTGGAAGACGATGCACTGACGGAACAGAAAAGGAAGTCGCTGGAGCTCAAATTACAGATTGCTAAAGATTGCATAAGAGATTTAAAACCAAGAATGTATGCTATCACAGATTTACGAGGGATGGAAGAACAACCTGTTTCCCTCAGAGGAGCTGAAGACGATTATAAAGGAGACGAGCCTTTCGAGGCTTAGCATTTGTAAGCAATGTGACTATCATTCATCTAACAGGTGGGGATATAAAACCCTACGTCTCGATGAGCATTGCACAAAATGTGGATGCACCCTGTCTGCTAAAACCAAGTGTCTCTCATGTGAATGTCCTCTAAAGAAATGGACAGCTGTGGTGACACAAGAACAAGAAGAGCAAATGAAAAACGATGGAAAACAACGAAGTAATATTGAAGAAAATTCCGTTGAAGGTGTTGATAGACATTCTTCATGACGCTTGGAACAAGGGGGCTGACTATGTTGACATCATGGGAACAGCCAACGAGGTGCAAGACAACATTGCTATAGCCATAAAGGAAGAATATATGAATGTCAATCCTGAGGATGAGTTTGAAATAGATGTGGAGCTGGATGAAAGGAAAGACGAAGATATGACAGACGAAGATTTAAACCAATTAATATGAACCCTGTAGTGGAAGCATGGATAGTAATTGAAAAGCTGGGGGCACTTGTTGCCACACCAGGCATTTCAGAAGATGTAAAAACACTGGCCAACGAACAGATTGCTAAGCTTATAAAGGATGTAATTACGCCTGGACTAAACAAGCTGTCTGCAAGTTCAGCTGGGATTATTGCCTAAATTGTAGACATGGGAAGACCCAATGATTATTACAGAGTGCTCGCACTCTTACAACAATTACATGTAAGCTACCCTAATTACAATATGGGTAGACACCTAGCCACTGCGCTAGATGAATATGGAGATGTGTGGGGACTCACTGACAGAGAGCTGTTGTTTGCTCTTGATAAATACAAGGCTGAGCTAGACATGGACGTGCCCCATACAGACGAGAGTGAAATTGATCAGATTATAAAGGAGGGGATGAATCTGGAGAACATATTAAAAGAAGAAGATGGCGAAGACTATTAAAAAAACTACATACGTAAATGCTGAGCTTGATTGGGCAGAACAACAGCTTTCCTCCTGGAAGGCGTATGTTGATGCCAATCCCCTGCATGAACTTAAAGATAGGATTGAGTGGAAACCTACAGCCAAAGGAGGCATGCTTCCCATGGTGATTGCATCAATCGAAGCACAAGGTAAGTTTATACAGGAAACAATGAAGAACTACTTGGCTCTTCTAGAGGTGGTGGAGAAACTAAGAGAGAAGGAAGAAGCTAAAGTGGAAATCAGAGGCAATGGAGAACTAAGCTCCATGGCTGAGGACTTCCTTAAGAGCAGACGATAATGGGCGAGCTTAAAAGCATAGACTACAAAGACTGGTTTATTAACCAGGGGCGTCTGCCTGACCGTGAGTCAGAGGAGTATAAACAGTTCTATGACTTTCACAAAGAGCTTTGTCTCAATGGTTGCATGATGGGCGGTGTATACATCAACCCATTTTTATACTGGCATCTGAACATGTGGCATACAGAGGTGGATGTTGTTGATGAGCGTGGAAGAATATATCAGAAATATGCCAATCCCCTGTTGCGTGATAACGAATGGATAGTGACAAATGAAATCGACAGGGCACAACAAGAAAAAAAGGGCTTGGTCATCCTAGGAATTAGACGTTTTGCCAAGTCTGTTTTAGAGGCTTCTTACATAGGGTGGGGCGCAACGTTTGACGAAAATTCCCAGAATGTGATCGCTGGGTTAAATGCCCCCGATATAAAGCTGATCACAGATAAGCTGGACAAGGGCCTCAACTTTTTGCCTGAAGCATGGAGATGGCAGAGAGTGGAGGATAATTGGAAAAACCAAGTCACCCTAGGTATCAAGACTCGTGGAGGGGAACGTATACCGTTCTCCCAAATCCTCATCCGTAACTTGGATGAAGGTAATAACGAGGAAGCTATTGCAGGTACAAAACCACGTAAACTAATTATTGATGAGATTGGTAAGGGAAATTTCCTTAGAGGTTTTCAGGCAGCTGTGCCTGGTTTCACCACACCTTATGGTTGGGGATGTTCTCCTTTGCTTACAGGTACAGGTGGTGATATGAAGAAATTCATGGATGCTAAATCCTTGATGTTTGATGCAGACAATTTTAACTTCCTAAGTTATAACAATGAGAAAGATGACACGCGCGTTCATGGGTTATTTATCTCATATAAGTATCGCATGGAGGCAAAAGAAGAAAGCACGCTCGGTGAGTTTTTGGAACAGCCTGTTGACAGTGACTTGTATAATGTTAAGATGTTGGTGAGCAATGAAGACAAAGCTCTTGAAATCACCACAAACAATTTAGAAAGACTAAAGAAGGCTGGAGACAGAGTGGCTTATTTGAAAGAGAAGATGTACTATCCAATTGAAGTGGATGACATCTTCCTCAATGAGGACACAAACATATTTGATATAGAAGCAGCCAAACGTCAAAAGAGTAGGTTGCTTATGCAGGGGCGTACGGGCACTCCTGTTATTCTGTTTAATGACGGTGAAAAGATTTGTCACGAGTTTACGGACAAACAACCAATAACCAACTTCCCTCTAAAGAACAGTGACTTAAAAGATGCTCCTGTTGTTATATACGAATTCCCTATCGAGAATCCTCCATACGGACTCTATGTAGCAGGGGTTGACCCATACAGACAAGGACAAGCTGCGTATTCTACATCTCTTGGTAGTGTGTACATTTATAAAAGAATGCATGATATTACAGGAGAGAAATATCAGGATATGTTCGTAGCTTCGTATTGTGCAAGACCTGATAAGAAAGACACCTGGGAAGAACAGGCACGACTTCTCATCAAGTATTTCAATGCACGTACACTTTGTGAGAACGATGACATATCTTTCATAGAATATATGAAAGCAAAAGGAGATGCACACTACCTAGAGAAGCAACCTGATTGGTTGAAGGAAGTGGTGCCTGGAACAACAGTGAAACGTGACTATGGTGTACACCGTTCTTCTGAGAAAATCAGAGACTATCTACACAACTGTCTGAAGAAGTATATGGAGGAAGTGGTGTATTCTGAGAAGGATGATGACGGAAAGATAGTGAAAGAAGTGACAGGTGTATCAAAGATATTTGATCCTGTGCTGTTGGAAGAAATCATCCAATACAACGATCAAGGTAACTTTGACCGTATTGTGGCTGCAGAACTTGCTATTGCTCAGGCTCTTAAGATGGATCCTGTGCTTGGTAAGGTGGGAGGATCCAGTGATCCTAGAGTGAGCGCGATATTCAAACCCAATAAGAAGAATGTGTTGTTCACAGAATCTCGTGGGTTATTTAATAAAAGGAAAAAAAGTAAACTTTTTACATAATGGCTATCATTAGATATACCAAGGATGCTACGATTAGATATGCCTATCTAAACATATTCCCTGATCAGTTTAAAACTGACAAAGAGAAGCAGGATGAGAGTTGGATAAAGAACACGATGGACTACTTTGCAAACAAGTCTTATGCTGAGTATGTAAAGAACCGTGATACATTTGTCAAAAACTACGACTTGATAAAAGGTATTCTTCGTATGGAAGACTTCTATCAAGAACCACAGGTGAAATCATTTACAGACATCATGACAGCTGACTTACAGCTTCCTGCATATGTGAAGATGTATTCCATCATGACTACACCAGTGAATGAGCTGGTTGGTGAAATCACAAAGCGTCCTGATACATTCAGGGTGAAAGCGTTTGATGATGACAGCAAAGCTGAAGAGCTGCAATTTAAAACAGACATTCTACAACAATACGTAATTAGTCAAGCCAAGCAAAAGATTGTTCAGCAAGCCGCAATGACTGGTCAAGAGATTGATCCAGAGGAACTAGAACAAATGACAATGGAGCAAGTGAAAGATGTGCTTGACAGTTATACATCTGTAGCTGAGAAATGGGCCAACCATGTATTGACATGTCAAAAGGCAGAGTTCAATCTAAAGGAGAAATCAGAAGATGCATTTCGTGACATGCTTATATCAGGAAGAGAATTCTATCACATATATGAAGATAATTCAAAGCTTGGATTTAACATTGAGGTGGCTAACCCAAAGAATACATGGTTTCTCACAACGCCTGATAGAAAGTGGATTAGCGACCCTACAGGGAGAGCTCAAGGTGCTTATGCTGCTGGTACTGTTCAAGTTATGGAGCTTTCAGAGATCATTGAGAGCATTCCTGATCTCACTAAAGAGGAGATAGATCACCTGCGTTCATCTCTTCAAGACTACGGACTTATTAATGTACGTGAATCCAATCTAGGTAATCCTGATGCGATTCCTGGTATTGATTCTGTAATGTACGACACATATGATCCTCTTGTTCTTCAGACACGTATGATTATTGAATCAGAAATGAAGGAGAACAACGATGGGCTGAAAGACTTCTTAGGACTCACATCAAATGTTTCCTCTTTTGGATACAAGTATGTTGTTGTCCGTTCTTATTGGATTAGTAAGAAGAAGATCGGTAAGGTCATTTACCTGGATGAATTGGGAAATGAGCAGTCTGTCCTGGTAGATGAGAATTACAAATCTAACACCATTCCTACACAGCAGTCTCTAGAATGGGGATGGATAAATCAGTGGTATCAAGGAACAAAGATTGGTCCAGACATCTACCACATCAAACCGTTTAATCTTCTCAACTATTGTCCCATCATTGGTACAACATTTGAGGTGAAGAACACAGAGGCTAAGAGTCTTGTAGACTTAATGAAGCCTTTCCAGGTGCTCTACAATGTTTGTATGAACCAGCTTTACAAGCTCCTTGAGAAGGAAGTGGGTAAGGTGTACTTGACATCCATCAGGCACATTCCCGTTCCCAAGGATGGTGATGCACAAGATGCACTAGACATCTGGGAAATGGAAGCTCGTAATCGTGGTGTTGTATTTATTGACGACAGCCCTGAGAATCTAAAGAGTCCAAGCTCATTCAATCAGTTTAGAGACATTGATCTTACACGTACACAGGAAATACAATCTCGTTACACACTGGCTCAACAGCTCAAGAACGAATGTTGGGAACTTGTGGGAATGAGCAGACAACGTATGGGATCTATTACATCCAGTGAATCTGCTACAGGTGTAAACACAGCTGTACAACAATCTTATTCTCAAACAGAACCATTATTTGTAGCTCACGAATATATTATGGGTCAGCTCTATCAAGCAATCATTGATGCTGCCCTATATGTAGAATCCAAGAAGCCTCAGTCTACACTAAGTTATATCACCAGTGAAGGTGAATCAGCATTTGTTTCTGTAAATGGATCTGATCTCAAGTTTAGAGATTTGAAAGTATTCTTGACAAATCGTCCTGAAGATAAGCAAATGTTTGACGAGCTTAGAGGTCTTTCTCAGGCTATCATCCAGAATGGTGGTACATTGTATGATGTAATTGAACTTTACAGTACCAAGTCTATGAGAGCAATGAAGAAAGTGTTTAAAGACTTGAGAAACAGACAAATGGATCTACAAAATAGTGAGCTCCAGTTGAAACAGCAACAACTTGATCAACAAGCTCAGATTGCTCAGTCTCAATTGCAACAGGCTCAGTTCCAGAAGGAACAAGATATGGCTAATGAGAACTATCAGAATGAACTTGATAGAATCAATAAAAAAGAAATAGCTCTGATAAATGCTGAAGCTAAGGTGGGTCCTCTTACAGATATAGACAAGAGTGGAGCTCCTGATGTTCTGGAAATTCAGAAGATTGCAGCTGAACAGTCACGTACAGGCAGAGAATATGAAATGAAGATGGCAGACATTCAGTCTAAGAACTCTCAAAGTTTACAGAAGCTGGAAATCGAAAGAGAAAAGCTGAAGGTGGCTAGAGAGAACCAAAAGAACGATCTCGAAATAGCAAAGGTGAACGCTAGAAATCGAGCTAAAAAACCTAAATAATGTTTGATAAACTCATAGACCTAATAACTCATTGGTGGAATTTTTTGATGCCAGCAGTGATCATACCAGACTATGAGGAAGCTGTTTTGCTAAGGGCTGGTAAGTTCAAGAAGGTATTGAAACCAGGGTTCCACGTGAAACTCCCTGTTATAGATGAAGTGATACAGCAGCATGCTGTTGTAACAACGTTGAGCCTTTCTGCCCAGTCGCTATATACAAAGGATAAACAAAACATAGTTGTTAAAGGTGTTGTCAAATATAAGATATCTGATGTCAAAGTGTTCCTCCTGGAAGTATTTGATGCTCAGGATGCCTTGGCTGATATGACCCAGTCTATCATCAAGAACATCGTCATATCCCTACCTCTAGAACAGTGTATAGATCCAGAAATAGACAATACACTTACTAAGAAGGTGAGGGTTGAAGCTAAGAAATGGGGAGTTGACATTCAACAGGTTACGCTTACAGATATAGCCCCTATCAGAAGCTTTAGACTCATAAATGACACGATTACAAACAAACTTGATTAGAGTGAATTATATTAATGCTATATTATACGGGAAAAACATTCACACAAATGCATAACTCTTTGCTATTCAATATACTCTGATTACTTTTACAAACGTATAAACCAAACTTAAAATAAACTACATATGGCTGAGAACCTTGATACCCCGTCATTTGGCAACTTTAGTATTGAAAATACTATGGAAATGGGACCTGGAGGTGCAGAGCTTCTTAATGACTTGCTCTCTCCTGAAACTTCTACAAGCAATCCTGATCAGATTCAAGAGATTGTAAAGAACGTAGAAGATCCTGCTCCTGCTCCAAAACCTGAGGTGCCTAAAGGAAAAGAAATCGTTCCTCAACAAGATGGTAAAGAACCTTCTGCTCAGGACTTGATTTCAAACTTCCTTGGTGACAACACTGATGAAGAAGAGGAAGAAACACAACCTGTTGATCCTCAACCAGTTAAGAAGAAAGCTGGCGAAGCAAAACCTGCTGAAGCTGCTCCTGCTGCTGAAGAGGAATCACAAGATGAGGAGACAGAACAAGTGAGTCAATTCACCGCACTTTCTCGTGACCTATTCAAACTTGGTGTCTTTTCAAAGGATGAAGATGAAGAAGATGCTGACATCTCTACACCTGAAGCTTTCCTTGAGCGCTTCCAAAATGAGAAGAAGAAAGGAGCTGTTGAAATGGTGCAGAGCTTCATTGGTCAGTTTGGGGAAGATTATCAACAAGCGTTTGATGCTATATTCGTAAAAGGCGTTAATCCAAAGGACTACTTTGGTACATATAATAACGTGACCAGCTTTGCTGAAATGGATTTGTCACAAGAGAATAATCAAGTGGCAGTGATAAAACAAGCACTAGCTGATCAGGGTTTTGAAACTGAAGACATTAACACAGAGGTTGAAAGACTCAAAAACTACGGTGATTTGGAAAGCGTTGCTACAAAGCACCATAAAGTGTTGGTTAAAAAGGAAGCTGCAAAACTCCAACAAATGGAGCAAAGAGCTGAACAAGAACTCCAACAAAAGCAAGCAATCAAAAACCAATACATCCAGAATGTTCAGCAAGTTCTTAACGACAAGCTGAAATCTAAGGAGTTTGATGGTATACCCATCAATCCCAAGTTGGCAAACGAACTACAAGACTTCCTGCTGGTAGATAAGTATAAGACAGCAAACGGTGAGACCCTCACTGATTTCGACAAGACCATCTTGGAATTGAAGAGACCTGAGAACCATGCAACAAAGGTGAAAGTTGCTCTCCTGCTTAAAATCTTAGAAAAAGACCCTACATTATCTACCATCCAAAGAACAGGCGTTTCAAAGAAATCAAACGAGCTGTTTGGGGAAGTGGCTAGACAGGTTACAAAAACTAAGTCAGCAGTGGGTGGTGCACAGCCTTCTAAACAAAATTCATGGTTCTTATAAATTTTCATAAATAAAAGGATAACAAAATGGCAATTCAAACAATCCCAGGTCTAACTGGCTTCACGTATGCTCGTGTCGCATCTATGGACAAGCGTGCTGTTGGTAAGCTAACTGACGCTAACCACCTGGAGAGCTTCCACTCAACTGAGCCTGCTGATTACGACAAGAAAATCATCAGCCTCTATACACAGAGCTCTCTTTACAGCAACGACTTCCTAGACATGATCAACAAAAGCACGCCTTATTACATTGATAATAATAGCGATGCTTGGAAATGGCAAGTAGCTGTTCCGTACAAATTCCCTAAAATCATCGACATCCCTGCTTCCACTCTTGAGTTGAGCAAGCCTGGTATTGATGGTCAAGAGTTCCAATTGGTAATTGACACAAACGAGTTCTCTAAGAACGCTATCGTTTCTGTTGGTTCTCGCCAATATGGTCCTCGCTTTTACGTTATTAAGGATCCAGTTCCTTGGAACATGGGCTTCCTTTATAGCTTCACTTTGGTTACAGACAATCCAACTGTAGACTTCGTTAGTCCTGTGTTCTTGCAAGTGGGCATTGAACTTGAACTAGTTGACGCTGCGATTGGTGAATTTGACCAAGACTTGTTAGGTCTTCCTCGTTTGGGTGAGCAAATCACAATGTTTGAATCTTTGGGTTCTGCATATGGTTTTGAGCACAAAATCACTGAGTGGGCTGATGACAAAATGATGAGAGATAGCAAAGGTAATCCTTTGGATATCTTGGTTTACGCTCCTCAAAGACGTAACCAACTTCCTTTAACTCGTAACGATGTTAAATGGGAGCCATTCATCGAGTTCTGGATGAGAAAGTCTATGCTTGAGTTGAAAGTTAAGCGTATGATTTGGTCTCGCCCAGGCACTGTTAAAACAAATGGTAGCAAGCAAGAATTGAAGCGTACATCTGCTGGTGTTTACCACAGAATGCGTAACAACGGTAACTTGGTACAATACAACCGTGGTGAATTCACTGCGAACTTGATCCGTTCTGTTTTTGGAGACTTGTTCTACAGAAGGGTGGATGTTAAAGATCGTAGAGTGAAAATGTACACCAACGAAGCTGGATTTGACGTGTTCCAACAAGCTTTGAAGAATGACGCTTTGAACAGCGGTTTGACATTCATGGCTGATAGCGGTAACCGTTATTTGCAAGGCGAAGGCCAGCACATCACTTACAACTTTGCATTCGATGCAATGGTTACACGTGAAACTGGTCGTGTTGAGCTCATCCATTTGAAAGAATTGGATTTGCCTCAAACTAACTTAGAATTTGGTCAGAACAAGAAGAGCACTCCTGTATTCATGGTATTTGACGTGTCTCCAATGTCTGATGGTTCTATGGTTAACAACATCCGTGAAGTTCGTATGAAGGGTGCACCTTCTATGACTTGGGGATATATTGATGGAACTCGTCACCATTTGGGATTTGCCAAATCTCAGGGTATGAGCTCTGCAAACAAATTCCCAGGATATGAAATCTGGATGAAAGACCGTTGTGATGTCTTTATCGAAGACTTGTCTCGTACAGTTTTGATCGAAGAGATTCCACAATTCTAATGACCGTACTAGTGATGCTACCCGTAAGATCAGCATCCTAGTCTTCATAAAATCGAGAAGAGAATGCCCCCCACACTCCCTGTGGGGGAGCTCTTCTCAAACTACAGAGTGGTTGGACTGGGGTGTCTCCCAATCGCTATCCCTTCGATGGGAATCACTCTGCGAATAAAACCAAATAAATAAACTACATATGGGTAAGTTAGGTAAAATCTCAACAATTAAGAAGGAGTATAATAACTCACAACTTCAGACAATGCAAGGTGGACTTGCTTTAAAAGGTTTAACGCGTATTCCTGGAACAGGGGTGTTTAAATATCCCTATAAGGAATTGGATGGTAAATACAGAACAGGACTTGATACTGAAGCTGCTTACATCCGCAGAATTTCTGATCCTCTAGAAAGAGACTTGGAGATTGAGCGTGTTACAAAACTGAAAGCTAAATTGCAAGCTGCTCTTGGTGATGTTGACTTAGGTCCTCGTTCTAGTTTTTGGAACTATGGATTGTCTACATCTACACAAGATGGAATGCATGTTCAGCCTGTTAAACTTCTGGATGGTGACAACTTCTTCGATCTTGCAATTCCTCTACAGGAACTAGCTTTTTCTTGGTTACGTGTTCATCCAACCATCGCAAGCTCATATCAAGCTTGGGAGCGTGGTGAATATCCAGCTGACACACAGTTTTACGTAGCTGATGATGAAATTGAAAATGCTGTTCTGTTCAAGAAGAAGCAACTCATCAACAAAGCTATTGTCAAGTTTGATGGAATGACTCCTGAGAGAAAAAGAAAAGTGGCACGTTTGTTGGGCCTACCTGTAACTGATGATACTAAAGAGGAAGCAGTTTACAACCTTGTAGACAATGTCCTCAAACAAACCGAGTTTAAAAACGGTAAGTATCAGGGGTTGAATCCTGTTGAAGTGTTCACACGCTTTGCAGATATGAAAGACAACTTACTCCATATCAAAGACTTAGTGAAACAAGCCATCACACATTCAATATACAGATCTAAGCCAAATGGTAAAATCTATGAAGGTGAATTTGAAATAGCTAAGGACGAAGATGATTTGATTAAACAACTCTCTGATGATGACAATCAAGACTTGCTCTTGACTCTCGAAGGAAAGTTGAAAACTAAGAAATTAGCTGCAGTATGATACCAGTAGATAGTTTATTATACAAGATAGATCAGAAACTAAATAAACTATCAACTAATGTACACCAGCAGATAAACTTAGAAGACAAGATACTAGCCCTCAATGAGGCTCAGATAAAGCTGATAAAACAAAAGGTTGATGGTTTTAGTGTGATAAGTGGAATGGGACTTGACGCTTTTAAGAAGCGTTACGAGGACCTCCAAAGTTTGGTGATCACTTACAACCACCAACCTCTTGAGCTCAAACTCAAGAACAAGGAACTAAATCAATGGTTTGCTAATCTGCATCTCCTAGTTCCCAAGTACATGTTCTATATTGATAGTTATGTACTGGCTGACAAAGGAGTGTGTAAGGACAGAAAGATCTGGATAAACAGAGATTTGGCTAAACATGGTGACCTTCAGTTCATTCTGAACAACGACCATTACAGACCAAGCTTTGAATACCAAGAGACTTTCAACTTCCTTTCGACAGATGAAATAAGCATCTTCACCGATGGGACATTCACCCCAAGCAAAATCTACATGTCTTACATGAGATATCCAGTTTATATCAATAAAGAAGGATATATAATGCTTGACGGAGAACCATCTTACAACCAAGACTGCGAACTTGAACTCTATCTAGAGGATGAATTGGTAGACTTAACAGTACAAAACCTAGCTATGTATACAGAGAACGCACCCGCTGTTCAAAGTGCACAGTTCAGGATACAGACAAACGAATAAGTTTTTTAATCACTAAAAATAAAGCAAAATGGCTGATTTTTCATTAACTACGCTCTTCGTAGTACCAGTAGGGCAAACTGCGCTCCCTAGCTCTGGATCTACGCAAGACCTAACAGCAGGTCAGGTGGGTATCTACCGTGCTGACTACTCTGTTGCCACAGCTGGTAACATTGCTGCTTCTCCTTATTTCTATATTGCGCAGGGCCGTACCAACACTTATCTGCAAGGCTCTAAGCGTTCTGATAAGATTAAAGGTTGTCCTTCAGGATCTGGTTGCAAAAGCAACGTAACTGAATGGTATAAAGTGAACGGTTGTCCTACACCATTGACTCAAATCACTGATGTAGTAAACTGGAATGTACAATGTGGTGAGGTGGTAACCCTTACACTTCGTGCTCACTCTAGCTATTTAGACACTTTGTATTTTAACGGTTTCACTCGTTCAGTCACTGTAAATGCTCCTTGTTGTGAGTGTGACGGTAACCCTTGTGCTGCTGTTGATGTTCCTGCATTCATTGATGATGTAATCTATCATTTGAATTTGCAAGCTCCAGGTAACAACCCTGACAACATCACTTTGTCTGATTTCTATCAGTTCCAAAGAATTGGTAATGATGCAAACGCATTCTTGCGTATCACTGGTAAACCATTGACTAAATATGGTCAGCCTTGTGACGTTGCAGCATTTCCTTTCGAGTATGACAGAATGTGGTTCCGTACATTCGTGTACAGTGGTCCAGCAACAACTGCTGACTTCATTGTGTACGATCCTTGTAACGTTGTTGCTGATCCTGTAGTTGTACAGCGTTCTTCTTACGCCACTGGTACTTCTGCTGAGATTGCACAATTAGAAAAGAACTTCTACAGCTATCAAGCTGGTTACTTGAAGCATCTTTACAGAATGAATGGCTACAACGAGAACTTTGAATCTTGGGTGAGCGATGGTACAACCTACACCACCTATTACATCAAGTTCAATGAGTATGACAAGTCTGTTTACAGCTGGGGCGATTATATCAAAGAAGATAGCACTGTAATCATTGCTGTTGAAAAAGATAGCGCTGCTGAAGCTGCAATTGAGGCTGTTCTTGTAGCTGGTCTTGGTGCTGTGGCTGATGAGAATGGAGTTTGTGTAACTACCACTTCTACAACAACCACTGTATGGCCTTCTACTTCTACTACTACAACTTTGATTCCGTAATAGTAGGAGAATAACCTAGATTATATTAACCTAAGCCAGAGGTGAGAGGATTTAAAACTCAATCCTCTGGCTTAATTATTTAAGACAACATGGCAGATTTAAAACTAGACATACTGGTAATCCCTACATATAATGTAACCACACTTGGGGTTGCTGATGCCTCTACCTATCCAACTAATCCACCTGTTGTTTCTGGTGCTACAATTGAAATCACAGTTCCTGGATTTGGCACATTCTTCAAACCTTTTAGTGTTAATGACTTCAACATATTTACAACATCAAACTTAGGAATCACTCCTCCAGGTGTGGATCAGCCACTTCCTGATGGTGTGTATCGTTTAAAATATTCTGTGGCTCCTGCATACTTAAACTATGTAGAGAAGTCAATCATGCGTATTGAACAGCTACAAGAGAAGTTTGATGGAGCATTTATGAAGCTTGATATGATGGAATGTGATAGAGCTATAAAAACACAAGCGTTTGTAGATTTGAACACTATAAATTTCTTTATACAGGGAGCTTTAGCTGCTGCCAACAACTGTGCTGATGTTGAAGCAACAAAAATGTACAATCAGGCAGATATGATGCTGAACAACTTCTTGAAGAACAATTGTGGATGTTCTGGAAACAACTACATTATAAACTTTTATTAATATGGCTGCTTGTAAAAAATGTGGAGCTAAGGTTGGATGTGGATGTCAATTGATTAACGGTCTTTGTGCTGCATGCAATTCTGCTGTAAAACAAGGAAGAAAAATTATAGGAAATGTTATCACCCAGGCTTACAAATTGTCCAGAGTGCGCTAGTATTCCCAATCTTATCGCTGAGATAGATTGTAAACTGGCAGCCCTTGGAAACAATTTGTACAATAATGTTGTGTTTATGTTGAACCAGCCTGTACCTGGAGGGGTAATGCTGGCACTCATAAACTACAGAAGAATACTTGTCTACAAGTATTGTAATCCCGATTATGCTGCTTGTTATACAGTGAATATGATTGCGAGCAGAGTTAAACTTTTAAAATATAAATAAATGTCCAACATTTGTTCAAATTGCTATAACGGTTGTGCAGAAACAATTTCTGATCAATGTGTGAGATATACAGGAGTGGATGTTCCCGTTTTGGGAATTCAAACAGGAGATTCTCTTTCGTATGTTGAACAAGCATTGATTACTTTTCTTGTATCTACACTTGATGGAAGTGGTATAGTTTTACCAATTGACCCTCAAATTATCTGTGAGATTGTAAACAAGAATCTTGTAGAATGTGAAGACCTCACACTCATAAATGTTATCAATGCATTAATAAAGGCCATATGTGAGCTTGACACAAGACTCACTGCTCTTGAGGCTGACTTTGCTGCTCTAGAGGGAGCATATACAGTGGGTTGTCTTGATGGTGTAACTGGTTCTTCTGGAACACATGCCATCCTTCAGGCAGCCATCAATAAGATTTGTGATATAGAAGTGGACCTTGCAGCGCTAGCTCTTGATGTAGATACAAACTATGTCAAGCTTGCTGATCTCAACGCATTAATTCAGGCTTACCTAAACAGTATTGGTACAAGCACCAAGTATTATAACAAAATGATACCTTATGTAGCTGTAGAATACTATGGCTCTCTTACAGGTAAGTTTGATGGTACAGGTGCTGGTATTGGTGACTGGGAGAAAATCTACCTCTGTAATGGTCAAAATGGAACGCCTGATAAAAGAGGACGTGTTCCAGTGGGAGTGACAACAGGTATGGGAGGTGGAGCTATGAGCCCTGCAGTGGATCCTGCTGTGCCAAGCAACCCTAACTACACTCTTCTGGGAACAGCTGGTTCTAATACAGTGACTCTTGCTACCAACCAAATACCTGCACACTCACACTCAGCTACATCATCTGTAACTGATCCTGGACACACACATACACTTGCTTACGCTCCTGGTAAATCTGATCCAGATGAAGCGGGTGCTGTTGCTGATTATATGGATCAAGCTGGTACAAAGAGTTCTTCTGCAACTACTAACTCAGCAAGTACAGGAATCTCCGTAAGTGTTACTATTGGCTCTACAGGAGGAGGACTAGGTCATAACAACTATCAACCTGGTCTTGGATGTTACTACATCATGTATATTCCTTAATAGCTAAACTCTTTACATAAAATGATATTTCTTCCACAAAACCCATGCTGCACACCTGTAGTCACTCCTGTTTATGCTGCGTGTGAACCTTGTACAGCACAGCCTATTCCAACGAATAGTGTGTCATACAGTGGTCCAAACCTTCCATGTACACAGATTCATACATGTGATACAGTGACTGTGTCTCTTCAAAAAATAGACGAACAAATTTGTATACTGAAACAACAAATCGTAAACCTTCAGAGTCAAATAGACGATTGTTGCACACCTTCATAAAGTTAAAAATCCCTGTTTGTTGGTTTTCAGGGATCCTCCCTGGGGCTATGGCCCTGGGGAGTTTTTGTTTTCTAACTAACTTAGTTAGTAACAATAATGAAGTTGGTTAAAATAATTTGGAAAATATGAAAAAACTTTCGTACCTTTAGGCCAATTTTAATCAAACTAAAACGTAAATGCCTGAAAATCAATCTCTTCTGCAACAGATGGAGCATATGCTTCACTGGAAAAAGAGCAAAAAGTTCTATGCAGACAAACTCAACATTACAGAAAGCGAAGTGGATGATTTGATAAAGGAGCTGCGAAGTTCGCAGATGGCACAGGATGACGCAGAGATAGGGAACTACATTGGGGAGCTAGAAGATCAGATAGTAAGATTTTATGAAGACGTTCAAAGGGGAACTGGAGAAGTGGTCTTCAACTCTAAAGAGGAAATCAAAAGTTTAGATGAGCTCATTGAGAAGTGCAAGATTGATACAGAGAAATGGGAAATAACTAAATACGTACAAAACTACTGGGGAAATGCTGAGCAGCCTCACTACCAAGTGAAAGCATGGCTGGGCAAGAAGAAAGGAGAACAAGTTTTTCAAGATAATTTCATCACATTTCTTGAGACATATACACCTGTTTCGCCTGAGATAGTGGCTCCTAAGTATGATGCAGGCAGACAAGATGCTTGCCTTATTATCAACAAACAGGATGCCCATTTAAACAAACTAGATATAGCAGGGGATAACGATATAGACGAGCGTTTTGGTGATTTCATACAGAGGGTGGAGATCATCCTAGACCAAGCCTCTCTAGCCAACAATCTCACAGATATCAAATACATCATTGGTTCTGATGAGTTCAATAGTGAGTTTACCAACACCACTACAAAGGGTACACCCCAACAAAACATCTTGTCCTATCACGATGCTTTCCAAGCTATCTGTGATCATGAAGTGAGTGTGATAAACCTTCTCCTTCAGAAGGGTGAAGAAGTGGAGGTGATATTTGTAGCTGGCAATCATGATGAGTATGTAGGATGGCATTTAGCCAGTTGGTTGAAAACCTATTACAGAAAAGAATATCGTGTGCATTTTGACATATCTCCAAGGTATAGGAAGTACGTAAGTTATGGAAGTTCTGCAATGATGTTCAACCACGGAGATGCTCTTAAGCCTGCAAAACTTGCGCATCTGTTCCCAATGGAGTTCAAATTTGCATGGTCAGACCACGATAATTTCTACATATTTACAGGTGATAAACACCATGAAATGAGTTTAGATTTCAATGGTATTAAGTTCTATCAGCTTCCAGCCTTCTCCACAGCTAAGAGTGGATGGGATGATAAAAATGGGTACACAATAACCAAAGGTGAAGTGACAGGATTCTTGATAGACTATGATAATGGAATAACAAATATATTCAAACAGTATTTATAATGTCAACTTTTAGGAAGTTAGTTTCAGATGCGCGCTCTATGCACAAGTTGCTCTCCACAGACAACTTGATCACAGATAGAGCTATTATGTCTGAGATTAAGAACAATGCCTTCCTCTTGATAAAGCGTGAGACTAATCTGAGGAAGTTATGGGCAACCGATACAGTTTTTACCACCATTCCTTGTCTAGAGATGGTGGAAGTTCCTATTTCTGAATGCTGTGATTATGCTGATCCTTGCACGGTCTCTAGAACGAAGTTTAAGCTTCCTAGGATTACAGAGGGTAACTATCAGTATGTAATTCAGGGTGTTTATTCAATTAACGCCATGAGTGGACAGGGAAAGAAACTTAAGGAAATAACCATCAACCGATACGTGAATTTGCTCAAGCTTCCAATTATTAAGAAGGAAGAATACTATTGGATTTCAAATGGGTATCTGTATGTAAACAACCCATTGCTAAAAGCAATCAGACTAGTTGCTCTTTTCGAGGAAGATGTTCCAAATGAGATAATGTATCCAGAATGTGGATGTGGAACTCCTAGCTATACACCAGAGCAACTGTGTGTAAATCCTTTAGATAAAGAATCTCCAGTGCCTGGCTACCTAGAAAAGCAGGTGTTAGAGCTCACTTCTCAGAAGCTTCTCACTACGTATTTCAAACTTAAGACAGACATCACAAGTGATGGCGTTGATGGTCAAGCACCTAACGCTCCAAACTTGAGATGATATGAGAGTAAAGATAGACTGGCGAAGCGCTAGCAAAGATAACTACAACAGTTTCTGTAAGAAACATCCGTCCATCAAGCTTACATTTGATCAGTGGAGAAACATCATCTATTCTTTTAATGATGCCTTTAGAGAATATATTCTTGAGACAGGAGAACGAGCAAAGCTGCCCTTTGGGTTTGGTGAGTTCTCAATAAGCAAGAAGAAGCGCAGGAAGATAAAAGGAATAGATGGTAAAGAGTTTGTCAATCTTCCTATTGATTGGAAGAAGACAAAAGAAAAAGGTAAGCGTATATACAATTTCAACTTTCACACAGAGGGTTATTTCTTTGGATGGATGTGGTTTAAATTAACAGCTAGGTTTAAACACTCACCGCTGTGGTATTTCAAACCTTCCAGGAACACGTCTAGGCTTCTCTCCCACTATCTGAGAGCTGATGACAAATACCAACATTTATATCAAGAATGGAAAAAAGCATTATAGATGGCATACTATTACAAATATAATTTCGTCACTCCTGAGCCTATCTACTCTATCGTCAAGGAAGAGTTTAAAAGCTATTTTGATACAGGAGCTGTAGATGATTTGATGTTTCCCACCTATCTAGACAAATGTCTCAGAAAGCTGGGAAGAACCACTTATGTGATTTCTCAAGAGATTCTTCACATCTGTGACTATGAAGCAAGACTCCCAGATAATTTCTACGCTGTTCGTGAAGCTTGGCTTTGTACAGCTGTAAATGGTTTTCCATATCAGCAGGCCAACTCGTTCTATTCACAAGCAGCTAGCTCTACAACTATTCAAGTGAGCCCTGTGATTGTGTATGGTAATCCTTGTGAAGAGGGTAATTGTGGTCAACAGTTTTGTCCTAAGTGTATGCCTGATTTGGTGCAAGCTGTATATAAGACAAATAATCAAGCACCTGTACTCTATAGAAAGGAATATCTTCTCAAGCCTGGTAATATATCTGCACAGGGTAACTGTGGTGTAGATTATACCAACAACTGGGAATTCTATCAAGAGGCACCTCCTATCAACGAGTTTACACCTGGTTCCTCCTGGTATGATTCATTTGATATTAGAGACAATAAGTTTGTTACTAACTTCCGCAATGGTGTAGTGCATCTGCTTTTCTATGCAACAGAATATGACCAAGTGGGTAACCAATTGATTCCTGACAACTATCGTATCAGGGAGTTTGTGGAAGCCTTCATTAAGTATAAAGTGATTGAAACGCTCACCAATCAGACCAATGATGAGACATTTAATCAGCTTCAACAAAAGCTAGCTTTCTACAAACAGCAGGCTGATGAGGCGTTCATTATGGCTGATATTGAGATTAAGAAACAAGATCCTTGGACCAAGCAACGCAGAATAATCAACGATCTTAATAGGTTTAACATGTATGAACTACCTAACCGTACCAATAGATATGGTTGGAGACGCAATAACTAACACTAATGGCTGAACAGGAACAAGGTAATATTAGGCAGGAATATAATAATGCTACCACTGGTCTTAACATGGACCAAACCCCTAATCAAATACAGAAGGGGAAACTTACGTATGCATTAAACGCTGCTGTTGAAAACTTTGACTCTAATTCTGTAAACTATCAGAATGAGCCAGGGAATGAACTGTGTGTTACATTCCCTTCTGGCTTTGTACTTATAGGTAATCATTTCATCCAAGAAAGAAACAAACATGTATTCTTCATCACCAATCCAGACACTGGAGCTAGTCAGATTGGATATATGGAAAACAATGATTGCGTCTATCGTGTACTTGTAAATGCTCCATGTCTCAACTTTAACACTAGCTATCCCATACAAAAGGTGGCGCACAAGATTACCAACTGCACCACTGAGATATATTGGACAGATGGTTACAATCCCAGAAGATACCTAGACATTGACAACATTCCTAAGGTGTTGAAGTCTGGCACTCCTTTCTGCCATCCTGAGTATACAGACGATCTAGACTGTAATCAACTCAAACTCCAGCCTAATTTCAAGATTCCTCAACTGGATGTAACAGATGTCACTAGCACAGGAAATCTCACTGCTGGCACATACCAGTTTGCTATACAATACTCTGATCCTCAGGGCAATCCTTACACATCCTATTATTCTGTTACCAACCCAACACCTATTGCTGATGAGTTTATTACATCAGTGAACTTCAACTATCCTGTTGGTAAATCCATCATCCTTAATATCAGCAATCTTGAGGACAGTGGGCTCTACCAATATTTCAACTTGGCGGTGATCAGAACAGTGAATGATATCACTTCTGTGGAGCTAGTGGGTACATATTACATTGATAATGTACAAAAGCAAATCACATACACTGGTCAGAACGTTACACAAATCCGTCTTACCATCAATGATATATTTGAGAAATTCCCTTATTATGATATTGCACAAGACCTGACAACAGCTCAAGATATTCTTATATGGGACAATCTTACATCCATTGATCGTATCAACTATCAAAGCATTGCAAATCAAATCAATCTTCAGTGGGAAAGCTGGAGAATTCCTGCTAATGAGAATTACGCAGATGAATTGAATGCCACCAACCTTAGAGGTTATCTGAGGGACGAAGTGTATGCATTTGAAATAGTATTCTTGCTTAAGAATGGCAAGCAAACAGATGGATTCCATATTCCTGGTAGGATAGCAACAAGCTTTGACTTAACACCAGTTTCTCCAGCAAATGATGACTTCATTGGAGAACCTGATCCTTTTACAGGAACCAGTCCATATTGGAAGATATACAACACAGCATCTGTTACAGGATTTGCTCCTGAATATTCCCCTGCTGATGACTACAAAGGACCATACCAATATGGTCAGTTTGCATATTGGGAATCTACAGACACCTATCCTTGTAATGCAGATGTTTGGGGTGATTTGGCTGGTCAACCAATTAGACATCACAAGTTCCCAGATATAAACATCAGTGCTGCATATGAGTCTAAGATTTTCTTAGGACCTACAGCAATGGTGCAGGGAAATGATGCTGTATTCCCTATTGGTGTACATCTGGATATACAGCAAGTGGAGGCTCTCATTCAGTCATCTAGTTTGACAGATGACCAGAAAAGTGATATTGTTGGATTCAAGATTATACGTGCAGACCGTGGCACAAACAAATCTATTGTAGCAAAGGGCATCCTTAGGAATGTGAATACGTATGAAAGAGAGAAGCAAACCTACTTCTATCCCAACTATCCATACAACGATCTTAATGTAGATCCATTCCTTAATGAGAACAACAATGCCTGGACACAGATTTGTGATGATTACACAATAGAGATATCGTCTCTTGGTCCATGCTCTGATGGTGGTGCCAACTGTGCAGAGGTGTTATACACAGATTGCAACAGTAATAAACAGGGTACACAGAAATATTATTCTACAGGAACATACCATTTATGTTCTACAAGCAAGCCTTTGGTGTTATCCCCTGCAACAGGAAGAACAGGACTTTCTACATATGATGTTTGGGTGGCAACAATATGTCCTCCTACATTTTTAAAGACAGGTAATAGGATAGAATGGGTTGATATATACAACGGACCTTCTACAGAATGGATAACAGGATGGCCAAATGTAGAAACATTTACATTCAATGCAGTTCCTGGAACAATCCCAAAGGTGATAGAAGGAACACCTGATAATATATGTTTCACTGGTCCTACACGTGTCACTGGTCCTAATTGTAAAATAGAAACTCCACAGCACGCTGTAACAGAGAAGTACAGACAGATATTCAACTCTCCTGAAACTTCCTTTGGACAGCCATTCTTAGGTGGTATTCTGAAGCTTGAGAGTGTAATGTTTGGTGGTGGCAAGGCCCATTTTGTTGAGGTGAAGAGCAATGCTAAATACAAGCTCTTGACAGAACAAGCTCAGGTGGATGCTCTTAACAGTTCTAATAAACTAGGTGCTCTCACCACACCGTTTAGTGCCACTGCTATGTTCACCACATATCAGGCATATTTGACAATCTATGTAAACGGTATCACCAGAAAAAACTATGCTTATTCTTTCAACTCTGTAGCTGATTACAACTATGGTGTTGGAGTTCCTGACAACCTTGGTATAAAGCAGAGAAACTTAGACATTGCTAGATATTTGATTCCTGGTGTGCAGAATGTTGGTGATGTATACAACATCAACAACTTCCAGAGGGAATCATCTGTATATTTGAGAACTGATCTAGACAGACCAGCGCTTCCTTTCCCAGACCAAAGTCCTAACATGGTGTCTTCAGGAAGTCCTTTGGTTACAGACAAGTCTAGATTCACCATATCAGAGATTGGTAACTGTGATGTTCCTGGTAAGGAAGAAGACATATCTGTTGTGTCTTATTATGCTTCTATGAAGAACATCTTCCCAAATCAATATGGACAGATCTATTCATATGACACTGTAGACACTGGTTATCAGGCAATTATAAATAGTGTTGACCAACCACGTACAGTGTTTGGTGGTGATACATTCATCAGTAGATTTGCATTCAAGAGCAAGCTTCCTTTCTTTATAGATAATAGGGTGAACGCTCCTGATGACAGTGATATATTCTATGATGAGATTGGTAATATAGCCTATCCAAAATACTGGCACTCAGCCAGATCTATTCTGAAGGATTATGTAAGTAGTGGAGGAACATTAACCAACATCATATCTTATAAGGCTCACAACTTTGATTGCCCTAACGATCAGGGTGTTATTGTTACGCCTTCAATCACCACTACCACAACCACCACTATTTTACAAGGCACCATTATTTCAACCAATCCAAACAGGACATACTATGATGGATATTTCTATCTGTTTGCATATGGTATTCCCAACTTCTATTGTGAAAGCTCTTACAATATTGACCTGCGTCAGGCGTTCAATAATAGAGAGGGTGATTTCTGGCCTCACGTGAGCACAGGTATTCCTGATGACTGGGTGCAGCAAAGCTTTGTACCTATTGCTCAGGATAACACCTACTATTACAATGTGAGCTATTCTAAGCAAAACAGGGAGAATACATTCACCCATTTGCCTATCGACTGGGACAAACCTTGTTACACCTACTATCCATTCAGAGCCATCTATTCTGATAGCCAGAACATAGATGCTGACAACAGAGTGAATAGCTGGTTGATTTACAGAGCCATCTCCTATTATGATTTCCCTCAGAACTTTGGAGATCTTGTGTCTCTAGATGGAATTCAGAACAGAGCTGTTCTTGCTCGTTTTGAGAACAAGACACTCATGTATAACAACCTCCTTACAATAGATACAAGTAACCCTCAGGCTGCCTATGTAGGCAATCCAAGGTTGTTTAGAGGAGCACCCCCAATTGACTTCGCAGAAACTGATTTGGGATATGTAGGAACTCAAAACAAGATGTTATTGAAGATTCCACAAGGACAAGTGAGTGTGGATGCTAAGAGGGGTCAGGTGTTCCTAATAGCTGGAACAGAGGCTGTAGATTTGTCTGGTTTTGGATCTGGTCTTAACAGGTTCTTTACAGACCATCTGGCATTTGAAATCTTGCGTTACTTCCCTAAGGTGAACACAGACAACAACTTCACAGGGATTGGATTACATGGTGTGTATGACAGCAAGTATGACCGTGTGCTTATTACAAAGCTTGATTATGTTCCTAAGGTGAATTCCATCATGTATGATGAAAATACAAGGACATTTTATGATGTTAAAGAAGTGAATGGTCTTATAATCAGAATACCTATATCTGTATCTGATGAAAAATACTTCTGTAACAAGAGCTGGACAGTGTCTTTCAACTTCAATACAAAGAGCTGGATAAGCTTCCATAGCTATCTGCCTAATTGGTATATTGGAGAAAACAACTTCTTCTATTCTGGTATCAACGGATGCTGTGATGACTTTGATGTGCTTGTTGGTACAATTGGACCTATTCCAACCACCACCACAACTACAACACTTGATTGTGCTCTTGCAGGTATTGTGTATCTTTACAACTGTGATTTGGAAGGAACAGCAACTCCTGTAACTACTACCACTACATCTAGTACAAGCACTACAACCACCACATCTAGTACTAGCACAACCACCACATCTAGCACAACCACCACATCTAGCACAACCACCACATCTAGCACAACCACTACAACGACTACCGCTCCACCTGAACCAATTTATAGTGTTAGACGTTGCTCAGATGACTTTGGTCCATACAAGATAACTTACGGTACTGGTGATGTACCAACCCTGGTGGGACAAGCATTTTTACTAAATAACGGTGGATCACCATTCGATGGAGCTACTTGCTGGTATATTGAAAGTTTATCAGTTGAAGGACCTGCTGATTATGCTGCTGTTGCATTCGGTACAGCTTATGCAGATTGTGATTCGTGTCCTTCTTTAACAACTACCACCACCACTGCACCACCTCCAGAACAATATACACTAAACTATAGCGATGTTGGTTGTGCAGAAGCTTGTGCAGGATATGGACCTCCATGTTCGAATTGCTCTACATATTACGCAGCAACTGGTGATCCATTGGCTAATGGTACGACAATTTATACAGACTATAATCTAACAACAATAGCTCCAAATGGATATTATTCCAACGGAGTTTCATGTTGGACAATAGCAGGTAGTCCTGGTGGTGTATTAAATGCAGAAAGTGCCTGTGTAACTACAACAACCACAACAACAGAAGCCCCTGTCACCACAACCACTACAACAACACCAACACCTACCACCACTACAACAACAACTGAGCCACCAACTACTACCACTACCACTACAGCTGCATTAGTTTTGTCTAGTATATTAGTAGTTGATGATAATGCATATAGCACAACAAGCTTGGCATGTACAAGTAATATAAACCCAGGTAGTAGCGGAACATACGATTATATACAGGGTAAGGTGACTTGCACGTTGAAGGATCAATATGGAAATACCTTTACAAACAATTTAGGATATGCAGTGGATGTAGACATAGATGCTAATGTAACAGGATGTAGTCCTGGTACTGTACCATTCACTATATCAATACCAAACGGAAGTTCAAGTGGATACATCATATATGACGTACAAATAACAGACAACTGTGGTGATCCAGATGCATTCTCATGTACACAGAACACAACAACTATGGATTGCATCACAGCAATTACAAATAGCTACCCAGTTTATACAGGAAGTAATTTGGATTATTGTTCATCACCACCTTTATAAAAGGATAAACTTATGGCACAGACAGTATTAATAGTATTAACCACAGCAGGAACTAACACAGGCCCCTTTAGCCTGTATTCAAATGTGGACGGATTTGTAACACCGTTTGAACTTGGTGTATCTAAGGCAGCTCTTGAAGCTGGGTACACTTCGTTTCTTGTCCCTGATGGTGCAACCATAATCAGAGTGAAGTCTAATGGTGTATGTACAAACTACATAGATATTCCTTTTGGTATAACCACAACCACCACAACATCTAGTAGTACAACCACCACTACGAGCACCACTATTTCAACCACATCCACCACCACTACAACTTATTGTCAGTCTATTGGTGCAGGAGCTGGTTGCTTCAACTGGAACTTTACAGCAGGTGGAACAGGAGCAATTGTACAATGGACAGATTGTAATGGTAACAACCAAACATCAGTGTTGAATGAAGGTGAGTCAGGAAGCGGATGTTTGTGTGATGGTCAAACACCAAATGTTCTAGAAGGTAGTTTATCTATTATAAGTCAAGTGGGTACATGTCCATAATGCGTTTAATAAATGAGTAAAACAATTATCATAAAGCTGACTATCTCAGGACCAAGTGCAGGTCCCTTTAACATCACTGATGAATTTGGAAACATCATAGCAACTGGTGTTTCCAAAGAAAGTCTGATTGATGGTGTTAGCTACAGTGTTGCAGACGATGTGACAATGGTGACCATTGAGTCCACTGGTAAATGTAAAAGCAAGAAAACATTCCCAATCGGTGTGACAAATCCTGTAGAAATAGCAGCTTCCAGTTATAAACAAATCACAACAGCTTGTATCTGGAGGCATCTGAAGAATCCAGTGATATATAATACGTTCTATGGAAACATAGAGCCATACATCATCGAGTATCCTTTTGCCTACCAATACTTTGACGAAATCCTTCAGAGTGTTAAAGACTACACAAAGGCATACAGATATTTCCCTGATGTGGATGGTGTATCAGATGACAACCGCAAGATAGAAACTGATAATGCCTGGTTTAATAAGGCAGTGTTGTACAATGGTCAACAGTCTTCTGGTGTGTTGGAACTGGTTCCAAAACCAATCAACAACTTGAAGGAATACTTGAAATATCCTTTATATAATGTTGATTCTAAGACAATTACATTCACAAAATCAGATAACTTCTATCAATATAACACCTTCTGGTCATTGGTGAAGAACAAACAAGAACCTCTCTTCGTACGCACGTGCGAGTCTTTGTCTTTGGACAAGGTGGTTAATCAACCTAATATGGACTATGGCAAGAGATCCTTTAAGAAGGAACCTCTAAGAGCAAAAGATTTAAGGGTGAGACACATCCTAGATAATAGATCAGATGCACATCTAGTTTCTCAGTTTATTTACACACCAGCTCAAATCTCTTACAAATAATGGCAAAGAAGTTAACATCATCCAAAGCAAGAGAAATCCTACACGACAAGAGCGTGCATGGACATCCTTTGACAGACAAGCAAAGAAGATTCTTTGGTGCTATTGCTGGAGGTGCTAAACCTTATAAAGCTCAGTTTGGATCATTTCTTCAACCAATTACAGGAGAAGATGTTTCAAGGTTCTTTGATTTATTTTCTGTGCCTCAAAAAGCTGCAACAAAACTTGTAACAGGGAAATATCAAACCCCTTCTCAGGCTATGGGAATCAAGAATAAAGCTGGTGCCATTGCTACAGACATACTTCTTGATCCTGTAAATTTAGTCACAGGTGTTGGTGCTTTGAGACAGGCTGTTAAATTTAGACCTAAGCCAGGAATGATGTATAGGCAGATATTTGGAGAAGAGGCATTAGAGAACTTTCAGAAATACGGACCTACAACCAGACCAGGTGTTGAACCTAGTCAACAATTAGTTGACCATGCTTTGTTTCCTCAAAGGAATCCTTCAAAGGTGGGAGAGATGTATACCTCTACTGGAGAAAAATTCAAAACAGTTTCTACTGTAGACGATGCTGGTGGATACAGGATGCCTTACTTTTCTGAGGGTAACTTATGGTATGGTAAGTCTCGTCCAAAAGCAGGCAAAGAACGTTTAATTGTAGCTGACCCAAAAAACTTCCCAGAGGGGACATTTACACCAGCTGGAGAATCTACCATCATAATGGGTAAACCTTCAAAAGCATTAGTGGAAAGTTATGCTGGTAACAGAAGAGCAATGGTTCCTCTTCAAGAAACATTTGACGCAAGTAAGTTTCAGGTTTATGAACCTAACTGGCTTAGAGGGTATAAAGAAGTTAAACCAAAGAAAAAAGAAGAAGGTGGATGGTTGGATAAGTATGAGCAAGGAGGACTGGTGTTGAAGCAAAAGAAAACAGATAACTATGGCACAAAGCCAAACGTTAATGATGATAAAGCCACCTATCCTGATGGATTCGTAGGATGGGAGTATGACATCACTGGACGTAACTACAGCCCTGCATGGGGTGGTCAGTTTGCTATGGGTGGATCTATCCCTGGTGCTGTAGGATTCACATACGCACGCACAGTGGGAGCTGCTCCTAGCAATGGTCCTTATGCTAAGAAGACCAAGGCTAGTGCACAGAATGGAATGGAGATGAAATACTATCAAGCAGGACTTGATTTCAAACCTAAGACTATTAGTCAAGATGGTACAGTGATTGATCCTGATGGATATTGGAATCCAGACAACTGGGGAAAACCTGTAATTATTCCTTCCAATCAAATCACAATGGAAGATGTATATGAACCATTGGTTGGTGTGTCTGATGAAGGAGATGTTCAATACATGGAACCTGGAAAAAATTATGTGTTTGAGGGAGACTATGTTACAGAATATCCTGTTGCTAAAGGTGGAATCAGTGTGAACCAAGCTGATGCCCAACCTATTAAAAAGTTAGATCAATTGCTTAACTTTACAAACTATAACAAACCAACCAAGGGTGGGTGGTTAGATAAATATCAATAACATGAAAAAACAGATGCTTAAAATCGCTGGTGTCAAATCTGAAAAGGAATTCTACAAGAAGTTTCCTACAGAAGAAGCATTCATGGCTAAACATGGTAAGGCTTTCAAGAAGGCACAGATAGGTAGCTACATTGGTGGTGAATCAGATGGTGGGTTTCAGCCCATAAGTTTCCAAGATGTGTATGACCAAGCTGACTACACTATCACTGGAATGACAGATGAGATGCGCAGAGATGAGCAACTCAGACAGTCACAAATGGCTGCTGCTCAGAAGGAAACTGGATCTGGTGGTAATCCACTTAGTAATGTTGCCAGCATGCTCCAAAACCCAGAAGCTATGCAAGCCATTACAGGTGCTTTTGGTGGTGCTAAGAAAGGAAAGAAACTTTCAAAGCTCCAAGTGGGCTCTACAAGTGGACTATTATCTATACCCAACCCTACATTAGTTACACAAGCAGATCAGGACATCACTAAGCAGTTTTACGATGCACAAGTTTCTCCTGATATACAAGAAATATCAGGATCTAATATTGGTAAAACTATTGGTCAATATGCTCCTGCTGCAGGAAAACTTATACAAGGTATTCAACAGGCAAAAGAAGAAAAGAAAGCTTTGCAAAGAGCTCAGCAGATGCAACAAGTTAGTGATGTTGTAAAACAAGCTGCTGAAACACGTCCTGAAGAAACCCAACGTAGATATGTTCGTCCTGAGGATATTGTAAACACAGGAGAAGAATTTTTCCCAATATATGGTGTAGGTACAAATGTGCTTGCAAGGAATGGAGCTTCTGTTGGTGGTGGAGAAATCATGAACACATATGCTCCCAATACACTTTATGACAATCTTGGATATGAGCCTCTGAATGAGAGCGAGAGATATAAGCAGTTCTACCATGGTGGTAAGATGCATGTAGCTCAGAGTGGGTTTGAAGCATTTGCTCAAGCTGGTGGTGGAGATATAACAAGTCAGCTTCTTACAGGAATCACTGGAGAGAATGCTGGTGGTCAGATTGGTGGAACAATTGGTAAAACAGCTGGAACAATAATTGGAGGCCCTGTTGGAGGAATGATTGGTCAGGTGGGAGGACAGCTTATTGGCACATTGCTAGATAAGAAACCTCAGAAGATTAAAGCAGCTAAAGAAGCTACACAAAAGAACATTCAAGCTACAGCTCTTCAGTCAGGTATTCAAGGAGCACAACAACAATATACATCCTTCATGCAAGATGGTGGCACCACCTCTCCTTACAAATGGATGAGCCATACATGGCAACCACAGGTGATAACCACCTTTGGAGAGCACAAAGTGAGCGATCTTCTTAGACCTCCTAAGGATGCAGATATGCTAAGAGCTGGTGGTCATCTAAAAGAATACACACCTCCTAGTGCAAGAGCTATGTCTACAGAAAGACCAGACTTTCAAATGGGTGGAGAACTCCAAACACACTGGGGTGGATATGCAGAACCTATGTCCTACAATCCATACCTTCCTGAGGGAGGAGAAACTGTAATGTTCAAAGGACAGTCTCACGATGAGTCTGATGGAAAAGGAAACACAGGCATTGGCATTACATATGGTGACAATCCTGTAGAAGTGGAAAGAGGTGAGCCTGCTATGAAGATGAGAGATGGATCTGGTGGCGATAGCAGTCTTGTAGTGTTTGGTAACCTGAAGGTGCCTAAGGGTATGCTTCCTGGTGCTGATGGTAAGAACTTCAAGAAATATGTATCAGAGCTTTCCAAGAATGAAGACAAAACAAATAAAATGATTAGTAAAGCTGTTACGTCTGTTGATGAATTGGATGTCATTACACCATATGATCAATTGGCTTTCAACACTTTACAAGCACAGATAGATGGTGGAAACGCAAAGCTTAAGAAGATAGCTCAGGATAAGATGGATGCTGCAGCTCTACAGACAGCTATGAATGACACCATTGAAGAGTTTGGACTTGAGACAACAGACAGAGGAACAATTAAAGCTAAAAAAGGAATGCTCATTACAAAAGCTCAAGATGGCACAAAGAAACCAAAATCAATGTCTGCTCTAGCAGAAGTTCCTAAAGGACAGAAAGAAACAGACATTGCTTATGGAAAGGTTACCCTGCAAGATATTGAGGATATGAAAAAGAACAATCCTTGGTATGATTGGAAAGGATTCAATCCTAAAAGCAAGGCAGATGTTCTTAAGTTCCAACAGGCATTCAATATGCTTTCTAAAGCTATTGGAAGTCCTACTAAACTTGTAGAGGATAAGCTCTTAGGAGAACAGACAGTGAGCTCTAAAGTGGAATATGATAAAGAAACACCTAAGATAGTAACTCCTGTAACAACCACACCTCAAACCACCATTCCACTTCAGACACCAGAGGAAAAGAAGTTTGAAATTTCTGAGATTGTTCAAAGCAAACGTTTACCATGGATGGATGTTCTAAACCAGGTGCTTCCATATGTGAGACCAAGTGATGCTGAAAAACTAGATGCAAACCAGCTTGCTGGTGAGATGTATGCATTGGCTACCAATCAGTTAGAGCCTGTAAGAGCTCAAACCTTCCAACCTCAGCTATCTGTCCCATATGACATATCTCTTCAGGATATACTAAATGAGAACGAAGCTACCTACAGATCTCAACAGAGGATGTTTGGATACAATCCTGCTCTACAAAGTCAGTTGAATGCCCAGAAATATTCTGCTAACCAGAGAGTGCTTGGTGAGCAATTCCGTATGAACCAGGCTCTGAAAAATCAAATCTATAAAGAGAACAGGGATCTTCTGAACCAGTCACAGCTTCAAAACCTGGGTATTCTGGACCAGCAATATGTTAGACAGCAGGAAGCTAAAAGTAAAACCAAGGCTACTACACAGGCTGCTCTTAATTCTATTGCTGCCAAATATGCTCAGAACAAGTTGGAAAACAGGACATTACAAGTGTACGAGAACTTGTACAACTATCGTTATGACCCTAGATTCAGGGCTATAAACATGAACCCTCTATTCCAAGCGAATATACCAAATGTTCAAGACACTTATACAGGTCTTCCTGTAGTTAAGGATGGTAAAAAGATAGACAGAAAAAAAGCTCTTAATAGCTCCATTGTAAAGTCTATGAAAAATCTCTAACTAGTTCAGTTAGAGCGAATTACCAAAACTCGTTATTCCTCTTGGAAAATATAATTATTCATATTACATTTGCTAACTTGACTTAAAATGGCTTCATTTACAGACCTCATACCGCAATTTAACCCCTATATCCAGCAGCTCCCTGTGGACGCTATGGTGACTGTGGGCATGGAGAAACAGAAGCGCTATGACGAGGGTATACAAAAGATTCAGTCTCAGATAGATCAGATTGGTGGGTTAGACATCAGTAAACCTGGCCATAAGGCATATTTGCAATCTAAGCTGAATGAACTTGGTAACAACCTCAAAATAGTAGCTGCTGGTGACTTCTCCAACTTTCAGCTTGTTAATTCTGTATCTGGAATGACAGCTCAGATTGTTAGAGATCCTATAGTGCAGAATGCTGTAAGATCTACACAACATGCTAGAAAGGAGCAAGAAAATATTCAAGCTGCTCAGAAGGCAGGTAAGTCATCTGTAGACAACGAAGACTTTTACTACGATAGGTATAACAAGTGGTTGAACGATGCTGATCTTTCCAAACCATTCACAGACGAGTTTATTGAATACAAGGATGTGGATGCCAAGCTTAGGGATTTAACAAGCAAGCTGAAAGAAGATGAGATAGGTATTGAGAATCCTTACATGAGAAATGAGCTAGGAGAAACCCTCTACTTTTATAAAGATCCTAAGACAGGACAAACCTTGGCTTCTACAGATCCTTCAAAAGGAGAGAAAAGACTAGACCTAGATATGTTGAGCATTAAGGTGAAGGGACTTCCTGCAGAAAGAATTCTTAACAACTTCTATGATAGCTTAGATGCAAATGACATTAGACAGCTAAGAATAAATAGCTGGGCACATTATAGAGGCGCTGGTCCTGAGTCTTTTAGAAAGGATATAGAGGATTCATATAAGAATAAGAAAGAAATGCTTTCTCAAAAAAAGGTGGACTTGGCTGTAAAAATCCAAAACCCATCAATCACAGGTCCAGCTAAAGATAGACTTGTAGCTGAACTTGCAGATATTAATAACCAGATAGACAATAATGTACTAGATAAAGAATTAGCTAGTGATCTTGCAGAACTTCAAAATCCTAGAAATCTAGAAGAGTTCAAATACAAGCTGTATACACAAAACCATTTAACAAATCTAGCAAAAGATCTCTCATATAAAAGCTATGTACAGGAGAGGAAAGCCAATCCCGCTGAACAAGCAAACCTTGCAAGACAGAAGTTTCAGTTTGATCAGATCAAGGAAGCTAATGATATGTACAGATGGAAAACAACAGAGGGAAGACTTGAAAGAGAGTTTCAGTATAGAGTGAAAAAAGATCTTGAGGAAAAAATAGCTAAGGGGTACAGAGTGAGTCCTGGTGATTGGGGAACAGATATAGAAGCTCCTACAACACAAGATTTATTTAAAGACATGACCACCAGCGCTGAGGCATTTGGTGCTGAGCAAACCAGAATTGCAGAAGCTTTCTATCCAAGTACCAATCCTTTGTATAAGAACATGACCTTAGATGAGAAGGTGAAAGCTCTTGGTATCAAATCTTCAGAATATAGACAAAATCCTAATATGACTCTTACGCCAGATCAAAAGCTGTATCTGGAGCAGTATAGAGAAATGGAGAACAACATTTCAAAAACAATCAATACATACAATTCTGCTATTAAGTTTGAAGAAGATTTCAAGAAGAAATATGTAGCTGAGAAGATAGGTGCTCAAACTGTCACTGTTGCAGGAAAGACCTATACAGGAGATGATGCTGCAGACTTTGATGCCACAGTAAACAAGTTTAACAAAATGGGTGTATCAGTTGGTATGAGTGGTGCTCCTTCTGCATCTCCATATTTTGATACAAAAGCTGCTGACAATTTCTATAAAACATATAAAGGTGGTAAGCTTTATCAAATGTGGCAAGCATATGATAGAGATAAAAGTCCATTTAAGAGAATGACTGGTGATGATGAACAGTTGATGAATTTCATGACACGTTCAAAAGTTCCTTTACAAAATTTACAATCTGAGGTTTCAGAAGCCACATCAAAATACATTGCTTCAATCAGCCCTAATTATGCTGTACAAAGAGCTAGGATTGATATAAAGGATCCAAATAAAGCTAGAGACCTTGATGACTTCCTTGCAGAGAAAAGAGCACAGTATGAAAGCAAGGGTGCGCTCGCTACAAAAGACTTGGGAGATTACAATCCAACCACTGCTACATCAATAAGAACAGGAGAAGGTTCTAGCTTCCAAATAGAAAAACGTAGAGACGGTGGTGCAAATGTTATTATGTTTGGAGCAAAGGGATCTAAACAAGTGATACCAGCAACTGCTTCTGAGGTGGCTAGATTCTTTCCAGAGGTGGCAGTTAAAAATCCTTTCTCTGACATAAATGACATAATACTAACTTCACCAGATCGTACAACAAATGCTGCAAATCAAAGATTTGTTCCTGGTTCTGGTAGCACAGCTGTAAATGCAAAGATTAGTGGGTACCAACTTCCTCAACTCAAAGGCACTGGATATGAATCAAAGGTGAGACTGGACGTTGAAGGTAGTTTGAGTAACACAGGTAATCCTGAGACAGACTTATTCACAGTGATTATGTATGTACCAGATCCTAAAACTGGTACATGGAAAGGTGACTATCTAAGTGATGGATATGTTTCATCAGCAGATGCTTTATTGAAAATGCAACTCATTAGTCCTATTAGTATTAATGATGCAATTAAAACATTTAAGTAATGCCAATTTTTGACAAAGAGCTTATTGATAATGTTCATGAGGATGGGTCTTTGAAAGGACCCACTCCTGTACTTGGTTCTTTTGCTGGAACTAAAGTTGATATGAATGCTTTTGGTCGAGGTGCATTGTTTGCTCCTAGTAGTAAGGTGGGACTTAGTCTCAAAGAAATAAAAGCAATACAGGGAACCCCTGGTCCGAAAGGTTTTGATCAATTGTTCCCTGCTGCTCTTGAGTCTGAACTTCTTGCCAACCAACGCTACCCTGTCTATGAAAGAGGTGTTGATTTGGAGCAAATATATGCATTGCAACAACCATGGTATCAAACACTTAGTAATGGTGTAGCCAAGCTTGGTATAAACGCCATAGGTACATTTGCCCAGTCTTTAACAAACATCCCTAATACAATATCTGCAATAAAGAATGGAGAAGCATCAAAGCTCTCTGGTGATCCTAATGGATATGAAGGAACTATAGATAAATGGATGAGGGACATGAATGATGTTCTTCCTAACTATGCAAGTCAGTATTCTAGAGAACATCCGTTCCTTTCAGCAATTCCTTTTACAAGAGGATCTGCATATTGGTGGGGAGAGAAGTTCTTGCCTAACATAGGATTTATGGTGGGTGCTGTAGGCGGTGCTGCTTTACAAGATATTGCTATTGGTGCTGTTACACAAGGACTTGGAGAGATTCCTCTTGTTGCATCTCAAGTGGGAAAAGCTGCTCTCTACTTAAACAGACTATTCAGTTCTGAAACCAAACTTGACAGACTTCTTGAAGCTGGAAGAGCTCTTGGTAAAACAGAGCAACAGCTTCTAAACGTGAAAAGACTTGGAGAACTTGCTGCTGCTGCAAAGGTGGGAAGTGGGTTTAGATATGGAACTGCAATTGCAGGAGCCTCTATGACTGAATCTGGTGTTGAAAGTAGAGGTGCATACACACAGGTGAAGGATGAACTTACAAGACAATATATTGCTGAGAATGGTAAAGAACCAGATTTTGCTGCTGCACAAGAAATAGAAAACTATGCAACAAATGCTATGAATGCCAGATTTGGTATAAACATGGCTCTTCTTACAGCATCAAACACCCTGCAGTTTGGTAACCTATTCAGATCAATGACTGCTGCAAGAGGTGCTGTCACTCAGCTTGAAGGTATTGGAAAGATAGGACTTGCAGAGGGATCTCTAGATGTATTTGAAAAGCAGGGAGCTAAGACAGTTGCTGGTAAGGTTTGGGATAGTGTTAAGCCTGGTGTAGGTAATATATTCAGAGAAGGTGTGTTTGAAGAAGGTGGACAGTTTGCTGCAGAAAGAGGAACTTACGATTATTATACAAGAAAGTATAAAAGCGATAAGTATAAAGGAACATGGGATGATCTAAATGAGTTGATTAAATCCACCACCTTCGGAATGAAGGAACAGTTTGGTAGTGTTGAAGGTATAGAGAACATGTTGATAGGAGGTCTCACTGGATTGATTGTTGGAAAGGTTCAGAACCTGTATGAGGAGAAGAAAGGAATAGGAGAGAAAGCTAGAACAGGAACTGCCTTAAACATCTTGAACAGGTTTGGTATGACCAACACCCTTCAGAGGAAATACGATGATACAGTGACACAGGCTGGTATTCTGAGAGATATGCAGGAAGCTGCAAAGTCCAATGATGTATTCAGATACAAGAACCTTCAGTCAGATGCATTCTTCAACTTTGTACAATCTCGTATTCCTTATGGAATGCACGATGTTACGGTTGAACAGCTTAACATGCTCAAGGATTTGTCTAAAGAACAATTTGAGCAGATGTTCCAATTAGACTTCAATGAAACAAACAAAGCTACAGTTAGTGAGTATGTAGATGCTCTTATTAACAAGGCTAACGAAATAAAGAAAACATCTGATGCAATTAATCAGACGTTTGTAAATCCATTCAAGAATGCTCCTAAGGAAGGTGATGTAGCAAGTCAGATAGAAGCTGACAACTATAACACCTTTGAAGATTATAAGCTTGATTTGGCTTATTACGCTTCAATTGCTCCAGAGGTGAATAGAAGACTTTCATCTATTCAACAAGATGTAACTAACATCGTTCCTGGAGTGAGCAATAACATGTTGTCTCAGCTCACCAGTGAGAGTGGCTTGAAAGCCTTGAGTGAAATGTATGAGCAAAAGGCAAACATGCTCAATTCCACTGTAACAGAACTTACACCTGTTCAGGAGAAGATAGCCATCAAGAACCAAGTGAAAGCTCTTCGTACAAGATCTGAGAAAATATCTATGGCTCTTGGAGAGGGTAAGATTACAGACAAATTGTTTGAAGACCTTCTCAACTTTGAGATGAATAACCAAGATGCTACAAAGGAAAACATTGTTCCTTTGGCACAGGTTCAGAAGCTTCGTGATTATGGTTTTGACATAAACAGAAACCTTGAGAGAAAGAAGATAGCAGCTGACGCTTTTGATAAACTTTCTACAAAAGAAGGATTTGAGAAATACTACGAACAAGCTGAACAGATAGCTGCTGATAAAGAGGAAGCAGAAAAGGAAGAAGTAAAGCCTGTTGAAGAAAAGAAAGAACCTGTATACAAAAATGTAGCTGGTGTAGAAGAAAAACTTGAAAAGAACAGAGAATACCAAATCCCAAAGGCTAAGATAGCTTCTGTAAAAAAGCTGGCTGATGACAGATGGAGTGTAAGCTACCCTGGAGGAGCTACAACATTCTACAAAACACAGGAAGATGCTAAACTTGCTGCTGATGACATCAATGATGAACTGGGCAATCTGCAGAAGGTGAGAGTGTTGGAGTTTAATGAGGATGGCTCTGTTAAGGTGGAAAACCTGAAAGGAGATATATTCAATATACAACCATCTAGACTTGCTGGATATGAGAGAGTGGAAACAAAAGAAGAGAAGTTCTCAAAAGCAGCAGGTGATATAAACAGACAACAGGAAGAACTTGAGAAGAGGAGTGGTGATATAAACGTAGGACAACAGTCTACAACAGCTCCTCCACCCCCTTCAAGTGAGGGTAAGCTGAAGGCAGCTAGAAGATTCTTTGCTTCAAGTACAGGTCCTTCTGAGGCTGCTGAAGATCCTACACAGCTTTCTCCACAGGTGGTTCGCTCTAGGGTGTTTTTGAACAATGCTAAAAACTTCAAAAACAGAAACAAACTTAGAGCCTTCCTAGTTACACCAAATCAATTGGCTGGTCTTGGTCTCACTGGACTAATCCAAATGCAATACAACCTTCCATTAAACACTCCTTTGTCAGACATCCCAAATGCAGATAATGTAGACTTGGGACTTGTTGCACAGGTGTATGTTGAGGAAGATGCTGGTAAGTTGTATTTTGTAGATGAGAAGGGTGAGCGCATCAGTGAAGTGAATGGTCAACCTACTGATATGAGTAGGGTTGTATTCAAGGCAATGCCTACCACTGAGATCTATTATAACTATAAAGACAAGAATGGTAATCCAGTTCCTAAATATAGAGATGGTGAGAAGGAAATATTCCAGCAATATGCTAATGGCTGGAAACAAGCTAGAATAGGACTTTTTAAAGCTCCTGCATTTCCTATCAAACTGTATAAGTTTAACATATCAAGAGGTGTTGCAAAGACAAATAAAATAGATGGTAACTTTGTAAGAAGCCATGTTGGTAGCACCATTCTTCCTGAAGACAAGATAGGTACGCAGGAAGGATTGATTGTGATAAACAAAGAAGGATTCATTACACACCAAGGAGATAACATTGGATGGCCTATTGGTTCTCCAGCAGTTCAGTTTGGTGACACTCTTGAATACATCAATAATAGTAGGTTTAGCAGAAACAAAGCTGTCTCTATTTATCAGGTGATAAAAGCTTTGGCTGCTGACACAATGAAACAGTATGAGTCTGGTAAGGGTATATCCCTCAATCAGGCTTACATGACATATTTGCAAAATGTTTTATATCTACGTAAGACAGGTGTTGTTAAAGCAGACAGCAATCAGTTCTTTATAGATACAGCAAACATGTCCATCTCTCTAGGCGGTAAAGTGTATAAGCTGGATGAGATTGAAAACAATGAGAAGGAGATGGTAGAACAGCTTAGATCAATCTACCACAACCTAAACTCATTCACACTAAAGGACAACTTCTATTCTCCTTTCTACGAGTATAGCTATGAAGATGGATCTCTGAAGGAAATAGAATGGCCTAACTACCAATCATATCTGCTTTCTTCAAAGTATCCAGACGGTAAGTCTAGAAGCACTGAAGACACCCCTTATTTGACAAACGTAGCTCCTCCTACACCAGCTGTTCCATATTCTTTTGAACAGAAGTATTCTACATTAATTGATTTTGATTTTCCTGCTGTAGCTGCATCAAAAGCTGAACCTTCAGCTGCAGGTGTTCCTATGATAGGAGAATATGATATGGGTGGAGAGAAGGTGAACACCTACCCATCCACACTTGGACCTATAGACTTTACAGGCACCATATCGAAAAAAGATGGAAAGGATGTAATTGATGTAGATGTTAAGGACAATGACACCATCCTTAAGATTGCAAAGGATGCTGAGTTTGTTGAGAAGACAGTGGTTCCTACACTTAAGCAAGTGAAGGACTTTGATGAATCAGATGATGATATTTCATTGGTTAAAAAGTGGGCAGGATATAGAGTGATGGGTCAGTTGTATGCAATGAAAGAAGCCCCAGTTGCGGAAGAAAAAGAAGAAGAAGAAGTTAAACCCACTGAAGAAAAGAAATTTAATGCAAACGATGCACTTCCTCCTTCAGATGAATACATGAGGGTGGGTGTCACTGAGGGTGCTGCCCCAATGACAGATGCTGAGTTTGAAGCGTTCAAACAGTTTCATGCAGAAAAAGTTCCAGGTATTCCATTTGAGGTGTTGGACAATGTTGTTACAACACACGACAATGAAAAAGCTTTTGGTGTATTTGAGAATGGTGTGGCTAAGTTTCACAAACTTGCTCCTGCTACAACCCCTTATCATGAGATAGGTGAAGGTGTGTGGAAAGCATTCCTCACTCCTGAGCAAAGACAATTATTGTTAGAGGAGTTCAAAGCTAAGTCTGGTCAGTTTACAGACAGAGCTTCAGGAAAGAAAATCTACTATGCTGATGCTACAGACCAGCAGGCTAAAGAAAGAATATTGGATGACTATGCTGAGTTCAGAGCTGGTAAGATAAAAGCCAAGTCTCTGGGAGAAAGAGTGTTAGCATTCTTCAGAAGCATTATAGAATTCTTCAAGCAATTTGTACAGAAACCTTCTATGAAGGAACAGTTGTTCAAAGCAATTGAATCTGGCAAGTTTAAAGAGTTCAAGGTTCCTGAGAGAGTGCAAAGAGACATTCCTGAATATATGCGTATTCCTGGACTTACAGAAACTCAGGCATATGACTTTGTACAAGACATGATAATTCGTTCTGGCAGAATCCTATTTGGAGGAAGCAAGAAATCCATATTCAAACTCAACCCAATCACTGGTAGAGAAGTGTTCAACACTATTGAGCAAGAATACATCAGGGAGAATAAAAGACAGCAGATGTCTGATGTTACATGGAACATGCTCAAGAAGAGAACAATAGACAGTCTTCGTACAATAGGAATCAACTATAACGAAGAGGATCTATTAAACATCAACTCTGAGGGAACTACAGGACTTGCCTATGCCCCAGAACCATTCTCTGTCAATTGGAAGAAGAGTTCTCCATTCCCTATAAAGTTCTTGGCATATGTTATGCCTAAGACAAAACCCACCAACCAGCAAAACTCTACATCCTTAAAACTCCCAGAAAGAGAAATCACATCTAGTGTGCTAGGATTTAAGATGGCAGGATATGGAAGGGTATTCAGCACGCTATTCAGTAAGCTGGCTAACACCACCAATCCTAAATTGATGGGTAAGAAGCTTTCTGACCTAGCCAAATATGATGCTGACTTTGTTAGATTCTTCCAATACGTTGGTGGTAATCTGGACACAGGTGAAGTGGATTTCACAAACTTTAAAGATGCTGACTGGAGATTGTTCATCAACTTCTTCCAGACATTCAGCTTGCAAAAGCCTGAAGCACTTGCACAATATATAACAGGAAGTCAGGTTTATACAGCTCCTGCCAATCAGTTCACTGCTGCAAAAGAAATTGAATACGGATGGTATGAGGGAATCAAAACGTTGTCCAAAGATCCTAACTCAATTGTAAAATGGAACAAGGAGAAGAAAACGTACGAGGTTAATACGAATGAGAAAGTTTACCCAACAAGCATGCCAAAGAATCCTGAAGACCAGATTGAGTTCTTGTCTAAGATTGGCATTACATTCACTCTAGGTGACTATGCTAATCTAAAGGATGAGGGTAAAGACGAGTTCTCAGAAGCTGTAGGAAACATATACACCTATCTGAAACGAACAAAAGAGATAGGTATAGTGAGTGGAAAAGAACTAGGTATCAATTCTTATGTATCTGCTCTAGCCAACCTTTTGATAGAATCAACCAATCCTCTCACCGATAGCACCTATCCTGGTGTGGATGGATCAAGACTTCAAACCTATACACAGAACAACTACTTCTCTGTGTTTGAAAATGAATTCAATGAGGCAGAAACTCTTGAGGATTTGATTTCTATGAGACCAGAACTCCAAGACATCTTCTCTAAGAACAGCATTTCTCTAATGAAGAATGGACTGTTCTACAAGGCTGATGGTACAAAGATGAGGCTAATCAAGGTTTCGTACATACAGGGTGAGAAGAACAACAACACAAACACTGGTAAGACAACCAACAGTTTACCTCTTGGACAAAGAATGACCCAAGAGATCAACCAGAACCTAAAAGGAAACTACTATATAATGCTCCCTGCAGATTCATCTACAGAGTGGATGATGAACATGGGCAACTATATTACATTTGATGACATCAAGAATGGCAGATCTTGGAACAGACTTTACAAGGTGTTCAAGGGCTATTTGATAGATGACATAAATGTTGCTTTGGATTGGGAGAACAGGTCTAAGATTAGGAACATTGGAAACAAAGCAAAAGAACTTCGTTTCTTCAAGGATATACTCTCAACATATAACAGCGCTGGAGAACTGGTTCCTTCAGCTGTACTCAACGAAATAAACAAAAGAATTGAAGCAGGAGAGTCTATTGACCAAATAAAAGAATACATAGATCGTGAGGATGTTACAGAGAAGATCAATGAGATGGTTAAAATATCTGTTGAAGAAAATGTAACTAGAACCAGAGAAGCTCTTATGTCAGAAAGCCAGATCGTTCTGCTTTCTAAACGTGAGCAAGATGATCCAAACATGTATGCCTATCCAAAGCTTGATGATAGTTTCACTAATAGCAAGAATGTTTCTTTGAATAAATTTAAACTTTCAGAAGAAAGTGTTAATAATATTCTAACGTTTGCCAGGATGAACTATATGATTGCTAATATAGAGTTCCACAAAATTCTATTTGGTGATCCATATCAGTTCAAGATAAAGGATAACATTCTTGATGAAACCAAACGTGTGAAGTCATTTGGTTCTCCAAGAAGAGTGACATTTGACACTCCTGAGTATAACAGCTCATTGAATGATGAGTATAACAAGGTGGGTGATGTGTCCTTGGATCCTGAAGAACTTGGTTATCATTTACACAAAGACTACGCTAACACCATCACGGTGAAGGATATTGAGTTCTCAACTCCACTGTATAAAGAAGTGAATGAGGCAGATGCTGATTCTTGGCTGATGGATACAGCATACAGAGAGCTTAAGCTCAAGAATGCACAGTGGCCAGAAGAAGCTGAAGAATGGCATCAATGGCAAATGGCTTACACCAGACAGAATATGCCAGGCTATGAGTATAAGAATGAGCAATTAAGAAAGCTTGATCAAGAACGTCTTAAGAAGCCTGAGCCTTTGTTTGTGCTTGAAAAGCTTAAGCCAGTTGCTACAGGAACCAAAGCTGCTTCAACAAACATTAATCTCGTAGTTGATAAGTTTGCACAGCTTCCTATATATTACAAAGCTGTTCAGGGAAGAAACCTTGAGAAGCTTTACACTAAGATGTGGAAGGAGAAGGTTGATTATGCTGTAATGGTTAGTGGTAGAAAGCTGGGTGCTGAGAAGCTTCAGAACCTCTATGCCAACAATCAGTTTAACGATGCTCCATTTGACAACTTTGTTAAGGTGCCTTGGAAAGCTCTTGGTATTCAGGTGGAAAACTCTTATGAGAATCCTAAGGATCAAACGTGGGGATCTCAGCCTTCAAAGATATCTAGCATGGACTTCTTCAATAATGGTAAAGAGGCTATAGCTGGTGCTGAGAAGGCATACAAAGATTACATAGATGCTACCAAGAGGTATCATGACAATAAGTATCAGCAGCTTCTAAACAAGCTTGGTCTTAAAGATTTGGGAGATGGATTTAAACTTGTTGATCCTGTGGCTGTTGCAGAAACTCTTGAGGGTGAATTCTTCAGAAGACAACTTTCTGAGAATGTGAAATATGCTATCCAGTTGGACGAGAACAAACAGTTCCCTATTCCTTTTGAAGCATCTACACACTACACGCAGATTAAGGACATTCTCTACTCAATGGTGAATAAGTCTTTGGTGAGTCCTAAGTTGAACGGTGGGCCTAAGGCTATGTCATCTGTCACTCTTTGGGAGAAAGGAAAGAGAGATCCAAATGCTCCAAACCCAGAACTTAAGTTCTATACAAAGGACGATCCATATATTGAGATATTGCTTCCTTATAAGTATAAGAGCAAGTTTAATAAGAGAAGATTCCCAACAGATGAGTCTATTCTAGAATACCTGAATAGCACTCCAGAGGGCAAACAAATAATACAGGGTGTTGCTTTCCGTGTTCCTTGTGATGCACAGAATAAGATTGACACATATAGAATAAAAGGTTTCCTTCCAGAATTCATGGGAGATGTTGTAATTGTTCCTTCAGAACTTACAACAAAAGCAGGTCTTGACTTTGACTTTGATAAGATGAGCACCTACCTCAAGTCTATATATGTAGACAAGAATGGTAATGTTCGTTTGGTTAAATACCTTGGCTCTGAAGAAGCTACAAAGGATTTCTTTGGTAAGGTGTTTGATGATAGACTTGAGAAGAAGAAGGTGAATAAAGCTGAGATATTGGATGCTCTGCAAATCCTTGACCTGGGACTTGAAGATCCAAACAATCTGGTAGAAAGATACTCAGACCTTCTGGATTTGCTTCTTGAAGATGCTACAGCAGAAGATCGTGCTGATGTCCTTATAAAGGAACTTGAAAGTTTAGGAGATGCAAATCTCCAAGCTACTATGAGAGATAGATATGTGAACGACATGTACAACCGTGCTCTTGAGAATGAATACTTCCAAACTCTTGAGAATATGCTCACCCTTCCTGGCAACTATGATAGAAGACTTGTTCCTACCAATGATGCTGGTTTGAAGGAAGTGGCAAATGAAATAAACAGACTTAGAGGAATAGATACTGATAAGGTGAAGAACAGACTTCTGGATGGTACATACATGACCACACTTAGAAATGACTTCATCACAGGTAAGGCATGGATAGGTATTGTTGCTACAAACATCACTTCTCATTCTCTATTCCAAAAAACCCAAACTCATCTAGATCCTTTAAAACTGTCACAGTTGTCTGACTTTGAGAGGTCAATTATTGGAAATGGTAGTATAGTTCTTCCACATAACACTGTGAATATCAATGGAATAGAACGTCTTTCATTGTCTGGATCTAAAACTGCTGATGGAAACAATCAATACATTTCTGACAGACTTGCTGGATATGGTACAGCTGTTCTTGATGTGTCTAAGGATAGATTCATCATGGATATCATCTATTCAGATTTGCTGATAAGTCCAACCATGTTCCTTGAGAGAATTGGATCAGGTGCATACGTTTCTAAGTTTATTAACCAGCCCATCATCAGAAAGTACATTTCTTATCTGGAAGGAAAAGGAGACAAGAGATTGTTCTCTTCTGCAAACGTAAAAGCTGTCAAAGCTTTCTTCCCCACTACATCCTCACTCACTTACACAGTGGGTATAGATATAAAAAACTTTGATAATAATATTGAACAATACGCAAAAGAAAGTCTCACGAGTGAACAGAATGCTGAACAGCATAACATCCTTGATGAGTTTTTGAAATATGCCAAGATGGCTCAGTATAGTTACAAACTTACACAAGCCATCAACTATGACACATCTAAGTCAAGAAACTCAGATTCCTTCTCAAGGAAGCAAACCAAAACAGGAATTGCTCAACAGAAAAACATCTTCTGCTGTGCAGAGAAAATCCTCAATGCTTCCTTTATAGGTAACCAAAGAGACTTGATTGACTTGATGATGTCTTCTATGGGAGAGATAATTAAGACTGAGCAAGACAAGTTTAGAGTGATAACTGACTCAGTATTAACACCTTATGAAGAAGTGGACTTTATGGCAGATGAGAACTTTGAGAAGGTGGCAAGTAAACTCAAGGCTAGCTTCATTGATTACATCATTCAAACCAAGACCAATCTAAATGAGGAGCTTGCAAGCTTAACACTTGGAGACAACTCTGTAGCTAAACAGCTTGAGCAGGCAAAGAAGAAATACCCAACATTGAGAATACTTAACGAGCTCCAAGTTGTAACTGGTGATAGAGAGGGAGGTGCTCAAAGCATCAAAACTAGAGTGAAGATAACAGATCCTGTAGATGAGAACATTTACACAGAGATGATGAGAGAGCTGAATGATGTTGATCCTGACCTCTTCAACAACATTGTTAAGGTGGCTCTGATACAGGGAGTTTATGACTCTTCTATATCCATAAAGAACATTATTCCTCCAGAGAAGTATTCTGAGAAGGTGAAGCCTATTATTGATTCTCTGGCTCCAACATTGGATGTACAATTGTTCTCTAAAGGAGCTTTCCAAAAGAACAACTGGAACGATGATAATGTGATGCCTGTAGCTAAGATAAAGCTGTTTGAAGATGAAAGTGTAGCACCTTTTGAAGACCAATATGGCAATCAATATTACAGATATAAATCTCCATCATTTGGGGCAATAAAAGAATTGGGAATCAAAGATGACCTTGACAGGAGAATAATGTTGATTGATCCTAAGTTTAACTCTTCAGATGCACAATACGAGTTTTTGAAGGTTCGTAGAATCACACTCATTGAAAACCTTGGAGAATTGGTTGACATGGAAACAGGTCTCACCATAACAAATGCAGCTGTCTACAACAGAAGAAAGTCAGGAGACCTATCTGTAGATAATGTGTATGGCTATCAGAAGGTGAGAGATGCTTTGGGTAATCCTGTAACAACATATAAGGGAGAATATGTATACAAGCTTGTAAACCTGTTGGGAGATGGCAACCGTGCTTCTGAATACTATGCTGACAACAGACGTTCTATATACAACAATGGAACTGTTCAGATTGATAATGAGATTCCTGATGAGGACATTATAAATTATTTTAGTGGCGTTGTTAAAGCTGAAAAACAAGTTGTACCTTCACAATTAGTTGATGAAGAAGTTAGTGACACAGATATAAATGAGTTAATTACAATAAACTTGGCTGAAGAAAATTCAACAGTAGGTGAAGCTTATGAGATAGGTCTTATTGATAATGAGTTTAAATTGAATTATGTATTTGAAGATTTCAAGACCTACAAAGAAAACATTGACAAGGGTGAAAGATTAATTGCAGAAGGTAAAAACAAGGAAGCTCTTGAGTTTTTGAATAAGGTTCCAACACCTCGTGAGTTTGATGAAGATGGAAATGTTGTAGATGCTAGTATTGATAATGAAACTCTTTTGGCAAAAATGATATGGCTTCATTATGAAAACATATATGATAAATCACCTGCTAAAGCTATAAGAGGTGCAATTAATGATATTGTGAATGATCTGACCAGTGCTTCAAAAAGAGTGAGTGACTATAGAAAAGGAAATGAAGAGATATCTGCTAAAGAGTTTCCTAATAAAGATCTAGACATTAAAGACGAAAAATGTAAATAATGGCTTGTAGACTAGATGTTAAAAAGGCAATATTGGACAAAGCTTTCAACGAAATGTTTGAAGGTAGGTACACTTATTCCCGTATATCTGATGACACCATAAGAATAAATGGTAAAGTGGATGCTGCTGGGACAAAAGCTTTGAGTAGAACTCAAGCCTTGAATATAGCTAAAAGAAAGCTGGCACAAGTTAGAAAGTCATTTAATAATGCTGTAACTGGATATGTTACAAACGTTTCTGATTATGATCCAGTTACAATAACTCTGGATGTCAATCCTAATTATGTAGAACACGAATACAATAGACTTCCTGAAGAACAAAAGACAGATCCTAAGAATGCTATGTTACAGAAGGAAGACTTAGATATGTCAAAAGCTTCTCCTGCCACTGTGGCCATGATAAAAGACTTCCTCAATCGTATTGGTGTTAACATCAAACCTATGCAACAGATTGTTGTAAATGGTGAGAAGCAGAATGCAAATGGTGTAGCTCTTATTATGCAGAAGCTTATACAGGTGGTAGAGGGTAAAGAGGCTGAAGCTCTTCCTGAGGAAGCAATGCACTTTGCTGTTGAGATTATAAAGCAAACAAACCCAGCCCTTTACAAGAAGCTGTTGAGTGAGATAAACAACTATAGGATATTAAAGCAAGTGTTTGCTGACTATGCGTCTGATCCTCTCTATCAGACAAAGGATGGTAAGCCAGATGTCCTCAAACTTAAAGACGAGGCTATAGCAAAGGTGTTGGCTGAGGTGGTTATTAAGAACCGTGAGGGAGCTGTGGACAATCCTCAGAACCTTGAGAAAGCACTTGGTTGGTGGGGAAAGATTATGGAATGGCTCAAAGGACTATTCACAAAGAGTGGATTTGACCAGGCAGCTATGGACATCATCTCTGGAAAGAAAATAGGTACAGCGGATGACATCAGAGCTGATATAGATTTAGCTTTCCTTCAGCAGGCAAATGATCCACAGACCACCATCTTTAATAAAATAAAAGAGGTGGATTCTAAGATAGAGAAAAAAACTGTTATAGAGGATGGTGAGGAAGTTGAGAGATACTTCATAGATGGAAAGCAAATCAGAAGAAGGGTGACAGATCTTTCTAAAGATTGGTATTCCAGACAGCGTGACCAGAAGGATTTAACAAAGAGTGACTACCAAAAGGCACTTGATGAACTTAAGAAAGAGAAGGGTACAGCTGGCCATAAATATCTAGAACTTGCATTTGGCATGTTCATAGATGAGAACGGATTTGTAAGAGATGTTCCTTTGGATGAGGATGTAGCATTAGCCAAGGTGCCTGCTTCAGACAGGTCTATGTTTAGTGTTCTGAAGGACAATCTACAAGAAAGAATTAGAGTGATCAATGCTCAGGGTGGTGGTAAGGTGAGATTTGCTAGTGAGGTGACCATCTACGATCCTAACAGATCTATAGCTGGTACAGTGGACTTCCTTGCTATTACACCAGAAGGAAATACATATGTTCTTGACTGGAAGTTCATGGCTATTAAGACAGATCAATTCCAAGAGATTCCTTGGTATAATGTCAATAGCTGGAGAATACAAATGGACCAGTATAAGCTCATCCTAAAGAGCGTGTATGGTGTTAAGCCTGGAAACTTTGAACAGACTAGGATGATTCCTATACAGGCTATTTACACAGGAGGGGATGCAAGGTCTGGTGTTCTTCCAATGCTTGAGAAGGTGAGGATTGGAGATGTTGTGGTGAACAACATTGATGAAGATTATTTATTACCTCTTGCTTTGATTGATGAGAAAACAGGTAGCAAAAAGCTTGACAGCATTCTTGAAAAACTCAATGCTGTATACAAAAAGTTTTCTGAGAGAAGAGTGTTGCCTTCTGAAACATTGAGCAAAAGAGAACAGCTCAACTCACTGTTCCAGGCAATCAGACATCTTCAGATGAAGAGAGAGGTGAGACCTCTACTTAGACAAGCTAAGATATTAAACATACAGATAAAGAAGCTCCTACAGAGATATAAGAATGAGTTTGAAGGAAAAGATCCTAAGTCTTTCACAGACCAACAGGTTAGTGAGTTTGCTGCAGATCTTATTACAGCACAGGAGTCTTTGAGAACCTACACCAATCTTGATGTGGATTTGAGATTTCTGTTCCCAGAAGAACTGTCAGAAGAGGATGCAAAGCTTAATGAAGACTTAAGAAAGACAGCAGATGCTGCCAGATCTCTTATGAATGAGCTAGAAGGTGAGGATGGTGTTATAAACAACTTTGCTTCTGAAATAGTTGCTAAGTCTGAAGGAATAGATTCCTTGTTGTCTCCAGAGAAAATAATAAAAGGTTTTACAAAACTCTTTGGAACCACATCAACATTACAGACAAGAGCTATACAAATCCTTTACAAAAAGGCAAACAAAGCGTTTGCTTATTCTGGAATGGAGGCAATCAACGAGAACAAAAGACTGCTGTCTATAAAGGAAGCCTACGATAAATGGGCAAGATCTAAAGGACTTACAGCAAAAAGCTATTTTGATATTATCAAGAAGAAAGGAAAGAACGAGCTTATTGATGAGTTCAATCCTGAGTTCTTCTCCACCCTTAAGAAGAAGATAGAGGCTAAGGATTATGATTGGGTGAGAGCTAACATCAATGTTGCTGAATACAACAAAGACCTTTCTGAGAAGCTCAAGGAAGAGATACAAAGAATTATTGACAGACCTAGGGTGTTTGAGAACCAAGAAGAAGCTGCAAGAATGCAGAGATATGAGGAGACAAAGAATCCTGCAGATCTTCCAAATGAGCTTAAATATGAAATAAACCAGGCTAGAGCTTTATACAACACAACCACTACAGAATCTCCAGGATGGTTGCTTTATGATCTTGTAAAGAAACATGCAGCAGAGAAATGGGTGTCTAAAGAATGGAAAGAGCTGAACGATCCAAAGAACAAAGCTGCTCTTGATTTCTATAATTACATTAGAGACAAGAACGAAGAATACAGAGATCTTGGATATATAAGAAGAGACAGCGCTAGGGTGTTCCTGCCATTTGTAAGAAAAACCCTTACAGAGAAACTTGTAATGGGAGGAAACGTTAGACTTGGTGAACAGTTCTTCAGAAGCATATCTATTGATGAAGGAGATATAGGATATGGTCAAACTGATCCATTGTCAGGCAAACCCATCAATGTCATCCCTAAGTATTTCACATCTCCTATAGAAGGAGAAGTGAGCGAAGACCTGTTCAGGACAATGGCTTTCTATAATGAGGCAGCCATTAGATATAAGTATTTGAAACAGATGGAGGATCAGTTGAGACTTGTGTCTGGTGTTGAGAGGAACAAGAAGGCAATTGCCACCTCTATATTTGGAAAAACAGAATACAAAGATGATGTTCTCCAATACACTCCAGACAATAATGAAAACTCCAAGCTCTACGATGATATGATGAAATCCATCATATATGGTCAGAGATATGTTACAAGTGAGACATTTGATCAGCTGCTTGGAAAGCTTGGTAATTGGGGTGAGACATTGAACAAGAAGCTTGGAATAAACGTATTCCCAGAGGGTCTGTCTGAAAGACAAGTGAGTGTTAATAAGGTTATTGACAATCTGAACAGCACATTCCAGCTGAGTGCTCTTGGACTAAACCTCCTGTCAGCATCTTCCAACTTCTTTGGTGGTAATGCTCAGTCTATCATCAACTCTGGTAAGTATTTCACCAAGGGTGATTATCTGGCTAGTGAGCTTGAGATATTCACACAGAAGCTCAATGTTCCTAACCAAAAGAAAATAATAGCTGCTCTTGAATACTTCCTCCCTCTGACAGAAAACTATAACAGGGAGTTTGCAAAGAAGCTTTCTCTCAGCACATTGACACAGGAGAGTTTACAAGATGGGCTGATGTTCCTTATGAGAAAGTCTGACTGGAATGTACAAACTGCCAACTTCCTTTCCTTCCTCAAGAACACTATTGTTCAAGATGGAGAAGTGGTGAATGCTAGAGAATACCTAAGGTCTCAGCCTAAATATGCAAACATATATGCTGGTGGGGTGGAGCAAAGAAAAAGCCTAGAGAATCAATTTGAGGAGGATGTTAAGAAACTTGTTGAAGAGAAGGGTGTATTAAAAGTTTCACAAATCGTTGATAATAAACTAGTTATACCTGGTGTTGAGCAACAGTCACAAAGTGTTGTTGATCTCAGAAGGAACGTACAAAGTCTGAGCAAAGCTGCGCTTGGTAACTTGTCAGAAGATGATCTCAGAATGATAAACATGAGTGTATATGGTAAGTCATTCATGGTGTTTAAAAACTGGATTCCTCGTCTGATTGATGTAAGATTTGGTAATGTTAAATACAATTCAGCCTCTGATGCCTACGAATGGGGAAGAACAAGAATGGTGTTTAGGATTATCAAGGAAGACCTATTCAGAATGTTAGGTAATCTCCATGGATCTCTAGTGGCTAATGAGAGAGGGGTTGAATTCATGAGACAGCTTTATGAAAAGAAGAGGGATGAATATAAGAAGGACACAGGCAAGGAACTAGATATGACAGAGGCACAGTTTATAGATCTTGTCAGAGGAAACATTAGGTCTCAGATAATAGACGTAATATTCTACGTAAGCCTACTCATCCTTGTGGCAGGCATAAAGAACCTTCCAGATGATGAGGAAGATCCTTCTGTCAAGAACCAATATAGGTTCCTTGTAAAGATGGCTGATAAGTTTAAGGATGAGATTAGCTATTTCTACGATCCTACAGCCATCCTCAAAACTGTATCTGGAAACATATTCCCAGCCATCTCCCTGATTGAGAACTTCAGAAAGGGACTGGGTAACTTCTTTGTAGAAAACTGGGCTCTTATAGAAGGTGATGAGAAAACTGTAAAAGATACATATGTTATCAAGTATTGGATGCGTACCTTCCCATTCACCAATCAGATGGTTGGTTACCTCCCAATGTTCTACCCAGATGCTGCCAAAGACCTGGGTATAAAGATGCAAAAGAACTATGGTATACGATAGCTATATTATGTCGTTTATTTCTTCATAACTCATTGAAAATACATTACTAACAACTAATTTTGCTTATATGCGTACTGCTGCAATTTGCCCAACATGTGCCACCTATGAGAATGCTCTGTGCGTTCTTTATAACGGTGACTATTTGACTAACATTGACGTAAACCCCCTAGACTCTTTACAGGTTGCGTTAGAGAAGATTAATGACAATCTGGTTCCTGTAACAGGATCTGGTGCTCCTACAGCTGGAGCCATCTACTTGGGACAGCTCTATTTAAGAACCAGTGGACCCAAGAATCTTTATTATGCCCAAACTACAGGCACAGGAGCCTTAGACTGGAGGATTCTTCTTTCTGTTCCTTACACAGGAGCCCCTGAATATGCTGATAATGCTGCTGCCATTTTGGGTGGTTTACTCCAAGGTCAAGTGTACCGTACAGGTGACGTATTGAAAATCGTACATTAATTTAGAACATGAACGTACTTCCTAATATACTCCAATATGGGGGTAGTGGCACATCTGGTACTTCAGGTGAGTCAACTCCTGACTGTGTAGATAATACACCGATATATACCTATGTGCCTGATCCTGAACCAGTTAATGATTCAGACAAAGTACCGTTCATATCTAAACTCTTTGGCAATCATAGCCAAAATGATTCTTTTACAACCAGCCCAGTCATATGTGCTGCTAACCCTTGTCCAATTATATTGAACGCCACTTGTGTGTTCTATGAAGGACCCAATTTGATCTATACAAAAATTAACACCAACGATAATGTTCAGACAGTCATTGAGAAAATAGAAGCAGCTTTTGCCAATGGTTTGGCAGGAAGCTCTGGAACTTCTGGAACTTCTGGAACCAGTGGGACCAGTGGTACTTCAGGTGCAGATGGAACGTTTGGTACAAGCGGTAGCTCAGGAACCAGTGGGACCAGTGGGACCAGTGGTACAAGCGCTACGAGTGGAACTAGTGGCATAGCTGGTAGTTCTGGTACAAGCGGCACAACAGGTACTTCTGGTACCACTGGTACGAGTGGTACGAGTGCAACCAGTGGAACATCAGGCACAAGCGGTACAAATGGTACTGGCGGCACATCAGGCACGTCTGGTACATCAGCTACCTCAGGATCTAGTGGAACCACAGGTACAAGCGGTACAAGTGCTACAAGTGGTACGTCTGCAACAAGTGGATCAAGTGGTACATCAGGTACGTCAGCAACAGATGGTACAGGTGGTACCAGTGGTACGTCAGGTACTTCTGCCACCTCTGGTACATCAGGATCTTCTGGAACTGATGGAACAGGAGGAACTTCAGGTACAAGTGGTACGAGTGCGACTTCTGGATCTTCAGGTACTACAGGTACAAGTGGAACAAGCGGAACTACAGGAACATCTGGCAGTAGTGGTACAAGTGGTACATCTGCCACTGATGGTACAGGAGGTTCATCAGGTACGTCAGGCACAAGTGGAACTGCTGGTACAACAGGTACATCAGGAACCAGTGGTACAGCTGGAACCAGTGGTACAGATGGTACAGCAGGTACGTCTGGTACTAGTGGCACTGCAGGAACAAGTGGCACATCAGGAACCACTGGCATAAGTGGTACTTCTGGCACTTCAGGAACCAGTGGAACAGACGGATCTGGAGGTACAAGCGGTACATCTGGTACAAGTGCAACAAGCGGCACCAGTGGTACGAGTGCTACATCAGGCACTTCTGGAACAAGTGGTACTACAGGTACATCAGGATCTTCAGGTTTGAGTGGTGATAGATTTGCTACAACATCCTCCACCACATATACAATACAAGCCCCTCCTGGTACAGGCACTATTACAGTGGGTACAGGACTGGCATACACTCTGGGGCAATCAATCATTATAACTTATTCAGGCGATGCTTTCAAACACAATGAAGCAGTCGTTACATCATATGATCCAAACACTGGTAGCTTAAGCTTCCAAGTGACTGGACAAACTGGCTCTGGTACATATTCATCTTGGGAAGTGAACCTAGATGGTGCTACAGGTGGTAACGGTACAGATGGTACTTCTGGAACAAGTGGTACGTCTGCTACAGCAGGTACGTCTGGTACTACAGGAACTTCTGGTTCAAGTGGTAGTAGTGGTACAACAGGCACATCAGGTACTGGTGGCACATCTGGTACAAGTGGAATAGATGGCACGTCTGGAACTACAGGCACCTCAGGCACCTCAGGAACCACTGGAACATCTGGTACAAGTGCTACATCTGGAACTTCAGGTACATCTGGTACTAATGGATCTAATGGTACATCTGGTACGTCTGGCACCACAGGTACATCTGGTAGTAGTGGAACAAGCGCTACATCAGGTACATCAGGCACTAGCGGCACTGATGGTTCAGGAGGAACCAGTGGTACGAGTGGCACTACAGGTACGAGTGGAAGTTCTGGCAGCTCTGGATCATCTGGTAGCAGTGGTACAGCTGGATCTTCAGGCACAAGCGGTACAGCAGGTAGCTCAGGAACAGATGGTAGTGGGGGAACCAGTGGAACATCTGGATCTTCTGGATCTAGTGGCAGTGCTGGTACAAGTGGTACTGACGGTAGTGGCGGAACCTCTGGCACTGCAGGAACTAGTGGATCGTCTGGGTCTTCTGGAAGCTCTGGTAGTTCAGGCACAGCAGGCTCTAGTGGAACAAGTGGAACATCAGGTACTGATGGAACAGGAGGAACATCAGGTGTTGATGGTACTAGTGGAACTTCAGGTACAAGTGGTGTGGATGGAACATCAGGTACTTCTGGAGTTGATGGCACATCTGGTTCATCTGGAACCTCAGGAATCAACGGAACATCTGGTGTGGATGGAAGTTCAGGTACAAGTGGATCAAGCGGTACTAGTGGAACAAGTGGTGCGTCTTCAGTGTATGTTGGTACAAGCTCAAGTGCAATCACACTACCTTTGGTAGAATGTACAACAACCACTACTACTACCGCTTTTGTATGTGCCAACTGTAGAAATTGGGAGTATAATGGAGCAACTATTCCTGAAGGAGGTGATGTGATTCATTATTACAACTGTTATACTGGTGATCCTCAAACAATTACATTAAGCAGTGGTGACCCAACTGGTCAATTCTGTAACTGTGATTCTGTAGGAAATCCTTATGCTGATAATGGTACAACGTTGACACAAATTGGTATATGTTGACACAAATTGGTACATGTACCACAACCACTACAACAACTCAACCAATATAATTAAATTTACAAAACAACCTTAATATATCAACATGCCTAATTGCTCTCCTTGTGGATGTTATGACAATATAACCCTTACTACCCAAACAGGATTGTCATTCAATGCAAACGACTTTGTGCAGTTGTATGATGGTGTTAATTCTTACATATGGGGTGAAATTGTTTCATATAATAGTGGAACTGGAGAACTAGTTCTTAAACCTTGTCAATTTTGTGGAGACGCAGGTGTTATAACTAATTGGACCATCACGTTATCTGGCATCCCTGGCCCAAGTGGAACTAGTGGAATAGGAATCTTTACTGCTGGTTCTGGTACTTGTTCTTCTATTAGATGTGGTGTTAATAATACAGCACCAGGTGATTATAGTTTTGCTGGAGGTGGTCAATGTAATACAGCTGGTGGGTGTCACTCATTTGTTGGTGGTGGATATCTAAATATAATCAGTAATAGTAATGGTACATGTAACTCAGCAATTGTAGGTGGAAAATTTAATATAAATCAAACTAGATTTTCTACTATAGCTGGAGGAGAGTGTAATCAAATCTTAACATTATCAGGCTATGAGGGTTGGAGCTTTATTGGTGGAGGATCTTATAATATAATTTGTGGTTCTTCTCATACAATTTCTGGAGGTAACTATAATACTATTACTGCTGGAACATATGGAACAGCCCAAGCTCACTTTATTGGTGGAGGTAACTGTAATACTATTAGTAGTGATTATAATACAAACACTATTTCTGGAGGTTACTATAACACCATAAGCGGCATGTATACCACAAATGCTTTTATTGGTGGAGGAAATACTAATACTGTTTGTTCACAAAATTCAAGTATTTTATCAGGATTCTGTAATACTATTAGTAGCAACTGTTGGAATCCAAACTCAGCTGGTTCATCTACCATACTATCAGGATATAATAATAACATAACATGTAATACACTCTCATCTGCTATTGTTGGCGGAAGATATAATACAATATCAGGAGGATATTCCGCATTTATAGGTGGTGGTGAGTGTAATATTGCTGGTATTGGTTATTCAACTGTTAGTAGTGGTTATTGCAACGTAGCATATTATGGAGGATTTGTTGGTACAGGAGCGTTTAATACGGCTGGCGCTGGTGAATCATTTATAGGAGCAGGTATGTATAATACAGCTTGTGGAATACATTCAGCAATAGTAAGTGGACAATATAATACTATATCTTCAAATTATTCATTTATTGGTGGAGGAAGGTTTAATGTGAATGGAGGAGACTGTTCATCTATTGCAGGTGGTACTTATAACTATACTTATGGACAAAACTCAACTGTTGGTGGAGGAGATGGTAACCAAGCGTGTGGATCTTATTCAGCAATTGTTAACGGTTTATTAAATACAGCAAGTGGTTATAACTCAGTAGTATTAGGTGGTAGGGGTAATACAGCATCTGCTCCATATAGTGCAGTATTTGGCTGCGGATTAACTAACTCTGTAGCTTGTTCATTCAAAGCCAATAGATTAATTGCAGCTAACTTAGCAACTGCTGGTTGTGCTGTTTGTACTGATGCAAATGGAATGTTAGTTCCATACACTGCAGGTGGTGGTGGAATTATGGTTGCAGGTGCAGGTTGTAATTCTACACTTAGATGTGGAGTTAGTAATACTGCATGTGGAGATTATAGCTTTGCAGGTGGTGGACAATGTAATACAAACGGAGGATTAGCTACAAGTATAGTAGGAGGTACAAATAACACAGCAGCACAATATGTGTCTTGTACATATAATATAACAAATTCCAATTTATATGGAATGGGCTATTTGCAATTAAATAGCTCTTACGGAGATGTTACATCAATGTTCCCAAATGGTTCTACAGTAACGATGAACTCAGCCACTTATGGTCTAATGACAGGACAGGTTACTGTGAGTAACTACTACGGCTGGATACCTGCCACTGTAATTGCAACGACTTGCTCCTCTTTCTATTGTGATTTTACAACCATCACTGGAAGTATAGGTTCTTCAAACTCATTTATAGGAGGTGGACAGTATAATACAGTTTGCTCAAATAATTCAAATATTGTAGGTGGCCGTAGTAATACAATTCATCCAGCTTATTCAGCAATAGTAGGTGGGTGTAATAATACAGTTTGTTCTAAGCGTTCATTTATAGGTGGAGGAAGTTATAACATAATAGATGGGTATTCAAATACTGCAACTATTGTGGGTGGTACTGGTAACTGTATTGCCCCTAATTACAACAACTCATTTAGTGCATATTATACATTTATTGGAGGCGGTACTTCTAACTTTGCTAGTAATCAATACTCAACTATTGTTGGTGGATGTGCAAATAGTGCTAGTGGTTACTCATCATTTATTGGTAATGGATACCAGAATGCTGCTCGTGGATACTATTCTGCAGTAGTTGGAGGTGGTAGTAATATAGTAGACGGTGATGGTTCATTTATTGGAGGTGGTTATTTTAACACGGTTTGTTGTAGCCAATCAGTAATCCTAGGAGGTATGGGTAATACAGCCTCTGGAAATTATTCAGGAGTATTTGGATGTTGTATTGTTAACAGTATTGCTTGTTCTTTTGCATCAAACCAATTGTGGGCTTGTAATCTTGTAGGTACAACAGTTGCTTTATGTGTTGGAACAAATGGTGTGATTGTTAGAAATAGCTCTGACATACGTTTAAAAACAAACATCTGTGGTCTTTCTTATGGATTATGTGATGTTAAAAAACTGAACCCTGTTAGCTTTGACTGGAATGAAACAGCAAGAGAAACTAGAGGATGTAATAGACAAATTGGCTTCATAGCTCAAGAGGTTGAACCAATTATACCAGAAGCAGTAGGTAGAAGTGCAGAGAGTGATGAAATGTCTCTAAGTCCAGAGAAAATAATTCCAGTTCTTACTAAAGCATTACAAGAATTAAGTGCTAAATTTGATGCTCAAGAACAAAAAATAGCTACCTTAGAGGATATAATCAAAAGAAACAATTTAGTTTAAACATAAAAAAATAAATATTATGGCAGATTTAACAGCCTTAGAGGCAGAATTAAGAGCAACTCAATTAGAAATTGAATTAGCAAGAAAAGCTAAAATGGAAGCATTTATTGCACAAAGAAAAGCTGAGGAAGAAGCAGCAGCAGCAGCTGAGGCAGCAAAAACTCCTGAGCAAAAAGCAGCAGAATTGCAAGCTAAAATTGATGAGCATAAAGCTCGTTTAGCTCAATTAAAAGCTGAATAAAAATTTTGTTATTCAAAATAGTTGGTTTACCTTTGGAGGTAAAATCAACCATACATGAATATAATATTCCAAATTAATGGCGGTATTGGCAAGGTGATTGCTGGTACCGCCATTTGTGCTTCTATCAAGGCTAAGTATCCTGATAGTAAACTTATTGTTGTCTCTGGTTATCCAGATGTATTCTTAGGTAATAAGAATGTTGACAGAGCATACGCTTTTGGACAACAGGCTTATTTCTATAAGGAATACATTGAGAATCAAGAGATTATGGTATTTGCACACGATCCATACTTGGAAGCAAAGCACATTAAACAAGATGAACACCTTATTGAAACATGGTGTAATTTGTACGGTTTACCAGTAACAAAGACTGTTGGAGAGCTATTTCTTACACAGAGAGAAATAGATTTCTTTAGCAAAAAATTTGTTTCTGATAAGCCTATTTTTTTGATGCAAACTAATGGTGGTGCTGAGACAGAACAGAAATACTCTTGGGCTAGAGATATTCCTAGCTATATAGTAGAGAATGTTATACATGAGTTTAGAGAGAAGTATAACATTGTTCATATAAAGAGAGAAGATCAGATAGGTTACGAAGGAACATTTGCTGTGTCTGATACCTTCAGAGCATTGATTGTTCTTATAAACCTTAGTGAAAAGAGATTGTTAATGGATAGCTTTGGACAACATGCAGCTGCAGCTTTGAATAAACCTTCTACAGTGTTGTGGGTTGCTAACAGTCCTAAGGTGTTTGGATATGACTTACATACAAACATTGTAGCTAACTCAGGAACAATTAGTCCAGAATTAAGAAATGCCTATCTAAGTAAGTATAATATTGGAGGTGACCCTATTGAGTTTCCTTACAACAAAGAGTCTGAAATATTTAATGTAGATGCTGTAATTAACTCCTTAAAATAAACCAACATGGAAAAGATATTCTATCAAAGCTCATTGCCTAGAGCAGGAAGTACATTGTTGCAAAACATACTAGCTCAAAATCCTGATATATACGCTACACCTACAAGTGGTGTGTTAGAACTTATATTTGGTGCACGTGCTAACTATACAAACTCAGCAGAGTTTAAAGCTCAAGATCCTGAGTTAATGAAAACAGGATGGCAAGCATTTGCTAAAGCTGGAATGGATGCATTCTACAATGCTGTTACAGATAAAAAATATGTGATAGATAAGTCTCGTGGATGGGGTATTCACTATGATTTCTTACAGTTTGTACAAGGTGGTGAACCTAAAATCATTTGCATGGTTAGAGACCTACGTGATGTATTTGCTTCTATGGAGAACAACTTCAGAAAGCATCCTGAGAAGCAATCAGACATTTTGGATTGGTCTAAAGGTCAAGGTACTACTGTACCAAAGCGTATTGATATCTGGTCACAGAATCCTCCTGTAGGACTAGCTATTGAAAGACTAGCTGAGATATTTAGACTAGGTATTAATACTAAAATATTATTCATTAAATTTGAAGACCTATGTCTCTATCCAGAAACAGAGATGACAAGGATATATCAATACCTTGGTATACCACACTACCACCATGATTTTGATAACATTGAGCAAATTACTAAGGAGGATGATGAAGTGTATGGAGCATTTGGTGATCATGTCATTAGAACAAAGCTAGAGCCTGTTCCTTCTAGAGCAAAAGCATTGTTAGGGAAAGATGTAGTTGATTGGATATACAACAACTACAAATGGTTTTATGACTATTTTAGATATTCAAAATGATTATAGTGTTATTTGGACAGCCTAATTGTGGAAAGTCCACATTGGCTGATGCGCTTATAAAGGAAAGGTTTACTATTGTAAACATTGATGGAGACAAGCTCAGAGAGATATTTGTGAACAAAGATTACAGCAGAGAGGGGAGAATCAAGAATCTGAACAGGGCTAGTGATATTGCTACGTTCATGAGCACTATTGGGGATGACATCATCCTATCTCTCGTATATCCATATAAGGAAGCTAGAGACTACCTCAACAGCTTGTGTGACTCTGTCTATTGGGTTTATTTGACATATGATGAGCCTAGAGGCAGGGAATCATTTCATGTAAAGGATTTTGAAGAGCCTGGAGATGATGAACGTGTTCTTCGTCTGAACACTTCTACAACATCCATAGAGGACTGTATAACTAAAATAATGACACATGCAAAACTTCTTGGCTAGATCAGCAGGACCCACTTCTTCCAATGACAAGAAATATTCTATGTTTATAGGAAGATGGCAACCCTGGCACGCTGGACACAGATGGTTAATTGACCAGAGACTCAATGAAGGAAAGAATGTCCTCCTCTGTATAAGAGATGTAGAACCAGATGAGAAGAATCCTTGGACCGCACATCAAGTGATGTTAAACTTATTCGATGAACTTAAAGACTTGGTTGAATCAGGAAGAGTTAGGGTTATTACTATACCTGATATTGAATCTATTAATATTGGTAGGGGTGTTGGTTATGATGTCATAGAACACGTACCCCCTCAGGAGATACATGACATATCTGCTACAAAAATCCGTGAGCAAATGAAAGTAGAAGGTAAGCTATGACTGTAAGCAAGAAAAGACATATAGCCAAAACAATCAGCTACAGGATTGTCAGCACACTCATTGGGTTTGGTATTATGTGGCTAGTGACAGGAAGTGTGAAAATAGGAGCTGCATTTGGTGTAGCTGAGCTAGTGTACAAGCCTATACAATATTACCTACATGAGCGTATTTGGTATAAATGGATTAGATATGGACTGAAGAAAGACTAAGCATTGCTTTGTATTCTTCTAGCCCTTTCTCCAAATTGTATTTAGCTTCCCAACCAGGCATAAACAAATCAGCCTTGGTAAACATCTGATAGTTGTCAGGCATTTCAAACTTGAACTTGTATTTGAATGGTATATCCATTATCTCTAGAACATTCTCAAACGTTCTGGGCTCTCCTGTTCCTACATCAAACCATCCTCCTTTGAATTCATTGTAATGCTGCCAGGCATACAAATTTGCATCTACAACATCCTTTATATACACAAAGTCTCTCACAGGTTGTCCTGGAAAGAGCATCACTTCTTCTCCAAGCTGATGTTTCTTATAAGATTGATGAGCAATAGAAGCCATGTTTCCTTTGTGCATTTCTCCTGGTCCATACACATTGAAATAACGTAGGGCCACTCCCTTGCTCTTTATTACAAACTCCTCTCCCAGAAACTTACTCCATGCATAGAGTGTTTCAGGACTTCCCTTTGTTCCATATATAGCAGCTGATGAACTATATATAATGGGAATGCCTCTGTGCTGACACCAGCTAGCAATGATGTTAGTGGAATGTACATTGAGCATAAGCATCTCATTGATGTCCTTGTTCTGTGTATCTGAACAAGCACCTACATGAAACACCACTTCTGGGTTCATGTCTACAAGATATTCTATAAGTCTATCCTGCCATCTGGCTCTATCAAATATCCATTTCTCAAGACCCTTTACAGTGTGCCCCTGTCTTTCAAGTTCTGTCTGTAAAGCTTTGCCAATAAATCCGTTGTTACCTGTTACGCAGACCATATGTGTATTATTATTTCTGTATAATATGCTAGGAATTCTTCTGACCAAACTCCTGCTGTGATGTCCACACCATCCAAGGAATACACCTTGAAATTTACATCATGTAAATATTCATCTCTAAACTTCTTGAATTTTTGTTTCAGAAGAAGATTGCTCAAATGCCATTCTCCAGCTATCTTCTTCATATTGCTCAGTATCCATGGTTTGTTTTCTAGGGTGAATATGTCATACTCCCCACCCTCACAATCCATCTTAAGGAAGTCTATCCTACCAATATTGTAATCTTCAATCACCTGCTTAAAGGTGGTGCAATACGTAGATTCCCCCTGATCATCAAAGACAAACTCACCATCAAACTTACCTACATGTCCTGATATAGCTTTGTTGATACATGTAACAGGAGCGTGTCTTGTATTATACACCAGTGTCTTAAACTCTGAATAACTAGGCTCAAAACAGAACACGTGCTTTGGATGCTTATCTAGGATGGAATAGGTGAATATACCTATACTTGCTCCAATATCAAACACCACATCACCCTCTTCTACGGTGAAGCATTTCTCATATATCCTATCTACAAATGTTTCTCTCTTTACTGTCTCTATAAATATGGCGTCTGATGTTCCCCAATTAAATTCCATGATTGTATTTTTTTAATTACGTCTTCAGATTTAATAGATGTCTGACATTCCCATTGTCTGTCTGTTCCTTTATGCACAGGACACCAGTTCCAATCTCCTGCATCAAATCTGTATTCAGCTTTGTTCCAGCATCCATGACATACATTCTCATTAGTAATTCTAATACAGCTAAACTCATGGTCAGCAGCTGTAAAGTTACTAATCATTACCACTTGTTTATTCAGAGCCCAAGCTAACCAGCTTAGCCCACTGGATAGTCCTATAAAGAACTCACTGTGATGGATAACATTCATGGTGTTCTCCATAGATGTATCTTCAAGCTGTTCACAATTGTCAAAAGGATTCTTCTCCTTGGACACATTAACTATCTTATATCCATTCTCATGTAAGAAGTTGATGGTGAGCTGCCAGTCTTCCTTCTGCCAAAACTTACATCCAGCCGTTGAATTAGTGGCTATTGTAACATATCTACCATATGAATTGTTACCAGGTGTAAAGGCTAAACGTGGTCTAATCTCTTGAAAATCAAGACCTAAGATGTTGGTTGCTGTCTGTTGGAGGGGAATAGTATTACACAAAGCTGGCTCCTTATTACCATCATAGAACCAACCCACACTGTACATACCAAGGATGTTACCTACACCTGTTCCTGGTTCTACAAACTCAAGCTCTGGATAGACACTCTCAAATAGGAAGTTCTTAAATGTGCTCACTGTTACATGGCAATTGTGCTTCCTCTTGAACTCAAGTACATATGGCATCCATGCAATTGTGTCTCCTAGTGATTTGCTATCCATAGCTATATAGACACGCTGGCCCTCATAATTGAGTGTATACTCATAGTATATACTTTCATCCTTCCACACCTTGATGGTCCATTTGGTAAACCATCTCCTGTTGAGCTTCACCCAGTGATTCACCTTTATCTTGTTCTCATAGTGACACACACCCTGCTCATCATAAAATCTGACAGTGAAGGTGCTTTTGGAATTACCTGTTATCTCTAGGAATGGCTCGTGTATAAATGTGTGGGTGATATTAATCAGTTCTTTGTCAGGCTGTATGGGTCTATTCATCACCTCCTGATACAGATCAATATGCTTCTGTGCGAAATCAAGCTTCTGTCCTTCAGGAATATCGTAGCTCACATCTGTATCTAACAGCTGGGTGAGCTGTTCTTTCATCTTTTCAGGCTTCAGATCTGTAATATACTGAGTGAACATGTCTCCATACTGAGGAAGATTTCTTGCCAGGATTGGCAGTCCATATCCTATAGCTTCTCTAATCACCAGTGGATTGCATTCAAATGTACTGTTAAACAGGAACACATCTGCAGCTGCCATAAACCTACCCACATCATCACGCTCTCCCCATACATGTACATTAGGTGGTATGTCCTTCATAATGGGTTCCCAGTAGTGCTGGAAGTTACCAGCCTGATTACCTACAAAGTGGAATTGTACATCTGGCATTTGTCTAGCCAGCTCTACAGCTTCTCCTTGGTTCTTACCAGCAGTCCATAGTCCTACATTAAGCACATGTTTACCAGGTCCTAGATCTATGGGCTCAGATTCTTTCTTCACGATAGGAAACTCAATCACCTCCTTTCTAGAAGGCATATTAGCAAACGTCTTTAGATGGTGTGGTGTACAGAACGCATATGCATCTGGATGATAGCGCTTCTCTAAGTCTGGCTTGAACACAATGTTGTGACATGTTTCAATCATCCTCCAGGTTCTATTTGGACTGTACAGCGCTTGTCTCACCTCTTCTGGCCAGTTGTTCCAGCCATCTTCCACCATCTCATCCACATGCACTATATCTACAGCATGTCTTTTGATGATATCAATCACCTCCATCTTATTCTCTCCCAAGGTGTAGAAGTGGTGGGCTATTTCCTTTATCTGATTCTTCTGGACAACAAAGTGATCACTGTGGTTGGAATACTCCACAACAATAATCTTAGATTTGGAATAGGCCAACAGATCTGCTATTCTCTCTAAAAGGAAGGCAGGCATTCCACCTGTCGATAGATGTGGTGCCAGGAATAATATCTTAAGCTGATTCTTCTGGCGCTCTAACATTCTGTACATAGTGACAGCATCCTTTTCTCCGTGATAGAATAGTAACTGGTCTACATCTGCAGGCACAGCTACAAAATGTGCTAGGTGCTGCTTCTTAGTTCTGAATGTGACATTATTCACTGTGTTCAAGGATCCATTCATGTATATGTATGGTAGTCCATCTAATGCCTTGTACTTCCACAGAAGCACGTTAGCTATAGTTTCCTCATGATAGGGAGCATAGTATTGTGGATTCTGTAACACCTTGGGATGGTTACACATCCACCACCAACTGTCAAGGAATTCTTGACAGTATTCACCAGCTACAAAATATCCTGTTTGTCTGTATTTATCTCTGATGTATTGATCTACACCAAACAGCTCACAAGCTGGATGTTCAAGAGTAGTGGATAGGTCATCTCTACTATCAGCCCCACCTCTTCCATTGCTGATCATCCATTCATATATTCCCTCTGTAAAATACGGATAGGCACTCTTCACTGGGAAATAGTCAAATATTCTGTCTACATACTTGGTAGCCACACTATCACTATCCACATAGGCCACTGTTTTAGCATGCTTTAACGCTTCTTTAACAATTAGTGGGCGCTGGATGAGGATGTTGTAAATGTCTGGATTAGCTCTGTCTATATACTTCTGCTGAGGAAGATCCTTGGTTTTACAATCCCAACGGAATGTAGCAGCTCCCTTTATATCCACATCTGAGTTGAGCATATAAACCATAACAGGTAGACTGCTAAAGGTTCTAAGAGAATCTACGCACGCCTGCACAGTGTCCTTATAGCTCTCTGTAGCATATAAGACATATGCTTTTTCCCATCTAATGTCCTGATTTACATAGTATCCATACCACTGGTTGTCATATAGCTTCTCCAGTCCTGGGTAACGCTCTAGCATCACCTCTGGTGTTAGATCTGCCTGGTGGTGGGTTTCATACTCATTTCCATACTCTGCTCCATCCTGAGCCATCATATAGGGCACAGCTACAAGAAACCTCTTGTCCATCAGGTCAAAGTCTGTAAGCAGGTTTTTAGCTGTGCCTGAGGGTAGGTGTTCTAGAATATCCCCTAAGATGATAAAGTCATAGGGTCTAACATCAAAGGTGACAATATCCCCTACATAAACATTATCATATTTAGCTCTCAGATTGAACTGATCTACATATGGAGCCCATATCTCTACAGCATCCATCCTATATCCTAAATTCCTTAGCAAATCAGAATATGTTCCCTGTCCAGGACCTACATCTAGAATGCGTGTTGATAGGGGAATATTGTCTATAAACCACTGCTTTATTTCAGGCTTGAAGTAGGTGTAACTGTTTGGCATAACTGATTGGCTTTCTGTTACAAAGATAGAAAAAAGATTTGGTAGTTTCAAATAAATTACATAGATTTGCCCCACAAGTGGAGTGTATCCACTTTATGCTATATTATGCACGAACTACATAAAGTTGAGAAGGGTTGGGGTCACGAACTCTGGATCCATAACTCCCCAGAATACTGCGGAAAACTGCTGGTTTTCAAGGCTGGCAAGAAGTTCTCAATGCACTTCCACAAGATAAAGCAGGAGAGCTGGTATGTAAGCAAAGGGTCCTTCCAATATACATGGGTGGACATGTCTACAGGCACCCTCTATACAGACTATCTGAAGGAAGGAGATGCTCTAACCATTATGCCCTACCACCCTCACCAGCTGGAAGCTCTAGAAGATGGCATCATATTTGAGGTGAGTACACAACACTTTGATGAAGATAGCTACAGACTATGGAAGGGGGACTAAGGGTATGGGTGAATGGAGCATTTGATGTCCTGCATATAGGGCATATTCAACTCCTTAAAAGAGCTAAAGAGTTTGGTAGTGTGAGAGTGGGTGTTGATAGTGACGCACGTGTTGCAGAATTAAAAGGTGATAGTAGACCATTTAACAAGCTGTCTGACAGAATAGATTTCCTGAAGAGCATTAGGTATGTGGATGAGATAGTATCATATGATTCTGAGGAAGAGCTCACCAACCAAATCAAACTTTATGAACCAGACATCATGGTGATAGGATCTGACTACATGGGAAAAAGAATAGTGGGGGCTGAATATATAACACAGATAGTATTCTTTGACAGAATAGAACATAAATCAACTACATCAATATTAGGGTATGAAGCTGGTGGTAATAGGTGATGTCTGCAAGGATGTCTTCATCTATGGAGACTGTAAACGCTTAAGTCCAGAAGCACCTGTACCTGTATTTAATCCAGTGGAAACAATAGAGAACTCAGGAATGGCTGGTAACGTGGTAGCCAATCTAAGTGCTATCAACCCCAACCTGCAGATAAATTTCCATCACAACTTTGAGAACATTACCAAAACCAGGTATGTAGATAAGAAGACCAATCACCTTTTCCTAAGAGTGGACGATGAGCCAAAGGTGAATAGAATATTCCTCACAGCTCAGCTTATTGAGGATGTAGAAACTGCAGATGCTGTGATTGTGAGTGACTATGACAAGGGATATCTAACAGAAGATGACCTGCAATATATAGCTGTTAAAGCTAAGTGGTCCATCTTAGACAGCAAGAAGCATTTAAAACCACACACCATATCAAACTATTCATTCATCAAACTGAATGAATCTGAATACAATAAAAACAAACAGTCTCTAATTTACATGAGAGACAAAGTGATAGTGACACTTAGTTCCAAAGGAGCAATGCATAAAGATGTTACATACAGCTCCCCAAGTCCAAAAGAAACTATAGATGTAAGTGGTGCAGGAGATACGTTCGTTGCAGCATTTACAATTAAATACTTGGAAACCAAAGACATATCTACGTCTATTGAATATGCCAATCTTATGTCATCTATTGTGGTGGGTAAGAGAGGTGTTGTAACCCCATAAATAATTTCTAACTACATAGCACACTATTCCTGTTCGGAGGGAAGGGTGTGCTATTTTCCATTATGTAATGAAATGAAAGAGAACGAGTCTGTAACAGCAATCAAATCTTGGGTGTTCCCAGGTCTCATCACAGTGCTAGCAGCCATTATTTGGAGTGATGTACAAGAGATCAAGTCTGATGTAAAGGCCCTAATGGCCCAGTCAAACATTGATAAAACTAGGATTGATAACCTAGAACGAATAATATACCAACAAAACGATCCCATAAAAACCTTCTATCCAGGTTCAGAAAGAACCTTGGCAATATTGCCAAACAACAATTTTGAATTTAAAAAGAAGGAAAATGAAAAAGTTCTTTAGTGACTTATTCAATGATGACAACAAGATTAATGAAAAAAGCTTCATTGGTTTTCTTGCATTTGTAATGATGACAGTGTTTGCTGTGTCAGACATCGTTACAGGATCTCTTGGTAAGGATCTGGTTATTAATGACTTCATTTTTAACGCGTTCCTCTACCTCACTCTTGGATGTTTTGGTATAGCATCCATAGACAAATACATTAACAAAAAAGGTGATAGTGATGAACAAGCTTCTTAGTGTAATTATCGTAGTGCTTATAGGCTTTTTAGTATTCAAAGGAAATGGATGTGGAGGGGATGTCCCCAAAGCTGACACAGTGGTGGTGCATGACACATCATGGCAAGTGCATGATAGCCTCATCATTAAGAAGATGAAGGTGAAAGAAGTGATTCATGACACACTGCCTCCTGAGTATATAGCTGATACAAACTACCCAAAGCTGAAGGCACAATACGAAGAATTGGCTAAAGCTTTCCTGGCTAAGAAGATATACGCTGATACACTAAAACTTGACACTCTAGGATATATAGCTGTAGCTGACACTGTACAGAAGAATGAACTTCAGAATAGATCGTATGACTACAAATATAAAATCCCAACAATCACCAACACTGTCACCATAACAAAACAAGACCCACCTAAAGGTGCTTTATATGTAGGAGGCGGTGTGTCTGGAGAGAAAACCAATGGAATAAATTCTGTAAGAGGAGGGTTGCTTTACAAAACCAAGAAGAACACCATGTTTGGTGTACATACTGGCTTTGCAAACAACCAGCTGGTTTATGGAATAGACGCTTATTGGAAACTTAAATAAACTATAAATGGAAAAATTGATTGAGCTCTTAAAGAGTCTGTTCAGCAAGGGTGGCCTTGTTGAGAAGGTTAAAACCATCAAACAATTAGACAAAGAAGTTAAGAAAATAATCCCTGCTAAAAAAAAGAAGAAATGAACCTAGAGAAACTGAAAGGACATATACCAGATGATGTGATTGCACAAATCCCTGAGGTGGGAGAGAAGTTTCAAATCAATTCTCCTCTCAGACTAGCCCATTTCCTTGCACAGTGTGGACATGAGAGTGGTGGGTTTAAATTCAAATCAGAGAACCTCAACTACTCAGCTGAAATCCTCAGAAAGGTGTTCCCTAAATACTTCCCAGACATTGTTGTAGCTAAGCAATACGAGCGTAAGCCAGAAGCTATTGCTAGCAGAGTGTACGGAGGGCGTATGGGTAATGGTCCTGAGGCTTCAAAAGAGGGGTTCAAGTACAAGGGTCGTGGCTTCATCCAACTCACAGGGAAGCAGAACTACACTGCATTTGATGCTACAGTGCCTGAAGATATACTAGCTAATCCAGACTTGGTAGCCACTAAATACCCCCTACTTTCAGCAGCCTGGTTCTGGAATAGCAGGAAGCTGAACAGCATAGCTGATCAGGGAGCAACGGATGAAGTGGTTACCAAGATTACCAAGCTGGTAAACGGTGGCACCATAGGACTAGCAGATAGGATTAAACACTTCAAAGAATATCATAAACTGTTAGGATAATGGCAAACGCTCAACCTAAACCCAAACCTAAAAGATCTAGGAGATCTGGACTTAAGAAAGCCAAGCTTATTAAGAAAAACATTGATGTGATCTATAATTTATGGACACAGATGAACGCTCAACAGCTTACAATCATCATCATTATTATAGGGTTGTTTATAAGCAGTTGTGCTAATGTTAAATATGTTTATGTTGACCCCAAAGACTCAGTGGTGAGAAGACAGAGAGTAGTATATGACAACTATATAGCACCTAGTCCTTTTTATGATCCGTTCTTTAGGCCCTATTTCTGGGGACCTAGACAGATTATAATTGTACCTAGAAACCAGCCCCAAAGACCAGGATTTGGTCCATTGCCCCCAACACCTAAACCCCGTAGATAAAATGGCTACATCGAAAAAAGGAGTGAGCGTATCAGCCAATCCTCTTCCAATATCCTTTAAAGACTTTGCAAAGAATCCTGTAGTGGGCACCCTGTTTCTGGTGCTCATTGCTATTTCCTACCTGTATATAGACATTCGTTCTACATTCCAAGATCAAGCTAGAAAGCAAGATGCTCGCATTGAGAAGGTGGAAGGAAGACTAGACCTTGTACAGGATGCCCTAAGAAGAAGTGACAGTGCTAAGGCTGTAACAAGTACACAGCTTAGGACCCTTCAAGAACTAGGAGCCATCAAAAAAGTTAACTGATGAAACAACTTTTACCCATAATCCTTATAGTTTTCTATTCTTGCCAATCTGGTAATGCTCAAAAGGTAGACCCTACACTTGGTGAAGATAGAGAGTTTGAGGAGTTTATGAAACAAGTGAATTATAATCAAGCAGTTGCAGCAAAAATACAAGCTGAAGCTGCCAAAAGCCAAACCAAACTAGTAGAACAAACAGTATCCAAAATTGTCACCCTCAAAACTGAGGTGACAACATTAAAAACAGAACTCAACGATGTTAAACAAAAGCTTGATAGCGTTACTGCTGACACTGGGAACACTTACAGGGTGGTCCCAATCGACCACTTACCCTAAAACCAAAAGGATAGGACAGGACTCTGTCGTAATAATAACCATCAAGCAAGCTGACCAAATTAATGATACATTCCGTCTTTACAAAGACAGCATAGCATTAACCATAGACAGCATAATAAAACAGAAAAAACTATTAGACAGCCTCAGGTTGGAACATTACAACCTAAAGAACGCTCCAAATGAATACAAATGGAAGTATGAGGCCAATAGGGAGATCTACTTCAAAAGAGAAGAGTCTATAAAGAGGGATGAGAAATACCATTTCCTTCAGAAGATAATGCTTGTAGGTCTTGTTGTATTCTTATTCTCTCAATTAAAATAAACCACATGGCAAAAGCAAAAACCAGCAAAGGAGAAGCTACAAAGATCTCCTTTGGCAAAAGAAAGAAGGGCAAAGCTCAGAAAACTCAGGGTCCTAAAGACAAACCAGTGAGCAAGTATAGGGGGCAAGGAAGATGAAAAAGATCCTATCCCTAATAGTGTTAGGTTGGGTAACCGTGGCATTATTCATACAGCTTACATTCGTAACACTGTCTTTCACAAACCCTGATAAGGCTACACAGCTGGCTAGAAGAATGATGAACACCATCTCTAACTAAGTTAGTTAGAGTCGTTTTAATCAATCTTGTTATTGTAATTTGTTGAGGCTCATTGTTTTTTGTTATAAACACCATATTTTTGTATACTTATGGCCATACCATCCCGTCAGATAGGCTGGGGCACACAGGACAACCTGCTGTGGCAGATTGCAAAGCAACTGGAGGGAGCCTCTTGTCAGCTCTGTACGTTGAATGATAACATAGCCACTATTACAGGCACCTCTGGTACAAGTGGGACTAGTGGTGTTAGCGGATCTAATGGTACATCAGGTACCAGTGGGCTTTCTAGTTTTAAATACGGATCTTTCTATAGCACTGTGGATCAATCACTTGCAAAGGATGCTATAGGACCTTTTACATTTAACAACACAGACCTAAGTAATGGTGTTAGTGTGGTTTCTAGTTCAAGAATTACACTGGCTAACGCTGGTAAATACAACATCCAGTTTAGTGCACAGTTTCATCACATAGGTGGTGGAGGATCTGGGGAAACAGTGAACATATGGCTTGCTAAAAACGGCTCAGATATAGCTGACTCAAACACAAGACTCACTATCACCTCTAGTACTAAGTATAGTGTGGCAGCCTGGAACTTCTTTGTAGATGCTTCAGGAGGAGACTATTATGAAATCATCTGGTCTACAGATAATGCCAATATAAAAATAGAACATGAGGCTGCTGGTGTGCATCCTGCTATACCATCAATAATTTTAACAGTCAATCAAATAGGAATATAACATGGCAATACCATCAAGGGGCATAGGTTGGGGTACAACGGAGAACTTGTTGTGGCAAATTAGCAAACAGCTGGAAGGAATATCTTGCCAGCTTTGTGATTTGAATAACAATTTCACTACCACCACAACCACCACCACATCACCAGTGTAATATTTTGCGCAAAGTACCTAAAACAGGTACCGTTCGCAAATTTTTTATAACCAACAAAACTACATATGAAGGATTTAAAGTATGTTTGTGTTCAGCCTGACGACACCTATTACACATGGCAGGTGCATTTATGGTTGGAGAGCCTTAGAAAAAGAAACGAATCTGACAAGGCTATTGTTCTTATATTCATTCCTAATTACAGAGAAAAGAATCCAAAATGGCAACAGGTGATTGACCTGTATCCAGAAGCTGAGTTTCATTTCTACAAGGATGAACATGATGTGAGTCAATTGTTAGGAATCTACATTCCTGTATTAAGACCTTATACTCTCTGGAGACACTGGAAAGAGCATCCAGAACTAAGTGATAAGGCAATATTCTACTGTGACTCAGACATCCTCTTTACAGAGAAGTTTGATGTTCAAAAGTACATAGATGACGATGTTTGCTATCTCTCTGAAACTACAAGCTACATAAGCGCTGCATATTTTGACAGCAAGGTGAAGGATGTCCTTCCTGAGAAGCTGGAAGAATACAAGACAAGAGATATTCTTGCAGAAATTGGTAGTGTGATTGGCATAAGTAGGGAGGAAGCAGAAGCTAAGAACAATGACTCTGGTGGAGCTCAATACCTCCTTAAGAATGTAGACTCTAAGTTCTGGAACAAGGTGATGAATGACTGCATCCTCATTAGGAGTTATCTACAGAAAGTGAACAAAGAATATTTTGAGAACGAAAACAAAGGATTCCAAAGCTGGTGTGCTGATATGTGGGCTGTGCTGTGGAACCTGTGGGTGAGAGAAAAAGAAGTGAAGGTGATTGAAGAAATGGGATTCAGCTGGGCCCCAGATCCTGTCACTAAGCTTGAAACACACCCCATCCTTCATAATGCAGGAATTGTAAGCACATCTATGGATGGTTACAATTGCTTCTATAAAGGTAAATACCACCAAGGAACAGATCCTTCAAAGGATGAACACTTGGATGCTGTACTAAATGATGAGAAATCAAAGACAAGGTGCACATGGTATTACACAAACGAATTAAAAAATCTTTTTAACAAATATAACCTAAACTATTAACCATTAAATTTTTTACAATGGGAGGCATTAATTCTCGTCCTTTAAAAGCTTATGTCCGCTTCGATGGAAGTGGCAGAATAGTTGCAGGTAGTCTCATTCTCAGAAGAAAGAAGCCCAAGGTAGGTAAGTGGGTGGAAATTCCAGCTTATGAGTGCTGCAATCCAACAACTACTTCAACAACAACTGTAGCACCAACTACAACAACAACTACAACAACTGAGGGTCCTCGTTAAAATTATAAAAAATGGCAAATCAAAGTAAACTGAAAGCGTATGTACGTTTTGATGGTACAGGACGCGTTATTGCTGGTAGTTTAATCTTACAGAGATTCAAACCAAAGGTGGGTAATTGGGTGGAGATTGCAGCTAATGAATGCTGTAATTATACAACCACTACCACTACAACTGTTGCTCCAACTACTACAACTACAACCACAGCACCAATTGAATAATTATGGCAAAATCATTATTTCCTTCTGACATGCTGAAGAGTGGTGGAGGAGAAATGTCTCTAGAAACTATAGCTGGGAAGCTTACATACTTTCATGAGCAGCTACATCTTTTACACTGGCAGACAAGTTCATATGCAGAACACCAAGCTCTTGGTGGATTGTACGATTATGTACACGATTTTAAGGATGGGGTGATTGAGAAACTTATGGGCTACATGGGCAAGCGTCCCAAAGCACCAAAGATGGAACCTCTGTCTGACTCAGCAAGTGCTAGTCTGGTGGTCAGCGAGCTTATGAGTTTCGCCTCAAGCCTTAAAAGCTATGCTGAGAGCAATGGGTATCATGACATTTCAAACCTAGCTGATTCCCTCAGTGGTGAGGCTGCAAAGACCAAATATCTCCTAACCCTATCCTAATGATCGTAAGCAAACGATTCTTCCCTCCTGTGATGAACGACAATGAGCAAGCTTATTTTGCTCATCTAGAGGGAGTGATAAGTTCCGTGGATGAATTAAGCACCCTTGAGATAACCAAGAACCCCCACTCTTATCACTTTAGGTTGGTACCCAGTGTACCGATGTATAACCAAATGCTGTTAGAAGAGATATTAAAACTACATAATGTGTTCCAAATCAAGCTCAAGCTATCCAAGAGCATCAAGAGTTCAGCAACCATAGCATTCGAGATAAGTTTGGAAAATTAATAACATGTACATATATTTGTACCAACCAAAAAAAATAAATAATATGGCAACTTACGATCCTAGTAAACGTTACACCTGGACTCCTAATGATAAGTTTGAATTCACAGGAGCAGAATTTGGTCTCATTCTGAACGCATTTCGTGCTGTTCTGAACACAGAAGAAGCTGCAAAGATTCTTCTAGCTAATGAAGCTAACCAAGTGGTAGAGCGTGCTCTTGCAGCAGCTGTTGAAGCTGATGTTGTTAAAGAAGCAGAAGAGATTAAGCAAAGCGGTTTGTGAGACTCTGTGGCATCCATATAATAGAACTAGATAGGGACGGTTTATGTCCTAAATGTTTAGAAGAAAAAAACACTTAAAATGGCGAAGATTAAAAAGTATCAGATTGGTGGTAAAGCAAAAGCTAAACCAGATTCAGTGGAGAGCGAGATGTTTCCTGGGAAGAAAATCCCAAGATCTCAATCCAACTATGCCACTGGTAGAATAGCTAAGATGGCTGAGGCTGGTAAACCTAAGGTGGTGGCTATTAAGAAAGCAGCTGTTCCAAAGAAGAAACTTGGAGGTAAGCTTGCTAAACAAGCTGCTACAGCAATTGCTATGAAGAAGAAAGGCATAAAGCCTAAAATGGATAAGGCTAAAGGTGGTAAAGAGATGATTAAGCGTGCTGACGGAAGCTATTCACAACGTGGTTTGTGGGATAATATTCGTGCCAACAAAGGAAGTGGAAAGAAGCCAACTTCAGCAATGCTCAAACAAGAACGTAAAATAAAAGCTAAAGGTAAATAACATGGCAAAAATGAAGAAAGCCCAAGCTGGCTTAAAAGCTTCTACAAAGCGTGTAGGTCCTGTTGATCCTTCAGGAGCATGGACAAAGGTGCAGGAAATGAACCTTCCTCCACGTAATGTAAAGACCAAGGTGAGTCTTACAAAGGACAAAGAACAAGGAGCTACATCTATGGCCAAGGGTGGTAAGTGGATTCAGAAGGCTATTAAGAAGCCTGGAGCTCTACGTAAGTCACTTGGTGCTAAACCTGGTAAACCCATCCCTGCTGGTAAGCTTGCAAAAGCTGCTAAGGCTAAGGGTAAACTTGGTCAGCGTGCTAGATTAGCAATGACTCTCAAGAAAATGAGCAAAAAGAAATAATGCCAACTATCAAGAAACTCTTGAAGGTTGCTCCTAGAATGCGCAACACACTTCCTCAGAATGTAACAAAGGGGAATGGTGTAAAGAACCCACAGAAGGCATCTGCTTACGTGGGAAAGGGTGTGTTGAAGAATGGTGATACAATTGCAGCTGTCAAGGGGGCTATTACACCCGTACCCAACGGACCATTGATTAAGAAGAAGGGTCCATATGCTGGATCTACACTTAAGAAGGGTGGAAAGGTGACTGTGATGGCTGGTGGTGAGAAGCATGTTGTATATAAGAAGACCAGTCCAACAGGTGTTGGTAAGGGAAAGAAAGGAAACATCATGGTGAATCATCCTACAAAGGATAAGGGTAAATGGGACACCATAGATCTCACAAAAATAGGAAGAGCCAAGACTGTCAAACAGGGTGTAGCTGCTACCAAGAAATGGCACAGAGACAATCCTGATTATAAATACAAAGGCAAAAAGAAATAACCATGGCTAGGATTAAAAAAGCACAGAAAGGAGATACTCTCAGAGCATCTGTTGCCACATTCAAAAGCAGAATTGGAGACACCGCTGCTGTAAAGAAGAAAGCAGATTCTCTTGGACTCTCCACTGACAAGGTGAGGAGTGCTCTTAAGGCTAGAATAGCTGCTAAGAAGCAACGTTCTGGTGGTAAGACACCAGCTTGGCAAAGAAAGGAAGGAAAGAATCCTTCAGGTGGTTTGAATGCAAAAGGTGTAGCGAGCTACAGAGCTGCTAATCCTGGATCTAAGCTTAAGACTGCTGTTACAACCAAACCATCTAAACTAAAACCTGGAAGCAAAGCTGCTAACAGACGTAAGAGTTTCTGTGCTAGAATGTCTGGTATGAAGAAAAGACTGACATCTGCCAAAACTGCTAATGATCCAAACAGCAGAATTAATAAGTCTCTTCGTAAATGGAATTGCTAACATTTAAAAACTTAAATAACAATGGCAAAAATTAAGAAATATCAAGACGGTGGTAAGTCCTCCCTTGGTATGAAATCTGTTAAAGCTGGATATGATAAGAATCCTGGTGTAACAAGGGCAGACATTATTGTAGCTGCTAAGAAGGAAGCTAAATCAGGAGCAAAGGTTAAGAAGGCTCAAGCTGGTAGCAAAGTGGCTCTTCGTACAGCTCAATTGAGAAGACTAGGCAGACTTTCTGCTAAGAACCCAGCTAAGGCAGAACAAGTGGGATCTAAGATGGTAGAGAAAGCTACACGCGTATCACGTGGTAAAGACTACTTGAAGAAGAACATCAGCAGTCTTATGCCTGAATCACGCAAGGGTAGCAAGGTGAAGAAAGCACGTAACGGAGCTACACTATCTCCTTCTAAAAAGAGTGTTTCTTCTGAGCTCGGTAGCTATAAGCGTGTAGCTGGAAAGAACCTTTCTAAGATGAAGATGGGTGGTTCTATGAAAAAATGCAGAGGAGGTTGCTATTAATATGAAAGCAGGAAAACCAAAGAAGGCCCCAAAGGTGCCACCACCTAAGCCTATCAATGCCAATTATATGAAAGAGGCTGATACCAAACTTAGGAGGTCCAGTAAAATGTGGCCCATGAAATCAAAACGTCTATCTAAATAGTTATTGTTTCATAGTGTTGTTTGTTTAATAAAAGCCTCTTTTATCAAGAGGCTTTTTTATTTTCATCATATGGTAAAACTAACATGTATATGTCCTGTGTGGAAAAGACCACAGAGAACTATCAGAGCCATAGAGTCTGTTGTAGCCCAGAAGTTTGATGGTTGGGAGGCGCTGTTTATTGGAGACAAATGCCCAGAGTTTCAAAAGAATATTGACGAGGGTGTATTTAAGAAATACGAAGAACAGGTGGCAGCTACAGGCAATCACATCCTCTTCCATAATATGGATGAACATTTTGGTGGATGGGGACATGGAGCACGCAAATATGGTATTGACATAGCTCAAGGAGAATATGTATGCTTCCTAGACAACGATGATGTCCTATTACCAAATCATTTTGAGAACTATTACAGCTTTATGCAAGAGAATCCAGACATTCACGCAGGCTATTTTAATGCACGTACAGAGCCCTGGAAAAAGAACAGAACATCTTGTCTATCTAGAGGAGGCATTGGAAATGCAGAACTTATGATAAGAACAGATGTGCTCAGGAAAAACTATAGGCTAGATCCAGAATATGAACACGACTGGAGACTGGTGGATAGGATGTTAAACTACGGATATAAGTTTAAGAAGAGCAAAGCTGCTCCTACATACATCATCATGAGTGTTCCTAACTACCGAGAAACCACTATTGACTAATGATTACAGTGATTATTCCTGCTTACAAGGCAACCAAATACATAGATGAATGTCTTGCATCCCTGCAAGGGGCTGAGATATTAGTGGGAATAGATAATTGTAAAGAAACTTTTGACCATTTAGTGGGTAGAACAGACATAAAATCGTTCTATTTTGCACAAAATGTGGGACCGTTTGTTGTTAAAAACACATTAATAGACGAAGCTTCTAATGATAAAATCCTGTTCTTTGATTCTGATGATGTGCTTGCAGAGGGTGTGCTAGACAGAATAGAACAGGCGCTCAATATTGTAGACTATATAAAGCTCAATTACATCAACTTTACACACAATATAAATCCTAAAGGACATGTAATGAATGATGCTGTAATAGCCATCAATCGTCCTGTGTTTAATGAGTTGAATGGATTCCAACCATGGAGATGTGGAGCTGATACAGAGCTAGCTAAGCGCCTTGAGTTCAATAAGAAGAAACATATAGTGCTAGATGATGTAACGTATTACAGAAGACTGCATGATAACAATCTCACTCTTAGGAAGGAAACAGGACATGGTTCTGTCATAAGACAGAAATATGTTCAATACATTGCTGCACACGAAAGATCTAAACAGTGGGAAAACCCAACACATAAACACACACAAGGATATGTTACTTATACAACAACCCATAGAGGAGCTTAAAATAGCTCCTGAAGTGACAGTAGGAAATAGAAAGAGATATTCTACAGCCACAGCTGTAGCATGGATAAATGATAACAAACTTGTATCAGCTGCCTTTAATAGCAGGAATATATATCTAATAGAGCTGAAAGACGATGGTACATCGCAGATATTGGATGTTATAAAAGCCCCATACAATCCAGACTTGATGGATTATAAAAATGGTATGATAGTCACATCAGACTATCCTTATTCAGATCAACATGGACATGCGTCCATATTTGATGTTGTAGATGATAAGATAGTGTACAGGAAGAGCATTACACTTCCTAACACCAAGTCTCATGGCTGTGAGATAGTGGATGATAACACTGTCATCATCACTAGTAACAGTGACCACAATAAAGGCTGCCTGTTTGTAGACATCAATAAGGGGATAGTTAAAAGCACCCTAACAAACATGGACCACTATCCAAAAGATGCCTATATAAAGGATGACAGACTCTTAGTGATATGTGCAAAGAGTCTTCCCCAGATAGGACAAACCACCGTGATTGGTGAGTCTGTGCTCTACCTATTTGACCTATCTACATTAAGTAGAATTAGTGAGGTGAGATTTCATGGACAGACTGACTCTCTCACCATGGATGGAAATGATGTGTTCATAACCATCCAAGGAGATGATACAGTGGCACATTGCACACTGATGGATGATGTATTGTCTTATTTTGGTAGAACTGGTGGATTCAACTTCCCACACGGTATAGATGCCCTAAATGGTAAAGTGGCTGTCACAAACTATGGAGACAACACTATTAGGATATATAACAAGGAAGAACTAAAGACCAATTAATGTCTTATAAGAGGATGCTGATGTAGCATTTTTCATGTAATACATAAACTCTTCACTAGCCTTAGCTTCCTCTATAGAGAATTCCCATGGGTAGTGTCTGGCCACATATGGAAATGTTGTAGACCCTCCACCTATAAAATACCCACCTAGCCTATATAGAGCAAACGTGGTATCTATTTGCACCTCAAGCGCCACATCTTCTTTAACAGGAGATTTCTGCCACCTGTCTCTTTCATACAAATGCAGACGGTTATAATAGGGAGACTTGCTCTCCACCCTCTGCCAATCTAATCCTAACCCCACCTTATTCAATTCTAGGCTGTTCAATCTATCCTGCAGATAGAGAAGTGTGTCATTGGGTGTCTCTTCTAACCCCATGTCTGGGTCTGTAACAACATATGGACAGTCTTTAAACTGCCCCACTACACCCGCTAACCAGGGAGCAGCTACCCCTACATTATTATTTAACCTCATTATTGTACAGGGGTTGGTTGCATACCATTCTAGAAGAGGGGGATAGGTGGAGGCATTATCCACAATAATCACATCCCCCACCCCGTCATATTCTTTTATTCTCTCCACCATAGCCTTAGGCCATGTGAGCAGATTTCTGTTATTTATTATAACTGGAATGTTCATCTCTTTTGTATGATAAGAAGTTTAGCATCGTTTACAAGGGTCATAAAGTGATCACGTCCATCTAACCACTCAGTGATCCTCTTGATAGTATCTTGTCTATTGGCATGTCCAGCGTGTAAATCTTCAATAAAATAATATCCTCCTACTCTCAGATCTTCCCATAGTATTTTGAACGAAGCTACAATGTGATCACCCACATGACTTCCATCATCAATAATAAAATGGGGTGCTCCACTTTTATCTATAACTCCTTTCATAAACTGTTTGTCTGACTGGTCTCCTATGTATATATTGAATCCAGACACATGGTTGTGCACATTAGGATCAATATCCACAGCATGTATGTCCAGTTCAGGATTGTATTCTCTCCACATTCTGAGAGAGTCCCCATGCCATATTCCTATTTCTAGGAGTATATATCTTCCTGTCTCAGGAATGTACATATCATACACCTGTGTATATCCATGCTTCTCGTAGTGTTCTGTACCCTTGTCAGTTTTATTACGATTGGCAATTTCTGTAAGTCTTCTCATAAAATTAGTTGTGTACGAATAACACTTTATTAATTTTCACAATGGGCTCGTCAGGGAACATCTCTCTGAACTTATTCACAAACCACCCATCAGCATCATATCTAACACCCAGCTCAATCTGCTGAGCTAAGTCTCTACGCGTGGCAAATGCTCCCATGTCAATTCTCCCATTGGCAGGCTCACATTGAAAATATGCATAGTCATAATGGGAATGCACCATATCCCAATAAATCATTCCTGGATTATTATTAGACGCAAGGGCTATTTCTTTTATGAAGTTGGGAGTGTAATAGTTGTCATCTCCCGTCATTACAACATACTGGGCACTGCTCTGTTGCTTTCCATACTCCCTTGGTGTATGGCCAAAGTTGTTATAACGTATGTTCATCTTTGACCACATGATTCTCTTGTCCATTAAGCTTTGTACAAGCTGTACATTCTCTACATCCTCTGGATTGTCAATAACAACGTGTGCCACCCAGTCTGGATGGGTTTGTGCTAATAGAGACAACAACATGCTTTTTAAGGGAACAATGCGATTATATGTTGGAATTATGAAGTCTACTAACATAGTCTTTCAGCATTTGTGTGTAGTCGTGATTCCAATGAGGCTTAAGCTCTATTTCTCCTGTAGGTATTTTACCCTGCGCTCTTAAGTTTTCTACGTGTAAACTATGTCTTTGTATGACATTGGGTTTGCCAGGAACATCGTGTCCTTGTCCAGACATGTGATATCCTCTGCCTCCCCACATATAAAACCAACTAGCTTCTTCTTTAGGAGGAGATGCAAAGAGTCTTCCACCATGAGCATGTAAACGTTCTATGAATGTCATATCATATCCAGCATTCTCAATAGGATGGCCACCTATGGCTTCCCATGCAGACTTCCTAAATACAATACCAGAATTCCCTATCCATGTAATATCTGTTATTCTATCACCATTAAAGAACACTCCTGGGTTCCAATGCATGATGTTCACATCATCTGTGAAATATTTAGCTACATTCTGTAAATGCCAAGGAACAGCAACATCATCATCATCCCACTGGCATATAATATCTCCTTTACAGATGTCTGTAGCGTAGTTTTCTTTGTCACCAATGGTGCTAAAGGTGTAATCCAGGTTGTATATTCTCACCTGTGGATGATTATATCTCAGCTTCTGCAGAGGATAGTCATTCACTATAACTAGCTCACACCTGTCTGCAGGGTAGTCCTGCTTGAGGAAAGAATGTAAACTCTCCTCAAGCGTATCCACCCTACCATAAGTGATCATTTTACATGATATTAGTGGCAGCATAAAAACGTTCTACATCTTCTGATTCTAAATAGATTTCACTCTGAAAGGTGTTTCTCTGACGTTTAACACCCTTCACCTTATTGTTTCTAGGATCTACGTCAGGTACTTCCTGACTTCTTTCATGTAAATCATCTAACAAGACTAACAGTCTTCCATCCTCAATACCCACAGTGCGAATCACCTTGTTCATGTTAAAGCTGTCTCTAAATACATTGTACACAGGATTGTCTGGTGTACCGCTCTTAAGCTCCTTACGAGTGTAAAAGAATTGATTTTTCATTTGAGTTTGTTATAAAATTGATTTGTTAAATACTGCATTTGATAGGCGTAGGTTTCCTCTGTATGCTCATTTAATGGCACACCTGCCCAATCCATAATATTGAGCGTTGCATGAAACAACTCATGACTATTTATGCTTATGTCATCAGCTGTTGGAAGCCATATAATGGGAGCTTTTCCATCCACAATACCGAATGTAATGCCCCTGCAATCAAGGTCACCACCCACCACTGTACTATCTAGGTTTTCTCTAATATACTTAGCAGCATACCCTGTATCTTTTGTAATGATAACTTTTACATCCATGTCAAATGTTCCTCCAGGGATGGTGAACTTGCATGATCTGTAGAAATCTTCATCATTAAGATATACAATAACAGCTATTGCAAACAGCAGTGATAAACCTGCTATAATTAAGTTAGTTTTCATACTTTTTCAGTAGTTTTTGACGAGTATTGTTGATTATTTCATACTTATACATATCTTTTTCCACCTGATCATGCTCTTCTAATGTCAAAAGTACGATGTTTTCCTCATCTAACATAGCTTGAGGATATTTTTCTTTTGGGAGAATGTGATGAAAGAATATTGTTAGAGGTTCTTTGCCTAACCACTTGCCACTGATTTCCGAATAGTGTGCTTTTTTTGACCAAATTTGTAAAAAAAACTCTTGTAACTCGGAGATTTGTCGAATTACCCTCTCAGATTTGTCCAGTTTTTTGTACAATTTACTGGACGTTTTTGGTAATGGTTTTCTAGGCTTGTGTCTAAAACAATGAGACCCTTCACATTTTGCTCCACACGTGGGGCATATGTTCATTTTACACGGTTGTAGGTTTTAAACTTGCTCTTAGCATTGTACATGTCAATCAAGAAGTTGAGATTGTCTTTCCAATCTTTGTATGCTTTCTTTTTGCGCTTGTCCATCTTCTTACCCTCTTCAAACTGTTTTTCTATTTCTTCATGCAGTTCAGGAAGACTGAGGTATTGTTTATTGAACAGCTTTAGTTCATCTTCTTCGATGTTGAGTATAAGCTTTGCCATAGCATTATTTTAAACCTGTTGATCCGAACCCACCAGTACCACGAGTTGTGTCAGAGAGTTCATCTGTTTCTATGAATTCAGCATCTTGAACCTCCTCAAAATAGATTTGAGCACATCTATCACCTATACCAAAAGGAAAGGGACCATCTGTCATCTCTCCTAAACACCTGAATACAGCTTTCCATTCTCCTCTATAATCAGCATCAATGATGCCTATAGAATTAGCCAGCACCCAGTTTGTTTTGGAAATTCCACTACGGGGAACAACTACTCCTCTGTATCCTCTAGGGATTTCTGTGGCAAATCCCAGTCCTACGGTCATTTTGTTAGGACGTTCCACTTCTATGCTTGCTGCGTATACATCAAAGCAAGCAGCATCCAAGCTACCCTTTGTAGGTAGCTTGGCGTGCCCATTAAGTTTCTTATACTTGATCTTCAACTTCTTGCTTGGCATTGTCTGTTTCCTTTATTTTGTTAAGAATTGCTGTTTTGATTTCCTCATAGAATTCAGCATTGTCTACAAGCATTGTCTTAAACTCATCCAGGTCATACTTAGTGTCATTGAATGTCATGGTTTTGCCATACTTTCTGCCTATTTCATATTCATTCATAAGCTCAAGCACCTCTCCCACTCTGTCAATTCCCTCACCATAAACAATCTCAAATGTCGCCATTCTATATGGAGGAGTCATCTTGTTCTTAGTGGCTTTCACTTTTGTAAGATTACCATAAGTGACATCTCCTTCTTTTGCTAGAGATCTGCTCACCTCTACACGAACATCAGAATAAAACTTCAGCGCATGTCCTCCTTGTGTAGTGGTGGGATTACCAAACATCACACCAATCTTTTCTCTATACTGACTAATAACAATCACACAAACATTGTTGTTTGCTGCAGCAGTTTTGAGTTTTGGATAGGCATTGCTATTTAGTCTAGCCTTGTGACCAAGGGTGCTATCACCCACATCACCATCTAATTGCTTCTTTGGAATCAAACTGCTGTCTGAATCTATAATCACTAGATCCACCTCTTTTGTGTTGATCATCTCCATAGCAATGTTAAAACCCTCCTCACCGCAGCTTGGTTGAGCAATCAACATCTTGGTAGTGTCTACACCCAGGGCCTGGAAATAATTCTTATCAACAGCATGCTCGCCATCTATATAAAGAACAGTGCCTCCCTTTCTTTGACATTCTGCAGCAGCATGTCCACAAATGGTAGACTTACCTGTACCTTCCCATCCCATCAGTTCATATAGTTTTCCCTTCACAAATCCTCCCACACCAAGTGTAATGTAATCAAAGCCAATGGATCCTGTACTAATTACATCATAATCACCATTTGTTTTGCTGTCAAGTGCAAGCACAGTGCCCACACCATACGTCTTGTTTAATTTGTCTAATGCTTCTTGAAATCTGCTTTTTGCTTCAGAACTTTCTTGTTTCGATTTTGCCATAAATGTGTTGTTTATTGTCTACAAATATACTATTTTTTGCTGGTATTTCCAACAGTTTTTTACAAAAAAAAGCCCCAGTGTAGACACACCAGGGCGCTTATTATTAACCGTAAAACTAAGGTTTTTGATCCTTATCAATCTTTTTATTTCCTTTCTTATACTTGGGGTCAAAGGGGCAGTGTCTGCAAGATTTGCCACAGCAGAAACCTCGTTCAATATGAAATTTCTCTGTGAACACAACCTTGTCATTCTCAAGGTAGTAGTGTATACCAGCCCTAGGCGATTTCACAAGCACCTCCTGCACATGCTGCAATTTGACCAAATTCTACAGTGTCATCTAGTTCTGTCACCTTAGTGAGATCTACATTTTTAAGTGAGGACAGTCTAGTGTCATACTCTGTCCTCTCTATGTCCTCAAAGGGGGCTTGTT